>PPYF01462105.1_pt1 | contig 624023 bp, 618 predicted proteins | sample 1559871 | NCBI WGS metagenome assembly PPYF01 (sample SAMN08240021, study PRJNA423297) | Human gut metagenome, whole genome shotgun sequencing project. | reverse complement strand
TGGCATGGAAGTCATCATAATGAGGGGGGACGTTAATCGTCATCCTGAACGAATGTGAAGGATCTGTACCCGTGGTGAGAAAAGCCGTAAGGTGCTATCAGGGTAATATTCTTCATTCCATGCCACTGTTCCGTTTCCTGTTTTTCTCACACGGAATTCTTACCCCCGTTCAGAGCAGGAGCGAAGGAGGCTTTCTGATTACCTTTTGCTTCATAAGGTATTTATTGCGAACCGGTTTTATAAAAGGCATGACGGAGGATAGAGGAAAGTATTGAATACTAAATTTTAACTCAAATTTTTATGGACACTGGGGAATGCGATAAAACCTATATGTTTGCAAAAGAAGATAAATTTGGGATAAAATAAAGAAAAAAGGATACGGCCAGACAGTATCGCAATATCTTTTTATTTTTTACAGTTATCTGCCGTATAGGCAGTTTAGAAAATGTTTGCTGGCCCTTAAATAGACCATAAAATGTTATCTGCCGCATAGGCAGCTTAGAAATTAATTGCTTATCAAAAGCAGTAAGTTGGTTTGTTATCTGCCGCATAGGCAGCTTAGAAATCGAAACGTATCTGAGTATATGGAAGACGGGGGTTATCTGCCGCATAGGCAGCTTAGAAAAGTCTTCGTACCTGTTCAGCGTTTCATCAGCAGTTATCTGCCGCATAGGCAGCTTAGAAATTGCATCCACATAGTGGCCAAGTTCATGCATAGTTATCTGCCGTATAGGCAGCTTAGAAATCCATGAAATCAAATAGTGTTGGTGTTTCCTGGTTATCTGCCGTATAGGCAGTTTAGAAATATAGCTATATAAGTTTCTAAGGTGTCTCTATGTTATCTGCCGTATAGGCAGGTTATATATTTCATAGTTCTTTTTTTATGGCTGACGTCTGATGGGGGTCGGCTTTTTGTGTTGCGCGGCTGATGTTGCAGGGCGTATGTGGCGAAGTGGGGGGGCTTTTTTGTCAGGGGCCGTTTTTCCTGTGCTATAATTTAGGCATACTTATGTAAAAGAGGTTTATCATATGGATATATATGGACAGTACAAGGATTCTTTAGAGGCGGTCATGCGGATGATGGCGGCTTCCATAGAGCGGTATGCGAAGGCACATAAAGATAATTCGGGGGAGTTGATTTATGAGCATCTGCGTTACCGGCTGAAATCGGAGAAGAGCATGCAGGCGAAGCTGGAGGCGCGGGGATTGCCGCTTACCCCTTATTCGGCGCTCTGCGAGGTGCGGGATGCCATCGGGTTCCGTGTTGTTTGCCGCTTTATCGACGATATTTACAAAAATATTTCACGAATTAAAAACTTGCCGGGAATCACCGTGGTGAAAGAAAAGGATTATATACTGGATGTGAAATCAAATGGGTACCGCAGCTATCATATGATCCTGTCGGTTGAGGCGCCGTATGAGGACGTTCGCGGAGATAATCCGGGTCATTTTTTTGTGGAAATACAGCTCCGCACCATCGCTATGGATTCGTGGGCGAGTCTGGAGCATGAAATGAAATATAAGCACCATATCAGGAATGCGCCGCTCATTGAGCAGGAGCTGAAACGCTGTGCCGATGAACTGGCATCCTGCGATATTTCCATGCAGACGATTCGTAAACTTATCCGTGAAGAAGGTGGAACAGAATGAAAATATTGATAGCAGAAGACGAAAAGGCTATGTCAGATGCCCTTGCGGCGGTGCTGAAACATTTCGGCTACGAGGTGGACGCCGTCTATGACGGGCTCGCCGCTACGGAAAAGGCGAGGGAGAACTTCTACAGTTGTATGATTTTCGATATCATGATGCCGAAAATAGACGGTATTGAAGCGCTGAAACGCATCCGTGACAGCGGTGATATGACGCCGGTCATCATGCTGACCGCCAAATCGGAGGTAGAAGACCGCATCATGGGCCTTGACGCAGGCGCGGACGACTACCTCGCTAAACCGTTCGCCATGGGGGAACTGCTCGCCCGCATCCGTTCCATGACAAGGCGCATGGGTGAATTCACGCCGACTAAACTGAAAAAAGGCGATGTTGAGCTGGATGTGGCGGAGCAAGAACTTTCCTGCACCAGTTCCGTCCGCCTGTCGAGCAAGGAAACGAAGCTCCTTTCTTACCTTATGATGAACGAAGGGAAAACTATTTCTACCGACGAGCTTTTCCGCTATGTCTGGAGTGATGAAGCGGACATGGATATCGGCATCGTCTGGATGTATATTTCCTACCTCAGAGAAAAAATCGAGGCCGTTCATGGAAATATACGGATAGCAGGAGAGAAAAACAGCGACTTCCGCCTCCAGATCGTCTCCCGCTGATTGACATACAGAAACAGAAGGTACTCCTATGGATATGATACGCAGGCTCCACCGCAAATTTATATGGATGGCCACCGCCTCCGTCGTGGCTATCATCGTCCTTGCCGTCGGACTGATCAATGGCTCCCTTTACGTCAGGGTACACCATGAAATATCGTCCATCACCGACATCATTTCTCAGAACGGCGGCACTATCCCATCCGACCTCGCACCGCAGGAGAAAGGACTCTTCGAATTCGGGAACTGGGCGGAAGAAACACCTGAATTCTCCTATCAGGCGAGATATTTCTCCATTCTCTTTGACGCGAACAAAAAGGAAGCGAAGGTCATTAACGTCAACCACATCGCCGCATTCAACGCCAAAGAAGCCTTCAACCTCGCCGTACGGGTTCTCCAGACAGGGAAATCGGAAGATTTCTTCCTTAAAGACAGGGCCTATTACAACTATAAAATCACACAGACCGCCAGCGGTGACACCCTCGTCGTCTTTTTCGACTGTACCCGGGACATCCTCGCCCTCTCTTCCATATTCAGCTACTCCGTGGCGCTCGGTCTCTTCTGCATCATCCTCTTCTTCCTCATCATCACCTTCCTCTCCAGCAAGGCCATCAAGCCCTTCGTGAGAAATATGGAAAACCAGAAACGGTTCATCACAAACGCCAGCCACGAGCTGAAAACACCGGTGGCGATCATTTCGGCGAATACGGAAGCGCTCGAACTCGTCAGCGGAAAGAGCGAATGGACAGGGAATATTATCAAACAGACGAAACGCCTGACGAACCTTATCAACGACCTTGTTGCCCTCGCCCGGGTCGGGGAAATAGAAAAAGAAAACCTGAAACTGGAAGATGTGGATATTTCCCAAGTCACGGAAACCATTGCAGGCGATTTCCGACAGGTGGCGGCTGAACGGGGGAAGACGCTCGAAACCCATATACCGCCCGGCGTCCACGTCCGGTCAGAAGAAAAACTCTTCGGACAGATCCTCGGCATCCTTCTGGATAACGCCGTGAAATACTGCGACGAAAAAGGACGCGTGCAAGTGGAAGTCACGACAGAGAAAAAAGAAAAAGGTTTTGCGATAATAATCTCCAACGATTTTGCAGAAGGAGAAGATATAGACTACACGAAATTCTTTGAACGCTTCTACCGCCACGACATCTCCCACAGCAGCCAGATCAAAGGATACGGCGTAGGCCTCTCTATGGCTGCCGACATCGTGAAGCTCCTCGACGGAACCATAGACGTATCATGGAAAGAAGGGCGCATTTCCTTCCGCCTTGACTTTTGAAACAGAAAACGGCACTGAAAGAAAAACAGTGCCGTTTTTGAGTAAAGGATTGTGGAGTGTTTTTGGAAATGCAATGAAAATGAGGCGCAGCTTGATAATGACAGACTCAACGATCTTAATAGAAAATGGCAGATCGGATAAGCTATGAGTGGATTTGCCCCGATAATCCGATAATGGGTATTCAGGGCTTTGGAATCCAAATAGAGAAATCCTAAAGATTAACTATAAAATTTACACAGATGCTGTCAACGGATATCTTTGGTCTGATTTAACAAGTGAACAATTGTCCTGCAAATATGTAAGTGAAGCGGATGTGCTAAATGTTGTGTTGTTTAATAAACGTGCAAAATAGTGGCGTGAGGAAAATCCGGATCTGAAAGAAAAATGAGGGCTTGTGCAAATCTAAATGAGCTATTGGTCTTTGCGAATATGGAAAGCTATAATGCAGTTTTAATTGGTAAAAAGATTGATTGGAAAGAGCGAATGGTCGTGCTTAGAAAATTGACAAGAACCTAATTATTTTCTTTGGAGAATTTGAATACTGAAGGAATGAAAAAGTTGAAGGTTTTGGATAATGAAAAGTAAGGATGATCAAAATATTCATGAAGCTGAGCTATAGAAAAATCAGTACGGCAAATGTATCCATGCTAAGAACATTTTGTGGTTGCTGTTTATTTTTATCATGGTGTACAATGTAGACAACTGCTGGATAAGCAGCTTAGAAAATATATATAATGGTTATCATAATTATCTGCCGCGTAGGCAGCTTAGTGGAAAGGTGGTCTGATTATCTTTATAAATCCATATATATATTAGTTATTAAATTTATAGTATCATGCATTTAAGGAGGAAAATAAAATAATGATGATTGAAAAAGTTCCTGGACAGCGAATTAAAGAGAAGGAAAAAATGGAACATAACATAAATGATACAGATGACATCGTGGCAAAAATGAGATTACTGGTGGCTGATGGTACGATATGGCTGACACAAAAGGAAATAGCGGAGCTTTTTCAAACGACGAAACAAAGTATAGGCATGCATATCAGGTTCATCCTGAAGCATGGTGAATTGGATGAAAGCGTGGTGGTCAGCTATCGGCTGGCTGACCGAAAACAGGGGACGATGCAAGGGAAATTGCAGGTACGAAAGACAGCCCATTATAACTCAGACATGGTATTGGCGGTTGCGCGCCGTGTGTGCTCACCAAGGGGGAGGCAGTTCAGGAGGTATGACACAGCGGTATTAAAAGAGTATCTTGGCAGGAGATTTTGCCAAGGATAAATAACATTTGAGAGGTTGGGGCGGAACAATCCTTTGTAAGGAGTTATCCTGCTATATCAGGGGAAATGCCGGAGTGATCTGCAGCCGGTATGGATTATGGTTCTGAAAAGGAGGATAATGAGTTTGAAAATGGCATAAGTTTCATGAGAAAATCATAGGTCTGTTGATTGGCAGACGGTCATTGCAGGATGTATTTGACGGAGGTTTCTGATGATAGAGGATATTGTCAAGTCGGACTTAAAAACGATTCTTCATTCTAAACGGGCGAATTTATATTATCTTGAAAAGTGCAGGATCATGCAGAAGGATGGACGTATTGTTTATTTGACGGAGACGAAAAAAGAGAACTTGTTTTGGAATATTCCGATTGCCAACACAACAGTGATTCTTTTGGGCAGCGGTACTTCTGTGACACAGGCAGCAATGCGGCTGCTCAGTGGCGCCGGTGTACTTGTCGGTTTCTGCGGTGGTGGGGCTACACCGTTATTTGCCGGTATGGAGGTGGAGTGGCTGAATCCGCAAAGTGAGTACAGGCCGACAGAATATGTGCAGGGGTGGCTGTCTTTTTGGTTTGATGAAAAGAAACGTCTTGCTGTGGCAAAGGATTTCCAGAAAAAGCGTATCCGTTTTCTGCAGACAGTCTGGGATAAAGACAATGAATTGGCCGATGAAGGTTTTTTTACCGATGATGCTTTGACAGAAGAAGCGATTTCTGTTTTTAAGAGCCGCATGGAAATAGCGGGGGATGTGACCCATGTATTGGCGGCGGAGGCGGAATTCACAAAAAAGCTCTACAGGTACGCGGCACAGAATACGGAAACAGTCGATTTCACGAGGGAGCGTAATTCTGACCAGCCTGCAAACAGGCTGCTTGACCATGGGAATTATCTGGCGTACGGACTGGCGGCAACGACTCTCTGGGTACTTGGTATTCCTCATGGCTTCGCGGTGATGCATGGTAAGACAAGACGAGGCGCTCTTGTTTTTGATGTAGCGGATTTGATCAAGGATGCCATCGTCCTGCCATGGAGCTTTATCTGTGCCATGAGAGGGCAGAGAGACAGAGAGTTCAGGCAGATCTGCTTACAGAAGTTTACCGAACATAAGGCGCTGGATTTTATGTTTGATGAAGTGAAACGGTGCAGCAGACTATATGCGGGCGGTGAACGGTCATGATGGTCATATTTACGAGCAGGAGCGAGAAGAAGGCTATTTATACGGTGCGGAGGATTCTGGATAGTTTTGCAGACAGAATTGGGAATGATACGTGGAAAACGGTCATTACGCAAGAGGGATTGCTGACGGTGCAGGCGCTTTTGCGACGGACTGCTACCAAAAGTACAGCAGTGGCGTGTCATTGGATCCGGTCACGGAGCCATAGCGAGCTGGTCTGGATTGTAGGGAAGCGGGACATGTTTAATGAGGAAGGCATCGTGCCTGTCCACTCCACACAAAAGGAAATCCTTCACCATGAGTGGGAAAACGATTGGCAGTATCTGCCGTTGATAAAAGCGCTGGCAGCGGTGTCGGCACTCTTTCATGACTGGGGAAAGGCATCAGCGTTATTTCAGGAAAAACTGGATAAAGGGACATTGAAAATGGATCCCTTCCGTCATGAATGGGTATCCTGCAAGCTTCTTGAAGCGCTTATTTTTGCCGCAGGTGCGGAGGAAGACGATAGAAAATGGCTGAAAGTACTGGCCGAAAGAACGATAAAGACAGAGGATATAGAAAAGAATCTGCAAATTGACGAAAAAGGAAACGGGCAGGCAGATATGAAAAAGCTGGATGCAGCGCATTTGCCGCCGATTGCAAAATTTCTGATGTGGTTGATCCTGTCTCATCACAGGCTGCCGTCTATGGATAAGGATGGCTGGGTGAATGTGGAGAAAAAAAGTTTCCACAGTATATTCTCCAGTCTGAATGCGTCCTGGGGATATGAGAGTGAAGCGGAGGAGACTATTATGTGCCGCAGGAGCTGCTTTGTATTTCCGGAGGGACTCCTTGTGGAGAATGCGGCAGCCTGGCGGAAGGCCATAAAAAAATGGTGTGGCCGGTTATTAAATGATTATGACAGACTGATGGATATTATGGGAGGGGAAACATATAAACCATCTTTCAGGGCTATCGCCCACTATACGAGATTGTCTCTTATGCTGGCGGATCATTATATTTCTTCCCTGCCTGAGGAAACAGATAAGGGCCGATGGGCAAAAAATGATTTATGGGCGAATACAGACGGTAAAACCGGAAAGAAAAAGCAGTTTCTGGAGGAACATTTGGTTAGGGTCTGTGAACAGGCAACCCATATTGCCCACAGACTTCCTTATTTCAGTGATCAGATGGAGAGCGTCTATGATGTAAAGGCGTTGGCAAAGAAAAGTCCGGCAGTTTTCAGATGGCAGGATACAGTTGTCGAGAAAATCAGAGCATTCCGGGAGAAGAATGGGGATGGTGCCAGGTATTTTATAGTCAATATGGCAAGCACCGGCTGCGGCAAAACGTTTGCCAATGCAAAGATCATGCAGGCTGTATCGACGGACGGAAAATCGCTCCGGTATATCCTTGCCCTCGGCCTCCGTACGTTGACGCTGCAGACCGGTGATGAATACAGGGAACGGATACATTTGGACAGGAATGATCTGGCCGTCCTTATCGGTTCCAGTGCCGTAACCAAATTGCATGAGGAAAATAAGGAAGCAGATAAAGAGAAAGAGGAAGAGAAAAAGGGAAATAGAAAGGGGTATTTATCGGAAGAGCCGCTGCTGCCGGAAGAATTGGAGTATGTGGATACGGAAAGCGAGGAGCAGTCCCGGTTTCTGGATATCTTCTTCAATAAGACAGATAAAAAAGGAGTGGCGGTAAATGAAAAGACGTCAAAAAAGAATAAAGCCTTTCTATACAAGCCTGTCCTTGCGGCAACTATCGATCATATGATGGGGGCTGTGGAGACGACACGGGGAGGAAGGTATATTTTGCCTTCATTGCGGCTGATGTCATCGGATCTGGTGATTGATGAAATTGATGATTTCAATTCCAAGGATCTCATCGCCATAGCAAGGCTTGTTCATCTGGCGGGATTGTGCGGAAGAAATGTGGCGATCTCTTCAGCGACGATACCGTCTGATCTGGCGGAAGGGCTGTACAGATCATATCAGGCAGGACTGAAAAGTTACAATTCCTTCTTTACGGGGAAAAAACAGTGTGCTCTTGTGCTTTGTGATGAGTTCAGGACAGATGTGGAACCGATGGACAGCGGGGATGATTCGGCTTATCGAAAGATTCACGATCGATTTATCCGTAAACGAGTGGAGAATCTGGGGAAAGAGCCGGTAAAGCGTAGGGGATATATACAGCCCTGCGGAGCGGAAGATAATGACACTGACGCTGCGAAAGAGACTTCTTATTTTGAAAATATAAGAGAAGCCATAGAAAAGCTGCATGAAAATCACCATGTCATTGATAAAAGAACAAAGAAGCGGATTTCTTTCGGTGTGGTTCGTGTGGCAAATATCACCCCCTGTGTGAAAGTCAGCCTGTACCTCATGAAATGCGGATGGAGCGAGGGGACAGCTGTCCGAGTGATGACTTACCACAGCAGGCAGATCCTTCTTCTCCGTCATGAGCAGGAGCGGTATCTGGACAAGGTGCTCACAAGAAAAACACAGTCTGCCACAGTGGATTTTCAGGATGAAACCGTGCGGAAGCATCTGGACAGCACACCGGAGGAGAATATCATATTTATCCTTGTAGCAACACCGGTGGAGGAAGTCGGCCGTGATCATGACTTCGATTGGGCAGTGGTGGAGCCGTCGTCGTACCGATCCATCATACAGCTTGCCGGCCGTGTCCTTCGTCATCGTCAGCCGGTTTCAGGGACGCTTGAAAAAAAGAATATGGCAATCATGGCATATAATCTGAAAGCATGGCAGGGAAAAGAGCCGGCTTACAGCAAACCCGGGTATGAAACCAAAAAACGGAAATTGAACAGTTATGACATGCATGATCTTGTGGATGAAGAAGAGCTGGGCAGAAGGATTGATGCGGTACCGAGAATTTTAAAACCGGAAATGCTGGATAAGGAGCAATTCTGTCCGGATGATAAAAAATATTTTTCAAAACTCTCTGAGCTGGAACATGCGAGCATGATGGATTTTAACTGCAAGGGAGATTGCGGGCCGCAGTGTATGCACGGATGGATGGAAGAATACTGGTGGATGACGGCACTTCCGCAAGGCTGCAGCCGCTTTCGTGAAAGCTATGGGGAAGAAATCAAGGCCTGCGCGGTGTATGAGGAGGGGGAACGAAAATTTCTTGTGTATGAGGGAAAGGAGAAGACTTTGCTTTCAGATAGTGTAGGAATTACCGACTACAGTGGTATGACAGAGGGAATGGAGGGACGATTATGGCTTATTCGTGATTATGAAGCTGCCTTGAGGCGGTACGTATCAGATACAAGTGATGTGCCGCAGGATGTGCAGATGAATGAGATTTCCTGCAGATATGGAGAAATCACTATACCCTACGGGAGATCCAGTACAGTGGATGAATGGAAATATTCAGATCAGTTAGGTATGTTCAAGTTAACGGAAGAAAACAGACAGGAGGGATGATTTTGAGCGGGTTGACAGCGTACATATCGGAAGCGGCTGCAGGGAAAAAGAAAACGCCGCAGAAGTGGCTGGCGGATACGGTTTCTTTGCTTTCCAAATGCGATATGGCGACACATGTCGGGAAATTCACCCATCCCGATGTGAAAGTGTATTTGCAGAGAAAAAATAAAGCGGGACAAAATGCCTATGTACTGACGGAAAATGTGGACTGTGAAACGGATATCGTATATTCTTCTGCCGCTTACATGGGCGCAGCGAAATTACTGCTTTATGCATTGGATGACGGAAGACCATTATGGAAGCATATCTATGAAAATGATGAAAACGTTAGGAGAGAAGTAGAATCTTTGGGCGTATCCTTCGATACAATGAGACAAGAAGTGGAACGCATGATGGCGACTGCCGATCCGGCAGCGACGGACGGAAGGCTGCGGCAGATTTACTTTCCTGCCGGAGAAGGGACGTATCATCTGTTGACCGTATTGCCGTCCTCAAGCCTTCTGCAAGTGCTGAACGGCAGAAGCAGGAATATGAGGCAGCACAGGTTTGACTGCCGTAATGAGAAAAGCGAGTTTTATGGGAATGCATGTGATGAAATCATGGAGAGGACAGTCATCGGCTTTGGGGGAACGAAAGCGCAGAATATTAGCGCCTTTAATGCACGGGTAGCGGGAAAAGCGGATCTGCTCATGTCTATGCCGGCTCTGCTGGAAGGGGAAAAAATACGTCGTCCCCACCGTAATTTCCTTGAGGAAACAGTGCCATACCGGGCCTATTTCTTCCTGTTCCGAAATCTGCATGAGTTGTTTCTCATGGAACGGAATAATGCGGAAATTCGGAATAAGAGGGAAGCACTGGTCTGTGATCTGATTGATGTCATACTGCAGTTCTGTTATCGTTTACGGGAAGAGCCTGCCGGCTGGAGCAATGGTGGGGAGTTCCTTAATCTGCCGCAGATCCAGAAAATATGGCTTGATGAACAATATAGAGAGGAACGGACAGATGAATGGGCGAAGGAAACAGGGAAGTATTTTGCAAAATGGTTTATTTACAAATATAGAAGGATTAAAAAAGAACAGCGTGTGTCATTGGGCGAGGAGGAAATAAAACATATCCGGCACGCAATGATAAAAGTGCTTATGGAGGAGGTGAGAAGTTTGTCATGAAAGCATATCTGCTTATATCCCATCTGCGGATTCATAATGCCAATGCCATGAGCAGTACCTTAACCATCGGAGTACCTGCTATGACAGCATGGCTCGGTGCAGTCCATGCACTGGAACGAAAGTTGGGAGAAAGGAGGGAGCCGGCTCTGGAGGGGATACGACTTGTAAAAACAGCGGTATCATATCACAAGACGAATCTGCAGATTTATAAGGGCCCCGGAGACTATGTAAATTCTCTTGTAGGAACGGCAAATCCACTTAATGAAAAAGGGGAAAGACCGTCATTTATTGAAGATGCGAGAATCCATCTTTCCGTATCCCTTCTGATAGAAGTCGAAAGGGTAGATGGGAATAACATGGAATTATTGGAACAGGCAGTAAAGGAAATATTGCCCCGGATGAAAATGGCAGGGGGCGACATACTGGACACTGGGAAAATCAAAGTCATGCGTATAAATGAAGACAATCCTATATCAGTTAGGAAAGTGATTTCCACCCTTATGCCCGGTTATATACCTATTGAACGCAGGGATCTCATGGAAGCGAAAGAGATGGAAGGAAAAGACAATCTGGACAGGCTGCTCCACTATCTGAAAGTACATCAGACGGCAGAAAAAGATGAATTCGGGAAGGTAACAGACTGGAAATATGAAAAGGCGGCGGCCGGATGGATTGCGCCGCTTGCTGTAGGATTTAAAGGGTTGTCTCCGCTGGGGAAAGTGAAAAATCAGCGGGATCCGGATACGCCCCATCGATTTGCAGAAAGCATAGTCACCCTTGGTGAATTTAAGATGGCTCATCGGTTCCGTGATATAGATGAAATGATGTGGCACTATGCCTATGAAGAAACCAATCAATTATATCTTTGTAAAAATAAGGAATGATCAGGAGGAAATGAAAATGGCGAAAAAAGAATCAAATCTGGCATCTGTACTTTCTTTTGAAAAGAAACTTGTTTTATCGGATGGCTATATGTATGGAACAACCTGGGAAAAAAGAAATGAAACAGCCCGTCCCGTTATGCTGGTAGAAAAATCTGTAAGAGGAACCATTTCCAACCGATTGAAGGATAGTGTAAAAAATGATCCCATGAAATTGAATGCGGAAGTGGAAAAAGCAAATCTGCAGACCGTAGACAGTGCTTCTATTTCTTTAAACGATGACACATTGAAATTATCCTTTACAATCAAAGTCCTTTCCGGTGTAGAGCATCCTTCTGCATGCAATAACGAAACTCATCATAAAAAGATAGAAGAAATAGGAAAGAAATTTATTGAGCAGAACGGATTTAAAGAGCTGTCAGCCCGCTATGCGTTGAATATAGCTAATGGCCGCTTCCTTTGGAGAAATCGTGTAGGGGCAGAAAAAGCGGAGGTCATTGTATCCATAAAAGAAGAAAATAAAAAATGGATATTTAATATTTATGATTTCAGCTTGAAGGATTTTGATAAGAATCGTGAAAAAGTGGAAGAATTGGCATCTTTTATTGGCGAAACTCTCTGTGGAAAGAGGTCATCCCTTCTGATCGAAGTGGAAGCCTTCGCACTTATGGGAAAAGGACAGGAAATTTATCCCAGCGAAGAACTGATTCTTGATAAAGGAAAAGGCAAGAAGAGCAAGGTTCTTTACCAGGTAGACGGTACGGCCGCTATGCACTCGCAGAAACTCAGCAATGCCATCAGAACCGTCGACACTTGGTATCCTCAGGAAGAGGGCAGACGGATACCGATTGCCATTGAACCCTATGGTGCGGTCACCACTCTTGGGAAAGCCTACCGCACACCAAAAGAGAAAAAAGATTTTTATACCCTGTTTGATCAGTGGTCAACCGGCAGTGAACCGGACGATGAAAATGACAAAAACTATGTCATGGCTGTTCTCGTCCGCGGCGGTGTTTTTGGTCAGAGCGAAAAGGAATAAGCCATGGAATACTATCAGGAAATCACCTTGCTCCCGTGTGCGGAAGTATCGCTTGCCTTCCTTTGGACCAAAGTGTTTACCCAGCTCCATATTGCTTTTGCAGATGAAAAAAATAAAAGCGGACATAACCCCTATGCCGTTTCATTTCCCGAATACAGGGAAACAGGTCTGGGCGAAAAAATCCGTGTCTTTGCGGAAGCACAAGAATTGGAAAGACTCAACCTGTCCAAAGTACTGGGACGCTTCTTTGATTATGTGCACTGTACAAGCATAAGGAAAGTGCCGGAGCGCAAGCTGCGGGGGTATGCCGTGTATAGCAGGTACCAACCGGAAGGTTCAATCTGGGTGAAAGCGAGACGCTATGCAAAAAGACATCCGGGAGTAACGATCGAAGAGGCTGCCCGGCTTCTGCAAGGAAAGAGAAAATCTGTCAGACTGCCGTACATACAGATGAAAAGCCTTTCCCGCGGAGGAACATTTAGCCTTTTTATAAAAAAGCGGGTAGAAGAAGAATCTGCCTTGACAGAATGCGGAACCTATGGTTTAAGTAATAACAGAACCGTTCCGGAATTTTAACCCAAATTTTTACGGCGTTTGAAAAATGCGATTAAATCAATCTATTTCAAAGCAGGAATAAATTTGGGTCAAAGTGGGAAAAAGATGTATAAGCGCACGTGCTGTCGGCTTCTTTTTCCGCTCCAGCATCGTTAACTGCCGCATAGGTAGTTTAGAAATTGAAATACAATATTTTCATTATTAGCTACTAGTTAACTGCCGCATAGGTAGTTTAGAAAACGTACTACATCGCTACAACTGAAAAGTATTCGTTAACTGCCGCATAGGTAGTTTAGAAAGTGTTTGCTGGCCCTTAAATAGACCATAAAATGTTAACTGCCGCATAGGTAGTTTAGAAACATTAAGTCCCGTAAAGACTAACAAAAAGGAAGTTAACTGCCGCATAGGTAGTTTAGAAACTTTCTACTTCCTCAACAATCCAGTTTTGCGCGTTAACTGCCGCATAGGTAGTTTAGAAAGTATGGCGTTAATTTAAGTTACGACAGTTTTAGTTAACTGCCGCATAGGTAGTTTAGAAATTGGGCACATTATGCACTATATGTATCAGATTGTTAACTGCCGCATAGGTAGTTTAGAAATGCAGCATAAACCGCATCTGCAGAAAAACCGGGTTAACTGCCGCATAGGTAGTTTAGAAAGTTTACCTTGCATGTTCTTTTCATGATTTTTCGTTAACTGCCGCATAGGTAGTTTAGAAAATCAAATCAGCGACAAGGCGCTTTCTTTTATCGTTAACTGCCGCATAGGCAGCTTAGAAAAATTCAAGCACCAGGCAGAAGAACAGCTTAAAGTTAACTGCCGCATAGGTAGTTTAGAAAATCATAGGAGTCTGATTCAAAACGATACTGCATGTTAACTGCCGCATAGGCAGCTTAGAAATGCCGCCATACCGCAAATATGACGACGGGAACGTTGACTGTCGTATAGGGTAATGTGACTGTTCATTTTTTAATAGGGAAGATTTATAGAGTGGATCAATTTTGTGATTTGCACTTTAAATCACATTTGACTATTGCATTTCTTTTTACTTACAATAATAAGAAAGGAAGAGAGTGGTAATAGAGAGGCGCTATGGGAAATACAGCTTTCGGACGGATGGGTGAGGATCGGGCTTGTTTGTACCTGGAGGAGAAGGGGATGACTTTGATCACCCGGAATTTCAGGTGTAAACATGGGGAAATCGATCTCATCATGAAGGACGGAAGCGTTTTTGCATTTATCGAGGTGAAGACCCGGCGGAGCCGTTTATATGGGGAACCGATTGAAGCGGTGACTGTGTATAAGCAGCGGCATATCCGTTATACCGCGGAGGTATTTCTTTTAGCGCGTCATTTGCATGATGTCCGGATCCGTTTTGATGTGGTGGAAGTCATGATGGCGCCGGGGCGTGCGGTGCGGTTGCGTCATACGAGGAATGCGTTCTGAGAGAGGGAGATGCCATGTTTGCGCAGGTATTTGGGACATGTACGTTTGGTTTGAATGGTCATGTGATTACTGTGGAGGTGGATATCAGCCGTGCGTCACCGGCTTTTGATATTGTCGGGCTGCCTGCGGTTTCCGTGAAGGAGTCGAAGGAGCGTGTCCAGTCGGCGATACGGAATTCCGGATATTTTTTTCCTATCGAAAAGGTGACGGTGAATTTGGCGCCTGCGGATTTGAAGAAGGACGGTTCCTGTCTTGATCTGCCGATTGCCATAGGGGTGCTGGCGGCAAGCGGGGCGATTCCGAAAGAGGCTCTTGCATCGGTGATGTTCATCGGAGAGCTTTCTTTGCAGGGGGAAATACGTTCGGTGCCCGGTGTGCTTTCCATGGTTCTTGCCGGACGGGAAGCGGGAATCTCTACTTTTTTCATGAGCCCTGCAGTTGCCGGGGAGGCTCTTCTTTGTGAAAATGTGACTGTGTACGCGCCAAAGACGCTTGGCGAACTGGTGGAGTATCTTTTGGGGCATAGCCCGATGGCTCCTGCCAAGCGGCGGGAAGCGGCGGAATCTAAGTTGAGTGATGTGGATTTTGCCGAGGTGCAGGGACAGATCATGGCGAAGCGTGCTATGGAAATAGCGGCGGCAGGATCCCATAATGTCCTTATGACGGGGCCGCCCGGATCAGGGAAGACGATGCTGGCACGCCGCATCACGACGATTCTTCCTCCGATGACGCGGGAGGAGGCTCTTGAGGTGACAAAGATTTATTCGGTGGCCGGATTGTTCAAGGCGGAGGATATCATCCGTGAGCGTCCGTTCCGCAGTCCCCATCATACGATTTCCATGGCCGGGCTTATCGGCGGAGGTACGATTCCCCGTCCCGGCGAGGTGACACTTGCCCATAACGGTGTTTTATTTTTAGATGAACTTCCTGAGTTTCCACGGGCGGTGCTGGAAGTTCTCCGGCAGCCGCTGGAGGATCGGGAGGTGCATATTTCAAGGGTAAATGCATCTTTTGTATATCCTTCCGATTTTGTGCTGATTGCCGCAATGAATCCTTGTCCCTGCGGATATCTTGGAGATCCTGACCATCCCTGTACCTGCAGTGATGGAGAAATACGGAGTTACGGCAGAAAGATTTCCGGGCCTCTTTTGGACAGGATTGATTTGCATGTGTCGGTGATGCGTCCGAAGTATAGTGAGCTTACAGCAACGATTAAAGGGGAATCTTCGGCACGGATTGCGGAACGTGTAGCAGCGGCAAGGGCTATGCAGTCGGAACGGTTGTCTGAATGGCATATGCAGAATAATGCGCAGATGGGGCACCGCCAGCTTCGGGAAACCTGCCGTTTGGATGCGGAGGGATCAGAGCTGCTCCGTGAGGTTTTTGAAAAGCTCCATTTATCCGCGAGAAGTTATGACCGCATCATTAAAGTATCCCGTACGATTGCCGATTTGGCAGGTACGTCGGAGATTAAGCCCGAGCATGTGGCGGAAGCGCTCAGTTATAGAAATATGCTTCCCCGGAGGTCATGATGGATATATTCGCGGCGGCGCTTCCCGGTTGTCCAAGGCTGGGAGCGAAACATATGCGGGTTCTCATAGAGGCGTTCGGAACGGCGGAAGATGTGTGGAAGGCTTCCGATAAGGAGATTGTGGAATCTCATTTGCTGAAAGGGAAGACGGAAGCGTCTTTTTTGGCGTACCGAAAAGAAACGGAGCCTGAAGAAATAGGGGAAAAGTTATACCGGCTGCAGATTCGCTGCGTGACATGGGAGGATGATTTGTATCCCCCGCTTTTACAGACGACGGCAAATCCTCCGGCTGTTTTATTTTATAAAGGAAATAATCCCGTTTTTGAGAAAACGGTGGCGATTGTAGGATCACGGAAAGCGACGCCTTATGGCGTGCAGACGGCAGAACGGATAGCCTGCGGTTTGGCTGAAAATGGAGTGACGGTGGTTTCCGGCGGCGCACGGGGGATCGACAGCGCTGCGCATGAAGGGGCATTGCGCGGAGAAAGCCCGACGGTGGTGGCGCTTGCCTGCGGGCTGGATCATGTATATCCTCCGGAAAATAAAAATTTGTTCCAAAAAATTATTGATAATGGCGGTACGATTATTTCTGAATACCCGCCGGGGACGCCACCTCTGGGGAGACAGTTTCCCGCGAGGAACAGAATTATCGCGGGAATGAGCCGGGGAATCCTTGTGGTAGAGGCGGCAGAACGGAGCGGTGCTCTTATTACCTCCGACTTCGCATTGGAAGAAGGACGGGATGTCTTTTCCGTTCCGGGAAATATTTGGCTCGATTCGAGCAGGGGGACGAATCATCTTATACGGAGCGGGGCGATTTGCTGTACGTCCTACGAAGATATCCTTTCTGAATACGGGTGGAACGAAAAGAGTATTTCTTCCAAGAAGGAATCTCCTGAACAGTTGACATTGGAAGAGGAAGTGGTGTATCGTTTCTGCTGTACAGGAGAGGAAGTGACGGCGGAGGATATTCTCCAGCAGTCAGGAATGTCGGTAATGAAGATTACGATGCTCCTGCTCCGGCTTCAGCTTAAAGGGTTTATAAAGGAAACGGGATCCGGCCGGTTTATTACAACAGGACGCGGATAATATAAATGAGATATATGCTGTGTTTCATGTAGCATAGGGAGGGTATTTTGGCTATACAGATTACGATCACTGTGAAGGATAAGAAGAAAAGGTCTTCTGCCGGGGAAAAACTTTTTACAAGAAAACCGAATCCCAAGGGGAAGCACCTGATTATCGTGGAGTCTCCGGCAAAGGCGAAGACGATTGAGCGTATTTTAGGCTCCGGTTATAAGGTGCTTGCATCCATGGGTCATTTACGTGATTTGCCGCAGCGTACGCTTGGTGTGGATGTGGAAAATGATTTCAAGCCGGAGTATGTCAATTCGGCGGAACGGGCCGATGTCATTGAAAATTTGCAGAAAGAAGCAAATAAGTCGAAAGATATTCTTTTGGCAACGGACCCTGATCGTGAAGGGGAAGCCATTTCCTGGCATTTGTCGAAACTTCTTGATGTGGATCCCCGGTCAAATGCGCGTATCGCCTTTCATGAAATCACGCCGCCGGCGATTAAAGATGCGGTACTCCATCCCGAACCGATTGATTTAAACCGTGTAGATGCCCAGCAGGCACGCCGCGTGCTTGACCGTCTTGTTGGGTACAAGCTTTCACCGTGGCTGTGGAAGCAGGTTTACCGCGGTCTTTCCGCGGGACGCGTACAATCGGTAGCGACACGTCTGATTTGTGAAAGGGAAGAAGAAATACGGGCGTTTAAGCCTGTGGAATACTGGACGGTGGAAGGGATTTATCGTACAGAGGAAAAGGAAAGTTTCAAGGCAAAACTGACGCAGATTGACGGGAAGGAAGCAAAAATTCATAATGCGGAAGAAGCGGATCGGGTTGTCAGGGGGATTTTAAAACAACCGGCAGAAATCACGTCGGTCACAAAAACGAAAAAGCAGCGTAAGGCAAAACCGCCGTACACGACTTCCACAATGCAGCAGGATGCGGTCAACCGTCTTAATTTCGGCTCCAAAAAGACGATGGCTCTTGCCCAGATGCTTTATGAAGGGGTTGAAATACCGGGGCACGGACATGTAGGACTGATTACATACATGCGTACTGACTCGACCCGTATTTCCGATGAAATGATCAAGCAGGTACGGCCGTACATTGAACGTGTTTACGGGAAAGACTATCTGCCGCCTAAACCAAATGTATATGCTAGGGGGAAGGATTCTCAAGATGCCCATGAAGCGATTCGTCCCACGAATCTGCAGTTTGCTCCGGATATGCTGGCGGCCGTTTTGTCCCGTGACCAGCTCCGGCTGTATACATTGATCTGGAACCGATTCCTTGCAAGCCAGATGGCGCCCCAGATTTCCCAGGCAACGAATGCAGTGCTCCAAAGCGGCATTTACACACTTCGCGCGACAGGGACGCAGGTATTGTTTGATGGGTTTACGGTACTCCGGACGGTAAAAGAAAAGAAGCAGGATAATGAAGAGCTTCCTCTTCTGCCGGCGCTCCATAAAGGACATACGGTACTCAATACAAAGGCGGAAGGAGAGCAGCATTTCACCGCGCCGCCGCCAAGGTACACGGAAGCCAGCCTGATTAAGACGCTTGAGGAAAAGGGCATAGGACGGCCGTCCACATATGCGCCTATTTTGGATACCATCCAGAGGCGCAAGTATGTGGAAAAAGAGGGAAAACAGTTTGTTCCCACGGATATCGGGTTCAAAGTGACAGATCTTTTAAAGAAATATTTTGCCGGTATTGTCAGTGTGGATTTCACCGCGCAGCTGGAAACCTGGCTGGATAAAATTGCTGACGGCAAAGCAACGTATAAAAAGGTCATGAGCGGGTTCTGGGATGTTTTTGAAAAAGAACTGCAGAACGCCAACCAGGAGGCAGCGAAAGCGAAGGAAGAAAATCAGGAAGTATCCGATGTAATCTGCGAAAAATGTGGTGCCCATATGATTGTAAAGATGAGCCGTTACGGGAAATATCTCGCCTGCCCGAATTTCCCTTCCTGCAAAAATATCAAGCCTTATCATACGGGAGAAGAAAAGGAAGAGATTTCCGATGTGGATTGTGACAAGTGCGGCGCGAAGATGGTGTACCGCCAGGGGCCGTACGGCAGATATCTGAAGTGCCCGGAATGCGGCCAGAACAAAGCGATCGTTATTGATACGGGCATAGAATGTCCGAAATGCCATGAGGGGCATTTGGTGAAGCGCCGCTCAAAGCGGGGACGTTATTTCTATGGTTGCAGCCGTTATCCGGCCTGCGATATGGCAGTCTGGGATGAGCCGGTTAATGAGTTCTGTTCCGTCTGCGGCGCGATCAAGGTAAAGAAGGTTCGGAAAAATAAGGAGGAAGAGCTTATCTGCTCTAATCCCGAGTGCACAACGCATCCGAAAAAGAAAACTGTAACGAAAACTTCGGCAGCAAAGAAAAAGACGACAACTGCAAAGAAGACGACTGCCGGGGCGGCGGGGAAAACAAAAACAGGAGCCGGTGATTGATGGAGAGGATTACGGTAATCGGTGCCGGTTTAGCAGGAAGCGAGGCTGCTTGGCAGCTGGCGGAAATGGGGGTTCCCGTGAAGCTGGCGGAAATGCGTCCGGCAATCGGAACGCCTGCCCATCATACGGGATACTGTGCGGAACTGGTTTGCAGCAATTCTTTCCGTGCGGCGGCTCTTACCAATGCGGTAGGACTTCTGAAAGAAGAGATGCGCCGGCTTGGGTCGGTGATTATGGAATGTGCCGATGCCCACCGTGTCCCTGCAGGCGGTGCTTTAGCGGTGGATCGTAACGGATATGCGGCGGCAGTGACGGAAAAGATAAAAAGCCATCCGCGGATTACATTTGTGAATGAAGAAATCAGGGAAATACCGGAAGAAGGGATCGTGATTATTGCGACCGGGCCGCTGACGGACGGCGCTCTTGCGGACAGCATAGAAAAATTCTGCGGCGGGGAAGGACTTCACTTCTATGATGCCGCAGCGCCCATCGTGATGAAAGAATCCCTTGATATGGACATCGTGTACCGGATGTCCCGCTACAATAAGGGAGAGGCGGCATACCTAAACTGCCCCATGAACGAAGAGGAATACAATGCATTTTATGAGGCGCTCAGGACGGCGGAGACAGCGGAAGTCCACGGGTTTGAAGAAGGAAATGTCTTTGAAGGGTGTATGCCTGTGGAAGTGATGGCGCAGCGCGGTAAGGATACGATGCGTTTCGGGCCGATGAAACCGGTAGGACTTCCTGATCCGCGGACAGGGAAGGAACCGTATGCTGTTGTCCAGCTGCGTCAGGATAATGAAGAAGATACGATGTACAATATTGTCGGCTTCCAGACTCATCTGAAATGGGGCGAGCAGAAACGGGTTTTTGGCATGATTCCCGGACTTGCTGGTGCGGAGTTTGTCCGCTATGGCGTGATGCATCGGAATACCTATATCCATTCGCCCGATTTACTGGAAGCCACCATGGAAACGAGGGCACGGAAGGGACTCTTCTTTGCAGGGCAGATGACAGGCGTCGAAGGGTATGTAGAATCGGCAGCATCGGGAATCGTGGCAGCCTATTCCGCTTTCGCGCGGGCGGCGGGAAAGGAGCCGCGGGCATTCCCGAAGGAGACGGCAATTGGCGCGCTCTGCCGTTATATTTCTCATTTCATCAGAAAAGATTTCCAGCCGATGAATGTGAATTTCGGATTGCTGCCTCCTTTGCCTGAAAGGGTGAAGAAAAAAGAAAAGAATGAAAAGCTGGCGGCGCGGGCATTGTCCGTTCTGGATGCATTTATAAAGAAATAGAACAAAGCCGTTTCTTTTGGGGGAACGGCTTTTATCGCGGGAGTATAATAAAGAAAGTCAACCATAGAAGTACAAGGAGGAAATATGTTTACTGCAACAACGATACTGGCTGTAAAGAAAGACGGACATACGGCTGTGGCCGGTGACGGGCAGGTTACGATGGGCAATGCCGTGGTGATGAAGAATACGGCGCGGAAGGTGCGCCGCCTGTATCATGGAAAGGTCATCGCCGGATTTGCCGGTTCCGTGGCGGATGCATTTGCCCTTTTTGACAAATTTGAAGGGAAACTTTCCGATTGCAATGGAAATCTGGTGCGTGCTGCCGTGGAGTTCGCCAAAGAGTGGAGGCGGGATCGGGTGCTCCAAAAGCTGGAAGCTCTTTTGATTATGACGGATGGCGACCATTTATTTCTTGTATCAGGCAGCGGAGAGGTTATCGAGCCGGATGATGGCATACTGGCAATCGGGAGCGGCGGGAATTATGCTCTTGCCGCAGCTCGCGCTTTGTGTTCGGTGTCGGATTTATCGGCGCGGGAAATTGCGGAACGGTCACTCCATGTGGCGGCGGATATCTGCGTATATACGAATCATAATGTGATTGTGGAGGAAATAGGATGAAGGATCTGACACCACGGAAAATTGTGGAATATCTTGATGAATACATTGTGGGACAGCAGGATGCGAAACGGTCTGTCGCTGTCGCCCTGCGGAATCGTTGGCGCAGCAGCCGGCTTCCTAAGGAAATAGCCCGTGAAGTAAGTCCGAAAAATATTCTTCTTATCGGTCCCACCGGAGTGGGAAAAACGGAAATTGCCCGCCGTATCGCTGCACTGACAGGTGCCCCTTTCGTAAAGGTAGAAGCGACGAAGTATACGGAAGTCGGCTATGTGGGCCGCGATGTGGAATCTATGGTGCGCGACCTGGCGGAAGAAGCGGTGCGCCTTGTGAAGAAGCAGGAATCAGGCCGTCACGGGAAAGATGCGGAAGAGGCGGCGGTGCAGAAAATTGCTGAAATCATGTGGCCTGCAAAGAAAAAGGAAACGAGATCTCCTATGGAAATTATTTTAGGGGAAAAGGCGGAGAAGACAGGTGTTTCAGATGAAGGGGAAAGGGAGAGAAGAAAGGATCTGCTTGCCCGTATTAGGAGCGGCGAATTGGACGACCGTCAAATAGAAGTGGAATTGGAGGAAAAAGGAAACATTGAAGATACAGCGGACAATGAACAGGCGAATCGGATTTCTCAAATATTCGCATCCATGATGCCGAAAAAGATGAAGAAGAGGAAAATGACAGTGCGAATGGCCAAAACTGTTCTTGCGGAGGTTTCTGCCGAAGAGATGGTGGATATGGATGTTGTCCGTGACAGGGCGGTTGCGCTTGCCGAAGAACGGGGCATTATTTTTATTGATGAAATCGATAAGATTGCGGGGAGATACGGTGCATCCGGCGGGCCTGACGTATCCCGTGAAGGGGTGCAGCGGGATATCCTTCCCATTGTGGAAGGGGCGACGGTGAAGACCAAGTACGGACGAATAAAGACGGATCATATTCTTTTCATGGCGGCTGGTGCGTTCCATGTATCAAAACCGAGCGATTTGATTCCTGAGCTGCAGGGACGGTTCCCGATCCGTGTAGAATTAAAAAGCCTTACAGAGGAGGATCTGCGGAAGATTTTAACAGAACCGCGGCAGGCTTTGATCCGGCAGTACACGGCGCTTTTGGAAACGGAAGGCGTCACAGTGACGTTTACGGAAGATTCTGTCAGTGCGATTGCGGAAATCGCATCTGTGGTGAATTCGGAAACGGAAGATATCGGTGCGAGGCGGCTTTATACGATTCTGGAGCGGGTACTGGAGGAGCTGTCTTTTGAAGCATCTGAGCTGGAAAATAAAGAAGTTACCATTGACGGTGCTTATGTGAGGCAAAAGCTTGGGAAAATCACGAAGGATATGGATACATCAAATTACATTTTGTAAAAAGAAGAAAGGGAGCCCCCAAAACGGCTCTCTTTTTTATGTAAAGGTCGTAAATGAAATAAGTTGACGAAGGGATTGTCGAAAATTATAATGAAGGAAAGTTCTGAAAGGAAAAGGAGGATATTATGCGCAATGAAATACTGGAGTATTTCCGCAAAGCAAATGGAAATTATGTGTCGGGGGAACAGATATCCAGAGATTTAAACGTATCCCGTACAGCAATCTGGAAGCATATCAATATTCTGAAAAGCAGGGGATATATTTTTGAATCAAGTACACGGAAAGGATATCGGCTGATTTATGCGCCGAATTTACTGACACCTTTGGAAATTGCTAGTGTTCTCCATACGGAAACGCTTGGAAAGAAAGTGGTTTATTTTGAATCGACACCGTCCACAAATGAAGAAGCCAAAAAGATTGCAAGGGAAGGCGCGGAAGAGGGGACGATCGTCGTGGCAGAGGAACAAACGACCGGCCGCGGACGCCTTACAAGGCATTTTTATTCTCCTTTTGCGAAAGGGATTTGGTTTTCTGTCATTTTCCGTCCCACGTTTTTCCCGATGGAGGCATCAAAGAGCACGCTCCTTGCAGCAGTAGGAGTCTGCCGCGGTATCCGCCGTCTCGGACTTGCTGATGCAGGTATCAAGTGGCCCAACGATATTCTCTATCATGGGAAGAAATTGGTGGGGATGCTTTGCGAGATGTCGGCTTCTATGGAAAAGATTGATTATATTATTATGGGAATCGGCATCAATACGGGAATGAAGGAAAAGGAATTCCCTGAAGATTTCCGCGGCCATGCGACGTCTTTCCTGAACGAAGGGGTTAATGTGTCCCGCCGGGATTTGCTGGCAGCCGTCCTGGCCGAGCTGGAAGCGGAGTATAAGCTGGCACAGACGGAAGGGTTTGGCCGCGTACTTGATGACTGGCGGAAATTATCCGTGACTCTTGGCGAAGAGGTGCGCGTGATTTTCGGCAATGATAATTATACCGGCAAAGCTGTTGATATTGATGATGACGGCTGCCTCCTGGTAGATACCGGCGGGGAAGTCCGCCGCGTAATGGCAGGCGATGTTTCCATCCGTCCGGCAGATGCGCCAATTCCGCAAAGATAAAACAGAAAAGAAGTAAAATAATTTATGGACAGGAATAAATTTCATTATATGTCGGGTGCCGCTTTATTTGCGGGAATTATGGCGGTACTTTCCCAGTTCGCTTTTCCCGTCGGGGCGGTGCCGGTTACATTACAGACGTTTGTTTGTGCTTTTGCCGGTGGTGTCCTTGGCTGGAAATGGGGCGCGGTTTCTATTTCCGTGTGGCTTCTTCTTGGCGCACTGGGCGTTCCCATTCTTACGATGGGCAAGGCAGGGGTTGGTGTTTTCCTGAGCCCTGTGGGCGGTTATTATATCGGATTTATTCTTATGGCCGGTTTCAGCGGGATATATCTTAAAGAAAAAAGCCGCTTTTTCACCCAGGGAGTATTTGCGCTTCTGGGGCTCATCCTTTGCTATGCGTTGGGAACAGTTTGGTTCATGATGTACTTTTCTCTTGGTTTGGGGAAAGGAATGCCGCTTTGGACAGCCCTTACGATGACCGTTTTCCCCTTTATCGGATTTGATCTCATCAAAGTGGCCGCCGGTGTATTCTGCGGCATACGTATACAAAAAGCACTCCGAAACGCGGGACTCTTTTTAAATGAATAAATTTAATGAAAGGCGGATCCTCTGCCTTTTTTGCTTGACAGAATCGAGTCTTTATTGCATGATACACATGTGATAAATTACGGTTTCGTGATTTATAAACCAAGAGGGGAAATCCGGATCCGGAGGCACCTTTATTCTGAGAGGCGATGAATAATGCTGCTTGCTTTTGATGTAGGGAATACAAATATTGTCTGTGGTATTTACCGTGGAAAGGAATTGCTCAATCACTGGCGTCTGGCAACGGATACACTCCAGACTGCTGATGGCTATGCCAGTGTGTTGGGAACGCTGTTCCGTATTAACGGACTTCAGTTTTCCGATATTGAAGATGTCATTATTTCAACAGTGGTACCGCCGATTATTCCTATCCTTGAATCTCTTTCGCGCCGTTATTTCAGCGTGAATCCCATTCTTGTGGGACCGGGGATTAAAACGGGGCTGAATATCCTTTATGACAACCCGAAAGATCTGGGGGCTGACCGTATCGTTAATGCGGTAGCCGCCATCGCTGAATATAAGTGCCCTCTTATTGTTATCGATTTGGGAACGGCGACAACGTTTTGTGTCATCGATGAAAAAGGGAATTATCTTGGCGGGGCTGTTGCTCCGGGGATCAGTATTTCCATGGAAGCCCTTTTCCAACGGGCGTCCAAACTGCCGCGTATCGAACTGTTGAAACCGAATTCCATTATTTGTCGAAATACCGTGTCTGCCATGCAGGCAGGGATTTACTACGGCTTCGTGGGACAGATTGATGAAATCGTTACCCGTATTAAAGCGGAAATGAAACGGAATGATATCAAGGTCATTGCTACGGGCGGTCTGGCGACGCTTATGGCGGGCGCATCCCGAACGATTGACAAGGTGGATTCCATGCTTACTTTGAAAGGTCTTTTGATTCTCTATGAAAAAAACAAGGGGGATCGGAAACCATGTATGTAAAAAATACTTGAAATTTCAGTCAGTGCCGGTTATAATATGGAACACATGGCCGGTTAGTCAAACGGTTAAGACGCTGCGTTCTCAGCGCAGAGAGTATGGGTTCGAATCCCATACCGGTCACCAGAAAAGGTTTCGCTGAATGATGGAAACATCTTTGGAGAAACCTTTTTTTCTGGCTTGATTTTTCTTGTATTCATGATGATGGTATAATGGAATGACAAGATAGGAGATTAACAATGGATAGTAAAATTAAAAAATGGATCATGGTGATGCTGGCGGTTCTTGTTATTTCCGCTGCAGCGGCGGGTTTTATGCCTGAATGGAAAAAGACGTCCGCCATCGGGAAGGGTAAGGACTATGTGGCGGAAATCCGTATTGACGGTACTATTTACGGCGGTCCCCGCAATGGGACTCTCCTGGGGGCGTCAGAAGGCGTTTCCAGCGAGCAGGTGATGTATGAAATGGAACAGGCGCGGAAGGATAATCGGGTAAAGGGCGTCCTTCTCCGCATTAACAGTCCCGGCGGTTCTACGGGAGCAACGCAGGAAATTGCGGAAGAAATGGACAAGATTAAGAATGCGGGAAAGCCGATCGTCGTTTCCATGGGGGATATGTGTGCTTCTGCAGGATACTGGCTCGCCAGCAAAGGCGATTATGTTTTTGCCAATCCCGCTACCCTGACAGGAAGTATTGGCGTGTACATGGATTATACGAATGTTGAAGAGCTTATGGGTAAGCTGGGTGTAAAAAATGAAAAAATCAAAAGCGGTGCCCATAAAGATATTCTTTCTATGTACCGGCCCATGACCGGAGACGAGCAGAAAATGCTTCAAACCATGGTGGATGATATTTACAGCCAGTTTGTGAAGACCGTGGCTGACGGAAGACGTATGGAAGAAAGCCGTGTAAGAAGTGTGGCTGACGGACGGATTCTTACCGGCCAGCAGGCTATGGAACTGGGACTGGTTGATGCGATGGGGAATTATTATGATGCCTTGAATTATGCGGGAGGCGTCACCGGAATAGAAGGGGACAGTGTACCGGTGAAAAGATATTCCGTAGGGACATCCTGGAAAAATATCCTTGCAGGAGAAATGGACAGTGCTGTGAGGAGTTTAGCAAAAAACATTTCAGATAATATATGGGGCACGTTTTCCCAGACGCCGGCACCCTCTGTTCGTTAAGGAGCTATGATGAATACAGTTTTAGATTTAATATACCGTTTGCTTGCCCATCCCACAGACGCGATGTCTGATGTGACTACCGGTGAAAAAATGAAAGAAAGCAGTATCATCTGGGGATTCGTGATTTTGCTTCTTGCCCTTTCTTCTGTGGAGGCAGGAAGTTTTGTGACCGCTTTTCTGGCATCTTTTGTCGGGACAGGTTCTCTCCTTTTGATACACAGTGCCGTGGTGGATTATATTTCCGGACTCCTTGGCGGGCGGGGGACGGCAAGAGGGATTACGGCGGGGTTCATGTGCGCGTCGATCCCTTATGCTTTTTCTGTTTTCTTTTCTCTTATAGGACAGTTTGGCCTGGACGGCATCCACAAATTTGCTGTTTTTGCTATTGTTGTCTGGAGCTTTTTCTTAGACATCCTTGCTATCCGCGCAAATTACGGGTTTGGGAAAGGGAAAGCCTTTTTTATCAGTATTTCTCCTTTCCTTCTCTGTGGCATGCTGATTACTGCATTGTTTGTTATCGGTATTATGACGGCTCTTGCAGGTATTTCGGAACTCCAGGATGTCGAGGGAATCATAAATTCTTTCTGAGAAAACGGGGGTGCCGGCAGCTTATCGGGACACTGAATATTGCCTGGTTGTGGTATAATGACTTAGTATTACATGGCTGAATTTTGAAATAAATGATTCATTTATTGGAGTTTTGCAGGAGGAAATATTATGTGCGGTATATTGGGCTATGTGGGAAATGGAAATGCTTCCGATTTCCTGATAGAAGGTCTGCGCCGTCTGGAATATAGAGGTTATGATTCGGCAGGCATTGCCGTGTATGAAAATGGGAAAATCGAGATTGAGAAAAAAGCGGGACGTCTGGTAAATTTGGAAAAGGCGCTGGAGTCCCATCCTTTACGTGGAAATATCGGTATCGGGCATACCCGATGGGCAACTCACGGCAAACCATCAGATGTGAATGCCCATCCCCATGGGGATGAAAATAATCATTTTGTCATCGTTCACAATGGCATTATTGAAAACTACATGGATTTGAAAAAAGATCTTCTGAAAAAAGGCCATGTATTCAAGTCTGAAACGGACAGCGAAGTCGTTGCCCATTTGGCGGAAGAGCTTGATGACGGTGATTTTTTCTCTACCGTCCGCAAGGTGCTTGCTGTAATCGATGGTTCTTATTCTCTTGTATTCATGCATGATGCCGATCCCGATACGATTATCTGCACAAAGAAAGATAATCCGCTGATTATAGGTCTTGGCGAAGATGAGAATTTCATTGCATCCGATATTCCTGCAGTGATTAATTATACCCGCCGTATTTATATTTTGAATGACGGGGAGATTGCGGTCGTAAAAAAAGACAGTGTTTCCGTGTTCAGTGCTGACGGTCTTCCTATTTCAAAAAAAGTACAGGAGGTTACCTGGTCGGCGGAAGCGGCGGAAAAGGGCGGATTTGACCATTTTATGCTGAAAGAAATTTATGAACAGCCGAAAGCAGTCCGTGATACTGTAAAAATTCATTTGAAAAAAGACGGCACTGTGTTTTTTGATAAGCTGAATTGGACGAAAAACAGTCTTGAAAATATTGACAATATTCTGATCACTGCCTGCGGTACGGCATATCATGCGGGGCTGGTGGCAAAGCACTATATCGAACGGTTCGCGAAAATTCCGGTTTCCGTGGAAATCGCGTCGGAATACAGATACAGCCGTCCTTTGACGACGGGAAGGACGTTATGTATCGTTATCAGCCAGTCCGGTGAAACGATCGATACACTGGCGGCGCTGAAAGAAGCAAAGCGTCTTGGTGCCCAGAGCATCGCGGTGACAAATTCTATCGGATCTTCCATTGCCCGTGAAACAGATGTGGCCATTTACACACTGGCCGGCCCGGAAATTGCCGTGGCATCTACAAAAGCATATACTACACAGCTGGTTTCCCTTTTGATGCTTGCTCTCTATATGGGGCAGGTAAAAGAGAGTATTTCTTTGGAACTGGTGAGGAAGCTAACTGCCGCTCTGCTTGAGCTGCCGAAGCAGATTGAAGAAGTGCTTACTGAAAAGGAACATATGTCTGAGGTGGCGGACCGCCTGATTAAAGCAGAAGATATTTTTTATCTTGGGCGCTCTATTGACTATGCCATTGCCATGGAAGGAGCACTGAAACTGAAAGAAGTTTCTTATATCCATGCGGAAGCGTATGCGGCCGGTGAATTAAAGCATGGCACGCTGGCTCTTATTTCTGCCGAAACGCCGGTTATTGCCGTGGCAACACAGAATAATGTGAGAGCTAAGATGTACAGCAATATACAGGAAGTACGCGCCCGCGGTGCAGATGTACTGGGAATCGGTTATGATGATGATCATGAGCTTGAAAAATATACTACAGGGATCGTGAGAATTCCGAAAGTAGACGAATTTATCGCCCCTATTCTTTCTGTCATTCCTATGCAGCTTCTTGCATACTATACCGGTATCAAACGGGGCAATGACGTGGATAAGCCCCGTAACCTGGCCAAATCGGTCACTGTGGAATAAGGAGCATAGATACATAATGGATGTTATTTTTTCGGGAATCCAGCCCAGCGGTTCTTTAACTTTAGGAAACTATCTGGGGGCATTGAAAAATTTTATCCCTTTTCAGGAAAAAGCGGAATGTTACTATTGTGTTGTAAACCAGCACGCGATTACTGTTCCCCAGAATCCGGCACTGCTTCATGAACGGACACGGAATCTGGCGGCGCTCTATATCGCGGCAGGGATGGATCCGAAGAAGGCGACGATTTTTGTCCAGTCGGAAGTACCGGAGCATGCCATGCTTGGATGGATGATGATTTGCAGTGCGTATGTGGGAGAAATGGAACGCATGACGCAGTATAAGTCAAAAGCACAGAAAGAGGAAAAGAAAGAGGGGTTTATTCCCCTGGGACTTTTAACATATCCGTCCCTTATGGCTGCCGATATTCTCCTGTATCAGGCAAATCTCGTGCCGGTTGGTGAAGACCAGCGCCAGCATATGGAAATTACAAGGGATCTGGCGGAACGTTTTAACCGCAAGTATGGAGAAGTATTCACCATTCCTGAAATGTGGGCTCCCCAGGGCGGGGCGAGAGTCATGAGCCTTCAGGAGCCGACCGGTAAAATGAGCAAGTCTGATGATAATGAATGGGCAACCATCCATATGCTGGATACGGCAGATGTAATTGTGAAGAAAATAAAGAAGGCAGTCACCGATTCATTGGCGCATGTCCACTATGACAAGGCGAATCAGCCCGGTGTTTCCAATCTGATGAGTATCTATTCGGCTATTTCCGGAAAGACTTTTGAAGAAATAGAAACGATGTACGATGGGCAGGGATACGGCACGTTTAAGAAAGATGTAGCTGACTTGGTAGTAGAAGAACTCAGTCCGATTCGTTCCCGATATGATGAGCTTACAGGAACCCCCGAACTGGATGCCATTCTTGATGACGGTGCCGTCCGCGCCCGTGCGAAAGCCCGCGTGACGTATGAAAATGCAATTCATGCCATGGGGCTGTATAGAAAATAATAGGAATGAGAACCGCGATGACTTCACCGCGGTTTTTTGCGTATTGAATGGTATTTCATTCTGAGGAATTTTTACAAAAAATATCGTCCATGGTAAAATACACATGAATTTTTTACGGAGGTAAAAGAAATGCGTAAATTATATATTTTGGAACTTGTTGCGGCCTTATGGCTGTGTATGGCAGGCTCCGTATCGGCAGAAATTCTTCACATGGGAATGCGTGGCGCCGCTGTGGAATCCTTGCAGAATGATCTGGTAGAAGCGGGATATCTGGCGCGTACGGTAGATGGCGACTATGGATCGACCACGGTGAAAGCGGTATCGGAATTTCAAAAAGATCATGGACTCCCTGTTACGGGAAAAGCAGATGACAGCACACAGGCAAAGCTGAAAGAAGATGACGGGAAAGGGTATCGTGATGGAGGCGGGATCGTATATGCCCAGGGAAATCGGGGGGATATGATTGCTGAACTGCAGGACCGTCTTGCGGCGGCAGGCTATCTCACTGGCGCTTCTGACGGTATCTATGGCGGGGATACGGCGGCTGCCGTGGAACAGTTCCAAAAAGACCACCGACTTCCGGTGTCGGGAGCTGTAGATGAACAGACACTTTCCCTTTTGGGAGGGGTAGAAACGGGAGAGGCAAAAAAAGAAAACAAAAAGGAAATAAAGAAGGAACAAAAGAATAAAAAAGACATGCATTATACAAAAGGTGACCGCGGGAGTGAGATCAAAACATTACAGAATAAGCTCCGCCGCGCGGGGTATCTGGACGGGGAAGCAGACGGCATTTACGGTAATGACACAGAAAGCGCCGTGCGCGCACTGCAGGAAGAACATGGTTTATCCGTTACAGGAAATGTGGATGATGCTACGTGGAAACTGCTCGGCGGGTTAAGCGCTCCTTCTGCGGGCGGCACGTTAAAAGCAGGAGATCGGGGCAAGCGCGTCGTTAAATTACAGAACAGGCTCCTTCTGCACGGGTATAATCCTGGCGGTTCTGATGGTATTTACGGAGCGGCAACAGCAGAGGCGGTCCGTAAATTGCAGGCGGAAGAAAAACTGGAAAGGACAGGAATGGCAGATACCAATGTGTGGGAACGTTTGGAAAATGCGCCAAAATTTACGGGGAAGTATAAAAAATCATTTCAAATGAAATCTACGGCATACACGCCGACGGACGGCGGCGGCTCCGGCCGTACCGCCTTGGGAAACTATGCAGGGAAAGGGCATGCGGCAGTAGACCCTGATGTGATTCCTCTGGGGAGTATCGTATATATCGAGGGATACGGCTATGCCATTTGTGATGATATCGGCGGAGCCATACAAGGATATGTTATCGATGTCGGTGTGGACAGCCTGGAGCAGGCATACCAGTGGGGGTCAAGAGATAATATTACCGTTTACCTTATTTCCTGAAGTTTTAAGTTAGGTGATAAAGAGCTGCGTGGTGAAGAACGGACACGCGGCTTTTGTATTGCGGCAGCAAGTCTGTTTTGCTAAAATAAATTGGGAAAACTTGTTTTATGAGGCAATCTATTTTCTGAAAATATATGCGCGTTGTAAAAAACGGCGGGAGGCAATATGGAGAGTTTAACGGCGGTCGTTTTGGCTGCAGGCCAGGGTACAAGAATGAAGTCGCAATGGCCGAAAGTTCTGCACAAAGTTTGCGGCGTCCCTATGGCGGAGCAGGTCATTCGTACGGTAAAAAAGGCAGGATCTGAAAAATGTGTGGTTGTCACGGGATTCAAAGAGGAACTTGTTCGTGAAAGGCTTGCCGGAGAAAATATTTATTTCGTCCATCAGGAGGAACAGCTGGGAACCGCCCATGCGGTGATGCAGGCGGTTCCTTTGTTTAAAGATAATCGTGACGGGTATGTGCTTGTGGTTTGCGGGGATACACCTCTTTTGCGCAGGGAAACGATAGAAGGTCTCGTCTGTGCGTGCAGGGATCATGACGGCGCCGCGGCTGTCCTGACGGCAATTATGGACAATCCTTTCGGATACGGAAGAGTTCTCCGCGATGCAAAAGGACATATGATTTCCATTGTGGAACAGAAGGACGGTACGCCGGATCAGCTGGCTGTCCATGAAATCAATACAGGGACGTATGTGTTCAAAACAGGTGCACTGCTTGATTCTTTGGAGAAGGTAGACAATAAAAATGCCCAGGGTGAATATTATTTGACTGATGTGTTTGAGATATTAATTAAGGCGGGGCGGAAAGTGATTCCTGTTGCAGCTGAAGACGCAAGCGAGACAATGGGCGTTAACTCCCGTATCCAGCTGGCAGAAGCTGACCGCATCCTTCGCATCCGTAAAGCGGAAGACCTGATGGTGGCAGGTGTCACAATCACCGATCCGTACAGTACATATATCGAGCAGGATGTAGAAGTGGGACAGGATACGGTGATTTTACCGGGAACAATGCTGCAGGGGAAAACAAAAGTAGGGAAAAACTGTACTCTTGGTCCCGATACGCAGCTTACCGATGTGATTTGCGGTGATGGTAATCATTTAAACCGTGTATATGCCCATTCCTGTGAATTGGGAGATAATAATGAAATTGGGCCGTTTGTCCACTTACGTCCCGAGACCTGTCTGCACAATGATATTAAAATCGGGAATTTCGTGGAAGTGAAAAATTCCGACGTGGACGATGGCACGAAACTGCCGCACCTGATTTACTGCGGCGATTCCGATTTAGGGAAAAACGTGAATTTCGGATGCGGAACGGTAACGGTAAACTTTGACGGAAAAAATAAGCACCGCTGCACGATTGATGAGCATGCATTCATCGGGTGCAATACAAATCTTGTGGCACCGGTTCATATAGGGGCAAGGGCGTTTACCGCCGCGGGCTCGACGATTACGAAGGATGTTCCTGCCAAAGCGCTTGCTGTGGGCAGGGCAAAGCAGGTGAATATTGAAAATTGGGTAAAAGAAGATACATATAAAGATTAGCCTGTTTTATATTTCCGTCCAAGCAGGATAGTTTCTGTTTGAGAAAGGGTATATAATATAAGAAATGCTGCCATGAAGACGGCATGGGGGAGTTATTGTCGGAGATCCCGCAGGGGAGAAAAGGAGAGCATCATAAATGGATATGGAAGGTACATCGAGACTGAAAATTTTCACAGGAACCGCGCATCCGGCTCTTGCGAAAGAAATTTCAGATTATATCGGCGTTCCGCTTGGAAAGTCTTTGTGCGGAAGATTTAATAATGGCGAAATACAGGTCATGATTAATGAAAGTGTCCGTGGCAAAGACTGTTTCATCATCCAGCCGACAGGTTCACCGGTAAACGATAACCTGATGGAAATGTTGATTATGGTGGATGCGCTTAAAAGAGCTTCGGCACGTAATATTACCGTGGTTGTCCCTTATTACGGCTATGCCCGCCAGGACAGGAAAACCCGCGGCAGAGAACCGATCAGCGCGAAACTGGTGGCGGATCTGCTTGGAACGGCCGGTGTTACAAGAGTGGTGACCATGGATCTCCACGCGGGACAGATCCAAGGCTTCTTCGATGTCCCTGTAGACCATCTGGCTTCTGCAGCGCTGCTTGCCGATTATGTAAAATCCAAGAATCTGGAAAATTTGACGGTCGTATCCCCTGATCTGGGCGGTGTAAACCGCGCCAGAGATCTGGCTGACCGCGTAGGCGCGCCTATCGCTATTATTGAAAAACGCCGTCCGGAACCGGGCGTAGCAAAGGTTATGAATATTATCGGCGACGTAAAAGGGAGAAACTGCTTCGTTGTTGACGATATCGTAGACACGGCAGGCTCCCTTTGTGAAGGTGCGAAAGCACTCATGGAGTATGGTGCTGCCGGTGTGTATGCGGCTGTATGCCATCCTGTACTGACCGATCCGGCGACAGAAAGAATTAAAGAATCTGTGTTGAAAGAATTGGTAGTGACCAATTCGCTGCCCATAGAAAAAGAAAAAATGCAGGATAAATTGACAGTGTTGTCCGTGGCGCCTCTCCTTGGGGAAGCGATTCTTCGTATTTTCCATGACGCTTCTGTCAGCGCTCTTTTCGATAAATGAAATTGGTGGCAGGACTGGGGAATCCCGGTAAAGAATATGAACATACCCGCCACAATATGGGATTCGATGTTATTGACGAGTTGGCCCGCCGCTGGTCTGTGAATATCTGGAAAACGGACATGAAAGCGGAGATCGCTTCCGTTGTGAGGTTCGGCGAAAAGATCCTTCTGGTGAAGCCGCTGACTTATATGAATCTCAGCGGGGACGCAGTAGGAGCGATTGCCAATTACTACAAAATACCTGCAGAAGATATTTATATCATCTGCGATGATTTGGATTTGCCGGCGGGGAAAACACGGATTCGAAAGAAGGGGTCTGCCGGCGGTCATAATGGCATCAAATCCCTGATTGCCGGCCTTCACACGGAGGAATTCGTCCGTTTCCGTATCGGGGTGGGACATCCGAAGGACGGGCATACCGTTATTGAGCATGTTCTTGGCCGGCCTTATGGTGAAGAAATTGAACGTATCGAAGCCGCAAAGAAATATACTGCTGATTCCGTGGAACGGGCGTTAGAAACTACTGTGGACAAAGCTATGAATGAATTTAATCCCAAACGGGGGAGATGAAGATATCCGTGAATATAGAGAAGGACTCTTTATGTTCACGGTTCTTTATTATGGATACGTGTAGAAATCCGTCTTGACTCAAAAAATTATTCAGCTGTTGTAAAATCCAAGATCGTCTATCGTGTGGAAGAGGATTATCGCCATTGGACAGTATGGTAAAATAGAAAACAAAAGATCTTGTACGGGAGATATCATGAATGGGAAATTGATTGTGCTTGAAGGCATTGATGGAAGCGGGAAGGCGACGCAGTCAGGACTTTTGGAGGATCATCTTATTAAGAGTGGAAAAGATGTCATGCATATTTCTTTTCCTGATTATGGAAGTCCTTCCTCGGCGCTGGTGAAAATGTACCTGAACGGTGATTTCGGCAGAGCGCCGGGGGATGTGAATCCTTATGCAGCGTCCATGCTCTATGCGGTGGATCGTTTTGCTTCGTTTCGAATGAAGTGGAAATCTTTCTATGAAAACGGGGGGGTCGTGATTGCCGATCGGTACACGACGAGCAATATGGTTCACCAGATGACGAAGTACGATGATGAGGGAAAGCGGAAAGAGTTCCTTTCCTGGCTGGATCATATGGAATATGAAGAGTTGGAGCTTCCCCGTCCGGATGTGGTGGTTCTCCTTGATGTACCGCCGGCTGTTTCCAAAAAATTGGTTCGTGAGCGGGCAAAGCAGGGCGGGTCTATGGATATCCATGAGCAGCATTCGGCATATCTTGAAAAATGCTGCGATGCATACCAGGTACTTTGTGAAACTTATGGCTGGCTGCGTATTTCCTGCATGGCGGATGGCAGATTGCGGAGCGCGGATGACATTTCAAAGGAAGTGCTTGATGCTGTGCTTTCCCGGCTTGGATAACTGTTGACGGGATTTTTATTGATTTTATTCATGGGTTTGCTATAATTGAATAGATTTAAGGAATATACAGGCATCAGTCTGTGTGTTTCCAATTATGTATCTTCAGGGCAGGGTGTGATTCCCGACCGGTGGTAAAGGTTTTCCTGAGCCCACGAGCCGTATGGCTGATTTGGTGTGATTCCAAAGCCGACAGTACAGTCTGGATGGGAGAAGATTGTTTTTCTGATTTCGTAAGAGCCTCCCTGAAGACGGGAGGTTTTTATGCGGATCGATGATGATAAAAAGTTTATGGCGCGGGCGCTGGAGCTGGCGGCTAACGGGATGGGACATACCCGTCCGAATCCTATGGTGGGCGCGGTACTTGTAAAAGACGGCGAAATCATCGGTGAAGGATGGCACGAATTTTATGGCGGGCCCCATGCGGAAGTCAATGCTTTTGCCGATTGCAGGGCTGATCCCGCCGGAGCGACTCTTTATGTGACGCTTGAACCGTGCTGTCATTATGGAAAGACGCCGCCCTGCGCGGATCTCATCGCATCCAAGAATCTTGAGCGTGTCGTGGTTGCCATGCAGGATCCAAATCCGCTTGTGTCAGGAAAGGGCATCCGGAAACTGAAAGATGCGGGGATTTTCGTGACGACTGGTGTGATGGAAAAAGAGGCGCAGGTTTTAAATGAAGTTTTCATGAAATTTATTACAGAAAAGAAACCTTTCGTCCTGTACAAATCAGCAGTATCCATGGATGGAAAAACGGCATGCCATACGGGAAAGTCGCAGTGGATTTCATCGGAAGAATCAAGAGAAGAAGTTCGTACGCTGCGCGGTCTGTACGCGGCTGTCATGGCAGGGGCGGGAACGATTGCCGCAGATGATCCTCTGCTTACGGCACGGACGGAGGGATTGGAAGATCCTGTCCGCATCATCGCAGACGGCAAATTATCCGTCTCCATGGAGTCTCGTGTTTTCGGCGGCGATTCACGGGTGATCGTTCTGACTACTTCTTCCGCCGAGCCTGAAAAGGTGAAGGCTCTCCAGTCAAAAGGGATTGAAGTGATTTTTGCCGACAGCGATACGGAGGGATGTGTTGATCTGGAAGCGGCCATGATCGGTCTGGCGGTGAAAGGGATCGACAGCATCCTTCTCGAAGGTGGAGCGGAAACGGCGGCAGCCGCTTTTGAAGCGGGTATTGTAGATAAAATCCGTTTCTATATGGCGCCTATACTTATTGGAGGGAAAGACGCACCTGGAGCAATCGGCGGTACAGGCGCGGCGCTTATTCCGGAAGCGGTGCAGCTGGAAAATATCCGTACCGAGCGGAGCGGTGTGGATCTTGTGGTAGAAGGATATGTAAAGAAGAGGAAAAAGGTACCCGCCGAAAGACCGCTGCCTGAAAAGTTTAAAGCGGATATCTCCGGAAAGAAAGGAAGCACTGCTGTTGAAAATGAAATAAGGGATCGGGAACCGGAAAAAATGCAGGAGGAAATAAAGGAACCTGCAAAAATGGAGAAAGCAGCAGAAAAAATGGCTGAAGCACAGGAAGCCAGACTGCCGGAAGGGCAGGCGTAGCCATGTTTACCGGACTTGTGGAAGAAATCGGGCAGATTAAAAAGGTGGACCGCACAGGAAGTTCCTGCCGGCTTACAATTGCCTGCCATAAAGTGCTGGAAGGCACGAAAGCGGGTGACAGTATCGCTGTCAACGGAACCTGTCTTACGGTAACGGCTTTTGACGGGAGTACGTTTTCCTGTGATGTCACGCCTGAAACGATGCGGCGTACTGCCTTTTCCCTGTTTGCCTCGGGGACGCCTGTGAATTTGGAACGGGCGCTCCGTTTCTGCGACCGTCTTGGCGGGCATATTGTGCTGGGGCATGTGGATTTTACCGGACGTATTCTTTCTTCTGAAAAGGAAGGAATCGCTCTCAATCTGACATTTTCGGCGGAAGAAAAATATATGAAGTATATTCTTGAGAAAGGCTCTGTTGCCGTAGACGGTGTCAGCCTGACCGTGGCAAAAAGGGGAGATTCATCTTTTATGATTTCCCTTATTCCCCATACGGGAAGCCTGACTGTTCTTTCTACTAAGCGTATAGGTGACCCGGTGAATATAGAGTGTGATTATTTGGGAAAGTATATAGAGCAACTCATGCAAAAAGAACATGAGGGAGTAACAACAAAACGTTTAAAGGATTTAGGGTATGGAGGCCATTATGGAATTTAAATTTGATCCGATTGAAGAAATTGTGGAGGAAATCAGACAGGGGCATATTGTCATCATGCAGGATCCTGCTGATCGTGAAAATGAAGGAGACTATATCTGCGCCGCTGAATTTGCTACGCCTGAAAATATCAATCGCATGGCATCGGAAGCGAGAGGCTTGATTTGTATGCCTATGGCGGGGGAAATTGCCGATGCGCTGTATCTTGCTCCGATGGTTCGTCATAATACGGACAGCAACCAGACGGCATTTCTTACGTCAATTGATTTTAAGGATGCGGGAACGGGGATTTCTGCAGCAGCCCGTTCCATGACGGCTATGGAAGCGGTCAAAGACGGAGCCAATCCAGCAGACTTTAAACGGCCGGGGCATATGTTTCCCCTGAGAGCAAAGCCGTGGGGGGTTCTTGCACGGCCGGGACATACAGAGGCCACTGTGGATCTGGCCAGAATGGCGGGACTTAAACCGGCAGGTCTTTGCTGTGAAATCATGGATGCAGGCGGTGCGATGTCTGATAAGAAAAGCCTTTTTAAACTGGCAAAAGAAAAAGGTTTGAAGATTGGCAGTATTCAGGATCTGATTGAATACAGAAAGATTCATGAAAAACTTATTGAACGGGTCACGGAAGCAAATCTGCCTACCAGGTACGGTAAGTTTCGTATATATGGCTATGTGAACCTCATCAACCGTGAACATCATGTGGCGCTTGCCATGGGGAATGTAAATGACGGCAGACCCGTTCTCTGCCGTATCCATTCCGAATGTCTCACCGGAGACTGCTTCGGTTCTCTCCGCTGTGACTGCGGTGAACAGCTGGATACTTCCATGAGAATGATTGCAAAGGAAGGCAGGGGTGTACTCATTTATCTCCGTCAGGAAGGACGCGGCATCGGCCTTATCAATAAGCTCCGCGCATATGCTTTGCAGGATGAGGGGTATGATACGGTGGAGGCAAACCTGAAACTCGGATTTGCCGCTGACCTTCGGGAATATATGACGGGTGCTCAGATTCTTCATGACCTTGGTGCTGAAACGATTCGTATTCTTACAAACAACCCGCAGAAAATCGGGGATGTAAGTGAATATGGAATTACTATTGCAGAACGGATCCCTATTGAAATGGAACCGCACAGCGAGGATGAATTTTATTTACAGACAAAGCAGGATAAAATGGGACATATGCTTCATGCCCATAAATAATTTACTGAAGGAGGCGGCTTATGAATATTATTTCAGGACTTTATAATGAAGGACAAATCAGAGTGGGTATCGTAGCGACCCGTTTTAATGAGGTGGTTGTATCCAAGCTGGTTGACGGTGCGGCAGACGGTCTTTCCCGTCACGGAGTGGATATGGATACTGTAGATCTGGCATGGGTGCCGGGAGCGTTTGAGGTTCCCCTGACTGCGAAAAAGATGGCGGAGAGCGGCAAGTATGACGCCATTCTCTGTCTTGGCGCCGTTATTCGCGGAGAAACGGACCACTATGCTTATGTCTCCACAGAGGTAACGAAAGGAATTGCCCAGGTATCGCTTTCCACCGGTGTACCCATTCTTTATGGGGTTCTTACGACTGACACTGTGGAACAGGCACTGAACCGTGCGGGGCTGAAGGCAGGCAACAAAGGTTTCGAATGTGCTTTGGATGCATTGGAGCTTGTTTCCCTTTATAAAAAAATCGGCAGGTAAGGAGTAGAGAAGCTTGTCTGTTTGAGACAGGCTTTTCGATTGCCCAACGACTGCGCTGAAAGTATTTTTATGTGTTAAAATGAGGGTATCAAAATGGTAAAGGGGAATCGTTATGGCAAATAAAGAAGGAAAGTTTTTTGAGCAGCTCGGTATGCTGGCAGAAAATGCCTATGAAGCAGGAGAAGTGTTTCAGCGGATTACCGAAGGGAAAATGGAAATAGAAGATGGTGTGGATGCACTCCACGCAATAAAAAAAAGAGCACGCGCGTCTTTGGGAAAACTGTATGAGCGCATGTACAAAGTATACAAGGATCCGGCAGAAATTGAATTTGCCCGCGGGTTTATCGGGAAGATGTACGGCATTATTGATGTAATTCATGAAGTGGTAGATCGTTTTACCTTGTATAATGTGGAAACGACACCCCGTGAATTTTCTTCCATGGTCATGTTGGTGCGGGATGCTCTTCTTGAAATGAAGAAAGTACTGGACTATACGGGGGACGTGGCGGCAAATTACATGAAAATGGAAGCGCGGTGCAGGAAGATTTATGTTTTTGAGGAACGGGGAGATGAATTTTATCGGGAAGAAATCCGCCGTCTTTTTACGGAAAAACAATCTGCTGCCTATATGATTTATTGGAAAGATATTCTGGTGGATATGGAAAGGATGCTGGATGCGGCTGCCGGTGCCGCAACACTCCTGCAAAAACTTTTTGTGCGGGTATAATGTGGTATCTTTTTTATGAATTGATATTGGACTTTTCTTACAATTTATGTATAATTAAAGTACATGGAGGAAATGCCATGGCGGTGGATGTACGTCCATCGAGCCGGTTTGATGATTATTTCCCTGATTATCAATTCGGCTGCGGATGATCATACTCCTCAATGAGCATCTTGCGCAAAGGAGGCGGTGTTGCACCGCTTTTTTTGTTGTCCGATTTCATTGCTACTGTCTTCCGGTGGTGATAAAATAACAATATTACAGAGTATGGAGTTATGATTTCTGCAAGGAGGAAAATTGGAACGGGCTTATACGTGGTGTGACGGAAAGAGATTGGAAGTTACAGCAAAAACGCTGATTATGGGGATATTGAATGTAACCCCCGATTCCTTTTCTGATGGCGGAAGGTGGAATACGGCGGAAAAGGCACAATCTCATACAAGGGAAATGACAGATGCCGGCGCGGACATTATTGATGTAGGGGCGGAATCTACACGTCCCGGCGGTCAGCCGCTCACGGCAGAAGAAGAAATAGAAAGAATGAAAATATTTCTGCCTGTGGTTTTGGGGGAAAGCCGTGTTCCCGTCTCCGTAGATACTTATCATTGGAAAACGGCAGACTATGCCTTTCATGCGGGTGCCCATATGATGAATGACATTTGGGGACTGCAGTATGATCATGGGGAGATGGCAGAGGTAGCGGGCTGTCATCAGGTACCGGTCATTGTCATGCATAACAAAGCGGATACAAATTATAATGGTGATGTCATAGAAGAAATGAAAATATTTTTTGATAAGTCTTTAGACATCGCACTGCAGGCCGGTGTAAAAGAAGAGAATATCATTCTTGATCCGGGAATCGGTTTCGGCAAAGATGGGAATCAAAATATGGAAGTGCTGCGGCGGCTGGATGAACTGGTGCGGGCGTTCCCTTGCCCCTGGCTTCTTGGTGTAAGCAGAAAGCGGTTCATCGGCGCTATTTTGAATCTGCCTGCGGGAGAACGGGATGAGGGAACCGGAGCCGCGGGGTTATGGGGGATAAATAAGGGATGTTCAATTCTCCGTGTCCATAATGTGTCTATGGCGGTACGGATGGCAAAAGTCTGGGATGCGTTGAAAAATTGCACCGTTATATAATCTTGGGGGCGGAAATGGATAAGATTAAATTGCAGGAAATGGCGTTTTATGGACACCATGGGATTGACTCTGAGGAGAATACCCTGGGACAGCGCTTTTTCATCGATGTGGAAATGGACTTGGATTTGTCCGGTGCAGGTGAAAGCGACAACATTGAAGATTCGGTGAATTATGCGGAAGTGTTTTCTCTCGTACAGTCTATTGCGGAGGGGACGCCCTGTAAACTTTTGGAACGGGTGGCGGGAAAAATCAATGAAGAGATTCTCGTACGCTATTCTAAGGTGAAAGAGGTAGCAACAACCGTGCATAAACCGTCCGTACCTATCCACGGTATTTTGAAAGATGTTTCAGTGACGCTGCATAAAAAAAGATGAAGTATTTCATTTCAATGGGATCCAATGAAGGACCGTCAGAAGAGATTATGGGCGCGGCGCTCCACAAGCTTTCTCTCATGCCTCTTCTTTCCATCGGCAAGGTATCATCTCTCTATAAAACCCCGCCGTGGGGAAAGACAGATCAGGCGGAATTCCTGAATGCCGTTATCGAAGCGGACTGGCAGGATACGCCGGAAGGACTGCTGGAACTTTTGCTGGATACAGAAAAAGCTTTCGGCCGCAGACGGATGATGAGATGGGGGCCGCGGACATTGGATCTGGATTTACTTTATGGCGAAAATGTGGAAAAACAGACGGAATTTTTAAAATTACCGCATCCTTTTTTATGGGAGCGGCTTTTTGTGCTTGTTCCTTTTGCGGAAATCATGCCTTGTTTTATCTTTAAAGGACAGGATATACAAAGCAGGATCTGGGAACTTGGCGGAGATAAGGAAATCGTGAAACAGGAAATTACAGGGAAAGGAGCGTATCCGTGGCAGACGAAATAAGAAAAATCGCTAATCTGCGGACAGAAGCGTCAGCGCCGGATTTGCCCGGCCGTGTACAAAATGAAGAATTTGTTTTTGATGAAATGATTGGCGCGGAATTGGTACAGGAAGTATGCCGCCATAAGGATATCAGGTCTGTTGAAAAGCTTTTTTCCCTGGCAGACCCCATTATGATTTCAGGCGCAGGAGATTCGCAGAAAGCTCTTTTAACAGCGATGGCGGCGAAAGGAGACAGTCCTTCCATCATCATCGTGCCGTCTCAAAAGGATGTATTTCGATGGGAAATGGATTTGCGGTTCTTTGCGCCTGATTTACGTTTGTACTATTTTCCCCTGGTGGAAGAAACAGGATTCAACGTTACTTTTTCAGGAACAGAACGGCTTCGTGACCGCATGAAGGGGCTTGCAGGTCTCTTGGACGGGCGCAGGGCAGCAGTGATCGCGACAGTCGTGGAAGCAGCGCAAAAAATTATCAGTCCGTCCGGTATCCTTGAGAATCTGATGACCATTCATATGGGCGAAGTTATCGAAAGAGAAATACTGGTGGGGAAGTTGATAAAACTGGGATATGAACGGGTGGATCAGGTGGAGCGGTGCGGTCATTTTTCCGTACGCGGAGATATTGTGGACATTTTTGCCATTAACGAAAGTCATCCTTTCCGTGTCGAATTTTTTGATGATGAAGTAGACGGAATCCGTGTTTTTAATGAAGATACACAGCGTTCCATTGATATAAGAGACGATATATCCATTCTTCCCGCTGTCATCCGCGGGGAACGCTCTTCTTCCATCCTGTCATACCTGAATAGCGGCAGGGTATTCTATGATGAGCCGCAGCGGTGTGAAGAAGAGTTAAAGAAGTATTTCCATGAAGAAGCTGAAAATAAAGAAAAAGCTTTTGATTGGGCAGGTCTTGTAAAGACAGGGCGGTCAGGCAGGAAATATAGAAACAGGGAGATCTTGTTTTCTTTCCTGAAAAGAGATGCGGATCTTTTCAAAGTTAAAGAAACCGCAACCTGGAAGGGGCGTACCATGGTGAATTACCAGCGGCAGATTTCTCTTTTCTTCAATGACCTGACGCGTCTTTTAAAGGAAGGCTGGTCTGCGGTTATTCTCACGCCCCGCCGCTCGGAACGGAAGGAATTGGAGCAATATCTGTCGGATTACCATGTGCCTGTTTCACAAAAAGTGCAAAAAGGAAAAGTTACGTTGTACAATGGCGTCCTTTCCGGCGGCTTTGAACTGCCTGATGCGAAGATGGCTTTTATCACAGCGGGAGATATCTTCGGAAAGCAGAAGGCAAGACGGTATAAAGCCGGAGGAAAAGGAAAACAGATCCGATATTTCTCCGATCTGGAGCCGGGAGATTATGTAGTGCAGCGTGTCCATGGCATCGGAAAATATATCGGGGTAAAAACCATTGAACTGGAAGGTGTCCACAGGGACTATATTACCATCCAGTATGCCGGGGCGGACAAACTTTACCTCCCCATGGAGCAGATTGCCAGTCTTGAAAAATATATCGGTCCTGAAGGGCAGACCCCTGCTCTTCACCGTATGGGCGGTGTCCAATGGGATAAAGTACGGAGAAAAGCCAAAAAGTCGATTGAGGAACTGGCAGAAAAATTGCTGGCCGTTTACGCAGACCGTGAAATCACGGAGGGAATTTCTTTCCTTCCCGATACGGCGGAGCAGCGTGAGTTTGAGGATACGTTTCCCTTCGTGGAGACGGATGACCAGTTGGAGGCCATACAGGCGGTAAAGCGCGGTATGGAACGGCCGCAGCCCATGGATATGCTCATTTGCGGCGATGTAGGGTTCGGTAAGACAGAAGTCGCCATGCGGGCGGTTTTCAAATGCGTCATGAGCGGCTTCCAGGCGATGGTTCTTTGCCCTACAACGGTCCTGTCGAGTCAGCATTATAAAACTTTTAAGGGAAGAATGGATTCCTTCGGGATTAATATTGCTCTATTAAACCGCTTTACGACAATGCGGGAGAAAAAAGAAATACTGTCGAAACTGGCAAGCGGAGAAATGGATGTAGTCATTGGAACGCATGCCGTTCTGTCAAAAAAAATTGAATGCCGCCATCTTGGCCTTCTTGTGGTGGATGAAGAGCAGCGGTTCGGCGTTATGCAGAAAGAAAAATGGAAATCCTGGTCAAAGAAGCTGGATGTCCTTACTCTTTCGGCGACACCTATTCCCCGTACACTCCATATGAGTCTTACCGGTGTGCGGGATATGGTGGCGATGACACAGCCGCCGGCGAACCGCCATGCGATACAGACTTATGTGACAGAGTACGATGACACTATTGTGAAAGATGCCATTCTCCATGAAAAGGCACGCGGCGGACAGACCTATTTTATTTACAACCGTATAGAAAGTATACGGGCGATGGAAGCCCATTTGAGGGATATTCTGCCTTCTGATGTGACGATTGCCGTTGCTTACGGGCAGATGGACGGCAGAACATTGGAGAAAATCATGGTGGATTTCTTCGAGAAGAAATATGATGTTCTTCTTTGTACTACGATTATTGAAAATGGTGTGGACCAGCCTAACGCAAACACGATGCTCGTTTATGATGCGGATAAGCTGGGATTGTCTCAAATCTATCAGATGCGGGGACGCGTAGGCCGCTCGGAAAAAATAGCGCGTGCATGGTTCTTCTACCGCCGGGGGAAAGTCCTTTCCGAAGCAGCAGAAAAACGGTTGAATACGATCCGGGAATTTACGGAATTGGGAAGCGGATTCAAAATTGCCATGCGTGACCTGGAAATCCGAGGTGCAGGTAATCTCCTCGGTGCAGAACAGCATGGGAATATTGCAGGTGTAGGTTTTGCCACATACTGCAATATGCTGGAGGATACTGTATCGCGTCTGCGGGCAGAGCGGGAAAATAAACCGGTACCCAAGAAAATGCCTGATACCACTGTGGAACTTCGCCAGGATGCCTATCTGGATGAAGACTACATCAGCAATGAGGGGCAGAAGATGGAAATTTACCGCCGTCTTGCCGTGGCGGCATCGGAAGGGGAACTGACCGATCTTATTGATGAAGTCATAGATCGTTTCGGCAGTCCGAGCCGGCCGGCAGAAAGGCTGTTCATGGTATCCCGTATCCGTGTGCAGGCAAGACGTCTGGGAATCGGCAGTATTCTTGATGAAGGACAGACGCTTCTCATTGTATGGGCCGATGAAGAACCGATGCGCCGCTGGAATATGAACCGGCTGCCTCATTCTTATATGTCGAAGCTTCATTTTTTGCCAGGCGCGCCTGCCCGTGTTAGAATTAAAAAGACCGATATCCAGGGAAATACTGCTAAATGGATGTCGGATTTTATAGAAGAAATAACGAAAGAAATATATTCAGGAGAAAAACGTGCGTAAAAATTCATTTATTCAGGGTGCCCTCATCTTGACCGTTGCGGGGATCATTGTGAAGTTTATCGGGGCATTCAGCAGAATTTATCTGTCAAGGCTTCTTGGCGGAGAGGGGATCGGCCTCTACCAGATGGCCTATCCCATTTATATGCTGTGCCTTTCCATCTCATCGGCAGGACTTCCCGTGGCCATTTCCATCATGGTGGCGGAAAGAAACGCGGTGAATGATTATTGGGGCGGACAGAAGGTATTCCGTATCTCTATGACGGCACTTACCCTTACGGGTATCGTATTCAGCGCTCTTTTATATTTTGGTGCGGACTGGCTCGTCCATTCAGGTGTCGTAACTGATGAGAGAGCCTATTGGTCACTCATCGCTTTATCACCTGCGGTACTTTGTGCTACGCTTCTGGCATCGCTCCGCGGGTATTTCCAGGGTCTCCAGATGATGACGCCTACCGCTGTTTCGCAGATTGTCGAACAGCTTGTTCGTGTTGTCACAATGATTGCTCTTGCCATTGTGCTCATGCCTTACGGTTTGGAATACGGTGCAGCCGGTGCTACTTTTGGTGCGGCACCCGGCGCATTTATCGGTATCCTTGTACTTATTGCCTGCTATTTTATGACAAAGAGCTGGCGGAGAGAACTGGCATCCCGGCAGGATTCTCATATAAAGCCTCTTGGTGTCGGAACGATTCTGAAACGCCTTTTGATACTGGCAGTCCCCGTTTCGCTGGCCAATATTATGCTTCCTGTTGTATCGAGTATTGATCTTTTCATCGTGCCCCGCCGCCTGGCCGTGGCAGGATTTTCCGTGGAAGAGGCGACCACGCTTTTTGGCTATTTGACAGGTATGGCGACAGCTCTCGTGAATATGCCGACTATTGTTACGGCATCCCTTGCGGCAAGTCTTGTTCCTGTTATTTCCGAGGCGGTGGCACAAAATAAGAGCGAGACGATCCTAAAACGAACGCATACCGCCATGCGGCTGGCGAACTTAATAACGATTCCTTCTTTCGTGGGTATGTGTGTCATCGCTACACCGATCTCTGCCATGCTTTACGCAATTCCTGATGCCGGTCCCTGTATTGCGGTCATGAGTTTCGGCGTGTTTCTTTTGGGCGTGCAGCAGGTTACTACGGGTGTTCTCCAGGGAATGGGAAAGACTGCTGTTCCTTTTATCAATATGGTGGTGAGTGCGGCGGTAAAAGTATTCCTTTCGTGGAATCTGACAGCGATGCCCAGCTGGGGAGTTCTTGGGGCAGCATGGGCGACAAATGCGGATTTCGGTGTGGCGGCTCTCCTGAATTTATTTTTCCTCTATAAGTATCGGCGATACATGATGGATATCATGCATACGGTTAAACTCTTTATCGCGGCAGGGATCATGGGTGCTGTTGCTTATGGCGTGTACACGGGGCTCTATGGGTTAATCCATAGCAATACACTGTCTACACTGGCGGCGATTTGTGCAAGCGGCATCGTGTATTGTATGGCTGCCATCATGCTTCGTGCTGTAAAAGGTGAAGATGTGGCAAGTATACCCAAAATTGGCGGAAAAATGGCGGCACTGATTGATCGCTGCAGTATTGTAAAAAAATAGGTATAACGGCACATTTGAGATGATGTGCCGTTTTTCTATAAAGAAATGGAGGCTGTTATGCAAGATTATGTGTGTCTCATGCGTAAGCTTTTAAAAAACGGGATACTTACGGAGAAAGATTCTTTCACTCTTATGAATGCGGAAGAGGCGGAACATATTTCTTTGCCTTTTTACGGCACGCTGATTATTACCGGTGCGGAAGATGAAGAACGGCAGAAGTATATTTTTATCCGGTTGATGGAAATATGTGATGAAACGACACCGATTACTATATTAATGTATAATGGAAAAATTCTTAAGCATACAATTAAAGAGTTTAATAACAAAATTATATTTCCTGTGGAGGCAGTGATACTTAAAGCTCCAGAAATCATAAAAAAAGAGATGGAAAAATTTACTTTAAAACCGATTATTGATACGATGAAAACTCTTCGGGAACCAGGAGGGTGTCCCTGGGACCGGAGTCAGAATCATATGACGCTGCGGACATATTTTCTCCAGGAGGTATATGAAGTTATCGATGCTATCGAAGAAAATGACATATTAAATTTGAAAGAAGAATTAGGTGATGTACTTCTTCAAGTCGTTTTTCACGCGCGGATTGCAGAAGAAAATGGAGAGTTTTCTATGCAGGATGTGGTAGACGGTATCGCAAATAAAATGGTGAAACGCCATCCCTTTGTATTCGAAAAAATGAGCAAAGAAGACCTTTTTGCGGTGATTAAAAATTGGGAAAAACGTAAAAGAAAAGAAAAAAACAGGAAATATCTGCTTTCCGGAATACCAAAATGCTTGCCAAGTCTGCTTTTAGCGTGTATAATTCAAAAGAAAGTTAGTTCTGTAGGGATTTATGACCTCACGGCTTTTCGTGAAGATGAAAAGCCGCTCTGGAGGAATGCCACTCAAAGAGAGGTACAGACAGGGAATAGAATGGGGGAAGAAAGTGCAGGAGCGTACCTTTTTGAGCTTGCCCGTGTCATGCAGGAAAAGGGAATTGATCCGGAACTTTCGTTACACTCTTTTTGTGTGAATCTCATGCGGCGCTTCAGCGAATTTGAGGACGGTATCAGAGGATGCGGATCTTTTGATACCTTGTCTCAGGAGAGGCTGGAAGAACTGTGGCGGGAATTCAATGCGAAGGTGTAAGTTAATCCATCGGGACTACAGCGGGATTTTCCGCAGAGTTAATTAAAGGAGGATGTTTAGTTATGAACAAGACAGAACTCATCAGTGCAGTTGCCCAGACGGCAGAAATGACAAAGAAAGATTCCGAAAAAGCAGTTAAAGCGGTAATCGATGTTATTTCCCAGGCTCTTGTAAAGGGAGATAAGGTTCAGCTTATCGGTTTCGGTACATTCGAAGTCCGCCAGCGCAAAGCCCGTGAAGGCCACAACCCGGCGACCCAGAAAGCTATTAAGATTCCGGCTTCCAAGAGCCCGGCTTGGAGAGTTTCCAAACAGCTGAAAGAAAGAGTAAACTCTAAGAAAGCTGCTAAGAAAGCAAAGAAATAATTCAGCCCAAAAGCTGTGTCGAAAGAGACTGCAATCCCTCTTTCGACACGGCTTTTTGCTTGGAAGAAATAAAGATGCAGAAATACTCGAAAGGGAACCAGTTTTTCTGTGAATGATGAATAGAAGCATTATTTTACTTAAAGAAAGAGGCAGCCATTCTGTTTTCCATCCGTTTCAGCCCATGATAAATTTCATTTTGGAGAGTTGTCGCTTATCATTCCGCAAACAGAAGGAGAGAGGTGGTTTTATTCAGTAAATGTCGATAGTACAGGTGCATTTTATTGTTTTTTTTGCTATACTGGACATAAGTATATATTTCTGTAAGTAATCGTATATTTCGGAAATTTTCTGTATACAATCTTTCTGTATGAAAGGTGTGGGGGCCATGCAGGAGCATTTAAAGATAGCTTACTCGAGAAAAGCGTTGGAAACTTTCGGCGCGGTAGAGAAAAGGGATATTGCAGATGTATTTCAAACGGATTTTACCGATGTGGCCGCTGTGGTGGTGACTGATGAGGACGGGGATGCACTACGAAATCCGCGGATCCATGCTTTTGAGATTCCTGTGTTTCTGATCCTGTCGGCTGCAGGTAAAAAACATGATGAATTGATCGGGCAGGCATACAGTATTATCGATCCTACCGATGGGGATCACCATTTATATGCGCGGCAGATTGAAGGCGCCGCAGATCGATACGAGAGCGGGCTGCTGCCTCCTTTTTTCAAACAACTGATGGAATATGTGGAGAGGGGAAATACGCAGTTTGACTGTCCCGGGCATCAGGGGGGAGCTTATTTCAGAAAACATCCTGCGGGAAGAATATTCTATAATTTTTACGGCGAGAATACCTTTCGTGCCGATCTCTGCAATGCAGATGTGGCTATGGGGGATCTTCTCATTCATGAGGGCCCGGCGTTAGAGGCCCAGCGTCACGCGGCGCGTGTTTTCCATGCGGATAAGACATATTTCGTCCTTACCGGTACATCGGGGGCCAATAAGGTCGTTCTGGATGCTCTTTTAGCGCCGGGAGATATTGTTCTTTATGAAAGAAATAACCATAAATCTATCAGCTATGGCGCATTGATACAAGCAGGTGCTGTTCCGGTCTATTTAGAGACGGCGCGGAACCCCTTTGGCTCAATTGGCGGTATCTTAGAACATTGTTTCAATGAAGAATATATCCGCATGGTCATCGCGGAAAAAGATAAAAAGAAGGCGAAGGCAAAACGGCCTGTCAGAGTGGCGGTCATACAGTTGGGAAATTATGACGGCTGCATTTATAATGCCCGTCAGATTGTAGAAAAGATCGGCCATCTCTGCGATTATATCTATTTTGATTCCGCCTGGGTAGGGTATGAGCAGTTCATCCCTATGCTCCGTGACTGCAGTCCGCTGCTTTTGAATCTTGGGCCGGATGATCCGGGAATCATCGTATCCCAGTCCGTCCACAAGCATCAGGCGGGGTTTTCCATGTCATCCCAGATTCATAAAAAAGATGCGCATATTAAAGGACAGGAACGGTACTTGCCTCATAAACGCTTGAATAATTCTTTCATGGTGAATGCGTCTACATCTCCTTTTTATCAGGTCTTTGCATCGCTGGACATGAATGCCCGTATACAGGAGGGAGAAGGCGGAGCGCTTTTGTGGAAAGAATGTATGGAGCTTTCCGTGGAAGCGAGAAAGGCAGTTATCCGCAACTGCAAGTATCTGAAGCCTCTCGTTCCTCCTGTGGTTCACGGCAAGAATTGGGAAGAATGGGATACGGAAGAAATTATTAATGATATTGCTTATTTTACTTTTGAACCGGGCGGGAAATGGCATTCTTTCCAAGGATACGGGAAAGGACAGTATTTTATTGATCCTATGAAACTTCTCTTTACTACGCCGGGAATCAATGTGGAAACCGGACGGTATGAAAAGTTTGGTATTCCCGGGATCGTGCTTGCTAATTATCTCAGGGAAAATGCCGTGATTCCCGAAAAGTGCGATTTAAATGATATTCTCTTTATCATAACGCCGGCGGAAACTAAGGCGAAGATTAATAACCTGATTTCAAGGATTCTCCATTTTGAAGCATTTGTAGATAATGATGCCCCTATGGCAAAGGTTCTTCCCAATATTTATCATACGTATCAGGATAAGTATGCAGGATATACGATTCGCCGGCTTTGCCAGGAAATGCATGATTTTTATAAGGAACGTAAGGTCAATGTCCTCCAAAAACATTTATTTCTGAAAAACTATTTTCCCATATACAGTATGAGCCCGCAGGAAGCGAATTATGAGCTTGTCCGCGGACATGGCGAGCTGATCGATTTAGCAGAAGCGGAGGGGCGCGTGGCATTGGAGGGGGGAGTCCCTTATCCGCCGGGGGTTCCTTGTATTCAGCCGGGGGAAAAATGGTCGAAGACGGCTATTGCTTATTTCATGGCACTGGCAGAAGTATTCAATCTTTTTCCGGGTTTCACTCCGGAACTGCAGGGGGTATATATGGAGCGGGCAGCTGATGGGAAGTTCCATGTGTATGCCCAGGTACTAAAAAAGGAGTATGAAAAAATCTTATAATGGAAAAGTGAAAGACAGGCTGCATGCCGGAACTTTTTGCTGAATAGCTTTTCCCACTGAAAACCACCGGAACACGAAGCCCGGTGGTTTTCAGTGGGAAATATATCAATTTAATGGGAGATGATCAGCTTTAAGCTATTTTGCTGTTATCTTCTTTTGCTTTTTCCAAATCAAATTTGTCAGAAGCAAATCCGTAGAGGGTCCAGCCTAAGAAGGTAACGATCGCACCGTAAGTCATTGCTTCAAATCCGGAAGCATAGCATGCATAGAGACTGTAGATGGAAGCAATGAAAGCAATGAAGGTCGTTGTCTTTAATTCGCTTCCCTCGTGGCCGGCGGCTTTCATGATAACGATAATGGCGGCCATGCAGAGAAGGTAAGGAATAATATTGGTAATTGTTGCCAAATTGACCAATGTTTCAAACTGTTCATTCAGGGAAGGGCTGATAGTCATGAGGCCAAAGAGAGACTGGATGCAGGTAATTGTAACCATACCCACGATCGGTGCGCCTTTGGATGTAATCTTCTGCAGGAATGCAGGGAAGTAGCCTTCATCAGCACCGGCTTTGAATACGTTGGCGATGGTAAACTGCCAGCCAAGGAGGGAACCGAAGCAGGAGAGAACCATGAGTCCCATGATGATGTGTCCTACTGTGCCGCCGAACATGTGGGCAAATACCATTCCGAAAGGCGCGGTGGATTTCAGAAGTTCAGATGCGGGAACGATTCCGAACATGATATTTGTGGAAACGATGTAGCAGGCTGCCGCAAGGAGTGTGCCGCCAAGAACGGCTTTCGGCACATTAACTTCCGGATTGTCAACAGCATCGGCGTTGGCACAGGCGGATTCCATACCGAGGAATGCCCAAAGGGTCATGGTAATGGAGTTTGTGGCCGCTTCGCCGAAAGCCATATTATTCACATTCCAGTTGGCTATATACATATCGGTTGAGAACCAGCCCCAGCCGATAACAGCAAGTCCGATACATGGGATAATGACGCCCCATACGGTAATGGAGGAAACGCCGCCGGTATATTTCGGACCGCCGAAGTTTAGGACGGTAGCCAGCCAAAGTACGCCTATTGTGGCGATAGCCGTGAAGAGCGGATTAAGCGTGGTGCCGAGAAATCCGCAGGCGTAACCTACAGCAGAAATGGCGATCGCAGTATTTGCGAAAACCAGAGAAACGCCGTAGGTGTAATTAGCCATGAAGTTACCGGCTTTTCCAAAAGAATATTCCGCATAGCCGCCCATGCCGCCGCCTTTTTTACTGTACATGCCGCATTTGGCAAATACATAAGCCAGGCACATGGAGCCCACTGCGGTAACCAGCCAGGATACGATAGAAAGCGCGCCTACCTGGGCCAGTTTGGTGGGGAGCATGATAATGCCGGAACCCATCATGTTCACTGCTGTCAGGATGGTGAGTTGCATAACGCTCATTTTATTGCTTTGACTCATAATATTATAATCTCCTTTTATGATTTCAGGATTTGGACCGGCATGGGCAGGAACTCTTTAATCGGGTTCCTGCCTGTCGGTTCGGTATATCTTGTATAAATCGTAAACTTGCTTTCTTACTTCTTATCAAATTCCTTCTTCATGACGTAGCCGTAAGCATGTTTCTTGCCGTCTTCCGCTTCCTGGACATAAACGCCCTGGATTTCCGGAGCAAAGCCGGGAAGCTGATTAATGCCTTCTACAAGGTCAAGGAAGTATTTAACGGCAGTTTTGGACCATCTTTCACCCGGGTGGATGCAGAGTACACCTGGCGGATAGGGAAGTGCACCTTCCAGCGCGAGGCGGCCTTCCGCCTGTTCCAAGTCCACCAGTTCGCCATGTCCGCGCATGAATTCATACTGGGCTTCCTGCGGATTAATGACGTATTCCGGCAGGTAGTCATGCAGGAAGAGGTTTTTCTGAAGGGTGAAGACTTTTCTATCCTTATAAAAATCATGCATTTCCTGGCAAAGCTGGCGGATCGTATATCCTTTGTATTTGTCTTCGTAGGCTTTATAGATGGACGGAAGCACTTCAGCCATCGGAGCATCTTCATCAATCAACTTTTCAAAACGGATCAGTTTGGCAACGAGATCGTCCATCTTAGTTTTGCTTTCCGCTGGAGTCATGAGGAAAAGGATATCGTTTAAATCGCATTTTTCCGGAATGATTCCGTTTTCGCGGAGATAGTTTGCCAGGATATTGCCCGGAATACCGAATTCTTCATAGCCGCCGTTTTCAATGTCAATACCACAGGTTACGAATTGGAGTTTCATCGGGTCGATGAAATACTGTCCTTTGCCGTATCCTTCAAAGCCATGCCACTTGGCGCCCGGTTCAAATGCCCAGTAATCCATATCGTTTGCCATCTTTTCCGTATCGCCGTCTTCCCATTTTTTGCCGTTTACAACAGGCGGAACGAGAGGACGGATATAGTGGCAGTTGCGGAGAATCTGCTTACGTGTTTCAATAACGGTTTTAACAGCTTCTACCCACAGTTTTTTACCTGCTTCGCCTTCATGCATTTTTGCATTTACGTCAAGTGCGGCAAAGAGCTGGTACAGCGGAGATGTAGAGGCATGCATCATGAATGCGTTGTTCACCCGTTTATGCGGTACATAACGATCTTGTCCTTTAATGTGGGAGTCTTTCTTGTGTACCTGGGAAGTCATGGAGAAACCTGCCTGCTGTTTGTGGACGGACTGGGTAACGAAAATCCCCGGATCTTCCGGTCCAAGCTCTAAAAGCAGCGGACTGCAGTCTTTCATCATCGGAATGAACTGCTCATACCCTACCCAGGCGGAATCGAAGAATATGTAGTCGCAGAGATGGCCGATTTTGTCGACAACCTGACGGGCATTATAAATGCAGCCGTCATATGTGCCGAGCTGGATGACCGCCATGCGGATCGGACGTTTTGCTTTCGCTTTTACGGGATCTTTTTCGGCAACGAGTTTGCGGATATATTCTTCGTCAAAGCAGTGTTCAAGAATGCCGCCGATAGAACCGAAAGCGTTTCGCGCCGTTTCCAGATATACCGGGGTGGCGCCGGCGAGAACAAGAGCACCATGGTCTATAGATTTGTGGTTATTTCTGTCGAAGAGGACAATATCACCAGGAGCGAGAACCGCATTTAAAACAACCTTATTGGAGGTAGATGTCCCGTTCAGTACGAAATATGTTTTGTCGGCATTGTATACACGGGCTGCATGTTTTTGCGCGGACAGAGCAGGACCTTCATGAATGAGGAGATCACCCAATGCGACATCCGCATTGCAGAGATCGGCGCGGAATGTATTCTCACCGAAGAAATCGTAAAAAGCGCGGCCTGCCGGATGTTTACGGAAGAAAGCACCGCCTTGGTGGCCGGGGCAGTCGAACTGGGAATATCCGTTTTCAACATACTTCTCTAAGTCTTTAAAAAAGGGAGGAAGTACATTTTCTTCATAATGGGCTGCAGCGCTTTCGATCTGGCGGGAATAAAAATCGTGATCAGTCTCATTTAAATCAATGACGCGGTATACCTGTTTGATTATTTCATCGCTTACGTGGCTGTCTGCATCTTTAATAAGCATGACAGGAATTTTAAAAGCGCCAATCATTTCATTTTTCAGCACATCAGAATCTTGTTCGGTAATGACAACAGCAGCCACGTCAGTGTAGTCTGTATTGTTTACATCGATGATTTCGCGGCCATCAACGGCGCCGAAAGCTTGGAGAGCATTTTCCGAATAAGCGATCTTTAGTTTTTTCACAGTAATAACCTCCTAAATAAATAACTTAGAAACACAGATCCGCAATGTACTCGTCCGTGTGCACTTCGGTGAGTCACTCTGCGGTTATGCCCTTCTGGGGAGCATGTGTTTTCGACACCTTCATCATAGGATAGATTTTAATACTATTCCAATACCATTTTATAAGGAAAATATCCATATGGTACATCTAATATCATAAAAGATATTTATAAATAATAAATTATAAAATAATGTATAAAAAGTTATTATTAAATATTCAATAAATTAAATATTATTCCAAAACATATATTTTCGTCTTGAAAGAATTTTTTCTTTATATTACTAATAAGAACAGGATAAAAGGAGTTGTATATTAAACAAAACCTTAAGGAAAGATCGAAAGTAAAAATATAAAAATGTATATTATTAAAATAATGAAAGGAATTAACTAATATGCCTCCAAAAGAATAAATATATTTATTTTGATATGACAAAGAGAAATAATGGGATTTTTGAGTAAAATCATAGAAGGGAAAATGCCAAATCTCTCCAAATTATTTGATATGTATATCAAAAATAATATGAATGATTGAAGGATAGATTGAAGGATATATGTATAAAGAAAAAGCTTATCCGATAATCCTGATGAATAAATGAATAAAGTGAACATTTAATAACAATAATAATATCAAATTATATCTATAGTGATATAATTTGATTAAAATAAAAAGACGCCCGATGAAAAGCGTCGATCTAATTAAAGTTTAAAGAAGGGGAGAGTTGTAACTTGCCGCGTTTTGAACAAATTCCCAAAAATTATCAATGATATATTCTTGGAGCAGAACCGCTACGAGAGATAATTGAGAATCCGTGTGCCATGAAAGATTCAGGTGACGATAGCATTTGTCGTCAGTAAGGAATGCCATCTTTATGTGTTCTCCGCGGGCAGCGTACCAGGTGAGCTGCGGGATAACGGCGATACCGAGACCTGCGTGGATAAATTCGCGGACGGTATTGGGATTATCGCTTTCCATGACTACATTTGCTTCAAATCCTGCAGAAGCGCAAAGATCATCAATTGTTTTTCTAAGCCACATTCCTTTCGGCGGAGCAATGAATTTGGCAGTTGCCAGATCCGATAGAGAGAGGCGGCTTCCGTTTGCATAAGTGCTGTCTTTCGGCATGATTACAATGAGGTTTTCCTTGAAAAGCGTTACCGTGTGGGGACTGTCGATTGGCTCATTGCTTGAAAAAAGGGTCAGATCCGTTTCTTGAGAATGGAGATGATGCAGAGAACGATTGCGGATATCCAGAATGGCTTCCGGATGTTCCTGACGAAATTTCATGAGAAAGACGGGGATCAGTTGGGCAGCGGATTCTATATTAAGCGTAACTGTCATCTGCTGAAGATTTTTTGATTCATTCAGATCTGTTTTAAGCTGATCCAGTTCCGCAAGAAAACTTTTTGCATGCTTCAAAAGAATTTCTCCGTCTCGTGTCAGTTTAATATTCCTTCCTTTCCGTTCAAACAGTGCGACACCCAGTTCTTTCTCTATGCCGCTGATCATTCTGGAGAGGGCCGGCTGGGCGACATGAAGGCTTTCGGCGGCGTTTGTGAGATGTTGCATTTCTGCAGTTCTTTGAAAATAGAGCAGTGAGGTGAAATTCAGTTTCATATTTTCTCCGGTTTTTATCAGTGCAATATATGCAGCGATATAAAGTATAACAATTGAATCATGAAATATATATCAAAAACAGTATATCATAAAGTGGGGATGCGGAAAATGGGTTACCCGGAAGCGGGGATAAAGTGGAAATGGTCAGGAAATAAAAATTTCTGAGGGATATTTGTATTTAACAGAAATACGGACTCATCGAGAAGAGAATCGTCTATAACTTGTAAAAACTTGATTTTTAAGCGTTATAGTTATATACTATAAATGGGTATTGAATATACCTTTAATAATATTTGCAAAAATTTATCGGGAAAGGAGATGAGAGTATGGCATCCTCTGTGGATATGGAATTGGGAGATATGATGTATGAACTTTGCCTAATGGCGCTTTTCTTTGTAGAAGGAGCAAATCTGCTTGTGCCGTTCCGTGAAAATTTCAATTTCAAACGAATTGTGGCCAGATTCTCTTCTTTCTTCAAAGGGTTCATCGGCGCAGGGGGATGGGGGCTGAAAGCCCAAAAACCATTGGGCACGGTAAAAATACATACACGGGCTGTCGTTTTGAATGACAGAAGGATATGGCTCTTTGCAGGGACATATCTACAAAAGCGTCTGCGTGAAATCATTTCACTGCGGAAATATATTGATCATAGCCGGGTCAGTGCTGACCTGTTTGTTATTTAAAAGCAGAAAGGTTGGCTGATCTTGCAAAAGATACACTTTGGTGTATTGGCAGTCAATTTTTAAAGAAAATCTTCTTGATTGACCATGCTTGTCCGATATATAGGACAGGAAGCCTGTATTAAAAGAGAAGTACAGGAAATCAATATGGAGGGTTCCACCAGTTTCAGGAATCCAAAATCAGACGCTCGGCGTCTTTTTTGATGGTGATTTAAGGAGAGAAAAATGAAAACCGGATTATATAGTGATATGAAAAAGCTGCTTTCAGTCACATTTCCTATCTTAGTAGCGCAGCTTTCCACCATGGGAATCAATTTTATAAATACGACAATGGCAGGCCATGCGGGAGCAGATGATTTGGCCGGGGTTTCAGTAGGGACAGGGATCTTCTTTCCTTTTGAAGGTGCGGCTATCGGGCTTCTGATGGCAGGGACGCCTATAATTGCCCAATTAATTGGGAAGAATGAAAAATCATCCATTCCTTTCGTGGTGCGTACAGGCATATACATAGCACTTGCACTGAGCATGCTGTTTTTTGCAGGATATTTCTTTTTTGCTGATGAGGTTGTCAGCAGCATGGGACTCACGGCTGAAGTGGAATATATTGCAAAGAATTATATTTTTGCCATGGTAGTGGCAGTGGTATTTATTTCTCTTATTATTCCGCTTCGCTCTTTGACGGATGTGGCAGGAAGCACGGCTACCTCTATGAAACTTTTTCTTTCCGCGCTTCCTATCAATGCTGTTTTGAATTATTTTCTGATTTATGGTCATGGCGGGCTGCCTCGCCTTGGCGGTATCGGTGCAGGCGTTTCGGCGGCAATTACGTACTTTTTCGTACTGCTGATGTTCCTTTATGTGATTCATAGTGACGAAAGATTTATGGGAAAGGAAATATTCGCTTCCGGCAAGAGCCGTTTTTGTGACTGGAAAGAATATATGAGTGTGGGTATTCCGAGCGGACTATCCGTTTTCATGGAAATGGGACTTTTTGGGGCGATTATTATTTTCATGGCGCGGTTTGGCACGGAAACACTTGCAGCATATCAGGTCGCCGATAATTTTGCGAATATGGCATACATGGTACCACTGTCCTGTTCCATGGCGCTCACCATTTTAGTGGCTCGTGCCGCAGGCGCGAAAGATCATGCTCTTGCAAGGCGGTACGCCAAAGCAGGAATTCTTATGTCCGTGGGATTTTCTGCAGCGGAAGTCCTTTTGACGGCGATTTTCCGGGAGCAGATCGGACTGGTCTATACTGATGATGCCGCAGTTATTGCTATCGCATCGCAATTCCTGATTTTTGCTTCAGGGTTCCAGTTCTTTGATTCTATCTCTGCGCCGGTGCAGGGGATTCTTCGCGGATATAAAGATGCTAAAGTGCCTTTTATCCTTCTTTTGGCGGCTTACTGGGGAGCTTGTTTCCCTGTAGCCCTGTTCCTTGATCATCAGCTGGACATGGCTGCCGTTTCTTACTGGATTGGTCTTGATGTGGGTGTGGCGGCATCGGCGGTATTTATGGCTATCCGTCTTTTTACTTTGGAAAGCGGGTTTATGGAAAATACGGCAGCTGTATCCCTTTGCGGAAGGCTGTCTTTGGAACCGGCTTATGACAATGGAGTTTATAGAGTAAAGGCAGAAGTTTTGACGGGTATAAAAATTATATGGCAATACTGCAGGGAAATCGGAAATAATCTTTTTGTACCACAGGAAAAAATTGTGGAAATACGCGGTCATGTGCTTACGGGTATCCAGCGCAAGCTCATAGGCCATGCTGCGCGGGCTTATGTGCCATAGCGCTGCTCCAGGATACAGTGATTTCTTTAAGGCAAAAAAATCGGAAGGCATATTTTCCTCTTTGGAGAATATGCCTTCCGATTTTTCATGTGAGCAGAAAGTCCTGCAAGTCATGAGGCGTTTTAAAAATAAAATCCGCCCCGGCATCGGCGAGTTCATCCAGGCTGCCGTAACCCCATGCTGCCCCGGCAGATGTGATTTTATTTGCTTTTGCGCCAAAGATGTCATAGTTTTTGTCACCGATCATAATCGTGGAGGAAAGGAATTTTTCATCGAGGGCGGGTGTCATTCCGATTTCCTTCAGTTTGATGAAAGTCTTTTTGATAATACGTGTTTTTTGGTCGAAATCTGCCTTGTTTTTCATTTCGTCGGAAGGATTGCTGCCGACAATCACATCAAAGTAAGAGGTAAAGGAAAAGTCTTTCAGTATTTTATGCACCAGCGGCCACGGTTTGCTGGAAGCGACGGCGGTGATCATGTTTCTTTGCTTCAAGGCGGATAAGAGTTCATTGATGCCTTCGTAGGGGGCGGAATCAAAGATGCCTTTATTATCATACTGCTCGCGGAACTTCATAATGACCGCCAGTGTATCTTTTTCTGACAGGCCATAGATTTTTTGTATTTGCACATTCAGCGGCGGACCGATGAATGATTTAAGTGTAGCAGGATTTGTTTCATTAATGCCTGCTCCTGTAAGCCCGTACTGCATGGCTTTTATGATGCCTGGACCGGAAGCAGAAATAGTGCCGTCTAAGTCGAAAAGAATATATTTATAAGTCATGTGATACTCCTTCTGATCAATTAAATTCAGTATATCAAAAAGAAGAAAAGGCAGCGAGAGTAAGAAAAAAGGAAGAGCCTTATGTTTATTGTGGTCTCATGATTTTTTTGATATTCTTAAGGCAAAGAAAGGTTATGTATTATGCAGGAGGGAATTATGTATATCGATGGAAAAATTTGGATAGGGAATAATGATCAGGGGGAACGGATCAGCATCATTCCGAAGATGGTGAACCGTCACGGTCTTGTTGCCGGTGCAACAGGCACAGGCAAGACGGTTACGCTCAAAGTCATGGCGGAAACATTTAGCGATATGGGTATCCCTGTATTTATGGCGGATGTCAAAGGCGATATCGCAGGAATGATGAATCCCGGGACAGACAGCGAAGATATGCAGAAACGCATTGGGAAGTTCAATCTGACGGATGCGGGATTCGCTTACAAAGGATATCCTGTTACTTTATGGGATATTTACGGTGTAAAAGGAATTCAGCTCCGTACCACCATTTCTGAAATGGGACCGATGCTTCTTGCCCGTATCCTTGATTTGAATGATCTCCAAAGTGATATCCTCACGATAATATTTAAGATTGCCGATGATCGTAAGTGGTTCCTTATTGACACGAAAGATTTCAAGTCCGTCCTGAATTATGTGAGTGATCACCGTGGGCTTTTTGAAGGAGAATACGGGAAAATGAGTCCGGCCTCTATCAGCACGATCGTCCGTGCGGTAGTGGCTCTTGAAGCAGCCGGTGGCGATGTGTTCTTCGGTGAACCGGCTCTCCGTATTTCCGACTGGCTGACATTAGGTGACGGCGGCAAGGGGATGATCAATATTCTTGACAGTGAAAGTCTGATCAATAATGGCAAGATGTATTCCGCCTTTCTCCTCTGGATGCTGTCCGAACTCTTTGAAACACTTCCCGAGGTGGGTGATCTGCCGAAACCCAAGATGGTTTTCTTCTTCGATGAGGCTCATCTCCTGTTTAATGGAGCGCCCAAACAGCTTTTGGATAAAATTGAACAGGTGGTTAAGCTGATTCGATCCAAAGGAGTGGGGGTATATTTCTGTACACAAAATCCGAAAGATATTCCCGACGGTGTTTTAGCGCAGTTGGGGAATAAAGTGCAGCACGGTCTTCACGCATATACGCCGTCTGACCAGAAAGCAGTCAAAGCGGCGGCTATGTCTTTCCGCGCGAATCCTGCATTTGATACGGAAGAAACGCTTACTTCTCTCGGAACGGGAAAGGCGGTTGTTTCTTTCCTTGGGGAAGACGGTGTCCCGGGCATGGCGCAGAAGGTATCTGTTCTTCCGCCGCAGTGCAGTATGGGCAGTATTGGGGACGGGCAGCGGGAGCAGTCCGTTAAGTCAAGTCTTTTTTACAGTAAATATGCGGAAGGGTATGATCCGGAATCAGCTTATGAGATCCTGATGCGTTTAGGGCAGGAGGAACAGGCAAGAGAGGAACAGGCAGCGGCAGAAGCGGCACAGGTGAAAGAAGATGCGCGCCTGGCAAAAGAACAGGCGAAGGCAGATGAGAAAGCGGCTCGTGAAGCGGAGAAGGAATCGGCGGCAAAGAACCGGGCCATAAAATCCGTGGGGAATTCCGTACTGGGGACAATCGGCCGTGCGGCGGGAAGATCGATCGGCGGCAGCGTAGGCGGAAGTCTGGGCAGGAGTGTGGGCGGAAATCTTGGAGCAAGCCTTGTCCGAGGACTTCTGGGAACTTTTTTTAAACGGTAATGACTACCTGTTTTTCTTCTGGAGGTTTATGATGAAAAGACTTTTAGCGGCAGGCAGTATCTGTGTATTCCTCTTTTTGGGGGTTATCGGCTGTGGAGGAGAAAGTATGGCGGGATATCAGAAGATTCCGGCGGCGGAAGCAAAAAATATGATGGATAAAGGCGGTGTGACTGTTGTCGATGTACGTCGTGAAGAGGAATACAAAACGGGGCATATTTCCGAAGCAGTTCTTTTGACTAATGAAACCATCGGCAACGAACCGCCGGCACTTCTTCCGGATAAGAATGCCGTAATTCTTGTGTACTGCAGAAGCGGTGTAAGAAGCAGACAGGCATCTGAAAAACTGATTAAATTGGGATATAAAAAGGTATTTGATATGGGTGGTATCAAGGATTGGCCTTATGATGTCGTTACATAAATTTTGAAATTAGGAATATATGATAAAAACGCATGTTTTCCAGGGGAAGGAGAATCTTATGGAGTTCAAAATTAAATATTATAAGGATCTGGTGTCTTTTCACATACCGGATCAAAATGTATTGGGGAATATCCTTCCCAATACGGCACCTGCTGCGGTATCAGAGGCGGAAGAAGTAGCCCGTGCCCTTTCTGTTCCTTTTGGAACCCCCAGATTGTCTGAAATTGTCAGATCCGGAGAGAAGATTGTAATTGTTACCAGTGATATTACCCGCCCCGTACCGTCAAAGATTATCATTCCCCGCCTCTTGGATGAATTGGGAAAGGCCGGGGTGAAAGATGAGGATGTGACGATTGTCTTCGGTCTTGGCAGCCATCGTAAGCAAACTGAAGAAGAACAGAAATCTCTTGTGGGAGAAGAAGTGTATAGTCGTGTGAAATGCGTTGACAGTGATCCTGAAGATTGTGTGCACCTGGGCGTTTGCAGGAATGGTACGCCGGTGGATATATTCCGTACGGTGGCGGAAGCGGACCGACGCATTTTGGTGGGAAATGTGGAATACCATTATTTTGCAGGGTACAGCGGCGGCATGAAAGCAATTATGCCGGGAGTTTCCTCTCGTGCTGCCATCCAGGCCAACCATAAAAATATGATTCACCCCGGGGCATTTGCAGGGAATTTGAAAGATAATCCGGTTCGTGATGATATTGAAGAAACAGCTGATTTTATTTCTGTTGATTTTATTTTAAACGTAGCGCTTGATGATCATAAGCGGATTGCCTTTGCCGCAGCGGGACATCCTGTGGAGGCCCATCGCAAGGCCTGTGCCTTTCTTGATAAAATATACAAGAAAAAAGTGAAAAAAGCGGCAGATATTGTTATTGTTTCTACCGGTGGTTATCCGAAAGACATCAATTTGTACCAGGCGCAGAAATCTATCGATAACGTGAAACATATTGTGAGAAAGGGCGGCATTATGATTGTGGCGGCCAGCTGCCGTGAAGGATACGGCAGTGATGTATTTGGCAAGTGGATTAATACATACAGCACGCCCGGTGAACGGATTGAAGAAATACAAAAGCATTTTGAATTGGGCGGGCACAAATCGGCAGCTCTTGCCATGGTGCAGAAAAATTGTGATATTTATCTGGTGACTGATATGGAAGATAAACTGGTGGAGAAGGCAAACATGGTTCCTTTCCATAATCTCCAGCAGGCGGTAGATGCGGCGTTTGCCCAAATGGGGGAAAAGGCGGCAGCGTATGTCGTTCCTGTCGGCGGTTCGACGCTTCCTGTACTGGAATGAATGATTATTGGTGGAAAGTGAGTATTTAAAAACACGGTATCCTATATGGATCCGTGTTTTTTGATGCGAAATCCGATCAGGCGGAATACTGGAGTTCAAATTACAGTTCAAAGAAGATGCCGATGGCGGCAGAAACGGCAATGTAAATAACAGGATGCTTTTTAAACCGCCAAAGCGCATACCACATAATGACAGCAAGAAGAATGCATTTCCAGTCAAAGAAAGATAGGATATTTGGTGCCGGGATATCATTTTTTATGTTAAGGAGAGATATTTTTGCCACGCCCAGCCCGGCTGCTGTAATTAAAGCGATGGAACAGGGGCGGAGTCCGTAGAAAATTTTTTCCACAAGCAGGGCATTCTTAAATTTATCCAGTACTTTTGAAACCGCTGTAATAACGAAGAGCGCCGGTGAGGTAAGAGACAGCGTTGCCCAGATGCCGCCGGCAATACCGAGGGTCTGATAACCTGCGTAAGTCGCCATGTTGACGCCCAGCGGCCCGGGAGTAGATTCGGAGATGGCGATCATATTGGCGATATCCGCTGTGGAAAACCAACCGGTAGATTCGGAGATGGCATAGAGGAAAGGGAGTGTTGCCAGTCCTCCGCCTGCGGCAAAAAGTCCCGCCTTAAAGAATTCCCAGAAGATCTGGAACCAGATCATTGCGCCACCTTGCCTTTCTTCCCTGCATCAGGCATGAAAATGTACCCTGCTGTTCCCGCGAAAATGACAGAGAATACCGGCGAGAGAGAGGAGAAAAGGGAGATCAGAAGAATGGAAAGAAAAATGAATGCTGTTCTTTTATCAGTAATGGATTTCCTGCCTAATTTGATGACAGTGTCAAAAATCAAGACGCATACGCAGATACGGATGCCGGCGAAAGCATGGATAACAAACGGATTTGCTGCAAAGCTGGAAAGAAATATGGCAATAGCAGTAATGATAAGCATGGAAGGAGTAATGACACCCAAGGTGGCAGCCAGGCCGCCGGAAAAACCTTTTTGTTTATATCCTACAAAGGTGGCTACATTGACAGCAATCATGCCGGGCGTGCACTGGCCGATGGCGAAGTAGTCCATCAGCTCTTCTTCGGTACTCCATTTTTTATTTTCCGCTACTTCCCGCTGTAGGATAGGAAGCATGGCATATCCTCCGCCAAAAGTGACGGCGCCCATTTTAAAAAAAGTGAGAAATAAATCCCAAAGCATAAGCAGATCCTCTTTTATAATGACTGGCATTTTTAGATTATTATAGACCTTAACAGGATAAAATGGAAAAGAAAAATCCCGCAACGTGAGGGGGGGCGGGATTTACGGGATACAGTTACTTTTCTGTTTTTGCTTCAGCGGCTTTTGCCTTTTCTTCTGCTTCCATTTGTTTAAACGCTTCTGTCATCTTAATTTTGCGGATGACGGCCTGTCCTTCCGGGCTCTTCAGGTAAACGAGGGTAGATTTCGGAACCATACGGTAAACTGTCTCCCAGTCATCTTCGGAAAGGGCTTTCCGTACGGTGGAAGCGCTGACGACCTGGTGGCCCTTTTGTTCTCTTGGGATGACTTTCAGTTCGATACCGTTGTTGGCAAAAACTTCGCGCATGGCCCGGTTGTAAGCAAGTGTAGTTTTATCAGTTGGTTCCTCGCCTACAAAACGAACAGTGATATTCAGAGCGGGTGCGATACGCGTAGCAAATACGGTGGCATCCAGCTTCGTCTGCGCCGCCAGCTCATCAGTGCCCTTAATGAAGTATGTCGGGAAAGTGGCGTTGGAGATAATGTAGTCGCCCCCGCTGATGACGGAAACACCTTTCATGTCTTTGACACCCTGCTTAATGAGTGAAAAGCGGTCAGAGAATGGGAATATGGAACGGTCTTCCTGCACGGCAAAAATGATGACCTCATCGCAGTTATTAACAGCATATTCTACCAGAGAACGATGCCCTAAGGTGAAAGGATTGCAGTTCATAACGATAGCACCGCGGTTCTTACCCTCACCGGTACCGAGGATGGAACGGACACGGTTCAGGTAGTCTTCCAATGTGTCCTGTCCGCGCTCCAGGAGACCCGCATAAGGTTCGGCTACAGCCACTTCTTTGAAACCCATATGGGCAAAAACGGGGACGTTCTTCGGCTTGGTGAAGATTTGGTTTCCTGTAATTCCGCGGCGGTTGGATTCGCCCTGGAGGTTACGGATGATACGATGGGTAAGCCCCTTTTTCTGGTAATCTTTACTGATGGCGATATCTCTCATGACACGGCCGCCGAGAGAGCCTGTGCCGACAAGTTTCCCATCATCGAAAAGTCCCATGGTATAATCAATGTTTCCTGTGAAAGTCAGATCAAATTCTTTCAGGAATTCTACAACTCTTGCTTTTTCTTCAGGATCTGTCAAAAAAATTTCTCGTTCTGTAATCATTATTTGCTCCTTATAAGTAAAAATGATGAAGAATAAGTATACTCTTTAAATAAAAATGTAAATGCTATTTATTGATAAGCAAGTATATTATAGCACGAGTAATAAAAAGGCGTAAAGAAGGAATGATATTAAATTCTGAATAAATCTATAAAAGGGATTAGGATACAGAAGGTAATATGGCAGGTATCTTACAGAGAGAATTTGCAATTTAAAGGGAAGCCTTGTATAATATAGAAGCTTGTTTTACACAAGCAACTTCCTGGCCCATGGGGAGCATGGGACATAGGTCCGAAAAGGAGGCGATTTCGTGAAAAAGTATGAAGTTATGTTCATCGTGGACATTGCAAATGAAGAAGTGATTCAGGCTGCAGTGAAGCTGGTGCAGGATACGATCGTTCGTATCGGCGGTACAGTAACCAAGGTTGATGAATGGGGCAAACGTCATCTGGCGTACGAAGTCAAGCATCAGAATGAAGGCTATTATGTAGTCATTGACTTTGAAGCTGACCCGTCACAGATTGCGGAACTTGACCGTATCATTAAGATCCATGAAGAAATTATTCGTCATATCATTGTTAAGCAAGATGACTAAGGGATCGAGGTAAAGACTATGAATTCAGTTCAGGTGATGGGTAATCTGGCGAGGGATCCGCAGATCCGCGCGACTAAAACCGGCCGTGCCGTGGCATCTTTTTCTATTGCTGTAAATCGTAATTATACGACACCTCAGGGTGAACAGAGAGAATTAACTGATTGGATCAATGTTGTTGCCTGGGGCAATCTGGCAGAAGCGGTGGGTAACCAGCTCAAAAAGGGAACCCGTGTTTTTGTCGAAGGGCGTTATTCCACCAGATCTTATGACACTCCTGATGGACAGAGACGGTATGTTACCGAAGTGGTAGCCAATATGATCGCTCTTCCCATTGGAATGAGTTCCCGTGTTTCCGCAGCACCGCAGGATCAGGGATTTGCGGGCAGCGAAGGCGATAGTCAGCCTAAAGGTAATTTTAACCAGTTTGGTGATTCCCACGATGATGAGGATATTCCATTCTGATTTTCCAGTTTTGGAGGAAATATGATTAAGAAAGATAGAGTAAGAAGACCGAGAAGAAAGATCTGTCAGGGCTGTGTTGATCATATCGAAAATGTTGATTACAAGGATATTGCAATGCTCCGCCGGTTCATTTCGGAACGAGGCAAGATTTTGCCCCGCCGCGTGACCGGAATATGCGCGAAACATCAGCGCAAAATCAATCTCGCAATCAAGAGGGCAAGAGCTATCGCATTGCTTCCGTTCAGCGCAGACTAATTGAATATGAAGGAACTGCAGGCAGTAAGTGGTATGGCGGCAGTTCTTTTTTTATGGTTTAGAGAGATGGAATTTTAACAGTAAAGAAAACTGATTTTTCTTTTGGAAAAGGAGTGTTATAATCAGAACATAGAGAAGATACGGTTTCATTTGGGAGGGAAAGTATGACAAGAGAAGAGCGTATCCGTGCAGCGATTGCCGGCAGGGAAACAGATCGTGTGCCCGTGGCGGCGTGGATGCATTTGTCCGAACATGACCAGGATCCTATTTCTCTGGCGGAAGCGGAAGTGGAACTGACGGAAAAATATGATTTTGATTATATTAAGATGATGCCTTTCGGGCTGTACTCTACCCAGGATTTTGGCAATCAGGTAAAGATTTACTGTGATCCTTACAAAGAACCGATTGTCCAAAAGTTTGCTATTGACAGTCCTGCGGGATATGATTCAATCCGCGCGATTTCAGCACTTCAGGGAACGTACGGAAAACAGGTGGAATTTGCCCGTGAACTGGCAAAGCGCCGCATGGAAGGAACGCCGATTATCCAGACGATTTTCAGTCCTTTTTCGACCTTGAAGAAATTGGCGGGGGACAGGCTGCTTACCGATATGAAAGAATATTCGCGTTCGGTTCACCATGCATTGGCCGCTATTACAGCGACGACGCTGGATTTTGTCGGGTACAATATCGATGCCGGTGTGGACGGATTCTTTTTTGCTACGCAAAATGCCGTAAAGACAATGATGACGGAAGAAGAATTTAATGAATTCGGTGTATTTTATGATTTGGCTGTCATTAGCAGCTATGCGAAGAAAACCTGGTTCAATCCTATTCATATGCACGGAGAAGATGTGTATTTTGAAAAATTAAAGGATTATCCGGTAAATTGTCTGAATTGGCATGACCGCCATACTTGGCCGTCACTGAAAGAGGCGCGGAGGCTCACGGATAAGTGTCTCATGGCAGGTATCCGGTCAGCTCCTTACTTTGTCAATGGCGTGCTTCAATATGATGATATTATCCTCGACGGCACACCCGCAGAAATTGCAGAACATGTGAAAGATGCTATTTCCCAGGTTGACGGGAAAGGTCTCATACTGGCGCCGGGGTGCGTGGTCAATCCGAAAGCATCGGCAGAAAATCTGATGGCTTTGCGGAAAGCGACAGAATTATAAAAGCATGTTTACTAAAGGAGGAATTTCATGAAATCATTGTGTGATATCTTGAGATCCTCTTTTGTATTGCTTTTACCGGAATGAAAGCAATGTTTTTAAGCATCATAGAAAAATGACATAAAACGCAAATGCAGCTTATCGTATAAGGACGGCCAAGCGGCAATGAAAAACCGTCTGCCAAAACAGAGTAAAATGGCAGACGGTTTTCTGGTGGGATTTTGCAGCACAGACAAGATATAGTAAAATAAGGACATATTTATTGCAAAGGAGATTATTTTGGCAGATTGGCTTATGAAGAAACTGCCGCCGGCGGAACGGTTTCATGAAATACTTCGTTTCCTTATCGTCGGCGGCGGATGCTTCCTTTTGGAATATGTACTTTTGTACATGCTTACTGAGTTTGCGGGGATTCCTTATCTTACCTCTTCAGCGATTGCATTCCTTATTTCTCTGCTGGTGAATTATTTACTTTGTGTGACCGTGGTTTTTCACACGGGAAAACGGACGAAAATGGAAATGTTTCTTTTTTTTGCCACATCTGCGGCAGGCTTGGGAATCAACCAGATGACCATGTGGTTCTTTGTGGAGATCGCAGGTCTTTGGTATATGTTTGCCAAGGTTATTGCCAGCGGTATCGTCATGATATGGAATTATGCAACAAAGCGGTATATCCTGAAAGGGAAAGTATAAAGGAAGAGACTTCGACGGATTGTATGAGAAATACAGTTTAGGCCGAAGTCTTTTTTTAGCTGCAGGGGAGATTATCTTTTAAGCCTTTTCTGAAAATATTAGCGCCGCCGTTAGCCGGGTGGCGGAGACCGATGACGGAAAAACCTGCGGCTGATAAAGTGATTTCACTTTTCTTCCCTACTGCGAAGATGGGCAGGGTTCCTGTTATTTCCAAAAGCTGCCGGGTATAATCCAGACCGACGGACAGCTCTTCATCGGTGGGGGTGCGGTTGGAAAGAAAACAGCCTTTTTTATAAGGGTGAAAAGGAAATATATTCCAAAGAATAAATTCATCAGGCCCAAGTTCCGCTTCAAGGCATGCCGACCAGGCAACGGTGTCCGTGGGTTCGTTGAAGCCTTTTTCTCTTTGTATTTCTTTTTTTATGAAGAGGCTGTCCTTTCTGCTTGTCCGTGTTCCTTCTTTTCCAAGGATCATCATGGGGGTTACCGTTTTGTGATAGCCGAGGATCATCCGCTCGCAGGTCATGGCAATACCGGTAAAGTGGCCGCCCTGGTATCCGCAGGCTTCTGCTATAAGGAGAAGTTTAGCGGCCGAAAGGCGGCGGCTCAGGTAGGTTTCCAATTGCCGGCGGCGGAGAATGACAGCGTTTTCTATTTCATAGTCAGGATTTGTATCCGCCCACGGGTTGAAGACATTTTCCGCATGATATTCTGCAAGAGATTCGATAAAATTCTTTATGGATTCGTTTATCATTTATTTTTCCAATTTGAAAATGGTACCGTCAATAAATTCTTTCTCAACGGTAAACCGGTTATTTAAAGACCATTTTTCCATACGGGACAGGTTTCCTTTTGATACATAAAGGTAGACCGGTTCTTCTTTTTTTAATTTGAGGAATTCTTCTTCTGTGATGGAGGGCATGGCATATTTTTCTTTCCATCGGGCATCGCGAATATTTTGTACATCTTCACTCGGAAGAATGGGAATGAGGCGTGTCGCGGTTTCTCCCGTGTAGTAAGAGAAAGAAGCTGAGTAGGATTGAAAGAAATAGTGCTGTCCCGGAAGTTTATGCAGGTAGTCTGACATAATGTATCCTGACCGTGTATGCATGTAAGCGGGAAGTCCCGCGCTGACGGTAACAAGGAGTGCGGAAATGGTGACGGTGGAAATGACGGTAAGCCGTCTATGTGAATTTTTATGCCAACGAAAGAGGAGGGCCCATATAGAATAGGCGGTTACAATGTAGAGCGGCCACCATTGGGAATCTGGGAAAAAGAATGTACCTGCGAGCAGCGCGGCAAGCAAAAGGAAGAACGGAATTATCGCAAGCAGTCCCGGGATTTTCTTTCCGCTTGTCACATCCGGTGCGGCATGGGCGGCAAGAACGGCTGCCGGTACGAGAGCGATATAGGTGTAGGTCACATACTTTGTCGCCATAAGGGTATAAAAAAGGAGCGTACCGAAACACCATACCATAAGAAAAAGATAAAATGATGTTTTTTCTTTCCACTGTTTTTTTATTTCATAGAAAAAAAGTCCTGTCCAGGGGAGAAGAAAGAAAGGGAGAAGAAGAAAATAGTAGTAGAAGTGGTTATCTCCCGGATGTTCGGATGATGTGGCACGGACAATATTGTGAAGACCGAGAAATTCGCGGATGAATGGATCGCCATGTATGGCGTACATGCAGGCGTACCAAGGGAGGGCAGTGATGAAGAAGATAAGGATTCCCTGCCAGGGAAAGAGACGGAGGAATAGTTTTTTATTCCGCATCAAGCGACACCAAATCAGCAGAAGCATTCCCGGAAGGACAAGACCGACAGGACCTTTGGAAAGGCATGCCAGACCCGAAGAAAAGTAGGCGATGACCATGTGGCGCCTGTTGTTTTCCATGAGGCCGATATAGGCGGAAAGAAGTGTAGGCACAGTGAAAAGCATCAGCATACTGTCAGTAATGATGGCGTGAGAAATAATCCAAAATTCCAGAGAAGTGGCAAGCATGATGCCCGACCAGACGGCAACTACGTTATTTTTCGTAATCCGGCGGATATACCAGACAAGAAGTGTGATCGTTGCAGCCCCGCAGAAGGCAGCAGGGAGACGTGAGGCAAAATCGGTAAAGCCGAAAAGGCTGTATGAGATGGACATGAGCCAGTACACCATGGCAGGTTTATCAAACCAAAAATGGCCGTAGATTTGCGGCGACAGCCAGTTCCCTGACAATACCATTTCCTTGGCGGTAAGCGCATAGTTGGATTCTACCGGATCGGTGACTGGAAGAAGATGGGAACCCCAGGCAAAAAACATGAGGGCCAGCACAAAGATACCGATTAATGTCTGTACGGTAGTGTATTTAAATTCTCTTTTTGCAGTTTCTTCCCGTGCTTTTTGAAGCCTTTCCCGCTTTTGTTTCTTTGTGCTCATGGCAGTCCTCTTATGTTTTTTAAGATTCTTTTCGTAAAAACAGCGCCGTATCTTTTTTCCAAATCAGTTGCAGTCCTGCTTTCTGCGTTTTAGGCCATCGATTGTATACTTTTTCCTGTACAAGGATGTAAGCGCCTTTTTCTATATCTCTGTCTATACTGTCTGTCGGAAGAATAATTCCTTTTTCCCGGTTTTTAATTGCTTCTTCAAAGTTTTCTTCATCAAATTTAGGAAGGATCTTGCCGTAAATATCTCCGTAAAATGCCACAGAAGGACGATAGAATGCGTCAATATATACAGATTCACTTTCCGGACAGTTTTTTTTCAGTTCCAGGGCGATACTTTCTGACGTGAAGAGCCGTGTGACAGTCACGCCGAAGGTGAACCATACGGAGAAGACGAAGCATGAAACAATGAATCCCTGGCAAATAAGAAAATCTTTAAATCGTCCCTTTTTGAAAAAGTAAGCAGCAATCAGTCCCGCCGCCAGCATAGCGGCAGAAACGCACCATTGGCTCCATTTGCCTGCATCAGGAGCAATCGGAGCGCAGGCAATGGCCCCTGCGGTGATAAGAGAAAAGAATAGATGGGTATAAAGGAATAGTTTCGAAATATGTCCGGTTTCCTCCAGATTCACCATGTATTTTCCTGCTAAAAGAGAGAGCGGAGGGAACATGGGAAGAATATAGGAAAAGAGCTGCGTAGAGGAAAAGGAAAAGAAAATAAATATGAAGACAGTCCATACATAAAAGAAAAGAAGGGTATGATCTTTCCTCCATTCCGGGAAATGGCGGAATATACCGGGGATAGAGCCGGTCCATGGATAAAATCCTGCTGCTAAAACGATAAAAAACAACCACAGATGGTTTTTCCCCACATGCTCAGGACTGGAAAAGCGGGCCAGGTTATGATAGCCGAAGAAGGTATCCATAAAAACGGGACCGTGGTGCATGGTCATGTATATAAACCAGGGAAAACTGATGAGGCAGGCCAGGGGAATGCCCCAGTACCATTTCAGGGCCATAATGTTTTTTAATGTAAAGCTTTTGGTAATCATCATCCAAAGAGCAACGATGAGTGCGGGGAATCCAAATCCGATGGGACCCTTTGTCAGAAAAGCAAGGCCGCATGCCATGTACGCAGGAATGTATTCTTTGCGAAGAAAGGATATAAGAGCGACTGTCAGTGCGAAAACAAGAGTCGTATCAGTAACGGCACTTCTGGCAAGAACAATAATTTCCAGAGAAGTGGCACATATGAAAGCACCTGTAAGAGCCGGTTTTTCTCCAATCAGTTTTCTTGTAAAAAGATACAGGTAAGAAGCGGTACAGGCACCGATTATGGCCGAGGGAAATCTGGCGGCAAAAGTAGAAACGCCAAAAACAGAAAAGGAAACCGCGTCAAGCCAGTAAAAAAGCGGCGGCTTATCATACCAGTACTCCCCGTAAATACGGGGGGAAAGCCAGTCGCCTGTGAGAAGCATTTCTTTTGCCGTTTCACCGTAGACAGGTTCGTCAGGATCTACGAGCGGAATGATGTCCGAAAATAATCCATACAAAAGGAGAGCAAATACAAATATAAGAAAAGCATTTTTATTTTTCATGTTTTTTTGATTTCTGCCAAAAGTAAAAAGCAACGGCGATGCTGCCGGCTGTAAGGAAAGAAATAAGGGCAATTTCTATTTTGTATTCAAGAAGAAGCATCCAGTTTTCTCCGAGTATTTCTCCTGTATATACAAGGAATATCGTCCATGGGATTGTGCCGATAATCGTGTAAGCAATAAACTGGGGGAGAGGATAATGTGCGATGCCTGCGGGAAGGGAGATAAAAGTGCGGATCCCCGGAAGAAGGCGGCCTGTAAAAACAGCGATGCCCCCATATGTTTCAAACCAGTTTTTTGCAGCAATCAGTTTCTTCGCACCAAGACCGCCTTTAGCTGTGTGACGGAGCATGAATTCCCGTCCGCCTTTGAGCCCCATGTAGTAAGATAAAAGAGAGCCTGCGATACCGGCGGCTGTACCGATGATAATGGTGGGCCAAAAAGAAAAGATCTGCTGTGAAACAAGAAATCCGGCAAACCCGAGGATAATTTCACTGGGAATGGGGATATTCATGTTTTCCAAAGCCATACAGATAAAAAGTGCGATATAACCCCAATCGGAAAGAAAGGAGATGAGTAATTCCATAATAGTTCCTTTTAATGTGGTTTAACGTGTATTATGTTTGGAAAGCTTTTATTTTAAACTATAGCATGGCAGAAAAATGTGGTCAAATCGACAGAATGCATAATTATCTCATTTACAGAGGACGGAAATGGGAGAAGACGGAGAGGTCTTTATGAATATTTATTGACATATATGCAGAATATTGATAGAATATGCACATCGGTTATTTTATTTGAGATATGGAGATGGGAGTATGTTCAATAAAAAGATGAAAGCATGGCTGGCGGTAGGAGCACTGGCAGCTGTATTGGCAGTATCGGGCTGCGGTGGAAATGGAGATAAGGCGAAAAGTGGTGATGCTACGAAATCAGGCGTGCCGTCTATCGTTCGTGTAGGGGCTGAAACCACTTTTCCGCCTTTTGAATTTACAAAAGATGACAAGTACGTGGGATTTGACCTGGATCTGGCAGAAGCCGTCATTAAGCAGATGGGCAGCAAGATGGAGTTTAAGAGTATGGGGTTTGATGCTCTGATCCCCGCGGTCCAGAGCGGACAGATTGACATGATCGCATCCGGACTTTCAGCAAACCCGGAACGTGAAAAACAGGTCGCTTTTTCTGATGTATACTTTGATAAAAATGGTTTTGTTATCATTGTTAACAAAGATAATAACAGTCTGAAAGACTGGGCGGATCTGGAAGGCAAGAAGGTGGGAGCCCAGGTAGGGACGGAACCGGTCAAGATGATTCAGGAAGCAAAAGGCGAAGTAAAACAGCTTGACTCCAACGCCCAGGCATTTATGGAACTCCGTGCGAAGACATTAGATGCTTTTGTTGTTGATCAGCCGGTGGCTATGTTCTATATGAAGCAAGGCGGTTCTGAAGACTTGAAGATCGTCGGTACGCCAAAGACAGATGTAGGATTTGTTTTTGCTATGAAGAAAGAAAATAAAGAATTGCAGGCGGCAGTGAATAAAGCGCTGAAGGAATTAAAAGCAAACGGTGAATATGACAAGATTTTTGAAAAATGGTTCGGTAAAGCGGAAAAATAAGTTTTTTGAGTAAAAATGAAGAGCCTCTGTGTGGCAGGGGTTCTTTTCATTTGCAGAAAACCTATAAGATAAAAAAATCATGTTGTAACTATTGACATTACAATAGTGTAGTGGTATTGTTGATGTATCAAAAAGTATTACATTAAAAATCAAGGAGGAAAATTATGAAAATTGCAGTTATTGGAGCAAATGGTAAAGCCGGACGGCTGATCGTCAGTGAAGCGGTAAGACGCGGCGCAGAAGTAACAGCGGTGGTGAGAAGTGATAACAGATCCGAGACCCCGCATGTTATCCAAAAAGATATCATGGATTTGACGAAGGCAGATTTGAAGGATTTTGATGTAGTGGTGAATGCTTTTGGTGTATGGGATCCGGACAAGATGGGTCTCCACAGCACAGTATTAAATCATTTGAGCAATCTTTTGAGTGGAAGCAGTATACGTCTTCTCGTAGTCGGCGGAGCAGGCAGTTTGTATACTGATAAGACTCATACGATGATGATCAGTGATGTACCTGATTTTCCGAAAGATTATAAATCGGTAGCTGATGCCATGAAAAAATCTCTTAATGAATTGCGCAAAAGAAAAGATGTGGTATGGACTTATATCAGTCCGGCTGCAGAATTTGATGCAGCAGGTGCACGAACGGGAAGATACCTGTTAGCAGGAGAAGAATTTACAACGAATGCGGAAGGAAAAAGTTATATCAGTTATGCAGACTATGCTATTGCTATGGTGGATGAAGCAGAAAAAGGGAACCATAAAAATCAGCGGATCAGTGTCTTAGGAAAGTAATTTGGCCATTCATTTGACCGGTTTCTGTTCCTCATTGATGGCTTTGCAGCAGCAATGATACTGGAGAAGCCGGTAGAAGTACTGGAAGACATTTATTGGTTATTACTGATGCCGGAAGGTCGAAGCGATCGAGAGGAATGGAAGCTGTCAGTTTTATGCAAATGATGCTGGCTGCAAAGGAAGAGACCGGTTGAATCGGCAGATTTACCCTTGCAAAATGGCAAAAGGAATTATAATATGAAAGAAAAACAATGGCAGGGGGAAATAGGTTGCAGATTTCAAGTCGATTTACGATTGCTGTCCATATGCTTGCTTATATATCTATGTATGGGGAAAAAGAGAAGGTAACAAGTGAAATTCTTTCAGGAAGCATTCAGGTGAATCCTGTTATTATCCGACGTCTTCTGTCGCGGATGAAAACAGCCGGTCTTATTACCGTGGCACGGGGGAGCGGAGGAGCTTTGCTTGCGAAAAAGGAAGGCGAAATCACATTCCTTGATATTTGCCGTGCAGTGGATGCGGTTCATGCAGATGGACTTTTCCATTTTCATGAACACCCTAATCCCCGATGCCCTGTAGGTCTTTCAATTCATCAGGCGCTTGACGGAAAGCTGGCTCAGGTGCAGCAGGCGATGGAAAAGGAAATGGGAATGATTTCACTTGCGGATGTGGTTCATGGTATGCAAATAAAATAAGCCTGTAAAAAGTGGAGTGATAATCGTCATTCCTCTTTTTTAGACAGAAATATACATACGTGATTTTGGACATGGTGCATAATGTATCAGAATCAGGAGAATGCGAAGAATTCAAGGATTTAAATATAGAACATAAAATATGGCTATGCTATAATAGACATACTTTATAGGGTATAAATTTGTTTGGAAGATTTCAGTCATTGAAATTGATATTTCTTCCTACAAAAGGAAAGGGGTTCTCTGAATGAGTGAAAAGAAGCTGCCCTTCAGCGAAGAGCTGGTCAGGGAGATTGCTGCCGTTTACGGTACGCCGTTTCACCTCTACGATGAAAAAGGGATATCGGATAATGTAAAACGCCTGCAGAAAGCCTTTTCCTGGAGTTCGGATTTTCATGAATATTTCGCGGTGAAGGCGACACCCAATCCGTGGATTATGAAAAGCTTAAAAAAACTTGGCGTGGGTGCAGACTGCAGTTCCATGGCAGAATTGATTTTGGCGGAAACGGTGGGAATCACAGGAGAGGAAATTGTTTTTTCTTCCAATGACACACCGGATGAAGAGTTTCTGAAAGCGCATGAGCTTGGGGCTATTATTAATCTGGATGATATTTCCAATTTGGATGATATGGAACGGCTTCACCTGGTACCGAAACGCATCTGCTTCCGATATAATCCCGGGCCTGATCTGGTGAGGGGAAATGCAATTATCGGTACACCCCAGGAAGCGAAGTACGGCATGACCCGCGAGCAGCTTCTCAAATGTGTGGCATGGGCGAAGAATAAGGGTATTGGATATATCGGTATTCACACCATGGTTATTTCCGCAGAGCTGGAACTTCCAGGACTTTTGGGAACCATCAGCATGATGTTTGATTTGGCTAATGAAATACGTAATACTCATGGTGTAACGGTGAGCTTTATCGATTTCGGCGGCGGGATCGGGATTCCCTATCGGCCTGAACAGGAACCTGTAGATCTGGAGGGACTTGGAGAAGGTGCGAAAAAACTTTTTGAAGAAAAAATGCGGGGATTTGAAAATATACGTATTTGTTTCGAGTGCGGCCGAATGATTACAGGACCTTACGGTTACCTTGTAACAAAAGCGGTCCATTACAAAAATATTTACAGGGATTACATCGGCGTAGATGCATGTATGGCTGATCTGATGCGTCCCGGTATATATGGTGCTTACCATCATGTAAGTGTTCTTGGCAAGGAAAATTTGCCTAAGAACAGAATTTATGACGTGGTTGGCTCCCTTTGCGAAAATTCCGATAAGTTCGCCATTCAGAGAAAACTGCCGGAAATTGAAATGGGGGATCTTATCATTATTCATGATACCGGTGCCCATGGACACAGTATGGGGTACAATTATAATGGCCGTCTGCGCCATCAGGAAATCATGGTTCATGAAGATGGAACCGTGCAGCAGATTCGCAGAAATGAAACGCTCCATGATCTGTTTGCTACTCTTACTTATCCCGAACTTCATGAAAATGTAGATAAGCTGGAAAAATAAAGCAATAAAAAATCGGTAATGATGCAGTTGCAGACTTGTGTCATTACCGATTTTTCAATGGGTTAATTAAACGATTTTTTCTCCGTGGTAAAGCTCGCCTCCAATATCGGGTTTTACACCGTAGCCGATAGCCCATTCACTTTTGTATTTCAAAGCCTGGGCATGGATGTTTTTAAGTGCATTGACAGTGGATTTTACTTTGCCGGGGACGCCGACAACGAGGGAGTTTGGCGGAATGACCTGATTTTCCAGGACAAGGGCACCGGCAGCGATGATTGAACCTTTGCCTACTTTTGCTCCCGTCAGAACAGTGGCGTTCATACCAATGAGGACATGGTCTTCAATCGTGCAGGCATGTACGCAGGCGCAGTGTCCGATGGTGACATAGTCACCGATGATGCAGGGGAAATCATCGGCGACGTGAAGGCATACCAAATCCTGTACATTGGAACATTCGCCTATGGAAATATAGTTAACATCACCCCTTGCAACAACACCGGGCCAAAGGCTGGCGTATCTGCTTATACGCACATCGCCGGCAAGGAATACGCGGGGTGCAACAAAAGCATCAGGATCAATTTTGGGACTCTTCCCCATAAAATTAAGATTGGAAAGTGTGTACATGAGGAACCTCCATGAAAGACAGAAAATAAAACTTATAAAAATTACTGCAAAGATCTTAAATACAGAATAACTTCTATCAATTAAGAAGTCATCTTTATTATATGCTTTTCTATAAATATTCGAAAGAAATTCAGATGAGCCTTGGAGCCGCCGCAAGGCGCCGTTCCGTTTCAGAAACGAGTTCCTCTACGATTTCTTTTGCAGATTGAATTTTTGTCAAATGGGTAAGGGACATGCCGGCCAGAATAAAACCATTTTCCGTATCGCCAAAAAGAGCCCCTCTCTTTGTGGTACCTGCAGAGATAGATGACAGTTCATCAGGTGAAGCACCGCTGTACTCCGCTTTCAGATAACGATCGGAGAATCGGTTTTTGAGGCCTCTTACACTGTCGCCGGTGGTAAATCCTGTAACAACAGAATCCGTATCCGCTGCTGCCATGATAGCATCCTTCGCTTTCGGGTGGAGACTGCATTCTTCAGCCAAGAGGAAACGTGTACCCATCTGGACTCCGGATGCGCCCATAAGAAGCGATGCGGCGATACCCCGTCCGTCGGCAATACCGCCGGCGGCAATCACAGGAATTTCTATATCCGGCAGAACGTTCTCTAAAAGCGCCATGAGCGTCAGTTTTCCATCGTGACCTCCGGCTTCCATACCTTCTACTACGAGAGCGTCGGCGCCATGGGCCTGTACCCTTTGTGCCAGTTTCACATTGGGAACGACAGGAATACATTTGATTCCTTTTTGGTGAAACGGTTCAAACCAGGGGATAGGGTTTCCTGCGCCAATGGTGACAAAAGGGACTTTCTCATCGCAAATGATTTGCGCTATGTCATCTTTATTATCATCTTGCAGCATCAGGTTGACACCGTAGATTTTTTGCGAACCGGCGATATCTTTAAAACGGCGGATATGGGACTGTACTTCATCAGGGGTAAATCCACCTGAACCAATGACGCCTGCACAGCCTGCATGGCTCATAGCGGCTGCCAGGACACCGTCAGAAATGTACGCCATGGCACCTTGGATGATAGGATAATCAATGTTGAGAAGCTTTGTGATTTTCGTATTCCAAGACATAATATTTCCTTTCTTTTCTGCGCATATACTAATGATTGAAAAAAATCATAAATAGAAAAAGATTAATGACTTGTATTCATTATATAACTACTGAAAGGAAAAAGAAATCGAAAAACATAAAAATTGATATAAGGAGAAAGTTAATTTTGTGCGAAATCAGCAGGATGTATTTCATATGGAAATTAAGACAGATTCAAAGCGGTTACGGGAAATAATGTTTCATTTATTTGTCTGGTTCAAGATAAGTATATACTACTTTTGAAAATGTTTATTGTTGTTGTAGCAGAAATGGCTGCGTGATATACTACATAAGTAAGGAGTCCTCAAAGTATGGTTCTGCCGCATACTTACAGAAGTCTTATGAGGTGGAAGTCATCATTTTATTGTTTTATTCCCGCCGCAAAAAGATATTGCCGGTTAGACTGCATGAGTGACTGCAGTATTTCTTTTAGGGCGCGGCTGTTTTATTTCGGTAAAATTTATTTTCCGGTTGGGTTTATAGGAGGGTGCAAGAATGACAAAAGTAGCAATTAACGGTTTTGGAAGAATTGGACGTCTTGTTTTTCGGGGGCTTCTTGACAGAACGGATCTGGATATTGTCGCCATCAACAATCCGAGCGGCCCGGAAACGGCTGCTTATCTTTTGAAATATGATACGGTTCATGGACGTTTGAATAAAAAGGTAGAAATTGATAAAGATGATCTTATTGTTGACGGGAAACGCATCCATGTATTCCAGGATCGGAATCCGGAAAATCTGGACTGGAGCGCTTACGGCACGGAAATCGTTATCGAATCCACAGGTAAACTGAAAGACAGAGAAAGCGCGGGGAAACATATCCGCGGAACAGTTAAGAAGGTTATTATTACTGCTCCGGGTAAAGATGAAGACGCGACCATCGTCGTAGGTGTGAATGAAAATATTTATGACCCTGCTAAAGATGATATTATTTCCAACGCTTCCTGCACGACAAACTGTCTGGCACCCGTCTGCAAGGTGTTGAATGATACGTTTGGAATCAAGCGCGGTCTTATGACTACGGTACATTCTTATACCAATGACCAGGCTATTTTGGAAAAAGCACATAAAAAAGATCCGAGACGCGGAAGAGCCGCTGCCGAAAATATGGTGCCCACCAGCACCGGTGCGGCGAAAGCTATTGGTATCGTTATTCCTGCGCTGAAAGGAAAGCTGAACGGACTGGCTATCCGTGTTCCTACGCCTGATGTATCTTTAGTGGATCTTACGGTTGAACTGGATAAACCGGCGACAAAGGAATCGGTGAATGCTGCTTTGAAAGCGGCCGCTGAAGGAAAGATGAAAGGTATTCTGGCTTATACTGACGAACCTCTTGTTTCCAGTGATTTCAAAACCACCGATGTAAGTTCCACTGTTGACAGTCTTCTCACCATGGTGATGGATGACAACCTGGTAAAGGTAATCGCGTGGTATGACAATGAATGGGGGTACTCCATGAGAATCATTGACCTTGTCGCTTTTGTAGCGGGAAAGTTTTGATCTGAAGAGGACTCCGCGATGAATAAACAGACGATTTACGATATTGATGCGGCAGGAAAGACGGTATATGTCCGTGTAGATTACAATGTTCCCTGCGACAAAGACGGCCATATTACTGATGACAGAAGAATCCGTTCCACGCTCCCGACCATCCGATATTTACTGAAAGAGGGAGCGGCAGTCGTTTTGGCAAGCCATATGGGGCGGCCTAAAGGGGAGCGAAAACTGGAACTTTCTCTTCGCCCTGCGGCGGAAAGACTGTCAGAACTTTTGAATCAGCCGGTACAATTTGCCGATGACTGCATCGGCAGCGAAACAGCCGCCATGAAAAAAGCGCTTCAGCCGGGACAGGTGCTGCTTCTTGAAAATCTTCGTTTCCATAAAGAAGAAGAAAAGAATGATCCCGATTTTGCAAAAGCGCTGGTGGAAGGCTGTACAGCAGCTGTAAATGACGCATTTGGCGTTTCTCACAGAGCCCATGCCTCTGTTGTGGGGGTTGGTAAATTATTGCCTATGGCATCCGGACTCTTACTGAAGAAGGAAATAGATTTCCTCGACGGTGTTATTGAAAATCCGAAGCGTCCTTTTGCGGCCATTATCGGCGGGGCTAAGATCAGTGACAAAATCCAGGTGATTGCCAACCTGATGGAAAAAGCGGATGTCATCATGATCGGCGGCGGTATGGCAAATACTTTTGTCGCGGCGGAAGGCTATGATATGGGCCGGTCTTTGCAGGATAAAGATCGCTTTGAACTGGCACGCAACCTGATGAAAAAAGCAAAGGAAATGGGATCGGACATAATACTTCCTGTGGATTTTATGGCGGGAGATGCTTTTTCAGAAAAGGCAAATACAAAAGTATTGGAAGCGAAAGATTTCAGTGATCCCTGGATGGCTCTTGATATCGGGCCCAAGACAATCCGTCTCTACGTGGAAACACTGAGGAGAATGAAATCTGTTGTCTGGAACGGACCGATGGGTGTATTTGAGATGAAGCCTTTTGCTACCGGGACTTTTGCTATTGCGGAAGCTATTGCAAACTTGGATGCGACAACCGTTATCGGCGGCGGAGAATCCGCTTCCGTTGTGGACCAGATGGGGATTGAAGATAAGTTCTCTCATGTGTCTACCGGCGGAGGTGCTTCTTTGGAAATGCTGGAGGGGATGGTTCTTCCCGGTGTGGCTGTCCTTGCAGATAAGGAGTGATGCCGGTGCGGACAAGACTGATTGCGGGAAATTGGAAAATGAATCGTACCGCCATGGAAACGGAACAGTTTCTCGGCCGATTCGATGCGGAAATGGGGAAAGCCGAACTTTTAATCTGTATGCCTTTCACCGATTTGTACTTGGCGGAAAAATACCTGGCAGGTACGGGCATAAAGTGGGGGGCGCAAAATGTGTATCCGGCGGAGAAAGGCGCATTTACCGGAGAAATATCTCCTGGTATGTTAAAAGAAACAGGCTGTTCTTATGTCATCTGCGGACATTCAGAACGCCGACAGATTTTATGTGAATCCGATGAGTTTGTAGGGAAAAAGGTGAAAATAGTCCTTGCGTATGGAATGACGCCTATCCTTTGTGTCGGTGAAACCTTGGAAGAGCGGGAAAGCGGGCAGATGAAAACACGTTTGCTGGAAGAAATGAGAGCGGCGCTGTCGGGGCTTTCCCCGGAAGAATTATTACGGACAGTTATTGCTTATGAACCTGTTTGGGCGATCGGTACGGGAAAAGCGGCCACCGCGCAGGATGCGGAAACTGTATCCGCGTTTATTCGCAAAACAATAGAAGCGTTTTCATCCGGGGGAGTCGCAGAACGGATACGGATTTTGTATGGCGGTTCCGTAACAGGAGAGAATATTTCTTCTTTCCTTAGAGAAGAAGATGTGGACGGCGCTCTTATCGGCGGTGCCAGTCTGAAAGCAGAAGAATTATTGTCTATTTATAAAAAAGCATGTGAATAAGGAGATATCATGGCAGTTATTACAGATCTTCACGCAAGAGAGATTCTTGATTCCCGTGGAAATCCCACGGTAGAAGTAGAAATGACACTGGAAGATGGAGCTTTCGCAAGGGCGGGAGTTCCTTCCGGCGCATCTACAGGTATGTTTGAAGCAACGGAACTTCGTGATGGTGATGAGAACCGTTATGATGGAAAAGGTGTTCTCTGCGCTGTCAATAATGTGAATGGAGAAATTGCTGATGCTGTTCTTGGCTGGGATGCCAATGACCAGCGCGGATTGGATCATATCCTGATTAATTTGGACGGCACACCGAATAAGAGCCGCCTTGGTGCCAATGCTATTCTTGGGGTATCTCTTGCGGCTGCTCATGCTTCCGCGGAATCAGCAGAACTTCCGCTGTTCCAGTACCTTGGCGGTATTAATGCCCATAATCTTCCGGTTCCTATGATGAACATCATTAATGGAGGAGCTCATGCGGATAATAATGTGGATATTCAGGAAAGCATGATAATGCCCGTCGGTGCTTCTTCTTTCTCTGAAGGACTTCGTATGTGCGCAGAAGTATATCATGCCTTGAAAACAGTATTAAAAAAGAGACATTTATCCACGGCAGTCGGTGATGAAGGCGGCTTTGCGCCTGATCTGCCGTCTAATGAAGCAGCGATGGAAGTTATCTGTGAAGCGGTAGAAAAAGCGGGTTATACGGCGGGGAAAGATATCGTTCTGGCAGCTGATGTGGCGGCATCTGAACTTCTGGGCGATGACGGATTGTACCATTTGTCCGGGGATCATGCCGCTAAAACGGCAGAAGAAATGATTTCTTTTTATGAAGACCTTGTCAATAAATATCCGATCATTTCCATTGAAGATGGTCTTGGAGAGGAAGACTGGGGAGGTTGGAAAAAATTAACGGCTGTGTTGGGGAAACGTGTACAGCTGGTGGGTGATGATCTTTTTGTTACCAATACAAGCCGCTTATCCAAAGGAATCCATGAAGGTGTTGCCAATTCTATTTTGATCAAGCTGAACCAGATCGGGACGATTACAGAGACCTTTGAGGCGGTGCAGATGGCGCAGAGAAGCGGATACACCGCAGTTATTTCTCACCGCAGCGGTGAAACGGCTGATACGACAATTGCTGATGTGGCAGTAGCGCTGAATGCGGGGCAGATTAAGACCGGTGCTCCCTGCCGTACGGAACGGGTGGCAAAGTATAACCAGCTTCTCCGTATTGAAGAGGCGCTTGATGCGGATGCTTTTTATGGCAGCGGCTCATTGACACACCGTATGAGAGATATCTTAAAATAATAAATCGGTTCAGAAGAGAGGGTTCCTTCCGGGATGCCCCTCTTTTTTCTTGGGCTCTAATAAATTATAAAGGTAATAAATTCATTAAAGCTCAATCATAAAAAAGTTTTATACACATGGGGGGTATGGGTATTTTGGATAAAAGGAGAATAATTTTATAAAGAAATGAATGAGATACAGTATCATTTAAAGTTTTGAATATATTGAGTCTTACCAGGAAGTATCGGTAAATAAGTAGGGGTTTGAAATAATACAATAGAAAAAAGGAATAAGAGTAATTCGCAAAAGTTTAATAAATATAAGCAATCAATTACTATTTAAAAATTAATTTTAATACAATATATTTAAAATGAATTGCTTGAATTTAATTAAAGTTATGGTATTATTAAGTGGAGAACCATGAGGCTCTTTGGCGATTACTTTTATAAAAATGGTAAAAAAATAATAATTCCCCATTTAAAGTGATTGGCGAAAAATAATAATAATTTAAAAGAGCATTTTTATTTGTAGTATTTGTTGTGTTTTGGGGGAGGAACCTAAAAATGAGAAATTGTGTATTAGTAGTTGAACGTGATCCGAGTGTCAGCCGTTTTATGCAGCTTAAGCTGGAAGAAGAAGGATTTTCCTGTTTGGTAGACAATATTGGTGATTCTGTGGTAGATCTGGCAGGACAGCGCCAGGTGGACATCATTGTCCTTGATCCGGATGATCCCATGGAAGATGGCGATAAAATTCTTGAGAACGTAAGAGAAATCAGCACGATTCCGATTATTTACCTGTCTTCTGACGGTAGTGTGGACAGAAAAGTTGAAGTGCTGAATGCAGGTGCTGATGATTATCTGACAAAACCTTATGCCACAAAAGAATTGATTGCCAGAATCCGTTCTACACTGCGCCGTCATGAGGAGCCGAAAATTGTGGCCGACCCGTCTTTTAATATCGGAGACCTGGCAATTTATCCGGATCGCCATGAAGTACGTGTCGGTGATGAAGTCGTGGATCTGACGAAGAAGGAATTTGATTTACTCTTATTCCTGGCAAAAAATAAAAATCGTGTCCTGAAACGTGAAGAAGTTCTTGAAAAGGTTTGGGGATATGGATATGCAGGGAAAACGAATATTGTAGATGTATATGTCCGTTACCTGCGAAGCAAAATTGATGAAAAAGTAGGAAAGAAATATATCCATACTGTTCGTGGTATCGGGTATGTAGCAAGAGACTGATATGATTCAGCAGGTTATCGTTGTCGAGGGCAAATCGGATATTGCCCGTGTGAGACAGGCGGTAGATGCGGATCTGATTGCGACCGGAGGCTATGCCCTCCGGTCTGCTGTTATACAGGATATTCGTGCCGCTTATGAAAAAAGAGGGATTATTATACTGACTGATCCGGATGGTCCCGGTGAAAAAATAAGAAGCAGACTTTCCGTTATGTTTCCTGAAGCACTTCATGCTTTTGTTCCGAAAAGTGAAGCGTCTACGGAGGATGATGTGGGGATTGAAGATGCATCTCCGGAGTCGATTAGAAAAGCTTTAGATAAAGTACGGATACTTTATCAGGAAAGTTCCCATGAATTTCATATGGAAGATCTTTGGAATTCCGGCCTTACGGGTGCGGAAGATGCCACGGGGAAAAGAGCATCTGTTGGGGCTATACTTGGCATCGGATATGGGAATGCCAAGCAGTTTTTGCGCAGGCTGAATCATTTTGGGATTACACGAAAGGAGTGGGAATCCGCGTTGGAGGAGTGCGGGAAAAAGTATGAAAGACGCTAATTTAGCAGATATTAAAGTTGTAAGGTATGTATTGCAGCGATTTGGTATTCGAGCGAAGCATCGTTTAGGGCAAAATTTTCTCGTACGTCCCGATATTGTGGCAGAAATCGCGGCGGCAGCAGAACTGGCAGAAGGAGCATTTGTTTTGGAAATCGGTGCAGGTATAGGGACATTAACACAGGCACTTGCTGAAACAGGGGCAAATGTAACAACTTTTGAAATTGATAAAAGTTTGGAAAATGTTTTGACGCATACGCTGGAAGCTTATAATAATGTGCATATTATCTATGAAGATGTGCTCAAAGCAAATTTGAAAGAAATACTGGGAGATAATGACTGGCACGCAGCGGCCAATCTTCCTTACTATATTACGACACCTATTTTGCTGTACCTGATTCAATCTGAACTGCCCATTTCCCTCTTTGTATTTATGATGCAAAAGGAAGTGGCGGATCGTATTTTGGCGAAGGCTGGGTCGAAGGATTATGGCGCGCTTACCTTGGCGGTACAATTTGATTGTACCGTGGAAAGGGTGATGGATATTCCACCGGCAGCTTTTTTGCCGCATCCTGCAGTAACGTCGACAGTTCTGAAAATCAGGAGAAGAAAAGAACCTGCGGTGAAGGTGGCAGACCGCAAACTGTTTTTCCGTCTGGTTAAAATGGGGTTTGGGCAGCGGAGGAAGGTATTTACCAACGCTATGAAATCCGGCGGGATAAGCATGGAGTTGGGAAAGAAGATTCTGGAGAGAGCGGGGATTGACGGCGGCCGCCGGGGAGAAACGTTTTCGATGGAGGAATATGCTGCTCTTGCCAATGCATGGGATGAACTGGTGGTAAATAAATGAGCATCAAGTGCAGCGGGGGTTTGCAGAACCGCTGTTTTACTTTACAAAAGACTGCGAGGGTTATATAATTAGAAAAACATAGTGAAAGAGAAAATATTCTTTCAGTGCGTACAGAGAGAAAGCGGTTGGTGCGAGCTTTGGCAGAGAAGGTGTTTTCCAATCGGGAATGGCCGGTGATGAATCGGACGGTTTGTGGACGTTATGCCACAATCAAGTTAGCTTATGCAAATTGGGTGGCACCGTGATGACTTCGTCCCATACAGGATGGAAGTCTTTTTTTATGTTTTAGCCGAATGGCAGGTTTATGCAGGGAGAGATGGCTATGTTGGATATTAAATTTATTAGGGAAAATACGGAAGCGGTAAAAGCAAATCTGGTTAATCGCCATAACGATTTTGACTTGGATGAGGTTATTGAGCTGGACAGGAAGAGAAGAGAGCTTCTGCAGATGACAGAAGCGTTGAAGAGTGAACGCAATGCGGAAACAAAAAAGATTGCTCTGGCAAAAAAGAACAAGGAAGATGCTTCTGCTGCCATTTCTGCTATGAGAGAAGTAGGGGCAAAGATTGCTGCCATTGATAAGGAGCTGGCAGGCGTGGAGCTCGTATTACAGGACCGCCTTTTACGCATTCCAAATATGACAGATGCTTCTGTGCCGGTTGGAAAAGATGACAGTGAAAATCCGGAAGTCCGTCACTGGGGTGAAATTCGTAAATTCCCTTTTCCTGCAAAAGAACATTATGAATTAGGAGAAAACCTGGGTATTCTTGATTCTGAACGGGCGGGGAAGGTGTCAGGCGCGCGTTTCTATTTCTATCTCAGTATGGCAGCCCGTCTGGAAAGAGCTGTGTACAATTTCATGCTTGATGTTCATACACAGCAGAATGATTTCACGGAAGTTATTCCACCATATATCATTAATGGTGCTTCTATGCAGGGAACCGGACAGCTCCCTAAATTTGAGGATGATATGTACAAAGTGGAAGGGGAAAATATGTACATGACTCCAACAGCAGAAGTGCCGCTGACCAACTATTTCTCTGGAGAAATTTTAGATGGAGCCGTGCTCCCTGTCCATCTCACGGCACTGACCCCGTGTTTCCGTAAAGAAGCAGGCTCTGCGGGGAAAGATACCCGTGGACTGATTCGACAGCATCAATTTCACAAAGTAGAAATGGTGAAATATTGTAAACCGGAAGATAGCTGGGATGAATTGGAAAGTTTGACTGCAGAAGCAGAAAAAATTCTTCAGTTGCTGAAACTGCCATATCATGTAGTATGTCTCTGCACTGGGGATATAGGCTTCTCCTCAGCAAAAACTTATGATATCGAAGTGTGGATGCCAGGGCAGCAGAAGTATAGAGAAATTTCCTCGTGCTCCAACTGTCTTGATTTTCAGGCACGCCGGGCAAATATCCGCTTCCGCCGGCATCAGGGGGATAAGCCGGAATTTGTTCATACACTGAACGGGTCAGGGCTTGCTGTTGGAAGAACGGTAGCTGCTATCATGGAAAATTATCAGCAGGAAGATGGAACGATTGTCGTGCCGGACGTGCTTCGCCCATATATGAATGGCCTTGAAATTATCGGCAAGCGCGAAAGTTTTGTGAGTTCCAAAGGTGAATAATATGTATGCAAATATAGCTCCGAAAGGGGCTTTTTGTATAGGTGTATAGCAAAAGTTCAGAAAATTTTCGAAAGTATCGGGGAGAGAATGCGCCGGGAAGTATGGTAGGCATATAGTATAATAAAATAAAAGCGATTTCTAAAGGAAGTAGATATTCTAAAATAAGGAGGAATAGATGCATAAAGTTTTATATCGTGCCGGAGGGATATGGGCAGCACTTATGCCAGTGCCGGTCATAGCCGGTGCTTACGAAAGCAATTATGTGCTCGAGTGGATGCGTATCCCTTTTGTGGAAGCACTTTTGGCGGCAGTGATTTTTGTATCAATTCTGGCAGAAATAAAAACTGCGGGATTTTCAGGCGGCGGATTGATTGCTGTGATTGCCGGCGGGTTGCTCTTAGGCAGCGGCTGGTATGGCGGTAATGTGGCATGGTTTGAATTTCTATTATATTTTGGCGGGATTGCTTTGATCCTGTTGGATATTTTTGTCCTCGTTTCCGGTTTTGGCGTGGCGGCGGGTATTTTATCCATGACGGCAGGCCTATACTTCACCTTTGGCGGGGATATGACGGCGCTTTGGGTATTATCCGCAGCCATGATTCTTGCTATTATCGGTATATACTTTTTGGCGGATCATTTGTCAGAAAATAGAATGTGGAAAAAATTATCTCTTACATTATCTTTATCTTCCTCCAAAGGATATGTTTCTTCTGTTCAGAATTTGAAGAAGTATGAAGGGAAAGAAGGGAATGCTGCTACAGTGCTCAGGCCTTCCGGCAAGGTGGAAGTGGAAGGGACTGTGGTAGATGCAGTTTCAGAAGGGGGATTCATTCTGCAGGGTGCTGCGGTACGCGTGGTGCGGGCGGAAGGAAATCATTTGGTTGTTAAATAATTGAAATATGTTTTAGGAGGATTTATTTATGGAAACTTTACTGGTCGTTCCTGTATTTACTATTGCGGTAGCGCTTTTTGCGGTACTCATACTGCTTCATTTTGTACCGATGGGATTATGGATTTCTGCACTTGCAGCCGATGTAAGCATTTCGTTGTTTAATTTAGTGGGAATGCGTTTCCGCCGTGTCGAACCGCGTATGATTGTCATTCCTTTGATTAAAGGGACAAAGGCGGGGCTCGGCTTGAATGTGAATCAGCTGGAAGCCCATTATCTGGCAGGAGGGAATGTAGATAATGTGGTAGATGCGTTAATTGCTGCCCACCGCGCGCAGATCGATTTGACTTTTGAGCAGGCTGCAGCTATTGATCTGGCGGGAAGAAATGTGCTGGAAGCAGTGCAGATGAGCGTTAATCCTAAGGTTATTGAAACCCCTACGATTTCTGCAGTTGCTAAAAACGGTATTGAACTGAAAGTACGTGCCCGTGTGACTGTTCGTGCAAATATTGATCGTTTGGTCGGCGGCGCAGGAGAGGCGACCATTATTGCCCGTGTTGGCGAAGGAATTGTTACTACCGTGGGTTCTTCGGAAAAACATACGGATGTTCTTGAAAATCCTGACCATATTTCCAGAACGGTTCTTGGTAAAGGTCTTGATTCGGGTACCGCTTTTGAAATTCTTTCCATTGATATTGCTGATGTGGATGTAGGGAGGAACATAGGGGCCCAGCTTCAGACTGATCAAGCGGAGGCTGATAAGGAAATTGCCCAGGCAAGAGCAGAGGAACGTCGTGCCATGGCGGTGGCGCAGGAACAGGAAATGCGTGCATATACACAGGAAATGCAGGCAAAAGTTGTGGAAGCCCAGGCTGAAGTGCCGAAAGCCATGGCAGATGCTCTTCGCAGTGGACGTCTTGGCGTAATGGATTATTACAGTATGAAAAATATTGCAGCAGATACAGAAATGAGAGAAAATATAGCTGGAAATCCGGGTCAAACAAAGTAAAGGTGGAGTATGGATTTTTTTTCGGGTAATGAAATTGTCCTTCTGATATGGGGGATAGGGATACTTCATTTTATCTTTCGATGGATGAAGGAACGGAGAAGTTCAGATCGTTCCACTGAAGGAACGCCTCGTAAAGAAAATGGCTATTCTATTCCTGAAACTCCATTACCGAGACCGTCGTCTTATGGGGCCGGGAAGGATAATGATAAAGAATATAATTATAAAGAATTAAGGGAAAGGGTTCTACGCTCCTGGGGGATGAAAGATGTGAGATCTGATGAAATGGATCTTCCTGATGAAATGGAAAGATCTGTTTACCGGGAAGCTGAGGCGCCTGCAGCAGTTTCTATAATGGAGTGTTCCGGAGATACGGAAAATCGTTTTCACCAATATCTTTCCAAACCCTTGCGAGAAAGGAAAACAAAACCGATGGCTGTGGAACCAATTACGGCACCTAAAGCAGCACAAGCAGCGGCAGATTGGTCTGAGGAGACAGTTCGTACATGGGCGAAGTATGATGTTGTTTTCGGAGAACCACGCGGAAGAAGGCCGTGGACACCCTTTGTCAGGCATTGAGAGATAAAAATGGATTTATACATTAAAGAAGAGCATGGACAGATAATCTGGGAATGCAGCCGCTCTGTTCTTTACGTGGCAATTTCTTCACTGCTTTACGTTCTTTTTTGTGTAGCCTTTTTGATACTGCTTTTGGAACATCCCGGAATTTTGTCATGTACCATCAGCTTTGTTGTAGTCCTTCTGACTTTGTGGCGGATCCATTGGATTCATAAATCTGTGGCTTTGATATGTGAAAAGAGGCTTCTTGTTACTATTCCTATATTTTATTCTGAGTTCAATGCGGCAGGATTGATTAAGCCTTTGTATATGGCTTTTGACTATAAGGAAATAATGGGGGTATCCGATGACTGGAATTATCTTTTTATCGGGGAACGGACGGCTGGCGGCATTGTGGAAGTACCGGTGCAGCTCCGGTATATTACGGACGCAGATAAAATAAAACTGCAGGAATGGGTAGAACGGAAGCAGAGAGATATATGAGATTCCCAATAGAATAGAAAGTTTTAAAAGTCGTTTGTTTTCTTAAAGATACAGTTGCTTTTTTTTGATGGATTGTGATACCATGGATCAAAAGTTTTTTAGGTGAGGTGAAAGTGATGCCAACGAAAATTACAGTGACAATTGAAGACGAACTGGGGGATCTTTCCGTCGCGGCAAACGGATGGAAGAAACAGTTGACCTATACCAGCTGGAACGGACGGGATCCCAAGTTTGATTTACGTTCATGGAGCGTGGATCATAAATCAATGACGAAAGGTCTGACATTGACAAAAGAGGAAATGATCAAACTCAAAGAAATTTTAAATGGAATTGATTTTGACAAATATTGATTTGCAGCTGCAAGCAAAAGGCTCTCTCGGAGAGCCTTTTGGCATATATGGAAACTTTTAGGAATACCATAAATTTGGTTTAGCAGTGCAGCTTGATGAGGAGTAGACGGCACTGGGAAAAGGGAAACGGTACAGTTATGGAAATATTCGGAATGGGTGGTACATCACGGCAAAGGAAAGCATTTTTCGCTGCGCTTGTAGGATTGATCATAAATCTTATTTTAGGAATGGTAAAAATTTTTGCCGGCTGGCAGAGCGGATTTTTATCGGTCATCGGTGATGGATTCAATAATATTACTGATGTGGGGGCGGTTATTCTTTTGATGATGACTTTTTATTATGCGTCAAAGCCATCGGATAAAGAACATCCTTTCGGCCATGGTCGGCTAGAGTATGTCAATTCTACTGTAATGTCCGCTATTATCCTTTATGTGGGTATTACACTTTTGGTAGAATCAGTGCAGAAAATTCTTCATCCTGAGGACAGCTATTTTTCTATATGGACTGCTTCTGCCTTAATAGTAGGTATTATTGCAAAATTATTTTTGACCTGGTGGTATAAACGGGCAGGGGAAAATTTGAAGTCAGAAGCATTTAACGCATACAGTGCGGATTCTTTTTCGGATATTCTTTCAACCACAGGTGTTTTAGTTGCTGCATGCGTGGAATATTTCAGCGGATACCATGTAGATGGAATCATGGGGGTTATTATGTCTCTTTTTATTTTGTACACGGGTTACGGAATCATGAAAGAGGCGCTGAATTCCATTATCGGCGCCACACCGGATGCGGAAATGTATGAAAAAATAAAAACGGTGATTCTTGAGACGCCGGGAGTTTACGGTGTGCATGATCTGATTGTTCATGATTATGGGCCGGAAAATCATTTTGCTTCTGTCCATGTGGAATTGGACAGCAATTTGACTCTCGTGGAGGGACATGAACTGGCGGAAACAGTTATGACGAAGCTTAGGAACGAATTCAATATCCAGGCGGTAGTTCATGCGGATCCTAAAGCGGTGTCAAATCCGAAGGAGATGGAATACATGCGTGACTTAGAAGCCGCCATTTACCGCACCGGCCTTCCGGTATCTTATCATGATTTTTTTGTGGTGGAAAAGGAGGAAGGTATTTATATTTCTTTTGAACTGGAATTGAAGGGACCGTGTGATAAAAGTGATGAAGAGATGTATCAAATGATTTTGACAGAAATCCTCAAGAGCAACCCTAAGTATTTTATTGAAATGATGGTGGATCGGAACTTTATCAGTGGCAAGGTATATGGTAAATCCGGAATTGAACATCCTGCTGAATAATCGTAAAGACATATCGGGAATGGTAAGTACTATTCCTGATTTTTTGTGTAAATAAAAAACATGAATGTGATAAATATGATAAAATAATGAAGACAGAGCAATGTATAAAAATATGCAATTATAAATATTTTCATGTGAGGAAGCCATATGGATAGAAATTGGAGAGTCTTGTTGATAGCAGGCGTCATTTCGTTGTGCTCCGCGCAATTTGTTTTTGCCAGTTATTCTCTTGGCGATTCCGGAGACGCGGTAAAGGATTTACAGCGACGGTTGACACAGGCCGGCTGTCTGGTGCGTGCTGATGGGCGGTTCAATGAAACAACGGTGTCGGCAGTAAAAAAATTTCAAAAGAAACATAATCTGGATGTAGATGGAGTGGTGGGTCCTGTTACCTATAAAGCGCTTACCGGGAAAACATTAAAAAGCAAGAAACACTCTTCTGCCCGAAAAAATAAAATGTCACCGGGCGGCATAGGTATTGATGATGTTTCCGTATCGTGGCACAAACCCGGAAAACTGGCACCTCGTGTACAAGCAATTATGGAAGAAGCGAAAAAGTATGTAGGTGTGCCGTACCGTTTTGGCGGCATGACACCCAGCGGATTCGACTGTTCAGGGTTTATCCATTATGTATTTAATAAAAAGGGAATTCTGCTTCCCCGCGCAGCAGATGAGCAATTCGGAAGAGGAGAAAGGGTGTCTGTCAATCGGTTGGAACCGGGTGATCTTGTCTTTTTTTCCACATACGAGTCGGGAGTATCCCATTCGGGTCTATATCTGGGAGACGGATATTTTATCAGTGCCACCAGCAGCTGCGGAGTTGCTGTGGCAACAATGAAAAATGGATATTGGCATGACAGGTATGTGGGGGCGAAGCGGGTGCTTTGACGGTTTGTGGTTATATGGCGGATTTATACGGTCTGCTGCCGGGGTGGGGGCGTATGCCTCCATTTCTTTTATATACGGGTTTTGGATGGAGAGCAATGAGGCTTGGATTGATTCAGATGGATGTCGTATCCGGCGATAAGGAAAGAAATATCACACATGCTTTTGAATTGATGGGGAAAGTATCCCATCAGGCGGATATGATTGTTCTTCCAGAATTATGGACGATTGGGTACGATTTTCATAATCTCGGTAAAAATGCAACATATATGGGGGATGGTTTGATACAGAGACTTTCTTCTCTGGCAGCTCATACTGGGACATATATCATAGCAGGGACGCTTCCCGTAAAAAAAGGGGGGGTAATACGAAATACGGGGCTGGTATTTGGTAAAGACGGTGATATTAAGGGAGAGTACAGTAAGCGCCATTTATTTTATGGTTATCTGGAAGTAGAACTTATGCGGCCGGGACGGAAACTTCTGTATGAGGATATAGACGGAGTCCGTACCGGTATGGCGGTGTGCTATGAGTTTTATTTTCCCAGGATGTGGAGGAAAATGGCGAAAAAGGGCGTCATGCTGGTAGCAGCGCCGGCCTCGTGGCCTGCTATGCATATTTATCAATGGGATGTGCTGACCCGTGCCAGAGCCATAGAAAACGGACTCTGCATAGCCGCCGTCAATATGTCAGGAAACTATCGGGGAATGAAAATGGGAGGACATTCCCGCTTTATAGATCCTTTAGGAAAAGTACAGGCGGAGGCGGGGGAGGAAGAATCTGTCCTGTATGCGGATTATGATGAAAAGGCATATAAAGATTTGGGGAAACAGCTGGCGGTTATCCGGCTGGATAAGCAGAGGTGTTTTCATGCATGAATTATGTCTGCATGGTATAATAAACAAACACAACGAAATCAAAATACCTAAGGGGGCATATCATGAAAGGCAATGATATTCGTGAGGCATATTTGTCTTTTTTCGAAACGAAGAAAGAACATCTGCGGCTGAAAAGTTTTCCGTTGATTCCAAAAGATGATCCCAGCCTGCTTTTGATCGGCGCAGGGATGGCGCCACTGAAACCGTATTTTACGGGGAAGGTTGAGCCGCCCTGCCATCGTGTGACGACCAGTCAGAAATGTATCCGCACAGGCGATATTGAAAATGTCGGCCGTACAGCAAGGCATCATACCTTTTTTGAAATGCTTGGGAATTTCTCTTTTGGTGATTACTTTAAGAAGGAAGCCATTGCCTGGGCATGGGAATTTTTGACGGAAGTAATCAAGCTGGAGAGTTCCCGTCTGTATGTAACGATTTATCCGGATGACAGGGAATCTCACGATTATTGGCATGATATGATCGGGCTGCCGGAAAGCCATATTTATCCGCTGTCGGATAATTTCTGGGAAATTGGAGAAGGCCCCTGCGGGCCGGACTCAGAAATTTTCTATGACCAGGGCGAAGAATTCGGTACGGATCCGGAAAACCAGATGGGTGGAGACGGAGATCGTTTCCTTGAAATCTGGAATTTGGTATTCAGCCAGTTTGATCGACAAAAAGATGGATCTTACCGGCCGCTGGATAAGAAGAATATTGACACCGGTGCAGGGTTGGAACGTTTATCGGCAGTTCTTCAAAAGAAGAAAAATAATTTTGAAACGGATTTATTCTTTCCGATTATTCAGGAAGCGGCCGGTCTTGCGGGCGTTCCGTATGGACGCAGTGCAGAGAGCGATGTAGCACTGAAAGTTATTTCCGATCACACCCGTGCTATTACAAATATGATTGCCGATGGAATTCTTCCTTCTAACGAAGGCCGCGGTTATGTACTAAGACGTGTACTTCGCCGTGCTGTAAGATATGGCAAGCTTATTGGCATAGACGATGCTTTCCTGGGCCGCATGATTGATGTGGTCGTAAAAATGATGAAACCCGCATATCCGGAATTGATGGAAAAGCAGGCATTTATAAAGAAAGTGGCTGGTGTGGAAGAAAACCGTTTTCACGCAACTCTCAATGCGGGGATGGATCTCCTTGCTGAAATGCTTGAAGAAACGCTGAAAAAGCAACGGCGTATTCTTACAGGCGATCGAGTCTTCAAACTGTATGATACATATGGATTTCCTTGGGAGCTGACGGAAGAAATTGCTAAAGAACAAGGAATTGAAATCGATAAAGACGGCTTTGCCGCAGCTATGGCGGAGCAGAAGGAACGCGCAAGAGCGGCTCGTACAAAGGTTTCTGCCCGTATTGCGACTCCCGATACGACGAAACTTAAGTCTGAGTCCATGACTACGGAAGATACGGACGGAGATACGGAAATTCTCCTTTTGGGAAAGGACGGACAGGCCGTACAGTCAGCTGCTGATGGTGAAAATATTACGGTTATTTTGAAAAATAATCCTTTTCATGCGGAAGGCGGCGGACAGATTGGAGATAGCGGTGTATTGGAAGGAAATAGCGGCATTATTTCCATAGAAGATACGAAGAAATTACCTGACGGTATTGTATATTGCATCGGAACGGTAACGGAAGGCGTTATTTCAACCGGCGAAACGGTAAAAACTGTGGTAGATCGGGAGCGGAGGGAAGATATTGCCCGCAACCATACAGGCACCCACCTGCTGCAGGCGGCTCTCCGCAGGGTTCTGGGCAGCCAGGTTAATCAGGCCGGCTCGCTTGTGCTTCCGGAAAAGTTACGTTTCGATTTTACCTGGCCGGAAGCAGTTACCGATAAGCAGATAGCCGAGGTGGAACGGATTGTGAACGAACAGATTTGGAAATCTACCACATTGGATATTGATGAAATGCCGATTGCTAAAGCAAAAGAAATGGGAGCCATAGCTCTTTTCGGTGAAAAATACGGTAATATTGTACGTGTTGTCCGTGTGCCTGATTTCAGCACGGAACTATGCGGCGGTTCTCATGTATTTAATACAGGGGAAATCGGCTGCTTCCGCATCATAAGCGAAAGCGGTATCGGATCAGGCATCCGTAGAATTGAAGCGATAACCGGTAAGGCCGCTTATGAATCTATGCTGGCAGATCGTAAGCTGCTCAGGGAATCTGCTGCACTTTTAAAGGTGAAAGTGGAAGAAATTCCGGAAAAGATTGAAAAGAATCTTGCAGCCCTGAAAGAGGCGGAACGGGAAATTGAGAGGTTTAAAAATCAGCAGACAAAAGATGCTTTAGGGAATCTGCTGAAGAATGTAAGAGAAAAGAACGGTATTTCTTTCTTCGGTGCCATCGTACCGGCGGTAAATATGGATGAACTCCGAAAAGCGGCTGATATTGTAAAAGGAAAACTTCCGAGAGGTGCGTTTATTCTCGGCGCAGCAGCTGGAGAAAAAGTAAATCTTGTGGGAATGGCCTCTGAAGAGGCCGTGAAAACAGGGATTCATATGGGGAAAGTGGTATCCGCCGCGGCAAAAATATGTGGAGGAGGCGGCGGAGGAAAACCTGCTGTTGCCCAAGCCGGAGGTAAAAATATTTCTGAATTGCAGAATGCCATTGATGAAGGCGTTCGAATCATTGAGTCACAGCTTTAATAAAGGAGGCGATTGCGATGCTGGTCTCAGGCGAAACAATTTTAGTAAAACGTGAGGTGGAAGAAGGAGGGAATACCCAAGCGGCTATGGTTTTAAATGCGGTGTATGCTGCATTGAAAGAAGCCGGACATAATCCGACAGTCCAGTTGGTAGGCTATCTTGTATCCGGAGAACCTACATATATCACGAGCAAGCATGATGCACGTAAGCTTGTTTCATCCATAGAACGGGATGAGTTGGTGGAAGAACTGGTTCGTTTCTATGTAACCCATAAGGGGCTTTGATATGCGTATTATGAGCTTGGATGTAGGCTCACAGACAATTGGCGTGGCAGTCAGTGATTTATTCGGGTGGACCGCACAAGGTGTGGAGACAATCCGCCATACGACGCGGGAAAAGGATTTTGTCCGTCTGCGCCATCTGGCGGATGAATACAATGTGGAAGAGTTTGTTATCGGAATGCCTTTGAATATGAATGGGACAAAGGGGATGCGTGCTGAGCAGACGGAAAAATTTGCAGAAGCTCTTGCTGCAGCATTTCCGGATATTCCTTATCATTTCTGGGATGAAAGACTGACTACCGTTATGGCGCAGAGGCAGCTGATTGAAGCGGATGTCAGCCGAAAAAAACGAAAAAAAGTAATTGATAAAATGGCAGCAGTAGTTATCTTGGAAGGATACCTGCAGCATTTGTCTTTTAAGAACAGAGGATAATATGATGGCAGAGCAGAAAGAACCGATCATTATTTCTGTGTCAGACCCCGGTGGTATAGAAAGAGATTACGTCCAGGACGTGGTTATTCCTTTTGCAGGGAAAGAATTTGCTGTTTTGGTTTCTATTCCGGAAGACGGGGAGAATGTAGAGGAGCCGGAAATTATCCTGGCACGAGTTGACACTGATAAAAATGGCGAGGCGGAATATGTACCTCCGACAGATGAAGAATATGATGCGGTGGCGGAAATTTATAACGAAATGTAATTTATAGGGAGTGTGGCAGCGGAGGGACATCTCTGCGGCCGCATTTTTTACTTGGTGATAAAATCCGGTTTCAGACAACAATCTATCAATATTTCTAAAACAGACTGAAAAGGTGAGGATTATGAAAATTGTGATAAAATATAAAATATATCGTAATTAGGAGGATCTATGGGGAAACATTTTTCTTTTATCCATTGTGCGGATCTTCATTTAGGCGAACCGTTCGGCGGATTATATTCGGGAGATACGGGTCCTTGGACAGAAGCTATACATAAAGCGACTTTTAAGGCTTTTGAAAATGTAGTCACTGCGGCGTTGACGTATCGTGCCGATGCCATTCTGATTTCAGGTGACGTTTATAACAGTGATCATCACAGTCTGGCAGCACAGATGGCTTTTGCCAGAGAGCTGTATCGTGCGGCGCAGGCGGGGGTGCAGGTATTTATTATTCATGGAAATCATGATCCTGACGAGGCGTGGCGGGCAGATGTGCCGCTGCCACCTTCCGTTTATGTGTTTTCTTCTGACAAAGTGGAATCAGTACCGTTATTGGTGGGTGGCGAGACGGCAGCTATGGTTTATGGTATCAGTTATAAAAACCGTCATATGAGAGAAAATCTGGCACTTCGATTCAGGAAGAAAGACGAAGATATCTTTTCTATCGGCATGCTCCATACGGAACTGGGCGTGGCAGGAAGTCCTTATGCTCCCTGTACGGTGGATGATTTAAGAAATACAAAGATGGACTACTGGGCTCTTGGGCACGTGCACGCGAGAAAAACACCATCTATGCGGCCATACATGGTTTATCCGGGGAATACGCAAGGCCTGGATCGTTCAGAATCCGGCGAAAAAGGTTGTTATCTCGTAGATGTAGGTGCTTATGGAACGGTAACTTTGAAGTTTATTGTTACTGATGCAATCCGCTGGATGGATATGGAAGTGGATATCAGTTCTTTCCAAAATCCTGAGGAATTGGTCAGGGAAGTTGTAAAACAGCGGGCCACACTTCGTGAAAAAACGGGAAAGCCTAACATCGTCCGCCTTATTTTGCGTGGGCAAGGGGTATTGCAAAAAGCGGTTTCTACGCCTGAGGGGCAGGCGTATATTCTTCAGCTGCTTAATGATAAAGAAAAATTTCATCACATTTTTTGTTATTTTGCTGAGATTCAAGACGAAACAAAACCTTTTCTGAATTTGGAAGAACGGAGGAAGATTCCCGATGTTATGGGAAGTTACCTCCGGACCTTTGATGAAATTAACGGGCTTTCCAGCGAAAAAAGACTGGCAGTTCTGAAGAAGGAGATAGCAGACCGTCCGGAAATGGCCAAGTTTAGCAGATTGATGAATATGGTGTCGGATGACATGATTATCCGTGCTTTTGGAAAAGCGGAGATAAAAGGCGCCGAAATGCTGGCGGAGGATGAAGGATGAAGATTACTGATTTAGAACTGGAACAGTATGGCATTTATCAGAATGAATCTTGGAAACCTGCGGCCGGGTGCCTGAATGTAATCATGGGTGAAAATGAAAGCGGGAAGACGACGCTTCTCCGGTTTATCCGTGATATGATGTTCGGCTATGAGCGGGGCAAATGGCAGGGGAAAAAAGGAAATATGGGATTTCTCCGTGCGGATGGATCTGCATATCGCATTTATCGTGATGGAAAAAACAAATGGGCCGTTAATGATAAAGGTGAAGAATTTAATGATGAATTATCTTCTCTCTGGTGGCATGGATTGAATCGCGGGATTTATGAAAAGATTTTTGCTGTCGGATTGGAGGATTTGCAAGGAACGTCTTTCTTGGCAGATGATTCTGTCCGAAGCCGCTTTTTTATGCTTCAGGGAGGAGATCTCGTTTCCGGTGCCATGAAACAGGCGGACGAAGAAATGGAAAAACTTCTTGTCTCTTCTTCCCAGGGGAAACGGAGGATTAATCAGCTGCTGATGACTCTTGCTGAGGTACAGGAGGCGTTGGAACACCTGTCCGGACAGGAAAAAGATTTTTCTATACTCCAGAAGAAGCAGGCTCTGTTGAAAAAAGAAATAGGCAAGATGAAAATTTCTCTGGCTGCAGATCAGGAAATGGATAAGCAGCTGGAAAAACGTCTCGGCGCGTGGGAGTATTATAAACGGGCAAGGGAAATTAAACGTCAGCTGCAGCTCAGTGAACAGGTTAAATTATTTCCTTCCAATGGAAAAGAACAGTGGGGGCATTTGGTCAGCCGGATGAAACTTATCCGTGAACAGCAGGAGGTACTTCAGCCAAAGATTGACGAATACCGGCCCAGGGCGAAAGAGGAAATTATTCCGTGGACAGGAATGGAACAGGAACTGGAAGGTCTTTATGTAGATTTGGGGCAGTGGAAACAGATTGCAGCTGAAGAAGAAGAATTAAAAAGAACCAAGGCAGATTGGGCACGATCTTTTGTCAATCTGGGATATGCCCTGCCGTTGTGGGACAGAGCGCTCAGCTTAAAAGATGCTTGTGCTGATGTGGATTGGAAGCAGGGGCGGGATCTGGCACAAAGTGCAGGTGTAAGGAACAACGAGCTTCATTTCTGGCAGCAGCGTGAGCCTGAAGTGGAAATGCTGGAAGAAGAAATGATCCAAGGCGGAACACTTCTTTCCAGTGAAGAAGCCTGGCGGAAATATGAAGCAGATGCATCAAAGATTGAAGCACTGCTTAACGAAGAAGCCGCTTTAACGGAAAAAACGGATGCTCTTTCTGCGCAGAAAGATACCCATTATACTTTCTGGTTTTGGCTGGGAGCAACTGCTCTTATCGCAGCTGTAGTTTTTGTTATTATGTTTTATATGTCTCTTATGGGGTATACGGTGCTTTATGGTGCTGTGGGTGCGTCGGTACTGGCGGCGGCGTGTTTTGCTATTAACAATCATGTTTTCCGCAGAAAAGAAAATCAAATCAGAGAACTTGAAGCGCAGATTGATGAGATAAAGAAAGAATGGCATGAAGTAGCAAGCCGTTTTCCTGACCATGTGCCGGAAGATAAAAAAGATCTGCCGGCATTCCATAATATGCTCCAGGCGAAAAGAAGTGATTTTTATGGAATGCAGGCAAAACAACAGGCTTTTGCCTGGAAGCGGGAAACAGTGAAAAAACAGCAGTCTGCACATAAAGACTGGGCGGAAGAGGGGAAGCTGCTAAAAGAAGCACAGGCGGCCGTTCTGGATGAATGGTATAAGTGGCTTGAAGCAAATAAACTGTCTAAGGTGCTTCCTGAAAAGGTATCAGAATTACAAGAACAGTGGAATAAGATTTATGCAGAAGAAGGCCGGGGAAAGATTATTGATGTTCGTATTGACGGGGCACAGGAAAAACTGGCGGGCTTTGCAAAACGTGCAGGATCCATCATTCGGGCTGCAGGAATGTCATGTCCCATTACACCGGAAAGCATCGCTTATATTTATGAAGAAAATAAGAAGCGCAATTTGGAGTGGCGGTCCATTTCAGAAAAGAACCGACAGCATGATGAATATGAGCGGGAAATGAATAAGCTCAAATCGGACTGGGCGTCGTGCGAGCGGGAAATGGATGCTTTATTCTGCCTTGTGAATGCAGTAAATGCGGAAGATTTTGCAGAAAAGGTAAATGCACATGAAAACCATGACAGGCTTTTAAAAGACTGGGAAAACGTGCGGCATGATATCCGTCTTTATGCCGGTGGTGAAGAAGAGTTTAATCGTTTGTGGGCCACCTTGGAGAGCGGACGGTATGATGAATGGATGGCAGAACATCAAAAACTCGCGGAAAAGATAGCAAAAGAAGAGCAGGAACTGGGCGATTTGCAAAGACAGCAGGGGGCTGCTGAAAATGAAATATTCCGTCTTGCCGGGGACGATACGATTACCAAAACACTCCAGAAAAAGAAAGAATTAGAAACGGAAATCGGTCAAACTATGGAAGATTGGCTGACAGCTCTCTTTATACGGTCACTTATGGGAAAGACACAGAAACGGTATGATTCCGGAAAACAGCCGAAGATTATAAAAATGGCAAATCGTTTCCTTGGGCGGATGACAAAGGGAAAGTATTTTCTCATTGTTAATGATGACGGAAAAGATGTGAGTATTATAGATGAGTTCTACCGTAAAAAGGAATCAAAGGTCTGGTCTTCCGGTACGGGTGACCAAGTATACTTGGCAATCCGTCTGGCGATGGCACTTTCTTTTGGAGAACAGATGGAAACGCTTCCTATCGTACTGGATGATATTTTTGTCCGTTTTGATGAAGAACGGCAGAAAGAAACACTTCGCTTCCTCATGGAGTTGGGAAAAGAACAACAGATATTTCTTTTTACCTGTCATGAACGGACGATGAAACTGGCAGAGGAAGCGGGGCAGGAGGAAAATACCGGAGAATTTATCCAACTGAGGAATGGATGTATCTCAAAAAGAATCTGATTCAATTAAAAATAACCTGACTGCACTTTTCTGCAGCAGGTTATTTTTAATTGCTCTTAAATCAAATGGGTGAAGTAAGGGATTTTCTTAACGAGATAAGTCAAAAGCAATCCTAAGATGAAGGCGGAACAAATCCAAATGACGGCATCAAAAAATGGGAATTGGGGAATGTATGTAAGAAGGATACGATTGAAGAAAAAACGTGTTATGTTGCGGGTAATCTCTTCAAAAAGCATGACGCCAAAAGACATGCTTCCAAGAAATAGGAGAATTTTTTGCCACCTTTCTGAAATATTATGGGTAATAAACCATAAGCGGGAAGCACAGAAAATAAAAGCGGTATTCAGAAAGAGGAAAGAATCGTAGAAACGTTCGGAAATGGCTTCTGTGAGGCCTCCTGCCACGACACCGTGGTAACAAGTCATGATGGACGCAATCATTGTGCCTGCAATGGCCGCCATGCCGAGATAGAGTAAATTTCTTTTTGTCAGCCAATGAATAGGAAGGACGTTTTCAATCCAATAGCCTAAAATGAAATAGAAGCTTGGCTCACTGACAGCAAGAATAGGATTTATGAACCAGTTGATATCTGCGGTTCCCTTAAAAATTAAAAAGGAGAAAATAGGAATGAAACCGACAAAAAATAAATTAAGGGCAATTAAGTATAAGAAAAGCTGATTTGTCATATGGCGGACGAGTATTCTCCAGAGTGGGAGCATAAGGAGAAATCCAATATAAATATAAAGAAAATAGTACGCTGTGGCCATATTTGACGAATACATCAACGTAAAAAAATTAGAGAGGTGTCCAAAGAATGATAAATTAAGTCCGTGGTAAAAATAAAGATAATTAATAAGGGAGAAGATAAAAATGATTTGTGCAAATCGCCATATTCGTTTCTTAAAGATGACAGAGATCGGTTCTTCCTTTTTGAGAAGGAGCGCTCCTGAAATCATAAAGAAAATGGGAACTGCCGTTTTTACCCAAAAGGGAACAGCAATGTAAAAAGGAAAGAAAAATGATTCAGGTCTTAGCAGATAGAGGGAAAAGCCTGCTGTAGAGGTGTGGGTGAACATAACAAGCCATATGCAAAAGAAGCGGAGAAACTCTATGTGAAGTTTTTTCCCCTTCTTTGATTCAGAAGATATCATGGAGAAGAAATCCTTTCTTTATATTTCTTTTATGATATCATGTACAAGGTGTTCAAGCCAAAGAAAAAAGGAGAATGAGCTGAATAGCAATAGCAAATCGGACATCTTGCAGAAAAATTATCTTGCGATATAGAAACCTTTTTGATAGAATAAAAAAGCATGAGTACACATGTCTGCGGATTTTACATCTGTGCCGGATTTGGTGGCTGTAAGAGAAGAAGCAGGCAGAGGTTATTAACAGGAGGTTATTATTATGTCAGTTGTATCCATGAAACAGTTGCTTGAAGCAGGCGTTCATTTCGGGCATCAGACCCGTCGCTGGAATCCGAAGATGGCAAGGTACATCTTCACCGAACGTAATGGTATTTATATCATTGACCTGCAGAAGACAGTGAAAAAAGTCGAAGAAGCTTATGCTTTTATCCGTGAAGTGGCAGCAACAGGAGCACCGATCCTGTTTGTCGGAACAAAGAAACAGGCTCAAAATTCTGTCAGAGAAGAAGCCCAGCGTTGCAATATGTTTTATGTAAATGAACGTTGGCTCGGCGGCATGCTTACCAACTTCCGTACTATCCAGGCTCGCGTAGCCCGCCTGAAGGAATTGGAAAAAATGTTTGAAGACGGAACTACCGAACAGTATCCGAAGAAAGAAGTCATCCTGATGCAGCGCGAACTGGAGAAACTTCAGAAGAATCTTGGCGGGATTAAAGATATGAAGAGGATTCCGGGAGCTATTTTTGTGATTGACTCTAAAAAGGAAGAAATCGCAGTAGCGGAAGCGCATAAGCTTCACATTCCGGTTGTGGCTACCGTTGATACCAATTGTGATCCGGATGTGGTTGATTTCCCGATTCCTGCAAATGACGATGCTATCCGTGCTGTAAGACTGCTGGCGAGCAAGATGGCTGACGCTATTCTGGAAGGTCGCCAGGGACAGCAGGAAGAAGTTGAAACAACTGCTGCGTCTGAAGAAGCTGAAGAGGTTTCTGAAGAAGCTGCTGAAGAATAAAATCTTTAATACAGACAAATACCTTGGTTATGTAATGGAGGTCATAGAATGATTAGTGCAAGTATGGTAAAGGAATTGCGCAACAGTACCGGAGCCGGCATGATGGACTGTAAAAAAGCCCTCGTGGAAGCAGATGGGGACATGGCAAAGGCGATAGATATTCTTCGTGAAAAGGGACTCTCCCAGGCGGCGAAGAAAGCATCCCGTATTGCAGCAGAAGGTGCCGTTGTTTCTTATATATCAGAAAACGGTAAAATTGGTGTTATTACGGAAGTGAATTGTGAAACTGACTTTGTCGGGCACAATGAGAATTTCCAGGCTTTGGCAAAATCTATTGCGGCACAGATTGCTTCCGTAAATCCGGCGGATGTAGCAGTTCTGCTTGATTCCGCTATGGGAGATAAGACTGTTAAAGATGTAGTCACAGAAGTTATTGCTAATATTGGAGAAAATATTTCCATTCGTCGGTTCACCCGATATGAAAGTACTGAAGGCCAGGTATACAGCTATATTCATGGCGCCGGGAAAATCGGTGTTCTTGTGGAGATTAAGGGCGGCGATGCTGAACTGGGGAAAGATATCGCCATGCAGGTAGCTGCTGCTAATCCGTCTTATCTGGAACGTTCACAGGTTTCCAAAGAAGAATTGGAACATGAAAAGGAAGTTCTCCGTGAACAGGCTCGCAATGAAGGTAAGCCGGAAAATGTTGTTGAAAAAATGGTTACAGGCCGCGTCAATAAGTATTATAAGGAAGTGTGCCTCGTTGATCAGCCATTCATTAAGGACGGAGATTTGTCCGTTGCCAAACTGCTCCAGTCTAAAAGTGCAGAAGTTATTCGTTTCAGTCGTTTCCAGCTTGGTGAAGGCATTGAAAAGAAACAGGATAACTTGGCAGAAGAAGTTGCAAAACAGATTAATCAGTAGTTTCTAACGGTAAGAGAACACTTTTTTGTGTTCTCTTATTTTCATAAGCAGGGGAATACTTTATAATATAGAGGAATTATGGTTAATCTGGAGGTGTGGGATGGAAACGGAAAAGAAAAAGTACAAAAGAATCATGCTGAAGCTCAGTGGTGAAGCATTGGCTAATGATAAGGGGTTTGGTATTGATCCGGAAGTTGTGTATCGGCTTGCGGGAGAAATTAAAGAAGCCAGTGATTCCGGAATTGAAATCGCCGTTGTTGTTGGCGGCGGAAATATCTGGAGAGGCCTTAAAGGAAGTGCCGGCGGTATGGATAGGGCATCTGCCGATTACATGGGCATGCTTGCCACTGTCATCAACTCTGTGGCACTCCAGGATGCCCTCGAAAAAATGGGCGTTACCACAAGAGTGCAGACGGCTATCGAAATGCAGCAGATTGCAGAACCTTATATCCGCCGCAGAGCGATCCGACACCTGGAAAAAGGAAGAGTCGTTATTTTTGGCGCTGGTACAGGGAATCCCTATTTTACTACTGATACGACCGCTGCTCTCCGTTCTGCGGAAATTGAAGCGGATGTTATGCTGATGGCAAAAAAACAGACAAATGGGGTTTATGATGCAGATCCTAAATTCCATCCGGAAGCAAAGATGTTTACCCATCTGTCTTATAATGATGTTTTGCAGAAAAAGCTGGAGGTCATGGACAATACCGCAATTACACTCTGCATGAATAATAAAATCCCGATCATGGTTTTTAATATCGACGTTCCGGGAAATATTGTCAAAGCCTGTGAAGGTGAAAACCTGGGCACATTGATAGAGGAGAAATAAAATGTACGAAGACGAATTAAAGCATCTTTCTGAAAAGATGGATAAATCCATCCAAGCATTAAGAAATGAATTCACATCAATCAGAACGGGCCAGGCAAGCCCGAGTCTTTTGGATCGTGTGTTTGTAGATTACTATGGATCCAAGACGCCGGTTACACAGGTGGCATCTGTTACCGTACCGGAAGCAAGAATGCTTGTCGTGCAGCCTTGGGATAAAGGAATTTTAAAAGATATCGAAAAAGCAATCAATATGTCTGATTTGGGACTGGTACCTATGAATGACGGTAATCTGATCCGCATGGCGATTCCCCAGCTCACGGAACAGCGCAGAAAAGACCTGGTCAAAGTGGTTAACAAAAAAGCGGAAGAAGCGAAAGTGGCTATCCGCAATATCCGCAGAGATGGAAACGTATTTCTGAAAAAGGAAGAAAAGAACAGCGATATTTCCAAAGATGTCATTAAAGACATGGAGGACAAGATTCAGAAACTGACTGATCAGAAAATCAAAGATCTGGAAGCGGTTACCGATAAAAAAGTTAAGGAAATACTGTCTGTATGATGGGAAGAACTATTTATGCAGGTATGCGGTTTGATGAAAACCTGGCAAAGCAGATTTCAGAGGAATATCCTTCATGGCATATTTCTGAAACCCGCGGGCGCCGTTATGATTTGCATAAAGTGAGAAAATACCTGGTACGGTGTGGTAAAGAGGCGGTCATTATGCCTCAGATGAAGTACAGTGATGAAGTGGAAGCGGTACTAAAGAGATTGACGAGTAAGGAGAATGGGTGTGTCTGATAAGAGGTTTCCCCGTCATGTGGCAATCATCCTTGATGGAAATGGGCGGTGGGCGCAGCAGCGGGGAAGAGAACGAACCTATGGGCATCAGGTCGGCGCGGCAAATGTAAAAAATATAGTTCGCGCCGCCGGTCATATGGGTATCCGGTGTCTGACAATATATGCTTTTTCTACAGAAAATTGGAAACGCCCTGCTTTTGAAGTGAATTTTCTTATGCGTCTTTTCAAGAATTACCTGATCGGGCAGCTTCGCGAACTGGTTGCCGATAATGTGCAGGTTCATATTATCGGCGATACAATGGAATTGCCGTTATCACTTCAAGAGGAAATCAAGGTGTGTGAAAAGGATACTGCAAATAATGACGGGCTTATCCTGAATGTGGCCATTAACTATGGCGGCCGAATGGAACTGGTTAACGCAGTGAGGGATATCAGCCAAAAAGTTGCAGAAGGCAGGATGGAAGCAGATTCTGTTACAGAAGAAACCATCACGAACCACCTCTATCCTTCGGCATCATCGGATGTGGATCTGCTTATACGTACGGGCGGTGAATCGCGGATATCGAATTTCCTTTTATGGCAGGTTTCGTATAGCGAATTGTATTTTACACCTGTTTTATGGCCTGATTTTTCAAGTGAAGAGTTGGAAAAGGCTGTTTTCTGGTTCACAGGAAGAGATCGTCGTTTTGGCGGTTTGACGGAGGCTTCCCGATGAAGATCCGTGTCATTACAGCTGTGGTTGGAATTATTGCGGTTTTAGGCCTTGTGGCTCTTGGCGGATGGTTTTTGACATCAGCTGTTTTTGCTGTATCGGTTTTAAGTTTGTTTGAATTTAAAAATATGTTGAGTAATGTGAATATTCGTGTATATCGTATACCTGCGGTAGCAGCCTTGGCAATTATCGTAGGAGCAGCAGGCTTTTATTCAATCCGCATATTCTTTTCTGCCATTGTTGCGTCTTTTATCCTGCTTTTATTTCTTGTGATGGTACTGAAAAAAGAACAGATGCATGGGCTTATCTATACCGTTTTTGGCGTTATTTATCTGGGGATCGGGTTCGGTTCATTGGCATTTCTTCGTGGAGGGAATGAACTTCTCGGAATGGGGAGTATTACCGTGACACCGGGGGCATTCCTGATTTCGTTTGCTCTCATTGGCACATGGGCGAGTGATTCTTTCGCGTACTTTGCAGGGAAAAGGTTTGGAAAGCATAGGATGGCGCCTCATATCAGCCCGAATAAAACGATGGAGGGACTATTCGGCGGTATGGCCGGAACGATTATTCTTTGTCTGATTCTATCGGCAGCTGTGGACTTTTCCATTCTGATTGGATTTTTGATGGGTGTGATTGTAGCCGTTATGGCGCCTATGGGTGATTTGTTTGAGTCTTACCTTAAACGGGCCTGCGATGTGAAAGATTCAGGAAATATTTTGCCCGGTCACGGCGGCATGATGGATCGTTTTGACAGTCTGCTCTTTGTGGCGCCGGCAGTACTTTTATTCTTAAGTCTGATCAGGTATGGTGTATAGATGAAAGAAATAGCGATACTTGGAAGTACAGGTTCCATAGGTACACAGACGCTTGACATAGTACGGATATATCCCCGGCTTTTTCATGTGTCCGTTATTTCCGCCAAAAGAAATATTGACGCTCTTTTTGCACAGGCAGAAGAATTTCATCCCCATACGATTGTCGTGACGGATGAAGAAGCAGGAAAAAGGTTTAAAGACCTTTACAGGGGATCGGCGGAGGTGCTTGTCGGGGAAGGAGCGTTATCGACGGCTGCCTGTGGGAATCAAGTGGATCTTGTCCTTGTTTCCGTGGTCGGCATTGATGGCTTGAAGCCGACTTTAGATGCCATAGCGGCAGGAAAAGAAATCGCCCTCGCAAATAAAGAAACTCTTGTGACCGGCGGGGAGCTTGTCATGAGGGCAGCCAAAGAAAAGGGAATCCTTATCCGTCCTGTAGACAGTGAACACAGTGCTATCTTCCAATCAATGCTGGGGCAGGATAAAAAAGCAGTTCATAAGATACTGCTTACCGCATCGGGCGGACCGTTCCGAGGATATACAAGGGAACAATTGGCACAAGTCACGTTGGAGGATGCCATGAAGCATCCTACATGGAATATGGGACGAAAAGTAACACTCGATTCGGCAACCATGTTTAATAAAGGATTGGAAGTCATTGAAGCGCGGTGGCTTTTTGATGTGGATTATGACCATATTGAAGTGCTTGTCCAGCCGCAGAGTTTAATTCATTCCATGGTAGAGTATGAAGACGGTTCTGTTATTGCACAAATAGGGAATCCTGATATGCGTCTCCCCATACAGTTTGCGCTTACTTATCCCCATCGCCTGCCGTCACCTTCCCATGAATTTGTGGATTGGAAGCAAGTAGGATCAATTATTACGGAGCAGCCTGATGTGGAAGTGTTCCGTTCTCTCCGTCTTGCTTTTGAGGCGGGAAAACAGGGAGGAAATGCAACGACTGCATTCAATGCGGCTAATGAAGAAGCGATTGCATCTTTTATTAAAGGGCAGTTATCTTTCCTTTCCATTTTTGACGTCGTGGAAGAAACGCTTACCCAATGGACGAGCCGTCATATCCATTCGCTTTCTGATGTATTGGAAGCGGATAAAGAAGCGCGGCGCTTTGCAAAAAAAATTATAAACAGAGGAATTTTATGTTAAATGTTATAATAGCTCCCATTATTGTTTTTGCTATCATCGTGATCGTTCATGAAGGCGGTCATTTCTTTATGGCGAAGCTGACAGGAATGAAAGTGGATGAATTTGCTGTCGGGTTTGGACCGAAAATAGTGTCTTTCCGAAAAGGAGAAACATTGTACTCTCTTCGAGCCATTCCTCTTGGCGGATATAATAAAATTGCAGGAATGAATCGCGACGACTTGGATGATCCCCGTGCATTTCGACAAAGACCGACATGGGCAAAACTTCTTGTCATTGCCGGGGGCGCGCTGTTTAATATATTGCTTGCTTTTTTTATTTTTACAGCATTTTTTTTTATCAATGGAATTCATACTTTTAAGGACATACCCGTGGCAGGTTCTGTACTGGAAGAAAGTTCCGCTGCCCGTGCGGGAATTAAGGCAGGTGATAAAATTATTTCCATCAATGGAGAAAAGGTAGAAAGATGGGAAGATATCGGCAGGATTGTATCCGATAAAGCGGGACGGGTTCTTTCTGTCGTCATAGACTCTGAAGGCGTGAAAAAAACGGTCACTGTTATTCCAAAGGACAATGGAGAGGGGCGCGCAATTATGGGAATCACTCCTTCTGTGGAAAAAGAAGATGTTTCTTTAGATCGTGCAGTTTCTCTTGGGGCAGAAAGGTGTGTCTATATATTAAAGATAATGGTTGCCGGACTGGCGGATATACTTGCCGGAGCAGAAGCCGGTGTGGCGGGGCCCATCGGTGTGGCCCGCATGGCAGGAACCGTGGCGGATTCAGGAATGACGGCGCTCTTTGCATTTATCGCGCTTCTGAGTTTGAATCTGGGCTTTTTGAATTTGCTGCCGATTCCGCTTCTTGACGGGGGACTTTTGATTCTTACGCTGATAGAAGGTATTTCCGGGAAAGAGCTTCCTGAGAGGGCCTTGTACTATATACAGGCGGTTGGGATAATTATTATCGGATTTATATTTCTCTTCGCCATGTGTAATGATGTAATGTCTTTGATGAAATAGGTGACAAGGGTGACAAGACAGATAAAAGTGGGTGATGTGCTTATCGGCGGAAGTGCGCCAATTGCCATACAGTCGATGAGTACTTTCAGCCCGGCAGATACAGAATATGCGGCGGCGCAAATTAATGCTCTTGACGAAGCGGGGGCTGATATTGTCCGTCTTGCTGTTCCCGATAAAAAAGCGGCGGAAGCTTTGGGCGTCCTTCGGGCAAAAGTAAAAGTACCTCTGGTGGCGGATATCCATTTCGATTATCGTCTGGCTCTGACTGCTATGGAGTCAGGTATTGATGCGCTCCGGATCAATCCGGGAAATATAGGGAAAAGAGAGAATGTCATTAAAGTAGTGACGATGGCCAAAGAAAAAAATATTCCTATCCGCATCGGTATCAATGCAGGGTCTCTTCCTGAATATATTTTAGAGGAGTATGGCGGACATCCTACGGCAGAAGGCATGGTGGCGGGTGCACTTGAACATGTACGGATATTAGAGAATGAAAATTTCCATAATATCGTTATTTCTGTAAAATCCACGGACGTGCCGATGATGGTAAGGGCAAACCGTATGCTTCATGATAAAGTGGACTATCCTCTTCACTTAGGCGTTACAGAAGCGGGGACGCTTTATCGCGGGACAATCAAGTCTGCAGTGGGAATCGGCGCACTGCTTTTAGATGGAATCGGTGATACAATAAGAGTATCACTGACCGATGATCCCGTGAAAGAAGTGAAGGCAGCCAAGGAAATACTGAGTTCCGTGGGACTTCAGCAGTATGGGCCGGTTCTTGTTTCCTGCCCCACCTGCGGACGTACACAGGTGAACCTTATTGAAATGGCACAGGAAGTGGAAAAGCGGCTTGAAAAATTTAAAAAGCCTGTCCGTGTGGCAGTCATGGGATGTGCGGTCAATGGCCCTGGAGAAGCAAGAGAGGCAGATTTTGGAATTGCCGGAGGCAAGGGGGCGGGACTGCTCTTTCGCAAGGGGAAAGTCATCAGGAGTGTGCCCGAGACGGAATTGATTGACGCGCTTATGGAAGAAATTGAAAAGTATGAAAATGAAGGAGAATGAGTATGTTAGCATCTAAACTGTATAGTCCTACATTGAGGGAGATTCCTTCCGATGCGGTGGTAGTCAGTCATCAGTATATGTTGAAGGCGGGAATGATGCGTAAAGTGTCAAATGGGCTTTATGCATTCCTGCCGCTGGCGCTCCGTTCTGTCCGCAAAGTGGAAGAAATTGTCCGGGAAGAAATGAATGCGATCGGGAGCCAGGAAATTCTCATGCCGATTACCCAGCCCGCTGAAATCTGGAAGCAGTCGGAGCGTTGGGATGTATATGGCGAAGAAATGTTTAAATTGAATGACCGCCATGGACATGAATACTGTCTTGGCCCTACCCACGAAGAACTGGTTACGGTGCTGACAAAGATGGATACTTCTTCTTATAAGCAGCTTCCGGTTTCTTTGTACCAGATTCAGAATAAATACCGCGATGAAAAGCGTCCCCGCTTCGGGTTGATGAGAAGCCGTGAATTCATTATGAAAGACGCTTATACCTTTGATATGGACGAAGAAGGTTTAGATAGGCAGTATCATTTGATGTATGATGCGTATACAAGAATTTTTACCCGCTGCGGACTTCATTTTCGCCCTGTTGTGGCGGATTCCGGCGCTATCGGCGGAAGCGGCTCTCATGAATTTGAAGTCATTGCCGATTCAGGGGAAGCAGATATCGTTTACTGCAAAGATTGTGATTTTGCGGCCAATATAGAAGCAGTGGAACCGAAAGCACTTTCTTCTTCAGTTCATAATGACAAAGCGAAAGAAATCGTGGAAACACCCGGACAGCATACAATCCAGATGGTCTGTGATTTTCTTCATGCGCCTGTTGTCTGTTCTGTTAAAGCTGTTGTTTATAAGCTGGATGATACAGTGGTGCTTGCTCTGGTACGCGGTGATCATGAAGTGAATGAAGTCCGTCTTCAAAATCTTTTTAATGCTGTCAATGTAGGGCTGGCGTCTGACGAAGATTTGAAACGCTGCGGGCTCATTGCGGGCTATATCAGTCCGATCGGTTTAAAAAAAGCGGATAACTTTGAAATCATCGTAGACACAACGGTCATGGAAATGGAAGATGCCTGCTGTGGTGCAAATGCGGTGGACAAACACTATGTCCATGTGAATCCGAAACGTGATTTTGGGGATGTGAGAGTAGAAACGATCCGCCTTATTACCGCGGAAGACTGTTGTCCGAAGTGCGGCGGCATGATTGAATTGAAAAAAGGAATTGAGGTAGGGCAGGTATTTAAATTGGGAACCAAGTACAGTGAGAAGCTTGGCTGTACATATTTAGACCGGGACGGAAAAACCCATCCTATGGTCATGGGGTGTTATGGTATCGGCATTACCCGTACAGTAGCCGCTTCTATTGAACAGAATCATGATAAAGACGGCATTATCTGGCCGGTGGCTATTGCTCCCTATGAAGTGGTCATCGTTCCCGCCAATAATAAAGATGAAGGCGTGATGAATGCTGCCCGCCATTTGTATGATGAAATGGAAGACTGTCGGGATGAAGTCATATTGGATGACAGAGATGAAAGGGCGGGTATTAAGTTTAAAGATGCGGATCTGATCGGATATCCAATCCGTGTAACTATCGGTAAGAAATGGAAAGAAAGCGGACTAGTGGAAGTACGTCTTCGCAGAAGCGGTGTCGTTAGTGAAGTGGCATTAGCGGACTGCAAGACGAAAGTACTGGAAATGCTTGAAGAACTTCACAAAAAGAATTTATAATTCATGGAGAGCATCATGGACGAAAAGGAATTTGAGATCTTGTGGGGAAAAATCCGAAAGATCGACAGAAATATGGCCGATCTTTTTGACGAGCGTGTAGAACTGACACGTCGGACTGCCATCTCTAAAATAGAAGCAAATATTCCTGTCTATGATGCCAAAGGGGAAGAGAAAAATGTGGAAGAGCTGTCGGCCTTGCTTCAGAAAATGTCAAACCGATTCCGTTTCATTAGATGGTATCATTTACTGACGGAGCCGGGAAAAATGGCACGGAAAGAATTCAGGCAGGGAGAGAAGGAATGACAGAAGAGCTGCGGGGCGTTGTAAAAGCGGTTATCTTTAAAAGCAAAGATGAATCTTATTGCGTTTTCCGAATCGAAGAAAAAGGAAGCGGCACTTCCGTGACAGTGACGGGAAATATAGTTATTCCCTACGTAGGGGAAAATGTAGTTGTACGAGGGGGCTGGTTGAGGCACCCCCGTTTTGGTTTGCAGTTCAGGGCTTCCATTTTGGAGAAGATGAAACCGGAAGCGGCCGATGAGGTAGAACAATTTCTTGCTTCCGGCCTGATCAGCGGTATCGGTCCTTCCATGGCGAAACGGATTGTACAGCATTTTGGTAAAAAGACACTTGAAATATTTGAGCGGAATATAGATGCTCTTTCTGAAGTGCCGGGGATCGGGCAGAAAACATTGGAGAGGATCAAAGATTCTTATTCAGGAATCAGCGCCATGCAGGAAGTGATTATGTTTCTTCAATCCCTTGGGATTTCAGAACGCTTTGCGCTTCCTATGCAGCAGCTTTATGGTGATGATGTCATGAAAGTGGTGCGGGAAGATCCGTATCGCATGGTCAGTGAAATACCGGGGCTCGGTTTTAAAAATGTGGACCGTATTGCCTTATCAGAAGGAATCATTCCGGAAGACAGCGACCGTATCGTCCACGGCATTTTTTATATTCTTTCACAAGCGGTAAGCGGTGGTCATGTCTGCGGACCATCTGATCAAGTATATACGGCAGCCAGCGAACTGCTGCGGGTGTCACCGGAAATTGTAGAAACCGTAGGGAGGGAGGCAGTGGATTTCGGTACTGTTCCTTCCGTCATTTATGAAGGAAAGACCTATCTCTATCTTCCTTATCTTTACGAAGCGGAGACGGAATCGGCATACCGCGTGCATCATCTGATGGAAGCCGGGCCTCTGGGATCGGCAAATTTGGCAATTGAACGGTTTGAAAAGGAAAATGGTTTCCGTCTGGCGAAGGAACAAAGAGATGCCGTGGAAAAATCGATGAAAGCCGGAATGATGGTGATTACCGGTGGACCGGGTACAGGAAAGACGACACTCATTCGTGCAATCATCACGGCGGCAGAGCAAAATGGACTGGAGCCTGCTCTAATGGCGCCTACAGGAAGGGCAGTGAAACGTCTTGCGATATCAAGCGGGCGTGATGCAGATACTATTCACAAAGCGCTGGAAGCATCCGTGCGGGAAACCGGCAGGACATACTTCGAAAGAAATGAAGCCAATCCGTTGGAAGAAGATTTGATTATCGTAGATGAAGCGTCCATGCTGGATATTTCTCTTTTCTACCATCTTCTCTGCGCGCTGAAAGATGGAGCAAGACTCATTCTAGTGGGGGATATAGATCAACTCCCTCCTGTGGGGGCGGGGGAGCCTTTAAAAGATTTGATGAGTTGGGGATATGTGCCCATAGTGCGGTTGAAGCGTATATTTCGTCAGGAAGAAGGCAGCGGCATTGTAGAAAATGCGGCGCTTATCCGGAAAGGGGAAATGTGTGTCCCTGATGAAGCGGGCGAGTTTCGTATTATCTATGCAGCCGATGATGAAGATGCGTATCGGATTGTCATGGATTTATGCAGAGAACTTAATTACGGGAATGAAGAGAATAAAATGCTGCTGCAGGTGCTTTCCCCCATGTACCGCGGTGTGTGCGGCGTGGATCATTTGAATGAATCTTTGCAAGAAATGATTCACGGGGAAAAGGTTCCGGATGGGATGAAATTTTTCCCTGGTGATAAAGTGATGCAAACGAGAAATGATTATGAAAAAGGAATTTACAACGGCGATGTGGGAACCGTCTGGACGGCAACGCCTCAAAAAGTATTTGTCCGTTACTTTGATAAAGAAGTAGTATATGAAGGCGAGGAGCGGTTTGATCTCCGGCTTGCTTACGCGGTAACCGTCCATAAAAGCCAGGGAAGTGAATATGAGACGGTGATTTTCATTCTCCGCCCGTCACAGCATAATATGCTCCAGCGTAATCTGCTCTATACGGGGGTGACGCGTGCGCGGAAGAACACGATTCTGGTAACTGCGCCTGATGCGTTGCGTCGGGCGTTGGCGATACAGCATACAGGGAATCGTTACAGTTTATTTCTTCCTTTTTTAAATCATGAGGCGCTGTAAATGAAACTGGCCGAGTCTATTTTAGAGCTGTTTTATCCAAGTACCTGTCCGGGCTGCGGGAATCATACTTCGTTGAAAAATTTATGGTGTGAAAAATGTATACGGCAATTTTGGAATCCCCGTATGCTGAGTTCTTCTTTGACTAAGTATCTTTGCGGCTGTTATACGCTCTGTAATTATACCGGCGGTCTTCGTAAGTGTGTGATCCGCCTGAAATATAACGGCAGGGTGGAGTTGAAGCATGCTTTTCCTCCGCTGCTTACGGTTTTTCCCTGGTGGGAGCGTTTGAAAGAATATGAAACTGTCATTCCTATTCCTTTATCGAAAGCTCGTTTTCGTGAACGCGGATATAACCAGGTGGATATGATTTTCCGTAAATGGGTGGAAACTTCGGGAAAGACATACATCCCGCATGGTATGGTGCGAATGAGAAATACAGAAACGCAGTCACTTCTTACAAAAGAGGAGCGTTATAAAAATATGCGCGGTGTATTTCATGTGAATAAAGGAACATCTGTTAAAGGGAAGAAAATTCTTCTTGCAGATGACATATATACCACTGGCGCTACGATGGAGTCTGCTGCCCATGAACTTATGCGGGCAGGCGCGGAAAAAGTGGTGGGGATTACCATAGCCAGCGGGGCATTGTAATAATAGAAAATCCTGTAAGGGAGAAGAATCAGTCTCTTTACAGGATTTTTTAATTGAAGTGATCAATGGAAAAAGTTTTTGATTTTTTGAAACAGTATGGAAGTCCAGGAAAAGGAGAGAAATGATTTCTGATGCATCAGTTTTCGGGAAGTTGAATGAACCGCTTTTTTACGATACAAAGCGGTCCTTATTCTCTGCGGAAAGGAATGTCTTGCCATGGGAACAGATAGAGATGATTTTGCTGATTCTTTCTTTATCTGTCCGGTTTTTAGATCAAACTCGGCAAAACTTGCGCGGGATTGGAAAGGATTCATTCCGAAGGGCTCCTGTTCCTGTGGCACGGAGGGATTTTTACGATTCTTATCCCGTTCGAGTTGGCTGAGCATCTTATTTTTTGTTCGATAATCAAATGCCGGTTCTTCCGCCGCCCAAAATCCTGACTTTTCTATTTTTCGGCTGTCTAAATCATAGGAGATGCGTGCGCTGCAATGGGGACAACGGATCATACCTTTCCGTTTTTTTATACTGCTGTCAAATAATTTCAGTTTATGCCCGCATACGTGGCAGATGAGAGTAAATGCCATAGAGTCCTCCTCATGTCTGCTTAAGTATAATCAGAGAGAGACTTAGGAGCAAGTGCGGTAGAAAAAGGATTTTTTGAGAAGTACGATATGATATAATAAAACTCAAATCAATAATCATCGTTTGTGGAGGTGTTCATGGAAAAGAAGCTTGTAGTTGTTGATGGAAGTTCCCTTCTATATCGAGCATTTTTTGGACTTCCGCCTTTGTCATATCATGGAATACCAACGAATGCCGTCATGGGATTTTTAAATATGCTTTATGATATTTATAAAAATTTTGATCCTGAGTACATGGCTGTTTCTTTTGATAAGAACAAGCAGACTTTTCGTTCCGAAGTTTATAAAGAGTATAAAGCAACGAGAAAACCGGCACCTCCGGAATTGGTCCCCCAGTTTGCGCTGATTCGTGAAGCACTTCGTACATTAGGCGCTGCCGTTTATGAAGTAGATGGCTATGAGGGCGACGATATACTGGGGACGCTGGCGGCTCGTTACGAAAAGGAACTTCCCGTTTTCATCGTAACAGGGGATAGAGATGCTCTTCAGCTTGCCACCAAAGATACGACTGTTTATATTACCCAGCGGGGCGTTTCACAAATGGCGGCGATGACGCCGGAAGCAGTTGTGGAGAAATATGGAATCACGCCTCGGCAGGTTATTGATATGAAGGCGCTTATGGGAGATACATCAGATAATATTCCCGGTGTCCCCGGCGTGGGAGAAAAGACGGCGGCCAAGCTGTTGTCCCAATATCAGACTTTAGACAATCTTTATGGACATGTAGGAGAAATAAAAGGCGCAGTCGGCAAAAAGCTGGCGGCCAATAAAGAGTTGGCATATCTGTCATACCGTCTGGCAACGATTAAGACAGATGTTCCTTTTGAAGCTGCTTTGGAAGAAATGAAGCAGCCGGTTCATTTTGAAGAGATGATGGAGTTTTTCCATCGTTTAGGTTTGGAACGCATTGCCGATCGATACAGTACGCTGCCCCGTTTTCGTGAACTGGCTGTATCTAAGAAAAAGGAAATACAGGCGGCAGCTGTAAAGCTGGAAGAATTTCCTTTGCATCCGGATTTTACCGGCAAAGAAGTGTCTCTTGTCCTTCACATGGAAGGGAAGGCGCCTTTTTATCATGCCGATCTGGCGGTGGTAGGATATGGAAATCATGTTTATAGAGCCCTGCCGGAACGGTTTGAAGATGTATGTATGGCTCTTGCTGCGGCGAAGCACGTCATTGTACAGGACAGCAAATCTATTTATGAATCAGACTTTCCTACAGAAGGAATTCCTTTTTATGACATGACCCTTGTGTCCTATGTACTTGAACCGACACGGACGACCTATCCACTGTCGTACATGGCAGAATTATTCGGAACGTCGCCTGTGTTTCCAGATCATTTGGATACGGAAGAAGAAAAAAGTGCCTGCATCTGCGGATTTCTTTTATCTCTTTATGCGACATCATTGGAGCATATGAAATCGAATGGAGTACAATCGCTTTTCGAAAAGATAGAAAACCCGCTTGCTGCTGTTTTGGCAGAAATGGAAAAAGCGGGTATTGCTACTGATCAGAAACGATGGGAAGCGGTCTGCCATGAATTAAAGGTACGGGAAAGGAAATTGCTGTCGCTGATTTACGAGGCAGCGGGAGAAGAATTTAATGTGAACTCACCTAAGCAGCTTGGTGTTATTCTGTTCGAAAAGATGGGCATGCCGGCCGGCAAGAAGACAAAGAACGGTTATTCCACAGCGGCAGATGTGCTGGAAATGCTGGCGAAAAGTTATCCCTTTGTGAAAGATATTCTGGAATACAGAACGATTTCAAAATTGATTTCCACATACCTTGAGGCACTGCCGTTGCTTATCCGCCCTGAAACGGGACGGATTCATACATCATTTAATCAGACAGTTACCGCCACAGGACGTTTGTCCAGCTCGGATCCCAATTTGCAGAATATTCCTGTCCGTACAGCAGAAGGGCGGCAAATTCGTTCGCTTTTCGTCCCGGGGCCGGGATATGACTGCTTTATTTCTTCCGATTATTCTCAAGTGGAACTCCGTGTATTGGCGCATATGTCAGGAGATGAAAGTCTTATCCGGGCGTTTCGCAACAAAGAGGATATCCACAGGCGAACGGCAGCGGAGGTCTTGGGAATTCCGTTTGAAGAGGTTACCTCAGAACAGCGGTCTCACGCGAAGGCTATCAATTTCGGCATTATTTACGGAATTAGTGACTTCGGTCTTGCCAATCAGCTTGGCATCAGCCGCGGCGAGGCGGGAGCGTATATAAAGAAATATTTTGAACGCTATCCCTATATTCATGCGTTTATGAAAAGTATGGTAGAAGATGCCCAAAAAAGCGGACGGGCAAAAACTCTTTTTGGAAGGTATCGGGAATTGCCCGACATCCGCAGTTCTAATTTCAATCGCCGTTCCTTTGCCGAGAGAACCGCAATGAACACTCCTATCCAGGGGACGGCGGCAGATATCATGAAGCTTGCTATGATTGAAGTGAGCCGACGTATAAAAGAGGAGGGGTACAAGAGCCGCGTTCTTCTCCAGGTTCATGATGAATTGGTGGTGGAAGCGGTTAGTGAAGAAAAAGAAAACCTGAAAACGCTTTTAAAAGAAACTATGGAATCCGTTGTGGAATTAAAAGTACCGCTCATTGCCGATGTCCACGAAGGCAAAAATTGGGCAGAAGCAAAGTAAGTACTGGAAGGACACAACGATGTATAGAATTGGACTTACCGGCGGTGTAGGCAGCGGAAAAAGCACCGTTTCCTCTTATATGAAAGAATTTGGCATTCCTGTTATTGATGGAGATTGCCTGGCCATGGAAGCAGTGGCTCCCGGCAACATTGCCATGAGGGAAATTCGGCAGGTTTTCGGTAATGGAATTTTTAATGAAGATGGTTCGCTGAACAGACTGAAAACAGCGGAAATCATATTTAAAGATGAAGAGAAAAGAAAAGCGCTCAATGGGATTATCCATCCTTATATTTGGCACCGTACGCAGGAAGAAGTTATTGCCGCGCAGAATCATGGATATTTTGTGGTGGTACTTGATATGCCACTGCTTTTGGAAATAGACTGGCAGCTTCGTGTGGAGGCCGTATGGGTTGTGAAAGTGCCTTTGGAAATACAAATAGAGCGGGTTATGGCTCGGAATGGATTTACGCGGGAACAGGTGCTGGAGCGGATTCACAAGCAAATGCCTACGGAAAATAAGTTAAACTATGCTGATGTTGTTATAGATAACAGCCTCTCACCGGAAGACACGAAGCGGCAGGTAAGAGAAGCTTTAATGCAAATTCCCGGCTTTGTGTTCCCCGGAGGATGCAATGATTAAAAAGCTGAAATACAAAGTAAGAAGAATAGAATTTGAACCGCCGAGAGAAAATACGGGCGTTAAAGTGTTTGTCTTTCTTATGGCTGCATTAAGTTTGATTTTTTCATATATTTTTTGTGCGACTGTTTCTTGGCGCCCAAGTCCTATGATTCAGCATATTATCAATGAGAGTGCAGTGAGGGAAGGTGTTTCTCCGTGCCTGATTGAAGCTGTCATGCTGACAGAAAGCAAGTTTGATGAGAAAGCGGTTTCCAAAGTAGGTGCCGTAGGAATGATGCAGCTTATGCCTGAAACGGCAGCATGGATTTCCGAACAAAGCGGATTGACGGCAGAAAAGTTGGAGGAGCCTGACCAAAATATACCTCTTGGGGCATGGTATCTGAATTTCCTTTTGAAAACTTACCATAATAATGAAATCCTGGCGCTGGCAGCATATAATGCAGGCCGCGGGAATGTAGATGAATGGATAAAAGAGAATAGGTGGGAAGAAGGATTTTCCGACATAGAAAGGATTCCATTTCCTGAAACGCGGGAGTTTGTAAAATCTGTGGTAACTGCAAGAGATCGTCTTGTGGAGAAAGATAAATGAAAATGGATGAAAAACTAGAAAAGGAACGGGAAGAGCGGCGTAAGCTTTTTCTATCCTGGGATATTGAAAACGATTTGCCTTGTGAAGTGGGTGATTATATATTAAAACGTATTGATTTTCCTACGATGGAGGACCGTAAGACAGGAAAGGTGAAAACTGACATCCGCGTATATACGGCATTTGCATGGGAAAATGAAAAGAACGGCTGGATGGTAAAGGCTATTTTTGATGAAGAAACTAAAGATTACATGGTGAAAATGGATTTGCGGCTTATGACACTGACGCAACTTGAATCTATTACGGGGGATTTTGGGCAGTTTAAAAAGCGTGTCAGGGAACTGACGCCGAAAGCGATTGAAAAGGAGTTAATCCATTTGGAACGAGTTTCCGTACTGGCAGCCGCTAAAGGTTTCATGAAGTGGGATTATGAGAAGGTGATGCCTGAAAGGATGGGACAGTATAAGCGGATTATTAAGCCGGTGAATCCAGTGGAGGGATTGAATGGGTCTTTCATCATCGGTGCGTATGAGTGCAGAGAACGAAATATCGGGGTTTTGTTCTTTTATAATATTTATCGTGAAGAGTATTATGGAGAACTTCGCGCAGGCGGGATTCCCGTGATTGTCCATCAGTATGACGCAACGACTATCAACGAGTTTTCTTCTCACATGGAAGCATATTTGGAAAAAGATTTGGAAACGCTTTATGAAAATCCTGTAGTAGAAGATTAAGTAATTTGTGTACAGGAAATTTTGGGTACGAGTTGGCGTTAAGGAGGAAATACTTATATTTTTATGTGATATTGTTTGCAGTTCATACATTATTTATGCTATAATAACTGCCGTAAAGATTGTAATTAGTTTATAGTTTCCAGTAGAGTGAGCCGCGGCTCACTTTTTCTTATAGTAGGAGGATCGATGGGGAGAAAAGAAATTGAATTGGAAGCGGAGAGACTGCTTGAGCCTGCTTTGAAACAGCTTGGCATCGAGCTTATTGATGTAGAGTATGTCCGTGAACGGAACTGGATTCTCCGTGTGTTTATTGACAAAGAGGGCGGTGTTGATTTGAATGACTGTCAGCAAATCAGTGAAAAGGCAGGAGAATTGCTTGATGAGGCAGATTTGATTTCCGCTAATTACATGCTTGAAGTTTCGTCTCCCGGTCTGGACAGGGTATTAAAAAAAGATAAGGATTTTCTCCGTTATGCCGGCGAAGAAGTGGATGTAAAACTCTTTGCCCCCTTGGAAGAGGTCGGCGGGGTTAAAGCCTTTACTGCTGTATTGCACGGACTTTCTGATGATGGGCAGATTATGCTCATCTTTCAGGATAAACCGATCACCCTTGGAAAAGATAAGATTTCACAAATAAGAATACATTTTTCATTTTAAAATCAGGAGGAATCAGAAATCGTGAATAATAATTTGCTGCAGGCCGTAAATTTTTTGGTGGATAAAAAGAAAGTAGAAGCAGATGTTGTGTTTGATGCGTTGGAAATGGTACTGCTGACAGCTTATAAAAAGGAAATGGGAAGCAACGCAAAAACTTCTATTTCACTGGATAGAACCACCGGGGAGTATAAAATTTATGAAGAGAAAACCGTAGTGGAAGTGATTGATCCGGAATCGGAAAACGCAATCAATGAAATTACTGTGGAGAATGCAAAGAAAATCAGTAAAGATTATGAAGCCGGTGATATGCTCCGCGTTGATGTAACACCGAAAGATTTTGGCCGTGTGGCTGCTCAGGCGGCTAAGCAGGTGTTGATCCAGAAGCTTCGCGAAGCGGAAAGAGGATCCATATATGAAGAATTCTCCGGTCGTGAAGGTGATATTATCACCGGTACGGTAAAGTGGAGTGAATCCCGTACCGTATTTGTAGACTTAGGCCGTGTAGAAGGCATTCTTCCTTTTGCGGAACAGATTGAAGGTGAAACATTCCAGCCTAATGATAAAATTAAATGTTATGTACAGGAAGTGAGGAAGACTACAAAAGGACCGGAAATCATTCTTTCCAGAACTCACCCCGGGCTGCTGAAGCGCCTTTTCGAAATGGAGGTACCGGAAATTTACAGTGGTACTGTAGAAATTAAATCCGTTGTTCGCGAAGCTGGTTCCCGTGCCAAGATTGCCGTATATGCCATGGATCCCAATGTGGATCCGGTAGGTGCCTGTGTGGGACCGAAAGGGCAGCGTGTACAAAATATTGTCAATGAACTTCATGACGAGAAAATTGATATTGTTCGGTGGGATGAAGATCCGGCAATCTATATTGCCAATGCACTTTCACCGGCAAAAGTTGTTTCCGTTTCCGTCTGGGATGAAGAACGTTCTTCTTATGTCATTGTCCCCGATTACCAGCTTTCCCTTGCTATCGGCAAGGCAGGGCAAAATGCCCGTCTTGCAAATAAGCTGACCAACTGGAAAATTGATATCAAGAGTGAATCTCAGGCAGCTGAAGAAGGATTTGGCGAAGAAATAGAAGAAGATGATGATATCCTTTCTGATATTGAAACAGCTGATACAGGAGAGGGGGATAATGTGTGAAATTGAAAAAGATCCCTATGCGGATGTGTGTCGGATGCAAGGAGCTGAAACCTAAGAAAGAATTACTTCGCATTGTCGCTTTACCTACTGGTATTATTGAATTAGACCGTACAGGGAAAAAATCAGGTCGTGGGGTATATATCTGTAACAGCAGTGAATGTTTTCAGAAAGCCTTTGATTCTCATGGATTGGAGCGTTCTCTGAAAAGGCCTGTATCTCGTGATGTATATGACGCGATAAAGGAAAAAATAGGAAATGAATGAACCGATATACAGGTTGCTGGGATTATGTATGAAGGCAGGGCGGCTGCTTTCCGGTAGTGAACAGATAAAAACTGCTGTGAAAGACGGAAAAGGCATACTCCTGATTCTGGCAGAGGATAGTTCGGAACGGACGAAAGAAGAGTATATCCGCTTAGCGAAACTTTCAGGAATAACTTGGCGGATATTCGGTGAAAAGGAAAAATTAGGACATGCTGTTGGTAAAGGCATACGGGCAGCCATCCTGATTTCGGACAGTGGATTTGGGACGTCGCTTCTGCAAAGGATCGATACCCTAAAATAAATAGAGATTGGGAGGTTACTTATGCAGAAATACAGAATATATGAGCTTGCAAAAATTTATAATAAAGGGAATGATGAAATCATTGCGGTGCTGAATAAGAATAATATTGAAGTTAAAAATCGGCTGAACAGTGTGGATGAGAAAGCAAAAGAGATTCTCGACAAAGCTTTTGCATCTCCTTCTGTCAAAAAGAATAAAAGGCCGCCTATGCGTACCGTACGATTTGATCAGCAAGGACGTCCGACCGGAAGCAAGACGGCGGAAGTACAAAAAAAATCTTATTCTTCATATAACACAGCTGTATCAAAACCTGTAAAAACGGGAATGCCGGAAGAGGCTAAGAAAGCAGAAGCAGATAAAAAAGCGGAGAAAGAATCTCTGCAGCGGAAAAATATCATAAATGAAGGGAAAAAAGAGGGACGTCAGCTTCCGACAGGGAAAATGTCTGTAATTACGCATGACGGCCATATGGGTGAACAAATCCCCCATAAAGAGGGACAGCCGGCAAGAATAGAACGAAATGATCATCCTCGAAAAAACAATCGTCCACAGGGAGGATACCAACAGAGAGGTGAGCGCTCACAGGGGGGGGATCAGCGAAGAGGTGACCGTCCTCAGGGAGGTCATCAGCAGCGTAGTGACCGTTTCCAAGGAGATCGGCGGCCTGTAGGAGATAGACGCCCCGTGGGAAATCGCAGAAGTGGGGCTGCTGTTAAACCGGCAGGCGATTTGGGTGAACAGCCGTTGATTCCACAGGCAAGACGGGATCGTCCTGATAAGAAGAAAACAAAGAAGGACTATGAAAGGAGCAGAAGAGAAAAAGAAAGCGGCTCCCTTATGGCGCGGTCTTTGAACCAGAACAAAAAGAAAAAACACGTGGCAGAAAAGAAAGCAACTGTATATCCGACAGAAATCGAAGTGCCGGAAAGCATTACTGTTAAAGAACTGGCGGAAAAATTAGGGCGTGAAGTTTCTGAAATTATTAAATACCTTATGCTTTCTGGTGTTATGGTAACAATTAACCAGAATCTGGATCATGAAACGGTAGAAATCATTGCGGAAGAATTCGGCGCAAAGATCATTGAGGCGGAAGCTCCGGCAGAGTTGGCCGAATATGTACCGGAAGCAGATGATGAAAGATTTTTAAAACCGCGTCCGGCAGTAGTTACTATTATGGGACACGTTGATCATGGCAAAACAACTTTGCTTGACGCGCTGCGCTCCACGAATGTGGCTATGCATGAAGCCGGCGGTATCACACAGCGTATCGGTGCCTACCAGATCCGTTATAAAAATCATAAGATTACATTTCTTGATACTCCGGGACATGAGGCATTTACAGCAATGCGCTCCCGCGGCGCACAGCTGACGGATATCGCTGTCCTGATCGTAGCGGCTGACGACGGCGTTATGCCGCAAACCGTGGAAGCAATCCATCATGCGAAGAATGCAGGGGTGCCGATTATGGTAGCCATTAATAAGATTGATAAACCCGGCGCAAATCCTGAACGTATTAAGGAAGAGCTTTCCCATGAAGGACTTCTTTGTGAAGAATGGGGTGGGGATATCATTATGGTTCCTATTTCCGCAAAGAAAAAAGAAGGATTGGATGAATTGCTTGAAAACATACTGCTCGTAGCTGAAATGCAGGAGTTGAAAGCGAATCCGAATCGTGAGGCTTACGGTATCGTCGTTGAAGCCCAATTGGATAAAAACAGAGGGCCGGTCATGAGCGTTCTTGTACAAAATGGTACGCTCCATGTGGGTGACGGCATTTTAGCAGGCAAAAGTTGGGGACGTGTACGTGCCATGACTAATGAGACCGGACGTAAAATGAAAAGCGCTGAACCGTCCGCTCCTGTAGAAATTCTCGGCATGGACAGCGTTCCGGAAGCAGGCGAACATTTCTATGTTATGGATGCAAGCCGTGCAAGAAACATTGCGGAACTTCACGCTTCCCGGGCTAAAGAGGAAGAGCAGAGAAGTGTACAGAAGGTAACTCTTGATAATATCTTTGAAAAAATTAAAGAAGGCGAAATGAAACAACTGGATATCATTGTTAAAGCGGATGTCCAAGGATCTGTGGAAGCGTTGGTCCAGTCTTTCATGGGTATTAAGAGTGATGAGGTCCGGATAGCTGTCGTCCACTCCGGAGTCGGCGGGATTACTGAATCTGATGTCATGCTGGCATCGGCTTCCAATGCATTAATTATCGGATTCAACGTACGCCCTGATGCGAATGCGAGGGCGCTGGCAGAAAAAGATGGTGTGGATATCAGGTTGTATCGTGTTATCTATGATGCAATTGATGATGTAAAATCTGCCATGGCAGGGCTGCTTGCTCCGACAGTCAAGGAGATCCTTTTGGGACATGCGGAAGTCCGGCAGGTTATTCATACCCCGAAAGTCATTGTCGCGGGTTGTTATGTGCAGGATGGAAAGATAACCAGCAACAGCATGATTCGTATTGTCCGTGATGGAATTGTTGTCCATGAAGGGAAGATTGGTTCTCTCCGCCGCTTTAAGGATGACGTGAAAGAGGTTACGGAAGGATTTGAGTGCGGTATTGCCATTGAATCCTACAGAGATGTAAAGGAAGGCGATCAGCTGGAAGCCTTCAGGCTGGAAGAAGAGGTTGCTGAATTATAAATAGATAAAAGCGGCGTGGATTTCTTGCGCCGCTTTCTTTTTCACTTATGTGAGGTAAATATGTCGGAATTAAGAGTAAGGAAAATGCAGGAGTTTATCAAGCAGGAAGTAGGGAATATGCTCCTCCGCGAACTGAAAGATCCAAGGCTCGGTTTTGTTACTGTGACGGGAGTCAAACTAACGGGAGACCTTCGAGAAGCTACTGTTTATGTAAGCCTTTTTGGACAAGAAGAAGAGAGAAAAGAATCTCTCATGGTTTTGAATAAATCAAAAGGTTTCATTCGAAAAGAATTGGGAACCCGTCTGAAAGTGTATTATACTCCTGAAATTTCTTTTGAAGAAGATAAGTCTCTTGATTATGGAATGCATATTGAAGGACTTCTGAAAAAGATCCACGAGGAGGATGGCAATGGGAATTAAGATTGGACAGGCAAAAGAAATAGAAATGGAAGAAGCCGTTGCTTTCCTGCATGAGCATGATCATTTCCTTTTGGCAGGACATGAACATCCTGACGGAGATGATGTGGGTTCGCTTTGTGCCCTTTACAATGTTCTTGTATCCATGGGGAAAACTGCGGATATGATTTTGCCTGATCCCGTTCCGTCGGCTTTTACTCTTGTGAAGTCGTCAGCAAAGGTATTAATGGAAATACCTGAAGACGGGACATATGATGCTATGGTTTTTACGGATCTGGCGAATATTTCCCGTGGCGGAGATTTTAATTTTCCCGATGTGCCAAGTTTATGTATTGACCATCATCAGACAAATGAAAAGTATACTGACTATTTATATTTAAAATACAAGTATGCAGCGACAGCAGAAATGCTTGCGGAAATGTTTTTTGCTATGGGTTTGAAGCTGGATAGGGATACCTGTAATGCACTTTATATGGGGATCGGAACGGACAGCGGATTTTTCAAATTCAGCTGTACTTCTGAACATACGCTCCTTATGGCAAGCCGTCTGGTAAAAATGGGAGCAGAACCGTCCTATATTTCCAATAAACTTGATGAAAAAACAGAAGAAGCGATGAAGTGTTACAAACTTGTTGCCGATACCGTCCATTCATATAAGGACGGAAAGATTGTTGTCGCTTATATGAATAAAGAGGCTATGGCGCTGGATGGAGAAAATTCTGATTATTACGCCTCTATTCCCCGCTGCATTAAGGGTGCGGAGATTGCGGCACTTTTTAAATATAAAGAGCAGGACGAATACCGCGTTTCGCTGCGCTCTTTAAATTATGCGAATGTGGCAGATCTGGCAGCTGAATTTGGCGGCGGCGGACATTGGAAAGCATCAGGGTGTACGATGAACGGAACACTTTCTGACTGCGAGAGAGTATTCGTAGAAAAAGCGGAGAAATACCTCTGATGGATGGTGTTCTTAATGTATTGAAACCTGCAGGAATGACTTCGTTTGATGTCATTGCTTGTCTGCGCCGCATTTATGGACAGAAAAAGATTGGTCACGGCGGAACACTGGATCCTATGGCAGCAGGCGTGCTTCCTGTATTTCTGGGACGCTCAGCCCGATTGATTGAATATGCGCCTATACATAGAAAAACATATGAAGCGGAATTCGTCATGGGGCTGGCGACGGATACTGAGGATATGACAGGAAGGATTATAAAAACAGGCAAAGTCTGCTCTGATATCTCGTTATGGGAAAGGGTGGCGTCGAAATTTACAGGCATTATAGAGCAAATACCATCTTCTTACTCTGCCATAATGGTGGATGGAAAACGGGCGTACCAGTTGGCAAGGAATGGCAAACAGGTGATATTGCCTTCCCGCAAGGTGGAAGTATATCATTTACAGATACGGGAGATCCAATCGCCTTACATTCGTCTTTCAGTGACCTGTTCCGCAGGTACTTATGTAAGGGCACTGGGACGTGATTTAGGAAATAAGATGGGGGTGCCTCTTGCCATGTCCTTTCTTCTTCGGACGAAAATGGGGGTGTTTTCTATTGGACAGGCGAAAACGTTGGAAGAAATAGAAAGAAATCCTAAAGACTGCCTTATGACGGATATAAGGCTGCTCTTATCCAATCTGGAGAATGTATCGCTTTCGGAAGACGCAGCAAAAGATTTTCTTCAGGGGAAAAGGCTGCGTACTACTTTGCCGGATATGGAAGTTACTGCGGTATTTCAAGGAGAACGGTTTTTAGGGACAGCATTTATAGAAAATGGTGTATTACATCCAAAGAAAGTGTTTTCGTGAGAGACTATGAATATTATTAAAACATTGGATCAACTGCCTGAAAAACGGCCGGTAGTACTGGCTTTTGGTTTTTTTGACGGTGTCCACCGCGGGCATCAGGCGGTATTGCAGGCGTGTCTGCAGTTGGCAAGAGAGGAAAAAGCGATGCCTGCGGCTGTCACTTTTTACCCCCACCCATTGACTGTATTATTACCTTCTGCTTCTATACAGCTTCTTCTATCAGAAAGCGAGAAAGAGGAATTGTTTAAGCAGATGGGATTTGAGACAACTGTGGTCATCAGTCCGACGGAAGAATTTCTCGGACAAAGCGCAGGGAGATTTTTACAATCACTTTCAAGAATTACTTCACTTTGCGGAATCGTAACGGGAGAAAATTTCACTTTCGGGAAAAATGCTGAAGGGAATGCGGAACTGCTGAATTCCTATTTTCTCGATAAAGGTATATTTATTCAAATTGTTAAATTGGAAAAAGCGGAAGGCGGCGTGATTTCCAGTACACGGATCCGGAAGTGTATCTTGCAGGGGGATGTAAAGAAAGCGGGATATTTTCTTGGCCGCCCATACCGTATTTGTGGCGATATAATTCATGGATTCCAACGGGGAACTGAGGTGCTCGGATTTCCTACGGCAAATTTAAAGCCGGAGAGGGAAAGAGCGGTTCCCGGGGACGGTGTGTATGCGACACGGGCTTTTATTAGAGGGAGACAATATCCTTCTGTAACAAATGTGGGAACCAATCCGACTTTTGGAAACAAAGAAAGATCCATAGAAACATTTATATTCTCCTTTGATGAAAGGATTTATGATGCTCCTTTTGCATTGGAATGGATTGAGAAGATTCGCGAAGAAAAGAAGTTTCCTGATATAGAGGCACTGCGCAGGCAGATTGAAGAAGATATAAAGAGAGCCAAACAGATTTTAGAAGTATAGCCGGAAGCATGGGGACAGATGTTGTCGTGCTTTTAATTTTGTCTTTCAAGTATATTGAATTGACACTATGGTATGAAGAGACTTACAATACATGTATTCATATGAGTTTTCGTTTAACTTCATTTGAAGCTATTTCATGAGGGAAGAGCTTCAACGAATAATATGTGAAGTAAAGGAGAGATGTACTATGGCGATTCGTTTTTCTGAAGTACTTGGCAAGATGAAAGGCTCGGACCTTGGTCCGTTGCTGGCATTGACAGCCCAGCCGGATATTATTTCTTTTGCGGGCGGGCTTCCTGCACCTATAACGTTTCCCCTGAAGGAACTGGAAGAAGTGGCAGTTAAAGTCAGACAGGAAGACGGAGCCGGTGCTATGCAGTATGGTCCGTCTTTAGGATTTATGGGGCTTCGTGAAGCTATTGCCGCCCGCATGAACCGTATGTATGTTCCCATGGGTATGACGGAAATTTCCGCGAAGAATATCATGATTGTTACAGGATCCCAACAGGGATTAGATATTACCGGCCGCGTATTCCTTGATAAGGATGACGTTGTTCTTATTGAGAGCCCTTCTTATCTTGGTGCTATCGGGGCATTTGCATTGGAGCAGCCTAAATTCGTGGAAGTTCCTACTGATGGGGAAGGAATGATTCCAGAAGAATTGGAAAAGCTTATCCAAACGACGGAAAGAGTAAAATTTATTTATGTAATTCCCAATTATCAGAATCCTACGGGTATTTGCTGGTCATTGGAACGCCGCCGGAAATTGATGGAATTGGCAACAAAGTATGAGATTCCTGTATTTGAAGATAATCCTTATGGTGATCTTCGCTTTGAAGGAGAAGAAATTGCGCCTTTAATTTCTATGGATCCAAAGCATTTAGTTATGTATTCCGGTACTTTTTCAAAAACGCTGGCACCGGGAATGCGTTTGGCATGGATGGTCTGCAATGATGATATCCTTGCTAAAATGGATCTGGTTAAAGGATCCACCGACCTTCATACACCTTCCGTTACACAGCGTGAAGTGGCACTCTACATGCAGAATTATGACTTTGAAAGACATGTCGAGGAAAATTGCAGATTATACGCTCATCGACGTGATGTCATGTGTGACGCAATAAAAAAACATTTCCCTGCTGATGTAAAGTGTACTTATCCCCATGGAGGTCTGTTCCTTTGGGTAGAATTACCGGACGGCTGTGATGCGCGGGATCTCTTCGCGGAGGCAATCAAAAGAAAAGTAGCTTATGTGCCGGGAGACAGTTTCTTCCCTGCCTCCGGCAAAAGGAATTATTTCCGGCTGAATTTCTCTTACAATGATGACGAAAAAACTGTCGAAGGCATCAGGCGTCTTGCAGAAGCGTTGAAATCTTATCTGACTGTGAAATAAACAATAAAAATAACACTATAAAAATCCATGCAATTGACAGCATGGATTTTTATAGTACAGAGTTTAGTAGCCTTTCGCCTTATTTATTTCATTAGTAAGTTTTTCGCCTTTAGAGAAAGCGATAAAATTATTTTTCAGTAATTCAAGCACATGGTTCCATGAGTCCGGCGTGAAAGAAGCAGAATGCGGACTGATGATAACATTTTCCATGGACCAGAAAGGATGGTTTTCCGGCAGCGGTTCTTTTTCAAATACGTCTAGTGCAGCGCCGGCAATGCGATGTTCCGAAAGCGCTTCCACCAACGCGTTTTCATTTACTACGGAAGCTCTTGCGATATTGATGAAGAAAGAAGTTTTTTTCATCAGAGAAAATTCTTTTTTTCCGAAGAACTCATTTGTTTCGGGGGTGGAAGGCAAAGCAGCAATGGTGATGTCTGCCTTCGGGAGAACGTCTTTTATCTGATCTGCCGTGTAGACTTGGTCGGTGAAAGGGTCATCAGATATATGTTTTTTTACAGCAAGTATTTTTGTATTGAAACCTTTTATCCGTTGGGCGATTGCTTTTCCGATGCTGCCATAACCGATGATGGCAACAGTCTTTTGGTAAAGGGAATCCGTTTTCGGCCGTTTCCAAATTTTTTGATCTTGTTGGCGGATCATGACGGGAAGGCAGCGTACCAGACTCAAGAGAAGTGCTAATGTATGATCGGCAACAGCGTGGTCATGGATGCCGTGAGAGTTTGTCAGTATAATGGGTCTTTTTAGCATATCTTTTGTAAGAAGGCGTTCTACACCATCTGACAGAGAATGAATCCAGCGAACATGGGGTGATGCTTCCAGAAAAGGCTGCACATTTTGAAATCCCCACATGGCGATCGCATCGGCATCCGATACATGAGAGAGTGCGTCACAGGGAGATGGGTATGACTCTATAACGGATCCGGGAACGGCATTTCGAAATTCTGTCAATTTTTCTTCTGAAATTTTATTAAGAATCACAAGTTTCATAGAAGTACATCCTTTCTGTAATTGATTATATCATTTTCCTGAAAGGGGTTTATGAATAGAGATAGTTTGATTATAATTAAGGAAATAAATTCACGATGGAGATAAAATGGCAGAGAGAAAAAGAACATCTTTTACAGGGAAACAAAAAGTTGTCCGCCGAAGAAAGAAGAGTAGAGGGCATTCCCTGCTACTTTTACTGTTTTTCTTAATTGTTATATCGGTGGCATCTTGCACGCTGGCGCATCCTTTTTCTGATGAAAAAGAAACAATGGTTTCGGTGAATACTGCGATCCATCATCTTTTTGGCGAGGAGTCTTCTGAAAGAGATGGAAAAGGGAAAATCGGCGGCAGAGTGGAAGAGGTGAAGAAAGAGCCACAGTCCATAATTAAAGAGTTCATGAATAGACTTAAAGGCGGGGAAAATAAAGGAAGCAACGGCGATGGAAATAACATTCTTACAAAGCGTGAGGAAAAGAACCCTTCTGATACGCGACTAAAGGCATCTGCAGCGAAGCAGAGAGAACCGGCGGAGAAAAAAGCGGGAGGAAACTCCTCGTCGGTGACCGGCCGTTTGGCGGTAGTTATAGATGATGCAGGACTTGATTTGGAATCGCAGCGGATATATGAAGAGATTGGAGTCCCTTTGACGCTTGCCGTTATGCCGAATAAAATATACACATCAGAAGCGGCAGCGGAATGGTCCCGTTATGGAATGCCTGTTATTCTTCATCAGCCCATGGAGCCGGTTTCAGGTTCGGGCATGGAAGAAAAGACCATATTAACATCCATGAGTGATGAAGCGATACGATATATGCTGAAAGAATCGCTTGAACAAATACCGCAGGCGGTGGGAATCAATAATCATCAAGGCTCAAGAGCCACCACTGATGCCAGGGTCATGCGTGTTGTAATGAATGAACTTTCACACAGGGGGCTGTTCTTTCTTGACAGCCGTACCAATACCACGACTGCGGCTGACAGCGCGGCTGTCTCATATGGCGTTCCCTATGCAAGGAATGATTTATTTGTGGATAATTCTGCCGATGAAGGTGAAATCCGGGCGATGATACAGGAAGGGGCCAATCGGGCAAAAGCCAGCGGCAGTTATATTATCATTGGGCATTGCCGCCCTCATACGGCAGCGGCATTTCGCGATATTGTCCCACAACTTCAGGCGCAGGGAATCGAATTTGTTTATGTATCGTCTTTGTTAAGGTGGTAAGATGGGAAAAAACAAAGTGGTTATTATTTCCGGCGGTACATCGGGAATCGGGTTGGCTACGGCAAAAATCCTTGCGTCAGAAGGGTGGAAAACAATTCTGCTCGGTCGAGACATGAATAAGGGGCGCGGGGCGCAGGAAGAAGCTCAAGGCAGCCTCTTTATTCCCTGTGATGTGACAAATACAAGGATAGTCAAAAATACAATTGAAAAGGCTGCATCCTTTGGAGAAATCAGAGGCGTCGTATCCTGTGCCGGTATTTATACGGAAGGTCTTTTGGATAATGTAACAGACGAAGAAATGCAGAAATTCTTTGAAGTAAACGTTTTCGGTACAATAAAATTACTCCGCGCGGCTGTCCCGTTCTTACGTATGCATGGAGGGAGCATTGTAACGGTAGCTTCCGATGCTGCCATTCAGGGAAATGTACAGTGCAGCTTGTACAGCGCGACGAAAGGGGCGGTTACCGCTTTTACCCGTTCGTTGGCGCTTGAATTGGCAGTGGATAACGTGCGGGCCAATGTGGTTTGTCCCGGAGACGTGGCGACTCCTCTTTTGGAAAAGCAGCTTCAAACTTACGGCGGTTCGATAAATGAAATGAAAAATTGGTATCCTCTTATGCGAATTGCCGATGCGGAAGAAATAGGGCAGGTGATTGCCTTCCTTATTTCCGAAAAGTCTTCTTATATGACAGGTGCGGTTATTCCTGTCGATGGAGGATTGACGGACTGGTAAGTATGATTTTGTTCTGATAAAGGATATAATGGTCATAGATAAGGAAATGTTGATTTAGTATAATTAAGCCGTAAGCGGCATAAATGTAATCGGCTGAGCCGAAAAGACAGGAGGGCATGATGAACGGAGACAAGAGTGTGGAGGAAATAAAAAAAACAGCAGTCGGTGCTGAGAAGGAGGCTGTGCAAGAGGTGAAAGAATCTGTTGAGGCCACAGCGGAAGATATGGAGAATGTGCCCGAAGTTCACTTTGAAACACCGGAAGCTGATGTGGAAGTTACCTTTATTGATGATCGTGATAAAGAGGCGGAAGGTTTGATTCACTGGGCGGCTGCCCGCGCAGGCGTGATCGTGGCGGCTCCACTTTTGGGGACGGTGTCTCTTATTGCCAATGAAGTATACATGATTTCTAAAATTGGAAGCGTTTATGGAGTAGATGTTCCGCAGAAAGCGGTTCTTTCCTTTATCGGTTCTTTAGGGGCAACCGTTGTCGGCACAACCGTTGCTACACTTTTACCGATTCCATTTATCCAGATTCCCATCGGGATTTCCGTAACTTATGGATTGGGAAAAGCGGCCGTCCGTTGGATTAAAGACGGAATGCCTGATGATACGAGACCCTATAAGGCGGTCTTTGAAGAAGGACGAGCGGAGGGTAATACGCTGGTTGGAGAAATTAAAGAAAATCCTGAAAAGGATATTCCCCTTGGCGATGAAAAGAGAGATTTTACGAAAGAAATTAAAGAGACAGTTGACGATGTGTATCCTGAAAAAGCGCATGAAGCTGTGGATAAACTGGCAGACCAGCTGGTAGATACGTTTAACCTTCTGGGTGAACAGCTTGTTACAGCCTTGAAAAAAGCCGGGATGACTGATGAACAGATTGAAAAAGCAAAATACACTACTATTGGCGCAGCAGAAATAGCAAAGGAAACAGCCGAAAAGACAGCAAAAAATTTGCGTGCTGTTGCCAGAGTGAAGTCAAGAAAACTTCAGGAAGAGGCACGGCAAAAAGCTTCTGAGATGAAAGAGCAGGCAAAAGAACAGATGGAGGAATTGCAGAAGAAAAAAGAAGAAATGAGGCGCCAATCGGAAATTCGGGCTGAACAGGCCAAACTGAAATCGGAAAAACTGAAAGCCCAAGTGAGAATCCAGATGCAGGAAGCAAAAGTCCAGGCAGATAAATTGAAGGAACAAGTTCGTACCCAGGCTGAAATTGCGCAGGATAAAGCAAATGAATTGAAAGAGAAGGTGAATGCGAGGGCAGACGATTACAGAAGAAATGTTTCTGCTGCTGCCAACCGTGCCAAAGCCGATATTCTGGGGTATGTGGATGATTTTCGTACGAAAACGGAAGAACGGGCCGCTCAAATTCGGGCAAAAGATCGTAATGCAAAGGGAGGGGCTATTGAAGGCAGTGAATTTTCTCAGGAAACTGTTGGGAAATCTTCTGAAAAGACAAAAAAATAAAGGATTTAAACCAGCACCTGATATTACGGGATTGAATAAAGAACATCATAGAGATGTCGTATGGCGCCCTGTAAGCCCCTGGAGTAAAAGGCGGTGGCGATTCAAACGTACAAACCATCCATGGTTCAAAAAACGATAAAATGAAAAATCCGCCTGCAGCTTGATATATAGATGTCAAACTGCAGGCGGATTTTATGTGGAAATGTAAAATCGGAATACAAGGCCCCGGTACATATTGATTTTTTTTAAAGATGCTTCATGAAACTTAATTATCCTATTTTCAGATTATGGAAGACTACATTTAAAAATGCGGAAACTACATCGGGATCGAAAAGGATTCCGGATCCGCTGAAGATGGCACGAGAAACTTCCGGCCGGTCTTTATGTTTAAAGTTGGGCGAAGAAAAAATAACATCGTCATAGTAAGAGGCCAGCGCAATAATTCTGGCCCCCAAAGGAATATTGATCTTTTTCAGATGTTTCGGATATCCTGTGCCATCCCAACGTTCATGGTGGAAACGAATAAGAGGAATGAGATCCTCCATGCCGGGACAGGACTCCAGTATGTTAGCTCCTAAGTCAGGATGTCTTTTATAGACCTGGATGTCTCTTTTGGAGACATAGGGGTAATTGGTCAGCACATGGTTGGGTACACAGATGAGACCGATGTCATGAAGCAGGCCGGCATTGCGGATAAGCGTGATTTCATTGGCAGTAAGGCGCATGTAAATGGCAGTAGCTGCTGCTAAATTGGAGACACGCTGAGAGTGCTCATACAGAGAAACTGATTTTATGCGCATCAAAAATAAGAGATGATTGATGACCATATTCAGCTTATTTTTATCGTCGATGCTTAGTTCAGCAGACTGGAATATCGAAGTAGGGTACATAGAAAACCTTAATCATAAAAATAAGAAAGAGAGCCGTAGGTGTTTTTCCGGTTTAAACCGAAAAGAATTTATCTTTCATGCCGCTTCATCCAAGCGGTCATGTAAGTGCAGTCAGAACGAACTGTATACCGATTTTTGACAGCCCAGCTATAGGCGGCTTCGGCGAGCTGGGCGGCTAAACCCTTTCCGGATAATGCGGCGGGAACGATGGTATGAAGTACAGTAAAGACATGACCTGTTAAATCATATTCAAGGCAGGAGAGGCCTTTCAGTGATTCGATTTTAAATTTGTGGTTCTTAATATCATGTGTAACCATAGTGACATTTCTCCACTGGGTAGACAGATTTTATTTTACAGGAAAATAAGGATATGTCAAAGTTTCATTGAAAGAAAGACAGCATTTGTTTCCCTGGTAAGAAAGACGAATTTTCCTGAGAGAACCAGCCTTGAAAATGCGTAAAGAATACAGGCGGGAACACTATTTTCTTTTATTTTTCAAGATTAGCTTATGCTATAATTTATTATATGATGTCAGAAGAAATTATACATCCAAGTAAAAATCTATACTGTTATAAAAATATTTCGATAGAAAACATAAGTTCTGTTTTGTGGAGGTTGTCTTGGGGACATTTAAAATTACCTATCTTCACCATAGCGGGTTCATCTGTGAGCTGGAAGACTGTATTCTTGTTTTTGATTACTACATGGATCCTGAAGGAAAGTTGGATGACCTTTGTGAGGTCTCATCAAAACCTCTGTATTTTTTTGTGAGTCATTTTCATGCGGATCACTTTAATCCTGAGATTAATCGGTTCGAAAGCCGGGCAGAAGGATATTTCATCCATCGTGACTGCACACTGACGCTTAGAAATCATGAGATGCTCCACCGCATGGAAGTGGGAGATTTTATGGTGACAAAATATTTTCGAATCAAGATGTTCGGATCCACTGATGCGGGGGGATCATTTTTAATTAACCATCCGAAAGCTTCGGTTTTCCACGCAGGTGATTTGAACTGGTGGCACTGGGCCGGGGAAGGAGATTCTGATAATCTGGCAGCACGCGATGAGTATTTTAAAGAATTGGAACGGATTCCCCGGGTATCCATGAATATCGTGTTTTTCCCGGTGGACGCCCGACAGGCGGTGGCAAGAGAATGGGGAGTCAAAGCATTTTTGGAGAAATTCGATGTGAGTACAGCATTGGTACCAATGCATGCATTTGGAATCCGTTGGTCGCCGTCTTACGAATTCCGCTGGCGATTTCCCGATATTCCCTTATGGATACCGAAGGCGGAGGGCGATGTTTATGTGGGAGAAGTAAAATGACTTATACATGGATTTATATTATGCTGCTCATGTTTGCAGGAAGTTTTATCTTACAGATGGTACCACTCTTATTTTATTTCGAAGCGGTTATTGCTGTGAACCTGCTGATTTTAGCGGCTTCCTGGTTTATACTTCGGCGTGACCGGTTTTCAGACTTCCGGTCTAATATACTTTTTATGGCAGGGCTTACGATAATTAATATTCTGACAGACTTGGGCATACTCACTCATTCTATGTCGTGGGTTGCTTTTGGTGCCCTTCTTATCTGGTCGATGACCGGTGGAGGCAGGAGCCATTCATGAAAAAGGGAAAGCGGAAATTTTGGGTATAAGCAAGCGGCTTGTTTGCAATTTATTGAGGATAAACCGAAAATATAGTTTTGGAATATTCGTATTTATCGGATTTTTGGGAGTTTTCCATCTTGACAATAAATTGCAAAGATTCTAAAATTGAATTAGTCAATCGAAAGATTGTACTTTTTTAGTGTTTATTTCCAATTGAAACTAAAATATATAAAGAAAAGAGGTGAAAAACTTGGAGAAAGATGAAATCTTATTGTACGTTATCATAGCAGGGATTATTGCAGCTGTAATTGGTGCTGGTATAGGATACTTACTCCGCAGACGTATTGCTGAAGCAAGGATCGGTTCTGCTGAAGAAAAAGCTGCACAGCTTGTTGCGTCGGCGGAAAAAGAAAGAGAAAATGCTTTGCGTGAAGCGGAGACGCTGAAAAAAGAGACGATTGTACAAACCAGAGAAGAACTTCATAAACTCCGTGAAGAGGTAGAACAGGAGCATAAGGGGCGCCGCGATGAATTGCAGCGTTATGAGCAGCGTCTGGTTCAGAAGGAAAGTAATTTGGACGCAAGAAGCAGTAATCTGGAACAGCGGGAAAGTGTGTTGGCAAAGAAGGAAACCCAGCTGAAGGCACAGAAAGAAAAAGTGGATAATTTATGTGTTATGCAGCAGACGAAGCTGGAAGAAATTTCACATCTTACCCGTGATCAGGCGAAGGAAATGATTCTTGCCCGCGTTAATGATGAGTTGGCACATGAAAAGGCGGTCCGTATCAGGGCGGCAGAAGAAGAAATCAAGCTGACTTCTGATAACAAAGCGCGTGAAATCATAGCAGCTGCTATTCAAAGAAACGCTGCTGATACAGTTTCTGAAACAACGGTTTCGGTAGTTTCCCTGCCGAATGAAGAAATGAAGGGCCGTATTATCGGACGTGAAGGGCGGAATATACGCGCAATTGAAACATTGACCGGTGTTGATTTGATTATTGATGATACACCTGAAGCGGTTATTCTGTCCTGTTTCGATCCGATTCGCCGTGAAATTGCCAGATTGTCCCTGGAAAGTCTTGTGAAAGATGGACGAATCCATCCTGCAAGAATTGAGGAAGTTGTGGCAAAGACAAAGAAAGAAGTGGATAAAGCGATTCGTGAGGCCGGTGAAGAAGCGGTACTCCAGTGTGGAATTAGCGGCATGCATCCTGATCTGATTAAGATACTGGGGCGTTTGAAATATAGAACGAGTTATGGACAAAACGTTCTCCAGCACTGTATCGATACTTCCTACTTTGCAGGTATTCTTGCGGCGGAAGTCGGGGCAGACGCGGATATGGCAAAACGGGCTGGCTTGCTCCATGATATTGGTAAAGCGGTAGATCGTGAACAGGAAGGCACCCATGTGGAACTTGGCGTGGAACTGGCGCAGAAATACCATGAACCGATGCAGGTCATCAATGCTATTGCATCACATCATGGCGACACGGAAGCCGTATGCGTAGAGGCGGTTCTTGTAGCGGCGGCTGATGCTGTTTCTGCGGCTAGACCGGGTGCCAGGAGGGAGACGCTTGAAAATTATATCAAGAGACTGACGAAATTGGAAGATATTGCCCGTTCATATCCGGGGGTATCCAGTTGTTATGCTATCCAGGCAGGCCGTGAAATCAGAGTCATTGTAAAGCCTGAAAAGGTTAATGAAGACCAGGCTGTGATTCTTTCTCATGATATTGCCCAGCAAATTGAGAAGGAGCTGCAGTATCCGGGGCAGGTGAAGGTAGTTATTATTCGAGAAACACGGGCTATCGATTTTGCAAAATAAGATAAAAGGGAGTCCTTTTCGGGGGATTCTCTTTTTTGTGCTTTTGGAACGGGGAAAACCATTTATGATATAATAAAAAACACTGTAAAATATTTTTTGAATATTGTGAGGTCATAAATATGGACAGAGAAGAACTGGACAGACAATTAAAAGAACAGGGGAAAAATATAGAATTGCAGACGGATAAGTTCTCTTCAGGACGGAAAAAACTGGCGGCCGCGGCAGTGGTTCTTTTGATTACCAGTTTCATAGGGGGATGTTTCTTCGGTGATATTATTCCGGGAAACAAGCAGGGAAACAAAGCGGAATCTTCTTATTCCTTCCCACAGACAGAACAGAAAAAAGTGGAGGAGCTGCCGGCAATCAGAAATACGGCTGTTGTACAGGCGGTCAAAGAAGTTGGTCCGGCTGTCGTTGGGATCACGACGCGGGTTTATGATAAAGATATTTTTAACCGCCGTGTGGCGGTGGGGCAGAGTGTCGGTTCCGGTGTTATTTTTGATAAGAAGGGATATATTGTTACGAATAATCATGTCGTGTCAGGCAGCAAAGAAGTTAATGTTTCTCTTTCCAATGGACAGACTGTCCCCGGCAAAGTAGTGGGAACCGATGCGTCTACTGATTTGGCGGTGGTAAAAATTGATAGCAGCGATAGCTTGCCTGTGGCGGTCCTTGGTGATTCTGACGCACTTCAGATAGGGGAAACTGCGATTGCTATAGGGAATCCCCTCGGTCTTGAATTTCAAGGGACAGTTACGGTTGGTGTTATCAGTGCATTAAACAGGTCGCTTGACGATATTGATCAGCGTTTTAAATTAATTCAGACTGATGCGGCCATCAATCCGGGAAATTCCGGTGGTGCTCTTGTGACGGCAGATGGGAAAGTCGTAGGAATTAACAGTGCGAAAATATCCAAGGAAGGCATTGAGGGAATGGGGTTTTCTATTCCTATTAATCAGGCGAAGGGAATTATTGAACAGCTTATTGCCAATGGCAAGGTGGTCAGAGCATATTTGGGAGTTTATGCGGCGGATAAGGATATTGCAGCCCGCTATGGATATCAATGGGATCATGACTCGGGAGTTCTTGTCATGAAAGTGGCGAAGAACAGTCCTCTGAGTTTGACTGATGTCCATATAGGGGATTATATTTTATCTATTGATGGCAAAACGGTCAATACCGTAAAAGAAATGAGGGAAATTATTGATGCTCATAGACCTGGAGACAAGATTTCCCTGGTGTATGAACATAATGGCAGAAGCGAAACAACGGAAATTCTTTTGTCATCGGTATCTGAAAGTGGTCAGTAATGAGATTCTCGATCCGGGCTATTGGAAAGATAAAAGAGAAATGGATGCGGGAGGGTATTGAAGAATACTCTAAACGTCTGAAGCCTGTGGCAAAAGTGGATGTTTTAGAGAGTGATGAAGAAAAGATGCCGGAAAATCCTTCTGCGGCTGTAAAGGGAAAGGTGCTGGAAAAAGAGGGAGAAAAGCTTCTGAGATCAATTCAAGACTCAGGTTGTGTGGTGCTGCTGGACATGAATGGGAAGAAAGTTTCTTCTGAAGAATTGGCCGCATGGATCGCGCAAAAGACCATCATGGGTACGAGCCATTTTTATTTCATAATTGGTGGTCCCTATGGTAATGGGAAAAATATCCAAGCGCGTGCTGATCTTAAGTTATCAATGGGGCCGATGACTTTTACACATCAGATGGCGAGATTGATACTGTTTGAACAGCTTTATCGTGCTGTAAAAATTAATCATCATGAGCCATACCATTTGTAAAAAAATTTAAAGTTTATTTGCGGAGTTTGATAAAATTGTTTAAGATATAAAAAGAAGGTTTTTCTTCTATACAAATTCAAATTATGTCAGGAGGGATAATCATGGGGGAAAAAATAATCAAAGCAAAAGATTTTATGACCAAGTATGTGTTTAGCATTCCACCTGACGTAACTGTTCATGAATTGGTAAAATTATTTGTTACTCATCCGGTGAGTGCTGTCCCTGTGGTTGGTGACGACAATGAGTTGCTGGGAATTGTTTCAGAAGGTGATCTTCTTTATAAAAAAGTGAAACCTAAGGTGCCGGCATATTTGGATATTTTAGGTGCAAATATCTATTATTGCGGATTCGGCAGGTATGAAAGATCTTTCAGAAAGCTTTTGGCGACACAGGCTGCGGATTTGATGACAAAGGATGTTCGCTGTGTGACACCGGAAACAGATATGGAAACAATCATGAACCTTATGATTGACGAACATTTGAAAACAGTACCGGTTGTCGAAAAGCCCAACCGGCTTGTAGGAATTATTACACGGCATGATATACTGGGTGCTATTGCGGCAACTGAATTGGAAGAAAAGATGGCAGAAAACCATAAAAGTACAGAAGAATAGGGAGTGATAAAGGGCGGTATGGTGGCTGCCCTTTATTTTTCTTTTATGATGAAAGCCGATTTATCAGGTTCCTTGAAAAGATTTTTGAATTTTGCTATGATACGAATGATTTTTACCTTATAATAAAATCGAAATAATAAAATCGAAGTAAACCATGGCTTTTTATAAATGATGGAGTGATTTTTTTGGAAAAATTGATTATTCATGGAGGACATTCTCTGCGCGGCACTGTGCGTGTATCCAGTGCTAAAAATGCGATTTTGCCTATTATCGTGGCGACATTACTTCCTGTTACACCGGCGACTATTGTAGATGCCCCTCATTTGGATGATGTTTCCACGATTTGCAGCGTCCTTGAATCTTTGGGTGTGAAAGTAACTCATGGAGAGGGGCGTATTACATTTGATGCGGTTGAAGTAAATAAAACAGAAGCTTCTTATGAACTGATGAGCCGTATGAGGGCGTCTTTCCTTGTCATGGGTCCCCTTCTTGCGAAGATGGGGCATGCGAGGATTGCCCTTCCCGGTGGCTGTATGATAGGAAGCCGCCCGATTGACCTGCATCTAAAAGCTTTTGAGGCTATGGGAGCTGAAATTCATGTAGGAAACGGATATGTGGAAGGATGGGCACCCGGCGGATTAAAGGGAAATACCATTTATCTGGATTTTCCCAGTGTAGGTGCCACGGAAAATATATTGATGGCAGCTGTAACAGCAAAGGGACGCACCATTATTGAAAATGCAGCAGAAGAACCGGAAATTGTTGATCTTGTTACATTTCTTAATGGAATGGGTGCAAATATTAAAGGCGCAGGTACGAATGTAATCCGCATTGAAGGTGTGAAAGAGCTGTATGGCGTAGACCATACGGTTATTCCTGACCGTATTGAGGCGGGAACCTTTATGATCGCAGCGGCAATGGTCGGTGGTGATGTATTGATTTCCAATGTACTTACAGAACATTTAAAACCACTGCTTGCGAAGTTAAATGAGGCGGGAGTAAAAGTGGTCAAAGATATTGACAGTGTCCGGGTCATTAGTAATGGTAAGATACGTTCCACTGATATTAAGACATTGCCTTATCCGGGGTTTCCCACGGATTTGCAGGCGCAATTTATGGCGCTGATGACCATTGGTGATGGTTTAAGCCGTGTAACGGAAACTGTTTTTGAAAACAGATTTATGCATGTAGGTGAATTGCAGCGTATGGGTGCTTCCATACAGGTAGAAGGCCGTACGGCCAGCATCAGAGGGGTACCGTTTCTGCGGGGGGCTTTTGTGAGAGCCACAGATCTTCGCGCCGGAGCAGCGCTGACTTTGGCCGGCTTGGCGGCGCATGGGCAGACCGAGATTGGGGAACTTCACCATATCGATCGCGGCTATGATCGTCTTGTGGAGAAATTACAGGGGTTAGGAGCTGACATTGTCCGTGTCACCGAAGACTAAACGGGAGAGAAGTAAAAATACATATCTTCAACGTTCCCTTTTGCTTGATTGGGTAGGTGCTTTTGGCGCGGAAGATATAGGTATTGATTTAGGGACATCCAATGCAGTTATTTATGTAAAAAATAAAGGTCTTGTGTTTCCTGAAGCTGCTGTAGTGGCAAAGAATGAAAATACTAAAAAGATATTCGCTTATGGTGTTCGCGCGGGAGAAATGGAAGGCCGTCTTCCTAAGGGGCTCCAGCTTATACGCCCGCTTAAAACCAGCGCAATCATTGATTATAACAGTGCAGCATATCTGATGAACGCTCTGATTAACCAGTCCTATCTGAAAGGTATATTTTTCCACCCGCGTTTACTGATGTGCGTGCCGGTGGGGATTTCAAAGGTACAGCGCAGGGCTCTTCTTGAAGCGGCTGTAGCTGTAGGAGCGAGAAAAACAGTACTTATTGATCAGCCGATTGCAGCAGTTATGGGGCTTGGTTTAAAATTAGATCGTATGCAAGGTGTGCTCATTGTAGATATTGGCGGCGGATCGACAAAAATTTCTGTCGTATCCAGGCATGGTGTAGTAAATAGCCATTTTTCTACAGAATCGGGAATGCTTATGGATGAAGCTATTATGAATGTGATTTTGGAAAAATACCATATTCGTATTGGACGTAAAGCGGCAGAAACATTAAAAATGGCTCTTGGCGTGGAATGGGATTTAAATCGCGATACCCGTATATGTGAAGTCTGCGGTATCTCAACAATTACAGAACTTCCTGTGAAAATTGCTGTAACAGGGGAGATCGTTGCCCAGGCGCTGAATCCGATTTTATACAGGATATTCTCAGGTATTACTTCTGTGATACAAATGACACCGCCGGCAATCCTGGGAGATATCCGGGAACATGGGATTGTATTGATCGGTGGTGTAGCGCAGCTGAAAGGATTAAAAGAGCTCGTATTGAAAGTAACAGACATGAAAGCACATGTGGCGGATCACCCTTCTTATGTAAATGCAGTAGGCGCAGGATCTGCCTTGGAGTATATGGATTATTTTCGTGATTCATTGCAGGATTTGCATTAACAGCAGGAAAGAACTGTCTTGGGATGGTTCTTTTTCTTTAATTCGTAAAGAATGCTTTCTTTTGAGTGTGAAATTACTTATAAAATGTTAAAATAAAAAGTAGTTTTTATAAAAGTGAGGTTATTATGAAAAATTCAACAAAAATAGGAATGGCGATTATTGCCGCTGCGAGTATCTTAGGTGCTGCATATGTATACGCTTTTACCGGGGTGGTAGAAGAAAAAGCAATTATGGCGGGAACGGTTGTATCCGTCGTCGAACCGGGAACTGCCGTAAAAGAAGGCGATGTGTTGGTAACAGTAACTTCTTTGGCCGGAGCGGTACCTGCATCTCGGGCTGCTGCTGATGGTGTCATTAAAGAAGTCAAAGTGGTTAAAGGACAAAGCCTGAATAAGCAGGATGTCGTGGCAGTTATTGAATATCGCTGATTATCTTAGGAGAATTTAAAATGTCCGGTTTTAGAATAAAATACAAAGTACTGGCTATATCAGTATGTCTGGTGTTTGCAGGTTGGGCAGCTGTTTCAGCAGAAGAATTTCTTCCTGTTTCCGAAGTGCGTGAAGGGATGCATGGATATGCAAAAACGGTCGTTCATGGAACACAAGTAGAGACCTTTGATGTTGATGTGCTTGGTGTAATGAAGCAGAAAGGCGCCACGGGCGGGGATCTTATCCTTGTAAAAGTATCGGGGGATCTGATTGATAAGACGGAAGGGATTGCTCAGGGAATGAGCGGAAGTCCGGTTTATATTAACGGAAAACTTTTGGGTGCCATTGCGTATGGATTCCCGCAGTCGGGGGGACGTATCGGTATGGTGACTCCTATTTCAGATATGCTTGAGCTTTGGCTTACCGATAATAAGAAGTCCGCTTATATACCAAAGCCGTCTTCTGATCTAATCCCTATTGATACGCCGCTTATGGCATCGGGATATAGTGCGGGAGGCATGGAATATCTGTCTGATAAGATGCAGGATTTCCATATGATTCCTTTTTCGGCCGTCTCCGTGGATCAGGATACCGTTGCAAGACCGCTTGAGGCGGGTGGTGCAGTGGCGGCTTCTTTGGTGACAGGAGATTTGAAATTAGGGGCGATTGGAACGGTTACTTATGTAGATGGAAACCAAATGCTTGCTTTTGGGCATCCTTTCATGAGCCGGGGAAATACCAGTTATTTCATGCATAATTCTTACATATTTACTGTAATTCCAAGCAAGAATATTCCCTTTAAATTGGGGTCTGTAGGCGCAGAAATTGGTACAGTAAATCAGGACCGTGGCGCAGGAATCGGTGGAATCAGCGGAACATCTCCGGATTTTGTGGCACTTCATGCGTTCGTAAAAGATAAAGATACGGGTGTGGAAAAAGATTTAAATGTTCGGATGATACAAAATGAATCCTTGCTGCCTACGCTTTCTGCTACATCTGTTTATAATGCAATCAGCACGGCCATGGATCGCCGCGGACAGGGGACGGTGAAGTTTACTTATACTTTGCACCCTAAAGACATGAAGCAAAAACCGTTTACCCGGACAAACATGTACTGGTCTTCTACCGATATTGCAGAACGAAGTGTGGATGAGATTTATCAGATAGTGAAACTTTTGGAACAAAACCGGTTTGAAAGTTATGCTCTTAGAAATATTTCCATGGATATGGAAGTGACGCAGGAAAGGAACACAGCAAAAATCCTTGATGCATCCGCATCACCTGTTGTGGTAAGTCCGGGAGACACAATTTATGTCCGTGCTCGTCTCCAGCCTTGGCGCGGAGAGGTCTTTTATAAAGATTTGTCTTTTGATGTGCCTGAAGATCAGCCGCTTGGGAATATGGTGCTGGAAGTACGTGGTGGAGGTGTTGTACCATTACCGTACCTGCTCCAGCAGCAGAAATACAATCTAACGGAAGAAATATTAAGCCGTCTCCGCAGCTATAAGAATTTTGATGATCTTCACGGAAAACTGATGAAAGAAGATCAGAACAACCAGGTTGTGGTAGAAATCATTGATCCGGATGTCAGCATGGTTTCGAAAGAGGAAGATGGTAAAGTGAAAGCGGAAATTCAAAACAAACCGGCGGGTAAAGATCCGGTAGATTTAAAAAAGAAAGAAGGCGAAACCGGCCTTGATACTGATAAAGAATCACCAAAAAGCCGTGTGGATACGGACTATGTTATTTATGGTGATGGGCAATTTACGTTCAAGGTGATGAATCCATCGGACAGGGATACTGCTTTAAAAAAATTGGCTAAATCAAATAAAAAACTTTCTGCCAAAATGACGACGGAGGAAAAGAAATTGATTGACGGTGAAAAAACAGATGAGAATACTGATAAAAATAAATCGGAAAAATCATCACCAGGGCCTAAAGATAACGGGAATAAGGGGAAAAAACAAAAATGACGTATAGTCAAAAATATTGTATCAAACTATATTTTGAGGTATTATATTAGGGATTCCTGTAGGTTTAGGAGAAAGAGGTGTTACGGTGGGATTTTTTGAACTGCTTGGCAGCAAGACCATTGGTCTGTTCCATCAGCTTGGCGCCGTAATATTGCTCCTGAATTCCTCATGCAAGGAGTTAAATCATCTGCGTTTTAGGGAAACGATTAAGCAGTGTCTTGATTTGGGGGTACTGTCATTTCCCATTGTAGCGTTGACCCTTTTATTTACGGGGATGGTTCTTTCTGTGCAGATTGCGGGAGAACTGACAAAATATGGCGCCGGTTTTACTGTCGGTGCAATTGTAGCTATCGGAATGGGGCGCGAATTGGGGCCGGTACTTTGCGGAGTTGTTTTGGCGGGGCGCGTGGGTGCTGCTATTACGGCAGAAATTGGGACGATGCGCGTGACTGAGCAGATTGATGCTCTTCGATGCATGGCGGTCAGCCCTGTCGGCTATCTTGTCCTTCCACGGCTACTCTCATGTATGGCGATGCTGCCGATTTTGACAGTATTCGGTGTTTCTATTGGTGTTTTTGGCGGTATGATTGTAGCATCGTTGACTCATGGAGTTTCTTCTTATGTTTTTATCCATTCCATTGAAGTCTTTTGTATACCTTCCGATCTTTATATCGGCGTGATGAAATCTGTCGTATTTGGGATGATTGTAGCACTTGTCGGATGTGATCGCGGAATGACCTGTGAAGCAGGGGCGGAAGGTGTCGGGAGGGCGACAACCCAGTCTGTTGTATATTCTATAATTATGATTTTTGCGGCTAATTATCTTCTGTCTTCTATTTTATTTTGAGGATATTTATGATTGAAGTAGAACATATATGCCTTTCTTTTGGGAAAAGGAAAATATTGGAAGATGTTAATTTAACGGTTTATGATGGGGAAACCATGGTAATCCTCGGCGCTTCAGGATCCGGAAAATCAACTCTCCTGAAGTTGATTATGGGGCTTTTGAAACCTGATTCCGGTTCTATCAAAGTCAATGGGAAAGAGATATCGTCATTGACAGAACGGGAAATGAATGAGGAACGGCGCCGTATGGGAATGGTATTTCAATATTCAGCTCTTTTTGATTCGATGAATGTAAAGGAAAATGTAGCTTTTGGTCTTCGGCAGCACACCGATTTATCAGAAGAAGAAATAGAGAATATCACGGAAGGAAAACTGCATTTAGTAGGCTTAGATGATGTTGGTGATTTAATGCCTGCCGATTTGTCCGGCGGTATGAAAAAGCGTGTGAGTCTGGCCAGAGCCATTGCACTAAATCCCCAAATTATTTTATATGATGAGCCTACGGCAGGATTGGATCCGATTCGTGCGACCGATATTAGCCTGTTGATTAAACAAATGCAAAAAGAAATGAAGGTCACCAGCATTGTGGTGACTCACGATCTGAAATCAGCGGAAATGATTGCTGATAGAATGGCTTTTCTTTATGAAGGTTCCTTTTTAGCTGTCGGTACGGCAGAAGCATTAGCATCCTCGAAGGATTACAGAGTTAAACAGTTTATGAATGGATTGCCTTCAGAACAATACACGGTAAGGGCGGGTGAATTTAGTTGAAATGGTCACAAGAAGCGAAAGTAGGAGTATTTTCCTTTATCGGAATTTTACTTTTTTCCGTGATTATAATTCAGCTAAGCAGTGCTGTTTTGTTTGGCAAAAGCGGATTTCATGTAACAGCATATTTTCGGGAAGCAGAAGGGATCGAGCCGGGAAACCCTATTCATTATGCCGGTGTTGATGTGGGCATGGTAGATCATATTTCTATCGAAAATGGAGAAGCTGTGCTTGTTCTTCGGTTTTATGATGACGTAAAAGTCCCAAAGGATGCGAATTTTTCTATCCAAACCAGCAGTGTGATGGGCGGACGGTTTGTCAAAGTCGTTGGTGGACATCAGGATCGGGGATACTTGCGTGAGGGGATGACTGTACAGGGGCAGGCTGCGCCGGGGATTGATGCAGCAATGGACAAAATGGATAAACTCATGGCTTCTGCGCAGGTGATGCTTGACGGAATCAATACAATTGTAGGCGATCCGACGGCTCAAAAAAATGTCAAGAGAAGTTTAAACAACTTTGACGCTATTTCTGAAAATCTTACTATATTGACAGCGCAGGGGATACAAATTGCCAATCAGATACAGGGTGTCACGTCGCAGATGAATTCTATGCTATACCAGCTGAATGGTGATGGAAAAACAGTGGCGGATGCAAGAAAGATCATGGATAATTTGGCAGTTGCTTCAGAGAATGCCAGATTAATTTCCGGTGATGCAAAAAATGTTTCTGACAAATTAAACAATCTTATGGCAGGCGGCAGTTTGTCTGTGTCGGGCGAATTATTATATAATACGAAAAGAGAAGATTTTTCTCCCAATGTATCGCTTCGTATCGGCAGAGATTCCCCTTTAATTCTTGGTGTTGAGTCCTTTGGCAACGACAGCGTATATAATGTGCAGTATGGGCAGAAAAAGGGAAAATTCGATATCCGGGGCGGGATTATCCGTAATAAATTGGGTATCGGGGCTTCCTATAAAAAAGATAAGTGGAAATTTGATGCAGATATCTTTGATCCGAATGATTTAACTGTCAGGCTGCGGGGGGCTTATGAAGCATATCCCGGCATTTATGCGGTGGGGCAATCAATATTCCCTCATGGTCGTCATGGCGGAGGTGAATATATCGGATTAGGCTATGCGTATTAAAAAATGATTTTGGAAAGGGCGAAGAGAAATATGAACAAGCAGAAGAGTGTAATTTTATCAATAGCGTTATTGTCAGCTTTATCAGCAGGTATTACTGCAGATGCGAGAGAGGGCCTTCGTTTGTCGACTGACCCGAAACTGACAGAAAAGGCGATTGAAGCCCAAATGAAACAGAGTGTTTCTGCAAAAGAAGTAAATTTTGATAATATGCTTTTGCAGAAAAATTTAAATGATATGATGCCCGAGGGAAAGGTAAAGGCAGAAATATCTAATATAGATATAGATTTAAAGGGTGCAGTTTCTACGGCCATTCAAAATAATCGTGATATCCGGTTGGCAGAATTGTCTTTGGAACAGGCGGAAACTGCAGTCAGCCAGGCGGCAGCGGCTAAAAACCCATCATTATCTTATAAATGGGCAAGAAACCAGGTGAAAGCGGGCTCTGCTAATAGTGCAGGATTTTACGGTGCAAATCATGGATATAATCAGGGGTTGACGTTATCTTGGCCGATTTGGACAGGGGGAGCCGTAGAAGGCGCGATTGATGCAGCCCGTTATGCGGAAGATGTGGCTCATATAAACGTTTACCAAACGGAAGCTGCCACAAAGCTTGCAGCGGCTAAGGCATACTACCAGTATTTAGAAATGATTAAACTGGCGGATGTAGCTATGGAATCGGTTACAAACCTTGATGGGCACCTGACTAATGTAAAACAGCAGTATGATGCGGGGGTTGTGGCAAAGCTGGATGTTCTCTCGTCAAATGTTTCTCTTGCAAATGCAAAACAGAACAGTATTGCAGCAGCAAACTCTCGTGATATAGCGGAAGCGAATTTGAATAATATCATGCGCCTTCCTATGAATACGAAATTAAACCCAATTGATAAAGATTTTCCGGAACCAACTTTTGATATTACGTTGGAACAAGCTATTGCCATGGGGCAAAAGTACAGATGGGAACTGATTAAAGCGGATTATAATGTCCGTATTGCCAAGGAACAGGTTCGTATTGCAAAGGCGGGATACATGCCCACAGTCGCTGTAGGGGGCGGTTATTCTTGGAACACGGCCGGTCTTGGCGGTTTGGATAAAGATGATTGGACTGTTACAGGAACGGTGAGCTGGAGTATTTGGGATGGTGGTACGACTGATGCAAAAATTAAGAGTGCATCTTCCGGCTTGAAGTCTGCGGAAGAAACCTTATTAAAGGCAAGAGAATCGATAGAGCTTGAAATCAGACAGGATTATTTAAACATTTTATCTGCTAGGGAGCAGATCCGTGCGACAGAAGCTGCTGTAGAACAGGCGGAAGAGGCGTACAAGATTGCGACGGTCCGGTATCGTTCAGGTGTCGGAATCAACTTGGATGTTCTTGATGCCCAGCTTGCTTTAAATAAGGCGAGGACAAATCATATTACCGCATTATATAATTACAATGTCGGTTTGGCTACGCTTGAAAATGCCATGGGGATTCCGGCAGTTATCCATCCGGAGTTTACTGCCAAAAAGTAATTGTCACAAAATTATCCATGATAGGAGTTTATTTTGAACGATAAAATTAAATGGTGGTTAAACGGGATTGGTGCAATTATTTTTCTTGCGCTTGCCGTGGTCTACCTTCTTATACGGCCTATTGTCGTGCAAAATTTAGAGCCTGTTATCCAAGATGCTGTTAAGGAAAAAATCAATGGCACACTTGTATGGCGTACAATGGATTTAGATCCCCGGTATAATCTGTCTTTTGACTTTGTGGAATTAAAGGATAAAGAGGGAAAAGATGTTTTAAAGTCTGCTAATGTGACAATCAGCTGGTCAGCAGGTGCTCTATATAATTATCTGATGCATGATGGTGATCTTCTTAATGTGGTGAGTGGTATCACTATGGAAGAACCGATGATGACTGTGCGTGAAAGAAAAGACGGGCAGTGGAACGTGCAGGAATTGGTTAAGCACTCTGCTGATGAATCTGCAGGAGAATTTCATGGTTCCGTAGTTTTGAAAAACGGGAATCTCAAGGTGGAAACGCAGACGGGAGACATCTACACTTTTGAAAGGGTAGAATGCGATCTTACCAGGGGGGGAGATGAGAAAATCAAAGGAACCCTGGCAGGAGAATTTTTGAAAGTCCCTTTTGATGGGGATCTGTCATATACGGATGAAAATAATTTTGAAGGAAATATACAGACGAAACCGGCATCTTTACAGTTTTTAAAGCCGCTGATTGAGAAAATGCCGGGAGCGGTGCATTCTTTTGATATAAGAAACGGTATGGGAGAAGTGACGGGCGCCAGAATCTGGAGAAGTGATGGCGTCCTGTCTTATCATGTAAAAGGTCGCCTTGATCAGACTGCGGTGAGCTATGAAAATTATGCTCTTACGGATGTGGCGGCCTTTTTTGATATTTGTGACGGGGTTCTTCAGATAGAAAATTTTTCAGGGAAAGTGAATGGACAGATTATTGCCGGCAGCGGAGCAATGAATTGGAAAGACGAAGATCCTCTTATCAGTGGTAATGTGAATTTTTCCTATTTAGATGCATCAAAAGTTATTTTAACGGAAGACGTTAAGGGGTATGCTACAGGAAATGTGCATATAGGGGGTAGTCTTTCCAATCCGGTACTGACAGGGAAAATCTCTGTAAAAGACGTTTGTTGCCGGAATGTTTTAATACAAGACGGATCGGCAGCTTTTGATTATGGTGAAAGGACGCTGGCACTTTCATCGTTGATGATTCATATGGCCGGCGGAACTGTGACAGGAAAAGGGAAGTACAGTTTTTCAACCGGTGATTTTAATGGTGAAATAACTGCAGAGGATATTTCCGCAGGCGATATTCCTTTAGGCTATGATTTATCAGGGATTATAAACGGGTCGGTTATTGCGCAAGGTAATTACTTTGATGGAAGTATGACTTTATATTCGGCAACGGCAGCGGGAAAAGGACAGAATATCTCATATAATGGGAATAGTGCGTCTTTTATTACCGGTGAAGGCATTTATAAAAATGGGAGATGGACATCGACTTTTACCGGAGATGGTGTAGAAGTTAATGGGCTTTGTGCGGATTCCATTGCCGGTGAAATAGCGGCTCATGATGATACATATGAGATTTCTTATTTGAATGGGCAATCGGGGGAGGGAATATTTTCCATAAATGGTATTTATGCTGCAGATGATATGAGTATCAGGGCTGTGGGGACGAATTTAGATATGGCGCAGTTTTCTGAGTTCGTCGATATAAATCTTGCGGGGAGAACTTCTTTTGATATGCGGATTACGGGGTCAGGGTCGCTTCCTTCTTTTACAGGGGAGATTCATGCCCGTGACGGGCATATATATAATGCCGCTTTTGATACTATAGACGGACATCTTACCGGAGCGGAAGATAGCTTGAGGATTGATTCTCTCGTGTGGAAAAACGGGGAAGGCAGTCATCATGTAAAGGGGACAGTCGGATTAGAGACGCCGCACGAATTAAATTTAAGAATTGAAAGTGAAAAAATTCGTATAGAAAGTATTCTGAAAATGGCAGGTATGTCATATCCTGTTACCGGATGGGTTGAAAATACAGTGAATGTTACCGGAACATCCGAAAAACCATCCGTGTCGGGGGACTTTCTTGCATGGGACGGATCTGTTGCAGGGCAATTATTCCAAAGTGTATCAGGGAAATATTCCTATGATGATGGAAAGATAACCATTCAGGACGGGTTAGCCTATATTTATGATGGGACGGCTTTGATTAATGGCAGTATTATCGGAGATACGCTGAATATGGATGTCACACTGACAGATATAGATGTAGGTGAGCTTTTGCCTGATAAGGGGTTCAACGGGAAAGCCACATTGAAAGGTCATGTTTCCGGAACGACTGATAATCCCGCATTTACAGGAATGGCACAGAGCCGTGAAATTCAAATCGGAAAAGGTCGTCTTGGCAGTCTTTCTGCGGGGATTCAATATGAGAATCATATACTGTCCGTGTCTGATGGGGATTTTCATCAAGGAGGAGGGGCTTTTAACTGGAAAGGCCTATATAATGAAGAGTCGGAAATTATAGCGGGCGATTTGGAATTTCATGATTGGGATATATCAGAGGTCGTCCGGTTTTTGGGGTTACCGATTTCTAATATCAGCGGAACTGTAAATGGCGGGATGTCTCTTAGCGGCACAATGGAGGACCCAAATATTACATTTCGTGCGAAAGTGAATGGGGGGCAGTTGGCAAATGCTGTTCTGGGAGAAGGCGATATAGATTTCTCTTATATAAACCACGCACTTTCTATACGAAAATTGTATATTCCTGTAGGAGAGGGTATTTTAGCTGCTCAGGGCGGGATGTCAAGTAATGGTGATTTTGATATTCAGGCGGCCGCCAGCAATATGGACATTTCTTGGATACCCCGGGTGACAGAGAAAGAAAATATAACTTTAGATGGAAAAATGACCGCAGCAGTCGATTTAAAGGGCACAAAAGAAAATCCGCAAATTGACTTTTCTGTAGGTATTGATCATCCGGTTTATAATGGCTATGCTTTTGATGATATTTCATTTATGGGGAATACGGAAGGGGATGTAATCTATATTTCCCAGGCTCTTGCAAGGAGAAATCCGTATAAAGCAAGCATGAAAGGATCCATACCTGTTAATGTGCTTACGCGTGTTCCATCCGCCAATGCGGCGCCATTGGATTTAGATATCAATCTTGATCATGCAGATATGAATGCGCTGGCACTGTTCTTTAATCCGGTAACTTCAGCAGAGGGCCCGATCAAAGGATATGTGAAGGTATCAGGGGCTTGGAATGATCCGGAACTCAGGGGGTATGTTTCCGTAAAGAATGGACGAATAGAATTGCTTACTTTACACGATCCTATCTTTCCTTTAAATATGGATGTGAAATTTGATGGAAAGAGCGCAACTGTGGAGGGGAATGCCGTTTTTGGGACGGGGAAATCCTCAGTAAAAGGCGGATTGGAATGGGATCGTGGTGCTATTATTGCATATAATGGAGAAGCGCATCTCCATGCGCCCGATATACATTCTGATTACTATAAAGGCTCTTTAGATGCTGATTTTGGCCTTGGTGAAGTGATGGACGTACCGGGTATCGAGGGTAATATTCATATTCATGATGCGCTTATTGAATTTCCGCTTACATTGCTCTCAGATTCAGGCAGTTCATCCATACCGGCCTTGATAAAGCTGGAGGTCCTTGTCGGGGATAACGTCAGGGCAAAAAGCAGCTCTCTTTATGATTTGCGACTGACAGGAAATATAGAAGCAGAAGGTCCTGTCAGTGCACCTGCTGTCATAGGGAAGGTCAATGTGGAAAAAGGTACTGTTAAAGTCAATATGACGGAATTTAATATTTCTTCGGGATATGCGGCTTGGAATGGAGAGCAGGGAAATATCCTTCCCGCAATCCATATGAAAGGAACAACAAAAGTAGGAAGTTACAATATTACAGCGGAAATGGATGGAATTCCCGGTAATCTGAAAACAGAGTTTCACAGTGAACCATATCTGAACGATTCCCAAATTCTCATGCTTCTGACATTACATGCTAATCCGGAAGGCGATAATACCGAAGCTATAAAGGGCGCACTTTTCAATGCGGGTTTGACGATGGTCTTGGGAAACAGTGTGCAGGATTTCTTTAAAGAAACCATCGGACTTGATATGATCAGTATTACATCAAGCCTGACTGATTATTATGACAGCAGGACGGTAAATAATGATAACTATTACTATATAAAAATAGGGAAATACTTGTTTAATGATTTTATGCTCACTGCGACGACCGGTGTTAATAATAATCAAACAAGTATCGGATTCCATTATGATTTAAATTCGCACATAGGTATTTCTTCATGGTATAATAACGAACATGATAGTTATATCGGTACGGATTGGAAGTTTAAATTTTAGGAGAGTCTAATGTTATCAGAGTATATAAGTTCCCTTCCTAAAGAAGGGAAGCTGTCCCGTGAAGAAGAAGCACGGCTCTGGGATGCCTATAAGAATGAAGGGGAACTGGAGGCACGTCAGAAACTGATAGAGCATTACCAGCTTCTTGTGTTCAAAGAGGCGACAAAGTATCCTGTGCAGGAAACCGTGCTTTTGGATTTGATTCAGGAAGGGACAGTCGGGCTTATGGAAGCCGCTGAAAAATTTGATATTGAGCAGGGCGTTGCATTTTCTTTATATGCCATTCATCGCATCAGAGGAAGAATGCTGGACTTTTTACGGAAGGGTCAGAATGATATTCTTATGGGGGAAGAGCAGGAAGAAAAACTTTTTACACTGCAGGTTGCACCCGATACGGCTTTTGAAATTACTGACAGAAATTCTCTGCATTCTGCTGTTTCGATGGCCGTCAATCGATTACCAATGAAAGAACAGGATGTTATCCGAAGTGTGTATCTGAAGGAAAAAACGGTAGCTGAAACTGCCAATGAGATGGACGTAAGTACGGCTTATGTGTATCGCCTTGAAAAACGCGGAATCCACCGCCTTCGCGGTATGCTTTCCAAGCTAATGCATGAACGTAAATAGTGAAAATCGATACAATATGATTTCATGCTGAAAAATTCAGAAAACGGAAGAAATTGATAGAGGAATGGCGTGTTTAGGCAATAATTGATGTTTATAACCACATATAAAAACCGGATTATGTTTATATAAGGGGGAAAATATATGCCTGGCGATAAACTGAAACGGGTAAAATCTGTAAAAAGATGGCTTGATAAAGCGGAAAATTCTTATTCGAATAATAAAGACATTTCCGGTGAGTTAAATTTAATGATGGCGCAGGCGGAAATGCAGCGGCTGAAAGAAACACATCCTCATGAAAAAGCAAAGAAGTGGGGAATCCGACTTTCCGCCATGGCAGCCGCGGCAGTCCTGTTTATTGGATTTAGCAATCTGTTTTCTGCAAATGCGGATAAATCCCCTGTGATATCCCGGGAAACAACTGTTTCAAAAGAAGAAGTGCCGAAAGTGCCGGAAGATAAAAATCTGGTGCTTTCAGAAACGGTACAGCCGACCGTGGCGGCGACTGAATCATCTAATACGGATCCGGTACCGACGAAAAGTATACAGACGGAAGCGCCTGCGCCCGTACTTCCCGTTATGTCGCAAAGTGAGATTCAAAGCGTAGTTGGCGAAGCAGGACGTGCTTTAAGGGGGCAGTCCTGATATAATATAAATCTAAGCAAGAAATAATTTAGGAGGATATTTATGATTACTTCAAGACGGAGAAAGACTTTGCTCGTATCTGCAGTACTGATTTCTATTTCGGGGTTCAGTGTTTTTGCGGAAGCACCGCAGATGGCAGGGGGCGGAAATAATATGTCCCAGAGCTCCATGGTTGATGTAAAAAGTGGACAGGCCACAGGTGAAAGGGAAATTTCCAATGAAATAGGGAAGGCGGATGCCCTTGCGGTGGAGCAGTCTCAACAGACAGTGGCTGTGGGCGATGCATCTCTGTATTTGTCGGCAGAAGATGATGCGGCAATTGCTTCGCAGGAGGGTAAAACGATTACTGCTGTCGATTTCAAAGGTGTTCCTGGAGAAGTCAAACCGAAACTGTATCCTTTGCTGCAGAGCAAACCGGGTGGTGTTGTTTCTGCTGAAAGTGTAAGAAATGATGTGGCATCCCTTGGCAGCACAGGTGTATTTTCCCAGATTTCTCCGTCTTTTTCGGAAATTCCGGAGGGCGTGCAGCTTGATTACAAACTGGTATCTAATCCGGTTGTCCATCGTGTGGAATTTACGGGGAATACCATTTTTACTGATGAATATCTGAGAAATATCATGGATATTCCCCAGGACAGCGTTTTGAACTTTGTCCTGGTTAATCAGAAAATACATGAAATTGAAAACATGTACTTGAAACAGGGGTACATTCTTGTTTCTGTTCCTGATGTGCAGGTAACCCCTGACGGAACACTGCATATAACAATTTCTGAAGGTAAGATTGAAAACATAGTGCTTGTAGGCAATGAAAAGACAAAAGACAAGGTTATTCTTCGCGAATTACGATTCAAGAAAGGGCAGCCTTTTAATAAATTCCTTGCAAGCCGCAGCATGGAACGTCTTTATAATTTAGGGTATTTTGAAGATGTAAATATGAAGCTTCTTCCCGGTACGGAAGGAGACCATAACGTATCTGTAGAAATTGATGTTATTGAACAGAAGACCGGGATTGTTACTGTCGGGGCGGGGTACTCCGATTCTGACGGCATGGTCGGTATTTTCGAACTGGGAGATACCAATTTCCGCGGAACCGGTGATAAAGTAAATCTTCATTGGGAATTTGGCGGAGCAGGGCATGGTAAAAATTATCAGCTGTCCTATACGAAGCCATGGATCAATTCCAACGGTGATTCCCTGGGTGCTTCTATTTTCAACAGGGTCTATAAATACGATGATTATAATGCAGATGGTGATACCATTGCAGAATATGATAAGAGAAGAAAAGGATGGAATCTTACCTGGGGGCGTGTCAGTGATGAATACCGCACCAATTATTTGAACTTTGAATCCGTAAAGGAATCCTATGATGATGAAGACGGATTCCAGTGGGGAAGTGGTGCGAGCAAAGAGACTGCCGCTACAAAAGCAAAATGGAGAAAGGCCATCTTTGATAATTTCGGCAGGACGAACAGCCTGACATTTACCCATGTATATGATAATCGTGATAATTACTTCAATGCCAGCAAGGGCAGACGTTTGTCCTTTTCGGCACAGTGGGGCGGACACGGACTTGGCGGAAATTATGACTTCTACAAGTTCACCACGGAGGGGCGTTTTTACAAAGGACTCGGTAATGGACATATTCTTGCACTCCGTGTAATGGCAGGTTATATTGACGGTAATGTATCTTACGGTAATCTTTTTGATTTAGGCGGCTCCAACACACTCCGTGGTTATGAAGATGACCAGTTTAAGGGAAGTAAAATGTATGCAGCTACTTTGGAATACCGTTTCCCCATTGCAAAGAAGGTACAGGGGGTCGTATTTACCGATATGGGTTCGACCTGGGGGATTGATGAAGGAAAGATTCCGTGGTATAAAGATGATAACTCTCTTAATTTCTCTGTGGGTGTCGGGCTTCGTCTTCAGACGCCTATCGGGCCGATCCGCCTTGATTATGGGCATGGTGACAGAAATAAGTTCCACTTTAGTTTCGGAACACAGTTTTAATCACAGGATAAGGAGGGAAAATGATTCCTTCTTTACGGAGACAAGCAGTTGTGCAGGCAGGCGTGGGGCTGCTCGCATGCTTTGTTTTTCTGCCGCATAATGTGGATGCGGCGCCCATAAAAAGTGTAGGTGTATCCGCAGCAACGACGCAGGGCGAAGTTCCTGATTCTGTCAGAAAACGGATAGAATCCAGCATTTCTGCTATTGGGAACCGTGTTTTTGTGGGAAAGGAGGAAAATATTTTCCGTCTGAACGCGGTTCAGTACAATAAAGTTTTGGCGGATATTGTTAATCGCGTCGTTATCGGGTATATGGTAAGTGATTTGCAGGTGGCTTATGGAGAACATACATCGATTTCTGTGGAGTTACAGCCTGTAGGGGAAATTATACGAACTGTCAGTACAGAAATTGATTATGGGAATTTGACGGAAGAAGCGGCGAAGTATGTCCAAAAAGACACGACTTCCGTACCGGTGCTTATGACGGAATTACTGACCGGTCTTCCCGTGGATTCCGTGGGGTGGGCGGAAAGTGTTTCCCAATCTGCTGGACGGGATTTGATGAAACAGATTCTTCCTGAGTTTGATGCGAAGTTTGAGGTTCATTCAGGCAAGGAAACAAAAGTACGCATATTTCTGATTCCTAAAGGAGAGATTGTGAGAAGCAGCGTCTTGTCCTTTCATAAAACGACGATTCCGCGGATTCTGCTTTTTCGCGCAGCCAGCCGGACAGAAGAAGCGATGAAAGGATTGGAGGGACTTCCCGTGAGCTTCGTGGCTCGGCACAGCCAGGACATTTCCAATCATATGAAGGAAATTCTTTTAGAGGATTCTTTTATCAAAAAGTATGAGATAGATGTAGAGACAAATTTATCGGCAGGGACAGATTCCGTTTTAAAAGTAGACGCTTTGACGGATCACTGGATTATTAAGACGGAAGCCTGGTTGGATACAGGGCGTGATGGGGATAAAAACTATGCTTTCCGTGGTATGCTCGGGCATTATATGGGGAAGCATGATGTTCTTTTCGGTGAAGTACAGCTATATCCCGGTCCTATGGAGTGGAATGTCTATGGCGGCTGGCAGCATCGTTTTGGAGATGTTCTCGAAATAGGATATAAATACGATTTTATGGAAAGTACCAATCATGTGTTTGCACGTGTGCCTTTTGGTGAAAAAGTTGCCCTGCGGTATGATCATGATTGGGGGAAAAAAGAAAATGAATATGGACTTTCTTACAAGATCCATAATTACATAACTCTTGAATATGTGTATAATGATGAAGAAGGCAAATGGCTGCGGCTTATTGCCAATTTGTAAAAGGAGTGGTTTATTATGATGACAGCACTTGGAAATAAGAAAAATGTGAAAATCTTTTCGTTTGCGCTGGCAGGTGTATTTATCGCATCTGTCGGTATCATGGCAATTGTTTCTATGGGGGATACCGCCAATGCCGCCCCTACATCCGATATTGGGGTCGTCGATCAGCGTCAGGTAATTTCCGATAATGGGACGCTTGCATTGGATTACCAAAAAAAGTTGAAGGAAACGGCGGATGAAATGCAGAAAGATTTTGATGCAAAAGCAGAAAATATGACTGATGCTGAAAAAGAGAAACTTTTTGCCGATATGCAGCAGCAGTTCAATCAGAAACGTACTTCTATCGAAAAAGAAATGGCGGATCAAGTAACGGGGGCGGTTAAATCTGTTGCTTCCAAGAGAGGGCTTTCTCTTGTGGTAGATAAAGCAGCAGTTATTTATGGCGGAACAGATATTACAAAAGATGTAAGTGATTCTCTGGCAAAATCAACATCCGCGAGTGCTGATGTTGCTAAGACAGATGCAGCAAAGACAGATTCATCGACCACGAAATAACGGTAAGAGTCCATGAGAAGAAATAGCCGCTTGATAAAGGTACTGGCAATGATCTTTGTAGGTGTGGGGCTTACGTTGGCCGGCTGCGGGACGAAAAAGGCAGAGCAGACCGCACCTCATCCGGTATATGGTGTGGCCGATTTGGAAACTCTCGTGAAATCTCACCCTAAGTACAGCGAATATTTTCGGCTGGAGACAGAATATAGCCATTTGGTGGAGAAATATAAGAATGAACAGCAGCGGATTATCCGTGTCGCCTCTCAGCAATCTAAAATCAGAGCTTCCGTTCAAGATCAAAGCGATCGGCTGGCAGCCGAGAATGAGCTGAAAATTCGTGTTAAGACCAAAGAAGATGAATTGAATCGTAAAATTCAAGATCTTTATTCGGAATTGTCTGAGAAATATAAAGAAAAAGGTGTTTTTTCTGTTGATAATCTGACTGCGGAAGAAAGAGCCCGTATGGCTAATCTTCAAATGAAACTGACCGTTCTCGGTGTAAGGGGTGACGAAAAAGAGCAGATTAAAAAAGAGCTTCATGAACTTTTAAGCTCTCGTGCGTTTCAAGGCGGATATCCCATGAACGGCTGGTTGCCGGAGGACGTGGAAAAGATGAATTCAGCACGGGAAAAGGGAAGTGCCGAATTAGAAAAGTATGCCGATGAACAGGCTGCTGAAATTAAAGCAGATTTGGATAAAAAACGGGCGGAGACGATGAAAACAATTGGTGCTGAAGGAATATTGGCAGCACCTGAGGAATTTAATGCCGAGTGGAAAGACAGAATGGAAGCAAAGCAAAAGGAAATTGCTGCTTTAAAAGAAAAAATGATGGAAGATATCAGACGGGAAGCGGGGCGTGTCGCTTCTGAGAAACACCTGACTATGATATTTACACAGTATCGCGCGAATATCAGCGCGGAAGATGTAACGGGTGATATTGCTGGAAAAATTATCGCTATGGGCAAGCAGGAGGATAAATGAGAAAGACTATATTACGTAAGTTAGCATGCATTGGATTACTTATGGCAGCTGCTGCTGTTTCTGCATGCGGAAGTGCAAACAAAGTGGCTGTGGTTGATGTACAGAAAGTACAGCAGGATTCCGCGAAGATCCAGGCAATCCAGAAAGAAATTACAGATAAGAATGCGGAAATACAGAATAGATTGACAACAGATTCACAGGCGGGGTTGTCTGATGAAGATATGCAGAAAAAGGTACAGGAAGCGCAGCAGGAGAGAATGATTTTTGTACAAAGCAAACAGAAACAGATCCAGTCAATGGTGGAAGCACAAAGCGCGGCTGTTGCAAAAGAAAAGAATATAGGCATCGTTATGCACAAGCGGGTCGTTCCTGCCGGCGCAGTAGATATTACTGATGAAGTGTTAAAAAAATTGAATGGTGTATCTGCCCCGTCATCAACAGATAAAAAATGAGGATTAATATGAAAAAAACAGCCGGAGAACTGGCGAAAATTGTCGGGGGCACACTATACGGAGATCCTGCAGTAGTTATTGATGATGTGCGCAGTGCAGAGAGCGCGGGATCGTCCCATGTGACTTTTGCAAGAGGTTTGTACGCTGAGCATATCGAAGAGATGCAGGCTGGTGTTATTTTGGTGGATGCCCTCCCTGCAAAATACACGAAGAATCTGATTGTAACGGAAGACTGTCGACGTTCATTTGGGAAATTAATTGAATTATATCATCCTGAAGAACAGCATGACGGTAAAATTCATCCTACGGCAGTAGTTAGTAAAACAGCGGTTATTGGCGAGCATGTAACGATTATGCCGTATGTTGTTGTGGATGACGGTGCAGAAATCGGAAGCGGTACTGTCGTCTATCCTTATGTATATATCGGTAAGAATTCGAAAATTGGCAAGAATTGTGAGTTGAATCCAGGCGCAGTGATTCATGAGAACAGTATTCTTGGAGATCGTGTGGTTCTTCGTGCCCATGCGGTAATTGGTGGACAAGGGTTTGGGTTTTCTACGGATGCGGCAGGTCATCATACCCATATCCGGCAGCTTGGCAAAGCGGTTCTGCAAGATGATGTGGAAGTGGGAAGCGGCAGTGCCGTAGATAATGGGGCGATGAATGACACCGTAATCGGCCGTGGTACGAAAGTAGATAACTTGGTTCACTTGGGACATAATGTGGAAATTGGAGAAGATTGCTTTATTATTGCGCAGGTTGGAATCGCAGGGAGCACGAAGATTGGTGATTCCTGCGTACTGGCAGGACAGACAGGAATCACGGGACATGTGAATATTACGGATCATGTGGTACTTGGAGGAAAAACCGGCGTGGTAGGAAATATCGAAACTCCGGGAACTTATGTAGGATATCCGGCTCGGCCGCACGGAGAATGGGGGCGGGAACAAATCATGGTAACTCGTCTTCCGGAGTTGATGAAAAAGATGCGCCGTTTGGAAAAGCTGCTCACTGAAAAGGGTATCAAATTATGATCAGATATTCTGTTACAAGGGTTCTTTGTTATTTTCGAAAAGGTGCATCTGCATCTTTTTTTATTACAAGTCAGGCAGGATGTATATGAATGGGAGTTATCAATTATTGAAGTTTCTGAGCCGTGTTTGCTGTCGTCTTTCTGATCGCAGTGCGGTAAAAATGGGACATATTTTGGGCGAGTTTTTTTGGATGCTTATTCCCAACCGTCGAAAAAAATTGGCACTGCGAAATATCTTTCGTGGGAACATCACGAAGGATGCAAAAACGGCGGAAGAAATATCTAAGGCGGCGGCAGTCCGTTTCGGCACTATCGGGATGTCCGTATTCCGTTTTCCTTTGTTGAATAAAAAAAATATTTCCGACTATGTGGTTATTCAAGGAAAGGAAAAACTTGATGAGATTCTTGCTTCAGGGGAAGGCTGTATTATTGCGGGGAATCATTGCGGCAACTGGGAACTGGAAGGGGCGGCGCTTGCTCTTTACGGGTATCCTATACTTGCAGTGGGGATGAAACAGTCGAATGAAGGTTTTGACAAATTTATTCGTGAGTATAGGTCCATTCCTGGACAGACGGTAGAATACAAAACCGGTGTCCGAGATATGTTGAGGCGTTTGAAAGAGGGGTATTTTGTGGGGCTTCTTTGTGATCAGGATCCGGGGGATACCGGACTTATTTCTCCCTTTCTTGGACAAAAGACATTGACGCCTACAGGCCCTGCTCATTTTGCACTTATGACAGGCCGTCCTGTCCTTATGGCATTCATACACCAACTTACGGATTATACTTACGAAATTATTGTTGAAGATCCTATCTATGCGGACAAAAATTTAGGAAAGAAAGAATCCGTCCGGCAGATAACTGATGATATCAATAAAAGACTTGGGAATTGGATAAAAAAACATCCTGAAGATTGGTTTTGGCTGCATAATCGGTGGAAGTGGACTGACAGGTTTTATCCTGAATTAAAGGAGGAATCATGATGCAGCTGAAAGTAGAAAAGGTAAAATATGGATCGATTCCCTGCTATGTGGTTTATCCCATACGGGAAACTGGAAAGACAGTTATCTTTTATCATGGCTGGAGCAGCAAGGGAGAATTGCAGGTCAATCGGGCGGCGTTCCTGGCCGTTCATGGGTATACAGTTTTTATTCCTGATGCGGTAAACCATGGAGAACGCCATGCACTGTCTGATTATTATACATCTGAGGGATATGATATTTTTTGGAAAACAATTTTTAGCAATGTGGAAGAATTTCCTTTTTTATATGAAAGAATTTTTTCTTGTGGATATGAAAAGCCTTTTCTTATGGGACATTCTATGGGAGGTCTGTCTGTATTGGGAATTGCCGCGTCGCATTCCGCTCATTTGCGGGGGATTGTTTCTTTTAACGGTTCCGGTGACTGGGAATTATCTCATTTATTCATGCAGGCGCGTTTTGGGATTTCTTTTGGGAGAAATTGGACACTTTATGAAGAATTGGAAAAGAGAAATCCTTTAAATCATTTATCTGATGTAAAAAGATGTCCTCTTTTGCTGATTAATGGGGAGTGTGATACTTCTGTCGATCCGCGGGCGCAGGCACATTTTTTTGATGCTTTTAAAAAAGCGGGCGGTGCCGGGGAAAAAATAGAATATCCCGGACTGGGACATTTTGTGACAACAAATATGATGGATGACGCTGTGGCTTGGATGGAAACAGTCAATTGATACAATTGGAAGCAGAAAATGGGACGCTGGAAAATGTGGAAATCGCCGCAGGAGCCATCATGATGCTGCAGGTGGTTACTGATAATATTTGGGGGTTCGCGATGTGCCAGTTCCTTGCGGGATGCTTCATAATCCGTCTTAATCCAGCACTTGTCAAGTATGCACATAGATCCTTTCATGGACGTATGTTTGGATTGTCTTCCGCAGCGCAGCAGCTTGGGAATATGGCAGGATCTCTTATTGCGGTGACGGTTATTATTCAGTCGTCTGGCAGGTATATCTTCTGGCGGGAATCATCCGGTTTGTCATGGGATTTGCCATTTACTGACGGCATATATGAAAAAGCGAATTTGGAAAATAAAGTATTTTCGATAATAGGGCATCAGACAGGCATGACCTTTGCACTTATAGGGCGGGCCTGTTTTATATTGTTTGTATTAAGGAAGATAATCGTTGATTTTATAAAGGATATCATTTTGTAAATCGTCATCTTTTTTTAATTTATGGTATCCTAAAGGAAAACCGGATCGAAAATTAAAGGAGGGAAGATAATGCATATTACCTGTGAGGGGAAGGCATATGAATTATTTGAGGGGGCAACACCACAGAATTTATGGAATATGGTTTCCGGAGGCCGTGATCCTGAAACGGCAGTGCTGGCGGACTGTGAAGGGGATATTATTGATTTCCAAACGCCCTTTACCGGTGATACTGATGTAAAATGGATTCCTCTTGGTTCTCCTCTGGCTCACCGTGCCTATCAAAGATCTCTTATTATGCTGCTTGCTATTGCTGCGAAAGAAGTATATGGCGGGGAAATAGAAGTAGCAGTGAAGCATGCTTTAGGGAAAGCGCTTTACTGTGAATTCAGTGATGGACATGTGCCTCTTCAAAAGGAATTGGATGTGCTTCGTTATAAGATGGAAGAAATCGTAAAAGAAGGAAGAGATATTACGCAGCTGACTGTGGGGATTTCCAAAGCGGAAGCTTTTCTGCGCTTAAAAGGGCGGAAGGCGGATGCAGATCTGGTTACACAAATGCCGGTCAAAGAAATTAGTGTAAGTCAATGTGGTACTTTTATTGATTACTTCTTTGGCCCCATGCTGCCGGACATGAGTTTTTTGAAAATCTTTCATTTGTCTTCATATGCACCGGGGTTTCTTTTCCATGTACCTGATCCCGGGGAAAAAGAGATTAAAGTACAGGAAGAAACGCCTTTGTTTGCCCGTGTCTTTTTGGAATCCCAAAAATGGAGCGAACTTATAGGCTGCCATTCTTTAGCGGAACTGAATGATGCCATTGATGGAGGTGCAATTATTGATCTGATTGCCGTAGCGGAAGCTCTTCATGAAAAGAAATTGGCAGAGTTAGCGGATGAAATCTGTGGCCAAGATCCTGGGATCCGTCTGGTATGCATTGCAGGGCCTTCATCATCGGGGAAAACGACTTTTATGAAACGCTTGATTATCCATCTATGGGTTAATGGCGTTCATCCCGTAATGCTTTCTCTTGATGATTATTTTAGGAATCGCGATGAAATGGGAGGAGAAAGCTGGGAGAATCTGCAGGCAATGGATATTTCCCTTTTTGAGAAAACAGTGATGAATCTTTTGGCAGGGAAAGAGGTTCAGCTGCCACGATTCAATTTTATTACAGGGAAAAAAGAGTGGTATGACGAACCTGTCCGACTCGGGGAGAACCAGCCTGTTTTAGTGGAAGGACTGCATGCGCTTAACCCCAAATTAACCTACTTTGTTCCCGGTTACCAGCAAATGCGTATATACTTGTCCGCATTGACACAAATCAATATCAATAACCATAACCGCATTTCTACGTCCGATACGCGTTTGCTCCGTCGTATGGTACGGGATGTCCAATACAGGGGGCACAGTCCTGAAGATACGCTGTCTATTTGGAAGTCAGTACGCCGGGGAGAAGAAGAGAACATTTTTTCCTTTCAAAATCGGGCGGATCGCGTATTCAATTCCGCCCTTATCTATGAGCTTCCTGTTCTCAAGAAAATGACACGGCCCATGCTGGAGAGGATAAAAAAAGGAAATCCGCTTTATCCGGAGGCGCAGAGACTAATTCATTTCTTTGAGCCTTTTCGCGAATTATCAGATGATTTTGTTCCTGACAATTCGATTCTCCGTGAATTTATCGGTTATAAAAAAACTAAATTTTCGCAAAAAGAAAGTTGACTATATCGATAAAAGGCGATATAATGAAATCAATAAATTCGGATATAAATAGATGGAGGGGTATTATGGAAATATCTGATGTGCTCGTAATCGGCGGGGGTCCTGCGGGGTTGAATGCGTCTCTTTATGCAGCAAGGAAAGCCTTATCTGTGACGCTTGTATCGACTGATATCGGCGGACAAATGATGCTGACCAATGAAATTGAAAACTATTTGGGGTTTCAGTCTGTCACGGGGATTGAACTGGCGGAAAAGATGGAAGCTCATGTCCGTCAATACCCCGTTGATTTTGTTACTGCAGGTGTAAAGGCACTGAAGCATCTGTCAGATGGTTCTTTTGCGGTACAGCTTGATGATGGAAAGAGTCTTCAGGGAAAGACTGTTATTGTAACTGCAGGGAAAAAGAGCCGTACCCTTGATATCCCCGGTGAAATAGAATATACCGGCCGCGGAGTCAGTTACTGTGCAACTTGTGACGGACCGTTTTACAGAAATAAGACGGTTGCGATTGTGGGTGGCGGAGACAGTGCTGTGCAGGCCGCCATTGAAATGTCTATGATTTCACAAAAGGTATATCTCCTTGTGCGAAGCCGTATCCGCGCTGCAGAAATTGTTGCAAAACGTATGTATGAAAAAGAAAATATCGAAGTGCTTATGGAATACATTCCGCTTCGTATTAATGGTGAACGGAAAGTCACGTCCCTCGTTGTACAAGATAAGAAGGATGGAAAAGAAATAGAATTGGCTGTAGATGGCGTATTTGTGGAAGCAGGCGGTATTCCAAACAACAGCTATTTACCGAAAGATGTTATTACAAATTCTTTAGGGGAAATCATTACAGATAAAGAAGGAAAGACAAATATTCCGGGACTTTTTGCTGCGGGTGATGTGACAGACGGAAAGAATAAGCAGGTTATCATTGCTGCCGGTGAGGGAGCTGCTGCAGCGCTGGCGGCCCATGATTATCTGCTGAGGAATTAAAATGAGGGTAACGAAGGCAGTTAAAGCAGAGCAGCTCCGCCGGCTTGCCGATGTATACAAAAACGAAGGGACTATGCTGACTTATGGCAGTCCCTTTACGCTTCTTGTCGCAGTCATATTGTCTGCGCAGTGCACCGATAAACGTGTGAATATTATTACCAATCGTATTTTCCCGAAGTTAGGTACGCCTGAGAAGATGGGAGCTTTGTCACAGGCAGAGTTGGAAAAAGAAATTCATGACTGCGGGCTGTACAGGGCGAAAGCAAAAAATCTTTTAGGTATGTGTCATATGCTTATTTCAAGATATGGCGGGAAAGTACCTGAAGATTTTGATGAATTGGTGAAGCTTCCCGGTGTAGGGCGCAAGACAGCAAATGTAGTAAGAAGTGTGGCATTCGGTTATCCTGCTATCGCTGTGGACACGCATGTATTTCGTGTATCAAATCGATTAAAATTGTCTGTCGGTGATACCCCTGATCAGGTGGAGGAAGGATTGAAGAAGGTTATCCCCATGAGAAACTGGTCCAATGCGCACCATTGGCTCATATGGCATGGACGCCGTGTGTGTCATGCACGCAGGCCGAGCTGTGAAACTTGTTTTCTGGCTGATGTATGTCCGTCATGTTCCGTCAAAGTAGAAGCATGGAAACCGAGAAAATGAAATAAAACCGGATGTCTCTTGTCAAGGTCAGGCCTTTAATGAAGAGACGCCGGTTTTTCTTTTGTTAAATATAACGTTTCAGAAAATGGAGCAAGGAATATTTTTTCTAACTGGAATATGGAAAATAGTAAAATAAATCAGTCAGTTATTTCTGCAATATGGTAATAAAGAAAAAAATATTATTCGATGAAATGCATAAGAGCATGAGGCAATATTTCGTTTTAAAGACACTTAGAACATATTCAGTAATCCCATGAAACCATATTGATTTTGCTTAAGGAACGCGTCTACTGTGTGTGTAATACCAATCGGTGTCGGTGCGGTGAGAAACAGGAGAAGAGCCACCAGTACAGTAATACCTACAGCGATTAGGTTTGTCTTACCTTTGCCGCTCATTTCATAGTAGCCGAAAATGCGCAGGCCGATAGCGGAAAAGAATACAATGACCATACCGGAAAGGGAAAAAATACCGAAAAGGATATTTGCCATGAGAAAAGCGATAAAGAAAACAGGGAGGAATACGAAAGGAAGATTATAAGCAAGACGTGTGGGATTTACATTTCTTTTCAGGTCGTCAATCCAATCAGCCATATCAAAACCATAGAGACCGGCAGGAATGAAAGCGGCAAGAATGACCTTATCCCAAACGGAAGCTAAACGATCGCGGTCATTACCGACCCACCAGAAGAATGCACAGAGGGCTAAAATAACAAAACCGCCCAGTCCATAATAAAGCGTTTCTGGGATAAATTTTACAGCAACCATGGACAGCGTCATAAGGACTGCGCCGCCGATGATGTATGGCATAAGTTCGCCTTTTTCCATACGGTGTTCTTCTGGGATTTTCATCCGCATCTTTGCCAGTACTTCAGCCATGAATACGAGAAGGAAAATAGCGAGACCTGCAAAGGGATAGAGAATAAGAGAAATTAAAATAAGGGCAATTGCAGGGATAATTTTCCATCCCGGAAATACTTCCATCTTTTTGAAATTTACCCGATTTTTCTGTGTGTAAATAGTCAGACGCATAAATACGAGATAAGTAAGCATTATGCCGATTGTCTCCAAAGGTGTAGCACCAACGTAGAGAACAGCACAGCATACAAGGATGGATATAGGCGCACCGGAAAAACGAGAGATAACAGCACTGAATACGCCTACATTCAGGAAATAAGCGAGGGTGGTAATAAAGTCCAAATCTTCCATCTCCTTAACTGAAAATTTCAATAATGATGTACTTACAAAGTATACCCATAAAAAAGAATTGACGCAAGAAACAGAAAAAACTTGGCAAGGATATATTCTCTGATGGGAAGTCACTTTTACATGGCCGGTAAAACCTGTTAAAATAAAATAAAACAGGCAATAAAGGAGGCGGGTATGGATTCTTTAGTGATTGTTGATTGCCAATATGATTTTATTGATGGATCATTGGCATGTAGCGGAAGTCATGAGGCGGTGGCATACCTTATTAATTTTATAAACAGGCATGAGATGGAAGTGTTGTATACTTCTGATTGGCACAGCCCGGCAAACAGGTCTTTTAAGGTGAATGGAGGCATCTGGCCGATTCATTGTGTCGCCGGGGAAAAAGGTTCTGCTTTGGACAGACATTTCTTTGCGGATATTATCGATGTTAAAAATCGCCCGAATGAAGAAAATATTTTTCATAAAGGAATGGATGATATTGTTGAAGAATATTCCGCTTTCCATGGAATAAATAAAAAAGGGATTCCGCTTGGCACAATGGTGACAGACCATGTTTATGTAGGTGGCATTGCTTCTGAATATTGTATCAAAGAAACGGTTTTTGAGTTATTAAAGGCTGGGCATAAGGTCACGCTTCTTGTCAAAGGTCTTGGTTATGTGGATTATAACGGCCATTTGGCAGCAATAGATGCAATGAAAAAGCTTGGCGTGGAAATTTTGGAGTGATGAAGGAAGAAACTTTGCGGGATATCGGAGAGTTTGAATGTATTCACCGTATTGCCCATGATCTTATTTACCGGCCTGAATTGGTCAAGCTGGGCACAGGTGATGATGGAGCTGTATTTATGACGCCTTGCGGATACGACGAGGTGATTTCCACGGATACTATGGTGGAAGGAATTCATTTTACAAAAAGAACGATGTCTGCCGCTGATACGGGATATCATCTGTGTGCTGTGAATTTCAGTGACATGGCGGCCATGGGGGCGGAGCCGGTATCTTTCGTAATATCTGCTGCGCTTCCAGGGGATTTGTCTATTACATGGATAGAATCCTGTTATGATGGAATCCGTGAATGCTGCCGCGAATACAGCGTCAATCTTCTTGGCGGAGACATCACCGGTTCAAAACAGGGGGTTATTCTCACAGGGACGATAGTAGGTATCGTTCCTGAAAATCAAGCGGTAAAGCGGAGCGGTGCCAAAGAGGGAGATATCGTTTTTGTCACAGGAACGCTTGGTGATTCGTCAGCAGGATTGTCTATCCTCTTAGATGGTAAGAAAGAAGAATACCCTATGTTGGCAATCCGGCATCAAAGACCGAAACCGCAAATAGATTTTGGCCAGATCCTTCGAGAAAGTGGAGCCTCTTCGCTCAATGATGTATCTGACGGTCTTTCGCGGGAAATCAATGAAATAGCATTGGCAAGCCGGGTGACGATAGAATTGGAAAAAGAACGGATTCCTCTGTCTGATGAACTTTGCCGATGGGGACAGGACTGTGGAAAAGAGCCTTTCCATTTTGCCATTAATGGTGGAGAAGACTATGAATTGGTTGGTACGATTTCTAAAAAGAATTGGGAATATGTAAAGGGTATTGGTGGTGTGACCGGAATCGGACATGTCACGAAAGCAGGGAAAGGGCAGGTATTTCTTAAAGATAAAAATAGTATAAAACTGCTTACAATAGCAGGGTATGACCATTTTCGTTCATAAGGAGGAATTATGCATACACTCGTAATAATCAGACATGGAGAAAGTCAGTGGAATAAGCTGAACCTGTTTTGTGGCTGGACGGATGTAGATTTGACAGAAACAGGGTATGAAGAAGCCCATCAGGCAGGAAGACTTTTGAGAGAAGGAAATTACCATTTTGACATATGCTATACGTCTGTTTTAAAGCGGGCCATCCATACTGCTTATACTGTTCTTGATGAATTGGATCTGGCATGGATTCCCATGGTAAAAGATTATCATTTGAATGAACGTCACTACGGCGCGCTCCAAGGCTTGAACAAGAAGGAAACAGCAGAGAAATATGGTGACTCCCAAGTCCATCTTTGGCGCCGTTCTTATGATGTGCGGCCGCCGGCTTTGCCGAAGGATGATGAACGAAATCCTGCAAAACAGGCGCCTTACCAGCGGTATAAAGGAACTGTGGAGCTGCCGCTGACGGAATGCTTGAAAGATACCGTGGCCCGTGTAGCACCTTATTTTGAATCGGAAATCAAGCCTAAAATTGAATTGGGAGAAAATGTTTTAATTACAGCCCACGGAAACTCTATCCGTGCTCTGAGAAAGTATTTGGAAGATATTTCTGATGATGAAATTGCCGGTATGAATATTCCTACAGGTGTGCCACTTGTATACCATTTGAATGAGGACTTTACAGTTGATCATGTAGGTTATCTTGGTGATGAAGACATAATTCGTGCGAAAATTGACGCTGTAAAAATGCAGTCTGTTCGTACGGAAGAAAAGAAGTAAATTTTACGGGATAAAGGCAGTATAGTGCCGTGAGGTGTATGACGGAAAAGATAAATTCGTTTGATTTTTATGTACCGATGGACATTCCCCTTGTCCTGGAGGGCGGCGCTATGCGAGGTGTTTTTGAGGCAGGCGTTTTAGATGTATTTATTGAAAAAGGGCTCCATTTCCGGAAGGTAGTTGGTACGTCAGCAGGAGCCATGCAGGGAATGTGTTATATGTCCGGACAAAAAGGACGCAATATCCGAATCAATACGACTTATTGTAATGATCCGCGGTACATGGGAATAAAACATCTTCTCAGAGAAAAGAACTATTTCAATTTTAAATTCATGTTTGGCGAGCTGGCAAATGAACTGGATCCTATGGACATGGAAACATATCGTGCATCAGATACTGAATTGTATGCTGTTGTAACCGACGGACAAACAGGGAAGGCACGTTATATTTCAAACAAAAGCCGCAGTGAGGAAGACTTTGTGAAAGCCGTAGAAGCGAGTGCATCCGTTCCTGTTCTTTCGCCGCCTGTAGAAATAGATGGCATTCCTTATGTGGATGGCGGGCTTGCCATGCCACTTGTTCCATTTTATGATGAACTTCCTTTTCCTGTAAAAAATCTGTATATATATTGACACGGCCGATTTCCTACAGAAAAAGGCAGATGCCCTATTTCTTGAGGAAGATGGCAGAAGCCGTGTGGGGAAGAAAATATCCTGCCATTGTAGATTCCATGTGTACTATTCCGGAACGGTACAATGCACGGCTGGAAAAGATTTTACAGATGGAAAAAGAGGGAGATGTTTTTATTTTCCGTCCTGAAAATCCGGTGAAAGTCAGCCGGGCAGAACGGAACCCTGCCAAACTTCGTGTGCTTCATGGCGAAGGATACAGAATCGGCATGATGCGCTTTGATGAATTAATGAGGTGGCTTCATGGATAAAGTGAATTTGACAACCCATAGTGAAGAAGAAACAATGGCCTTTGGTGAGTGGATTGGCGCTCATGCAGTGAATAACCTGTTTATCGCCTTAAATGGTGATCTTGGTACGGGAAAAACACACTTTGTACAGGGGCTGGCTAAGGGAATGGGTATCAATGATGCGGTTGGCAGTCCTACCTTTATGATTATGAATTATTATGAGGGGGTACTGCCACTGAAGCATTTTGATTTTTATCGGTTGGGTGACGAAAAAGATTTATATAATATCGGATGGGAGGAGTACAGCAGCGGTGGTGTGACAGTCGTAGAGTGGGCGGATGTATTTCCTGCTTTGCTGCCGCCGGAAAGTATTACTGTCCATATAGAAAGAATCAATGAGACTATGCGCCATATTTCCCTGTGCTGGGGAAAAGGCGCTCCGGAATCAGTTGTAAAGGAGATTATAAAGTATGTTGCTTGCCATTGATACCTCTTCTTTTGTTCTCAGTTGTGCGCTGGCGGAGAAGGACAAGCTTGTAGCCGAGTGGACAGTACAAAAAAGGTTAACCCATTCAGAACAGCTCATACCACATATGGATGAAATACTGAAAGATGCAGGAGTGGATCAAAAGGAGATTACTGCCATTGCTGCTGCCAAAGGACCGGGGTCGTTTACCGGTCTCCGTATCGGACTTGCTACCGCAAAGACAGCAGCTTATATATGGGAAGTTCCGCTTATCGGCGTAGATACCCTGGAAGCGCTGGTATGGAATCTGGTTGGCGCGAGAGCTTTTATTCTTCCCCTGCTGGATGCCCAGCGTGGAAACGTTTATGCGGCGATGTATGGCTCTTTTGATGAGATATGGCAGGAAGCACCCGCAGAAGCAGCCTCTATTGATGAAGTGGTTAAAGCAGCAGCCAGCCATGGCGGACCGATTCTTGCTGTAGGTGAAGGTGCAGAAATGTATCGGGAAAAGCTTCTTGCAGAAGGGATACAGGTGGCACCACCCCATAATTGCTGTGCCCGTGCCTCTTCAGTGGCGATGGCCGCATTTGTCCGATGGGAAAAAGGACAAATTGATGATCCCCTTCAGCTTATGCCAAATTATATTCGCAGAAGTGAGGCAGAGGTTTTATGGGAAAAACTTCACGGTATGAATTAATAGTTATAAAAGCAGAAGAAAAGGATATCAGCGATATTTATCAAATTGGGACAGTTTCTTTTTCTGATGCTTGGCGTGAAGAAACTATAAGAAATGATATGAAGGGCGGACACAGCTGTTATTTCATTGCAAAACTTGCCAAAAAAGTTATTGGATATGGATGTTTTTGGTTTATTGCTGATGAAGCCCAGCTAATGAATATAGGTGTGCTTCCTGAGTATCGTCGTATGGGAGCAGCGGAAAAAATATTGAAGCAGGGGTTGGAGGAAGCTGCGGAGCGTCATATGGAAGTCATTTTTCTCGAGGTTCGTGTGAGTAATCTGCCTGCCCAGTCGCTATACAGGAAACATAATTTTCAAACGGTCAGCGTAAGACAGGATGTCTATGAACTGCCCCGTGAAAATGGATATATCATGTCCCGGAAGGTGTAAGGAGATAAAATGAAAATCTTAGCGTTTGAAACAAGTTGTGATGAAACTTCCTGCGCTGTTATCGAAGACGGACGGAAGATTTTATCCAATGTTATTTCCACACAAGTTCCTATACATAAAAAATTTGGCGGCGTTGTGCCCGAGATTGCATCCCGGCACCATATTGAAGACGTTCTTCCTGTGGCTATTGAAGCACTGGAAGAAGCCCGAGCCGGCTGGGAGGATATCGATGCTGTTGCTGTTACACAAGGGCCGGGGCTGGTGGGTGCTCTTTTGGTGGGCGTAGCTGCAGCCAAGACGGCAGCATGGGTTTTAGGAAAACCGTTAATTGCGGTGAACCATATGGAAGGACATATTTTTGCCAACCTTCTCCAGTATTCTGATTTGGAACCTCCCTTTTTATCGCTTGTCGTTTCCGGTGGACATACTATGCTTGTTGTTGTTCGTGACTACAATACTTTTGAACTCCTTGGACAGACGAGAGATGATGCGGCCGGTGAAGCTTTTGATAAAATTGCACGGGTTATGGGGTATCCTTATCCCGGCGGTCCTTATATCGATAAATTGGCAAAAGCGGGAAATCCTAATGCTATAGAATTCCCGCTGGCCTTGAGGAAAGAACATAGTTTCGATTTTTCGTTCAGTGGATTGAAATCCGCTGTGATTAACTACATTCATGCGAAAGAGATGAAGAAGGTTCCCGTTTCTTATGAAGATGTAGCTGCTTCTTTCCAAAAAGCGGTTGTAAACGCATTGCTTGAAAAGACAATGGCAGCTTTGGATAAAACGAAGTTGAAAACAGTAGCCTTAGCAGGCGGCGTCGCGGCGAACAGCGGACTTCGTGAAGCAATGGAGAAAAACTGTCTGAAAAGAAATGTTCGTATATGCAGTCCTGCTCCCGGGCTTTGTACGGATAATGGCGCTATGATTGGCTGCCGGGCGTATTACATGGCGCAAAAGGGGGATTTTGCGCCAATGACATTGAACGCAGATCCACGCCTTCCCTTTCTGGCAGAACGGGGGAAGGTTTAAAGGTAATTTAATACAGGCGGTACTTATGAATCAGCTCTATTCGCTGGCCCGTGAGATGACGAATCTTACGGATGTGCAGATTCGTATTTTGGATCATATGGAAGCAGCTCTCCAGTTCGCTGCTGATATTTCCAAAAATCAAATTTACATCTGCGCAAAAGGAAAAAATGAAAGTGTAGAAATAGTTCTTTTGGCGGCAAAGCCTTCTTATTCCATGGGGAATACCTTTTTTGACAGAGGGGATGCCTATTTAGATGAGGAATTTACTCTTGTGGAAAATGTATTCTCTACAGGCAGTAAAGTCGTTGGACGAAAGGAACTTGATTTAGGGCGGTTGGTAGCGCTGACAGCATATCCTGTTTTTGATAATGCCGGGATTCCTTTTGCTGTGGCTGCTTTTCTGTCTAATTCCCAGTCTCAGCAGCAGGTTCTTACCGATACGGCTTATATGATGCTCCAAGTGCCGATGGAAGAAGGGGCGTACCATTATCTTCGTCCCCAGGATGGGATGGTTATCCTTGATTCCGTAGGACGTATCATGTATGCCAATGATATGGCGGATGATTTATATTTTGTTCTTGATAAGGAAACGGTGGAACGGAAAGAAATCATTGGGCATTCCATGGTTCATCTGCCATTGGTGGATAAAATTATGGAAACGAAAAAGCCGGCATATGGCGATGAAGTATCCGGGAATATGATATTGTCTGCCTGGGGAATGCCTATTCTTTCCGGCGGCCGTGTGTCTCGCACGATCCTTCTTTTAAGTGATGTAACTGCAATCCGTGAAAAGGAACGACAGATTATGGTGAAGGACTCCGTTATTCGAGAAATACACCATCGTGTGAAGAATTCTTTGAATACTATTGCCGGGATACTTCGGATGCAGGCGCGCCGGGCAAAAGATACTGATACGAAAGAGGCATTGAGAGTTGCGGTGAACCGCATATTGGGAATTTCCCAAATCCATGATGTTTTGGCGAGCCAAAGCGGGGACCATGTGAATTGGAATGTATTTTTGGATAAAATCTGCCGGCTTTCTGTCGACAGTCTGGCAGTATGCCCTATCGAATTAGTACGGCCGAATAATGAAATGAAGCTGCTTATTAATTCGGAAAAAGCGGTTCCATTGGCTATTGCTACAAGTGAATTAATTCATAATTCTATTGCCCATGGTTTTAAAGGTATGGAAGACGGTGTACTTATTGTAAGTGCTTCTGTAGAAAATGGTATGCTCCATACCTGTGTAAAAAATAATGGGCATATCTTAGATACACATTTCAGTACGAAATCTTTCGATCTGGGGTTGCAGATTGTCCGTACCTTAGTAGAAATAGAATTAAATGGTTCTTTTATATTGAAAAATAAAGGAGATATGGCAGAAGCCCATATCCGAATCCCTTTATCGATTATGGAGAACAAAAGATGAGTGAAACATATCGTATCGTTATCGCCGATGATGAAGCGATTATATGTATGGATTTAAAAGAAATATTAGGAGAAGCAGGGCATGAGGTGGTCGGTATATGTGCAGATGGCGTGCGTGCCTTGGAACTGGTAAAAGAGGAAAAACCGGATCTCGTGATTCTAGATGTACAGATGCCGAAGCTTGATGGATTACAGGCTGCAAAACTGATTGCCCATGATGATCTGGCGCCTGTTGTCCTTTTAACTGCTTATGGTGATGCGGAGACGGTGGAGAAAGCGAAACGATCCCATGTTTTTGGCTATGTCATGAAGCCGGTAGAAGAAAGAAATTTATTTCCTGCACTTCAGATTGCTGTCAGTCAGTATCGCAGCAGACATGAAATAGCACACCGTGTGAAAGAAATGGAGAGGGAACTGGCATCACGCAAGATCATTAACCGCGCCAAAGGGCTGCTGATGGATTACTATCATATCAGTGATGAAGAAGCTTATCATAAAATGCAGCAGACCAGTATGCGTCGTGGAATTCTCTTGACTGATGTGGCGCAAAAAGTTATTAAGGAAATTATGGTGAGAAAGAATATGCTGTCATAATTGTTCATGGTGTCCATATTTATATTCGATCAAAGGAGTGATGAAAATGAAATTTATATTTTTGGGACATGCGTGCTTCCAGATTGATACAGGAAAGGAAAAACTGCTTTTTGATCCTTTCCTCACCGGGAATGGACTTGCCGAAGAAGCTGCCAGCAAAGTAGAATGTGACTATATTTTTCTTTCCCATGCCCATGCGGATCATTTTGGAGATGCTATTGCTATTGCGGAACGGACAGGTGCAAAAGTCATCGCTATTCCTGAAGTCATCGGACTTTTTCCGAAAACCGTAATCAATTTCCAGCCCATGAACCTTGGGGGAACTTTTACGGCGCCTTTCGGTAAAGTGAAAATGGTGCAGGCCATCCACAGCTGTGGTGTGGCAGGCGGTATTCCTTGCGGATTTGTACTGTCTTTCAATGATGGTTTGACACTTTACTTTGCCGGAGATACGGCACTCTTTGGCGATATGAAACTTTTTGGGAAACTTTTTGATATTGACTATGCTGTTCTTCCTATCGGTGATAACTATACTATGGGACCAAAAGATGCGATTTTGGCAGCGAAATTTTTAAAAACGAAAAAAGTTATTCCCGTCCACTATAATACATGGCCTGTTATTTCACAAAATCCTGAAGAATTTAAGAAGGCGGCAGCGCGGGAAAATGTTTCTGTTGTAGTTGTGAAGCCAGGAGAATCCGTCGAATTATAATTGTAGGAGATGAGAAAATATAAAGGGCAGGTATTATTTGCGTTCTAAGGCTGATAATACCTGCCCTTTAAGCAGAGTAGCGAAAGTGGTGGACTAGCACAAAATATCATACTGTGAGAGGGATGGATTTAATCTCCGATGAAAACGTATTGACAATTCATGGGGGCAAGAATATACTAATAACGTAAGTTTAGCACTCGATATGAGTGAGTGCTAATAAAGGTGATAAAGATGGCAAAATGGACAATGAATGATGCTTTTGACGGACTCAATGAACTGACTGAAAGAAAAAGAAGAGTGCTGTGGGCTATTGTTCAGGATTATTCTTCTACGGCTGAGCCGGTTGGATCCCGTACTATTGCACGGAAATATGATTTAGGCGTAAGCAGTGCCACTATTCGCAATGAAATGCAGGATTTGGAAGATGAAGGGTATCTTGAACAGCCTCATACTTCCGCGGGACGGGTTCCTTCTATTAAAGGGTACCGGTACTATGTGGATTGGCTTATGCAGCCGTCTCCTGTGACTCCTGAAGAAGAGTCTCTCCTTGTGGAGGCATTGACTGGTCACGTGGCAAAGGTAGATGAGATATTTCGAAATATGGCTAAGGTTGTGTCAATGCTTACACGTTCATTGTCAGTAGCAGCCTCTTCCGGACAACAAAGTATATTGAATTATATCCGTTTTCTTCCATTAGATGGCAGGCGGGCAATTCTTCTTGTAGTTACCGGTGGGGGGGAAGTGTCAAATGCAATTATAAAGATTCCTGATGATTCATCTTTTGATGAGATGCAGCTGCTTGCTGATAAATTGAATCATTTCCTTCATGGACGGGATTTGGCGCGTGTGGATGAAAAGTTTATTATGTCTTTCCAAAAAGACGTGGAAAGAGATTTATCCCCTTATATACATATTTTTGCAGCTATGCAGGAGGCAGTGAAAACGCAGAAACAGGTTTATTCTGACGGTGCGTCACAGTTGATTGAGCAGCCTGAGTTTCAAAATGTGGAGAAAATGCAGGATATATTGAATTTATTGGAAAAGCGGGATATACTGGAAAGCATGCTTCTCTCTACTATGGATCGTCCGATTGCGGTCCATATAGGTACAGAAAATGCATTTAAGAATTTTGAAGATTTATCTGTGGTACGGGCGCAATTTACGGCCAATGGCAAAGTGATTGGATCGATGGCTGTTTTGGGGTCTACCCGTATGCAGTATGAAAAAGTAGTAGGGATGATGTATTTTATGCAGCATCAATTAAATCAACTCTTGGAAAAGGATGATGATTAAATTTTTGAGTCAATGGTAATGATTCATAAGATAAGAAGAGTCTCAAAAATAAAGTGAGGAGGTTTTGTGAATGGCAGAAAATAAAGATAAAGTAAAATTAGAAGATACTTTTTCTGCTGATGAGGCAGCTGTAAAAACTACTTCTAAAAATAAAGAAGAAAAAGCTGCAGTGAGAGAAGAAGTCCAGGGAAAGGTAGAAGCTGATTTGGCAACTTATAAAAATAAGGCGGAAGAAGCAGAGTCCAAACTGGCAACTACAATTTCTCAATATATAAGACTTCAGGCGGATTTTGAAAATTTCCGCCGCCGCAGCCGTGAAAATGAGGCGAAACTGTCAGATACGGTGAAAGCAGGTACAATGAAGGAATTTCTTCCGATTGTGGATAATTTTGAAATGGCTCTTGCGCAGATAAAAAGAAGTAGCGCTCCTGCTACATTTATTCAGGGGGTTGAATTGCTGCTTAAGCAGTTTGTGAAATTTTTAAATGATTCCGGTGTCACAGAAATCGAAGCGGTAGGAAAGCCTTTTGATCCCCATTTCCATGAAGCAGTTATGCAAATTTCTTCTGATGAATGGGAAGATGATACAGTTTCTATGGTATTAAAGAAGGGATACATGTATAAAGATATGGTGCTCCGGCCTTCCTCTGTACAAGTTTCCCATAAACCTTAATTTTTGTAAAAAAGTCATTAATTATCAGGCAAAGCCTGAAAAGAAAGGGGACATAGTAAATGTCAAAAGTAATTGGTATTGATCTTGGTACAACCAACTCTGTCGTAGCTGTTATGGAAGGTGGTGAACCTGTCGTCATTTCTAATGCGGAAGGTTCCCGCCTGACTCCGTCGGTGGTAGGTTTTTCTAAAAATGGAGAAAGGCTGGTAGGACAGCTTGCGAAGCGCCAGGCCGTCTCCAATCCGGATCGCACCGTTGTTTCTATTAAGCGGCACATGGGTGAAGGAAATTACAAAGTAAATATTGATGGAAAAAGTTACACGCCGCAGGAAATTTCTGCAATGATTTTACAGAAACTGAAAACAGATGCGGAAGCTTATCTTGGAGAAACAGTTACTGATGCGGTTATTACCTGCCCGGCATACTTTACTGACAGCCAGCGTCAAGCGACAAAAGATGCAGGTACTATTGCGGGTTTGAATGTGCTCCGTATTATCAATGAACCGACGGCATCTTCTCTTGCTTACGGTCTGGATAAAATAAAAGACGGCAAAGAACATCGTTTTCTTGTTTATGACCTTGGCGGCGGTACTTTCGATGTGTCCATTTTGAATTTAGCTGATGGTGTATTTGAAGTGGAAGCTTCCCATGGCAATGGACATCTTGGCGGTGATGATTTTGATGCCCGTATTATGGACTGGATCGCTACTACCTTTAAAGCACAGAATGGTTTTGAATTGCACCGTGATCCAATGACCAATCAGCGTTTGAAAGAAGCGGCTGAGAAGGCAAAGATCGAGTTGTCCAATGTTATGTCTACCGACATCAATCTTCCGTTTATTACCATGGATGTGAATGGACAGCCGGTACATTTCAATGCCGCTCTGACTCGTGCCATGTTTGACAAGATTACGGAAGATCTCGTTATGGATACTATGGAACCGATTGACTTAGCATTGAAAGATGCGGGGCTTACTGTAAACGATATTGACAAGGTTCTTCTTGTCGGCGGCTCTTCCCGTATCCCTGCCGTACAGACGCTGATTAAGAATAAGTTTGGCAAAGAGCCGAGCAAGAGTGTTAATCCTGATGAATCCGTTGCTGTTGGTGCGGCTATTCAGGCGGGCGTACTAAAAGGAGAGGTCAAAGATGTTCTCCTTCTCGACGTAACACCATTGTCTCTTGGTATTGAAACACTCGGCGGTGTATTTACGACTATGATTAAAAGAAATACAACGATCCCGACATCCAAGAGCCAGGTATTTTCTACTGCCAGCGACAATCAGCCGTCTGTAGATATTCATGTGCTCCAGGGGGAAAGGCCGATGGCTGTCAACAATAAGACATTGGGGCGGTTTGAATTGTCCGATATCCCGCCGGCTCCCCGTGGAGTACCACAGATTCAGGTTACTTTTGATATTGACGCTAATGGCATTGTCCATGTTTCTGCAAAAGATTTGGGGACAGGCAAGGAACAGAAAATTGATATTAAATCTTCTTCTGGCCTGACTGATGAAGAAATTGAAAGAATGCAGCAGGATGCGAAAGCCCATGAAGAAGAGGATAAGAAGCATAAAGAAATTATTGAAGAAAGAAATAAGGGTGAAGCACTAATTTATCAGGCTCAGAAAACGATTAAAGATCTTGGCGATAAGGCCGATGCGGAAAAGGTAAAAGAAATCAATGAAGCGATTACCCGGCTACAGGAAACACTAAAAGGGGAAGATGCAGAAAAGATGAAAGCTGATGCGGAAGCGCTCACAAAGCCCCTTTATGAAATGACCAGCAAGATGTACGAGGCGGCCCAACAACAGGGTGCATCGGAAGCAGGAGCTGCCCAACAGGATTCCCAGCAGAAAAAGAAATCGGATGATAATGTGGTTGATGCAGATTACAAAGTGGTTGATGACGATAATAAATAACAGCCAGTGGTTAGTTAGCATACGGGCTGCGGGTGATTTTTGGTTATCCGCAGCTCTATGCTGTTTATTGTAGCAGAAAAGGATTGTGTTTCTGGAATGGCAAATCGGGATTATTATGAAGTCCTTGGCATTGATAAAAACGCCACGGAAGCAGATATAAAAAGAGCATACCGGAGAATGGCCCGCAAATACCATCCGGATTTGAATAAGGAACATCCGAAGGAAGCGGAAGAAAATTTTAAAAAGGTAAATGAGGCATACCACGTTCTTTCTGATGCGGATAAAAGAGCGCAATATGATCAGATGGGGCACGATGCCTTTCGTCAAGCGGCGCAGAATGGCGGCGGACCGGGAGGTTTCGGCGGAACTGGCGGTTTTGATTTCAGCAGCTTTGGTGGCGGAGCAGGCGGTTTTGACTTCGGCGATATTTTCGATATGTTTGGCGGAGGTGGGAGAAGGAGCCGAAATGGTCCGGAACAGGGGGCGGATCTCCGCTATGATATGGAAATTACTCTTCGTGAGGCGGCCAGTGGTATTCATAAGACCTTTACTGTAACGAAAAATGAAACTTGTGACCATTGTCATGGGGATGGAGCGGAACCGGGAAGTTCAGTAGACACCTGCCATGCCTGTCATGGTACAGGTCAGCAGCGTATTGTTCGGAACAGTCCTTTCGGACAGATGGTGAATGTTGTGACTTGTCCGGATTGTGGCGGTACAGGCAAAATTATTAAAAATAAATGCAGCCGCTGCCATGGGAGCGGTACGACCCGTAAGCAGAAGAAATTGGAAGTAAATATTCCTGCAGGCGCAGATACGGGTGTACGTATGCGTATTTCCGGTGAAGGAGAACCCGGTAAACGGGGAGGACCGAAGGGGGATCTTTATGTATATATTTACGTCAGATCTGATCCTGATTTTGAACGGCAAGGGGATGATCTTTACTGCAGGGTACCTGTTTCTTTCCCGACAGCGGCGTTGGGAAGCACTATCCAGGTAAAAACGTTGGATAAACAGGTGGAACTCAAGATTCCTGCAGGAACGCAGAGTGGTACACGTTTTCGTATTTCAAAAGAGGGAATGCCTCGCCTGCAGTCATCCTATAAGGGCGATTTATATGTGGAAGTGAAAGTGGTTGTTCCGAAAAAGCTGAAAGAAAATCAGAAAGAAGCTCTTTTGAACTATGCGAATGTATCAGGTGAAGATGTTACCCAGTATAAAGGGAAGGGCTCGTGGCTGGATAAAATTATTGACAAAATAAAAAGTTGCTGAATCTTGGAGTAGAAAAATCGTATCCTCTGAAAGAGGATACGATTTTTTCGTACCGTGATCTATTATTAGAAGAAAAAATGGAAAATCGCAAGGAAAACGGTTCCCGGAATTCCGAAGATAGCAATAACGACAATGTCAAAAAAGCTCCACGGCATATGGACAATATGCAGTAAATTGATGACGTAATATAACAGACCGCCCAAAATAATATTTCCAAGTAAAGGAAATACGGCACAGCTTAGGAATTTCCACAAAAGAAAAATACAAACAGCAGATGTAATGAGACCGACGATGCTGGCATCCATAATTTCCATAGAGAACCTCCCGATGATGAATCAATTTGATATATTTTAGTATTTCAAGAAATCTGATTAGTAAGGTGAGAAGCCCTGTAAAAAAGCATATGCTTCATGTATGTGTAAGTTGTCCGGCTTTTTACACAAAGCACACGCTTTTACATTTCTTTTCTATTTTCTACTGCGCCGGCCAATGTCATGCTGTCAGCATATCCTACGTCACCGCCGGCAGGAAGGCCGCGGGCAATCCGTGTAACACGGACAGAAAGCGGTTTAATCAGGTGGGACAGGTAGTATGCTGTCGCTTCGCCTTCTGTATTGGGGTCTGTCGCAATAATGACTTCTTTTACTGTATCATCGGCGAGCCTGTTTAAGAGCTCTTTGATTTTGAGCTGTTCTGGACCAATACCATCAAGAGGGGAAAGGACGCCGTGGAGAACATGGTACAAACCATGGTATTCATGGCTCTGTTCCAGTGCCTGCACATCCTGAGGATGCTCCACTACACAAATCATTGATGAATCGCGTCGGTTGTCACCACAAATCTCACAGGGGTCTGATGTAGCTAAATTACAGCAGATAGAACAATAGCAAATCTTATCCCGTGCAGAATGGATGACATTGATAAATGCGTCTATATCTTCTTTAGGACGTTCCAACATAAAGTAAGCAAGCCGTCTTGCCGTTTTTACACCGATTCCGGGGAGTTTGCGGAATTGTTCGGCTACAAGTTCTAAATCACTGTTCATCAGAACATGCCGCTGGGGAGACCAAGGCCGCCGGTGACCTTGCTCATACCTTTCTGTACCATTTCATCAGCTTTTTTGCCTGCTTCATTGACAGCAGTGGTGATGAGATCTTCTAACATTTCCGGATCTTCCGGATCAATAGCATCTTTTGCGATTTTCAGGGAAACAATTTTTTTTTCGCCATTCATAATGAGAGCCACAGCACCGCCGCCTACAGAAACGTCAACTGTCTGCTGTTTTAATTCTTCCTGTATCTTTTGCATATCTTCCTGCATTTTACGAGCCTTTTTCAACATATTCTGCATCTGTGCCTTGTTGCCAAACATAAATAATTCCTCCTCGAAAAGCGATTGTTACCTTTTACAAATAAAACTTATAATTTCACATTCATCATTATACCGTATATCGGCAAATATAGTAAATTTGTCAAATTGGATCTATTTCTTTTCATAGATATCACAGTCGGAAAGAATTCGGAAAGCTTTTGCAAGTGCAGGCATATCTTTCTCATCGTCTGGGATTTCAGATTTTTCAACCAGTCGGTAATCACTATCTGCGGTTTCCGCCATCGGTTCCTTTTCAGTTTCATGAATCGATGCTGCGGAATCTGTATACATTTGCACTTGCCTAAGAGCATCTGCTTCATCGACAGTACCTTTCAAGATGGAATGGAATTCGACAGGAATTCCGATGGCATTTATGAACGCATCTTTGATTGTATTCTGATAGCCTTTATTATTTCCTGCGAGAACAAGGTAAGGCTGGGGGGCTACTGCAATAGCCCGGGATTTACTTAACAGGATCAGACTGCTTTTTTGAAGACAGTATAAAATATCAATGCGATGGTTAATTTCAAAAAATGCCAGTACCTTTGCCCATATATCATTATAGGTCGAGGGATCCAGAAGTGTTTCACCAATCTCATGGCTGGTTTCAGCCTTCTTTTCTTCGGGAGATTTTTTTGTTTTGCAGGGAAGAGTCGGCTTACTTTTTGTGGCAGGTTCCATTTTTACCGGTGTTTTATCAGCAGGAGGGGGCGGTACCACTTCCTTTGGAGAATCCGGGCAGGTGGTTGTACTTGCCGCAGGGGCGGGGGTAAGTGCTGTAGGTGTGACGAGAGGTATAGAAATCGTTGGGGGCAGTATGGCGGGTGACGGAGCAGCGGGTATAGTTTCGGTTTGCGGGAGCGTGCTGCTTTTCATAAGTACAGATACGTTTTTTTCCAATGCTGTGATCCGTTCTTCTAAACTGTCCAATGCCTGTGAACCACGGAGACGGCATAGGCGGAGAAGTCCCATTTCAGCACTCATGCGGGGAGATGAACTTCTGTTAGCTTCAGAAAAAGAATGGTGGAGAGAATCGAAAAGTGCGTCCAAGTAAGCATCACTTAATTCCTGAGCATCTTTTTGTATAACAGAAATCTTATTTCCATAAGCAGATAATTCCGGTGCGTTTGGATTCACTTTGCAGATCATAATACTTCTGAAATGTTCCAATAAATCAGAAAGTATAGCGGAAGGTTCCTTTCCGTCTTGGAGAATCTTATAAAAAAGCTGAAGTGTGGCACTGCTTTTTCCACACACAATCATGTGGAACAAATCTATAATCTGTTCTTTGTCCGTAAGGCCTAGAAGATCATAGACTATTTCTGCAGAAAGCTCATTACCTGCTGATGCGCCGGAACATTGATCCAAAAGAGACAGCGCATCACGAAGACCGCCTTCTGCGCGTACAGCAATTAAAGCAGCCGCTTCAGGGGTGAGAGAAAGATGGCTTTCTTGGGAAATGTGCAGTAAATGTTCCTTGATGTCATTTACAGAAATACGGTGGAATTCATACCGCTGGCAGCGGGATAAAATTGTAAGCGGAATCTTGGCAGGTTCTGTGGTGGCAAGGATAAAGAGTACATGGGCCGGAGGCTCCTCCAAAGTTTTTAGAAGGGCATTAAACGCTTCTTTTGTCAACATATGGACTTCATCAATGATATAAACCTTTTTATTCCCCGATACAGGAAGAGTACGAACCGATTCGCGAAGTACGCGAATTTCATCAACACCACGGGCAGAAGCGCCGTCTATTTCATAAACATCCATACTGGCGCCGGTATTAATTGATTTACAGTTAGCACATTCATTGCAGGGATTGCCATTTTTTAAATCAAGGCAATTTACTGCTTTGGCAAGAATTCGTGCCATACTTGTCTTTCCTGTGCCACGGGGGCCGGAAAACAGATAGGCATGGGCAAGGCGGTTTTGTTCAAATGCGCGAAGAATGGGAATGGAAATATGCTTTTGCCCGATTATTTCTTTAAAAGTGCTTGGGCGCCATTTTCTGTATAGTGATAGGTAAGCCATTGAACCCTCCTTGGACAAGGAATAACAGCCTTTAATAGAAAGATGTATAAATTAATTATACCAAAAATAACATAAAAAAAGACTTTACAACTCTCATTTATGACAGCCTTCAGAATACACCGTGGCACATAGAAAGGGCCACTTACTGCTGCTTCCTCTCGGACCTGACAGGATTCATGGGATTCCATTGCACGGGACCCGAAGACTGCCATAAATCAGAACTGTAAAGCCATGTGCTGTTATTATACTATACGGACTTTATTTTGCAAAATATTTTATTTCTGAGAGCTAATTCAAGAAAAATATTTTTGTTTTGATTGAAAAAAGCGTGATAATTTAAAAGAATATAACCTTTTCTAAATGACAATTTTCAGGAGGAAATGGTAGAATAATATAGAATTCATTTCTGAAGGAGGAAACGACATGGAATACCGTATTGAACATGATACGCTGGGAGAAGTGAAGGTACCGGCTGATCATAAATGGGGAGCTCAGACACAGCGGTCTTTTGAAAATTTTAAAATCGGTAAAAATAAAATACCTGAAGATATTATTCGTGCTTTTGCCATACTGAAAAAGTGCGCCGCCATAGCGAATAAAGAAGCCGGAAAATTATCAGTTGAAAAGCAGAAGGTTATTTGTGAGGTTTGTGACGAAATCATTGCGGGAGAGTGGAAAGAAGAATTTCCACTTGTTGTATATCAGACCGGATCCGGTACACAGAGCAATATGAATATGAATGAAGTAATTGCACATATTGCTAATGAAAAATTGGGGAGCAAAAAAAGTGAAACCCGTATTCATCCCAATGACGATGTGAATATGTCCCAGTCATCTAATGATACGTTCCCGACAGCTATGCACATCGCTGCTGTGGAGACACTTCATAACAAACTGTACGGACCATTGAATCATCTTATTGAGATTTTTGAGGAAAAAAGTAAAAAGTACATGCATCTTGTCAAAATCGGACGTACCCATTTGCAGGATGCTGTCCCTCTTACTTTCGGGCAGGAAATCTCCGCATGGAAAGTGATGCTGGAAAAGAGCCGTGATATGCTTCATGATTCTGAAAAATACCTTCTTGGGCTTGCTATCGGAGGGACTGCGGTAGGAACAGGTCTGAACAGCCCGAAAGATTTCGGTGAAAAAGTATCTGCTGCTATTGCGAAAGAAACGGGATTGCCCTTTGTTTCCGAAAAAAATAAGTTTTATGCCCTTACCGGACGGGACGATTTTGTTTTTGCCCATGGCGCTCTTGAGGCGCTTGCCATGGACTGCATGAAATTCGCTGATGATATCCGTTTCCTCGGCTGCGGACCCCGTGCAGGATTAGGGGAAATCACACTCCCTGCTAATGAACCGGGATCTTCCATTATGCCCGGTAAAGTAAATCCCACGCAGTGCGAAGCCTTGACGATGGTAGCTTGTCGTGTTCACGGCAATCAGGCAGTTGTTTCCTTTGGGGCTTCCCAGGGGCGATTTGAACTGAATGTATTTGCTCCTGTTATGGCAGAAGCCTTCATCGAATCAGCCGCTATTCTGGGTGAAGCCATCCACTCTTTTGATATCCATTGTGTGGAAGGTATGCTGGCCAATGAAGACAGGATGGCTGAATTGGTAGAAAGATCACTTATGCTTGTCACTGCGCTTTCTCCGCATATCGGTTACGAAAAATCCGCAAAGATTGCCGAAACTGCTTTTGCCGATAACAGCTCCTTGAAAGAAGCCGCTTTGAAACTGGGCTACGTGACAGAAGAAGATTATGATCGCTTTGTTGTGGCAAGAGATATGACCAATTTGGACAGATGATTTGCTTCATAGAATTGTGAAGAACTGTTCTGTGTAATCATAGGCAGTTCTTTTTTATGGTAATTTTTCTGAAAAATTGTAAAAAAGATTTTGGGAGTGGTGCTTTTTGAATAATTGACGATATAGATATTCATTCATATAATAGTGAAAATAGGAATATGTATTAAGAAGGATTTTTTATGGTTGCATATACGGAATTATTTTCTTCTTTTTTAAGAAGGAATCAAATTAAGCTGAATGAACCCATGAGCCGTCACACAACATTTGGTATCGGTGGGGCAGCGGACTGTTTTGTTATACCTGAAACGATAGAGGAGCTGCAGAAAGTCATTGTGGAGGTCACTAAAGCGAATGTGCCGTTTTTTATTCTTGGGGGCGGCGCAAATTTGCTTGTTCGTGATAAAGGAATCCGCGGTGTAGTGATTTATACGGGACGGCTGCAGTCTATTATTCATGAAGGAAACAGGCTCCGTGTAGCTGCGGGTGTTTCTACGACAAAGGCTGCCAAGGCGGCAATGGAGCATGGCCTTTCAGGGATGGAATTTGCCGCCGGTATTCCCGGAACTATAGGTGGAGCGGCGTACATGAATGCTGGTGCGTATAACGGGGAGATGGCGGATATTGTGGTGTCTGTTCTTTCCTGTAATCGGAATGGGCAGTTGTCTGTTTACAATAAATCGAAGCTTCATTATGATTACCGCCACAGTCTTTTTATGGAGAATGGTGAAATAATTGTGGAAATTACAGTGGAGCTTGCACTTGGTAATATTCGTGACATAGAAGTAATGATGGAAGAGTTTAATCGCCGCCGCCGCATGAAGCAGCCGTTGGAGAAGAAGAGTGCAGGAAGTACGTTTAAGCGTCCTGCTGGGTATTTTGTGGGGCAAATGATTGAGGAGATGGGACTAAAGGGATTTGCCATAGGTGATGCAAAGGTAAGCATGAAACATGCCGGGTTCCTTATCAATGACGGACATGCGTCCTGTACGGATATGATGAACCTGATTTCTGAAATTAAGCGCCGGGTTTTTGATGGGTATGGTGTGGAACTTATGACGGAAGTGCAAATTGTAGGAGAAGAGTAGTTTTGGCTTGTAAGGATTGGACAGGCTGCCTGCGGACAGGGAGAATCGTATGGATGTTTTAGCATTTACAGGACCGCCGGGATCAGGGAAAAGTGACCGTGCACTTGTGGTAGCTTATGAAAATAAAGCTTCTTGTATTATCGATGATGGGATCCTGATATATCATAATCGTATTGTGGCAGGAAAGTCGGCAAAAAGGGAAGCCAGCCGTTTAACGGCGGTACGCCGCGCGCTTTTTTGGGATTCAAATCAGGCGGAAGATGTAATTTTCCATATTATGAAAATCAATCCGGAGCGTATTTTAATCCTCGGCACATCTGACCGTATGGTTCAGAAGATTGCTGCAACACTTAAGCTTCCTGCACCTTCACGGTATATTCATATCGAGGATGTGGCAAAACCTGAGGAAATTGCTCAGGCAAATTACGCACGCCATAAGGAAGGAAAGCATGTTATTCCTGTGCCGACGATGGAGCTGCGCCCCTATTTCAAAGGATACCTTGTAGATCCGCTTCAGTTTTTCCGCAATCGCAGAAGTGTAAGGGGAAAAACGAAGGGCAATGAAGAGCGATCTGTCGTCCGTCCGGTATTCAGTTATTATGGAAAGTTGTCTTTTTCAAATCATGTTATTGAAGCACTGGTACATTACGCGGTGCGTGATCTGAGAAAGATACATATCAGCCATATTTCCAGCGTGAAAAGTACAAGCCAGATGAATGGTATCATTTTGTCTCTTGACGTAACGGTCCGGCAGGGAACGCCGCAGGAGATCAAGAAACTGATTCACCTGATGCGTGACAAGATTCAGCGTGAAATTGAGCATACCACGGGTATGGCTCTGGATACAATTAAAGTCAATATCATAACTGATGTAACAGGATGAGTGGGTCTGCGCCGTAAGGGGCAGGCTTTTCATTTTCAGGAGAACGGGGGCGGTTATGATATAATTAAATATCATGGTTATACTTGGAGGACTATTTTGAAAGAAGTGTCTTTTGATAAGAAATATTTTATAGAAACCTATGGCTGCCAGATGAATGAAAGCGATACGGAACGTATCAGCGGGCAGCTGGAAGAGCTTGGCTATGTGCCGGCGGATATATTGGATGATGCCGATGTTGTTATTTTGAATACCTGCAGTATCCGGCAGAATGCGGAAGAGAAAGTATATGGCAAAATTGGCGAGGTAAAGAAATTAAAGGGGAAGAAGCCCGGTGTCCTTTTGGGGATTGCCGGATGCATGGCGCAGGAAAATAAAGGAAAGCTTATTGAGCGTATGCCGGTGATCGATTTTGTTATTGGACCATACCATATCCATGATTTAAAAGATATTGTTTCCCGCAGGGGGGCAGAAGGTTCGCATGTGGTCATGACGCAGATGAATCCGAACCGTGTGAATGATTACAGTGAACTTCATTCTGTGAGAAAGAGCCGGATTTTTGCTTGGGTACCTATTATGCAGGGATGCAATAAGTTCTGTACTTATTGTATTGTGCCTTATGTCCGCGGCAGGGAAACAAGCCGTACGATTGATGATATTTGTCGTGAGATTGAGAAACTTGCCCGAGAAGGGTATAAAGAAATCACTCTTCTTGGTCAGAATGTCAATTCCTATGGACTTGATTTTCATGATGGTACGGATTTCGGCAGTTTGATTCACGCCATTGACAAGATTGACGGAATTAAGCGTGTTCGTTATATGACGTCTCATCCCAAGGATATGACTTTTGGAATGGTGGATGCTATGGCTGCTTCACCCAAGGTGGTGCGCCATATGCATCTTCCCGTTCAGCATGGGGCGAATGAAATACTGCGGCGGATGAACCGCGGATACACAATTGAGCGTTTTAAGGAGCTTCTAAAGTACGTCCGGGAAAAGATGCCTGGCATCACTGTGACGACTGATCTGATCACGGGATTTCCTGGCGAGACGGAGGACATGCATGAGGAAACGCTTACACTCCTTAAAGAAATGAAGTTTGATTCAGCCTATACTTTTATTTATTCTCCCCGCAGAGGAACTCCTGCGGCGCGTATGACAAATCAGGTGTCTGATGCTGTCTGCCACCGCCGTTTGCAGGAAATCATGAATGTGGAAAATGAAATCAGTCTTTCTCTTAATAAGGAAATGGAAGGGAAGGTGTATACTGTCATTGCGGAAGGGGAAACAAAACAGAATCCTGATAATTGGTTCGGTCGTACATCAGGTAATAAGATGGTTATTTTTCCTAAGACAGGGTCTCTTTCTGTGGGCGATATTTTGAAGGTGCGTGTAGATACGGCGCAGACCTGGATATTAAAAGGAACTATTGTGGAGTGATACAGATGGCAGCTAAATCTCCTTTGATGGAACAATACAAGTCTATTAAGAATGAGCACAAAGACGCATTTCTTTTTTATCGGCTCGGTGATTTTTATGAGCTTTTTTATGACGATGCAGTAACTGTTTCTCATGAATTGGAATTGACGCTGACGGGGAAGAATGCGGGCTCTGAAGGAAGAGTTCCTATGTGCGGGATTCCGTATCATGCGGCAGAAACGTATATTTACCGGCTTGTACAGAAAGGCTATAAGGTTGCCATTTGTGAACAATTGGAGGATCCGAAAAAAGCGAAAGGCTTAGTGAAGCGTGATGTGATTCGTATCGTTACGCCGGGAACGATCCTTTTTGAAAATTCTATCGCCGATAAATCCAATAATTACCTTGCTTACCTTTATGAAACGGATAATGACATTGACGCGGTACTGGCGGATATTTCCACAGGGGAATGCTGGTGGGGAATTTGGGATAAAAAGAAAGAACGGGAAGCATTTTTTGATATGCTGTCTGTTTATGCACCGACAGAAGCAGTATGCTCTTTAAGTGATAATTTTTATGGGAGACTGGAAGCTTACTGCCGGGCGCGTCTTGGAGGTTGTCTTCTTACCCGGCGTGGAGAGGAGGGGGATTATCCGGTTCCCCACGTGGCGGAAGCGTTAGGAGATGAAAATATCCGCCGTGTCTTTGCATGGCTGGCAGCATATCTAAAAGAAATGATGAAGGCTGATGCAGCAGAGTTTCATACGGTGATGCCTATTCGTGAGGAGGATTGCCTTTTACTCGGAGAAGACTGTTTACGGAATTTAGAAATCACGCGAAATATGCGTGATGGAGGGCGACGGGGAACGCTTCTTGAAATATTGGATCACACCCATACTGCCATGGGGGCACGTCTGTTACGCCGTTGGTTGGAACGCCCGTTGACGGATGTGAATCGAATTATTCAACGACAGGATGGTATTGAAGAACTGACAGGGCATACGACGGAACTTTCCCAACTGGAAGAAATGCTGGAACATGTTTTTGATTTCGAACGTATTTTAACCCGCATTGAAGCAAACACGACATCCCCAAAGGACTTACTGGCACTTAAGGCATCTCTCGGGATGATTCCCGAAATAAAGAAACTGCTTTCCGGCACAGTTTCAATAGTCCTTAGAAAATTGTCCGATCAAATGGATATCCACAGTACGGTCTATGAGCTTTTGGATCGTTCTATGAATGAAAACGGTACGGGAAACATTCGTGACGGCAAGTATATAAAAGAGGGATATTCTGCGGAACTTGATGAGGTTCGTTCCCTTTCTGAAAACAGCAGGAAATGGATTGCCGATTTGGAAGAACGAGAAAAAGAAAAAACAGGGATTAAACTGAAAATCGGATTCAATAATGTGTTCGGGTATTATTTTGAAATTACGAACGCCAACAAGGTGCCGATTCCTGAGTACTATATGCGCAAGCAGACACTTGTCAATGCAGAACGGTATATCACACCTGAATTGAAGGAGTTTGAAACAAAAGCGCTTTCAGCAAAAGAAAAAACAGAAGAACTGGAATTGAAAATTTATCAGGCTGTCAAGGCGGCTATCCGCCCTGAAATTGCTGCTATGCAGAGGACCGCAAAGGCTCTTGCGGCGCTGGATTGTTTGACGGGGCTTTCCCGGGCGGCACTGAAAGACCGTTATGTCCGTCCACAGATTACAAACAGCCGTGAAGGGCGTATTTCTATCCATGACGGACGTCATCCAATGGTGGAACATGCCCTGAAACGAGAGATGTTTGTGCCGAATGATACAGAGCTTAACCATACGGATCAGGAAATGATTATTATTACCGGGCCCAATATGGCAGGCAAGTCTACCTATATGCGTCAGGTTGCAGTACTTACGATTATGGCGCAGACCGGCTCTTTTATTCCCGCAAAAAGTGCCTCATTTGCACCTGTGGACCGCATATTTACACGAGTGGGTGCGGCTGATGACATTTCTACGGGACAGAGTACATTTATGGTGGAAATGAAAGAAGTCTCTCATATTCTTTGCAATGCTACGAAGAACAGTCTTATTCTTTTGGATGAAATAGGCCGCGGTACGAGTACTTATGATGGAATGAGTATCGCACGGGCAGTGGTGGAGTACCTTAATGCCAATGTGCATGCGTATACTCTTTTTGCTACTCATTATCACGAACTTTCAGATATGGCAGCAGAAAACGAACATATCAAAAATTATACGGTTACCGTTAAGGAGCGGGGAAAAGAGATTACATTTCTCCGTCGTATTGTTCCGGGGAGTGCTGATAAAAGTTACGGCATCCATGTGGCACGGCTGGCAGGACTTCCTGAATCGCTCCTGAAGCGGGCCGATGAAATACTGGAAGGGCTGGAAGTGGAGGGAATAAAGGAAGAGCCTGCTGCTCCGGTTATAAGAAGAGAAACTGCTCTTAATTTATTTTCTTCACCGATTATAGATGAACTGGCGGATTTGGATGTCATGAGCAAGACACCCATCGAGGCGATGGAGATTTTGTTCAGGCTTAGTAAAGAAGCAAAGGAGGGGCGCTAATGTCATTAATACATATACTTGATGAAGTTACTTCGAACCAGATTGCTGCGGGGGAAGTGGTAGAAAGACCAGTCAATGCGGTAAAGGAATTGGTGGAAAATTCTATTGATGCCGGTGCCCGCATGATTGAAGTGGAAATAGCAGACGGGGGAATGACATATATCCGTGTTACCGATGATGGCAGCGGCATGACGAGGGAAGATGCGAAATTGTCCGTGATCCGCCATGCAACCAGTAAAATTTCCAGTGTTGAAAATATTTATCATATTTGTTCCCTTGGATTTCGCGGGGAGGCTTTGCCAAGTATTATGTCTGTATCCCGAACGACAATTACCACAAGACGGGCGGAAGATATGGAAGGAACCGCTATTGATGTGACAGGCGGAGCGGTGGAAAAAATTAAAGGTGTGGGTGCGCCTGCAGGAACTACAGTGGAAGTACGTGAACTGTTCTACAATGTGCCGGCAAGAAAGAAGTTTTTGAAATCAGAACGGACGGAAAGCAGTCGGATTAATACAATGATTGGTAAATTGGCACTGGCAAATCCCGATATTTCTTTTACTCTTATCAATAATGGACGTACTGTCATTGAGACACCGGGAAACGGGCGCCTGATGGATGTGATTTCTGCATTATACGGGGTGAAGGTGACCGGAGAAATGTTAGAAGTGGAAAGTGAAGGGGAAGACTCTGTTATGACAGGAATGATTTCTAAGCCTTCTCTTTTGAAAAGCAGCCGTCAGAACCAAACGATTATTATTAACCGCCGTGTGGTGGAAAGCGCCGTAGTGACGAAGGCGGTAGATAATGCCTATCATTCCCTGCTGCCTAAGAACGGCTATCCGATTATGGTGCTGACATTCACCTTGCCGCCTGAAAGTATCGATGTAAATGTTCATCCGCAGAAGAGAGAAATTAAATTTGATGATGAGCAGAAAATATTCCGTCTTGTTTACCACGCAGTTCTTAATACGCTGACATCCCAATCTGCACCTGATTCTATTGTGAAAGATATGATCAAAGAACCTGCTCATCAGGTACCGTTGGGAACGGAACTGGACTTGTCAAAGGTGGTGGTGGAAGATAAGCAGCTTGGTGCGCATGATATCGGACTCACTGAAGCGGACGGAGTCGTGCAGAAACCGCAACCGTCTGTGCCGGTACAGTCTTCATGGAACGAATCTTTTTCTTCTTATGGAAATCGTGATTTTCGCAAATCGGAACATGCTGTATCCCGATCAGGAACTGATTTTGAAACAAAACAAACCCGATCAGAAATTTTATCGACAACACCCGTTTTTATAAAACCACATGAAGAGTCGATGAAAGCGGAAAGTGAACCGCTTTTTGAAGTACCTGCTGAAAAAGATGATCCTGTCATTCCTTTGGGACAGGTGGCGGACTGCTTTATTCTGTGCCAGCATGGGAGCGATTTATTTATTATTGACCAGCATGCTGCCCATGAACGGGTAAGGTATGATCGTTTTGCTGCAAAGACTGGCGGAATTCCAGTTCAGACAATTCTAATTCCTTACCTGATTGATGTGGAACCGGAAGATATGGATCTTCTTTTTGAGAAAGAAGAAGAGATTAAAAAGCTGGGAATTACTTTTGAGCAGGCAGGCCGTGACGTCATTCGAATCACAGGCGCACCGGAAGATTTCCCGGAAAATGATATGGATCGTATTATTAAAGATTTGCTTTTTGCTTTCCATGATGAAAACATGCCTTCTCCTGAAACCCTGCGTCATCGGATGATGGCTTATGCTGCCTGTCGCGGTGCAATTAAGAGAGGCGATCCGCTTAATGTACGGCAAATGAAGGAACTTATTACTGATCTGTTCCATACCACGCGGCCGTTTGTTTGTCCCCATGGTCGTCCGACCATTGTGAAATTTACACCTGACGAACTGGGACGCCTCTTTGACAGAACATGAATATAGCCGTCACCACCGTTTTAAAACCTGACGCAGATTCTCTTCGGCGTGCAAGGGAAAAGGCGGAAGACTTGCGAATCACTTTTTATGAAAGAGAAAAGAACCTGTTCCATATGTCAGAAAAATATGGGAAGGAAGGTTTTCTGATTTATGGGAAGGAACCGGTATTCTTCTGGTCAAAAGAAGGAACCTATCGGTTTCATTTAGGGACGGCAGTTCTTCGTATTTTTGAAATGCGAAAAGGGCATGGAGACAGGCTGTGCAATCTTTTGCCGGGAGACTGTACATCTGTACTGGACTGTACCTTTGGACAGGGCAGGGATTCTGTCATTTTAAGCTGGTATCTGCGGAAACGCGGAGAAGTTATTTCTCTTGAACGGAGCCGTCCTCTTTATGAAGTGGGAAAAGAAGGTCTTGCTGCATTGTCAGGACAAGATGGAGAAATGACGGAAGCTTTACGGCGTATTCAGCTGCTGCATGCCGATTTTCGTGGATTTTTAGAAACAGCAGCGCCAAATTCTTTTGATGTAATTTACTTTGATCCTATGTTTAGGTATCCTGTAAAACGGAAAGAAAATAGTATGGAGGGATTTCGCAGTGCCGCGGTTTATGATCCTTTGACAGAAGATGTTTTACAGTTTGCAATGAGAGCAGCCAGAAAAAAAGTAATAGTGAAAGAGAGGCCGTTTTCTGCGCTGTTCCGTACAGGATTATTTACAGAAATTCACGGTAAAAGAGGACAGACAACCGCTTATGGAGTGATAAAACTATGAAGAAAGAAAAACTGCTGACGATTCTTGGACCTACGGCAGTTGGTAAGACGGAGTTGTCAGTCTATTTAGCAAAGATTCTGGGCAGTTCCATCATTTCCGGTGACGCTTTTCAAGTATATCGCGGTATGGATATCGGTACAGCAAAGGTAACGAAAGAAGAGGCGGATGGAATTTTCCATTATCTGGTAGACTGTATGGAACCTGCAGAATCATATTCAGCCGCTATATTTCAAGAGAAAGCGCGGGAATATATCTCTAAGGAAAATAAAAAGGATAAAATTCCTATTCTTATCGGTGGTACAGGTCTTTATGTGCAGGGACTTTTGGAAGGATATGCTTTTTCACCAAAAGTAGAAGGCCGAAGCAAGTGGTACACTTTTTATAAGATGCAGGGGAAAGAGGGATTGGCGGACGCGTTTAAGAAACTTCTTCCTGAAGAGGTAATTCCTTTGGATCCCCAACGTATGGTACGGCGGTTAGAGCTTGCTGATGCAGGGCAAAGCCTTGTAACGGATAGAGCGGAGCATCTCGTATATGACGGACCTGTTATAGGTATTACTATGGACAGATCGGTTTTATATGATAGAATAAATAAGCGAGTCCATCAAATGATTGAAAGAGGACTCAAGGAGGAAGTTGCGGCTCTTCTTACTGCAGGCGTGCCTGAAAATTCACAGGCATTCAAGGGGATTGGCTATAAAGAGATGATTCCCGTTCTTCACGGTAAGTATTCCCTTGAGGAAGCGGAAGCGCTCATTGCAAAGAATACACGTCATTTTGCCAAAAGACAGCTAACCTGGTACCGCCGCATGCCTTATATCCATTGGATAGAGCGGACAGATACGGACACATGGCTCAGGGAAATAGAAGCATATGTGATTTCATGGATCAGAGGAGAATCAGAATGGAAGGGAAAATGAATCTTCAGGATACGTTTTTAAATGAAGCGAGAAAAGAAAATGTACCGGTCAGCATATTTCTTTTAAGCGGAGTACAACTCAAGGGTAAAGTTAAATCATTCGACAGCTTTACAGTGCTGCTTGTGAGCGAAAATCGTTCACAACTTATCTATAAGCATGCTATATCTACAATTCAAAGGATCTGATTATTTATAATGAATACACAATTACAGAAGGTGCGGCAGGAAGCTCTTATGCTCTGCGCACCTGTTTTTCATAAGATGGAAGAAATTTCCTTATTCAATATGCAAAAAGTACTAGAAGCTTTTCGCAAGAACCATCTGTCGGCTTATCACTTTGCGCCATCTAACGGATATGGTTACGGTGACCCCGGCAGGGAGAAGTTGGAGGATGTCTGGTGCGATATTTTTCATGCGGAAGCGTCTTTGGTACGGCCCCAGTTCGTTTCGGGTACTCATGCGCTGGCGACGGTTCTTTTGGCGCTTTTAAATCCCGGTGATACCATGGTTTCCGCTGTGGGAAGTCTCTATGATACGATGCAGAGTGTTATTGGGATTACAGGCGATGCACCCGGCAATTTGAAAAAGCGCGGTGTCCGGTATAAAGAAGTGCCGCTCAAAGGGAATGCATATGATTTGGATGCCATTGCCGCAGCGGTGGATGAAAATGTAAAGCTGGTGGAAATACAGCGGTCCCGTGGTTACATGCTTCGCGATTCCTTATTTCCTGAGGATATAAAAAAAATTGTCGATACGGTCAAAGCAAAAAATCCTGATACGATTTGTTTTGTAGATAACTGCTACGGTGAATTTACCTGTAAAGAAGAACCAATCGAACTCGGTGCGGATATTACGGCAGGTTCGCTCATTAAGAATGCCGGCGGCGGATTTGCTCCTACCGGAGCATATATCTGCGGTAAGGCAGATCTGGTGGAACTTTGTGCCCATGCATGGACGGCTCCTGGGCTTGGCTCTGAGATGGGATCTTATGCAGCCAGCTATCGGCCGTTTTTCGAGGGACTTTTTATGGCACCGCATGTAACACGTCAGGCCATGATGAGTGCCGAATTCTGTTCATCCGTATTTAAGATACTCGGATTTTCAGTAACTCCTGAACCGGGACACTTAAGAACAGACCTGATTACAGCGATTACATTAGACACTGAGGAAAATATGTGCCGCTTCGCGGAAGCCGTTCAGAGCTGGTCGCCTGTCGATTCTGATGCAACACCGATTCCCGGTCCCATGCCGGGATATGTAGATCCTATTATCATGGCTGCCGGTACTTTTGTGCAGGGGTCAACCATAGAAATGTCGGCAGATGGTCCGGTGCGTCCTCCATACATTATGTATTTTCAAGGCGGACTTGTATTTGAACATGCTCTTCTTGCCGTCATGGGGGCAGCAGAAAGAATCATAGAAAGTCGAAATGAATTGTAATTAAGAGGACTGCTTTGTAGTGGGCAGTTTTTTCTTTTAGCCAAGTATGATTGCTTTTTTACGTATGCTAATGTATAATGGACTTCACTTATGGGACTATAGCTCAGCCGGTCAGAGCGCTTCGTTGACATCGAAGAGGTCTTCAGTTCGAATCTGAATAGTCCCACCACAGAACTTCCAATTCTTATGAGGCGGAAGTTTTTGCTTTCAAGGAGCAGATTGTTCGACTTTTATATACTTCATAATTCTTTTCTTGATTGTCCAATTTGCTACTGCAATTTGGTGAAAATAAAAATAAGATTTAAAATGATGTGTCTTTTGATTTAGAAAGACGGGCATAATGTCTGTTTGACAAATAACAGGAAACTCGGTTTATTATCTGCCCGAAGATAGTGGTAAATAAGTTTACTCACTGAGAAATCAATGTCGGTAAGATGCTGATAAATTATTGACAAAACAGGGGGTGATAGATATACTTATAAGGTAACTTGCGGCCCGGTGGTGTAGTGGTCTAACATGCCGCCCTGTCACGGCGGAGATCGTCAGTTCAAATCTGATCCGGGTCGCCAAGTGCGGAAGTAGCTCAGTGGTAGAGCACAACCTTGCCAAGGTTGGGGTCGCGGGTTCGAGTCCCGTTTTCCGCTCCATATGGCGGCATAGCCAAGCGGTAAGGCAGAGGTCTGCAAAACCTTTATCTCCGGTTCGATTCCGGATGCCGCCTCCATATTTTAGATGAAAGTTCCATGAACCTGCCGGGGTGGCGGAACTGGCAGACGCAAGGGACTTAAAATCCCTCGAATCGTGAGATTCGTACCGGTTCGATTCCGGTCCTCGGCACCAAAAACAACTGTTGTGAAATTTCGCAGCAGTTTTTTATTGCTTATTTCTAAAATGGATTTGTCTGTGAGTTATTTTTAACCGACTGATCAGTAAAACAACTTATAATCATTAGTGCATGATGTCGCGCTTTGTCATAAATGAGATGAAGCGGTCCGTGTAATATCTGCAGTAGTGGCATGGATAAAATCAATCAGTGCTCTTGCAGATAAAAGAATCTGTTGACCCCGTTGGCCGGCACTGATACTGATTTGTTCATGAAACAGACAGGAACTGTCTATATAAGTAGAAAATTGTTTCTTCATTCCTATCGGTGAACATCCGCCTCTTACATATCCGGTGAGAGCGGGAAGGTCTTTTACATGAATCATTTCAAGATTTTTATTTTTACTAATTCGGGCGGCTGCCTTTAAATCTAGTTCCTTTGAGGATGGCAAGCAAAAAATAATAGGGCCGGTTCTATCGCCTTTTGTCACGATGGTCTTAAAAACTATGGCGGGGTCATATCCGAGGGCAGTAGCAGCGTGGGTGCCTGACAGATTACTTTCTTTGTATTCATAAGATCTTGCGATGTATGGTATTTTTGCCTTATCAAGTATACGCATAACATTGGTCTTCTTTTCTTTACTCATAAAACCTCCTGCTTAGAACATACGCGCGTGCAAAAGCATTGTCAATCAATTATTGCTGATTTTATGCAATGTTGATATAAAATTTTAATGGGGGTTTTTATACAATTACTCTTCTTTGTGGAATCATTTGGGTAACGGATTTGATCATTGGAATTGAGAGGGATTCTGTGAAAGAGATTTTTACCCACAACAACTTGACACCGTCTAGCCATGCAAAGGCAGGTGTAACGGTGAATTAGGAAAATGGTATAATAAAAAAGGAATTTAAGGCAGGTGAGGATATGTATATTTCTGATGTGAGGATTGAGAATTACCGTACATTCCAAGATGTGACATTTCATTTTGACAGTCGTGCCAATTATATCGTTGGAGATAACAATATCGGGAAGTCCAATTTTTTAAGTTTTTTAAAAACAGTTACTCATGGATATGGATTCCGAGAAGCGGATTTTCTTGATGAGAATAATCCGATACGTGTCTTTTTTACTCTTTCCTCTGCAGATATGGGAACAGGGGAATTTGCACATATCGAACTTCGCCAGTTAGTGAGTGAAGTGGTACCGACTCTGATCAATTCTGATACGGGCGAACGATTACCGCTCGAATATATGCGCTGTCTGTTTTATATTGATTATGCCTTAGATGATGTGCCGCGCAACATGGTTACGGATGAAGAGCTTCTACAGATATCTTCCTTATATAAGGATTATCTTTCTGCAGGAGAAGAGACGATTCGAGAGGCGGAAGAACTTTTGGCAAAAAAAGGGCTTCCGGTCAGCTTACCGTCCGATCCTAACTTGGCAGTGGTTAAAATATTGAAAGTTATTTTCACATCAGATAAAGATGCGGCACCGTCCGGTTTTACAATTCGTTTAATGTTTGCGATTGCCTCACATCTGTTGGTTCAGCTTGTGGAAAAAAGAAACAGTAAAGCAATTCCTTTTGAAAATATCATTGTATACAATAAATGGGGAAAACGATTTTTTCCCTTGGTGTTAAGCATCGATGAACCCGAATTGCATCTTCATCCATATCTGCAGAGAGCGGTATTGGCCTTTTTGCAGTCCATTTTAAATAATGAAGAACCTTTTTTTAAAAAACTGATACAAAGAACATTAGGGGTTGACGGACTTGACGGGCAGCTTTTTGTAGTAACTCATTCCACAGATTCTCTGGTAAATGACTATCGGCAAATCATCCGTTTATATTGGAATGAAGAAAAGAAAGTACAGGTGTCTTGCGGAACTACTTTCCATTTCAACCGTGAAATAGAGAAGCATTTGATAATGCATTTTCCCGAGGTTAAAGAGGCACTGTACTCGCGGTGTACTATTTTAGTAGAAGGTGAAACAGAGTATGGTTCGTTTCCTTATTTTGCGAAGACTTTAGGCATTAATTTTGATTATTATGGAATCTGCCTGATCAATGCCCGTGGTGAAAGCTCTATTACAAAAATTTCCCAGTTGATCCGACGTTTTCATATTCCTACAGTTTGTCTTTATGATAAGGATGTAATGGTTGAAAATCCGAAACCTTATGTTTTTTATACTGACTATATTTGTTATGAAATGGATGTGGTACAGGCTTGTATATCCAGTGGGAGTATTGGCGTTTTGAATCGGGTGATACATTCTGTGGAAGACAGTTCCGATGTGGTAAATTCTTCTCTTGTGAAAAAAGCGGGACAAAAACTTGGCATGGCTCGTGGTTCTTATCCGCCGAGAAAGCTGTCTAATATTTCGAAACGGGATAATCGTTCACTGCAGTTCTACTACTTTGCCTGGCTTTATGGAAATAAAGGGGTCATTGTTGGAAGAGCTATTGGTGAATTTTTAACAGGGAAGGAAATCCCGCCTGCATTTAAGACTGTGATTGAAGCAGCAGTTTCTTATTCAAAGGGAGAAATACTTTAAGGGAAACGGATTCACCAAAATTTAATCGAGTTTATGTTGAAAAAAAGAGTTTGATATTTTAGAATCATAAAGATAACTATTTAGCTGTTTTAATTTAAGGAGGCCGGAATGGGTACAGTTTCGCTACAAGGCCGATCAATTTTAGGGCTGGAAGATTTTAAAGCTGAAGAGATTGAACGGGTGCTTGATGTGGCGGCACAAATGAAAAGAATTGTGTTGTCCGGGAATAAGAAAAAGGATTATCTTAAAGGGAAATCTATTGTTACCGTATTTTCCGAGGCTTCCACCAGGACGCGCAGTTCTTTTGAACTTGCCGGCAAGTATTTGGGGGCGGATGTTGTTAATATTACAAAGAGCGGCAGCTCAATGACGAAAGGTGAAAGCCTGCGTGATACATTGCTTACTGTTTCGGCAATGGGAACAGATGCGGTGATTATTCGTAATTCGTCAGAGGGGGCCGCTCTTTTTGCATCCAAAGTAAAAAGCCCGAAGGTAAAGACACCTTTGATTTTTAATGCAGGTGATGGGGCGCATGAGCATCCCAGTCAGACGTTACTTGAACTTTTTACACTTCGTGAAGCGGGAAAGAAGATCAAGGAAATGAAGTATGCAATTATTGGAGATATTCTTCACTCCCGCGTGGCGAGGAGCGATATTTACGGATTTACGAAATTAGGTGCGGAAGTTCATTTAACAGGACCGCGTACATTGGTGCCTAAAAAGTTAGAGGCCATGGGAGCGATTGTGGATGATAAATTGGAAGATGCTTTAAAAGACGCTGATGCTATTAATATCCTGCGCATTCAGCTTGAAAGAGCAGCAGGCGGTTTTTTCCCGACTACCCGTGAATATGCCCGTTTGTGGGGAATTAATCGGGAACGCTTAGCACTTTGCAAACCTGATGTGGCAATCATTCATCCGGGGCCGATGAACCGGGGAATAGAAATTTCTCATGATATAGCTTATGATGAGCAGTCTTGGATTCAGGAAGAAGTGCGGAATGGCGTTGCAGTACGTATGGCATTGTTATATTTAACGCTGACGGAGGGAAAAGACATTGAAACTGATTATTAAAAATGGGACCATTATAAATCCTGTCCATCATCAACATGAGAAGGGTGATGTGGTGATTGAAGATGGAAAAATCGTGTCTTTGGGAGGCATAGCTGATGTGCCCGGCGCAGAAGTATATGATGCGGAAGGTTTTTTTGTAACGCCCGGCCTGATTGATATGCATGTCCATCTTCGTGAGCCTGGGCAGGAAGCAAAAGAAGATATCCATACAGGAACACAAGCAGCCGCCGCAGGTGGGATTACTCATGTGGTGACAATGGCAAATACAAAACCGGTTATTGATAATATGGCTGTCCTTCGGGCAGTACAGAAGCGGGTTGAAGAGGATGGTGTAGTAAAAGTCAGCATTATTGGTTCCGTATCGAAGGGACTGGAAGGGGAGCAGTTGTCTGAAATGGGGGATTTATCTGCTGCTGGCGCGGTGGCGTTCTCTGATGATGGACATTATGTGGAAAATGCCAATTTCATGCGGCGTGCGATGGAATATGCAGGGCAGCTTGGAAAAATGATTATCGACCATGCAGAAGATATGACGATGTGCAGTGATGGATTTATGAATGAGGGGATCATTTCTTATCAGATGGGAGTGGCTGGGAGGCCGGCTGTAGGGGAGGATATCGCGGTGTCGCGGGATTTGCTCCTTTCACAGTTAACGGGATGCCATATCCATATTGCTCACGTAAGTTCCGCAAAAGCGGTGGAATTGATTCGAGATGCAAAGAAGAAAGGGATTGATTGTTCTACAGAAGTGACAGCGCAGCATTTATATTTCACTGACGATTATTTGAAAAATTATGAATCCGCTTTTAAGATGGCGCCTCCTATACGGACGGAAAAGGATCGGCAGGCATTGATTAACGGACTGCTTGATGGAACGATTGACGCTATTATGACGGATCATGCGCCTCATGCTGACGAGGAAAAGGATGTGCCTTTTAACTGCGCGCCGAATGGAATTGCAGGGCTGGAAACATCTTTGGCATCAACATTGACCGTCCTTTATCATACCGGTAAGATGTCTATCGATCGCATTGTCGAACTGATGGCGGTTAATCCTGCGAAACTTCTCCATATTTCCGGTGGTGTGCTGGAAGAAGAAGGAACAGCGGATATAACTGTTATTGATCCTGACAAAGAGTGGGTAGTCCGTGGAAATGAGTTATATACAAAGTCTCTCTTTACGCCATATGAAGGGATCAGCCTGAAGGGAAAGGCTGTTCTTACGATAGTGGATGGGGAGATTGTTATGAAAGGAGGAAAGGTGGTTAAATGAGGGGCCTGCTGGTTTTAGAGAATGGCGTTCGATTTAAAGGGGATTTGTTGGGGTCAACAGAGGGAATTGGCGAACTTGTTTTTAATACGGGAATGACAGGATATCAGGAATGTTTTACCGATCCTTCTTACGAAGGGCAGATTCTTGCGTTGACGTATCCCTTGATTGGCAATTACGGCGCTAATAATGAATTTATGCAGAACAGCAAACCTGCAGCTACTGGGTATGTCTTGGATCAAATTACGATTCATCCGAGCAATTGGGAATGTAAAGAAACGATTGCTGATTTTATTGAAAGATATAATGTGCCGTGTCTCTACAATGTGGATACTCGTGCAGTTACCCGTGCCGTACGAAAATACGGTGTCATGAAAGCGATTATTGTCAGAGACGATACTGATGAAAAAATAATTCAGGAGAAATTGGCGAAAGAGCTTCATCGGGATCAGGTTGAAAGAGTAACGGCTGATAAGCCTTATATCTATGGTCATGGGACACATAAGGTATCTTTGCTTGATTGCGGTCTTAAGAAAAACATCTTAGTCAGCCTTGCTAAAAACGACTGTACTGTAACCGTATATCCCTGCCATACCACTGCAGCAGAAATGCTTGCGGATAACCCTGATGGTATATTTCTGAGTCCCGGTCCGGGGGATCCTCTCGATGTACCTTATGTCATCAGTACGGTTAAGGAATTGATCGGGGAAAAACCGATTTTCGGCATCTGCCTTGGTATACAGATGCTTTCTCTGGCATTGGGAGCGCATACTTTTAAGCTGCCTTTCGGGCACCGCGGATCAAATCATCCGGTGAAAGATCTGCGTACAGGGCGTGTCTATATTACCAGTCAAAACCATGGGTATGCTGTTTCTGATGAGGGCCTGCCGGAATGTATAGAAGTGACTCACAGAAGTGTTAATGATGGAACGATTGAAGGGTTCTGCCATAAAACTCTGCCGATTCAGGCAGTACAGTACCATCCGGAAGCATCACCGGGACCGACGGATAATTTTTACCTGTTTAAAGAATTTGTAAAGGCAATGGAGGATGCAAAAAGATGACAAAAAAGAATGTAAAGAAAGTCTTAGTCATTGGTTCCGGTCCTATTGTCATCGGTCAGGCGGCTGAATTTGACTATGCGGGGACACAGGCCTGCCGTTCTTTAAAAGAAGAGGGAATGGAAGTTATTCTTGTCAATAGCAACCCGTCAACCATTATGACAGATGTGGATATTGCGGATCGTGTCTATATCGAACCAATTACATTGCCTTTTGTGACGGAAGTTATAAAGAAGGAACGTCCTGATGCTCTACTTGCCACCTTGGGCGGGCAGGTCGGCTTAAATATGGCGGTGGATCTTTCAGAGGCAGGCGTCTTAGAAAAATATGGTGTGGAATTGCTTGGCTCTTCGCTCCATGCTATCAAGCATGCGGAAGATCGTGAGCTGTTCAAGCGCGCGATGAATGAAATCCATCAGCCTGTTCCTGAAAGCGGTATTTTTGATGAACTGGAACCGGCAGTAACTTTTGCTGATAAAATCGGCTATCCTGTTATTATTCGTCCTGCATATACGCTCGGGGGCACAGGCGGCGGTATCGCCCATGACCGCTATGAAATGGAGGAGATTTCCAATCGTGGTATTAAATTATCCCCTATTAATCAGATTCTGGTAGAACGTAGTGTGGCTGGTTGGAAAGAAGTGGAGTTCGAAGTGATGCGTGACAGTGCAGATAATTGCATTATTGTCTGTGCTATGGAAAATATCGATCCTGTCGGCGTCCATACAGGAGACTCCATCGTTGTGGCGCCGACACAGACACTAACAGATGGTCAGTACCAAATGTTGCGTACCGCTTCTTTAGATATTATTCGTTATCTCCAAATTGAAGGCGGCTGTAATGTGCAGTATGCGCTGGATACGAAAACAAATAATTACTATGTAATCGAAGTGAATCCCCGTGTCAGCCGTTCTTCCGCGCTGGCATCCAAGGCGACGGGCTATCCGATTGCGAAAGTGGCGGCGAAGATTGCTTTGGGGATGCATCTTGATGAAATCACGAACAGTATTACAAAGAGTACGAAAGCATGTTTTGAGCCGTCTATTGATTACATAGTCGTTAAATTCCCCCGATGGCCTTTTGAAAAGTTTACCCTGGCGGATCGTTCAATTGGGACGCAGATGAAAGCCACTGGGGAAGTCATGGCACTTGACCGTACTTTTGAAGGGGCTCTGTTGAAGGCACTCCGGTCATTGGAGGTAGGAGAAGGCTACCTTCACTTGAAAAAATTAGATGGGCAATCCTTATATGACATCCGTTGTCTTTTGAGTCGAATTGATAATGAACGTCTCTTCGTCCTGGCAGAAGCACTTCGTCGTGGTATTGAACCGGAAGAGATCAATAGGATCACCAAGATCGATTTGTTCTTTATTTACAAAATCCAAAATATTATCAGGATGGAACGCCGACTGCTTAAAGAAGGGCTGACGGAAGAAACATTAAAAGCGGCGAAACGCATACAGATGCCTGATCCGGCTATTGCCCACTTTGCAGAAATCTCCATAAAAGATGTAGAAAACTTCCGGAAGAAATTTAATTTGCATCCCGACTATAAAATGGTAGATACTTGTGCCGCTGAGTTTGAATCTTACACTCCTTATTATTATTCTACTTATAGTAGTGAAGATGAGGTGAAACCGCAGGGAGAAAATGCGGTCATTGTTTTTGGATCCGGACCAATCCGTATCGGACAGGGAATCGAATTTGACTATTGCTCTGTTCATGCTTCCTGGGCATTGCGAGGAGCGGGGAAGAAATCTATTGTTATCAATAATAATCCGGAAACTGTATCTACGGATTTTGATACATCAGACTCTCTGTATTTTGAACCGCTCTCGGAAGAAGATGTACTGGAAATTATTGAAAAAGAAAAGCCGGAAGGCGTTATTTGCCAGTTTGGGGGACAGACAGCAATTAATTTAGCAACGCCTATGGCAAAAAGGGGAATCCGTATTATCGGCTCCTCTAATGAAAGTATAGATATGGCGGAAGACCGTGAACGCTTTGATACACTTATGGGACAGCTCGGTATAGCAAGACCGAAAGGCTGTCTTGTAGAAAGTGTGGAAGAAGCTATGGAAAAAACACAGGATTTGGATTATCCGCTTATTGTACGGCCCAGTTATGTGCTTGGCGGCCGTGCGATGCAGATCGTTTATGATCAGGCTGAATTGCGCCAGTATCTGAAAGAAGCCGTTGTAGCTTCTCATGAACATCCGGTTCTTATTGACCAGTACATGGTTGGCCGAGAAGTAGAAGTGGATGCGATTTCTGATGGTATCGATGTATGCATCCCCGGGATTATGGAGCAAATTGAACGCTCCGGTGTTCACTCCGGCGATTCTATTGCTGTTTATCCGCCTCAGCATCTAACACAGGAAACGATAAAGACTTTGACCGATTACACACGGGAAATTGCACGAGCGATGAATGTTAAGGGCCTTATCAACATTCAGTTCATCGTTGTCGGTGACAAAGTCTATGTTATTGAGGTGAATCCGCGTGCCAGCCGGACGGTTCCCTTCATGAGTAAGATTACAGGAATCAATATGGTGGAGCATGCAACGCGAATTGCGCTTGGCGAATCTTTGGAATTGCAGGGGCTACCGCTGGGTCTCGTTCCTGATAAAAATTATGTAGCCATTAAAGCACCGGTATTTTCATTCTCCAAATTGGGACTTGTGGAAATCAAGCTGGGACCGGAAATGAAATCAACCGGTGAGGTTATGGGAATCGGGCATACATACCAGGAGGCACTCTATAAAGCCGTTGTTGCTGCAAACCTTATGATTCCTGCCAAAGGAAATATTCTTATTACCGTCAGTGACAGGGATAAACCAGAAACGGCGGAACTGGCAAAGCGATTTGTAGAACTTGGTTATCACCTAATCAGCACGTCCGGTACAGGCGAGTATTTCAAGAATCGCGGTATTCCGGTAGAAATAATCAGGAAGATTCATGAGAAGGGAGAAAACTGTGAGAAGTATTTGAAGTCAGGAAAGGTAGACATGGTACTGAACACTATTTCTTACGGAAGTCAGATTGAACAGGAAGGCTACGACCTGCGGCGCATTGCGGTCGAATTGGCGATTCCCTGTCTTACCTCTTTGGATACGGCAAGAGAAGTACTCCGTGTTATGGCAGAGGCGGCCGGTGAAAACCGGAATGTAGAAGCCATCCAGGATTATATCGGGGAGAATTAATTATGGCCGGTTATGTAGAAAAGGGTGTTATTCGCCTTCATGAAAAAGTGGGGCATGATATCTGGAGAATGCAGATTGAACTTCCACAGACTGCTAAATCGGCACTGCCAGGACAATTTATTCATATAAAAATTAACGATCCCAGCAAATTGTTGCGGCGGCCTATTTCTATCGCAGGCATTGAACCGGGAAAAGGCCTTGTGGAAATTATTTATCGAATTGTTGGTAACGGGACGGAAGCCATGGCTCATATGAAAATAGGGGATGTTGTTGACAGCCTTGGGCCATTGGGAACCTCTTTTTCCATGGATAAAGGACATATTGTAGGGGTTGGCGGTGGTGTAGGAATCGCACCGATCCTTTTCATGGCACGTTGTGCAAAACGGGGACAAATGACAGTTGTCATCGGTGGAAGAAATAAAGAAGAAGTATTCTGGAAAGACCTTTTCCCTAAAACTTTGAAACAATTAATTGTAACAACAGATGATGGTTCTTATGGGATTAAAGGATTCTCCGTATCTGTTCTGCCTGAACTTTTTGCAGAAGAACAGGTAGATGAGGCCTGTATCTGCGGTCCCGGTATCATGATGAAAACAGCGGCGCAAATGGCAGTGGATGCAGGAATATACTGCGAGGTTTCCCTGGAACGCCGGATGGGCTGTGGCACGGGAACATGCTTGGCGTGTGTTTGCGATAAAGCTGACGGCGGGCATTACAAAGTCTGTCTTGACGGACCGGTATTCAATGCACAGGAGGTTTGCTTATGAGTACTGATCTGAATGTGAATTTCCTTGGTATAAGGATGAAAACACCTATTATTGCGGCGTCAGGGACTTTTGGATTTGGCGTGGAATATAAGGATTACATGGACTTATCGCAAATTGGAGCAATTTCCTGTAAAGGGATTGCTATTACGCCTTGGGACGGTAATGAAGGCGTTCGTATCGCAGAAACGTCATCAGGAATACTGAACTGCATTGGCCTCGAAAATCCCGGTACTAATGTTTTTAAGAAAAGGTATCTGCCTGAGTTAAAAAAGTACGACGTACCAGTAATTTGTAATATTGTGGGAAGGAACATAGAAGAGTATGGCATGGCTGCAAAAGCATTGTCTGTGGAAGGCGTAGATGCTTTTGAAGTCAATATTTCCTGTCCGAATGTAAAGTGTGGAGGAATTGCTTTTGGTTCTGATCCCCATATGGCGGCAGAAGTGACGAAAGCCGTAAAAAGAAATACTGATTTGCCTGTCATCATGAAACTGTCTCCCAATGTGACGGATATAGTTTCTATAGCCAGGGCTGTGGAAGATGCTGGAGCGGATGCAGTGTCGCTCATAAACACACTTCTTGGACTTGCAATTGATGTCAAAACGCGGAGGCCGGTGCTTGGTAATGTGACCGGCGGATTATCAGGCCCCGCAATAAAACCTGTGGCGCTTCGTATGGTATGGCAGGTGGCACATGCTGTTCACATCCCCGTTTGTGGAATGGGGGGGATCATGACTGGTACTGACGCAGTGGAGTTTATGATGGCCGGTGCGGATACTGTGCAGGTGGGAACAGCATCATTGGCAAGTCCCTATGCAATTCCAAAGATCACTGATGAATTACGTATGTGGTGTGAAAAAAATAATATTTCTGATGTAAATAGCATAGTAGACACGTTACAAGTCTAAAAGAGGTGACAGAGGGATATCTTTGCCACCTCTTTTGATAGGCTAAAATATAAATTTATTTTGATGATATATTACACATGGACATCATATGTAGAGGAAATTATGGAAAAGTCATATTTGGTGTAGATGAAGTTTTCTTCCGCGATGAACAGATGTTTTAATGTACCTATGAAAACGGTCCTTCGTCAAAACTTACGTGGAATTTCCATAAGAGAGAAGATCGTGATGTTACCCACATCACTGAAGGACAAATTACTTCCGACAGGAATACTGTATAGAATAGAGGAAATTAAAATTTTATACTGAGAAAAACGCTATACTAATTATTCAACACTATTCTTGTTGATACATGATATATAAGGGAGATTAATTTTATAAAATATCAGGAGAATAAAGTATATGTTTCATATGCGGAGAACATATAAGTTCCTGTACTTTTGCTATGTTCGGGTTTAGATGATAAAATAATAAAATAAGTTTTTATAGGTGTGGGATATCAGAATGAGCCAATTTCTTACTCACGTATATGGACAGGAAAAATTAAAAAGGGAGCTGAAGCTTTTGATGGAAAATCATAGGTTACCGCATACTATGATTTTTTACGGTGATGATGGGCTGGGAAAAACAACAGCTGCTTTTGATTTTTCAGATTTTCTCACGGGGGCATCTGAAAAAATATGGGTGGAAATTAAAAAGATAAAAAGCAGTAAAAATGAAAAGCTTCTGGAAAATCTGAAAGGAGACCGTGTTTGGTATATCCGGCCGATGGGAATGGAACTTAAAATTGACCAGTTCCGCGCCTTTATGGAGGAAATGGCTTCCTTTGATGAAAAATTGCGTGTATGTATTATTGATGATGCGCAGAAAATGAACCAATACGCGGCGAATTCTTTCCTAAAAACCTTGGAAGAACCGGTAGAAAATCTATATTTTATTCTTGTTACTTCTGATATAAATGCACTTTTACCGACGATTGTTTCACGAGGGGAAAGATTTCCTTTCTTTCCGTTAATGGAAAATGAGTTTTATTACTTAGTGGAGACAGTGGCCGAAGAATTTAATTTTGACGGGACAGTAGGGAAGGAAACAGCGTTCAAGGTTTCTGAAGGTAATCCTGGCGTTGCTAAAGATCTTTGTGGTGAAAAAGGGATGATGCAGTTGGACGTGGCCATGAGGTTTTGGGAAACGGTCACAACATCTTCAACAGCATTTTCTTCTTTATCTGCATGGACATTTAAGGAACGGGAGGATTTTTTGGTTTTGCTTCGATGGGTTATTATCATCGGACGGGATCTCATGATTGGCGCTGAAACTACCGATGATCAGCTGGAGAAATGTATGCAATGGTCTGATCGGGAGAAGCGGCTGTTGAAATATTGGACTGACGGCCGTGCGATAGAGGCATTAGCTGTCTTGCAAAAAGCAGAATCGGCGTGCCGGCGTTATATCTCTACTAAAAATATATGGGATATGATTTTAATTCAATTACAGCACATACAGAAAGGCGATTATATATTATGGAACAGGTAGTGGGGGTTCGTTTTAAAAAAGCTGGTAAAATTTATTATTTTGCGCCTAATGAATTACATTTACAAATTAATGACGGGGTTATCGTAGAAACATCCCGTGGTATGGAATATGGGTACATCGTAACGATACCGGCGGGAGAAAGAGTATACGAGGATAATGGACCGCTAAAACCGGTTGTTCGTAAAGCAACTGTAAAAGATATGGTACAACTGGAGCGAAATCGAGAAAGAGAGAATTCGGCTTTTGCTGTTTGCATTGAGAAAATTGAAAAGTTCAAGGTACCGATGAAACTCTTACGTACAGAATATACTTTTGACAGAAGCAAGATTGTATTCTTTTTCACAGCAGAAGGCCGCGTTGATTTTCGTGAATTGGTAAAAGAGTTAGCTTCTGTTTTTCATACGCGCATTGAATTAAGGCAGGTGGGGGTCAGGGATGAGGCGAAACAGGTCAGCGGTATTGGTTCCTGCGGAAGACCGCTTTGTTGTGCGACTTATTTGGGGGAATTTGCCCCGGTTTCTATTAAAATGGCAAAAAACCAGGGATTATCTTTGAATCCTGCTAAAATATCCGGCGTTTGCGGGCGTCTTATGTGCTGCCTTCGATATGAAAATGACCAGTATACAGGAGATCATTCACGAAAGAAATGCTGCTGCGGCGAGCAGGAGTCCTATAAAATGTTTCGTGTCGGGATGAAAGTTATCACTGACGAAGGTGAAGGACAGGTTGTCTATGTAAATCTGCAAAAACACAGTGTGAAAGTACAGTTGGAAGGCGGACGGACGAAAACGATGCAATGGGATGTGGTGGAACCGGTGGAAAATGAATAATTGGGTTTTAAATGAGGGAGAACGGCTGGACGATTTGGTTAGGGGCGATATGAAAATTATCCAGCGGCCGGATCAATTTTGCTTCTCTTTGGATTCCATATTGGCAGCTCACTATGTTTCAATTCGCAAAAAGGACAGGATTGCCGATTTGGGAACCGGTACGGGAGTTATTGCGCTCTTGCTTTCTACACTTGGCGGTGAAGATATTACTGCGTTTGAAATTAATCCGGTAATGGCGGATTTAGCTCGTAGAAATGTGAATGGGAATAACAAATCAGATTGTATAAAAGTCGTGGAATGTGACTACAGGAATGTAAAGGAGCTTTATCCGACGGGAAGTTTTGACTCTGTCGTGGTAAATCCGCCCTATCGGGAAATAGGAACCGGTCGAATGAACCATTGCGAAGGTGTAGCCAGCGCCAGTTATGAATTAAATGTAACCTTGGAAGATATTTTTCATACAGCACAGTATCTTTTGAAATATGGCGGCCGTCTGACTATGATCCATCGTGCGGATCGTTTAGTCGATTTGATTACGCTTGGCCGCAGGTACAAAATGGAAGCCAAACGGATACGCCCCGTATATGCCCGAATAGGCGCTTCGGCAGTTCGTGTCTTACTGGAGTTCAGATATGGTGGACATACGGAATTAATCTTAGAACCGCCGTTATTAATCCATAATACTGATGGATCTTACACACAGGAGATTATGGAGATATATGGGAAGAAAACAAATGAATGAGGTGGAAGCGGGTACATTGTACCTTGTGCCTACTCCTATCGGAAATTTATCTGATATGACAGAGCGGGCAGTAGGCATTTTACGGCAGGTTGATTTAATCGCGGCAGAAGATACACGACACACAAGAATATTACTGAATCATTTTCAAATTTCCGGGCATGTGGTTTCCTATCATGAACATAATAAAAAAGAATCTGGCAATAAATTAATTGAAGCATTGAAAAGCGGTCGTTCCGTGGCTCAGTGCAGTGATGCAGGAATGCCTGTCATTTCTGATCCTGGGTCAGATCTGGTACGGCTTGCCATAGAGGCGGAGATTCCTGTTGTGCCTTTACCGGGACCTAATGCGGCATTGACAGCGTTAATAGCGTCCGGACTTAATGCCCGGCAGTTTGCGTTTATTGGCTTTTTGCCTAAAATTAACGCAAAGAAAAAGAAGTTATTGTTTGATATGTCTCATATACCGGTTACTTTAATTTTTTATGAAGCCCCCCATCGGTTGAAAGAAACATTAGAGACGTTGATACGGGAATTGGGAAACAGGAAAGCGGTTCTTGCAAAAGAGCTGACAAAAAGATTTGAAACCTTTAAAAGAAGCATGCTTCAGGAATTGTTGGATGACTTAGAAACGGAAACACCACGTGGAGAATATGTTATTCTTGTGGAGGGATGGAATGAAATTTCTGCGGAAGAAAAGGAACAGAAAACTGGCTGGCGTGAAGAGGCAGTATCTTTTGCGCTGAAGATGCCGTTAAAAGAAGCAGCAAGGCAAGTATCTTTTAAACATCATTTATCTCGTCGAGAAGTGTATCAGTACCTTTTAAATCAAAAAGAAGCTGATGCGAATAAATGATTTGGGAAATAATTGCTCCCGGTTATATAATGGAAGATACAAGGAAATAAAGACTTTTACAGGGGGAGTTACAATGACAGAAAAACCAAAATACTATATCACAACGCCGATTTATTATCCAAGTGCCAAACTTCATATCGGGCATACATACTGTACGTCCATTGCGGACAGTATGGCACGGTTCAAACGCCTTGATGGATACGAGGTGATGTTTCTGACCGGTTCTGATGAACATGGGCAGAAGATTGAACAGAAAGCGGAAGAATCTGGAGTTACGCCGATTGAGTATGTGGATAATATTGTTGCTCTTTTCAAGCAGCTTTGGAAAGAACTAAATATTTCCAATGATGATTTCATCCGCACAACGGAAGAACGTCACCGTGAAGTGGTGCAGATGCTTTTTCAGCGTGCTTATGACAATGGAGATATCTATCTTGGGAAATACGAAGGATGGTACTGTATTCCTGATGAAACTTTCTGGCCGGAAAATAAGCTGACACCGGAGCATCTTTGCCCTGACTGCGGACGACCATTGCAACGTATCAGTGAAGAGGCCTATTTTTTTAAGATGTCAAAATACGCGGATAGATGGATGAAGTTTATCGAAGAAAATCCGGATTTTATCCAACCTGCATCTCGGAGAAATGAAATGATCCAGTTCGTTAAGGGCGGCCTGGAAGATCTTTGTGTGTCACGAACTAGTTTTACGTGGGGTATTCCTGTACCATTTGATCCCAAGCATGTTGTTTATGTGTGGTTTGACGCGCTTGTTAACTATATAACGGCAGCTGGTATTATTGATAATCCTGAAAAATTTAAAAGATTTTGGCCGGCTGATGTTCATTTGGTAGGGAAAGAGATTGTCCGGTTTCATTCTATTATCTGGCCAATTATGCTTATGAGTCTCGGGATAGAGTTGCCGAAAAAAATTTATGGTCATGGATGGCTGATTGTTGACGGAGAAAAAATGTCCAAGTCTAAAGGAAATGTAGTGGATCCTATTCCATTGCTGCAAGAGTTCGGCTCAGATGCTATTCGCTACTATCTTTTAAATGATATTCAGTTGGGACAGGATGGTAATTTCAGTAGAGAAAGGCTTATCAACCGTATTAACTCAGATCTTTCCAATGATCTTGGCAATTTGCTCCACAGAAGTTTATCCATGGTGGAAAAATATAGAAATGGGGTTCTTGTGCATGGTGACGCGTCTGTTGATCCCTGCATAGGAGAGGTATCTTCGGAAGTTGAAAAAAATGCAGAAGCTACTTTGCAGAGGTTCCGTAATGGAATGGATAATTGGAAAATTAATGACGCTCTTAAAGCGGTGTGGATCTTTATCCGTTCATTAAATAAATATATTGATGTAACAATGCCTTGGGTACTGGCAAAGGATGAAGCTAAAAGGGCTGCACTTGATGCTGTGCTTTATCACCTTTGCGAGGGTATGCGTTTTGTTTCTCTTATGGTAGAGCCCGTAATTCCAATTGCTGCTGAAAAGATTTGGGCGCAGTTGGGACTGGTTGATTTTGAAAAAGCAAATTATAAAAACCTTGTATGGGGCGGTATTGCTGATGGTACAAAAGTTGCCAAAGGAATGCCTATTTTCCCGCGTATTGAAGTGGAGAAAGAAGACTTGAAAGTGGAAGTAAAGTCGGAGAGAAAGTTCAACGTGAAGAAAACAGAAAATGACACAAGTGTTCCACTCATTACAATGGATGATTTTTTAAAGACGGAATTGCGTGTTGCGGAAATACTGACAGCAGAAAAAATAGAAAAATCAGAAAAGTTGATTAAGCTGACAGTGTCTTTGGGCGAAGAAATTAGGACAGTTGTCAGTGGTATTGCTAAATACTATAAGCCGGAAGAACTTGTCGGCAAGCATGTGATTTTTGTAGCGAACCTTAAACCGGCGAAGTTGATGGGGATAGAATCGCAGGGGATGGTTTTGGCAGCGTCCAAAGATAATGATCTTGTACTTCCTTTCGTTGATATGCCCGCAGGCAGCCGTGTGAAGTAATGGAACTTTTTGATACTCATGCGCATGTGTATGACAAACGTTTTGATAATGACAGGGAGCAAGTTCTGTCAGACGTATTTGCACATTTAAAATATGTGGTTTGTCCTTCTGAAAATTTGGAAACGAGCAGGAAAACGACAGATCTTGTAAACAGGTATCCCCGGCTCTATGGAGCAGTCGGTATTCATCCTCATGAAACCTGTCATGCGACGGAAGACAGCTTGCAGGAGCTCGAATCTATGGCGCGAGAAAATCATAAAATCGTTGCTATCGGTGAAATCGGTCTGGATTATCATTATTTCTATAGTGATAAAGAAATGCAGCAGAAATGGTTTCACCGACAGATAGAATTGGCAGGGAAGTTAGATTTGCCGATAATTATTCATGACAGAGATGCGCATGGCGATACACTCCGGATTTTGCGGGAACATAAACGGGATTCTCTGCGGGGGATACTGCACTGTTACAGCGGCAGTTTAGAGATGGCCAAAGAATTCATTCGTTTGGGGTTTTATATTTCCTTTGCGGGACCGGTAGTATTTCCTAAAAGTACCAAACTGAAACAGGTGGCTAAAGGAATCCCTTTGAATAGATTGTTAATTGAAACGGACAGTCCTTACCTGGCACCACCGCCACATAGAGGAGAACGGAATACGCCGCGTAATGTAATTTATGTGGCGGAAGAAATTGCACGGCTGAAAGATTTGAGCGTGGAGGCTGTTGTTTTTCAGACAACGACAAATGCCTGTAACATTTATAAAATTGAGCAATAAATATAAACAAGCCGCTTTGTGCGAATCAAATCGCCAGGCGGCTTTTGCATGGGGGAAGTATGAAAGTGGCAGATCAATTATATGGACATATAAGGGGCAGCGATATCCGCAAATTTGGAATACCCCTTTTCATTGGGATGGATACCATCGGAATACCAGGCATTATCAAGAGGGAAGGCAGTTGAAAAATCAATAAAGAGAATATCTAAGTCGATGCAATTTGCTTTTAAAAAGCTCCCATAGTCTTTCAAATCTTTATTATTTTTCGTAAAAGCAAAGTGCGTCTGCCATCCTGTGGTAATGCTGAGTGGTGTCATTAAAGGAGGGATACCGATGCAGAGAGGGATTTTCTTATTAAGTTTATTAATCTCGGATAACATCATTTTTTCCAAATGAGTTACTCTGATTCCGGAAAGTATGTCGTTGGTACCACCCATCATAAAAAACAATGTATTTTCATGGGGGCTACTTAGGAATAGAGAGAGGGAATCAAAAATGTCTTCAAGTCCTGCGCCGCATAAACCGTGATTGTAGTATTGGATGGCAGGGCAGCGTCTGGAAATTTGGTAAATCCAGCCATACTGCGGTAAGGTGCCGTATCCTGCAGTAAGACTGTCCCCAAAGAAATGAATTGAGTTTGCATTTTGAATATCCCAGTCCATGATGCTCCTCCTATGTTGTATGACTAATGATAGAAATAGCAAGGTGCTTTTGTCAAATCGGCAAAAGGTTAAAAACCGTTTGCTATATGCAAAGATAATAGTCAGATTTCTTTTTAAATGGCTGCTTCATGGAGCTTTCAAAAGTGATATAATATTTCAAGATGGAAGATAGTGTACTATTATGGAGGCTGTAATGGATAGACAATTATCATTGGAGTTTGCACGTATTACAGAACAAGCTGCATTGAAAAGTGCGCGGCTCGTAGGATTAGGTGATAAGGAGGGCGCCGACCAGGCTGCTGTTGATGGTATGCATGAGCAGTTTGCTTTAACGCCTGTTTCCGGTACCGTGGTCATTGGCGAGGGTGAGATTGATGAAGCCCCCATGCTGTACATTGGTGAACATGTAGGACAGGGTGGGGAAGAAGTGGATATTGCGGTGGATCCTGTAGAAGGAACAAACCTTGTAGCAAAAGGAAAAAATGGTGCTATTGCTGTTCTTGCTATCGCTCCTAAAGGGTGTCTACTTCATGCTCCGGACATGTATATGCAGAAAATCTGCGTGGGTCCTCGTGCGAAGGGGAGGATTGATATCCGTGCTTCGGTTACTGAAAATCTTAAAAATGTGGCAGATGCGATGGGACGTGAAGTTTCCGATCTGACAATGGTTATTTTGGACAGGGAACGCCATGAAAAGATTATTCGTGAAGCGAGGGAAGCCGGAGCCCGCGTATACCTGATTACTGACGGAGATGTAGTGCCTTCTGTCGACTGCGGTATCCAGGGCAGCGGCATCCATATGGTTATGGGGTCGGGCGGAGCGCCGGAAGGTGTTTTATCTGCAGTAGGATTGAAATGTCTTGGCGGTGATATGCAGGCAAGACTGCTTCCGCAGACGGAACAGGAGATCCAGCGGCTGCACACAATGGGGATTGATGATCCCAATAAAGTGCTGACATTGGATGATTTGGTAAAAGGAGATGACTGTATTTTCGCGGAGACAGCTATTACAGACTGTGCTATGCTTCGCGGTGTCCGTTTTTTTGGCGGCGGGGCAAGGACAAGTACTTTAGTTCTTCGTTATAAGACCGGTACTGTCCGTTTTATTGATACAGTTCACCGTTTTGGAGAGGATAAACCCGGTGTAAGAATGTTTTAATAACAGTATATTAGAAGAACCCTCGACAAATGCTTATGATGTTCAAGTGAGGCGGGGGTTTTTATATGGAATTTTTTTATTGTTTGCAGTAAAATATATTGTATTACAGATGAAAGGGGAGACTTATGCACGAATTGTTTGATTGGATTTATTCTATCGTGGTCGCTTTATTTTTAGCGATGATTATCCATATATTTCTTTTTGTCCCTACCAAAGTGGCAGGTTCATCCATGTATCCTACGTTAGAGGATGGACAGTATTTAATTGTTTCCAAGTTAGGGCATGTTTTCCGTCAGACACCTGATTATGGTGAGATTGTTATTATTGACAGCCGTACGCAGAGAATGCGGTCGTGGGCGGATGATTTATCTGAACCTGCTTTAAACTACGTGGCGCTTTTCAGCCGAAGCGGTCAGGGACACAATGTTTGGGTAAAGCGTGTGATCGGTAAGGGCGGGGATAAGCTGGAGTTTCATGATAATGCGGTATACAGAAATGGCACAAAATTGAATGAACCCTACATCAATGGCGTGATGGAGTTCTCAATGCCCGGTTCGTTTACGGTGCCCGAAGGAACAATTTTCGTTATGGGCGATAATAGAAATCATAGCTCTGACAGCCGATTTATCGGGCCGATTCCAATTGACCACGTACTTGGAACTGTAGTGGTTGAGTTATGATGGAAGACCGTTTCCTGGAAGCAGGAGCGGTTTTTATTTGCGACAAAGGATAGGAGTATTATGTTATAATAACTTATATTTTATGTTCAATGATGGGGAATGAGGGGTGATTATTTTGGCACATTGCAATGAAAATTTTAATGATTTGCAGGGAGCGTATTTGTTTGCAAAAATAAGAAAGGAACAGGAAACATACAAAGCGAATTACCCGGATGCTGATATTATCTCTCTTGGCATTGGTGATGTAACGCAACCGTTAGTTCCGGCTGTTGTTGAGGCCATGATGAAAGCTGTTGCGGAAATGGGAGAAGTGGAAACTTTCCGTGGTTACGGTCCGGAACAAGGATATTTATTTTTGCGTGAAGCTGTTGCCCTGCACGATTTCAAAGACAAGGGATGTGATGTTTCACCGGATGAAATTTTTATTAGTGATGGCGCAAAATGTGATATAAGTAATATGCAGGAAATATTTGCCACGTCGGATATTGTGGCAATTATGGATCCTGTATATCCAGTGTATGTGGACAGTAATGTTATGGCGGGACGAAGTGGGAAATTTGTGAATGGATCATATGAAAAATTTGAGTACCTGCCGTGTTATGAAGAATGTGATTTTAAAGCAAACCTGCCATCCCATGATCCCATGATTATTTATTTATGTTCACCCAACAATCCGACAGGAACTGCATTAAATAAAAAGGAATTAACTGTTTGGGTGAAGTACGCAAAGCAGACTAGATCAGTTATCTTCTTTGATGCTGCCTATGAGGCATTCATTACGGAAGACATTCCGCATAGCATTTATGAAATTGAAGGGGCCAAAGAGGTGGCAATTGAGTTCCATTCATTCTCTAAGACAGCCGGATTTACAGGGGTGCGCTGCGGATATGTCGTTGTCCCGAAAGAATTGAAGCTGGAAACAAAGTCAGGGGGATTAATCAGTGCAAATGAACTTTGGTATCGCCGACAATGTACGAAATTTAATGGATGCTCTTATGTTGTGCAGCGCGGTGCGGAAGCTGTATATACAGAAGCCGGACAAAAGCAGATACAGAAGACTTTGGGGATATACAGAAAAAATGCCCTGGCTATTTTGGCAGGGGTAAAAGAAGTCGGGTTACGGGCTTCCGGTGGAATAAACAGCCCTTATATATGGGTGTCTGTACCTGATGGAATGAGCAGCTGGGATTTTTTTCACTTCCTTCTTCGGGAAGCGCAGGTTATATGTACGCCGGGATCAGGATTCGGTCCATGCGGGGAAGGGTATGTCCGTCTGACCGCATTCAATACATCGGAAAAGACGGCAATGGCTGTGAAACGTTTGAAAACTGCTGTTAAAAAATATACAAATAAAGGATGAAGATATGAGCACAAATTTACAGATCGGTATTGTCGGGCTTCCTAATGTAGGAAAGAGTACGCTTTTTAATGCGATTACAAAAGCAGGTGCGGAGGCGGCCAATTTTCCTTTTTGTACTATTGAACCTAATGTGGGTGTTGTGGAAGTGCCGGATCATAGAATTTATGATTTGGCAGGTATATTTAATCCGAAAAAAACGACGCCTGCATTTACCCGTTTTGTGGATATTGCAGGGCTGGTGGCAGGAGCATCGAAGGGGGAGGGGCTGGGGAACCAGTTTTTGAGCCACATTCGTGAAACCGATGCTATCGCTCATGTTGTCAGATGTTTTGATGATGAAAATATCACTCATGTAGAAGGTGGAATTAATCCTGTTCGTGATATGGGCATCATTAATACAGAATTATGTCTGGCGGATCTGGAGAGCGTCGATAAGAAAAGAGTAAAGACTGCCAAATTGGCTCAGGCGGGGATAAAAGAAGCAAAAGCGGTTTTACCAATTTATGAAAGGGTTTTTCAGGTTTTGCAGGAGGGAATACCGGCAAGAACTTTGGATTTAGCTGAGGATGAACTGGCGGTTCTTAAGGAATTAAATTTGATTACATTGAAGCCGGTTTTGTATGTATTGAATACAGCGGAAGATGATATTGCGAACCCCATGGGGAATCCTTATGTGCAGGCGGCAGCAGCGCAGGCGGAAAAAGAAAATGCCAAATGGGTACCTGTTTCAGCAGAGATTGAGCAGGAAGTATCGGAATTGGAAGAAGGGGAAGCCAAAGCGTTTCTGGCTGATTTGGGAGAAACGGAACCGGGATTGAATCGTTTGATTCGTACGGCGTATGCAATGTTAGGCTTGATTAATTTCTTTACTGTAGGTGAAGATGAATGCCGTGCATGGACGGTTCATTCTGGGACAAAGGCGCCTAAAGCTGCGGGGAAAATTCATTCCGATATCGAACGTGGATTTATTCGTGCGGAAATCATTACCTATGATGAATTGATAAAATGTGGTTCTTTTGCAGCTGCCCGTGAAAAAGGACTGCTGCGGGTAGAAGGGAAAGAATATATTATTAAGGACGGAGATATCGCGTATTTCCGCTTTAATGTATAGTGGTAAAATAATTGAGCCTCCGATAAGGGGGCTTTTTTGCGGAGAAGTACTAATGAAGAAACTTTATGGAAATATTGTCACCGGTGTATTTGTTATGCGGATGAACAGATTTGTAATTCATGCGGAGATAGATGGGAGAATGGAAATCTGCCATATGCCTAATCCCGGAAGAATGAGAGAGCTTTTATTTCCGGGGGTCAAAATGTATCTTGTAAAAAGCAGGAATCCCTTGAGCCGCACGGCATATCGTGTTATCGGCGTGGAACGTGATGGAGAAGTTATTCTTCTGGATACATCTAAGTGTAATGATGTGGCGCATTACTTAGTGAGCCATCATCTGATTGCTGGTTGGGAAGAATATTCCGTAGTACAGCGAGAAGTCACAATGGGTGACAGCCGATTTGATTTACTGCTGGGAAATGAAGCGACAGGAGAAGTATTTCCTGTAGAAGTGAAATCGTGTACTCTTTTTGGCGAAAAGGGGGCAATGTTTCCTGATGCAGTCACTGCAAGAGGAAAGAAACATGTTGATCATCTTGGGCAAATAGGACAGATCGGACGCGCAGGCATATTGATCCTTGTGCAATGGAATCGGGCAGAGTGGTTTTTGCCTGATTTTCATACGGATATTGAGTTTGCAAAAGCATTCCGGGTTAATATGGAGCGTATTGATTGGAAGGTGGCAGCGCTTCATTGGACGCCTGAATTTGATTACCCCGATCATGTAAAGCTTCTTCCCACTTCCACAAAGGCCTTGGATGAGGAGATGGGGAATTGTGGTGACTACTTACTGATACTTTATTTGGATAAAGACAAATTAGTGGAAATAGGAACCAAAGGGATTATGAACTTCCCTCAGGGGTATTATGTATATATCGGGTCCGCAAAGAGAAATTTAGAACAGCGGATCAGACGGCATCGTCATCTGAGAAAGAAAATGCATTGGCATATTGATTACTTACGGCAGGAGTCTGAGTTTATCGGTGTTATTCCGATTAGAACAAAGCGCGATTTTGAACATCTTTTGGCAGCGGCCATATCTGATATTGCAGATTGGGAAATTAAAGGATTCGGCTGTACGGACTGTTCCTGTAAATCTCATCTGTTCGGTTTTTATGAGAATCCGCTGCATATAAAAGCATTTACAAAGATTGAAGAAAATTTTGAAATCAATATATTGAACTCTTATTTTGATGCGTAAGAAAAGTGCCGATTGATGTGAACTGGCACTTTTAAAGTTTTATTCAGATATACCACTTTTGCTCTTGTATTTAAAATGGAAATATAGAAATAAGATGAACGCTCCGGTAAAAGCAGTCAGACTGGTAAGTTGTGCACTTTTTAAGCCGAGAGCGAGTGTTCCATAATCGCCTCTGTAATTTTCAAGGAAGAAACGAAGAAGAGAATAAAGCATAATATAGAGACAAAAGGTGGTTCCTTCTGCTCGTGTTTTGCATCCATACCAGAGAAGCAAAACAAAAATTAAAAGATCTCCTTGGCATTCCCATACTTCTGCCGGCCAAAGCGGTTGGGCTCCATATGTATGATAAGCAAGAGTTGTGTCAGGATAGAGCAGTCCGAAATCTTGTCCAGTGGGATGTCCAAAAGCGTCTCCATTCATAAAATTGGCGATACGTCCGATAGCCTGTCCTAAAATAATTCCCGGTGTGACAGTATCAGCAAAGGGAAGAACTGGGATCTGATGTTTCTTTAAATAAAAGTATGCGGCAATGCACGCAAAAATAATGCCGCCTTGGATAGCCATCCCGCCCTGCCAGATATAGGGGATTTCCAATAGATGATTATGATAGTATTCCCAATCAAAAAAGAATACGTCCCAAAGCCTTCCGCCAACGATTCCTGCAAAAGCGATGACAAGTCCTAAATCAAACATGTGGGATTCCCATCCCCGCCGGTCTTTTTTTAGTAAGAAATAAGCGGTAATACATCCTGATATGATACCCAGAGAGAAGAAGATCCCGTATAAGCGGATAGGGAAATTACCGATAAAAAATAAATATTGATGCATAATTGGCCTCACTCAATTATAATGATAACAATATTATTTTATTATACTCTAAAAAATGAAAACAGGTGGTGTTTTTATGTTTAAGATTTTATTTGCAGGATTGTTGTTTCTTATATTTACACAAAATATTTACGCCTTTACGAAGGTGAATGTGAAATATAAAGAAGTGAGTGAGACTGCTTATGAAGAAGGTGAACAGATATTTACGAGACCGTATTTCCTGGAAAAAGGAAATCAATGGAAGATTATAGAAAACGGGAAGAAAATCTATGCAAAAGTTAATCTGGGAATACATGAGGATCCAGTTGATGTAGAATTGCCATTGACGGAAATTAGAGGAAAGCCCTATATTAATTTTACGTTTTTTTCTAAACAGGCAGGTTTTGAATATATTTTTGATAGAAAGAAAATGGAAATATGTGCAAAGGAATATAAAGCGGAAGAAAAATCACAGAAAAATAAAAGGATCATTCTTATGTGGGATCCGGACTTGATATTTGATACGAGTAAAAATTATTTCACGGAACATGTGGGAGAAAGATTTTTAGCGCCCACATGGGGTGGCTATAAGGATATGAAAGAAATACCGCTATCGCTTTCATATCTGCAGGAAGCCAAACGTGCAGGAATGAAGATTACACCGCTTTTACATAATGACTTCGACTTACAGGAAACAAAGAAACTTCTTCATGATTCGGGAGCAGTTCAAAATCTGGCAAGACAAATTACTGCGACAGCACTGGTTTATGATTTCGATGGATGGAATTTGGATTTTGAAAATATGGATGAGGCGGATAAGTTTTTATATACGAAATTTATTAAAACAGTATCTGAAAAACTTCATATGCATGGAAAGGAAATTTCTGTTGATATTACGGTGAACAGTAACAGTCCGAACTGGAGTCTCTGTTATGATCGTAAAGGAATGGCAGCCTATGTAGATTATGAAGTGATTATGGGATATGACCAGACGCCGGGGGGAAGTCGATATTCCGGGCCAGTATCGTCCTACTCATGGCTCAAACATCATATTGCTATGCTTTTAAAACAGGTGCCTAATAATAAACTGGTGCTGGGGTTACCTTTTTATACGCGCATTTGGACGGGAAAAGAAGGGCAGGCGGCTTCTTCCGTTCTTATGATGAAGCAAATCAAAAGTTTGTTGGGGCAGAATAATATCGGATTGTTTTGGAACCCTGAAGATCGCCAGTATGTAGGGATATGGGAAGAAAATGGACAGACGAGAAAAGTTTGGTTTGAAGAAAGACGCTCTTTGCAAGAAAAGGTTTCCTTGGCACATGATTATAAACTGGCAGGACTGGCATTTTGGCGATATGGTTTTGAAACAGAAGATATATACAATCAGATAGAAGGTGCATTTCTGAATAAAAAGGATGAATCGGTCAGGTATAAGAACAGAAGTGAGGATATACTTATCAAATTCAGGGAGAGGCTGAAAAGGGCGCAGTGAATACTTGCTCATTCAGCGGGAATCATCCGTGAAGTAACGGGCAGTTTGTTTGACGTTAATATGCTAAAAATATATAATATTGAATAACGGTTTTAGAAGAAATTTCTTTGATAAAATGCTTATGGAAGGTGACGGTATGCAGGGGAAATATATTCCGCAGCAAATTGAAAAAAAGTGGCAGCAGATTTGGGAAGAGACGAAAGCATTTGAGACTCATTTTGATCCGAATAAAAAGAAATACTATGTTCTTGAGATGTTCCCGTATCCTTCGGGCAATCTTCATATGGGGCATGTGAGGAATTACTCTATTGGTGACGTGGTAGCCCGCTTTAAATCCATGCAGGGGTTTAATGTTATTCATCCGATGGGATATGATGCTTTCGGCATGCCGGCGGAAAATGCCGCTATCCAGCATGGAATTGCTCCGGCTGAATGGACATATGCGAATATTGAGAATATGACGCGTCAGCAGAAAGAGCTCGGACTTTCTTATGATTGGGAAAGAGAAGTCCTGACTTGCCGTGAAGATTATTATAAACATACGCAGAATCTTTTTGAGATTTTTTATAAGAGGGGGCTTGCGTATAAAAAGGAAGCAAAAGTAAACTGGTGTGACCATTGTCATACGGTTCTTGCAAATGAACAGGTGGAAGAAGGGAAGTGCTGGCGCTGTAAGAATCCGGTTGTTAAAAAAAATTTGTCTCAATGGTTCCTGAAAATTACAGATTATGCAGATCGTCTGCTTGCTGATTTGGATCATATGCCTGGTTGGCCGGAACGCGTAAAGATCATGCAGCGCAACTGGATTGGCCGTTCTATCGGGACACAGTTCTTTTTTCATGTGGATGGCATGGAAGATACAATTCCTGTTTACACTACTCGTGTAGATACAGTATATGGTGTTACCTACATAGTGTTAGCACCTGAACATCCTCTGGTAGAAAAGTTAATTTCCAATAATCCTGAAAAAGAAAAGATTCAGGCATTTATTCAGGAAATCAAAAATCAGAACGACATCGACCGCACGTCTGAAGATACACCTAAATTGGGAATGCCCACAGGCAGCTATGCTGTGCATCCGCTTACAGGCGAACGTGTGCCGATTTGGATTGCCAACTATGTTCTTTATGAATATGGTACAGGTGCAGTTATGGCAGTTCCCCAAGGTGATCAGCGTGATTGGGATTTTGCGAAAAAGTATAATCTTCCCGTAAAAATCGTTATCCAAAATAAAGCTCATGACCTAAAACTTAATAAAATGGATCAGGCCTACTGTGAAGATGGGGAGCTGGTCAATTCATCAGAGTTTGATGGCCAGCTTTCCTCGGAAGCAAGAATCAATATTACAAAAAAATTAGAGAAAATGGGAATTGGTGAAGAAAAGGTCAATTATCGCTTGAGAGATTGGCTTATTTCTCGTCAACGCTACTGGGGATGTCCGATTCCGATTATTAATTGCCCGCATTGCGGCAGCGTACTTGTGCCGGAAGAAGAACTGCCGGTTGTATTACCTGAAGATGTCAATTTTGTTGCCGGTGCTACATCGCCTCTTGAAACAAGTGAAAGTTTTCTTCATTGCAAATGTCCGAAGTGCGGAGCGGATGCCGTTCGTGAAACGGATACAATGGATACTTTTATTGATTCATCATGGTATTTCCTGCGGTATTGCGATCCGCATAATGAACAGGAGCCGTTTAGTAAGGGTAAAACAGACTATTGGATGCCGGTGGATCAGTATATCGGCGGAATTGAACATGCGATTCTTCATTTACTATATTCCCGTTTCTTCATGAAAGTATTGCAAGACGAGGGGATGGTTGATTATCCGGAGCCGTTTACCAATCTGCTGTGCCAAGGGATGGTGCTCAAGGATGGCGGGAAGATGAGTAAATCCGTTGGTAATGTGGTGAGTCCGGAAGAAATCGTTGGAAAATATGGAGCGGACACGGCCCGGCTCTTTATTCTTTTTGCCGCACCGCCGGAAAAAGATTTGGAATGGAGTGATCAGGGCGTAGAAGGCTCTTATCGATTCCTAAAACGTGTTTGGACGATTGTTGGCAAGTATCAGGATTTGGGAAAAGAATTAAAAGGAATGTTATCACCTGATGAGGTGGCTCTGCTTCGCCGGCTGCATCAGTCTATTGCTAAAGTTACAGAGGATTTAGATGGGAAATTTGCCTTCAACACGGCTATTAGTGCGATTATGGAACTCGTAAACGAGATGTACAGGTTTGGAGAAAAGCACAGTACGATTGAAGACAGTTTTGCAAAGGAACTGCTTCGTGATTTGTTAATTCTGCTTGCGCCTTTTGTTCCACATATTACGGAAGAACTTTGGCAGGGTATCGGAGCGGAGGAAGTCAGTGTACATGCTGCAGCATGGCCAACGGTTGATGAGGCTGCGCTTGCCGTAGATTCATTGGAAATGGCAGTGCAAATTAACGGCAAGGTTCGCACAACAATAAAAGTACCTGTTGACATGGATAAGGATAGTATCGAAAAACTTGTGAGAGCATTGCCGGAAGTACAGAAATTTACGGAGGGTAAGATAATTATCAAATGTATTGTGATTCCCGGAAAAATTATAAATATTGTCGCTAAGTAATCAGCGGTACAAAAAAGTGATGCCTCAAGTTAAAAACTCAGTTTGTGCAATTCCGCAGGGGGAAAGCATTGAACTGAGTTTTAATCATTTTAGATATTTACTTGATTACCTATTTTACCGGGTTACGGAGTGTACCAATGGGGTCAATCGTAATTTCCACAACATCTCCGGGACAAAGGAATTTTGGCGGACTAAAACCCATTCCGACACCTTCCGGTGTTCCAGTGGCGATGATATCACCTGGAAGCAATGTCATGCCGGAAGAAAGAGTAGAAATCAGTTTGGCAACAGAAAAGATTAAATCCGTAGTATTGCCTTCCTGGCGAAGTTGGCCATTTATTTTTGTGTAGATTGTGAACGGAAACGGCCAGCCGCCAATGAGGACAGTGGGGCCTATGGGGCAGAAAGTATCCAGGCTTTTTCCTCGGAACCACTGGGCGTGGGATTTTTGTAAATCTCTGGCGGTTATATCGTTGATGATGGTATAGCCATATACATATTTCAGAGCATCTTTTTCGAGGATATCAATGCACTTTCTGCCAATGATTACACCCAGTTCACCTTCATAATCAACCTGGGATGTCACATCCCGATGAAGATCAATTTCTTCATTTGTACCGATGACAGAAGTGGTTGCTTTTGTAAAAAAAATAGGGTGCAGTGGATTTTTCGCATTTATATTTTTTTCGAATTCCTTGACATGGGACTGGTAGTTCTTTCCTACACAGAAAATATTACGTTTTGGATAGAAAGGAACTGCGATTTCTACCTCTGATAAAGAAACAGGGGGGATAGACTGATCTTCTTTGTTCATTTCCAGTACTTTCGCAAGGTTAAGCAGTCCTTCATCGCCAGTTTCAATAAATTCATCCATCGTTTCGCCTAAGGGAATGAAATAAGTTTCTTCCAACAGTTCAGCGGGAATAATGGACTTGCTGTCTTGTGTAAGGACGCCCCATTGGCGGAGGCCCTTATGATTATATGAAATAAGTCTCTGCATAGATATCCCTTCTTTCTGTTAAATTATGGCTATTATAACAAACCATGTTAGTAAAAGCCAGATAACATCGACGTTATCTATCTTTTTTGTTTTTGTGTTTTGAGTTAAAATGCGTTATTTCGTATCTGTGGCTTCCAGTTGGCTTCCATTTTCGTCGGGATAAATTGTCATGTTTTCGCCATGCGGCAATGCATCAACGGCAGCGATGAGCTGCGGGATAATCTTATGCGTATACACATCTTTCGTCACATTATTGCCGGAAACATGCCCGACAATCATTTTTTGAATTTTTTCCGGCATGCTATAATTGTCAGCAATCGTTATGAATGTGTGACGGGGGTCGTGCGGGAGATGTCCTGCAATACCTATTTCCTCAAAATATTTGCGGTATGAGTAGGTTATGGAAAGCAGGCCATTTTTACCATATAATCCACGCTGCCGATCCGGCATAACTAAATATTCGTGTTTCGCAAATTTAGAAATATTATAGAAATATTTGACAAACGGCAAGATACATTCGGCGATCGGGATCGTTCGGTTGCGTCCCGCATCTGTTTTCAGTCCACCCGTCATTGTGTGGGCGGATAAATTTACATGGTCAATTTTTATCATTGCCAGCTCTTTTGGACGCATGCCGGTATAAGTCTGTATTAAGATAATCCGCGCTATATCATCATTACAATGCTTCCACAATAATCGCATTTCTTCTGTTGTAAATGGTTTGTGAATATCCGATTTAGCTTTTTCCGCAGTTACGATGAACCGGGAGTAATCTTTAATAATCAAGTCATTAGCGATAGCGTATCTGTAAAGCATATGCATGACAGTCATGATACCGGATTGTCCGGATGCGGAAACATTTGATTCGTCTATGATTTGTTGTAAATGCAATGTTTTTGTTTCGCTAATCTTCAGACTTCCAATTTTGCTGACGTGATTTTTCCAATACATCAAATGAACTTTACTTAACGGTTTTTTCAAGCGTTCTCGTCCAGTTTTGATACGTTCCCAGATGTCCGCCCATGTAATATCTGCTGCTGCCGCCGTTTGCGGATTCATATTATATGCTTCCAGCGCTGCCTGCGCTTCACGCTGCCGCTCAAAGCTGCCGATAATCTTCTTTCTGCGCTTCCCGGTATCAGTCATGCCGAGGTTTACAACGGCCACCCACGGTTTCCGGCGGTGCGCATTATCCGGACGCTTATAAACCGAGCCGGAACCGTTTGCTCTGCGCATTAATGTTCACCTCCTGATTAAGTGCGGGGAATCGGATACACATTTAATAATTCAATCAGTTTATCACGATCAATTAACTCAACACCATTTGCTTCCGCTAAATCAATTGCTCCTTGCGTAAAATGACTGTTTGTTGCTACTGCAGCCAGATCATATTTATAAAATGCTTTTGCCGCCACGGCTTCTTGCACGGCGCTATTCGATACATTGTCTTTGTAGCACTTTGCTTGTACGATCTTTAACTCATCGCCTTTCGATAAGAGCAAGTCTGCCCCCTGGTCTCCGGATGTTTTCGTGAATTGAACGGAATAGCCCATCGATTCAAATATTTTACCGAGGATTTTTTCGAATGCTACACCATCCAATGAATCTATGTAATGGATATCTACATTAGAGATAATAGGACGATTATTCGTTATAGAATTCTCTATGGTTGCAGATCGTTTTTCTATTGCAATACGACGATTGATTGCTGTTAATTCAGTAATGATTTCATTTTCTTCAAGCGGGAACTGATATTTTTTCGAGTAATTCATAAGATGTGGAATATAAAATTTATTCATTCCGAAAGTTTCATAATATGTTTTTATAAGAGCGGTTTTATTTATTACAATGTAATTCGGCGATACGGATTCATGAATCTTAACGTCAAAATTTTTACAAAATAAAGCATTAGCAGCATTGTTCAATTGTTCATCTATCATTTGATTGAATTGCTCTTCAGTTAATTCATGCGTATCAAAGGTGATTTCTTTTTCTGTTAAATTGCGAATTGACGCATAATCATATTTTGTTAATATGATTTTCGTTGGCCACGTTTTCCATGCCATGGTATACGGTGTCAAGTATTTATAGATCGTCGGGGCAATCTGGTTGCGTATTTCCTGCATGCTGGGCTGTGGATCAGCACTGTAGCCGCTAATAAATGCATTTACACGTTTATTGAAATATTTTTTATAGAGCTTGTAACAGAGATATATTAATCCAATACTGAGAAACACTTCATTGCTTAAGCATAAGGCAATCACAAAAAACCAAATAATAAATTTCTTCATTTCGGCACCTCTTGATAGCAACTATAATTCTTGAATATATCTAATAATTCAAGTACGCCGTCGAATGTCAATAATTTTTCACCCTGAATGCCGTCTATCATTTTGACATTGTTCCGGAGACATGTATGAGCTATCAATAAAAATGCGAACTTATTCGCTTCGTAATCCTGCCGCCGAGCGTCATGTTTCTTTAGCGGGTGGGTAGCGAACAGTCTATCCCCTGCACGATGCAGGACAATATGCCCGATCTCGTGGGCAAGTGCTACGTTTTGAGAATTATAGTCGTCTTTTTCGTTTATAAATATTTCTTTTATCGTCAGTGCTTTTAGGAAAAATCCGCCAATTTCATCCGGAAGCGGGACTTTCTTTACAGCAATATTCATAGCTTTTGCTATTTCGTTCGGGTCATTTGTTCCGTATTTTTTAATTACATCCAGGACGACTGGCAGCATTCGTTTCATTTCTCTTCGGATTCCTTTGATAATACATACTCAATATAATTTTTGATTTCATTCCGGGCTTGTTCGGATATCGGTTTGCCATTTTTGCTAAAAAACATAACTTGCGACGATTGGAGCAGGTCATGGAGGTTTATCGGTTTTGCTGGTTCAGGTGTCTTTCCGTCGATTAAGAATGTAGGTGTTGTATGCAGGATGTCGGCAATTTGTTTTAATGTGGATTGTGGGATGTCATTAATACCGGATTCCATCTTGTTAATTGATGATTTCGATTTATATCCCAGCATTTTCGCCAGCGTTTCTTGAGACATACTCATATTTTCCCTGCATAGTCGAATTCGTCGTCCGAGATGTTTGAGAAAAACCTTTTTATTGTCGTCCATTTATCTCACCTCCAGCAATCACATTGTATCAAAATGTAGACTATCATTCAATAAATTTTGATAAAAATATAAAAAAAAGTTGACTTATAATCAACTCAATGTTATTATAGCGGTGTAGATTTCAGGTCTACCGAGAGGGGGTGTAAGGAAATGACCGATATCGAAAAGTTAAGAGAAAAATTAAATATGTCAGGCTATAAGCTGTCCTATGTAGCCGACTTCTTATCCCTGACGTATCAGGGATTGTTGAACAAAATTAACGGAAATTCTGAATTTAAGACATCTGAGGTGAAAGCGATTAGTGATTTACTGCAGCTTTCCCCTGAAGAAAGAGATACTATTTTTTTTAATTAAAAAGTAGATTAACAGTCTACATTGGGAGGTGAAAATTTATGAAAATACCAGTCATAGTCGCAGCCCGACTGCTCGGCATTTCAGCCGATTTTCTCCGCTGGTCGCTCCGCCAAGACAAAACCGATCTTGGCTGGGCGATCCGCCGGGACGGTTCCAAACGCTGGGACTATTACATAGACCAACAAACACTGGCACGAATGGCAGCGGTTACATTACAGGATGTCCGCAGGGCAGTGGAATCATACCGTGCAGGAGGTGAGGTAAGTGCGAAGAAGAATTAGATGGGACAGGGTGCTCATGGCCGCCGCCCTCGTCATCGGCGTCGCTGCCGGAGCGTATCAGTACATAACCGCTCCGACCACCCGCTTGATTGAGTACCGCAGGGAGGTAAAGCCCGGAGACACACTCTGGACAATTTGCGGAGAGATCGCTACGGACAAAGAAGATTTAAGGAAACTGGTTTATCAGGCCAAGAAGGACAACAGGATCCGGGATGTAGGAAACCTGCAGCCGGGAATGTTGATTGTAGTAAAAGTGAAGGAGGCAAGAAATGGATGACAGACCATTTAGTGTGACGCTTGTCAAAGATGATTGGGATTTAGTTCTGAACGCACTGGAGATCTGCAAAGAGAATGCGTCATCACTCATGGAGCACGAAATCGAATGCATTATCCGCGGAATAAAGTCGGATTTAGACAGTCAAGGTTTTTAAAAGTAGAGAAGTGAGAAATCGGTGAACACAGCGCTAATGATCGAGCGACTTACGGAATTAATCCGGAAAGCACAGAAAAACGAGAAACATTTTAAGCGTAAGGGCATGGCATCGACGCAGATGTATTTCGCCGGAATGGTCGACGCATATCAACATTTAATAGAAGAATTACTACAAAATCAGGAGGCGAGGGAATGACTGACGCAGAAAAGTTTAAACATATCAGCGAATATGTACGTCGCAGGTACATGCAAGAGTCGATTGCTTGGACAGATGCGGACGAAAAAGGCAAAGTGATGAGCGCAGCGAAAGCAAGCATACGTGAAGAAATTCTATTTGAAATTATTAACGAACTCAACAAAATTGAAAAAGCCGACTGATAACTGCAATTATCAATCGGCGTGGAAAAGGTCGGTACTCTTTCCGCCTCTATTATAACACAGGAGGTAAATAATAACAGAAATTGAAGAAAAGAATGAACATCTTGCATTTTTGACACTCATCGAGAGAAGCAAAAGACAGAATGCGCTCATGCACCTGAAGAAAGCACTGGACTATTCCGATTGCGGAGTGACGGACATTGAACTTATTGAAGAAGATAACGGGGAGTATGTAGACATTACATTCTATGGAGAAGAAAAACGCCGGGCGAACATAAACGGAGACAGTGTTCCGGCGATGATTTATGACATATTTAGACAAATTGAATGGTAGGGAGGTGTTTTAGTGAGGAGAAAACTTTTATCAGCTTTTTTAATCAGTTTAGTAAGTATTTTTCCGGTCAATGCGGAATGGCTTATTGCCGAGTGTAGCGCGTACACCACGTACGACAGCGGAATGATTACCGCGACAGGCGAGCCAGTTCACGTTGGCGGCGTGGCTTGTAACTTTCTGCCGTTTGGTACGGTCATTGTGATTGACGGTGTAGAGTACGTCGTAAATGACCGATGCGGGATCGATAACTGCATCGACATCTTCATGGAGGACTACGATGCGGCCATTCAATTCGGGCGCAGGGATAAGGAGGTCTATATAAAAAGATGATTATTACAGTAATAAAAAAGCCACCGGATACTGCAATATCCGATGGCTACCAGCCAAGACTGGTACATTCTCACAAATTATTATAACACATTCGGGAGGACAAACATGAAAACAATCGAAGCAGAAGCAATTATTATTCCGGCGGTAGAACCGAAAATCATTTCGGAAGTATTACCGGTTAAAACGAATTTTGAAGACGTCGAAGCGTATCTGTCAAACCTCGTTGAAAAATATACAGGTTTGGTCGTTACGGACGAAAACCAGAAGGATATGGAGAAAACTCTTCGTGAGGTCGTATCAATCCGAACAGGTATCCAGAAGTTTGAAATCAATGGCAAGCGGCAATTAAAAAAGCCGGTCGATGATTTTGCCCGGCAATGTAAGAACCTGTTGGCGATCGTCAACAGTGTAGAAGCTCCGCTAAAAGAGCAGCTGAACGTGTACGAAAATAAACGCCGGGATGAATTGCAGGCGGCGATCGGCAGGGAATTTACGGCAAAAGCCGACGCCGCAGGCTTGCGGGAGGAATACCGGTTATTTGAAATTCCGGAACGCTGGTTTAATAAGACGGCGAAGTGGTCGGAGACCTGCATTGATATAGACCATGTCGTGTCGGATTTGTATTCCCAGCAAGTTACGGCAGATAATCTGGCGGAACTCAAAGAAACCCGCCGTGAAATGGGAATAGCCTATATTAATACGGTTAATGCAGAGTATAATCTGGCGACACCGCTTACGCCGGATATATTAGCGGACGCCGTGCTTGAAAAACCGAATGCGGAGATCAAAGGGTTTATCCGGCAGGCCGCAGAGCGTCAATCTGAAATTGAAGCTGCCGCCCGCACTGCTACGGTTCCGGTTTCTGATCCGGTACCGCCGACAATTGCTCCGCCGCCGATTCCGCAGACGACCGGATGGCCACGGACAATGATTCTTACAATTTCACTGCAGAATGAGCTGGATTATCAGAGCATGCAGGAATTCTTATACGAAATGCCGGCAAATATTAAATACGATACGGAAATCAGGGAGGGATAAAAATGATTGAATTTAAAAAAGCAAAACGAAGCAAAGCAAAGCTCCGGCTGGCGATCTCCGGAGCTTCCGGAGCGGGGAAAACGTATTCTGCTTTGCTCATCGCCAGCGGCATTGTGCCGATGAGCAAGGTGGCGGTGATTGACACAGAATCCGGATCTGCAGATTTATATGCAGACTTGGGTGATTACTCAACGGTCACAATAAATCCACCATATTCTCCAAAAAAATATATAGAGGCGATTCACACCGCAGAAAATGCCGGATTTGAGTTAATTATTATCGACAGTCTGTCGCACGCATGGAGCGGTGAGGGCGGTCTGCTTGACCAACAGGGTAAAGCCACTGAAAGCAAATATCGTGGAAACGGATGGGCAGCATGGAGGGAAATCACGCCGCTGTATAACCAGCTGATAGAGACGATTCTGCATAGTCCGCTGCATATTATAGCGACCATGCGGTCAAAAACAGAGTATATGCAGATTGAGGTTAACGGAAAAAAGCAGATACAGAAGGTCGGCATGGCACCGATCCAGCGCGACGGAATTGAGTATGAATTCACTACAGTGTTCGACCTCAGTCAAAATCATACTGCTACGGTCAGCAAAGACCGTACAAATATGTTTGATGGGCAGTATTTCACGCCATCTGCAGAGTGCGGAAAAGCATTGCTGCACTGGCTGACAGTCGGAGAAGCTCCCGCACTCACAGATCCGCAGCCGCAGATCCAGCCGGTTAATCCGGCACCCGTCGCTATGCCTGCCGCGGCACCGACAGCGGTGGATATTTACAAAAACCGCCTGTCCCGGATCTGGCATGACATGAAGTGGGACGCTTCAGGGTCGTTGGATGCGTATCTGGCGGAGCGAATGAAATCGTCCGGCAAGACCGCCGCCGATATTACGGCGGACGATCTGGCGGCGGTCGATAAGGAAATCACGGATTATTTAAGCCGGAACGGCTTCGCGCAAATCGCAGAAGTCAAAGATGGCGAAATTGTGTTTTAACAGGAGGAATGAATCATGATAACAGCTACACTCTACGGCAGATTAACAAAAAATCCGGAACAGGTCGCACCACGGAGCGGTGGTGATCCGTATGTCAGGTTTTCCATGGCGTGCGACAACGGCAAAGACCGGGCGGCGACGTTCGTAAATGTTTCGGTATTCGGACGCCGCGGCGATGTGATTATGCAGTATTTTACAAAAGGAAACCGTATTGTCGCGCACGTACGGAATCTTGAACCGTCCGCGTATGTCGGAAATGACGGCGAAGCCCGGGCGACGCTGAATGCGGTACTTGACGGCATGGAATTCGTCGAAACCCGCACGGACAATACGCCGACATGGTCGCCGCAAACTGCGACAGCACCGCAAACCGCACCGGCACCTGCGGCAGCACCGGCTCCGGCATATACTCAACCAGCCATGCCGTATCAGCAGCCAGCTCCGCAGCAGACACGGCTCCCCGGCATGCCGCAGGCTCCGGCCGGTGTTCCGTGGTCAAGATAAATGATTGCCCTGCGGGATTATCAGAGGGATCTGATTGATCGAATCGCGGCTGAATTTTCCGGCGGTTCTCCGTCCGTCTGTGCCGTTGCTCCCTGCGGAGCCGGTAAGACGGTTATGGTGGGCTGGATGGCCGGGAAAACAGCACTCATCGGTAAGCGGGTTCTGTTTCTTGTGCACCGGCGGGAACTCATTGACCAGTCCGATCGGACGTTCTCGGCTATGGGGATTAATCATGGGATCATATCTGCCGGAGCGGCCTGTGACTATGCCGCAAGTGTGCAAATTGGAAGTACGCAGACCGTTGCACGACGGCTGGATAAAATCCAAGCACCGGATTTTATTATCATTGACGAGGCGCATCACGCTACAGCCGGAACATGGCGAAAAATCATTAACGCGTTTCCGGAAGCTCTCACGCTGGGTGTCACGGCAACGCCTGCACGGCTGGATGGTAACGGGCTGGGGGATATCTTTAAATCGTTAGTTGTCGGACCGACGGTTGACGACTTAATCAGCCGCAGATCGCTGACACCGTATGACTATTACGCGCCGCCATCTAAAGTGGACATGAAATCTGTACACGTCAAATTTGGCGATTATGTGAAGTCGGAACTGTCGGAGGTTGTTGATGATATAGATGTTATAGGCGATATTATCAAAAACTATCAGAAACTGGCACCCGGGCGGCAGGCGGTATGTTACTGCGTCAGCCGGTCACATTCAGAGCATATTGCGGCACAATTTACGACTGCGGGGATTCCGGCAGCTCACGTTGACGGCGAAACGCCGAGAGCGGAGCGGGATCGGATTATTACCGATTTCCGGAATAAAAAAATCCGCATACTCTGTAATGTGGATCTGTTGGGCGAAGGCTTCGACGTGCCGGGGATGGATGCGGTTATTCTTGCCCGTCCGACAGCGTCACTGACATTATTCATTCAGCAATCTATGCGGCCACTCCGTCCTGATCCGGATAATCCGGACAAGCGGGCAGTGATCATCGACCATGTAGGGAACTGTTTTCGGCACGGCTTGCCGAACGCGCCGCCGGACTGGTCTCTGGCGTCGAAGCCGAAGAAGAAACAAAACCGCACACTCGCATTGCATCAATGCCCGAAATGCTTTCAGGTTTGGGATACGACGTCCAGAACCTGTCCGTATTGCGGTTACGCACCGCCGATACAGAAGCGGGAAGTCACGCAACAGGACGGGCTATTGGAAAAAGTCGAATCTCTGGAATTGCTCGAGAAAAAACGACGGCGGCAGGAAGTCGGCAGAGCGCGCAGCCGTGCCGATCTGGAGGACATCGCCGTACGTCGTGGCTACAAATTCGGCTGGGTTCGGAAAATGATGGAAATTAAACATATAGGAGGCTCGTATGGAACCTAATCAAATTATCAATCCTGCAGAGCATAAGATACAGAATGATATTCGCGTGCATATATCCGAACATCATTTAGGGACATTCTTCAGGGCAAACGTCGGTTCCGGCTGGGTCGGGCGGACGTACATCAATGAACCGAACGATTGCCTGCGAATATTACATCCGAGGCGGTTTTCAACGGGACTGCCGGATGGTTTTCCCGATCTCTTCGGATTTCGTGAAATCGAAATCACGCCGGATATGGTCGGGCAGAAAATCGCCGTATTCTGCGGTATCGAGGTGAAATCCCCGCATGGTTCTTTGCGCAAGAAGCAGCGGTTAATGCTGGATTATATGACGGAGAATCATTGCTATTGCGGGGTTGCCCGTTCCGTCAATGATGCGGAGCGGATATTAAGTGGGGAGCATTATGGATATTAAATCATTTTTTGCGGAATTGTTCCGGAACTGTCCGGGATGGATATATCTGTGGACGCTACAGCATAAGCGGTCTTATCCGATCCCGGTCAATCCGGATATGCCGGATGCGGTGACGCAGTTATCGCAGCGGCTGACAGACGATGGTTTCGACGTGTATTTTTCTCTCGGCTGCACTCCGGCTCCGGTTGCGGAAAATAAGCGGTCAACTGCGGACAATATTTCCGCCCTCGGCTGCTTGTGGGTTGACATCGATATCGCGGATGATAATGCTCATGCATCGCAGAAGTTACCGCCGAATGTCGAGTATGCGGAACTCATACTGCCACATGATCTGCCGCCGTCAATTATTGTGAGCAGCGGTCACGGACTGCATGCGTACTGGCTCTTAAAACAGCCTGCTATGCTCACGGCGGAAACACGAGACAACGTTAAACTGGCGATCAAAAAAATACAGCAAGTCTGTAAAAACAACGCTGCTGCCCGCGGGTGGACGGTAGATTCCACGGCTGATCCATCCCGCATTCTGCGGGTGCCGGGAACATGGAATTTCAAAAATCCGATGGAGCCGGTCAAATGCGAAATTATCGAATCATCGGATGTCCGTTATGATTTGTCCGTTTTCACGGCTCTGGATGTGGACGTCGCTGAACCTGCCGCCGAAATTCGGGAACCGAGATTTAAGCGGAATCCTACGGACGGCAATGCAGCTGCTATGATAGCAAACTGTAAATTTCTGCAGCACTGTCAGCTGGACGCCACAAAAATCACGTATGAGGAATGGGTGGCGGCATTATCGAATCTGGCGCGGGCGTCGGATGGGGTGCAGGCGTGCCATGAGCTGTCGAAAATCGACACATCTCGATATAAGGCTGCCGACACGGATCGTAAGATTGCCGAGGTACTGGACAATATGTCGCCGACTACCTGTGACTACATACAGCACACGCTGGGCTTCCGGTACTGTGATCAATGCCCTGTCAAATGTCCGTCGGGCTGGTCGCTGGGGAAGTTACCGCAGGCAATCGCTCAGGTGCGGGCGGTATCAAATCCGACGCCGGACACGGTATTCACGCCGGAGGTAATCGGCGCACTGGCAACAGTGCAGCAGCAGGCACCCATTGAGTTTGCTCGTTTTAAAGCAAAACTGCATGGGGCAGTTAATCTTGGTGATCTGAATAAATCAATCGCCAAAGAACGCCAAAACCGGCTCAAAATCGCGTCCAAAACGTCCGGGGGTACATCTGTATCGTCCGACGGCCGCAAGGCCTTAAAATCGACGGCACAGCTCGTTTCTGATTGCCCGATAGACCTTATCATACCTGCGGGGTTTTCTTTTGATCAGACCGGTGTCGTGGAATACAAGCAACGCATGGACGGCGAATTGTTAAAATATCCCGCTTCCGGAACGCCGGTGGTGATTACCGGCCGTGTCTATAACATGGATACATCCGAGGAAAAACTGGAACTCAGCTTCAGATATTACAATTCATGGCGAACCGTGCTGCAGCAACGGTCGACGGTCTATTCTGCACGATCTATCGTTAAGCTGTCGGATTACGGGTTGAACGTATCGTCGGAGACTGCGAAACATCTCGTTAAATTTCTGCAGCAGCTGGAATCGGTCAATCCGGATGCTATTCCACTTAAATATTCTGTGGGCAATCTGGGCTGGCGTCATTACGGTGATGAATTCGTACTGCCCGCTATTTCGAAGTATGCCATTGAAATGGATGATGAAGGGGCTATCACGGAGGCCATGCAGGTATCAGGTACTATGTCCGGATGGATGAAAACGGCGGAAGAGGTTCGTCAATATGTGTTTTCGCGGCTGATCCTCGCGGCATCTATGGCTACTCCATTACTCTATCTGTTTCACCAACGTAATTTCATGCTCTATTTCTGGGGGACGTCCGGCGGCGGTAAGACAGCGGCTATGAAGGCCGCATTGTCCGTTTGGGGTAATCCGGATCAGCTCATGACGTCATTCTTAACAACTAAGGCTGGATTAGAGCGTCGGTTATCACTATTATCCGATTTTCCGGCGGCCATTAATGAACGGCAGGTGGCCGGTCAGGGGCGCGAGAAGCAGGAATATCTGGAATACATCGTATACATGCTGGAAGGCGGCAAAGGCAAAGGTCGTGCCAGCAAAACCGGTCTGCAAAAAACATCCTCATGGCGGACGATCGGCATGGCGAACGGCGAGGAACCGCTTACCCGTGAGACGTCAGTGCGGGGCGTAAAAAACCGAATCATGGAAATCAACACGTTTCCCGTCATGCCCGACGAGCTGGCTAAGCGCGTCCATCAGATGCAGGACTACGGCTGGGCAGGAGCGGAATATATCCGGCGGCTGCTGTCCGGTAAGGATCAGGCACATGATATCTGGACATCCCTGCACGAGAAGCTCAGTCAATCGTATACAGAATACGCATCGTCACATGTGGATGCTATGGTGGTTATTCTGACGGCGGATGTATTGTCGAGTATGTGGCTCTGGAATATCCATGAAGCTGAGGCTGTGCGGCAGGCGTTATATCTGGCGTCAGAGGTGTTTAAATCGTTGCTTACAGCACGGGATATGTCCGATCCGGATCGGGCATGGGAATTTATCCAGAGCTGGATCGTGTCGAATCCGAATCACTTCGAGCGTGAATTTTCGTCGCGTGATATCCATATGCAGTCACCGCTCTATGGATTCATCCGAGGGAATACGACATATGTTTTCCCTGCGCATTTGCGGAAGGCGATGGATGAAGAGGGCATCAGCTACGAAAAATCACTTAGAGAATTGGTACAGACAGGGCGAATATCAACGAATACGAAAAATGATCCTGATCGAAATTTCAGACCAACAAAACAGATGAAATATAACGGTAAGGTTGTTAGAGTGATTCCAATTCCGGATTGCGAGTAAATCAGGTTACTTGGGTTACCTCTTGGTTACCTATGGGTTACTGTGATTTTATCCGATAACGCCTAAATAAATATAGTATAAGTAACCCGTAACCCGTAATTATATATATACACATAAGGCGTGTTACATGGGTCTATATAAAAGGTCTTTTTAAATAGCAATATGTATTTCAGAATTTTCGGGTTACCTTTGTTAACCGTGTCAAACTACCTGATTTTATGGGTGCTCCGAAGTTTGCGGGGGTAACCCATGGTGGTGGGTTACCATACCATTTCGATAAAAATCGATTGCATATTAGACTTTGAATTTACAAAAGGATAAACAAAGTGAAAACTGATTTTAAACAAATTATAAACGATTTAGAAAATTTTGTTATAATTAAGCAGGTAGAGATGAATGCAAGGCGAACGCTCAGTCCGACCATTCAGAAAATGGCTTCTGATATTATTGTTGACCCGTATGGAGCGTCTGATTGGCAATGCTGGACGGAACTGTTAGATAAAGCTCGAAAACGGAATGTGAATTTGTTTCAGGATTTGTTTATGATTCGTGGGTGCGGGACAACGCTCACGGAAAATCAGAAATACGGTATATGCCAAATCGGATGGCCGTATAATTTTAATCCGGTTATTGGTCATGCAACGTGGCCGGATACAAATACATTCCAGTGGTATATGCAGGGATTCTGGGAGCGCTGGGGCGATGAAATGTATAGTTTATTAGTTGGTTTGTGGAGGTGTAAGCATGATGGATATTGATAGTTTGAAACAGGCGGCAGAAATAATTGATAAGGCGCGCAAGGATTATGAGCGGCAGGGTATGCGGGGACAGAAGCTGTATATCGTCTGCGATTTGATAAAAGCGGAAGATTTAATTTACTCGGTTATTAGTGAATTTGAAGAGCAGGAGAATGTATTATGAAAAAGTATGAATTCACAGGAGAAACAAAGGTTATGGCAGGCGTAACGCTTAAAAGAATCAGGGCTTTAATTAGTTTTGGATTTGTTGCGAAAGGCGAAATCGGCGGATTTATTGAAGACGAAAAGAATTTGAGCCACGGCGGAAATGCATGGGTGGCTGGCAACGCATTGGTGGCTGGCAACGCATTGGTGACTGACAATGCATTGGTGACTGGCAACGCATTGGTGGCTGGCAACGCATTGGTGGCTGGCAACGCCAGGGTAACTGGCAATGCAAGGGTGGCTGATAATGCACGGGTGACTGACATCACAGATTATATGCTTATCGGCAGTATTGGTAGTCGTAACGATTTTACAACGTTTTACAAGGACATAGATGGTGGTATATCTGTTAAATGCGGGTGTTTTAGTGGGACGATAGAAGAATTTAGAGAAAAGGTCGAAGAAACACATGGTACGAACACTAAACATGCGAAAGTATATCAAGCCGCGGCAAACTTGGCTGAAGTGCAGATTTTAGACCAGGAGGCGGAATAATGGATATGCAAATAGTATTAAATCGGTTAGACGCTTTGATTAAATATATTGAGTATCATGATACTTACGATGAGAGAATTAGTGCGTTTGTGCTACTCCGGTATTTGCGGAAAATGGCAGCAGGTATAGACTGTGAACTATCAAAGCAGAAAACCCAGTCCAATAATAATCAATCCTGTGACGAATCTTCCGACGGTTCAGCGGCTACCGCCAAGCATTATCAGATTGACGGCGCAAGGCTGCAGCCTGTGGAAATGCTGCAGGATATTCTCACGCCGGAGGAATTCAGGGGTTGGCTCAAGGGCAGTATGTTTAAATATTTCTGCCGTGCAGGGAAGAAACCAGGCGAGCCGTATGAACGGGATATGGCTAAATGTTTGCAGTTTAATGAGTGGCTCAAGCAGGCGGCCGCCGGAAAGAAAATCAATCCGAGGGAGGGCAAATAATGAATGTCTGGGATTTTCTTGAGCGTGTACGCGGGCAGCGTTACCGGTTATCTGCTCTGGAGGATGAGTTAAAGCAGTGTAAGGCGGACGCTGAATTAATATCTTCTCCGGCTTTGTCTGAACGGGTGCAATCGTCTAACCAGAAAGATATGTCCGATCTGTTCATCGCTATCGAGCATTATGAACAGTTGGTACAGCAGGCGATCGCTGAATCGATTATGTATCGTGAGCGGGCATTAAACGTGATTTCTTACGAAACAGATAATGTTTCTTACTCGATATTGCTCCGCTGGTATATCTTAGATCAGTCATGGGAGGAAATTATACGGGAGATGCATTATTCGAAATCGGTTTTAAGTGACCGGAAGAATGAATCATTGACATACTTATCACGAGTCATTCCGCCGGAACTTTTAGAGGTTCGGACGTAATCGGACGAAATCGGACGCCAAAATGTGATATTATGGTAGCGTGAAGATGAAGAAATAATACTCCTGAATGTTTCCATGATTCATCTCCTCCTTAATTAAGTAAAAAGCGCACTGACCTTCCCGCGGTGCGCTTTTTACATTCCTTGCGAGGTTATCTATGATACCGGTATATTGCGCGTATATAGAAATGCGCGATCCTGAGACGCTGGTGCCGAATCCGCGAAATCCGAATCGGCACCAGCGATAAGCAGATTGCTCTGTTAGCAAAAATCATACAGACGCAGGGCTGGCGTGCTCCGATTACTATTTCTAAGCGTTCCGGGTTCGTTGTCCGTGGTCATGGCCGTTTGCTGGCTGCATTATCTTTAGGGCTGACAGAGGTGCCTGTGGATGTGCAGGAATATGAATCGGAAGCGGCGGAATATGCAGATTTGGTTGCGGATAATCGTATTGCGGAATTATCGAATATTGATAATGACCTGCTTGGACAGTTATTGGCGGATACAGGCGATTTTGCGGACGTCACCGGCTACTCTGACAGTGATATAGACCGGCTTATCGGTGAGGCTGAATCGGCGGCTGCCGGTGCGGGCGTCGGTGAGGATGATTTTGATGCAGAAGCTGAAGCTGCAGATATTAAAGAGCCGATAACGCAGCCGGGCGACATCTGGGAATTGGGTGACCATCGATTGATATGCGGGGATTCTACTAATCCGGATGATGTTAAAACCGTTATGGATGGGCAGCTGGCGGATATGGTATTTACCGATCCGCCGTACAACGTGGAATACGTTGGCAAGACCAAGGATCACCTCACCATACAGAATGACAAAATGGATGATGATGAATTTCGCCTGTTTTTGTCGGAAGCATTCGTTGCGATGGCGGCAGTGCTCAAAAATGGCGGGGCGTATTACATCTGTCATGCGGACAGCTCCGGCGATATATTCCGGCGGGCGGTTCGGGATTCAGGCTTGCTGTTAAAACAGTGCTTAATCTGGGTTAAGAATACGATTGTTTTAGGTCGTCAGGATTATCAATGGCAGCACGAACCGATATTGTACGGATGGAAGCCGGATGGTTCGCATAAATTTTACGGTGGGCGAAATAAATCTACTGTGATTGATGAACATCTGCCGCTGTCTATTACGGAAACGGATGATGGTTATGTGCTGAATTTCAAGACCGATATGCAGGATATAAATATAAAAGTACCGTCTTACGATGTCATTGATTCCGGCACTGACGCCGATACGACAATCTGGCGCATACCGAAGCCGACCAGATCGGCAGATCACCCGACTATGAAACCGATCGCGCTCTGTACGCGAGGTATATTAAATTCAAGCCGCAAAGATGAAATTGTACTTGAACCGTTTTGCGGTTCCGGCAGTACTCTGATAGCTTGTGAGCAAACGGGACGTAAATGCCGGGCAATAGAACTCGATCCGGTGTACTGTGATGTGATTGTTAAACGATATATTAATCAGGTAGGCACTGCCGCGGATGTTAAATTGCATCGTGGCGATGAAATAATCGACTATACAGACTTGTAATTTACATTAAGCACCCTCGATCGGGGTGCTTTTTCTATGCGGAGGTGAGGTGATGCCGCGGCGGAATGAGGAGATATATAATGCTGCTTACAACGATTTCAAGCGCGGTGTCGCTGCCGCCAAAATTGCCAGCAAATATGGGTTAAATAAAAATACCGTCTACGGTTGGTTTCGGAAATGGCGCAGTAATTCGAATAAGAAATCGGTAATAAGCGCACGCGGTCTGCGGCATAACTTATACAGCCGGTATCTTACGCCGGAAACACTCAAGGCCGCAGCTGAACTCCGGGGAGTATCTCCGCTTGATATACAGTGGATGTTGATCAGCTTGAAATTCGTCGCGATCATGACGTCGTGGCAGGCGATGATTGAATTTATCCGACAAGGCGATACAGAAATCACTACTACGGATAAGACTGTAAGTACGGATACGACAGGTAAGCGGGTAGTGACCGTATCAACGCATACAGAGAAAGTGCTTGTTTTTGATAAATGGCAGTCATTTTTGAATACGCAGGCGAAAGCAATGGCTACACTATCACATATGCTAAGAATATATGAGGATATGCTTCCGGAATCTCCGGAGAATGAGGAACGTATTACTCGCATTGATAAGATGCGGGCAGAAATACAGAATATTAAACGTCTGGGGTCTGCAGATGGCAAGCCCGATCTGGCGGGCTATATAAATGCGTTACAGGCTGGAACGTCGGAGGTGTGGAATAATGGCGGTGATTGATAGGGGTGCATCGTTTCAATTTCTGCCGTTTTCCCGAAAGCAAAAACAACTTCTCTCATGGTGGATGCAGGGAAATTCGCCATATGCTGATTATGATTTGGTTATCGCTGACGGGTCTATTCGTTCCGGAAAGACAATTGCTATGGTGAATGCGTTTCTGCTTTGGTCACTCAGTCAGTTTGAGGGGCAGGCGTTTATCGTGGCGGGGCGGTCGTCCGGCGCATTAAAACGTAATCTGCTTCGGCCGATGTTTCAGATCCTGCACTCTATGCAGGTGCCGTATACATATAATCGATCAGAGAATTATATAACGATCGGCAGTAATACATATTACTGTTTCGGTGCAAGCAATGAAGCCAGTCAGGATGTGATTCAAGGGTTGACTGCCGCCGGAGCGCTGGCTGATGAAGCTGCATTGTTTCCACGGTCGTTCGTTGAACAGATGATTGGCCGCTGCTCTGTTAAAAATTCTAAAATCTGGATGAACTGTAATCCGGAATCACCGTACCATTACATTAAAACGGATTACATTGATAAAGCTGAAGAAAAACGAATCCTACACTTGCACTTTACGCTTGATGATAACTTATCACTTACCGAAGAGGTTAAAGAGCGTTATCGCAGATTGTATCAGGGGATCTGGTACAAGCGGATGATTCTTGGGCTGTGGGTTATTGCCGAGGGCGTTATATATGACATGTTTACCGATGCGAATCTGTATAATGACAATACGCGGCCGGAGCAGTTGCGCGGTCGGAGCCGGAGATATATCTCTATAGACTATGGGACGATTAATCCCATGGTCTTTTTAGATATTTACGATGATGGCACCGACCTCTGGTTAGACAAAGAATATTATTACAATTCCCGCAAAGAGGGGCGGCAGAAATCCGATGCCGAGTATCTGGAAGACTTTAAGCAATTTGTCGGCGACGAAGATCCCGATTATGTGATTATTGACCCGTCCGCCGCCAGCTTCAAGGTGCTACTGCGACAGGCGGGGTATCGTGTTAAGGACGCGGATAATGACGTCAATGACGGAATCCGTATGGTCGCCATGCTGTTTCGGACACTACACCTGCATATACATGAGCGGTGTCAAAATACGCGGGATGAATTGGCGTCTTACGTCTGGGACGAAAAAGCCGCATTAACTCACGGGCAGGAAAAGCCTGTAAAACAATCTGATCATGCATGCGATGCCATGCGTTATTGTGTAAAAACTATGATTAAAAGCTGGAGGCTGTCTGCTTATGAAGAAGAAAAGTAAAGCTCGCCGCTTAACGAACGACGCAGGGCGGAACGTGGGGCGGAAACTCACACTCGATGAGTTTGTGAATCCGCTTGCCCGCAGCGGCGCAGGTATGCCTAACCTGCTCGAGGCGACAGAATATCCGCTAACGAGGTTTACTCAAAACTGGCAGGTGTTGAACTCTCTGTACCGGTCGCACTGGGTCGTCCAGAAAATTATTAACACTATCCCGCAGGATATGATGAAGAATGGCTATGATTTCCAGTCTGATATCAATCCCGACCAGATACAGAAAATATCAAAAATTATCCGCCAGACGCGCCTGCACTCGAAAATATTAAACGGGTTGTATTGGGGACGTCTGTACGGTGGAGCTGCCGGTATTATTATGATTGACGGCGAAGCTGACCGCATGGACGAACCACTGGATCTGGATCGGGTGATGCCGGGTGCGTTTAAAGGTCTGCTTATTATGGACAGGTGGTCTGGTATAATGCCGAGTGCTGATTTAATCACCGACATCACCGATCCGGATTTCGGTATGCCGGAATATTACGAGGTAACGCTGCCGGAAGGACAGGGCGTTATCCGACTGCACAACAGCCGCGTCTGCCGGTTCTCCGGCCGTGAAATGCCGTATCTCGAGAAATTAGCCGAGAACTATTGGGGAACGTCCGAGATGGAACATGTATTCTCGGAATTAAAAAAGCGTGATAATGTTTCTTGGAATATCGCTCTGTTAACGTTCATGGCCAACATCCGCGTTATGAAAATTGACGGGATGGAGCAGCTCTTGGCGTACGGCGGCGATAAGTCGCAGCAGGCTTTATATAATACGCTCGAAGGATTGAATATGATGCTGAATAATAACGGCATTCAGATTCTCGGTAAGGATGATTCCTACGAATCGCACCAGTATACATTCTCCGGTCTGGGTGAAGTCTATGACAGGTTCATGATGGACGTGTCGGGGGCATGCGGGATTCCCGTCACAAAGTTATTTGGTCGGTCGCCTGCAGGGATGAACTCCACCGGCGATGCGGATATGGATAATTACTATGACACCATTGAACAATCGCAGGAATCACAGTTACGTCCGGTGCTTGATAAGCTACTGCCGATTGTTTGCATGTCCGCTTTGGGAGCGGTGCCTGATGATTTGGATTATATATTTAATCCGGTACGCCGCCCGAGTAATGATGAAAAACAAAGCCTTGGCAGTCAGCAAACGGCAGCGGTGGTGCAGGCATATACCGCAGGGCTGGTGTCAGAAAAGACTGCGCTCCGTGAATTGCAGGGATCAAGCAAGCTGACCGGCATGTGGACGAACATTACCGATAAACAGATCGAAGCAGCGTCTGATCAGCCGGAAGCCGCCGGTGAAATGAATATCCCCGGCATGTCTTCGATGGAAACGCAGGACGCCGATTTCGAAGAAAGCAAACACCCGCGCAGTGATGACGGTAAATTTACTGGCGGTAATAGTATTGGCTTTAAGCAGGAAAGCCTTGATCTATTAGGGCAAGAGCATAAAGCTCCTCACGGAGATGCTGCCGTCCAAAAATTACTTGATTGTAAAAATGGGCATATCAAAAATGCATTTATTCGTTCTGATATTGATGACATTACGTTAATTTGGGGAAATGATGCAGTCGGGCTGAAGCATATTATTAAACGTCGCAAGGAAGAAAACGAAGATGTCGATGAACTTGTTTCGCATTTATCCGACACCATAGAAAATGGAACGTTGAAAATAAATAAGCGTGGCCGTTTTGTGATTACTAAAGGTAAATATCAAGCTATCATTTCTCCTGAAATATTCAATGATAAACTGAATTTTCTTGTTACCGGATATTTTGTATATGACAAAAAAGATCAAGGAAGTCATGAAGACGATTAACTCTCATGACTTTACGTTAGAAAGACATACTCTTCTAACAACCTTGATCTCTTCTGTCTTGATTATATATCTCTTATGATGATAAATCAATTGTGAGGTTATATATGCCACTATGGGAGCCGAGACGGCGGATTGAGCTGGCGTATCAGCGGACATTGGAGCGTCTGTTAAAGCAGGCGCTTTTTACATGCCGCAACTGCAGCTCATATGCCGCATTTAAGCGGGCGATGGACGCTTGGTCAAAAACCGAAGAATTTCGGGCATTTTCCGAAGCTCTGGCGGGTAAAATGATTACCGGCTTGTTTGCTGATGTCGGCAGAAACTGGCGTGAGGCTGCACGCTATAACTCTAAAACGCGTGAAATGTATATGCGCTTGATGAAATCCATGGCCGGTGAGCGAGGCAGGAGAGTGCAGGAAATGATACGCGAAAACGCCGAGCTAATTCAAACACTGCCTTTATCTACAGCGGAGCAGGTTAGCGATTACGCTGCTGAGCAGGCAGCGAAAGGACGAAGACCTGAAGATATCGAAGCGGAAATATTAAAACTGTTTCCGAACCGAACGCGGGCGAGGTCAAAGCTGATTGCTCGCACAGAAACGGCGAAATATCACACAGCTATGATACAAGCAGACTGTCAGGATCTGGGACACAACTGGTATTTCTGGCGCAGCGTGCGGGATGAACGCTCCCGATCGGCGCATAAAAAAATGGATGGCGTTCTGTGCTGTTGGGATGATCCGCCGAATCCGGAGGCGTTATTTCCCGGATATCAGAAGCCCTATGGTCGATATCCGCCCGGCGGCACGTTTAATTGCCGATGTACGCCGGAGCCGGTTATTGTGCCGGAACAAATACCGGACACGGTACCGGTACATAAAAACGGAAAAATTACACGTATGAACAAATCGGCAGTTATTAAAATGGTAGGAGGTCTGATATAATGCAGGCTTATTACGGAAGCCGCTTTTCGCCCAACATGACGAGGACGACGGACGGCTTTTTAATCTGTCATAACGTTCCGCTTGCCCGCACGGGTGAGCAGGACTACCTGGGCAGCGAGGTCGGAATGAGCGATAGCTCAATCGTGAAAGTGTACCGAAAACCGGAAGAAGTCTTTAAGAAGTCTACTTTAGCGAGCTTTGAGGGAAAACCGGTAACGGACGATCATCCTGCTGAATTTGTAGAACCGGGAAATGCGACCGGTTATATCCGTGGTACCTGCACGAATGTCCGCAGGGGTACCGGTAAAAATGCCGATTTGATTATCGGTGATTTAATTATCTATGATGCTACGCTTATATCCGAGATTGAAGCAGGAAAGCGTGAAATATCTGCAGGGTATCTTTGTGACTACCGGGAATGTGACAGCGGAATGGAACAGTGTAATATCATCTGTAACCATATTGCCGTTGTGCATAACGGTCGAGCCGGTAGTCGAGTAGCCATCAGGGATGAAAAACCAGTTATTAAAAACGGAGGTAAGACAATGAGTAAAAAAGGTAATATTGTAAGTCGAATGCTGGCGGTCTTTGCGAAAGACGAAGATACCACGCCGGAAGATTTGAAAGAAGCTATGGACGCGGTGAATGAACCTGAAGAAAAGCCGGAGACCAAACCGGAAGTAAAGCCGGAAGTGAAAGATGAAGACGTACCGGAAGAAAAAGTAAAAAAAGCACTTGATGCGGCGCTCGCACCGTTCATGAAGCGCATCGCCGATCTGGAAGCTCGCGTGAAAGACAGCGAACCGGACGATCTGGATAATCTTGAGAAAGAGCTGTCCAAAGATGAAGATCCGATTGATAACGAGGAGTCCGTCACCGAAGCTCCGGAAAATATTAAAACCGAAGACGAGGACGATGAAGACGAAAAACCGACTGTTGACCGCGCGGTAGCTCGTTCTATTCTTCGGGCGATTAAACCGACAATTGCTAACCTGCCGGCCGACCAGCGTCAGCAGGCAGTTGACAGTTTGCGCGATGTTTTGATTCCACAAAAGAAGAATAATGACGTCTATGCAAAAATGCTGCATGCAAAAGCTGCAGACCATGGCATGGCTCACGCATCCGATTTCGGGGAAGCCTGCAGAAAAATGAATCCTCATTACAGAAAGGAAGGTAAATAATTATGCCAGGAACAGTTATTGGAAAAACTCTTAATTTCGGATATCCCGGACAGATTAGCCGTCAGGGGGATGAAATTTCTCGTACCAGACCGGTAAAGAAAGGTGCTGCGAATATCCCGTTCGGTGCTGCCGTTGAAATCGGAGCCGATGGAACCTGTACGCTGCTTGGAGCGGGGGCAGGCACCGCTGCTGCATTTGCAGGCGTTGCTATGCGCCGCGTAAAGTCCGCGCTCGTTTATCCTGATCAGAACCACGGATATTATGCAGCCAATGAAAATTGCGATATTCTCGAACGCGGTGCGGTCATGGTTGAATGTGTTGCAGGGAATCCGACTGTGGGCGGTGCCGTGCATGTATACAAAGCAGCCGCAAGCGGTCATAAAATGGGAGAATTTGCAGCAGCTGCAGATGCAACAAATACAGTACAGCTTACTAATGCTAAGTGGGCGACCGGTAAAGATGCGAATAACGTCGCCGAGGTCGTTATTGTAACCCGTCAGGGCGTTTAACAGGAGGTAAATAATAATTATGGGTAGAAAAATCACGATGCCGTCCATGTACGGGAACGCTATTCCCACATTTGACAGCTCCGCTATTTCCGGTGGTCTGTCCTTTCTCGTTTCTGAACTCGAGAAAATTGATCCGAAACTGCGCGAACCGTTGACAAGCACTACATATCCCCGTGATATTAGTATTCAGTCCGGCGGCGGATGGGTAGAATCCACAAGCGCGATGAATGTCGACTATGCTGCGGTCGGCGGTAACTCCGAAACCGGCGGCATCCAGAACGCAATCCGCAGAATTCAGGCGAACGTCGGTAAAGACGTATTTAAGGTGTTGCCTTATGAAATCACCATGGGTGTTAAATTCGTTGATATGCAGCGCGGTGCTGTAACCGGACGCTCTATCGAACAGATTTATAACACCGGTATCCGTCTTGATTACGACAAGTACATGGACAGCAATACTTATATCGGTAATGCTGATTACGGTACCGAAGGGCTGGTTAACCAGTCCAAGGTTACTCCGGTTTCCGTTGCAACAGGTGCTGCCGCTGCCACTGAATGGAAGAAGAAAACTCCGCTTGAAATCCTTACCGATATCAACGAGGCAATCATGGCAGGGTGGGCTGCTTCCGGGTACGACCAGACTGCTATTCCGAACCATATTCTGATTCCGCCGACACAGTATGGGTATCTGGTAACTACTATGGTTTCCATCGCCGGCGTGAACGGTGCAATCTCCATTCTTGAATATCTCAAGCAGAATAACATTGCTAAGAATAAGGGCGTCGACCTGTTTATCGGCGAATGCCGCTGGTGCGAAAAAGCAGGCGTCGGCCAGAAAGACCGCATGATCTGCTATGTCAATGAAGAACGCTTCGTCGGCATGGATGTTCCTGTGCCGCTCACTCGTGCAATGACACAGCCGGTAGTTGCGAATGCATCCTACGACAGCTTGTATGTGTCTGCTGTCGGTCAGGTTAAAGTACACTACACTGAACCGTTCGTTTATCGCGACGGTATTTAATCAAGGAGGTAGCTATGGTTATCTTTGCTCATAAGCGGGTAGGTTTCCGCAATCCAGAAACCGGGGCGATTTTTGCCACCCGTGAGATGGATTTGGTTGACGCGCCGGAATGGATTAAAGCCGATCCGATGTTTGACTGGGCGATGCAGGACGGGATTATTACAATCCCGGAAAACAAACCTGCCGATACTGATCCGCTGGACGATATGACGAAAGCGGAACTCATCGAAATGGGCACGAAACTCGGACTTGAATTGTCTGATAAGTCCACAAAAGCTGAACTCATTGAAGCCGTTACCGCGGCCAGAGGTAACTGATGAATATATACGGGATTATCGCTGCTGCGTCGAATATCCGGAGCAGTGATAATAATCCCGTATATACAATGGACGATTTTCTGACGATGTATCCGCAGTTTAAAGACGTGTCGGAAGTCGTCAGGAAAGCATGGCTCAAGATGGCTATGAACTGCCTGCAGTATGACCGTTGGAATGACTTGTGGGAGATGGGCATGGGGTTATATATTGCCCATTTTCTCACGCTATACCTGCAGTCGTCCACGCCGGACGGCGCGAGCACGCAGCAGATTATCAATGCCGGATTATCCCGCGGTATTGCTACGAGTAAATCTGTTGCGGATATGTCCGTCGGATATGATTTCGGCTCGGTTGCGAGTGAATCTGCAGGTTGGGGGACATTTTCTCAAACTGTATACGGGCAGCAGTTTGTGCAGCTGGCAAAGCTTGCCGCCATGGGCGGTATGACGATCTGGTAATGATATGGGTTTGACTGTAGTAAAGAAGCAACGCGCCGATTTTGATTTGGCAGCCCGCATGAAAGAACTTGGAAAAATCGGCGTATTAGTCGGTATACCATCTGACAGAACGGCACGTGACGGCGAATCGGTAACCAGCTCTGAACTGCTGTACCTGCATAGCCATGGCGTCCGCAGAAAAGCCATGCGGCAGGAAATGGATAAGAACGTCGAGAGCGGCATGAAATACAGCGCAGCACATGAGTTGTATTTGCAATCCCACGGCTCCCCGTTGTGGGCTTCGCCGCCACGGCCTGTGCTTGAACCTGCCATCGCAGCTAATAAAGCCGTTATTGCCCGCACTATGAATGCAGGTGTTAAACAATATCTGCAGACTAAGAATGACCGAGGCTTGCGAAGTGCGGGTAATCTGGCGGCATCGTACGCCAAGAAATGGTTTACCGATCCGCGCAATGGCTGGGCACCGAACAGTCCCCGGACAATCATGCGGAAAGGTTCAAGCCGCCCGCTCATCGATACCGGTGCCATGCAGGAGGCTATCACTTATGTAGTCAGAAAGGATTGATTGTATGCTGGATATTTCGTTTCTGCTTGATGATCCGGATTTCGTCACTACGTTCCAGATTGTTAAAAATCAGGGCGAGTGGCAGGACGGCGAGTATGTCGTATCACAAGCCGCGCCGGAAACGGTCAGCGGTGTCGTGAGGGCTACGGGCAAAGACGATCTGGAGATGCTTCCGGAAGCCGACCGGATATCCGGCTCAATCACATTCTGGACACGCAAGCCGATAGACCTTGATTTAACCGCCAGCCCGCCGCCGCGCCTACGGTATGCGGGCAATACTTATAAAATTATGCATCTTGAGAATTGGCAGGATTCCGGCTATACGAAGATGATCGGAATTATGCTCGGGAGGAATGGGACGAATGAAAATTAAAACTCTGCAGTCTTTGCTCCGCACGGCAATTTGTGACATTCTTCAACAGCCGGTGAACGGCTCTACGGTGCGGGTGTCGTACCCGACAGACGGCGCACCGGGGTTCAAGATTTCGGATACCGTACTGTTCATGTTCCTGCATGAGGCAGACGATAGTTACGGTAACGACCGAACGCCGGTATATCATACCGAAAACGGTACCGTGTATCGTGACCATGTCGGAACTTGTGTATGGGATCTGTTGCTGACATGTTACGGGGCGGATGGCCATGAATGGCTTGACCGTGTCCGTGCAGGGGTATTGTGGGAAAGCACACGGCGCACTCTCGAGAGTAAGAATGTGTGCCTTGTCCCAACGAATCCCGCAATTATGCGTGCTCCGGAACTTTTTAACGGGCAATGGTGGGAGCGGTCTGATATGACGCTGCGTTACAATGAACTCTACATTGATACAGAAAATGTGGGGGCGATTGAACACGTCACACTTACCGTGCCGCATGATTCCGTTCCGCATTCCAGTAATCAAGATGATTTTTCGGGCAATGTTGATATGCCCTGATTATGACAAAGGAGGCTAATATGCCGCTTAAACCGTTAGACCTGACCAGCGTTGTAAAGATTATAGTCAATCTTTCCCAGCGATCTGCAGTCAGAAAAGGATTTAATGTATGCTGCCTGATTGGCAAGACCGATATTATTCCGGCAGCAGAACGCGTCCGCGAATATTCGTCGCTGACTGAAATGCTGCAGGACGGATTCAAAACATCCGATCGTCTGTATAAAGCAGCAGCTCTGCTCATGGGGCAAAACAAAAAACCGGATAAATTCATGGTCGGCTGTATCGCCCCAGTGAAGTCTGTAACGGAGACTGCCGTACAGGCACTCAAGGCGTGCCGTGAAGCTAACTATGAATGGTATGTTGGGATCGTCTGTGAAGAACAGACGCCGGAACAGCACTTGGCGAATCTCGAGTATACCAATTCTTGTACGCCGGATACAGTCTATGCGTACACCTCCGGCAATACCGAAAATGACGCTGCTGCTACGGATAACAGTATTTTCGTTAAAGCGAAGAACAAACTGTATCGCCGTTGTTTCGGCCTGTTTTCCACTAAACATCCCGACGCTGTGGCTGCCGCCATCGGAAATGCTATGGCATTTATGACCGGTACGATTAACTCTGCGTTCACGCTAAAATTCAAAACTCTTGCCGGAGTGGAAACGGAGAATGCCACTTCCGTGTTCCCATCAAATTCCGTAACGAAAATCAAGGGTGCAAACGGCAATGTCTATGTGAACCGCGGCACGTACTATAACATGCTTGAGGAAGGCGTCATGGCTGACGGTTCTTTCTTCGATGAAATTATTTTCCTTGATAAATTCAAGAACGACTGCCAGCTTGCGATTATGGATCGACTGGTACAGAATTCCAAGGTTCCGCAGACGGAAGCCGGAATGACGATCCTGCACAGGGCATTAGAGGACGTTTGTCAGGAATATAACAAGATCGGATTCCTTGCAGGTGGCATCTGGAAAGGAAATGATATCCTTGAACTAACCGCAGGCGATACGCTTCCGAACGGGTATCTGATTCAGTCGGAACCGATTGACAAGCAGTCCCAGTCTGACCGTGATAACCGTATCGCTCCGCCGATCTATATCGCGCTGAAGCTCGCAGGGGCTATCCATTCCGTTGTCGTGCAGGTTGATGTCAATCGTTAAGAGGAGGCTATTACATGAGATACTCAACTTATTCTTTCACCGACGTTACCGCCGTTATTTCGCATCCGTCCTACGGACAGTTTTCGGTTAACGGCGAGGGTATCGGGAATTTTTCTGTCAGCAAATCGACGGAACGCTCCCAGCAGAATATTGCTGCCGACGGCTCTGTCATGACCAGCAAGATTGCAGGTAACAATGGCACTGTATCTATCAATGCCCAGCAGACGTCACCTTTGCATAACTGGCTGCAGGGTTTGTTTAATTATCTGTGGTCTGCATCCACTGATGAATGGGCGCAGATCAGCTTGACAATCCGCGCTCCGAAAATGAGCAAGACGATTTCCTGCTCTTACGGTGCGTTTCAGAAGGAACCGGATGAACCGTTTGAATCTCAGGGACAGAATGTTAGCTGGGTGCTGCTTTTCGGCGATATTCAGCGGCTGAATCGGGCGTGAGGTGAACTATGAATTACAAAGATATTGAACTCACGGTTGCCGGAAAGAAGCGTAAATTTCGAATTAATAAATTTGACGCACGCACCGGCAGCTATATTCTCTATACAGTCATGTCGCGTTTTCTGCCGTCCATTCTGCAGATTCACGCGGGGAATCCTGCAGATATTTCTGATATGTCAAAGCTGGTCAATACGGATGATATTGTGTCAAGTATTGCTATGAGTGAGGGAGAATTCGGAAAGCTGCAGACTGAGGCTTTGCGTGCCTGTGAAGAAATTCTTCCTGCAGGTGTTACGCCGGTACTTGATACATCTGGGAATTTTGCAGTCATCGGGCTTGAAAAAGAAGCCGTGGCTGTATTCGTTCTTACAGCGCAGGCACTGGTATTTAATTTATCCGGTTTTTTCGGCGAAGACGGCTTGACTTCCCTGTTGTCAGGGATTCAGCAGGTTACGCCGTCGCAGAGCCGGTAAATATTAACGCTTTTGCTTACTTGCCTGTCATGCAGGGCATGTGGCAGCAGAAAGAAGTATTTGATGGTACCTACACGTTGGACGATCTATTGGATGCTCATGAAATGATCATCTTACAGGCGGAGAACAAGCGCAGGGCGCAGGAGTATGCGGAAATGATGAATGGTGGTGATGCATAGTGGCGGCAAACTACATTGAAGAATATCTGGTCAAGCTGGGTACTGATGTCGACGCGCGGTCGGTTGCGGAGTTACAGAAAGCGGTTAATTCCGTCCATCAAATGGTCGGCGGGATGGAATCGCTGGCTCCGAAACTGGCGAAAGCCAGCGCACTTGTAACGGCGGCGATTAGTGGCATTGTGGCGTCTGGAGTATCACTCGTAAAGTCCATGGGCGATCAGGAAATGGCGTATGAAACGCTGGGACGGACAATGTTCGTTTCCGCCGGGCAGGCGAAGCAGATGAAGATGGCATTGGATGCCCTCGGCAAATCGGCAAATGAAGTACAGATCAATCCGAAGCTCCGCGAACAGTATCGTCAGTTATTGGCTGACAGTGCGGCAATGACTGCGGGTAGCAGCTATAAGGCCGCCATGAATCAAGTGCAGGAACTGGCATTTGAATTCACGCGGCTAAAACAGGAAATCGCCGCCGGTATGCAGTGGGTTGCTTACTATATAGTTAAAGACCTTGCGACGCCGCTCGGCAATGCGAAAAAGACGCTCAAGACCATTAATGAATATATCATCACTAATCTGCCACGCATCACACGAACGATTGCGACCGGTTTCGGTTTTGTCCGGAATATAGCATTTGCCGTCTGGCGGGTACTGTCCGGCATCGGAAAGCGAATTAACGAATTCTGGCAGCGGCTGCCGCATAATGGTAGAGTGGCATTTCTTGCGCTTGGTACTGCAATTGCCGCATTCCTTGCGGGACCGATCGGTGCTATGGCCATGGCGATCGGCGGTGTATTGCTGCTCTTGGATGATTATTTTGCCTACATGGACGGCAAGAAGAGCCTGTTTGGAGAGCAATGGGAGAAGCTGAACCGTGTTTTAGAATTATGTAATAAAGCATGGTCGGTCATGGTTGATTATGTCAGCCGATTTTTTCATTGGATCGGGCATTCCGAACGTTTACAGGCATTTGTCGCTGCGTTTGAGCGATTGGCTAAGTCACTCTATGACATTACGGAATACCTCGGCGAGAGCTTTTTTGATAAACTGTCCGAGCTATGGAGTTACGTTGTCGATACCGAAACAGTCAATGCTTTTTCAGAAGCATTTGATTCGCTCGGCCAAGGTGTTACGTCCTTAGTAAATGGCATATCGTCACTGATTGACGGAATTCTAAAATTCTTCAAAATCAGTGACGGCATTACAAGTAAAACTCGCTCTTGGACGTCATTTAAAAAAGTCCTGAAACAGATTGTTGTTATTATTGCGAAGATGATTTCCGGTATTGGCAAATTTGCGAATATCATCGGGAAATTATTAACCGGAGATTTTGCCGGAGCAAAAGCTCTCATCGGCAATATGTTTTCCGGAGGCGTCGACCTGTCTGATAAGCGGCTTGGGGCGTTATCGTCAAAATACGAGGGCGCACCGGGTGCCACAGGGGGTTCCGGTGGAGCGTATGGCAGCTGGCAGATTATCCCGGATAATATACCAGATTTCCTGCAGCACTTATCCGGAATCAATACTGAATGGTATAATCGCTTGTCCGGTGCGGGGGCTGTCGGTTCTGCAGATTTTGACCAGGAATGGCGCGATATCGCGAGTGAAGATCCGGAAGGGTTCCGCGAAGCCCAACGGCAATATATTGCAAAAACGCATTATGCTCCGCAAGTTGCGCAGATCCTGAATAGTACGGGGTTAGATATTGAAAAACAATCTCGAGGTGTGCGTGAAGCAGTCTGGTCAGTTGCCGTGCAGCATGGCGGCGGGACGAATATCATCGAGCGGGCAATACAGGCAATGGGCGGAGCAGGTGCCATCAATATGTCCGCTGAATCGCAAAAAGCATTGATTGATGCAATCTATAACGTCCGTAATGGATATACGGCTAACAATGAAGGCGTTACTGCCGAGCAATTGCATGACCGCTGGAATTCGGAACGTGCTGACGCGAAAGCAATCATTCAGCAAGAAGCAGACGAATGGGCACGGAGTAATCCACCGCCACCCGCGTCGGAACCGGATATCACATCCGGACATCCGTCCCTATCCGAACGGGCGTCAAATACTGTACAGGTGCTGAAAAACGGGTTTAATGCAGTATGGCAGAAATACAAAGACTGGTCAGGCGCAACTAACAGTCTTGCGGGCGTAAGTAATTTTGCGGATTCCCGCAGATCTAAAAATACGGTGAATGCACCAGTTACTATTAATGTCTACGGCAATAATAACGATCCGCAGGCTATCGGCAGGGCGGCGGCATTAGAAATTAGAAAGGTACTGCCGGAACGTGATATTGGTAATATCTATGACAGGGGGGCGGGTATGCAGTGAGTTTAATTACGTCAATCAAAAACTACGGTAAAGAAATCACATCATCTCGCGCCAGCTGGACGGACTTTACAAAAGATGTCGCGAAAGTTTTTAATAATCAAACGCTTCTGGATTACACAACAATGTTTAATAATTTCGAGGACTATATTTTATATACGCCAAAATGGACAATCGGCGGGGCGGCATTTTCTGGTATTATGCGTACAAATCATTCTTTATCTGTGGAAGCGACGCATTATCCGGTGCAGTCCGGCTCTGTCATGACGGATCATGCAATACTGCTCCCCGCTGAAATTGATATTGATGTAATGGTATCGGACGCGGAGATCTACGCGCGGTCAATTAAAACGGGAAATCGGTTATTTGACACGGTGCTTGATGTTTACAACAAAGCCACCAGCATAATTCCGATTACTAATTTTTTTGCACCGCCTGGGCAGCCGGCAGTTACCGGCGACCGCGGCATATCCGCGTGGACACTGTTTGCAAATATGATTTCCGCGCGCACGCCGGTGGATGTTGTGACACGGCTTGGAACGTATCATAATATGCTACTTGTGCATGCCGAAGCGCCCGATGACGTAAGCAGCCTGCACGGTTTAAATTGCACGTTGCATTTTGAACAAATCGATGTTGCGCAGGTCGCCGAAGTGCAGGTGTCCGCGCGCTCACAAACGACGAATTCGTCAAATTCAGGCGCGCAAGCTGTTGATACGGATTCTCCGGCAAACAATGAAAGTATATTGCATGCAGCAAATGAAGCGATCGGAGGTAAATGATGTATTCAATTATACCGATTACCGCGAAACCTCGGAATACGTTTTCATGCAAAATACCGGTTGACAGTAAAAATATAACATTAGTATTTTCGACGAGATACAATGAGATTGCAGGATATTGGAATGTATCGGTATCCGACGGCAACGGCACGGAGTTGATACACAATCTGCCCATGCTGCCCGGACAGAATATATTAGAGCAATACTCATATCTCGAGATTGGTTCCGCTTGCATTATTCCGGCTCATCAGATGGATGATGAATGGGCGAATGCAGGAAATCTTGGTGCTGATTGGTTGTTGGTCTGGAGTGATACGTTATGAGCGCACGGCAGGAACTCACGAATACCGCCGAGCTGGGGTTATACGGTCGTATGTGGCGGGTATTAGTGCAATACGAAGAGACAACAGCTCTCGATGTGTCTAATCTTCGGACAGTATTTGAGATCAAGAAAAATGCGTTAGGACAGCCGTCAATTGCGCATATTATGATATATAATCTGGCTCCGGATACGGAAGCGCAAATCATCAAAGAGGGCTTTCATATCCAGCTCGAAGCCGGATATGCGGCGCAGTACGGCTTGATTTTTGACGGCGATATTATACAGGTTTTCCGAAATCGTGAGGACGGTATCAATTATCGGCTGGAGATCATAGCTGCTGACGGCAAGAGCTTTTACGGCGGTAATTTTATACGGACTACACTGGCGGCGGGCAGTAATCCTCGTGATGTCATCGAAGCGGCGGCCAAGCTGGCATATTATCCGATTGAAATCGAGCATGTATCAGAAAATCTACCGGAAACAACATTGCCGCGCGGCAAAGTATGCTTTGGTTATCCGGCAGATATATTGGATGATCAGGCGCGCACCACTGATTCGTTCGTGCAAGTCGATAATGGTAAGCTCGAAGTCCGAAAATATACCGACCCGATCCCGGATGATAAATGTCTATATCTTACACCGCAAACAGGATTGGTCGGGACACCGGAATATACTGATGACGGCATTGGTATTCGCATGCTATTAAATCCGGTCGTCACGATTCATGGCTTAATTAAAATTGACAATGATATTATTCAGCGGACGGCAGTTGATACCGGCCAAATGATGAAACCGAATATGTCACCGGCAGGCGGCAAGGTTGCTGATCAGAACACCCGATTCGATCCGACCGGTGAATACGAGGTCTATTCGCTGGTGCATTCTGGTGATACGCATGGCGAAACATGGCTGACGGAAATTATAGGAATCGGCAGAAACGGAAAATCCGGGCTTCCGATTATGGTTGATTCTGCAGATGGGACGGTGAGATCATGATATCGATAGAAAGTAGAACTGCAGGGAATTTGGATAAATCCCGGCGTGAGCGAAGTGATTTTTCTCGCACTCTCCGGGTAGCTATCCCCGGAGTTGTGACCGAAGTGGATTATGCGGCACAAACAGTATCAGTGCAGCCGACAATCAGGGAAAAAATCGAAATGAACGGAACGTATCAATGGGTCGAATTACCGATATTGATTAACGTTCCATTTTTTGTATATTCCGGCGGCGGCTATTGCGTTACGCTGCCCGTTTCGCCGGGTGATGAATGCTTGGTGATTTTCGCTGATTCCTGCATTGACGCATGGTGGCAATCCGGCGGTGTGCAAAATCAGGTGGAACGCCGCAGACACGATCTGTCGGACGGCATGGCGATTATCGGTTTCCGCTCGCAGGTTCGCACCGTTCCGAGGTACTCCGATAATTCCGTGCAGGTCAGAACCGAAGATGGCGGCACGTTCATCGATCTGCAGCCGGGACAGGTCACGATAAACGCTAATGTGCAGATTAACGGGAACCTGTCAACGTCCGGTAATGACCAGACCGAAGGTAATCATACGGTTTCCGGCACGCTTAAAGCAGGAGGTATTAACATGAATAACCATACGCACCGCGGGGATAGCGGCGGAAGCACGGGGACTCCAAGATGAGATACAGACGATTGGACAAAAACGGCGACTTTACTTTCGGTGCCGGGTCGGCAAACTATGTAACCGATCGGGAAGCCTGCGCGCAGGCAATCAAAACGCGGCTTTTATTATTTCTCGCGGAATGGTGGGAGGACTTGAATGACGGCTTGCCGCTCTGGCAGAAAATATTAGGTCATAGCGACATCAAGGCGGCTGAACAGCTCCTGCGTGACCGCATAACCGGCACTGATCACGTGCAGGATATCATTGAATTCCATTCATACTGGAACGGCGATTCCCGGCAATATACGTTTTCCTGTACGGTGAGTACAGATTATGGTGATGTGCAGTTATCGGAGGTGACGTTATAAATGGCATATTTTAAGCCGTACATAGACGGTACCGGATATCATTATCCGACGTATAACGATATACGAGACGACATGATGGATCGATTCCGGCAGATCTACGGGCAGGATATCTATCTGGGTAATGACAGTCAGGATTACCAGATGATCAGTATTTTTGCTCTCAAGATTTACGATACGTTCCAAGCGGTCGAGTTGGATTATAATAACCGGTCACCGAAAACCGCAATCGGCACCGCATTAGATACGCTCGTGAAAATCAACGGACTCACGCGCAAAAAGGCATCATACAGTACCGTGCAGGTTACATTAACCGGTGATCCGGGAACACAGGTTATCGGCGGTATCGTGCGGGATTTAAATGATGTGCAGTGGTCATTGCCGTATCGAGTAGATATTGGTTCGTCCGGCACGGTTACGGTTACTGCTACATGCAAAAAAATAGGTACCGTCGGGGCACCGGCAAGATCGGTCACGGGTATTGTTACACCGACGAAAGGCTGGATATCTGTCACGAATAACGAGCAGGCTGTATTGGGGCAGCCGGTGGAAACGGACGAGCAACTGAGGGCAAGACAGACTATCTCTGTTGCCAATCCGTCGCAGGCGGTTATCGAATCGACAAAGGGCGCGATCGCCGCTGTTTCCGGTGTTACACGTTATTCTGTGTTGGAGAATGATACGAACGTAACAGACAGAAACGGTATTCTCGGACATTCGATTTCGGCAATTGTTGAGGGCGGCGCGGATGAGGAAATTGCGAAAGCAATCTATCTCCGGAAATCTCCGGGATGCGGAACTTACGGAACTACGGCGGTTAATGTACTGAACGCCGAAAATGTAGTGACGAATATCAAATTCTTCCGCCCAGCATATGTTAAAATTGACGCTCGCGTCCGCGTCAAGAAACTAACCGGCTACACAAAAGAAATCGAGGCGGCAATTATTGATTACGTCAAGTATTATCTGTCAATTTTAGCCATCGGACAATCCGTCTACTTGTCGAGTATCTGGGCGATTGCGGCGCGGGCTATTGCGGATATTACGAATCCGACTTTTAGTGTCATTGATGTTAAATTGGGTATTAAGGGCAGTAATCCGACTGTCGCGAATATCCCGATATTGTTTAATCAGGTTGCGCAGTATAATTCCTGCACGGTCACGGCGGAGGACGTTTAATCATGGCGTTATATGAAGGTTACTTAGACTGCATAACGTCGGAACATCGTGACAAGCCGAAATATGCAGAAATGATGAAAATGCTGCTGAGTTATACAGACGATCCGATGCAGATATCATTTGATATGCCGGATGCATTTAATATCGATACAGCGGCAGGGACGCAACTTGATACTATCGGCTTGTATCTCGGACGATCGCGGGTAATGCCGTTTAATGCGAAAAATGGCGCAAGTAGTGTATTATCGGATAAGCTGTATCGTATATTGCTTAAAGCAACGATTACGAAAATGAATTGGGATGCCGGTATTGAATCGCTGCAGGAACGATGGCGGGCGTTACTGCCGAATATCACAATATCGATCCGCGACAATCAAGATATGACGATTGACGTGTCATTAGTCGGCGTTAGCGATGAACAATTAAAAGAAATGATAGAACTGGGCTACATTATACCGAAACCGGAAGGCGTCCGATTAAATCTGCAGATTTCTGCGAATCCGCTATTTGCGTACGACTTAAATACTGATGTTTTCGCTGGTTACGAAAAAGGAGAATGGTCGAATGGCTGATAATAATTTCAAAGTTTTTGATGAATCGAAAACAAACATCATGTCTGATACGGATTATGCGAATCACACGCAGCGAGCAAAAGGCGTTCAATCTGGCGTTGCGTCGTCCGCTTTACATAATAAGTTATATCGTCAGGTTAGCATGATGAGTAAAGCGTTAGCTGATTTTATCGCCAGTCAAGCATTTGATGCGAAAGACGAAGACTCGCAATTATTATCGCAGAATCTGCAGAAAGCGCTGACGAAATTTGCGAAAACGCCATTAGATGATCATAATACGAATCCGGCGGCTCACGCCGCGGGTATTGCGGGGAATGCTGCTACAGCCACCGCCGACCAGCACGGTGTCCAATTTACTCAAGGATACGTCGGCGAACGCACATATTTAAATGCGGGTATGTTTCATGCATGGAACGAAATTATGGCAGCCGGAGTATATACTATCGACGAATCCTGTTTTGACCTGCAAGGTGCGCCGTCTGGCATGGTAACGTCCGGTGTATTAGTCGTATTTTTAATGCAGGATACCGTTGCGCAGTTATATATCGCTAATATGTATAATTCTGTAACGAATGACACCGCATTAAAATCAATGGCAACCAGACTGTATATCAATAATGCATGGACGCGATGGCGGTATGCAGCAGATTATTCCGGTATCGCCCGAAAATTTTTAATGCTATCTGGCGGCACACTGACAGGTGATTTAACCGTACCGACTGTACACGGGGCGTTAGACGGCAATGCTGATAGTGCTACAAGACTACAAACGGCAAGACGAATAGGCGGAGTATCATTTGACGGTACTGCTGATATAGATTTACCCGGAGTGAACAAAATAGGGAATCAGGACACAACGGGTACTGCTGATAGTGCCAATTATATAGTCTACACAAAAGACATTTCTGGTGATGAGGATAATAATATCGCTTTAGAAGCACTACAGTTAAACAGAATGACACTTACACGGGCTCAAGGTGTAAATATTAGCGGCAGTCAGAGATTCGGTTCTATCATATCGTTGCCATACGGGATAGATGACACGCGTAATATGGTGCAACAGATTTTCACGGAAAACGACAACGGGCGCATGTGGTTTCGAACAAACCATTATCCTGGTAATAAACAATTCACTCCGTGGTCTGCAATTGCCTTTTTGAGTGACATTACTGCTATAGACAGTATGAACGTTAATAACGCTAACGCATGGTGGGTGAAGTTAAAAGGCGGTCTAATAATACAAGGAGGACGCGCAAATAGTAATACGTTTTTCGCTTACCCGATTGCTTTTAATAATCTACTATATGTTGGAAAGCAAGTTACAGAAAATAATTCAGAAAATAACATGTGGATCAAGGAAAATGCTGTTGGCGAATGGAATCAGCCGGAGCATTCTTATACAAACAAAACCGGAATATGGCTCCCTAAAATGAACTGGAACCCATTATGCCAAGTCTTAGCTATCGGATTTTAAGAGAGGTAAAAAAATATATGACTTACATATCAATTTATAATAAAACATCCGGCGAACGTATCACATCATTGGTCACGGGCGTTCACGGCGAAACTATCGAAGAACTCACAAGAAAAGCAAAATCTGATTATCCGAACGCTATATATATCAATCAAACCGAGGATGAATGGCAAGAGTCCATTGCCGGTAATTATGAATATCGTGACGGTAAACTACAGGCACCGCTGCCGCCTACGCAGGAAGAGTTGGACGCCATCGAATATGCTTGTTTACAAGCCGCCGAATTGGCAGAGTTAAAACAGTTACTGTCAGATACGGACTATAACGTGACGAAATTCATCGAGGGTGTTTTAACCGCTGAACAGTACGAACCGATGAAAAAAGCACGGGCAGAATGGCGGGCGGCATATAACGCAATCGAAACAGCAAAAAACTTGGAAGCATTAAAGAAAATCACTTATAGCACCCATATCCCTGTAATCAAATAATAGAGGTGTCATTTTGAATGAAATTATTATCACGTCACCATCACTATATCAGCAGATAATAGGCAGTTTGACTTGCACTATCCCCGCAAATGCGGTTGTAGATATAACAGGCACTATCTTTTTCACACTTGCGCTATTGTTCACTGATGTTATGTTGCGCATTACAATTGAGTGTAACAACTATTTAAAAACCACAGGTAAGAGTTATACTCTGTGCAACATTATTACCACCTTCCTTTGGTACGGCTGGGGTTCTGTTACGCTGCCAAACGGCAGCAAGTGCAGGTTTTTAATCAGCAAAGGGCTGCGGACGGCATTAGTATTAAAAATGGCGGTGCAGTACCCCGTGCTGTTTGCTTTTTCCGTACTGTCATTCTTGTTGCCGGACGTTGAGATCATTGGCTGGCGGTTTGATTACGTTGTTTCTTTCGCATTTTTGATCATTCCGGTACTTTGCGAAATAACGTCCATCATTGAGAAATTAAATATGCTGGACGCAGAAATAATTAAAATCGGACACGCTTTTATCAGATTTATTAAATCGGTTAGGGGGTAATATGCAGGGCATATTAAAAAATCTATGGACTAAAGCTGTGTCATATCTGCCTACCGCCCGCAGGAAAATACAAACGTCAATGCAGATTGTCTATGTATACGGCATTGGACTTATCATATTGTTTTTAATGATATTGACGGCATGGTTACATGATTGGTGGCGGACAGGCGTTGCTAATACGCAGCTTTTAATTTCATTTTTCAAGGAATTTACAGCTCCGGCAGTTGTCGGGGCTTTTACTTTTGTTTCCGTTTTTTTGGTTGATAAAAACCATGACGGCAGACCGGATGCCGCAGAAAAAGAAGCGAAAAAGGAAAAGCCTAAGCCACCGACAATACCGCCGCAAAGGGAGGATAAAAAATGAATATAATAGAATTTAAGCAAGAATTAACTGCAAATCGAGATTACTTTTATCAATTCCCGTTTCCCGTTATAACGTATTATCATTGGACGGCAGGGCGGCATTTTACAACTTTTAACGAATATCATTTTTGCATAGACGGTGACGGCGAAATTATCTATACCAGACCAATAACCGAAGCTCCGTGGGCTACATGGCACAGGAACACAGGCAGTATTGCTGTTGCATTATGTGCTTGCTATAACGGAACGCCGGAAGATTTAGGCGAATATGCGCCAACAGAAGCGCAGATTGAAACGCTGGTGCAAATGACAGCGGTGATTGCAGAAGTCTTTGATAATCCAATCGACCATGATCATTTTATGACGCATGGCGAGGCGGCGGACGAGGACGGTTATGGATTGTACAGTGGCAATCCAGATTGTAGGTGGGATTTACAAATCCTGCACAATGGTGACCGATACGGAAGCGGCGGAGATATTATCCGCGAAAAAGCGCAGTATTACTTAGAGCAAGGGGTGTAATATGTATGAGAAGAAACAGGCTTATTTTATTTTTATTGTTGGTGTCATTATTCTTATTGCCGTCATTGTTTGGTTCGTCTGTGCAGGCAGAGGTGATGTATCAAATCTCCGACACGGAGCTGACGATGTTAGAACAGGACTTACAAACGCTGGAGAGTCACAGCAACGAGAGGCAGAGGCTATTGACAGAGCAACAGAAGCAGCTGAGCGAAGCTCAACAGCAATTACAGATAGTCAACGAACAGCTGAGACTATCCAAAACCTTGAACGCACAGACGCAGAAATCATTGCAAAAAGCAGAGGAATCCTTGAACGAGTACGAGAAAGAGGCGGAACGGAAAATCCGAATTAAAACACGGCAGCGAAATTTGTGGATTTTAATTTCCGGTGGGTTGCTCGCAGGCTTAGCGGTGAGGTGATAGTATGAAGTGGTTTATTTACGCTCCTTTGCAACTTGTCTGTATGATTGTTTGCTATCTCACGAATTGGATTGTCGTATTGTTTGCTGACCAGAACGGCGAATTGCCGGAGGTATTGCGGTTATGGCAAACGTGGGATGACAGCTTGGACTCTGAAGATTGCGTGACAAAATATGCTCCGAGGATCATCAGGTACGACTTTTACAAATATTACCGTGTAGAGCGGCATATTTTACCGGAATATAACCGTTGGAAAAAATACAGTATTAACATAGCGCCGCTGCCGTTAATTGACCGCATTAAGCGGTATTGTTGCCGTGTCTTCTGGCTTTACCGCAATTGCGCCTATGGCTTCGCTTTTGAGTGGTTCGGCTGTAATATCCCGCCCGGCAGCGTTAAAGTCTATGCGGACTATAAAACCGGCAAACATGAACTATATTATGCGTCGTCAAGAAATCACTGGATGTTATACTGCACGCTGCCGATTAGCAGCCGTTATCGATGGCGGATATATTTAGGATGGAAATTATCGCCCGGAATTACGAGTCATCACAGAGCAATGATTGTGTTTCGCGTCTGGTTTTGTCGTGATAAATAGTAAAAATAAGTTTTTGAGCAGTAAGGATATTTCGTCCTTACTGCTTTTTTTATTGCAATGGCCATTCGATAAATACTGACTTTTTTATTTTTCGTCTGTCAGAATGCTTATAAATATTGATAATTTTAATATTGTAAACTTTACTGTTTTGTGTGCGGCTTGGCCATTAAGAAAACTACTGAATTTATTTGTAAACTGTTTATGTTTAATGTTAGAAATAATTTATAAAAAATATTTTGAATTAGTATTGCAAAATCAAAATAGGAATAGAATTATAAAAAATAAGAGCGGTGAAATACCCGTTCTTTTTATAATAAAAAAAATAGGATCGATATCAAATGATATTGATCCCGTAAAAACAGATACTCTGTTTTTGAGTTCTGAAAATATTATAACATGTCACGTCTACGGCTGACACAGGATTACGCTGTGGCTTCCACGTGGCTTCCAATCTGTATAAGCATAAATTCTAAAAAATACGATAAATACTAAGAATATTGAACATTTTATATCCCCATCAGAATTATGGCTATTATAACATAAAAGTAAGTGAGTTATTCATATTTTATTTCACAAAAATAGTATCTATGGTAGAATGAATTTGTGCCAATTATTGAAATCATTCTTGATTTTAGAAGTAAACAGAGGGATAAGTAATGGAAGAAAGACAAGAAGCGGCCAATTTTATCGAAGCAGAGATTAACAAGGATATTGCTAATAATGTATATGAAAATGGACGGGTATTAACAAGATTCCCTCCGGAACCTAATGGGTACCTTCATATTGGACATGTGAAAAGTATTTGCCTTAATTTCGGCCTTGGTGAAAAATATCATGGTGAAACTAATGTACGTTTTGATGATACCAATCCTGCCAAAGAAGAGATCGAATATGTTAATTCGATTTTAGAAGATATAAAATGGCTCGGATTCAAATGGAAAGAACCCGTACATTATGCATCTGACTATTTTCCGCAACTTTATGAATTTGCCTGCAAATTGATTCGTATGGGATTGGCTTATGTAGATGACCAGACCAGCGAGGAAATTCATGATACCCGCGGTGATTTTTTACATCCCGGTAAAGAAAGCCCATGGCGTAACCGCAGTGTGGAAGAAAATCTGCAGTTATTCCAGGAAATGAAGAATGGAAAATATAAAGATGGTGAAAAGGTTCTTCGTGCCAAGATTGATATGTCGGCACCCAATGTGGTTATGAGAGATCCGGTTATTTATCGGATTCTCCATTCTACACATCATCGTACAGGCAACACATGGTGTATCTATCCGCTCTATGATTTTGCGCATCCTCTTTCTGATGCTATTGAAGGAATTACCCAATCTATCTGTACGTTGGAATTTGAGGAAAGACGCCCTTTATATAATTGGTGTCTCCAGGCATTTGACGGGAAGGAAAAACCGAGGCAGATTGAATTTGCGCGATTGAATGTGACTACAATGATTACGAGTAAGCGTAAACTGCGTAAGATGGTAGAATCGGGTGTTGTCTCCGGATGGGATGATCCCCGTATGCCAACTATCAGCGGCATCAGAAGAAGAGGATATACGCCGGAATCTTTACGACGCTTCTGTGAATTGATTGGTGTGGCTAAGGCAGATAATGTAGTAGATATTTCTTTTTTAGAATACTGTATTCGTGAAGACCTTAAGACTAAGGCGCCTCGAATTATGACTGTTATTGATCCTGTTAAAGTTGTTCTTACGAACTATCCTGAAGATAAAATGGAATATGTAACGATTGAAAATAATCCGGAACAGGAAACTATGGGAACACGGCAGGTTCCTTTTGGCAGAACTATTTATATTGAACGGGAAGATTTTATGGAAACGCCGGTGAAGAAATTTTTCCGTATGACACCGGGAAAGGAGGTTCGGCTTAAAGGGGCATACATTGTGCACTGTGATGAACTTATTAAGGATGAAAAGGGTAAACTCAAAGAAATTCATTGCACGGTTGATTTTGATACACGCAGTGGAACACCCGGTGCAGATCGTAAAGTGAAGGGGACGCTTCATTGGGTATATGCTGATACAGCAGTTGATGTGGCAGTGCGTCTGTACGATTATCTGATTTCCCCGGATGATGTAGATGATGGCCGCGATTTCATGGAAAAGGTGAATACGGATTCACTTGTAGTAATGAATGGTAAGGCTGAACCGGTAATTAAGGAATATGATGTGGGAAGCCGTTTTCAGTTTTTACGCAAGGGATATTTTATTATTGATAAAGACAGTACAAAAAAACAGATTGTGTGCAATCGGATTGTCGGGCTTCGAGATACTTGGGCTAAGTTGCAGAAAATAATGGGGAAGGGAAACGGATAAGGAAAAATATGAGATATAGATTATGGCTTAGTATATTATCTGTGATATTTACGGTATCACTGACAGCTAATGTTTCAGCAGAAAAATGGGAATTACCTGATGTTGGAAAGATGGAAGTGCCTCCGCATGTTCATTTTGAGGAAGGCGAGCAGTCTGCTTTACCTTTTTTGCAGGATAAAGGGATAAAGCTGTATTTTACGCGGAAGGGAGCAGCAAGTGGAAGATATTATACGATGACTTATTCCAACCCCCCTGATTTTTCCTATGGCTGGGCAACCAGTCAAAAGCTGGGAGTTCCCTTTTTATTGGAAATAGGGGAGATCACACATAAAACAGATCCTATAGAAAAGCAGATGGATGTCATTGCGGGGTATTTGAATAAGCGTATTATGGAAAGTGGTGCCGTTTATACAGGGGAAACACCTTTGATACGGATAAATGATAAGAAGAATCCTCGCTGGGAAGGATCGTTTGAGATTAGAATAAAAGAAAAAGATATCGTTTATCATGAAGCATATCAAGTTGTACTACAAAATGACGGTTATTTCATTTCCTTAGGAATTATCAATTCTGACGCGGAGCAATTTGAATTGACCAGTTCTTTACGGGAGATGATGGGGAAAAGGAAAATTGTCAAGCAGAAGAAATTGCTTGATTTAAAAAAGTAGATTTTGGAATAAAAATTTGTAATAAAAAGTGGCAAATTGACAAGGCATGTTTTGATAAGTAATATAAAGAGGTAGTAATTCATTATGTAAGAATTTGACAGGAGGAGTTTTACATGGCAAAGGTAGCAATCGTATATTGGTCCGGCTCCGGAAATACAGAAGCTATGGCACAAGCAATTGAAAATGCAGCAAAGGATGCGGGTGCAGAAACCACATTGAGCTTTGTAAGTGATACTACTGCATCTGATGTGGCAGCTTTTGATCATATTATTCTTGGCTGCCCGGCGATGGGGAATGAAGAGTTGGAAGAATATGAATTCGAACCATTTTTTGCTGAACTGTTGCCACAGCTCAAAGGTAAAATAGTTGGTATTTTTGGTTCTTATGCATGGAATCAGGGCGATTGGATTGTGACGTGGAAGCAGCGTTTGAATGATGCAGGTGTTGAACTTATATCCGAACCGGTTAAGGCTTACAGCTATCCTGATGATGAAGCACTGGCTGCTTGTGCCGCTTTAGGGAAAGCGGTAGCGAATGCGTAATTAAATCGTATTGAAGAGGCGTCTTAAGAGAGGCGCTTCTTTTTTACATAGGGGGACTTATGGGAAGTAAAGTTGCAATTATTTATTTTTCAGCAACAGGGAATACAGAAGCGATGGCAGAGGCCGTGGCCGTGGGAGCTCGTAATACGGGAGCTGAAGTTTTACTTGCTCCCGTTTCAGATGTAGATCCTATTGAAATCGGTAATACCTGTCATCACATTATCTTAGGGTGTTCAGCTTGGGGAGTCGAAGTGATTGAGGAGATGGAAATGAAGCCATTTTGTGAGAAATTGAAACCTTATTTAAAAGGGAAAGAAATGGGGATTTTCGGTTCTTGTGGCTGGAGCCGCGGCGCATGGCTGAATTCCTGGTATAATGAGCTTCATTTCGCAGGGGCGCATTTTGCTGCCAAACCGGTTTTAGCTTATGGATATCCTGATGAAGAGGCCCAGAAGAATTGTGAAGCTCTTGGGGCAGCGGTTGCTAAAGCATAATGATTGTATAAGAGATGATAATTACTAAAGGTGGGATTTGAATGGAATGGAATAATAAAATTTCTGAAAATGTACAGGCAGTTCCTTTTTCTGGAATTCGTAAATTTTTTGATCTGGCGAGCACAATGAAAGATGTTATTTCTTTAGGTGTGGGAGAACCAGATTATGCGGCACCTGATAGAGTTATTGACGCATGTATTGAAAGTCTGAAAAACAAAGAAACTTCTTATACCTCAAATTGGGGTCTTTTGGAACTTCGCGAGGAAATCAGCTGCCTTTTTAAAAAGCGTTATGGATTGGAATATGATCCAATGAATGAAATTATGATTACTGTTGGTGTATCGGAAGCTATTACTGTTGTTATGCAGACGATCCTGAACCCGGGAGATCAGGTTTTAATGCCTGACCCTGCCTATCTCGCGTATCCTGCATGCGTAAGATTGGTTGGAGGGACACCTGTTCTTGTACCGACATTTTCTGATGATGAATTCAGATTAAGAGTGGATAAGTTGGAGGAAAAATTGACGACCAAGACGAAAGCGTTACTGATCGGTTATCCAAATAATCCAACGGGGACGGTAATGGATCAGGCAGCTCTTGAAGAAATTGCGGCATTTGCCCAGAGGCATGACTTGATCGTAATTTCAGATGAAATTTATTGTGACCTGACTTATGAGGGGAAACATACCTGTTTTGCTTCCATCCCCGGTATGAAGGAACGCACTCTTGTCATGAATGGGTTTTCAAAATCTTATGCGATGACAGGATTACGTATTGGCTATATTTGCGGACCGAAAGAAGTCATGCAGTCTTTGTACAAGGTTCACCAGTATGAGATTTTATGTGCTGCATCTACCAGTCAGTATGGAGCAATCGCTGCGCTGAAGAAATGTGATGAAGATGTAAAAGTGATGTTTGATGAATATAAGGTTCGCAGAAAGATAGTGTATGATGCTCTCGCGAAAATGGGGCTTAAAGTATTTAAGCCGAAAGGGGCCTTCTATATTTTTCCGGATATCAGTTGTACTGGAATGAATGATGAAGAGTTTTGTGATAGGCTGCTGATGGAAGAAAAAGTGGGAGTGGTTCCTGGTACTTGTTTTGGGCTGCAGGGGAAAAATCATATTCGTATTTCCTATGCGGCAAGTCGAGAAAATTTGACAGAGGCGATGAAACGCATGGCACATTTTGTGACAAAATATAAAAAATAAAGTGTTGGTAAAAGAGGGGGGGACGTGATTGTGCCTCCCTTTTTATTTTGTTTCTTGACAGAATAGTGATGCGAACTTCATAATAAAAAATATGTAAAATTATTGGACAGGAGAGATCTGATGAAGTATGAATCTTTGCAGAAAATGACTGTGATAACAGGGCTGCTTGTATTTTCCTTGGGAATATGTTCTTATGCGGAAGATAAGGTATCCATGATGAAAGAAGCCTCTCTGCCGAAAGAAAAAGCTTCCGAAATAAAATCGGGAAACGTATCGGATGATAAGGAACGAGTATCTTTAATGGCGGTGGATGGGCATCCGTTAGATGATGATGACTTTATACTCAGTAACGTTAAAATGGGAGATGAACCGGAGCGTATATTTCATCTTAATGGAGTTCCTGACATAGTTTCCCATGGAACTATTAGTGATGAATATCATTGGAAGGATGCAGGGCTTACTGTAGTAGTGAATAGGAAATTACCTTATGCTTATGTGCAACGAAAAGATGTACAGCTGAAAAAAGGGGAGGGATTTTCCGGGGTCTCGCGTCTTTATATAGATGGCAAAGCAGCGATCACCAAAAGAGGTATCACGGTGGGATCCTTGAGGGAAAATGTTTTGCGGGCATATGGTGCGCCTGAAGAGGTCTTATGGGATGGTACAGACAAATCATTTTATTTTATTTACAAAGCAGGGCAAAAAAAGATTAAGTTTATCATAAAGGGAAATAAGGTAAAGGCATTTCAGTTTTCTGTTGAGGATTCGGGAAGAGCTGCCGGGGGTTTCCAGTCGTTGACGCAAAAGATGAGGAAAGACGGACTACTTCCGGATAAAGACTTTGGGATCGCCGGGTTTAAACTGGATACGAAATTTAGGGCTCATTCGTGGGATACATGGCAAAGGAAAATGTCTAATCCCAAAGAAGATGTGTGGTATTTTTCCGGATATGCTGTTCGCGCTACGGCGATATCGGGAATAGTACAGGGGTTGTTCCTGACGGATTCTGATATGGTGACCACTCGAGGCATAACCTTGGGAGATGATTTAGAAACGGCAGAGTTAATTTATGGGGCGCCGTATAAGGTAGAAATGGATACCTCGTCAGGGCATCTGAGAACTTCCTACATATATTTTTCGAAGGATAAAAGAAATATATTGATCTTATTTCTTACAAAACAAAAGATAGATGGAATCGTTTCTGCAAAGAATCCACAGTTTAGTGAAAAGAAATAGATTGCAAGTAGATTTTGTATGGTTATTGTGAAGAGGTTATATAAGTGTACGAGTATTTTTGTGCGTTAATTATTGGGATTGTTGAAGGTTTAACAGAGTATATTCCTGTGTCGAGTACGGGACATATGATCATCGTTGGGAATATGATTAACTTCACAGGTGAGCTGGCTAATGTTTTCGATGTATTTATCCAGCTTGGCGCCATTTTATCCGTAGTTGTCGTATACCGACAGAAGTTTCTTTATATACTGGATACCCATCATTGGTTTAGAAAAAAAGGTCCATCTTTGATGAATCTGGGAATTGCCATGCTTCCTGCCTGTGTTTTAGGCTATCTGTGCCACGGTATGATTAAACAATATCTGTTTGGTCCCAAAACCGTTATCATCGGTCTTGTTATTGGAGGACTTTTCATGATTTTTGCGGAAAAGAAGAGAAAATACTTTTTGGTTGAAAATATAGATCAGATTACTTCACAACAGGCATTTAAAATAGGACTTTTTCAATGTCTTTCTCTGTGGCCGGGGTTTTCTAGAAGCGGAAGCACTATTGCCGGAAGTCTTTTAGTTGGCGTGTCAAGAAAAGCGGCTGCTGATTTTTCCTTTATTATGGCAGTTCCGTTGATGTGCATTGCATGCCTGTATGATTTGATAAAGGTGGCAAAATATTTATCTATGGGTGATTTTGGCATTCTATCAGTGGGATTTATTACGTCTTTTGTTGTTGCATACGTTTCTATTCTTTGGTTTTTGAAGTTTTTGGCTACATCGACTTTGACAGGTTTTGCTTTTTATCGTTTTATTGTAGCGTTTGTTGCGCTAATTTACTTTTGGTGAAACTTGCCCGCTTGCTTTGAACATGTTATCATTAATCCCATAGCGGTAAGATTTTAGTTTGGAGAAAGTTCATGAGAGCATTTATTCGTATTCAGCATTCTGGAGACTTCTATGATCAGAATTGCTATTCTGTTTATCATGGATGCTCTAAATTGGATATTTCCATTGTTAGGTATAAAGCAATATATTCAGTGACGGATAATGCACCGACAGATTTGGTCGTTGGTGCTTTTTCGGATGTGAAGGTTGCGTTAGAGCGGTTAGGTGTAAATTTACTGCCGATTGATTATCCGGATGAATTATTGCCTTTTACAGGAAGAAAAATTTGGAAATCGACACTGTTTACGATTACCAGTCATCCCGATTATTGGCATGTGTTTGTAAAGCCGGTAGAAGATGTAAAACGTTTTCGCGGAACGATTTTAGATAAATCGGAAGATTTGATTAAATTAGGCGGAGGCCTTGAAGATATTGAAGTATGGTGCAGTGAAAAGGTAAATTTCCTTGCTGAATGGCGTATTTGGATTTTAGATGGAAAAATTATAGGTATAAATCCGTATAGAGGCAGATGGGATTTATATCCTGATCCTAAGGTGCTTCAACAAGCTGTTAATGCTTATCATTCCGCGCCTCGTGCATATGCTCTTGATTTTGGGATTACGGATAAAAGAGAAACTCTTTTAGTAGAAGTAAGTGATGCATATGCTTTGAGCAGTTTTGGCCTCGATTCCGTTTTATATACTAAAATATTAATGACTCGTTGGCAGGAACTGACATCTACAATTAAAATTTCTGTTGAATAAAGGATGCTTGATTTTACGGAAGGGAGAAACGCTGACAAATATTTCCTTGTCAGTTTTTTTGTCTACTTTCTGCTTTTTATAGATAAGGAGGAACTGTGAGAAAATTTAATAATGAGTTCCTTCAGCGGGTAAAAGACAGCACAAATCTTATTGATGTAATACGTGCTTACGGAATTGATGTAAAAAAGAAGGGAAGTAGATATTGGGCATGCTGCCCCTTCCACCATGAGAAAACGCCATCCTTTTCTATTTCACCTGAAGATGGATTTTATTATTGTTTCGGTTGCCATGAATCAGGTGATTCCATTAAATTCATAGAGAAAATGGATCAAATTACATTTCCTGATGCTGTAGAACGTTTAGCTGAAATGGGGCATGTGGAATTGCCGCCGGATGAAATATCCGAAGAAGATAAAAGAGCAGCAGCACTGGTTCATGAGCTGTATGAAGTAACTGAACTTGCGGGAAATTATTTTCATAACTGCCTGTTGCGGACAAATATAGGAAAAGACGGGCTGGCTTATTTTAAAAAGAGACATTTAGATGATAAAACCATTGAAACATTTAAGCTGGGTTTTGCTCCACCCGAATGGGAACGGCTTTATTGCGATTTTACCAAAAGGAAACATATAAGTCCGGATATTTTACTTCAAGCGGGGCTGGTGGGCCATAAGAACGGAAAATATTATGATACTTTTCGCAATAGATGCATGTTTCCTATTATGGACTTAAAAGGAAGGATTGTTGCATTCGGCGGCAGAATTATGCACAGCGAAGAAAGTGCTGCCAAATATTTAAATTCTCCGGAGACGGTTATATTTAATAAACGCAGGTTGTTATTTCCCATCTATCAGGCACTTCCTGAAATTCGGCGGAAGCGTCAGGCAATTATGGTGGAAGGTTATATGGATGCCATTTCTTTACATGCTCATGGAATTAAAAATGTGGTTGCATCATTGGGAACAGCCTTTACTGTTGAGCAGGCAAGGCTCTTAAAAAAGTATGCTGATGAAGTTATTTTCAGCTATGACATGGATGCTGCCGGACAGAATGCGACACGTCGTGCGCTTGAGATAGCCGGTTCAGTAGGGCTAAAATTAAGAGTAGCACTGCTTGGGGAAGGAAAGGATCCTGATGAATTTGTAAATCTTCATGGCGGAGATGAATACCTAGAAGTTATTGATCAGGCAGTACCTGCTCTTGACTACTTATTTCAGGCTTTGCGGACTCAATATGATGGTGCCACTTTAGAAGGGCAGCAAAAAATTTTAAATGAAATGTTTGCAGTTCTTGCAGTACAGGATAATACATATCAATTCAATTCGTTTATCAGGAAGATGGCACGTACGCTTCATATGGATGAAGGCCTTATACGCAGTGAGGCGATTCGGTATACGAAGAAAAATAATTCCCATGTATATATATCACCCAATGTATATGGCGAGGAAAGAACTGGTACCGTCAGCTCCAATGATGGGCGTCAGCGAAGGCTGGAACAGGAACTGTTGAAGTACTGTTTGGTTTCACATATATTGCCGGAAGGCTTTGATAGTTTGGATAAGTATTCCTTTGCCGATGAATTTCTTGGAAGATTATATGACGTATTGAAGCAGGCCGGCAAAGGAAATATTACTGTAGAGTATGCAGAGGCACGGTTGGAACGATCTGATCTGGAACAGTTGGCGCAGCTGATGATGACAGATTATCATGGTGTGGCAGAACCATATGAAGAGTATATCCGCCCTATGCGTAAAATTTATCTGCAGAACGAGTATAAATTTCATACACAGCGGGCGGCGGAATTAATGGAGAGTGATCCGCAAAAGGCAAAAGAAGAGCAGTTAACCTGTATTCGATTAAGTGAGGAAATTCGATTGATCGGCGGGTGAAAATGCAGTATGAAATTTATGATAAAGGGGGGCTTATGAAGAAGAAAAGGCAAAATTTAGAGCTTTGGATGGGAGAACTGAGAGACAAGGTAAGGAAAGATGGGACAATTTCAAATAAAGATATCATGCTTTTCTTTACCGAAAAGAATCTGGGACAGGATGATCTTTCAGCGGTATATGAGCTGCTTCATGAAAGCAATATCGACATCAATTTCGATGAAGATGCATCCGATGAGGACCTGGAAATTTTAGAAGATGAAGAAACAGATGATGAAAAGGATATTGTCGAAATTTCTGATGTCATGGATACTTCTGATTCAATAAATATAGATGATCCGGTAAAGATGTATTTGAAAGAGATTGGAGCTATTAAGCTCCTTACAGGATCACAGGAAATAGAGCTTGCCAAGTTGGTGGAAAAAGGAAGCTTTGATGATGCAACTGGTCGGGATAAGATGGCTGCTGATGAGGCGAAAAAAGCGCTTTCTGATGCGAATTTAAGACTTGTTGTTTCTATTGCAAAAAAATATCTTGGCAGAGGACTGCAGTTCTTAGATTTAATTCAGGAGGGGAATTTGGGGCTCCTCAAAGCTGTAGATAAATTTGATTACACCAAAGGTTTTAAATTCAGTACATATGCAACATGGTGGATAAGGCAGGCAATTACGCGGGCTATTGCGGATCAGGCGCGTACGATCCGCGTACCTGTCCATATGGTGGAGACTATCAATAAGTTGAATCGTATTTCTCGTCAGCTGCTTCAGGAGAAAGGCCGGGAGGCTACCAACGAAGAGTTGGCAAAAGCCATGGGAGTAAGTGTTGCGAAAATTCGGGAAGTAAAAAAAATTGCTCAGGATCCCATTTCGCTGGAAACACCAATTGGAGAAAAAGAGGACTCCCATTTAGGTGACTTTATTGAAGATCATGAGGCAATTGCTCCCGATGATGCGGCGGGTTCCATTTTACTTCGGGAACAGATTGATGAACTGCTGCGAGAATTGACAGATCGTGAACGACAGGTACTTGAACTCCGATTTGGATTAAAAGATGGAAGGCCACGAACTTTGGAAGAAGTGGGAAAATATTTTGATGTAACCCGGGAGCGTATCAGGCAAATTGAAGGGAAAGCATTAACAAAACTGAAGAAGTCTGCAAAATCATTGGCCAATGTATAGAAGTATTGACGGTATTCCTATTTGCTGATAAAATATCATGTATTGGTGAAGGGGGCCTATAGCTCAGTTGGTCAGAGCCGGCGGCTCATAACCGCCTGGTCCCAGGTTCGAGTCCTGGTGGGCCCACCAATAGATATTTAAGGTTGAGCTCAATGCTTGGCCTTTTTTGTTACAGAAAAGGAATTGGAATGAAACTTACACCTCGTCTGCGGGCTGTAGCGGGATTGGTTCCATGTGGTTCGTGTATAGCTGATATAGGGACAGATCATGCGTATGTACCTATTTCTTTGATTCATAACGGAAGAATTAAATATGCTATAGCGGGAGATATACATGCAGGTCCTGCGCAGCGGGCTCGGGAACATATAAAGAGGGAAGGTCTTTCAACGAAGATTAAGGTGCGCGAAGGTGCCGGATTATCTATTTTGGAAGAGGATGAAGTAGATGGTGCGGTGATCGCAGGGATGGGCGGATTTATGATTCGTGATATTTTAAAGCAGGAATATGTTATTGCTGAAAGTATTAAGTGGTTTATCCTGCAGCCACAAAACCATACATCCGATTTATATATTTGGCTGCAGCAAAATGGATATAAAATTGAACAGGAAGTTCTTGCTGAAGAAGGAACGCAGCTTTATGAGATCCTTTATGTGACACATGGGCATATGGCCCCTTTTTCAGAGATAGAAGCTGAAATAGGAGTTACTGAGAGCCGATATAAAGATAAACTCTTTGTTAAACATTTGAAAAAACTTATCAATCAAAGAAAAATGATATTGAATGGTATTGATATTGAAAGTGCAAATGTCATAAATACGGCAAAGTACCAAAAGGCATTAACGGATGAGGTTATTCTGGAGAAGATATTATGGAGATTTATGTAAAAGATATTATGCAATTGTTGGAAGATTGGGCACCCTCCTCATTGGCGGAATCATGGGATCATCCCGGTCTTCAGGTGGGAAATCCGAATCAGCCTGTACATAAAATTCTGGTAGCTTTGGATATGACCGAACTGAATATATCCTATGCAATTGATCATGGAGTGGATATGGTCATATCGCATCACCCATTTTTATTTAAACCTATTCATGACATAGACCTTTCCACTTGTAAAGGACGAATGATTGAAAACTTAATCAGACATCGGATCACTTCTTTTGCAGCACATACCAATTTAGATTCAGCAGTACAAGGCGTAAATGATGCATTGGCTGAAAAATTGGGATTACAGGAATGCAAGGGATTTGTTCCGGTAATGACGTATTCATCTTATAAGTTCACTTTATACATAACTGCTGCGTATGCTAAATTATTGAAGAAGAAATTAGATAGTTTAAGAGGGAAAGATATTGAGAGCTACTATGTTGTTGATGATGCAGATGATTTTACAGAAAATATACGAGTCGAATTCCGCGTGCCCGGTCAGTTGGTAAAACAGGTGAAAGATATGATTTCATCTTTAGATAAATCAGCTAAATATGATGTATATAAGCTTGTAAATCATGGTTATAAGGAAACCATGGGGCGTATCGGAAAGTTTCCGTTCCCTATGTCGGTAGAGGAAGCGCTCTCTTATATAAAGAATAAATTGGAGATTCCTGTATTGCGGTATGCCGGTAATAGGGATCGTTTGGTAGAAAAAATAGCTATCCTTGGCGGGGCAGGTGCCGAGTTTGCAGGGGTGGCAAAATCAATGGGGGCAGACCTGTATTTGACGGGGGATTTAAAATACCATGAGGCACAAGATGCAGCGATGAATGGATTAGTTATCGCTGATGGCGGACATTTTTATACGGAACGTGTGATTATTCCGTACTTAGCAAAACGTTTGCGTAATGAATTTAAAACCCGTGGTTGGAATGTTGGAGTTTTAGAAGATGTTAGGGCAAAAGATATATTTCATTGTGTATAAAAGTTGAAATAAGATATACAGGATGGTATACTGTTACTCGCGAGCAGGAAAGATGATTGCGGGCCGAAAGGCGTGAGGAAAGTCCGAGCTTCGCAGGGCGAGATGCCGGATAACATCCGGCGGGGGCGACCCTAGGGAAAGTGCCATAGAAAAGAAAACCGCCGTGGATAACGGTAAGGGTGGAAAGGTGCGGTAAGAGCGCACCAGCAGGCGGGAGACCGTTTGGCTTGGTAAACCCCATCTGAAGCAAGACCGAATAGGGAAGGAATGACGTTGCCCGCTGACCTTCCGGGTTGAGTCGCTTGACCGATAAAGTAATTTACTCGGCTAGACAGATAATCATCACCATGAAAATGGTACAGAACTCGGCTTATTGATTGCTCGCAAAAAAATAAAGGATCGCTTTTAGCGGTCCTTTTGTATTACAAAAAAATATGACAATTTGACAATGTACTTTGAGGGTAATAAATTGTGTTATTCGTAATGAGATTTGTATTCAATCAATTATTTTTCATTGGAAAGAGATACTACTTTATTAAAGTTATCCAAAATTGTTTGTGATGGTTTTTCATCCATAAGGCTGATTAAAATGATAGAGATTGTAGAAAAGAGAAATCCTGGGATTAATTCATAAAAACCAAACCAGTTAAACTGTTTCCAAATGAGGACGGTGATGCCGCCAACAATGATGCCGGCATAAGTTCCTTTTAAAGTCATACGTCTCCAGTAAAGTGAAAGGAGAACGACTGGTCCGAAGCAGGCGCCAAATCCTGCCCATGCATAAGATACTATGGAGAAAATATAACTGTTCGGGTCGGACGCAAGATAGATTGAACATAGGGAGATTAACAAAACCGTAACACGGCTTATAATAATAAGCTCTTTCTCAGAAGCATTTTTATGGAAGAAGGGCTGATATAAGTCTCTTGCTACAGCAGAAGCCGTTACGAGAAGCTGAGAAGAGGCGGTACTCATAATTGCTGCCAGTACGGCCGACCATATAAGTCCCGTGATGAACGGAGGGGAAAGTGTTTCCGCCATAATGATGAATACACGTTCAGCATTGGCATTTTCGAGAGGCATAGGCAGGTAGGCTTTTCCTACGATACCAATAGCAACAGCGAAAGTCAGGGACAAAAGAACCCAGGACACCGCGATTTGCGTAGACTTTTTTAATTCTTTCGGATTGCTGATTGCCATAAAGCGGACTAAGATATGGGGCTGCCCAAAATAACCGAGTCCCCAGCCCAATGAGGAAAGAATCATGATAATAAGCGACATTCCTCCCAGTGATTCAGGGAAAAAGGAGAAAAAGTCTTTCCCTTCTCCCGCGAGAGAAGCCATTGTCGGTGCTGGCCCGCCTAATACGATCGTTGCGGCAACAGGGATATATATGACGGTGAAGAACATCATCGTTCCCTGAATGAAATCTGTCATGCTGACAGCGGAGAATCCACCTAAAAAGGTATAAAATACAACAACAAACGCTCCGATAAGAAGTGCGGTAAAATAGGGCAGCCCCAAAATTGTATTAAAAAGTTTCCCTGCAGAAACAAATCCGGAAGACGTATAAATAATAAAAAATAATATAATAAAAAGCGCGCAAATAAGGCGAAGTCCGCTTTTGTGATCTTCAAAACGATTGGAAAGGTAGTCGGGAATTGTTAGGCTATTATTGGCTACTTCTGTATAATGGCGGAGCCGTTTAGAAGTCAGTACCCAGTTTGCCCAAGTGCCTACTATTAATCCAAATCCGGTCCAAAATGCGGAAAGTCCATTCAAATAGGCAAAACCGGGAAGTCCCATAAGCATCCATCCGCTCATGTCAGAGGCTTCAGCACTCATGGATGTCACCCACGGGCCGAGTTTGCGGTCACCTAAAATAAATTGAGATAATTTCTTTTGTCGGCGTGAGTAATAAATGCCAATCCCCATCATGGCGGCTAAATAGAGCATGAATGCCGCCAAAATTCCCATATTGTTCTGCAAATTCATATACAGAAGCCCCCTTCTATTCTGCAGTTATAGTTATATCTATTATATTGTTTATTCATGATACTGGATAAGAAAAATAATGTAAAGCATCAATTACCTTATAACAGGTGAATGATAGAAATCCAATCTGCCGGTTCTGTATGATTTATTTTTCATGCAATAGGATTGGATGTCGGTTGCCCGCAAATCGATGCTAAAAGACTCTAAGGCTTTTTTTTCTTGCAAAGTACGCAGAGCTTTTGCTGCGCCTGTGATTACAGGGAGATTTGATTTGTTGAGGATAAAACTTTTTGTGTTTTTCAAAGCAAGGAGCCTGGCATATTTGGGGAAGGAGGAATGAGAAAAGGGAGAAGGTACCAGTTCTGATGAAAGTAAAAGCGATGCTGCAATTCGTTTAAGACGGCTATAAAGGTAGCGCTTGCTTTTTATTGCCTCAAATACATCCGGAAGAGACGCCTGCTGGATTTCTTTGTACCATTTATTTTCTAACCCTTCAGAAAAGAGCCGGGAGTCTCTCAGTGACTCTTTTTTTGTTAGCCGCCCTAATAATAGACATGCGTCTTCGTAACGGGCGTAAGAGAGAATATGCCCTGTGTTCATAAGGGTATGGATTTCAGTTTGTATTTGTTCAGGAAGCAGAGGATAAGACTCGCCTGCTACAAAATGCTTTCTGGCAGTTGTGGCAGAGGCGGGATAATGCGTATTTCTTTCTATGACGATAAATGATAAAGGCAGGTTTTGCTTTAATGCGGCCTGTACATAAAGGAATCCAAGCAAATTATTGGGGCGTGTTAATTCTCGTGAGATTTCAGGATATCGGATTTCCATGGATTTGGTGACAGCAGAGGCGTAAGAAAGTCCCTTTCCTAAAAATTGGTGAAAATATAGATTGAAATCGGGCTGCAGGGACCATTGCGCAGCGTTATAAAGTGTATCCGAATTTAAGGATTCAGCGCCAAAAGCAATATGGGTACACCCCATATTGTGAAGCATTGAAACCGATGAGGCAGCAAATTTGTCGGCGCTTTGCAATACACAAAGTACAGGGAGTTCGATTACGGCATCCACACCAAACATAAGCGCCCATTTTGCACGTGTCCATTTATCAAAAATAGCAGGTTCTCCACGCTGTACAAAAGAACCGCTCATCGCGGAAATTATAGGGGCGTCCGGAAATAAATTTTTAAGGCTCCGGAGCATATGGGCATGGCCGCTGTGGAAAGGGTTCCATTCAGCAGTAATTCCAATATACATGATGTACCTCCAATGTATTTATTGACTATTTTACCATAAGTATGTGGGATTTCCTGTAATCAGGGGAATGGCATATGCTATAATTATTTAATGAAATAATAAACCGGGATAATTTTATTTATAGAAAAGGAATAAATGAATATATATCATTTTGTTCAGAGGAATAGTTTAGGTTTTCTTATATGTTTTGTCCTGCTTTTGTCGGGGTGTAGCGGTAATAATGTGAGAGATAAGTTTGTCTTTGGGAAAAATAGAATTAGTTGCAATAATACAACTATTACAGTATTAACACCTTTTGAACTAATTGCAAATGGAAAACAGGCGGAAATCTCAGACAGAAATGCTGATAAAATAATGGCAGAAGGGCATAATCAACATATACGCATCTTTGTTATGGGGGATAAGAATACAATAAATGAGAGCATATCTGCTGCGGCAGAAAGTGCAGAAACCCTTTTGCGGAACAATAAGCGAGTTACTAATTTGAAGGTAGAAAAAGCCGACGATAAATTTAATAATGAAGACGCTAAAGTTTTGAGATTCTCTTATGTGGAAAAAGCAAGAGAGGAGAAGACTGCACTAACGGTTAATGAATATATTTTTTTACAGGATGAAGTTATTTGGCGTGTAATTTACCAATATCGGACAGAAGATCCGATTGGGAGAGAACTCTCCGCACAGCTGGCAGGGAGAATACAGATTGGGGCAGTATTTTAGGAAATGGGGGAAATGTGATGCGTTTCGGTGGACACGGATTATTTTCTTTGTTACTCTTTTTGGTATGCGGAGCTTTGATTGGTGGGATTATTGGGCAAGTGCTCAGCCAGGTCAGCTTATCCGGAATGATACCGTATTTGACGAAAACATATGAGATTTTTAATTTTAAGGATATTTATTTGAATTTAGCGGTCATAGATGTTTATTTTGGTATCCGGTTTGCGCCCAATTTAATTAGTATTTTCGGGATACTTTTGGCAGCTTGGGTATATAAAAGATTTTAATGAATTTATTGTTATTACCCGGTCTATATTATGTTATTTTGGCCGATCAAAGGAGGGGCTATAAATGATGATTAAAGAAATGCGGAGCGAAGATAAACCGCGCGAAAGATTTGCCAAGGCTCCCGATACGGCTAGCATGGTAGATTTGGTTGCTATCCTGTTGCGAACCGGTCGCCATGGGTGTTCTGTTATGGATATGGCGCAGGAAGTGGTAGAGCAAATTCGGTTGTCCACGGATGTCAATGGATTTGATAATTTGGATTGGCGGGATTTAATCTCTGTGAAGGGTGTTGGACAAGATAAAGCGATTACCGTATGTGCAGCAGTAGAGTTAGGGCGAAGGCTGGCGCAGTTTCATAATAAGAAACAGTTGGAGAATTTTAGTTTCCCCGAAGCAGTGGCATCATATTTTATGGAAAAATTAAGACATGAAGATCAGGAACATTTCATTGTCTGCTTTTTAAATACCAAGAACAGATTGCTTGGATATAAAGAAATTTGTGTGGGAAGTTTGGATGCTGCGCCTGTGGATATAAAGGAGGCTATGAGATGGGCTCTTCGCTTTAAGGCCCACGGTATTATACTCGTACATAATCATCCGTCAGGATATCCGGAACCTTCAGATGCGGATATTAATTTAACGAGACAATTTAGAAGGGCTACTTCGTTTTTTGATATACGGTTATTAGATCATGTTATAATCGGTGATGGAGAATTTGCCAGTTTAAACAAAAATGGACTGGTATAGAAAACATAGTTTAAGAATTGTAATTAAAGGAGTGCATATTATGGCAGATAGGGAAAATGAAAAGAAATATTCCGCGGAGACGAAAGGGTATACGGATAAGATTTATGAAGTAAGGTTCATGCCGGTACTGGAAAGGAGTGAGTATCAAGCTGGACCGGAACGTGAGGGACTCATTAAGTTACAAGGAATTATGGAAGAAAAAGATTTCGAGAAATATATTAATAATGGATTAATCCGTATTACACAAGATGGCGATCGGCTTATGATGATCAGCAAGAGTGAAATGTATCGTTCCATGCTTATGGGGAAGTTTTGGAGTTCCATTTGCGAAGCTTTTGGTGTAGATGATTTTCGTGTGGTAAGCCAGACAAACGGATATTAATGATATTAATAATAAATATTAATAATGAGGGAGGGGTGCTTAGTCCCTTCCTTTTTTCATTTGTTCTTGACTTATATAAAATTTACATTAATGTCTAATGATAGAAATTATGATATAAAAGGAAAATATTTGACTAGAATATATGTAAATGCTATTCTTTTTGTAATAAGTTTTATATATACTCTTTTATTAATTTGTGAATAAAGTGTATGGTTGCTAAAATGTGAATTGGGAGGATGTTATGTATTTTTTGCACTTATTTCATGCTGGCGGATTTATGATGTACCCGCTTTTACTTTGTTCGATTATAGTTGTGGCGATTTTTTTTGAAAGATATAGATACTATTCTTCCCATCGTTCCGATACAGAAAGGTTGTCAGCGGTGATGACTGACAGCTTGGACCGGGGAGATATAGAAGGATTAAAAGACGCTTTAAAAGCTGATGGTGGAATTCCGGCCGGGGTTCTTCTATCTGCAGTCAATGTATATGGAACTAAAGCACATCAGGCGACAATTATTGAAGGCGCTGCAGCACATGCGGCAGGTCTTTTGAAAAATTACCTGAATTATCTGGATGTTATTGTGACACTTTCCCCTTTAATGGGATTGCTTGGCACTGTTATCGGAATGATAGGTTCCTTTGATGTTTTGTCCACTGCGGATGGTCAGCCTTTTGCTATTACCGGTGGTGTTGCGGAAGCATTGGTGTGTACGGCAACGGGTTTATTCGTTGCCATTATAGCGTTAATTGCTTATACTTACTTATCCCAGCAAGTTAGCCACTATATTTCTTCTATAGAAAAATTATCTTCTGTTTATCTTGCAATAGCGGAAGGTAAAGAAAAATGAGATTACAACAACTGGATGTAGATAAAAAGCCTAAAATAATGATTATCCCCATGATTGATATCATATTTTTCTTACTTGTTTTCTTTATGATGAGTATGTTAACCATGGTGGTGCAAAAATCAATTAGTTTAAATTTACCGCAAACGGTGACTTCGAAATTGGATATAGAAAAGGCCTTACCGGTAGCGGTTACTTCAGATGGGCAGATTTACGTAGAGCAGGAAAAGATTCCCCGTGAAACGTTCCGCAGAAGAATGGAAATTGAAAAAAATAGAAATCCGAATTTGAGTATTGTTCTTCGGGCGGATACGAAATCAGAACATGGGGATTTCGTATTTGTTCTGGATCAATTGAAATCAGTGGGAATTAGTAAGATTGGTATTGCAACGGAAGCAAAATCACAGAGTAAGGAATAAAGGGGGGGCGGCGCTATGTTTACATCTAAATACAGATGGATGGCTGCCTTTGGAACATCTATTGCTTGTCACGTTGTAGTGTTTGTTGTGATTGGGGTGGTTGTGGCACTATTTCCTTCTGCTCCCGTTGATAAAGGACCTATTCAGGTAGATTTGGTTTCATTATCTGGCGGCGGCGGTGGCGGCGGCGGAAGTCCTGATGCAGATAATGGCCCTGCCATAGCGCCACCTTCAGCCGAACCGACAGAAGTTGCACCGCCTCCTCCGGCTCTGGCAGAAGATATGCCGGAAGATGCCATGAATGATATTCATGAAATTGCTGATTCAGTAACAGAATCTAAAGAGGCTGCAACAAAAGACAATATGGGGAAGCAGGTTTTCGAAGAAGGGGAATCTTCAGGAAATCGTGGGTTTGGCAGCGGTACGGGTTCCGGAGGCGGTCATGGATCTGGGCATGGCACCGGAACGGGGTCAGGTACGGGTTCCGGCAGCGGTACAGGTTCCGGTGGTGGAAATGGTTCAGGAGCAGGAACCGGTAATGGTGATGGAAATGATGGCGTCACTATGGGCCCGCAAATATTAAGCGCACCATCTCCTTCTTATCCTGAGTCAGCTCGTGCGTCAAATGTAGAGGGAACGACGGTGGTCGGTCTTATCATCAGCGTTAATGGTAATGTGACAAGTGCCTGGGTTGAATCATCATCAGGAAACAGCATACTTGATCAAACTGCGGTGAATGCCGTTTACGGATGGCAATTTGTTCCTGCAAAGCAAAATGGAGTAGCTGTTGAAGCGCAATCACGAGTCCCGGTATCATTTACACTAAAGTGATTGTTATATATGGTTTTGGTAAGTGTAGGAACTAATCTGTGGAGATTTCATATTTTCACAGATTTTTTTTAAAATAGATGATAGAATAGGAATCGTATAGTATATTCTAAAATTTTTATGAGGAGGATAGTTATGTCAAAGGGGAAGTTATATGGAATCGGTGTGGGACCGGGAGATTCCAAACTTTTAACTGTAAAAGCGGTAGAAACGATTCGAAATGCGGATATGATTATTACACCAAAAACAGAAAAAAAAGAAGACTCTGTTGCCTATCATATTGCAACTCCCTATATTTCAAAAAAAGCGGAAATCTTACCTCTTGTGTTTCAAATGGTAACTGATATGGAAGTTGTATCGAAACAGTGGGAAGAAAATAGAAGAATTATTGAAGAAAAGTTAGATGAAGGAAAAAATCTGGTTTTTCTTACTTTAGGTGATCCGATGCTGTATAGTACATATATGTATATTTTCCGGGCATTAAAAAGAACAGAATATACTGTGGAAACGATTCCGGGGATTCCTGCTTTTTTAGGAATTGCTTCTTATATCGGAATGCCGGTGACCGAATGGGAAGAAAACGTACTGATCATTCCTGCAACTGCAGATCCTGAAAAAATTGACAGAGCACTTTTCGCTGCTGACAATGCGGTAATTATGAAGGTGTATAAGAAGTTTGCATTTATCCAGGAAGAACTGCGTAAGCATCACATGATAAAGAATGCGGTCATGGTATCACGCGCGGGTTTGCCTGATGAAATAATAGAGCGGGATCTGGATAGTTTGCCTTCAGATTATCGACCGAATTATTTAAGTACAATTATTGCCAAACGAGGGAACTGATATGACGGAGTTTATACGACCTCGGATTATCGTTGCAGGTACGAACAGCGGTGTTGGGAAGACAACGATAGTGACCGGCCTTTTATCATATTTTAATAGAGAGGGGTACAGAGTCCAGCCCTTTAAAGTGGGGCCTGACTATATAGATCCCGGGTTTCATGCGGAAGCGGCAGGACATGGCTCTTATAACCTGGATACATGGATGACACCTCCAGATAAGTTAAATGAGACCTTTATTGCTTTATCTAAAAATGCAGATATATCAATTATAGAAGGGGTTATGGGTCTTTATGATGGAGGGGAGGATGGAATCAGCAGTACTGCCGCCATTGCAAAACAGTTAAATGCGCCGGTCATATTGGTATTGGATTGTAAATCCGTTGGGTACAGTATCGCGGCTACAGCGTTAGGCTTCCGTGAATATGATAAGGGAGTAAATATCGTCGGGGTCATATTGAATCGCCTTGGTTCCGACCGCCATGAAGCGATGGTTCGAGAAGTTATGGGAAAAATTCATATGCCTGTATTTGGCGCGTTCCATCGGGATGATGCATTAAAAACGCCGGAACGCCATTTGGGACTGACACCTGTTACGGAAGTAGAAACACGAGTGTTAATTAAGCATATGGGGGAGGCTGTCAGTAGATGGGTAGATACGGATGCCTTCCTGAAAGCAGCGCAGCAGGCACCTTCTATGTTTGTAGACGTACGGAATGATTTTTCAGCTAAGAAACGGGTTTGTATTGCCGTGGCGAAAGATGAAGCGTTTTCTTTTTATTATCCGACAAGCTTAGAATATCTTGAAAAAAATGGAGCAAAAATTATTGAATTTAGTCCTCTTCGGGATAAAACTGTACCGGAAGCGGATGGCCTAATCTTTGGCGGCGGCTTTCCGGAGATGTTTCTGCAGCAATTAATGGGGAACATTTCCATGAAGGAGTCTATACGCCGGTGTGCTGAAAGAGGAATGCCGATTTATGCGGAATGCGGCGGATTGATGTATCTTTGCAAGGCTATACAGGGATTTAATGGAGAATGTTATGAAATGGCGGGAATTGTGCCGGCTGTTTGTAAAATGCAGAAGAGTCTTCAGCGCATTGGCTATGTGAAAGGGAAAACGCTTTTATCTAGTATTATTGCTGATGCGGGTGATACTCTGAAAGGGCATGAATTTCATTTTTCTACTTTAGAATACGGCGAAGGGTTTCCCTGGGCATATAATCTTCAGGGATCCCGACAAAAAGAGGGGCATTTGGAAGGATATAGCAATAAAAACATATTGGCATCATATTTGCACCTTTCTTTTGATGGGAATCCCAAAGCTGGAGAAAAGTTAATTGAATCCTGCGAGCGTTATCATTGTAGCAAGGAGGGAAAATGACAGAACAAAAGGGCTTGATCCTTATTAATACAGGAACGGGTAAAGGGAAAACCACAGCGGCGTTAGGTACTGCAATCCGTGCTTGGGGTAATGGACAAAAAGTTCTTATTTTACAATTTATTAAAGGTGCATGGAAATATGGTGAACTTAAAGCAATTGAAGCATTGGAAGCATGTAATGGAAATATAGAGATTCGACCTATGGGTGATGGCTTTGTGTTTCACAATCGCAAAGAGGATGAAGCTGCTTATCAGAATAAAAAAGAGTTGGCAGCCAGGGCTTGGGAAACTGTTGTTGATGAAGTAATGAGTGATAGGTGGGATTTGGTTGTTTTAGATGAGGTTAATTATGCGATTCATTTTGAGATGCTTGAACCGGAAAAACTTTTAAAACTTATTAAAGAACGGCCTCCGCGGTTAAATATGATTTTAACCGGGCGCTATGCCAGGCCGGAGATTATTGAAGCTGCTGATACGGTAACCGAAATGACTTTAATTAAACATGCTTTTCAAAATGGGATACATGCACGCAAAGGTATAGAATTTTAAATCGGCTGCAGCAAGATAAATTCCTTTACATAGATTAAAATGCATGATAAAATCTCTAAATAAATATAAAAGTAAATGAGGGATGCGGAATGGCACTCTATGTAAAAAAGTTTGGCGGATCATCTGTTGCGACAACAGAAAGAATGAAGAATATAGCATCGCGCATTCTTCGCGAAAAACATGATAATGATAAGATTGTTATAGTAGTTTCCGCCATGGGTGACAGTACGGATGATTTGCTGGCGTTAGCTGGTCAGGTTCCATCATTGAGACATGGCCGAGAGATGGATATGTTGCTGTCTACAGGAGAACAGGTCTCGATCTCTCTTTTGGCGATGACCTTCAAAAGCTTAGGAGCACCTGCAATATCTTTGACGGGGATGCAGGCAGGAGTTTTTTGTAGCGGGACACATGGCAAGGCGCTGATTGACGATATAAAACCGGAAAGAGTATTTTCTGAGTTAGAGAAAGGGAATATTGTCATTGTTGCAGGTTTCCAGGGGGTGTTGCCGAATGGAGATGTTGCCACTTTGGGGCGCGGTGGGAGCGATGCAACAGCAGTTGCCCTAGCCGGTGCAATGCATGCGGATGTGTGTGAAATTTTCACTGATGTAGATGGTGTTTATTCGGCGGATCCCAGATACTGTCCGCATGCTGTAAAAATGCAGGAAATCACGAATATAGAAATGCTGGAATTGGCACGTCTTGGCGCAGGCATTATGCAGCCGCGCAGTGTTGAATTAGGGATGCATTACCACATACCAATTCATGTCAGATCTACATTTACGGACGATGAAGGAACAATTATCCAGGAGGAATGCGTCATGGAAAGAAAACGCCAAATTATTAAAGGTGTTGCGCAAGATACACATACGGCCAGGATTTCTGTATTGAACGTGAAAAATGTTCCCGGTGTTGCGCATATGGTGTTTGAAGCTCTTGCTGATGAACATATTGATGTCGATATGATTGTACAAAGTGTGCAGCGGTCTAATGATGATCTCACCGACATTATTTTTACTATTACCGATACGGATTTAGAGGATGCGAGGCGTGTTCTTGGCGAATTGCAGTCGCAAGAGAAATTGACGACTATTATTTATGATGATAATATGGCGAAAGTATCTATTGTGGGTGCAGGCATGCTCGGTACGCCCGGGGTTGCTGCAAGAATGTTCGGCGCACTGGGAAGGGTCGGCGTTAATATCTTGATAGTTAGTACATCAGAAATTAGCGTATCCTGTCTGATTAACCGGGACGATGTGGCAAAAGCTATACAGGCTATCCATAAAGAGTTTTGGGGAAATAAAACGGCCTGATCGTTAGACTATTTAGAAAGCACAGGATAAAATTGCCTGCGCTTTTTCTATTAATGATGAAATAATATGGAGGTTGACCATGAAATGGAATAATGGAGATGTAGTGCATGGATTCAATATTATGAAAGTGGATCATGTTGAAGAGGTAAATTCTGATGTATACATGATGGAGCACATAAAATCCGGTGCAAAATTAATGTATTTAGATTCAGCAGATGATAATAAGGTTTTTTATATCTGTTTCCGCACGACACCGGACAATTCAAAAGGAACGCCGCATATTATGGAACATTCTACTCTTTGTGGCTCAAGAAAGTTCCCTTTAAAAGAACCCTTTGTGGAACTTGCAAAAGGCTCTTTGAATACCTTTTTAAATGCCATGACTTGGCCTGATAAAACTATGTATCCTGTTGCCAGTAGAAATTCTACAGATTTTCATAATCTGATGGATGTGTATTTAGATGCGGTGTTTTATCCGGACTGTTTGCAGAATCCCCAAATACTGATGCAGGAAGGATGGCATTATGAACTTGATAAGAAAGATGGAGAACTTACCTATAATGGGGTTGTTTATAATGAAATGAAGGGAGCACTTTCTTCCCCTGATGCATTATTGAACAACGCTGCGATGGAAAAGCTTTTTCCTGATACGACATACAATGTAGAGTCAGGGGGAGATCCAGACGTTATTCCTACTCTTTCATTCCGTGAGTTTACTGATTTTCATCGTCGTTTTTATCATCCGTCAAACAGCTATATTTATTTATATGGGGATATGGATATAGAAAATACCTTAAAATATATTGATGAAGAGTATTTATCAGCTTTCGATAGACGGTGTGTCTATTCTGAGGTGGGAACACAGAAAGCGTTTGCCAAACGTGTCATAACAGAAAAGAATTACAACATAGCAGATGGAGAGAATATCGCTAATAAAGCGATTCATGCTTTATATGCTGCTATGACGGATTGTATGACAACAAAAGAGTCATTGGCCATTCGGATATTAAATTATGTATTGATTGATATGGATGGCGCTCCGTTAAAAAAAGCTCTCCTTGATGCGGGTGTTGGAAGTGATGTGTCGGGAGCTTACGAGGATAGTTATAAACAGCCGGTCTGGTCTATTGTTGTGACCGGTTCGGAACCTGAACGGCAGGGAGAATTCTCACAAATCGTAGATCATACACTTAGAAAACTTGCGCTTACGGGGCTTGATAAAAAGATGTTGACTGCCGCATTGAATCGTACGGAATTTATTTTAAGAGAAAACGATTATCAGGGGAGGCCTAAAGGCTTGTTTTACGGAATACGGGCTATGGATATGTGGCTATATGACCGTGATCCAATAGAAGCTCTGCGGTATTACGATGATATAAATGGATTAAGGAAAGCTATTGAAACGGATTATTTTGAAGGCCTGCTTCTAAAATATCTTATTAAGAATTCTCATCAGGTATTGATTACCATGAAAGCTAAAAAAGGGATTGATGAAAAGAAAAGAATTGAAGTTGCGGAACAACTGGACGCCTATAAAAAAAGCCTTTCAGAGAATCAGATTACGGATATCATAGAAAAGACACGGGTATTAAAAGCGCGACAGGCATCTGTGGATTCAGAAGAGGCTTTGACTGCTATTCCTCTCCTTCGACGGGAAGATTTAAATCGTGAAATTGAGAATGATGAAATCGAGAATGGCAGAATTGAGGAAATCCGTCATTTTCACTATGACATCAATTCAAACGGTATTGTTTATCTAAATTTATATTTTAATTTAGAAGGATTGTCAAAAAAGGATATCTTTTATGCCAATATATTGACAAGACTGCTATTATCGATGAATACCGTAAATTATGAATATTCTGAATTGGTTAGACAGTCTAATGCGTATACTGGAGGAATTAACTTTCAAGTGGGGTCGATCAGTAATATCGATTCAGATCAAAAATGCACGCCGTATTTAATCGTAAAAGGAAAAGCACTCGTATCTAACGCAGACAAAATGGTTCGACTGCTGAAAGAGGTGATCCTGCATACTGATTATACTGACAAAATTCGGTTAAGAGAGATTTTAATGGAAGAAAAAGCAAATTGGGATATGACAGCGTTTGCCCGCGGACATACTCTTTGTATAAGCCGATTATTATCTTATTTTTCTGAAGCAGGTAGATATTCAGAGACGACAGGGTTGTCTTATTATTATTTTTTGAGTGATGTGGTTGCAAGATTTGATGCAATTAGCGATGAAATGATTTCTTGCTTGCAATGGCTGGCAAAACAAATTTTTACACGGCATAATCTTTTTATTCATACAATTGGATCTGAAGAAGAAAAAACGGCAGTCAATAAGTTTTTGCCTGAAATGGTTTCAGAAATGCCCGACGAGCTGGGACCCGCCAACCGAGAAACGACCTGCTCCAATGTAGTAATAAATGAGGCTTTTCAAACAGCAGGTAAAGTACAGTATGTGGCAAAAGGCGGAAATTTTAAAAGACATGGTTTTGCGTATACTGGAGCACTCCGGGTGATGGAAACTATCCTTCGGTATGAGTATTTGTGGAAAAAAGTGAGAGTCCTTGGTGGAGCATATGGAGCGTTTACCCAGTTTATGCGAAATGGTAATGCTATTTTATGTTCTTACCGTGATCCTAATTTAGCGGAAACTTTAAAAGTTTATGAAGAATTGCCTGACTATTTAAGCGCACTCGTCTTATCTGAACGCGAGATGACCAAGTATGTTATTGGGACGATGGCTGCTGAAGAAATTCAATTGACACCATTTATGAAGGGAGAAAGAGCTTTAGCATACTACCTGACAGGGAATACACGAGAAAGCCGAATGAAAATAAGGGATGAAATTGTTAACTGTACAATTGACAATATCAGAAGTTTAGCACCGCTTGTCAGAAGTGTGATGGATGATCCTTATATTTGTGTAATGGGAAACGAAGAAAAAATAAGACAAAATAAAGCGCTATTCACATCTATTCTGTCTATGCCGAAGTGATGAGGATAAAAACAAGATTTGCACCAAGTCCAACAGGTTATTTGCACTTGGGAAATGTATGGGTGGCGTTTTTAAACTGGTTATGGACGAGGCAAAATAAAGGGCGAATTATTCTGCGAATAGAGGATATCGATCAAAGCCGGTGCAGGGCAGACTATATCTCAGCAATTAAAGAAGATTTATCTTGGCTGGGGTTAGATTGGGATGAAGAGCCCGGACATGTATATGCATATGGAGAGCCTATACAAAGTAAACGGTTCTCTATATATGAGGGTATTAAGAAGCGGTGGGAAGCTGAAGATTCCATATACCCTTGCTTTTGTTCGCGGGCAAGAATACATAATATATCGTCAGCTCCTCATTTAGGGGAAAACAAACCTGTATATGACGGGCATTGTCGAAACTTATCATGGTCAGAACGGGGACAAACCGACAAAGAGCCATCTTGGAGAATCCGCATGAAAAAGCAAGAAATTTCTTTTTGTGATATGTTCTGCGGGAATCAGATAAAGACCTTAGAAGAAGGGAAAGATGATTTTATTATTTTTCGGGCAGATGGTGCCGTATCATATCAATTGGCGGCTTCTGCGGATGACGGGATAATGCAGGTAACTCATGTTTTCAGAGGAAATGATCTATTGCCTTCAACGTTTTATCAAATTTATCTTTTGAGAAAGCTTGGCTATCAAATTCCCTTATACGGACATTTACCTCTGCTGGTAGATAAGTATGGTATACGTTTGTCTAAGAGGCAAGGCGGAATTACCATCCGGGAACTGAGGGCAAACGGGAAGTCACCTGGCGAGATTATAGGTAGAATGTTATACTGGTCTGGCGCAGTGAAAACGCCACTGTCTGTAAATGCGAGGGCGGCTTTGATAAATATTCCGTTTAATACATGTACCAGGCTGGGTAGTGCGTATATCGTAGCAGAATAGGAAACGTGATGAAAGAGATTTTCATCACGTTTTTTTGTGTGAATTTTATTCTGTTTTACACAGTATAAAGACAAAGTGGGAGTTAAAAATGTCTGGCTTTATTAAAGCGAAGAAAGAGATGGTAGGAAATATTGGTAAATAATAGTTATATGAGAATAAATGTTCCGGATTGTATATAAGTGGGGAATTGTGGTAGAATGTGGCTAAAAGTGGAGGGAGGTGGAAGAATCATGTTTATGTCAGAATATTCGCACAGTATAGATTCGAAAGGGCGGATGATTCTTCCTGCCAAATTTCGCGAAGAATTGGGGGATCATTTCGTTTTAGCTCCAGGGTTGGATTCCTGTCTCTGCATCTATACGATGGAACATTGGAATAATCTTATTTCTAAGTTTGAGCAAATGTCGGCAACACATCAAAATGTAAGAAAGGTAAAAAGATATCTGATTGGAAAAGGAAGTGAAATGGAGTGCGATAAGCAGGGGCGGATATTGATTCCTGCACATTTAAGGAAACTTGCTGATTTAAAAAAAGATGCAAGAATTATTGGTGCGGGAAGCACGATTGAAATATGGGATCCTGAGCTTCTTGATCGGGATTTAAATAAAGAAGAATCTATTACCGATTTGGCGGAATCGTTAGAACTTCCTCTGAATTTCTGATATAAGAGGTATCTATGAAATTTAGCCACACTACTGTTTTGCAAAATGAGATGGTTAGTCATGTATTGACGAATACAAACGGTACTTATGTGGATTGCACATTGGGCGGTGGAGGCCATTCTTTGGCTCTTGCTGAAGGGCTTTCAAATCTTGGCTGCATAATTGGTGTAGATCAGGATGGGGAGGCTATTGAGGCGGCTAAAGAACGGCTCCGTGGAGCCCAGTGTAAATTTATATCAGTAAGAGACAATTTTTCTAATATCAATGGAATTTTAAAAGAGAATGGAATAGAAAAAGTTGATGGTTTTATTTTTGATTTAGGGGTATCATCGCATCAGTTGGATGATGGAGCCCGTGGATTCTCATATATGAATAGTGGAAAGCTTGATATGAGAATGGATCAAAGGAACTCGTTGACTGCATATGATGTGATAAATACATATACGGAAGAGCATTTAAGAAATATTATTCGTGATTACGGGGAAGAACGTTGGGCGAGTCGTATTGTTGATTTTATAGATAGAGCCAGGATGCGCAGACCAATCTCTACTACAGAAGAACTTGTCCATGTCATTAAAGCGGCAATCCCTTCTGCGGCAAGAAGAGATGGACCGCATCCAGCGAAAAGGACTTTTCAGGCCATTCGCATTGAAGTAAATAATGAACTTGGTATTTTGCGAAAAGCCATGGAGGATTGCATAAATCACCTGAATAAGGGAGGACGGTTAGGAGTCATCACTTTTCATTCATTGGAAGATCGTATTATCAAAAATACCTTTAGGGACATGTCTAAAGACTGTATTTGTCCGTCGGAAATTCCGATTTGTATATGTAATCACAGAAGACAGGTCAGAAGTGTGGGGAAATCAATAAGGCCATCCCTGCAAGAGGTTAAGGAGAATCCAAGAGCACGAAGCGCTGTGCTTCGTGTAGTGGAAAAAGTGTAATAAGGGATAGGGGAAGTTCAAATGACATCACAGAATGTGAATATGATGAATTATATATCTGAAAACGTAGCAGTAGCAGGACAAAGTGGCGTCATTGAACGCAGGAACTTTTGTCAAGTATTTATAAGCCTTTCTTTATTATTTATTCCTGTGTTGGCATTGTATTTTTTTTCGGGAATGAATGCACAGCAAGAATATAAAATGCAAGTTCTTCGTTCTGAAGTAATTTCTATTGCAAAAGAAAATGCAACTTTACAGCTGGATGTTGCCAAGCTTGAAGCACCGGCAAGAATTCAAAATATTGCGGAAACACAACTTGGTATGCAAGTTGCTACAAGTGCTATTTATGGACGTATGGAGACAGAAGGCGGAAAGCAGAAAATAAGAGATTGAGTTAATAGCGGCCCTCATAGGACCGCTATTGTGCTTGTATATAAATTGTTATACTATATAAGGCAATGTACAGGATTATGATGACAAATAGAAGGTATTGGTGTGAAGCAATTAATTGATTTATTAAAGGCAACTCCTATCGAGAGAATGGAAGGTAATTCCCAAGTTAGAATAATTGATGTAACTGCGGATTCCCGTGCGGTAGAAACAGGAAGTTTATTTTTCTGTTTGCGTGGAGAACACGTAGATGGACATAGTTTTGCAAATATGGCGGCTGAAAATGGAGCGGCAGCTATTATTGCGGAAAAGAAAATCGATGTGGCCTCAGATGTTACAATTATCTATGTTGCCGATACACGGAAAGCGATGGAAGATATAGTTCCATATTTTTTTGACTATCCCTCTAAAAAAATGAGAATGATTGCTTTGACGGGAACAAATGGAAAAACTACAACAACCCATATTATATCCCATATCCTGCATCATGTCGGATATAAAACCGGTGTCATTGGAACGGTGCATGCTTTGATTGGGGATAAAGAGATCCCGACACATAATACAACACCGGATGTTATAGACCTGCAGCGTATTTTGTATCAGATGCTAAAAGAAAATGTAACCCATGTTTGTATGGAAGTATCTTCTCATTCATTAGTTATTGGGCGTGTTATCGGATGTGAGTTTGATACAGCGGTTTTTACAAATCTGACAGAAGATCATTTGGATTATCATAAGACTATGGATAATTATGCCAAGGCAAAATCCATCCTTTTCAAAATGGTTTCTGGCAAAGATCAGATTAAAGATGGGAAATCGGCGTGGATTAACAGTGATGATCCATATGCAGCCGTAATGAGTAACGCAATTTCAGACCCGGATTTTTGCCAAGTATCAACTTATGGCTTTAATGGTAATCCCGATCTAAAAGCAAGTGATGTTCATTTTAGCGGAAAATCCTCATCGTTCAAAATTCAGCTTGGTGAAAAAAGATACGTTATAAAAACTAAGCTTATCGGCCGTTTCAACGTATATAATGTAATGGCAGCTATTGGTGCAGCTCTGTCAGAAGGTGTGGATATCAAAGACATACAAGCTGCTCTTTCTGATTTCGTATCAGTGGCAGGACGGTTTGAACTTATTGAAGAAGGGCAATCTTTTTCCGTCGTCGTAGATTATGCACATACACCGGATGGGTTGGAAAAAATATTAACAACTGCGAAAGAGATTGCGAAGGGGCGTCTTATAACCTGTTTTGGCTGTGGCGGAGACAGGGACAAATTGAAACGTCCTATTATGGGGCGCATCGCTGCCAATTATTCTGATGTTGTTGTTATTACTAGTGATAATCCAAGAACAGAAGACCCGGAAGAAATTATTAGGGAAATAGCTGCCGGGGTACAGGATATTTCCCAACATAAGAGTAATTTACTTTATAAAACGGTAACTGACAGGCGTGCTGCCATACAGTATGCTCTGTCGATAGCACACAATCAGGATATTGTATTGATTGCGGGTAAAGGGCATGAAGATTATCAGATTTTGAAAGATAAAACGGTTCATTTTGATGATCGTGAAGAAGTAAGGAAGGCATTAAGAGGTTAGGAAATGGCATCATTTACGCTGGGGGAAATTTTAAAGGCAGTTAGTGGTGTTTTACTGCAGCAGGGGAGCCATGAATATTGTACAGGGGTAAATACTGATACACGCACTATTTCTCCCGGAGAGCTTTTTATTGCTTTGCAAGGGAATACATTTGACGGACATCATTTTTTAAATGATGCATGTATTAACGGTGCATCAATGGTCATTATTTCCGAAAGATCTTCTTTTAAGGCTGTTCCTCGAACAGTTTCCGTTATCCTGGTAAAAAATACCCAAACAGCCCTGGAAGCATTAGCACATTTCTATCGGATGAAGTTTGATATTCCGGTGGTGGCGGTAACGGGATCTAATGGAAAAACGACGACAAAAAATATGATTGCGGCTTTAGTTGCTTCCAAATTGAATGTATGTGCAACGCAAAAAAATTTTAATAATGAAATTGGACTTTCGTTGACTCTTTTATCCATGACGCCGGAAACAGAAGCGTGCGTGGTGGAAATGGGAATGAGAGGTCTTGGGCAGATTGCAGAACTGTGTCGAATTGCAGCGCCTACTATCGGTGTTGTAACAAATGTAGGGACTTCGCATATAGGAATTTTAGGGAGTCAGGAGAATATCGCGAAGGCGAAGGGAGAGTTAATTGAATCACTACCTGATAAGGGGATTGCCATATTAAATGAAGATGATCCTTATGTAATTAAAATGGGCGATACTTTTAGCGGAAATATAATAGGGTATGGCGTAAATGGGAATTATACTGTCCATGGGAGTAAAATTCAATATGAAAATAATTGTACCAAATATGTTTGTACCTGCTTTGATGAGGCATTTAAAGTTAAGCTGAATATGCTAGGTATTCATAATGTATATAATGCATTGGCGGCTACGGCAACGGCAAGAGTGCTTGGGATTGATGTAAATCGTATTCAAAAAGCACTTTCTGAGTTTTTACCTGGAGCGCAAAGACAGTTTTTTACAGAGATTAATGGCGTAACTGTGATTGATGACTCTTATAATGCCAATCCATTATCAATGGAGATGGCTTTTCATGCTATGCGTCAGGTCAATGGAAAGCATTATTTCCTTGTGTTAGGGGATATGGGAGAGTTGGGGGAAAAAGAGGAACAATTTCATTATGAACTGGGGAAAATAGCCGCAAATATAGGGTTTGACGGAATGATTACGGTGGGGAAGCTTAGCCGCCATACAGCTATGGGGGCTCGCGATGCGGGAAAAACGAACATCATGGAATGCACAACTTGTGAGGATGCTTGGCAGAGATTACAAAAGATGATCCAGTCTGGAGATGTTGTTTTAGTCAAAGGATCCCGTTACATGCATATGGAAACGATACTGGAACTTTGGAGGAAATCTTTAAATTAAGATGGAATTTACTTATATACTTTACATGGGGGAAGCAATTGCATTAACAGTTATGCTTGGGGTAATTGCAATTCCCCTCGCACGAAAATATAAGGCGCAGCAGTCTATTCGAGAAGAAGGACCCAAATCGCATCGCTTAAAGGCGGGAACTCCCACAATGGGGGGGCTATTTGTGTGCTTGTCTGTAGTTCTTGTCGTTATTTGGAACAGATTGGCAGACCCATCGGTACTTTGGCTCCTGTTTCTGACTTTGGGACATGGCTTGCTTGGTTTTTTAGACGACTTGATAAAAGCGGAAAAGAAAAGGAATTTGGGGTTAACCGCTAAGCAGAAAATCGCGGGACAATTGATTTTAGCGGCCTTTTTTTGCTGGGGATGTGTAGAGACGCTTCATCTGCCATATTCAATCTCAATTCCATTCTCATCAATGGAGATCGAGATTGGAGCGCTGTATTATATTTTTGCAGTATTGGTTGTTGTAGGGGCTTCCAATGCAGTGAATCTGACTGATGGGCTGGATGGCTTGGCTTCAGGATGCAGTGTTGTAACATTTTTAGCTTATTCAGTTTATTGCTATGTAAACGGGATACATGACATTGGTTTGTTTTCTGCAATCTTAGCGGGGGGCTGTGTGGGATTTTTATTTTTCAATTATCATCCGGCCGAAATTTTCATGGGAGACACCGGCTCTTTGGCTTTAGGAGGGGCAGTTGCAGGAATTGCCATAGTGACAAAAACCGAATTGCTTCTCATTTTTTTAGGGATGGTTTTTGTGCTCGAAGCACTTTCTGTGATTTTACAGGTTGTATCTTTCCAATTAACAGGAAAACGAATATTTAAAATGAGTCCACTTCATCATCATTTTGAGCTTTCCGGCTGGAGTGAAGTTAGAGTGGTTTGGTCATTTTGGATTTTTGCTTGCATTATGGCATGTGTCACACTCATGATTTCATTTAAAGCATAGAAAAATATAGGCATATATTCATGCATTAAAGTGAAGCAATAAGTGTAGTAGTTGTTTTTATTTGAGGCGGTAAAAGTGAAAAATATATTGGTGCTTGGCGCAGGGATTAGCGGCCTAGGGGCAGCGCATGTATTGCTCAGACATGAATGTAATGTTATTGTTTCAGATTTAAAAGACAATATAAAAGATAAGAAAGAAAAAGAAATACTTCAATCGTTTGGGGTCGTATTTGAATTTGGCATGCAATCTGTTGAGTTACTGGATGGAATCGATACAGTTGTGGTTTCACCAGTTATTTCTGCTGAGAATATAGTCGTGATGGAGGCTTTTAAGCGTAGAATTCCTGTAATTAGCGAAATTGAACTGGCATATAGAGTAACGAAGGCTCCTATATTGGCAGTTACCGGTACAAATGGGAAAACAACTACAACAACTTTACTCGGCAGCATGATAGGCCATTCATCAATACCTTTTGCAGTAGCAGGAAACCTAGGGATTTCACTTAGCCGTGAAGCAGAATTGGTAGCTGAAGATGGAGTGATTGCGGCAGAGGTATCCAGTTTCCAGTTGGAGTTTATTAAAGATTTTTGCCCTAGGGCAGCAGTGATCTTGAATATTACTCCAGATCATATAGAACGTCATCATACGATGGAAAGATATGTGGCAGCAAAAGCAAGAATTTTTGAGAATATGGGAAAGGATAATTGCTTGTTGTTAAATGCAGAAGATGAATATACTCCGATACTGATGAAAAAAGCTAAAAATACTACTGTATGTTTGTTCAGTATAAGCCGTGATGTAGAAGAAGGCGCCTGTCTTAACGGAGCAGACTTGGTGATTAAGCGAAGAGGGAAAGTTCTTAAGGTGGCAGGTATAGATGAATTGCAGCTGACAGGAAATCAGAATTACCAGAATGTCTTAGCAGCAGCATTTTTAGCATATGAAGGTGGAATCCCGCTTGAAGCCATTCATGATGGAATAATTGAATTCAAAGGCTTACCGCATCGTATCGAATTTGTTCGAGAGCTGGATGGAGTTTCATATTATAATGACTCAAAGGCAACAAATACAGATGCGGCGATTAAGGGAATGGAAACATTCGATCGGCCAATCATTCTTATTGCAGGCGGATATGACAAGTACACAAAACTTGATAAGTTTATGAAAACGGTGAAAGCGCGTGTCAAATGTTTGATTTTGTTAGGCAATGCAGCAACAAGATTTAAAGATGAAGCAGAGAAAGCCGGGATAAAAACTATTGTTTTGGCTGATGATATGCGGGGCGCTGTTGAAAAAGGGAAATCCATTGCCTGCAGCGGGGATGTTGTATTGCTGTCTCCGGCATGTTCAAGTTTTGATATGTATGCTAATTATGAAGCGCGAGGCTTTGATTTTAAAAAGATTGTAAACAGGCTGAAGTGATGGGAGTATAGATGAAACGTATTATTTTATCCGGAGGCGGAACAGGTGGACATATTTATCCGGCAATTACGATTGCCCGCGAGATTCTAAAAATAGAAGAAGCAGAGATTTTATTTATCGGAACTCCGGATGGGATGGAGTCTAAAATTATTCCGGAAGAGGGATTTGCTTTTGCATCAATTCCGGTTTCGGGATTAAAAAGGAAAATCACATTTGATAATATAAAAATTTTAATGCAGGCAATACATAGTTTATTTAAAGCAAAAGCTGTTTTGAATAAGTTTAAACCTGATATTGTGATTGGAACGGGCGGATATGTGTGCGGACCTATTTTAATGGCTGCAGCATTGAGCCGTATTCCGACCCTTATCCAAGAGCAAAATGTGATTCCCGGTATTACAAATAAAATTTTAAATCGAGTGGTTGATAAGGTTGCCTTAGGCTACGAAGAAGCGAGAATACGCTTTCCCAAACCGGAAAAATGTATTTATACGGGGAATCCGATTAGGCCGGATGTAGTATCTGCACAACGGGCGGAATCCAGGAGAAAACTAGGGATATCACCTGAAGTGTTTATGGTAGTAATTACCGGCGGCAGCCGTGGTGCAAGAACGATTAATCGTGCAATGATTAGTGTACATGAACATTTTAAGAGAGATAAAGGAATCTGTCTTTATCATATAACAGGGAATCTTGAATACGATAAAATTGTTCGAGAGTTAGGACTTACAGACGGTAAGTCCTTTGGGAAAGGCAGTCGGATTATTAAGTATGAGTATGATATGCCGGCGGTATTAGCAGCTGCGGATCTAATTATCTGCAGGGCGGGGGCAGTGAGTCTTGCAGAACTTGCTGCACGGGAACTCCCTTCTATTCTGATACCATATCCCTACGCGTCAGGAGATCATCAGACATTCAATGCAAGAGTTTTTGTTAAAGCTGAGGCTGCAAAAATGATTGCGGATAAGTATGTGACTGAAAAGGAACTTATTCAGGATATTAATGATTTCAGACACCAGCCTGAAACCTTGGAACGGATGTCTGAAGCAACAAAAAAGATTAAAAAGATCTATGCAGGGGCAGATATTGCGCAATTGGCGCTTGAAATGACGGAGAATAAGAAATGATGGAATTGGAAAATTATCATGCGTTTCATTTTGTTGGGCTTGGCGGTGTGGGAATGTGTGCGCTTGCCAGAATCTTAATTGAAAAAGGTATTACTGTTTCCGGTTCTGATGTGTCGGATTCAGCTGTTTTACAGGAACTTAGGAATAAAGGAGCTGCCGTCTTTATTGGGCATAAGCGGGAAAATATAAACAATGCGGATGTACTGGTAGTTTCTTCAGCCATTGGCATAGATAATCCTGAGCTGCAGGAGGCCAAAAGTAGAGACCTGCCGATTTTCCATCGATCTGATGTATTGGCGGCCATTTTCAAATGGGGAAAAGGCATTGCAGTAGCCGGTGCACATGGAAAATCAACCACGTCAGCAATGATCGGGCAGATTTTTCATGTGGCAAAGATGGATCCTACAATTGTTTTAGGCGGATTCACGGATTATCTTAAAGGAAACTCATGTTTGGGACATGGTGAACATATCATCGCGGAAGCTGATGAAAGTGATGGCTCCTTTTTAAAATTCGCTACGTTTCTTTCTGTAGTAACTAATATAGAGGATGATCATTTAGACCACTATGGGACAGTAGAAAATATAAGAAAGGCCTTTGTTGAGTTTCTTAACCATGTTACTTATAAAGATGGAGGAGCAATTGTTTGTATCGATAGTGAAGGTGTACAGGCTATACTGCCGCAAATAAAGAAAAAGGTTATTTCTTTTGGCATAAATAATTCTGCTGAATATCGTGCGGTGAATAAAAGATATGAAAAGCAGAATATGCTGTTTGATGTGTATCACTATAAAGAAAAACTTGGAACGGTATCTTTGCAGATTCCAGGGATTCATAATGTTAGAGATGCTTTGGGAGCCATTGTGGTAGCATTATATTGTGGAATTTCTTTTGAAACAAGTGTAAAAGCGTTATCAGTGTTTTCCGGCGTTAAGCGTCGGTTTCAGACAAAAATGAAAGAGCATGGGGTTTGGATCGTAGATGATTATGCCCATCATCCGACTGAAATAGCAGCAACGTTAAAAGCGGCCAAAGAGATGGGAAGGCATCGAGTTATTTGTGCATTTCAGCCACATCGATACTCTCGGACAAAATTGCTGCAAGAAGAGTTTTCAGAAGCATTTATTGATGCTGATGTCTTGTTTTTTACTGATATTTATGCAGCCGGTGAATCCCCTATTCAGGGAATAGATGGAACATTGATTCCAAATCTTGTGAAAAGGCGGTTCCCGGATAAACCAATTAATTACGTGAAGAATGTAGAAGATTTGCCCAAAGAGCTTTATAAGGTCATCAAACCTGATGATATGCTGATTACTATGGGCGCAGGGAATATATATATGGCAGGCGAAATGCTTGCGAATCTTATGAAAGGAAAGGGTTTATCCAGTGATTACAAAAAATAATACAGTAGCTGTTTTAATGGGAGGCGTATCTCGTGAGGCGGATATATCCAGGAAAACAGGAACGGCTATTCTTCAGGCGCTGTTGTCTTTGGGGTACCATGCGGTAAAAGTTGAATATAATCCGTCTTGTGTCCTTAAACAGCTTAAAGCAGTCGGGGCGGAAGTTGTTTTTATTGCACTTCATGGGAAATATGGGGAAGATGGAACAATTCAAAGTATACTTGAGTTAAGCAAGATTCCGTATACAGGATCGGGAGTTTCCTCAAGTGCTATTACGATGGATAAGATTATCAGCAGTAGAGTTTTTAAAGATGCCGGTGTCCGGATGGCTTTTTCAAAACCGTATTATTTAAAAAACGGAATTGATACCGTGGCGGAATCCATTGAAAAGAATTTTAAGTTTCCAGTTGTGTTGAAACCGGCATGTGAGGGATCTACGATTGGGCTCGAAATTGTTTATGAAAAAGAGAAATTAAAAGAGGCATTAAAAAGAGTGTTTGCCATTGAATCCAGAATTTTGGCAGAAGCTTATTTAGATGGAAAGGAATTTACCATAGCGGTCCTGAATGGTAAAGCTTTGCCGATTATTCAGATATGCCCTCATTCAGGACAATATGATTTTCACTCTAAATATACGAGTGGTGCAACCGATTATATAGTACCTGCACCATTGCCGGGAGCCGCGGCTGATGAAATGACTCGTATGGCGATTTTAGGATATGAAGCTGCAGAGTGCAGCGGGGTGGTCAGATTTGATTTTCGCACCGATAAAAGAGGAACGCCTTTTCTGCTTGAAGCGAATTCTATTCCGGGAATGACGGAGACAAGTCTTGTACCTAAGGCTGCTGCGGCAATCGGTATGGATTTTCCGTCTTTGTGCGAAAATATTTTGCTGAAAGCTGGTGTTGGTAAAGTATAATACGTGTCAAGGTGGTTTAGAATCATGGGTGAAAAGAAAGCTTTTAAGAAGTTCCCAAAGAAGCAGCACATAAAAAATGACACCCCATCTGTTCAAGAGAGGGTTGAGGAAGTTTATGATGACGGCCGAGTGCTGTTAAAAGAGAAACCTCATAGAAACGGCAGGCATCCAGCATCCTTTTATGGAGCCGGAAAAATTAGAATGTATGCCATGTCAGTGTTTGCGTTATTTTTTATGATATTTTTAACACTGCTATTATTTCCGATACCCTTTGGGCAAATCCAGATCTCGGGAACACGGAGCATCACGTTGGAAGATGTCCTGTTTGAGGGAAATGTTTCCACACCGATTAATATATTGCAAATTAGCACAACTAATCTAGAGGAACGGCTTACCCATGATATTCGAATTCAAACCGTTAGGGTGAAGAGGAGCTCGCCTTTCACCATTTCTGTGGAGATTACGGATAGAAAAGTAGTGGCTGTCATGCAGGGGGAATATGCCTACATATTTCTGGATAAAGAAGGAACAGTCGTTCAAACAGAACCGTCTATTAAAGGAATGGTTTTTCCAATGATAACAGGAAAGAAATTGGGAAATGTCCTTCTTGGGGATAAACTCGATGATGCACAAATCCATACAGCATTAGAATTCATTAACGGGCTTACTGAAGACGGCATCAAAATATTTTCGGAAGTAAATGTGGGAAATACGGATAATCTGATGGCCTATACAAGAGGTGGGATATCCGTCCATTTAAAGAATGGAACGGATATGGAAAAAAAGGCGGCGCTTGCGGAAAGTATGGTGAACGATGTCAAGGCGAGAGGATTGTCTGTTGAGTATCTGGATGCCAATTTGGCAGCACCCTTTATTAAATTGAAAAGGTAGTGTAATATTTTGGGAACATATACAATATATATGGCGAATCTTTTCAAAGTATTGTAGAATATAAAATATATTATTATGAAACAAATTGAACATAATTGTAGTATATCGCAAGTACCAGAAGGAGGAGCGAAAATGGGAGATTCTGAAATCGCAAAAATTAAAGTCATCGGTGTAGGTGGCGGTGGAAATAATGCCGTTAACCGCATGATTGAGGCAAATATATCCGGTGTAGAATTTATTGCTGTAAATACGGAGCTTCAAGTGTTGAATCAGTCCAATGCACCGACAAAGATACAGATTGGCGAGAAGCTGACACGCGGTCTGGGGGCAGGCGCTAAACCTATTGTTGGTGAACAGGCCGCAGAAGAGTCGCGTGAAGATTTATCAAAAGCCCTTAGTGGTGCCGATATGGTATTCGTTACCGGAGGAATGGGGGGGGGCACAGGAACCGGTGCGGCTCCTGTAGCAGCTCTTTGTGCCAGGGAACTTGGCGCATTAACCATTGCCGTAGTTACAAAACCGTTTAGTTTTGAAGGTAAGGTTCGTATGAAAAATGCACTGGAGGGCATTGAGAAGTTAAAGGGAAATGTAGATGCCATTTTGGTTGTTTCTAATGATAAATTACTTCAGATTTTTGATAAAAAAACACCATTGAGAGATGCATTTAAAACGGCTGATGAAGTGCTTCGTCAGGGGATTCAGGGGATTTCTGATCTGATTACTGTCCCCGGGGTTATTAATCTTGACTTTGCAGATGTCAGGACGATTATGAGTGATCAAGGTGAAGCACTGATGGGAATTGGCATGGGGACAGGTGATAATCGTGCAAGCGATGCGGCAACCATGGCTATTAACAGTCCGTTATTAGAACGTAGCATTGACGGTGCCAAAGGTATTATTATCAATATCACGGGAAATGAAGATCTCGGGCTTTTTGAAATCAATGAGGCGTCTCAGATTATAACGGAAGCCGCCGACCCTGATGCAAATATTATTTGGGGAACATCTGTCGATTCGACACTTGATAATGATACCGTTAAAATTACGGTTATTGCAACAGGATTTGAAGAAAGAGCAAAAACTGCGGCAGGAACCAGTACGTTTAGAGGCAGCATTCATACACCCGGTATTGCGGTTCCTGAATTTTTGAAAAAATGATAGTAAGCAGGGCCACACCGCAATCGCAGTGTGGCTTTTTTTGTAAGGAGAATGTTATGAGATGTCCTTTTTGCAGCAGTCTTGATACAAAAGTGACTGATTCACGTGATACAGATGATGGTGCGTCTATTCGCAGAAGGAGGCAGTGTTTATCTTGTAATCGTCGGTTTACAACCTATGAAACTGTTGAACAAGCACCATTACGCGTAGTGAAGAAGAACGGATCCCGTGAAATGTTTGATAGGAATAAGTTGAGAAATGGCCTTGTCAGAGCTTGTGAAAAAAGAAATATTTCATCCCGTCAGATCGAAGAAATCGTTAATTCTGTAGAACGAACTGTCAGAAATGAATTGAAACAGGAGGTTCCTACTGAAGTTATCGGTAATCTTATCATGGAAGAACTGCGTAAATTGGATCAGGTTGCCTATGTCCGCTTTGCATCGGTATATAGGGAGTTTAAAGATTTAAGCAGTTTCATGAGCGAACTCGAAACGCTAATGAAAAATGGTAAAACAGAAGGAACCGATAGTAAAAATGATCAAAATTAATACGATAGAAACGTGTTTTAATGCTCACGAAGAAACTTTATTGGCAACGAAAAAACTTTTCCCTGTAATTCGCCAAATGGCTGAAATATGTCAAGATGCAATGATAACCGGACATAAGATTCTTATCTGTGGTAATGGCGGCAGCGCTGCTGACGCGCAGCATATTGCTGCGGAGTTTATTGGAAGGTTTCATAACGAGCGGCGGGCGCTTCCTGCAATTGCCCTTAGTACAGATACATCTATCTTGACATCTATCGCAAATGACTATAACTATTCCCAAGTTTTTTCCCGGCAGGTACAAGGACTTGGGCGCGCTGGAGATGTATTCTGGGGGATATCCACCAGCGGAAATAGCGAAAATGTGAATAAAGCGATTATAGAGGCTAAAAACAAGAGGATGATAACTATTGCCTTAACTGGTAAGACTGGAGGGGAGATGGTTGATATTTGTGATGTTGCACTTGTGATTCCCAGTGATAGTACAGCGAGAATTCAAGAAATGCATATATTATGTGCCCATATCATTTGTCAGTTGATTGATGACATTGATTGGGGTAAATAATAATGCGTATTGGGAAAAAGGCGATACTTTTTGATCGGGATGGTGTTCTTAATATTGATTCCGGATATGTATACCGATATGAAAATATCCGCTGGATTGATGGTGCGAGAGAAGCGGTTGCTCGGTTAACGGAAGAGGGATGGCTTTTGTTTGTTGTTACCAATCAAAGCGGTGTGGCGCGTGGTTTCTATACGGAAAAAGATGTGATGAAACTGCATAAACAAATGAATAAAGAATTTAGGAAATATGGTGGAAATATTACTGAATTCTTTTTTTGCCCACATCTGAATGGTGCAAAAATTTCCCGCTATAACATGGACTGTGACTGCAGGAAACCTAAGCCGGGGATGATTTTACAGGCGATTAACAAGTATGGATTGATTAAAGAAAACACATTTTTGGTCGGTGATAGCAGAAGAGATATAGAAGCAGCGGCCCGTGCGGGTATAGAAGGTTTTTTATTCGAAGGGGATAATTTAAATCTTTTTCTGAAAAATATTTTTCGGGAAAAAGGATAACTAGATAGATGAAAGATTACAAAAATATACTGGTTATTAAAATGAGCTCATTGGGGGATATAATTCATGCATTGCCTTCACTTTATGCTTTGAGGGAGCTCTTTCCAGATGCGTGCATTACCTGGGCGATACATGAAAGTTTTGCGAAGATACTTCCGGGAAAACCGTGGATCGACAATGTATATGTTATTGATCGAAAACGAATAAAGAAAATAAATTATTTGCTCCAGGTAAGGAAGGATTTGCATAAAAAACATTTTGATCTTGTGATTGATTTGCAAATGATTGCAAAGAGCGGATTAATTTCATTTCTAACGGGCTGTCATGAACGGATTGGCTATAATGATGCACGGGAATGCAGTGGATTATTTAGCCGTGCCATTTCCGGCAAATATAAAAATGGGCATATCATTGAACAGCTTTTAGATGTAATACGTTACTTGGGATGGCAGGGAAACGGAATCCATTTCCCGCTCCATGACTATAAAAATGAATTGTTAGTTGTGAGAAAAAAGCTTTCTGAGGCAGGTGTAATTGGGAAATATGTACTTCTTGTACCCGGAACAAGAGGTGAAAATAAAAAGTGGCCCATTAAATATTGGGGAGAGTTGGCAAAACGATTGGCCAAGAAGGGGATTTTCTGTATTATATCCGGAACTGTGGGTGAAAAGTCTATGGCAGATGAAATCCGCAGAATAGCACAGTCAAAATATGTAGTAGATTTCATAGGTAAAACAAATTTATTAGAATTGATAGCATTGGAAAAGATGGCTGCTGTCCATATATCATCGGACACAGGACCGCTCCATATTGCCAATGCTGTTGGAACTCCTATTATTGCGTTATTTGGCCCCACACTTCCTTATCGGAGCGGTCCCTATGGAAATCGTTATAGTGAGGTTCTTCTGGCGGAGACCCCTGGCCATGAAGTTACAAATATGGGTACAATTTCAGTAGAGGCTGTTTATGATTCATGTATGAAAAAACTATCGTTGTGAATTGTTTGTGCATCAGATTGTTGAAGAAACAAGTAGTGTATAAGGAGAAATTTGGTTGGAGCATATCACAAGCAAAAACAACCGCTGGATCAGATTGGCAATCCGTCTCAAACAAAAAAAGTACAGGGATAAGAATAAAATGTTTCTGATGGAGGGGCTCCGTAATGCGGAAGATGTTCAGAATCAAGAGATAAGTGATATTGTATGCCTGGTTCAGTCGGGAAGAGCAGAGAATGGATCAGTGCAGCACATTTTTGAACGGGGAGAAAATCTGCACTGGCTATTTTGTGAAGTTGAAGAACCGCTGATGCGTTTAATTTCGGGTACAGAAAATGGACAGGGAATCATCTTATTGGTGAAACAGCCATATGTTATGGATTATCCCCAGTTATTAAATGGTTTGCATGGTAAATATGTTTTGTTGGATACAGTCCAGGATCCCGGAAATGTTGGGGCGATTATCAGGACGGCCGCCGCGGCTGGGTGTAGTGGAGTTCTTTTGACAAAGGGGAGTGCAGATCCATATTCGGAGAAAGTGGTAAGGAGTTCTATGGGCAGTATTCTTAGACTTCCGATATATCATGATTTGGACATAGAATTTTTAAAAGAAATTAAATCTTTTTCGAAGGTTCCTTTTATTGGAACATCACTTAGTGCTTCCCAAAATTATCGCCATGCCAAGTTTGTGACAGAGGGGGTTTTTATCTTTGGAAATGAAGGAAGTGGAATAAGTCCGGAAATATTAGACTTGACGGATTGGAATGTGTTTATCCCTATGGCAGGTACTGTGGAATCATTAAATGTTTCTTCGACAGCGGCAATCATTTTATTCTATTATTTAGATGATAATGAATTTAATAATTAATAGTATTTAGTAGAGTTTGGACATATTAATTCAAAAATGCTTGATTATAATGTGTACGATTGAAAGGAAAGATGATGAAAAAACAGCTGATAATTAATGCCGATGATTTTGGGATACATGAGGCTGTGAATCTTGCTGTTTATAGAGGTTTTGAGTCAGGGATTTTAACCAGTACTTCGATTATGGCAGGTGGGGATGCTTTTTCCTCAGCGGTGAGGCTATCTCGCGAAATGGGAAATATTGGGATAGGAATCCATCTAACCTTGGTAGGAACACTGGCAACAGTTTTACCTGCTGAAGAAGTTCCGACGCTAACTTGGGAGAAAGGAGTCCTTTGTAAAGATTATTTAGAATTAATTCTCCGAGATATGAAAGGCCTTATTAGTCTTGATGACGTTTACAGGGAGTGGGATGCACAAATCCATAAGGTTCTTGATGCAGGAATTTCGATTACGCACATTGATGGGCATCAACATCTTCATATGTGGAATAAATTTTTTCCTATTGCCCTTGCATTAGGGAAGAAATATAAAATTCCATGTATGAGAGTACCTGATGAAAGCTTTTTTTTTGATATAAGCGCAAAAAATATTTTACGATCAATGGCAGGAACCGGATTGGCCTTTATTGCCCGAAGGCATAGAAGTGTATTAAAGCAGATGAATGTGAAAACGAATGATTATTTTTACGGAATGCTCTACGGGGGACATTTGACGGAAGATAGAATAATCAATTTATTGAGCAGGGTTAAGTCTGGCGTTACAGAGATTATGTGCCATCCTTCATCGAATGAACAGGAAATGGATAGGCAATTTCGGTGGGGATATCATGGGGAATCGGAACTACAGGCATTATTATCGACAACGGTAAAGGAAAAGATTGATGAAGAGAGTATTGATTTAATATCTTATCGGGATGTGGCAATAGAAGGGATTTCTGCAAAATGAAAAATAATGAAAAGCAGTTTTATTTGGTGGATTTTCAAGTATTACCGGAAGCAATAAAAAAAACAATTCGTATTAAAGAATTTTTGAAAAATGGAAGGGTGAAGACAATAAATGAAGCATTATCTGCGATGAATATAAGCAGGAGTGCTTATTATAAATATAAAGATCATGTGGAACCGGTAACGGGAGCCGTTAAAGAACGCAGTATCACATACTTTATAATGATGCAAAATGATTTTTCTCTTTTAAATAAAATAATGAGAAAAATAAAAAAGGAAAATAATGATGTGCTATCCATAAATAGCGGGGTAGCTTTTGGCGAAAATGTTCCGACTATAATTTCATTTAAGACAAAGATGACCCTGGCGGATATAAATTTATTGGCAGAAAGTATTCGCAGGATTAAGGGGATCATACGAATCGTCGTTTCAGAAGAGGAAGGTAGCCGATGAAAAATATAAATATCGCTTTACTCGGATTTGGTACGGTTGGAAGCGGTGTGGCAGAAACGATTAAGAGAAATTCCGACATTATCAAAGAGCGGCTGGGCGTGCATTTATTGATAAAATATGTTCTGGTTCGAGAGGTAAACAAATATACTAAATTTCCCGTATTGAAAGATATTCATTTAACCGATAACTTTTCGGAGATAATAGAAGATGAATCCCTGGATATCATTGTTGAAGTGATGGGAGGGATTACCCCAGCCAAGGAGTATATTTTCAGTGCATTGGAGCATGGATTGAGCGTCGTCAGCGCAAATAAGGATTTAGTAGCTTTATATGGCCCGGATATTATCCATAAGGCGATTGAAAACCATGTAAATTTCAGTTGCGAGGCGAGTGTCGGCGGAGGAATTCCTATTTTGATGCCACTCCATCAGTCACTTGCAGCAAATCAGATTGAAAGTATCGTGGGCATATTGAATGGAACAACAAATTATATATTGTCACAGATGACAGAAACCGGTGTCAACTATGCAAACGCATTGGCAGATGCCAAAAAACAAGGATTTGCCGAGGCTGATCCGACAAATGATGTGTGTGGTTTTGATGCGGCCAGAAAACTTGCTATTTTATCCTCTATTGGATTTAGAGCTAATGTAACCTTTGATGATGTTTTGGTGGAAGGCATTGAAAAGATAGATAAAAGTGATATTCAATATGCGAAAGATATGGGATATACAATTAAACTTTTAACGGTTGCGCTCAGACAGGAAAATGGGATTGCACTAAACGTTTATCCGGCCTTTTTGCCCGATAATCATCCATTGTCTTCAGTAAAGGGGGCATATAATGCGATTTATGTAACTGGAAATATTGTTGATGATGTTATGTTTTATGGCAGAGGAGCCGGCGCATTACCTACGGCAAGTGCAGTGATGGGGGATGTTATCAGCACGGCACAGCATATATTGAATGGATCAACAGGAACCGGCATGATAATGACTGATACAAAAAGAATTCCATTTTATTCATCATTAAAACTTCAAAATTCATATTATTTTCGTTTAGATGTTGATGATGTTACCGGTGTGCTTTCTCAAATTGCGGCGGCTTTCGCAGAAAATGACATCAGTATTTGCGAAGTCGTCCAAAAACGAAAAACAAAAGGTTTGGCGGAGTTGGTGCTTATTACGGAACTGGCGAGCCGGGAAAGCATATTGCAGGTGGAGAAAGCTCTCCAGGTACTTCCTTGTATGCGTAAGGTTGCTAATGTGATAAGGGTTATGTGAGATGAAAATACATAAGAAATACGGTGTGCGTGTCCCTGCAACTACGGCCAATATAGGAAGCGGATTTGATACGCTGGGAATGGCGCTTGGATTATATAACGAAGCTTATTTTACGCCTGTAAATGAGTTATCACTTATGAAGTCTCATATTGATATTCAAGGAGAAGGTGCCGGCAAGATTAAACCTGGTGCTGATAATATGGTTTTACAGGCCATGCAGGCAGTGGCGGGAAAAGTAGGAAAGGAAATTCCCGGCGGTGAACTGAAGCTTATTAATCAAATTCCTTTGGCACGAGGAATGGGAAGCAGTTCTGCAGCACTTGTTTCCGGCGCGTATCTTGCCAACCAATTGTGCGGAAACGTATTAAACAGACATGAAATCTTAAATATCGTTACTGAATTGGAAGGTCATCCTGATAATGTTGCTCCTGCTATTTTTGGTGGATTTTGTTTCTCCATTGTTAAAGATAAATTTGTTCTTACGGAGCAGTGGAAAATCCCGGACACTTGGAAGGCGGTCGTTGCTGTTCCCGATTTTGAACTTAGAACAGAAGATGCACGGTGTGCATTGCCGGATACTTATTCCAGAGAGGACTTAGTGCAAAACATAGGGGCGGTTTCCTTTTTAATGGCAGCTGTTATGATGCGGAGAGGTGAATTACTGAAGGTAGGATTGGCGGATCGTATCCATGTACCTTATCGTTTGCCATTAATCAGTGGGGCTGAAGAGGCAATGAAAAATGCTGATAAAAAAGGATGTTACGGTGTAACAATAAGCGGATCCGGTCCGACGATTATTGCTTTCTCTTCAGCGGAGAAAGCATATGAAATTGGTGCTGCGATGGTAGACGGATTCAAGCTGCATCATGTAAAATCAAAATTTATGGTTTTGGATTTTGATCAAGAGGGCGTACGGCTAATACAGCTTGACAATTACTGATAACATGTGTATTGTATATAACGTAGTAAATGTCGGGACGTAGCTCAGTTTGGTAGAGCGCTACCTTGGGGTGGTAGAGGTCGCATGTTCGAATCATGTCGTTCCGACCATTTTTATTGCATGATATTATTCTAAAAATAAGCTTTTTTGAATAAGTATTTGTTATAAAGCGAGGTTTTATGTTGAATAGAGTAAAATCAGTCATGCTTATGACACTGCTCGGTTTGATTCTGGTATCAGCTGGCGGATATGTGGGCGGGCAAAATGGGGCGACAATGATGTTTATCATTGCTCTCATTTTAAATTTTTACAGTTATTGGAATTCTGATAAAATAGTGCTGAAAGCATATAATGCAAAAGAGTTATCGGAGAATCAAGTGCCGGAATTATTTTCACTGGTAAAAGGATTATCAAGAAATGCGGGAATCCCTATGCCGCGATTGTATATTATTCCCACAGAAATTCCGAATGCTTTTGCTACCGGCCGGAATGAAAATCATGCCGCTGTGGCCGTGACAGAGGGATTAATATCGTTGCTTGACAGAGATGAAATTGCGGGTGTAATCGGTCATGAATTGTCCCATATCCGTCATCATGATACACTTATTATGACCCTGGCAGCTACCTTTGCGACTGCTATCAGTTATCTTGCGCAAGCCGCACAATGGGCCGCTATATTTGGAAGTGGACGTGACAGCGAAGGAAGAAGTAATAATCCATTTGCGTTGATTGCTACCATTATTATCGCTCCTTTAGCTGCATCACTGGTTCAAATGGCATTATCGAGGTCACGAGAATTTATGGCAGATGCTTCTGGGGCAGAAATAAGCGGTAAGCCTTTAGCGCTTGCCCGTGCATTACAGAAATTGGACAGTTATTCACGTCAAAAAGTTATGCCTTATGCAAAACCGGCTTCCTCTGGATTATTTATTATCAATCCGCTTGCGGCTGTTGGCGGTTATGCAACATTGTTTTCTACGCATCCTTCTACAGAGGAGCGTGTTAAAAAGCTGCATGAAATAGCAGCCCAAAAGAATTTATTCTAAGGAGGATAATAGTATGGCTAATGTAGAGAAAACTCTTGTATTGGTGAAACCGGATGGTGTAAAAAAACACATTTGCGGTGAAGTAATTTCTCGTTTTGAGAGAAAGGGACTCATTCTTCATTCCGTAAAAATGATACAGGTTCCGGAAGAATTAGCGAAAAAACACTATGCAGAACATGCAGGAAAAGGCTTCTTCAATGATCTGATTTCTTTTATTACATCCGGACCTGTATTGGCAATGGTTATTGAAGGGGAAAATGCAATAGCAGCCGTCCGTCAGATTAATGGCGCAACAGATCCTATTAAGGCAGTCCCGGGGTCTATCCGTGGTGATTTTGCCACTTCTATTGATGAAAACGTTGTTCATGCATCTGATGCTCCGGAAACTGCAGCAAGGGAAATTGCTCTGTGGTTCCCTGAATTAAATTAGCAGGGAGGGCTGTTATGGCAAAAGTTTATACTCGTACCGGGGATAGAGGACAAACCAGTCTATATACCGGGGAACGTGTGTCCAAAGGAAGTCTTCGTGTTGAAACGTATGGCACAATTGATGAGGTAGACTCTGTCTTAGGAAGCGCTCGTGCTTTTGTTGTTCATCAGAATGTAAAAGAAACCATTTTTAAGATTCAGAAAGATCTTTGGCTACTAATGGCGGATGTTGCCAGTCTTGGGAAAGAACCTAATATTGGCAGTGATCATGTGAAAGACTTAGAGCAGATTATTGATAAGTATACGGAAGAATTAGAACCTTTGGATCATTTTTTGGTTCCCGGAGAAACACAGGGTGCCGCATTTCTTGATGTAGCCCGTGCCGTAGTCCGTCGTGCTGAGCGGAGTATGTGGAGACTTTCTGAAACGGAAGAGGTTCATGAATCGGGGATTCGCTATCTTAATCGGCTTTCTGATTTATGCTTTACTTTGTCCCGTTATGAAACAGAAGTGAAGTAAAAGTTATTCGATAAATATGCTAAACTAAGAGGAGATATTCGGATTGATGGGTATCTCCTCTTATGTTTTTCATTAAAATTTATATTCGGAACAGAAGATATTTAATGGATATTATAATACGAATGAATTTTGTTAATATTTTGGAGTGTTACAGGATGGAACAAGATATATTGCAGATTCTTGAATTTAATGAAATCAGGCGTATGCTTGCCCAATTATGCCCTTCTTCTTTATCAAAAGCAAAAGCTATGGATCTGCAGCCGTCTTCGGAACCACGGATAATTGCAGAACATCTGCAGGAAACGGAAGAGGCTTCAATTTGTTTGCAAAAAGAGATATCCTCACCCTTGGGAGAGACCTATGACATCATTCCATTTATAGATAGGGCGGAGAAAGAAATGATACTTCTTGCTGGAGAGTTTATGGAAATTTCTTCATCGCTTGAAACCTATCAAAAGATGCATGAGTATTTTAGTGGGGAAAGACATTTACGCTATCCGATTTTGGAAGAAAAAGCGTCTTTAATCCTTCCCTTGGATGGTTTGCTCAACAGAATCCGGCAGGTTTTTGATGATAAAGGCGATATACGGGATAAGGCATCTATGAAGCTGTCCCGTATCAGAGGAGATATAGAAACAGTTAAAAGCAGGATACGGAAATCTTTCAGGCAGATACTGCATGATAAAGATACCGCATTATACCTGCAGGATGCGATTATTACACAGCGCAACGGGCGGTATGTAGTGCCTGTCAAAGAAGAGTATCGATATAAATTTGATGGAATCGTTCACGATCGTTCCTCTACCGGGCAAACACTCTTTATGGAGCCGATGATTTCCGTGCGTCTGAATAATGATCTTATTGAGCTGGTACTGGCAGAAAAGCAAGAAGTGATGGAGGTTCTGAGGGAGCTTACACGGCAGATCAAAAATAATAGTGCAGTTATTCGAAAAGATTGCCATATTGTTTCGGATATGGAGTTTATCTTTGCGCGGGGACAATTGGCGCTTGCCATGAATGGAGTTCGGGCGACTTTCTCAGCTGCCGGTATATTGGATTTAAAGGACGCGAGACATCCATTGATTCCTGCGGATAGAGTTGTTCCTATTTCGCTTACATTAGGGAAAGCTTTCAAAATACTTGTCATAACAGGTTCCAATGCCGGCGGGAAAACAATTGCTATCAAAACGGTGGGCATATTGGCATTGATGAATCAATCAGGTTTATTTATCCCTGCTGCAGAAGGCTCAATGATGCCTGTATATAACCACATTTATTCGATTATTGGTGATGACCAGAGTATTCAATATAATTTATCGACTTTCTCCAGCTATATTACGCAGTTGGTTTCATTTCTACCTTATGTGAATGAAAAGGATCTTGTACTTTTAGATGAATTGGGAGCAGGGACGGATCCAATTGAAGGTGCCATGTTGGCACAGGCGGTTACGGAATATTTGGTAAACAAAAATGTGAACTCTATTATTACGTCACATTTTAGCGAGATGAAGAAGCTTGCCTACGAATTGTCAGAAGTTGAAAATGCGTTTGTTGAATTTGATAAGGAAACGTTATCACCGACTTATCATTTGATTATTGGAGTTGCCGGAAACAGCAACGCATTTAATATCTGTCGGCGGCTTGGTATGCAGGAGAGTATATTGAATCGGGCAGTTGAGCTTCAGCAAAGATCACCTTTTCATAATATGGAGATGGTGATGAATCATCTAAATGAGCAGCGAAAAGAATTGGAGCAGGAGAAAGAATCTATCCGTATCATTCGGCAAGAGTCAGACAGAGTAAAAGCTCAATTGCAGGAGGAGCAGGAGGAGTTTTTATTGAAGAAAAATGCCATACTGTCAAAAATGCGGGAAGAATCCTCTGATATAAAACGTAATTTGAGGATTCAGGCTGAAAAAATAATTAGAGATGTTAAAAAGGCATCAAGTCTCGATAAAGATGCTTTTATGAAACATGTGGGAACTACAAGAAGTGCCATTGAAAATATGAAGATTCCGGAGAGTCGGTCGAAGCGGGGGCTTGTTGCTAATGAAATCAAACGGGGAGATATTATTTATATAGATACGTTAGGCAGTAATGGAAAGGTGATTTCTGTAACTGGTAAGAAAATCACGGTTGCCTGTGGAGTAGCCAATATATGTGTGGATATAAGCCATTGTTTTGCTGCAGAACAGTTGGTGAAGATGATTCCGCAAAAAATATCACACCAAAAGAAAAATGTATCAAATTTACGACATGAGGAAGTAAGTACATCGGTAAATGTGATTGGTAAAACTGTATATGAGGCAATTCCTGAAATAGATAAATTTTTAAATGATTGTATAATGTCGGGAGTTTCCCCTGTGCAAATCATTCATGGAAAAGGGACGGGAAGCTTGCGGAAGGGAATTCATGATTACTTGAAAACGCTTCCGTTTATAACTGATTTTCGGATGGCAGAACCTCAAAATGGAGGAGCAGGCGTTACAGATGTGTATTTTAATTGATTCATATGCTTGACCAAATGTTTATGTAGATATATATTTAAATACAGTGGAAAGTTGTATAAAAATATGGGCAGGCAAATATGTTTAATTTACCGGAAAAGTTTGTAATTGTAGATGGTTATAAAATTCCCGCGGACAAAGCAGAAGAGTATAGAAAAACAAAGGAACGGATGGAAAAAGAAGCAGAGAAGTTTTTCAAAGGCTTTTGTGAAATTGTAAAGAAAGAGCCTCTTCTTGATCTTTTAGGACATGGGGTTGTTGGATATTCTTCTACGGGGGAACAGTTGGCTCGAATTTCTTTAGATCCCTTTGAAATTTCAGCTATGAATGTCGCTTTAGGCCGTAACAAATTGAAAGAATATATCCTTGCCACCAATGGATATGATGAATATGCATATCAGCAGCTATTGAAAGAATATAAAATAAGGCACGAAAATAAATAACAGGAAGGATTGTATTGTATGATTCATATCATTGCGGACAGCACATCTGCTATTCCTCAAGAAATGTTGTCTAAATATTCAAATTTGCATGTTATCCCTCTTAGTTTATCTATTAAAGGAGAGTATATTCCTGAGAATGAAGCAACAATCAGGCAGGTTATTGAATACTCTGAAAAGACAAATCAAGCAATACCTACAAGCCAGCCGAGCACGGGAGATTTTTTAAATGCATTTAATTTGATTCCCGAAAAAGATGACATTATTGTTTTATGCATCACAACTGCAGTCAGTGGTACATACAATGGTGCGGTTTTGGCTGCAAAACAATCTGGAAGGGGAAATATATCAGTAATTAATACCAAGACAACGGCTGTTGGAATGCTCCAAATGGTTCAGGATGCTTTGGAATTCATTGAAAGTGGCAATTCTTTTGCAGAAATCACGGATAAATTGACGGAAGTTGCTGAACATATGAGGACAACTTTTACTGTGGATACCCTAGATTACCTTCGTCGTGGAGGAAGAATTGGTAAGGCTGCGGGGTTAATTGGAAGTATATTAAAGATAAAACCCTGTATTTATCTAAATAAGAACAATGAAGTGGATGTTTTGGACAAAGTGCGTACAAGGAAGAAAGCGGTAGCCAGTTTAATAAAGTACTTAGATGAGAATGCTCCTTGCAAACGTATCGGTATCGTCCATATTGAGAATCCGGAAGGCGGAAAAGAATTACAGTCTATCGTTCAGGAAAAATATCCTGATATTGATGTCACTTTGACGACAGGGACACCAGTATTGGCTTGCTATTTAGGACCGGGACTGGTAGGTATTATTTTTGAGAGCGCCTGAGATGGGGGAGAATTGCATGTATACGATTATTGATGGTGGTTGTTTTAAGAATATGCTGATTGGCGCATATCAGATGTTTGAACAAAAATATGAAATATTAAATCAGCTGAATGTTTTTCCTGTTCCTGATGGGGATACAGGAAATAATATGCTGAATACGCTGAAATCGATGTATAGTATGATCAGTGATGTCAGTGCGGATGAGCCGGTAGGTATGATTGCGGAAAAGGCTTCCGCCGGTGCAATTATGGGGGCAAGAGGGAATTCTGGTGTTATCCTTTCTCAGATTATTCATGGGATAAGCCGTGGATTACGTGGTAAAAAGACAGCATCGGGAACCCAAATGGGAAAGGCTTTTCAGTATGGTATTTTATATGCTTATCGTGCAGTAACCAAGCCGGTAGAAGGGACTATTCTTTCCGTTGCAAGGGGAATTGCCAAAGGAACATATGAAGTGATCAGGCAGGAACCTGATTTCAGCAAGGTTTTGGAGTCTGCCATTGGTCATGGCAATGATGCTTTGGCAAAAACGCCGGAGCAGTTAAAGATCTTAAAAGATGCAAATGTTGTCGATGCCGGAGGACAAGGCCTGATATTCTTCCTCATAGGATGCCTTAATGGATTGACCGGAAAAGTAAGCGAAGTAAATTTGGAGATTAAACCGGTAATCAGTCGGTTGGAAGCAAAAGGAGAATCTTTCTCCATCGAGTATCCGTACTGCACGGAGTTTATTATCAGTCCTTGTAAATTGGCGGCAAAAGAAATACGCCAGAAATTGGGAACCTGGGGTGAATCTATGATTGTGGCGGAAGGAGATAATCTTATCAAAGTCCATATTCACGCCCAACGGCCGGGGCATGTTTTAGATATGGCTGCCTCTTGGGGGACATTGCATGATATTAAATGTGACAATATGGTTGACCAGTTTCATAAAAATAAAGAAAAGCAACAAGATGAACCTAAACGTCCGTTAGGGGTTTTAGCAGTTGTATCCGGTGACGGTTGGACAGAATTATACCAAAAACTCGGTTGCGATGTTGTATCTGGCGGGCAGTCGATGAATCCTTCCGTTCAGGAATTGAATGCAGGTATAGAAAATGGAAGGTATGATAAATATATCCTATTGCCTAATAATAAAAATATTATTTTAGCGGCACAGCAACTCCAGAAAATGCTTGGTGAGAAAATACACATTGTGCCATCTGTTAATCCTATGGAAGGGTTAGCTGCTGCGATGGCATTTATGGATAATATCGGTATTGAGGAAAATTTGAATGAAATGTCAAAGAGAGTGCAGCAGATAAAAACAGGAATGATTACTGCTGCAGTGAGGGATAGCCTTATTGGGGATATTGTTATCCATAAGGGAGATTACATGGGGATAACAAAAGATCACCAGGTTTTTACAGAAAAAGATTTCAATAAGTGTTTTCGGAAGTTACTGGAATCCCTTATTGATGAAGATACGGGTGTGGTTACTGTATATTATGGAAAAGATATGTCGAAAGATACATGTGGTCATGAGTTGGCAGCAGTGGAGAAAATTTATTCAGACATAGAGTTTGAGATGTATGATGGCGGACAACCGCTATATCCGATGTTTATTTCAGCAGAATAATATATTTTGAGAAATTTAAAACGGTGCAGTGATTTATATCACACATAGCACCGTTTTCTTGTAGTATAAGATCTTTTTAACAAAATAATTAGTTTACATTATCTACATTTCTATTTGCTGTTTCTGCACCATCAGAAGGGCTTGGGTAAAAGTACATAATACGGTCTGGTTGAAAATATTCACTTGATACTTTTTTCGTGATGATCTTGGACATAATTTGTTCAAATTCCACGACTTCAAGCGGAGAAAGAATAGTGTCTTCAATGAGTACAATAACTGAGGGATTAACCTTCGGAGCATTTTCAGGGACTTCGCTGCGATCAAGGGGAATGCTTAGGATTAATCGTATGGTTGCAACATATTGCTCTTTATAATCGAAAACGGTTCCACGATAAGTGTTTTCCCATAAGGTTCGCATTAAATCAATGTGGTAAGGATCTTGATTCAATTCTTCTGTCATGATATCCTCCATAACTTAAAATATATTTACATTGTAGCACTTTTAAGCAAGACGAGTGGTGGAATCCGTCTAATTGGCATAGGAATTTTACATATGTTATTATGTAAAAGACATACTCGGGATTTAAGGTGGTAAGGCACAGATGGGCAATAAGATATTTTTAGTGTTAGGCGGGTCAAGAAGCGGTAAGAGTGAGTTTGCCGAAGAGCTGATGTATCATTCTACAGGGAAAAGAAAAGGATATGTCGCAACAAGCCGAATCTTAGATGATGAAATGAAATACCGCGTTATCTTGCATCAAAAAAGGCGCCCGGAAGACTGGAAAACATTTGAAATTTTAGGAGAAGTCAGCGGCAAAATAGGATTTGTTCTTATGGAAGCGGACACGGTTCTTTTTGATTGCATTACGATGTATGTCAACAATATTCTTATGGAGCATTTGGCGAATAAAGATAATGAAACACTTGGAATTAACGATCTGACGGCATTACAAACATTACTGGAGAAAGATTTGGAATTGCTCTTTAATATCATTTCCCAGACGGATAACAAGGAAATTATCTTTGTTTCTGACGAGTTGGGGATGGGCATCGTACCGGCCAACGCAATGAGCCGGGTATACCGCGATTTGGTGGGATTGGCAAATCAGTATGTGGCCCAAAAGGCAGATAAGGTATATCTATCAATTGCAGGAATTACAGTGGAGCTTAAAAGCAGAGGAGTGGAACCATGGTGAGAAAAATTGCCAAAAAAGTTATGTTTCAGGGAACAAGCTCTCATGTGGGTAAAAGTATTTTAACAACGGCATTTTGTAGAATTCTCAAACAAGATGGGTATCATGTTGCCCCATTTAAGGCGCAGAATATGGCACTAAATTCCTATGTTACGCATTCTGGTGGAGAAATCGGCCGTTCTACCGTTGCCCAGGCGGAAGCCGCAGGGGAAGATCCTATTGTGCAGATGAATCCTGTACTTTTGAAACCCACGGGGAATTCCTGCTCTCAGGTGATTCTTCTCGGTAAATCGGTCGGTAATTATAGCGCTTCAGAATATCAAAATAAATATAGCCAAGAGGCATGGTCTTCCGTAAAAAAGAGTCTTGATTTCATGGAAACACATTATGATGTGCTGGTGATTGAGGGGGCGGGAAGTCCTGCTGAAGTCAATCTGAAAAAGAATGATATTGTCAATATGCGGATTGCAAAAGAATGCCGGTCTCCCGTATTTTTGATCGCAGATATTGATCGTGGCGGGGCGCTGGCGTCTATTGTAGGAACCCTTGAACTGTTAGAGCCTGAAGAACGTAAACTTGTGAAGGGACTTATTATTAATAAATTTCGCGGGGATATTACACTTTTGGAACCGGCATTGACATTCCTTGAAGAACATACGGGGATTCCGGTCTTAGGTGTTATTCCTTATTTGGATAAGCTGGGGATTGATGATGAAGATTCCGTGTCACTTCAGGAAATGCCACGGAATCAGATTATGCATGATGTTCATATTGCTATTATCCAAACGCCTAAAATCTCAAATTTTACGGACTTTGATGCATTTACCCATGAACCGGATGTAAACGTGCGTTTTATTCAGCAGGGAGATTTGATTGGGAGTCCGGATCTTATTATACTGCCGGGCAGTAAAAATACGACAGAGGACTTGCTTTATCTGAAGCGACAAGGGTACGATCATGATATTAAAGCGCTTGCAGCAAAAAGTATTCCCGTGGTTGGAATTTGCGGCGGCTATCAGATGCTTGGAGAAAAGGTTTGTGATCCATTACATGTAGAAAGCAGTAATGATGCAGTGGAAGGACTGGGGTTAATGCCTTATGTTACAACCATGCAGGGGGAAAAAAATACATATCAGGTAGAGTTTAATTGTGAAGCCTTGCCATTTCTTGGTATGGATTTTAAAGGAAGCCATTTAAAAGGGTATGAAATACATATGGGGGAAACGGTACTTACCCATTCAGCACAAAGCCTTTTTAATATAGTGCGGAGAAGTAATCAACCGGTGCAAGTGCAAGACGGATATATCAATGAAACACATCATATATTTGGTACATACTGCCATGGTATCTTTGATAATGATGATCTTAGGCGGGCGATAATTAACGCACTTCGTAAAAGAAAAGGATTGGAGACGCTTCCTGTGCAGTTCCGTTATCGCCAATATAAAGAATCGGAATTTGACCGTCTTGCCGATACAGTACGAAAACATTTTGATATGAAGAAGTTTTATGAAGTCTTGGGGTGAGTGAATTGGAAACTCTCCCTTATGCGTTGGTTCCGTTTATGGCATTGATAATAGATGCAGTAATAGGAGATCCCCGATCGGACTGGCATCCGGTAGTTCTCATCGGGAAACTGATTTCCACATGGGAAAATAAATTGTATCCGAAGCATCATACGGATAATATGAAGCTGTTCCTTTACGGATGTGGTGTGGTTCTTCTTGTCTTGGTGAGCGTAGGTATTGTATCTATGGTAATATTGTATATTGCTGCGAAAGCAGGAATTTTCTGTTATTTTCTGCTTAGTGCGGTTTTACTCTATGTTTCGATTACTCCGCGCGCGCTTGCCCGTGATGGGATGGAAATATACAATCTTCTGAAAAAAGGAAATGTAGAAACAGCGCGTGCCCGGTTATCTTGGATTGTAGGAAGAGATACTGACAGATTAAATGAAAGTGAAATTTCAAGAGGGACGATAGAAACTGTTGCAGAAAATACGACTGATGGAATTATTTCCCCACTATTTTATTTTCTGCTTTTGGGCCCAATTGGCGCTATTGTATATCGAGCAGGCAATACGATGGATTCCATGATCGGCTATAAAAACGAACGCTATCTTTTCTTCGGCAGAGCTGCTGCACGGCTTGATGATGTTTTGAATTACATACCCGCAAGGGTTACTTATTTACTTTTTATTATAGCCGCTTTTATTCTTCGGCTAGATTGGCGAAATGCATGCGTGATCGGATTTCGTGATGCGAACAAACATCCGAGCCCCAATGGGGGTTATGCTGAAGCTACTGTGGCGGGTGCAATGCATGTGCAGCTTGGCGGATATAATTATTATAATGGGAAACCGGAGTTTCGTGCTTATATGGGGGATTCGGATCAAACTTTGCGGGCGGAGCACATTAAGACTACTATTTGGATGATGTATCTGGCTACTATTATTTTTGCCTTTATGGAATCGTTGATTCTATTATTTTGGTGATGGAATGAAAAGTTTTCTTGTCGGGCTGCAGTTTTTGACGCGGCTTCGCCTTGACACACAAACTGAATGGAAAGATGAAGACTTTGGGAAAAGTGTAACATGGTTTCCTGTAATTGGATGGATTATAGGACTCCTGTTATGCGGTGTTTTCTTTTTGATACGACCACTCGGCAACCCTCTTTTGATTGGGTTTATTTTGGTTATATCGGAACTTTTTATTACAGGGGCATTATTGCTTGACGGGCTTATGGATTCCGCTGACGGCTTATTTTCGGGACGCAGTAAAGAGAGAAGCCTGGAAATTATGAAAGACAGCCATGTAGGAGCTTTTGGGGTACTTTCTGTCTTATTGATAGTTCTCTTAAAAACATTCGCGCTGGCTTCTGCTGATACTGCGCTATATTTTGTCCTTATCGCGATGCCGACACTGGGAAGGTTAAATCTGGTTATCAGTATATGTGAATATCCTTATGCCAGACCATATGGAATCGGGAAGTCCTTTTCGGTCTATAGGTCTAAAAATGCAGTTTTTTATGCATTTTTTACAGCTATTCTGCCGGCAGTTTGTTTTGGGCTTGACTATATTATTCTCTTCAGCGCGGCTATATTGTTTGGTCTTTATTTAAATTCGTGGATAGTTGAAAAGATTGGCGGAACAACCGGTGATACTTATGGGTTTATTACAGAAATCACCGAAGCGTTTATAGCATTCTTATTTGTGTTATTGGTTAAAGGTGGGGCATGGCATATTTAGTTATATCTCCCGGATCATGCGGAGAGTTTATTCAGGGGTATGCGAATGGATACTCCTTTATGGTGACTTGCCCGATTAATCGATATTCTTATGCTTATAGCGGATTCGACGGAACTGGTGACATTTTGCCTGATAAGGCGGCGGAGGCCGTGAAACGTACATTAGTTTATCTGAAAAGACCCGATACGATTGTTCCGATTAAGCTAAAATCCTATATTCCGAGGGGAAAGGGATTGGCGTCAAGTACGGCCGATATAAGTGCGGTATGCCAGGCGACAGCGTTAAGTGTTGGGGAAATTCTTTCTCCGCGTGAATTAGCAACGATCGCGCTTTCTATTGAACCCAGTGATGCTACGTTTTTTGAGGGGATTGTGGAGTTTGATTACCGTGACGGGAAAGTGATTCGGGAAATGGGGCATTGTCCTGATATGCAGATTTTAATTTACGATTGTGGCGGTGAAGTTGATACGATGTCTTTTAACAATAGGAAAGATCTGATTTCATTGCAAAAGAGCAATCAAACTGAAATAGAGAAAGCGATGTCTTTTTTGGTGGAAGGATTAAAAAATCAGTCATTGGAAATTATCGGAAAGGCGGCTACAATCAGCGCGTTTGCAAACCAGAAGATACTTTTTAAAAAGCCGCTGGAAGATTTTTATACGAGGGGAAGCGCATTAGGCGGAAAAGGGGTTATTTGCGCACACAGTGGAACTGTTCTTGGGTTAATCGTAGCACCTGGTGCAGATATTGAAGCAATCCGGACGAAAATTAAAGATTATGATTTAGGAGTTTTTTATCTAGATACAGTACGGTTGACAAATCAAGGTATGCAGATCAGAAAGTGTAAATTGGATGATCCTTTCACAAAGTAGGCATGGTGGTGATATATTTAAATTGCCGGGAGGAGAACGGGATGTTTTTTTAGATTTCAGTATCAATATCAATCCGTTAGGACTTTCCCCGAAAGGCAAAGAAGCACTTATTCGATCCTGGGAAAAAGAGGTATTGCGGTATCCTGATATGGAATGTCGAGAGCTTATTTCTGCTTTGGCAAACAGGTATGGCATGCCTGACCGAATGATAACGGTTGGAAATGGTGCTACAGAAATTATGTATACTCTGCTCCGTGTGCTGCTGCCTGGCAAGGTTTATGTACCGGCACCGTCATTTAGCGAGTATCGTCTATCAGCTGAATCTGTCAACGCAAAGGTAGAGGAAATACCGTTGTCTGCAAAAACAGATTTCAAAATTCCTGTGGAGTTTTTTACAAAGATAGAACCGAAATCTGTTGTATATTTAGGGAACCCCAACAATCCTGACGGACAAATACTTAATGAGGAAAGGTTGAAACAGATACTTCCGCTTGTAGAAAAAACGCAAAGCTATTTGATTTTGGATGAGTCTTTTGTGGACTTTTTAGGAGACTCTTTTTCCTGCCGAAAACTTTGCCTTTGCCATAGACAGGTTATTATAGTTTCTTCCTTAACGAAATTTTATGCTGTCCCGGGACTAAGAATCGGATGCAGTTTTTCTACAGAAGAAATTGCTAAGAAATGCCAGGAGCAATTAATTCCTTGGCATGTAAATGGACTTGTTCAGACTTATATGAAGAGTGCATTGGCAGATGATGCGTATATTCAGAGAACACGAGAATATTGTAAAACGGAAAGGAATAGGATGATTACGGATTTGTCTGCAATCGATAGTATTAAGGTATATCCGGGAAGTGTTAATTTCTTTTTATGCAAACTGATGAGAAAGTTCAAATCAGCATATGAACTGCAGCAAGCACTATGGCCTTATAAAATTATTTTGCGGCAATGCGGTAATTATGCGGGGTTGGATGAAAGTTATTTTCGGATTGCAGTAAAGATAAAGGAAGAAAATCTGCGATTAGTTAATGCATTGAGAAAGGTTCTTGAATAGATGATCACGCTATATTTTGTTCGTCATGGACAAACGGTCTGGAATGAATCTGGAAGGTATCAAGGCAGTACTGAGGTGGCACTGAGTGCATTGGGGAAAAAACAGGCGAAGCTGACAGCTCATTGGTTTGAAGGAATTTCTCTGAATGGAATAATATCCAGCAGTTTGGGAAGAGCCATGGAAACGGCGAAAGAAATTGCAAAATTGAAGAGTATGAATGTCGAAGTGGTTGATGCGTTGCAGGAACTTCATTTTGGCGACTGGGAAGGAAAAACTTTTGAAGAGATTGAGCATTGCTGGCCGGGAATGATTGAGGAGATGTATCATCATCCAGAACTACTGCAGCTGCCTCACGGCGAGTCTTTTGACGATTTACAGAGGAGGACGATACAGGCGGTTGAAGAGATCATTGACCGCGGGGATAATAAGACTTATGTAATTGTAAGCCATGGTGCGGCTATCAGGGCAATTATTTGCGGTCTTTTGGATATACCGCTGAAAACAGCTTGGAATTTCAGTTTATATAATGCCGGTATTACTTGCATGACACATTATATGGGTGACAGAACAATTTTGACTTTTCATAATTTTACGGATCATCTGATAAAGTGATTTACGGATACTGCCATAACGGAACATTTTTTATCGGATTATCCGGTAATAAGGAATCGTAACAGAAATCATTGCCGGAACCAAAGCCAAATGGACAAACATACACTTTTACGGTATCATAAAGAAACGGAAAAGTGGTGATTTAATGACTGAGAAAATGAAAATAATTGATTTTCTTAGAGAAAATCAATTAGATGCAATTTTTGTGCAAAAGGATGAAAACTGCAGATATTTAAGTAAGTTTACAGGTTCAGACAGTTATCTGCTTCTGACAAAAAGAGGAGTTGTACCTTCTGACGGACAGCAGATATACAGAGCAGGCAAGAAAAGAATCTGCCGATTATACAGTGGTGGATTACAAAGGTCATCTGGCAGAAATAGTCGCGAAGCTTGCTGGTGAATACCATATAAAAACTATGGGAGTAGAAACGGTTTTTTCCTATCAGATGTACCTGTCTTTTCATGAATATATGCCGAATATAGAATTCAGGTTTTCTCAAATAGATCGGCTGCGGCAGATCAAATCTGAGGAAGAAATTTTCTGTATAAAAGAGGCTTGTCGTATATCAGATGCGGGATTTAAGGCAACTCTTCCTTTTATCAGGGCAGGAATAACTGAGACACGGTTGAGGACTATCCTTGAGTGCGCTATGCTTGAAGAAGGATCGGAAGGAAAATCTTTTGATACTATTGTCGCATCGGGTGAACGGTCCGCATATCCTCATGGTGTAGCCACAGGAAAGGTTTTGGAAGATGGTGATTTGGTCACTTTTGATTTTGGTGCTATTTATAAGGGGTACCATTCTGACATTACACGGACGGTTGCCATAGGAGATGTTTCAGAGCGACTGCAGAAGATTTATGACAGTGTCTTATGCTGCAATGAGCATATTGAAATGCAGCTTAAGGAGGGAATTATTTGTTCGGAAGTGGATAAATCGGCGCGAGAGTATCTGAAGAAAGATGGATTTGAGTCTTATTTCGTCCATTCACTCGGACATAGTGTGGGGCTGGAGATTCATGAATCCCCCTTTTTATCAGCACGGGACCATACAGTATTGAAAGAAAATATGATAGAAACGGTGGAACCTGGGGTATATATTCCAGGAATTGGTGGAGTCCGTATTGAAGATACGGTTGTTATAAAAAAAGACGGTATTGAAGTCTTAACAAAATTCCCGAAAAAATTTTTAAGAATGTAGCAGGAGGAAGAAAGTAAATGATTTCCAGTAATGATTTGCGACCGGGTATTACCATTGAACTCGATGGATCTGTATGGCAGTGTGTCGAATTTTTACATGTAAAACCGGGGAAAGGTGCGGCATTTGTACGTGCAAAGCTGAAGAACATGGTAAATGGTTCGGTTGTTGAGCGTAAGTTTAATGCCGGGATTAAATTGCAGCCGGCCATTGTAGAACGTAAGCCGATGCAGTATTTGTATGAGGCTGATGAATCCTATTGTTTTATGGATACGGAAACGTATGAACAGATTATGCTTCGCAAGGATCAATTGGGAGATAAGATTAATTTTCTTAAGGAAGAGATGGAATGTTCTGTTATGTTTTTCAATGGGGATATTATCGGGATTGATATTCCGAACTCTGTTGAGTTGAAAGTTGTTGAAACAGAACCAGGGATTCGCGGCGATACGGCGACTGGCGGGTCAAAACCTGCCAAGCTGGAAACCGGATATACCGTATCCGTTCCACTTTTTATTAATGAAGGGGAAGTGCTCCGTATTGATACACGTACCGGCGACTATATTGAACGTGTAAAGTGAGATCTTTTTGATGGCAGCTGCAGAAATTAAAACATCATTGGGGATTATCAGTATTTCTGAACAGGTGCTTGCTACCATTGCCAGGGATACAGCGCTTCAAATTAATGAGGTTATGTCCATGGATGGTCGATATTCGCATGGAATTTCTTCTGTGATTGGCGATGGGGATGCGGAAGGTGTTCGTGTCTCCATAAGAAATAAAAATGTAATTATTGATTTATATATTTGCGTGAAACATGGGATGAGAATCCCTGCTGTTGCCTTGCAGTTACAGGAAGCTGTCAAAGAAGATATTTTTCAATATACGGGAATTACTGTTGCGGAGGTTAATGTAAATGTGCAGCAGATTGTTTTTGGTGCAGCAAGGTAAGCGATATGGTGGAAGATTTGCATTCTGTTGTTTCAGATGAAGAACTTTATCTGAAAATTGAAGAAACTATTCTTGCTATTCCGGAAGTTAAGGGATTTACATCGGAAGGTCTTCAGCATATCGTCAAGGGAATTACTTCAGCATTTGGCAAAAAGGTGCATAAAGGGATTTTAATCCGCCATGATAAAAATGGAATGACTATTAATATTTTTATCTCGCTCATTTATGGCTGTCATGTCCATGAGGTGGGATATCTTGTACAAAAACAAGTACAACGCGAAATTTTACTACTGACTGATGAACCTGTTTTATCAGTTGATGTAGCCGTAACAGAAGTTATTAAATAAAGAAAGTAGAACAATGAGCAGAAGTAAAGCCAGAGAACATGCATTAAAAGTTTTATATGCAAAGGAGATAAATCCTAATACGGCAGAATTATCAGCAGATATCTCTGATGCTTTATCTGAGAAAGGAAAATCCTTTTCTGATTTTTTAGTTGAACAGGTGCAGCTGCATCGGGATGAGATCGATGGGGAGATTGTCAGGTTTTTAAAAAAATGGTCACTAAGCCAGTTAAATATTGTAGATAAAAATATTTTGCGGATAGCGATTGCCGAATTTAATTATACTTATGAGGATAAGGCGGATAGAAAAGTTATCATCAATGAAGCTGTTGAACTTGCGAAAGTTTATGGCGGTGAAAATTCCTATCGTTTTATCAATGGAATTTTAAGTGCGGTAACAGGGGAAAAAAATGGCTAAATTCCTTGGTATTGATACAAGCTGCTATACGACATCTGCGGCTGTATATGACAGTACTGAAGGTATAGTGGGAGAGTCACGCATTATTTTATCTGTAAAGGCTGGAAAAAGAGGGTTATCCCAGTCAGAAATGGTATTCCAGCATGTCAGAAATCTCCCTGTGATTTTGGGACAATTAGAGCCATGGATTGATCAGATTAATGGTATCGGCGTATCAGTATTTCCACGTCGGCGGGCAGATTCTTACATGCCCGCTTTTCTTGTCGGCAAAGGTATGGCAGCGTCGCTGTCTTATGTGCTACGTGTACCTGTTTTCGAATTCAGTCATCAGGAAAATCATGCATTGGCAGCCATTCAAAATATGCCTGAAATATGGGGAACACCTTTTTATATGATGCATCTTTCCGGGGGGACACAAGATGTTCTTTCAGTGGAATGGGAAAAGGATATTATGCAAATTGTGGATTTGATTCATTCTGCGGACATTACCGCCGGACAATTCATTGATCGTGTAGGTGTTTCTTTAGGAATGCCTTTTCCTGCAGGCCCGTCTATGGAACGATTAGCAATGAAACATCAGCAATTATATAAAGTGCCGGTAGCAAATGTTAAAAATGGATTCAGCTTTGCCGGCCCGGAAGCGCAGGTACAGCGTGATATACAAACTAAGCGTTATACACCAGAAGATATTGCTTATGGCGTTTTTTCCTCTATTGGCAAGTCATTACATAAAGTCTTGGACTCATATAATGGCTTTATAGAAGGGAGAACCTTTATCGCAGTCGGCGGAGTAATGAGCAATGGGTATCTGCGAAAAAGTATTACGGAAATATGCAGGTATAAATCTTTGCATCCATGCTTCGCAGAAGTGAAGTATAGCAGTGACAATGCGACAGGAAATGCGTTCGGAGCATTTATGAGGTATACATATGAAAGTCTACTCGGTTCGTGAATGCAGCAGCCTTGTAGCAGGTGCTCTTCAAAAAGATTATATTTTTAAAAATATAACCATATCGGGAACTGTCAGCAATTTACACTTTCATTTTTCAGGGGTCATATTTTTTTCTTTAATTGATGAAGAGTCTCGTATTACCTGCCGTATCGGGAAAATGAGAAGCGTGTTTCTTGGACGCAGGATTAAGAATGGGACGGAAATTCTTATTCTTGGAAATATTAAATATGACAAAATAAGCGGTAGACCGATTTTTCAGGTGGATAGAATCCTTTCTTCTACTGAGAGTCCAATTCTGGAAAAATTGGATATGCTGAAGAAAGAACTTAAAGCTTCAGGATATTTTGATATTGAAAAGAAAAAAAGATTACCCTTATTCCCCTTTAGAGTAGGAATTGTTACATCAGCGTCAGGTGCGGTTATCCATGACATTATACGGACGGGATTTTTACGGAATAATTCAGTAAGATATTCTTTATACAGTACAACTGTGCAAGGGGAGGATGCTGCGGCCGATATGGCAGAAATGGTTATTAGGGCAAATGAAGAAACAGAGCCGCCGGATATTCTTATTATTGCTAGAGGCGGCGGCGCGGAAGAGGATTTAGCACCTTTTAATCAAAGAGTTTTATTGGATGCAGTGTTCTGTTCTAAGATACCGGTTATATCTGCAGTAGGACATGAAACAGATGTGACTTTACTTGATTTGGCCGCTGATGTGAGAGCCTCTACGCCAACGCAGGCAGCGGAAATTGCTGTCCCTGATAAAAAATATATTGAAGAGCGTATAATATGCTTGTACTTGGTTTTACAGAAAATTATTCGAGACAAGCTGAATATATCCAAGCTTAAATTGCAGCATACTTTAACTATCTTTAACATATTGGCACAAAGTGGAAAAGTAACTGCTGTACGTAAGGATATTTTATATAATTGGATTATACTGGATCGAAAACTAAAAAAGGTTATCAGCAATAAAAAATTGGATGTTTTAGAGCGAATGCAGTTTCTTTCAAGGTGTGGAATGAAAGATATTCTTATCTGCAGTAAACATATAAAAGGAGCAGATGATGGAAAAGAAATTTGAAGATTGCATGGAAGAATTAAGTTCTGTAGTTTCTCAAATGCAGAAGGAAGAGACACCGTTGGAAGAAATGCTTGTCCAATATAAAAAGGGGACAGAAGCGGCAATGGCTTGTCTTACTATATTGAAGGAAACCGAGAGAGATATACATGATATTTCTGTTGAAATAGAAAAATTAATCCAGCAAGGGGAGGAAACGCGTGATAAAAGAAATGATGGTAAATAAGAAGATACTAGTTGATGATGCATTGGAATGTCTTCTTATGCCGTCAGATCCGGCACATGATTCATTATACGCATCTATGCAATATAGTTTAATGGCAGGGGGAAAACGGATACGCCCCTGTTTATTTTTAGTACTTCTAGATATATTGGGTGTGGATTCGAATTTATATATAAATGTGGCCTGCGCATTGGAATGTGTTCATACATATTCACTCATTCATGACGATTTACCGGGCATGGATAATGATGACTATCGGCGGGGAAAGTTGGCCAATCATAAAAGATATGGGGTAGGTATTGCAACTATGGCGGGAGATGGGCTCTTAACCTATGCTTTTGAACTCCTTGCCTGTGAAAACAATATATCGTTTTTCAAACGTATAGCATTGATAAAAATTTTAACAGCCGCGGCAGGTCCTGCTGGAATGGTAGGAGGGCAGGCACATGATAAAGGGGCAGAAGGTAAAACACTCTCTCTGTCAGAATTAATGTTTTTAGATCAATGTAAGACAGGTAAACTGATATGCGCTTCCTTGGATATGGCATCAGAAATTGCTGGGCTTTCTAAAAATGATAAGGAAGCGATTCATACATATGGAAAGCATATAGGGCTTCTATTTCAAATTACGGATGATCTTTTGGATTTCAATGGAGGTTTTCAGGAAATGGGGAAAGTTCCATTACAGGATATTTCAGAACATAAATGCACCTATGTGACGCTTTTGGGGAAACATCAGGCACAACAGAGAGCACGGAAGGAAGCTGTTGCTGCTGTACAGAGCCTGGGGGCTTTCGGAGAAGAATTTAAGCCGTTGAGAGAGCTGCCGGAGATGATCCTTTGCCGGAGAAAATAAGTTTCTTGCGCAGTATTTGCTTTGATTTACAACAGATAAAGGAATAAAAGATATGAATAAAGTAAAAAAAGAACGACTGGATGTTCTTTTGGTAGAACGAGGTTTTTTTGAAACCCGGGAAAATGCGAAACGGCATATTATGGCAGGAATTATTCTGGTGAATGATGTTCCTGTTGATAAACCGGGAACAAAGATACCGTCTGATGTCAGACTCAGAATTAAAGGGCATGTTATGCCATATGTCGGGCGTGGGGGATATAAACTGGAAAAGGCGATAAAAGAATTTCATCTTGACTTAAAAAATCTTGTGATGGCTGATATCGGCGCCTCCACGGGTGGATTCACCGATTGTGCGCTTCAAAACGGCATTGCCAAAGTGTATGCTATTGATGTGGGAACCAATCAGCTTGATTGGAAATTACGTACTAATCCTCATGTAATTAATTTGGAAAAAACAAATATCAAACAGGTAACTGAAGACATGATAGGAGAAAAAGTAGATTTCATTTCGACTGATATTTCTTTTATTTCCGTATTAAAAATTCTGCCGGCTGTACATTCTATACTTAAACCGGAGGGATCCGTAGTTATTCTGATTAAACCGCAGTTTGAAGCGGGGAAGGAAAAGGTTGGAAAGGGCGGAGTTATTCGTGATGAGAATATCCATGAAGACGTAATAAGGGATACTTTGTCAGCATTTGAAACAGAAGGATTCCACGTATGGGGGATAACATATTCACCCATTAAAGGCGGATCCGGGAATATTGAATTTTTAGCATTGCTGAAGAAAGATAGGCCGGAACGGTCTATGGTGAATACAGATATTATTCACGATATAGTAGAAGAAGCACATCAGGTATTTAAAGGAGAAATGTCATGAAGATCGGTATATTTCCTAATATGGGAAAGGAAGCACTTTATACTTTTTGGGGCAAGCTGATTTCGATTCTTCAAGCCAAACATATTGAATATTATGTGGCTGAGTATGCACGAGGCGGTTTTGAGTCACGGGATATAGCTATTGATAAAGACCGGTATAAAAGCACAAACTGGATGGGCAAAAATTTAAAATATATTCTTTCTATTGGGGGTGATGGTTCATATTTAGAAGCTGCCAAGGCTTTTTCAGATTACTCTGTTATTTTAACCGGTATCCATTTGGGAGAACTTGGTTTTTTAAATTCAATACGCCAGTCTGACGTGGAAGAGCGATTGGATCAGATTGTATCGCAAAAATATGTTTTAGAAGATCGTATGTTTTTGAGTTCCTGCATATTGCATGCTGATGGCACAAGAACTTTTCTGCCTGATGTTTTAAATGATATCGTAATCGGTCGTGCACAAATTGGTAAAATGGTAAGAGTCAACCTGTATATCAATGATATTTTTGCACAACAATATCCTGCTGACGGCTTGATTATATCGACAGCAACCGGCTCTACGGGATATGCATTTTCTTGCGGCGGACCAATCCTGTCTCCTTCCGTAAAGCAGATGATGGTGGTTCCGATATGTCCCCATACTTTGTCACGATTTGCATCTGTATTATCCGAAAAGGATATCGTAAAAATTACATTGCCATCACGGGAACATATTCTATATATATCAGCAGACGGTAATGGGAGTTACGAACTAAAAACGAATGATATCCTGCTTGTACAGGGAGTTAGTAAACCTATTCGTTTTGTTCGTTTCTTTGATCATGATTTTTGGGGTACGCTTTCCGGTAAACTTATGAAGAAATCCTGATTCTGATTAAAGGTCAATTATCAGATAAATGTACAAATAGCGCAGATAGGAAGCTTCTGTGCTATTTGTACATTTTTGACAGTTAACGGAATCTGTTGATAGTCATAAGCAAGCAAGTTAAGGGTTTTATTTTTATGCAATATTTATTGACCTTATGCATTAAATACTATAAAATAAATCAATAAACTGTTAATAAAGATCTATATGAAATAAGGTGTAGGAGGATATGCGATGAAAAGATATAGAAGCATGAAAATAAAAGAAATTATACAGCATCAGATTATTGAAACACAGGAAGAACTGGCGGCTGCTCTAAAGAGAGAGGGGATTATTGTCACGCAAGCAACCGTTTCAAGAGATATCAAAGATCTCATGCTTATTAAAATCCCATATAAAGATGGTCATTATCGATATGCTCTGTCCACAGAGAAACCGGGGATCATGACTAAGAACCATACATCATTTCTTTTCCAAGAAGCGGTTATCGGAATTGAAAGCAGCATGAACCTAATTGTGATTCATACATTGCCGGGATCGGCACAATCCGTAGCAGCCGCTATCGATCAGACCAGATATAGTGAGCTTATGGGAACACTTGCAGGAGATGATACGATTCTCCTTATCATGAGAAATCCGGATGATGTGGAGCTGTTTAAGAAAAAAATACAGGAGCTTCTGAAAGCATAGGAGGAAATATGCTTCAAAGTTTACATATTGTTAATTTTGCGATTATTGAAGATACCATTATTGAATTAACTGATGGTGCAACAGTATTTACTGGAGAGACGGGAGCCGGTAAATCTATTTTGATTGATGCGCTTGCGATACTCTTGGGGCGACGCGCACGGACCGATTTGATTCGTACTGGTGCAGAATTTTTTAAAGTGGAAGGCGTTTTCTCTGCTGATGATGAAATAGTTTCTATTTTATCATCATTTGGCTTTGATGCAGCAGATTCACAGATTATTATTACTCGAAAATTAAATCGGTCCGGTCGGGGAATCTGCACGATTAATGGAGATTTCTGTACTGTAAAACAATTGGAATTTATCGGCAGAAAACTGGTTCGTCTACATGAACAAAATGATGCTATCGAACTTCTTTCTTCTGAATATTGCAGGAGGATTATTGACAGGTTTACGCCTGAAATCTCAACGCTCCGTGATGAATATGACCATATATATCAGGAATGGAAAGAAACTAAAAAAAATTTAGAGGAATTTCATGCGCATAGGCAGGAAAATGAACGACGTATTGATATTCTTGAATGGGAATTAGAGCAAATTCGGACGGCTAATATCATAAACGGGGAAGATGAAGAAATAGATAGACGCCTTTCCATTTTGCAAAATTATGAAAAAATCATCTGTTCCGTAAAAGCAGCTCTTTCTGCTCTCAGTGATGAAGGTGGTGCCCGAGATTTATTGGCATCAGCATCTAAAGCGGTATCAACGGCATCCCGTTATGATAAAGAAATGAAGGAAACAGATGAAGAACTGAGAACGGTATTATATTCATTAGAAGATATAGAAGGGAAATTAGATACTTATATATCCGCTACGGATTTTTCACATGAAGAATTATCAGAACTGCAATCAAGAAGCAACATATTGATAGGGTTGAAGCGAAAATTTGGCCCTACATTGGCAGATGTAATTCATTATGGAGAGAATGCAGAGAAAGAATGTACCAGTCTTAAAAATCTCATTTATGAAAATAAAGAGATGCAAGAAAAATACGAATTATTGACAGAAGCGGTGATGAAAAAGGCGGAAGCACTAAATCGACAACGTATTCTTACAGGCTGTGAATTTACGGAAAAGATCATATCTTTATTGCAAGATATGGGGATGGATGATCCAAGGATGACTTTACATTTAATCCCCGCAGCGGCACCTGTATCATCCGGTGTTGAAGAAATGGAGCTGTATTTTTCTGCTAATAGGGGAGAATCTTTACGTTCTATGAAAGAAACCGCTTCAGGAGGAGAACTATCGAGAATTGCATTAGCCATAGAAATCGTAATTTCACGGTTGATGAGAGGACAAACTCTTGTTTTTGATGAAATTGATGTGGGAATCAGCGGAAAAATAGGAATACAGATTGCAAAAAAAATAAAAATTTTGTCAAAATATCTGCAGGTGCTTATTATTACACATTTGCCGCAGACTGCAAGTATTCCCGGACGCTATTATAAAATTGAAAAAATCATTAGCCACGGGCAGACATCTTCCAAGGCCATGCTTTTAGATGGGCGGCAGCAAGTAGAAAATATTGCTCAAATGATTTCAGGAATGTCTAAATCAGAAAACGCGATTCGATCAGCATTGGAAATGCAAAAAATACTATCTGATGATTGACTTCTCCTTTTGTTTATACTACGATTCTTATAATTTAATAACAGATGTAATTATATTATTTTGGGGTGGTAAATAGAAAGAAGGGGACTGTAGTGATAAAGGTTCTGGTTAACGGTGCCAGCGGCAGGATGGGCAGTGAAGTGGTTCGTTCTATTGAGAAAGAAGAAGGGCTTATCCTTTGCGGAGCGGTAGATCCTAAATGTACGGGGCAGGATATTGGGGACGTCGTGGGTATTGGATATAAAGGAATACAGATTTATGGAAGCCTGGAAGAAGCTTTTGTTAGTGGTAAGCCTGATGTAGTCGTTGATTTTACTTCACCTAAAGTTATTTATTCAAATGCACAGACGGTTCTTGCAGCTGGCATAAATATGGTTATTGGCACAACTGGCTTGAAAACGGAAGAAAGAAAAAGTTTGTCTGCTGTTTGCGATAAAAATAGTTCTCATTGCCTGATTGCCCCCAATTTTTCTCTTGGTGCGGTATTAATGATGAAAGTATCTGAAGAAATAGCTAAATATTTTCCTAATGCTGAAATTATAGAACTTCACCATAATCATAAATTTGATGCGCCTTCCGGAACGGCTAAATTGACAGCAGAAAAAATTGCTGCAGCCCGTACATTGCATCCCGATGAAGATGAAACAAAAGAAGGCCTGCCGGGGGTAAGAGGTGGCAAGTATGAAGATATTCCGATTCATAGTGTAAGGCTTCCAGGATATGTCGCTCATCAGAAAGTACTTTTTGGAGGATATGGGGAAATACTTACGATCCGACATGATTCGCTTGATCGGAAGTCTTTTATGCCGGGAGTAATGCTTGCATGTCATAAAGTTATGAAAATTCCAGGGCTTGTTTATGGTCTTGAAAATTATTTAAAGTGAGGTGTTTGTAATGAACAAATTGCCCCATGTAGCTGTTTTAGGAGCAACAGGTGCTGTTGGTCAGGAATTTATACGTTTATTTGAAGAAAGAAATTTTTCATTTGCTTCACTCAAACTTTTGGCATCTGCCAAATCTGCCGGTAAAAAATTAATGGTTTGTGGTGAGGAATATACTGTAGAAGAGGCAAAACCAGATTCTTTCAAGGATATTGACATTGCATTGTTTGCCGGCGGCAAAGTAAGTGAAGTGTTAGCACCGGAAGCAGTAAGGCGCGGCGCTGTAGTAATAGATAATTCAAGTGCGTTCAGAATGGATCCCCAAGTGCCGCTGATTATCCCTGAAATTAATCCGGAAGACATAGAAAAACATAGGGGAATTATTGCTAATCCCAATTGCTCTACAATTATCATGCTTATGGCGTTGAAGCCGATTTATGATTTATCTCCTATAAAGCGTGTTATTGTCAGCACCTATCAAGCCGTATCAGGAGCAGGGAAAGAAGGAATTGACGAACTTTACGGGGAAACAGAAGCCGTATCAAAAGGGATTGTATATGAACCGAAGATTCTTCCCTCTGCCAGCCTTCCTAAACACTACCCGATTGCCTATAACCTAATACCGCAGATTGATATATTTTTGGATAATGAATATACCAAAGAAGAAATGAAAATGGTCAATGAAACCCATAAAATTCTTCATGATGAGGATATTGCAATTACGCCGACCGCAGTTCGAGTACCTGTTATAAGAAGCCATGCAGAATCAATTTATGTTGAGACTGCTGCTCCTCTTTCGACTAAACAGATTAAAGAGGCAATGAAATCATTTCCCGGTGTAGTTCTTGTAGATGATATAAGAAAACAAGTATATCCTATGCCACTGGATACATCTAATAAGACCGATGTGGCGGTAGGAAGAATTAGAAAGGATCTATATAATAAAAGGGGAATCAATCTGTGGGTTTGCGGAGATCAGATCAGAAAAGGAGCTGCTTTAAACACCTTACAAATTGCAGAATATATGATTGCTCATGATATGTTTTAGTTGATAGGACAGCAGTTTATACAGAAAGAAGGGAAAAATCATGGCAATAGCAAAGTTTGGACGAGTTATAACCGCAATGATTACTCCATTTAAAGAAAATGGAGATGTAAATTATGAAGGCGCATCTTCTTTGTCTAAATATTTAGTTAATCATGGATCTGAGGGAATTCTTGTCGGTGGAACAACCGGTGAAGGTGCGACCATGTCCAGTGAAGAAAAACTAAAGCTGTATAAGATGATTGTTGATGCGGTTGGTAAAAATGGAACAGAAAAGAGAGTATCTGTTATAGGAAATGTAGGCACCATTGGGACGAAGGAAACAATCGAGTTTTTAAAAGAAGCAGAAAAAACAGGGATAGATGCGGCTCTGGTTATTGTTCCATTTTATGTTAAACCGACGCAGGAGGGGATGTATCAACATTTTAAAGCCATTGCGGAATCTACTGAACTGCCAATTATTCTATATAACGTACCGGGACGTGTCGGTGTTAGTATCCAACCGGAAACAATCAAACGGTTGACAGATGTTTGCCCCAATATAGTAGGCGTGAAGGATGCTGCCGGGAATTGGGATCAGGTAACAAAGGAAAAGATTCTGCTTCCAGATGATTTCATGATATACAGTGGAGATGATGCATTTACTTTGCCTGTTTTAGCAGCAGGCGGTGTAGGTGTTATTTCTGTGGCGAGCCATGTGATCGGAGAGGATCTTCTTTCTATGATTGACGCTTTTGAAAAAGGAAACTTGGTTGCCGCGCGGAGACTGCATTTGAAAATGTATCCGATTATGAAAGGAATGTTTTTTATTGCAAGCCCTATTCCCGTTAAGACTGCTGTTAATTTAATTGGACAACCGGGCGGAAATTTCCGGCTTCCCATGGTTGCCCCGACAAAAGAAGAAGAGTCACATGTGCGGACTCTATTAGAGAATTACGGATTTCTTCTATAAAAGGAATCATAAAACTTTACGCTACAATTGTATATGATAAAAAACGGTCTGTCATGTTGAGGTTTCCTATAACAGGCCGTTTTTTTATAAGTGCTTATATGGATATTTTGAAATCTTCCGGAATTACAGTGACAGTAGATTGGTGGGTATAATTGACCAGTCCGGGGGGACTGTTGGGAATCTTTTTGACATATTTTATACGAGTATAGTCAACATTAACCTTTCCGGATGATTTTCCTTTGCTGTAGAAGGCAGCCAGTGCAGCTGTTTTTGCAATTAATTCCTTAGGAATAACTTGTCTTTCCGTTATTAGAACAACATGGGATCCCGGAAGAGCTTGTGCATGAAACCACAAATCTTCTTTTCCTGCTTTGTGAAATGTCAAGTATTCATTTTGTACATTATTTTTTCCGAGGAGGACATGAAATCCATCTATAGTCAGTGAGATGAAAGAAGGTTCTTTTTCTTTCTTTCTCTGCCTGGAAGAGTGATGCTGAATAGTTGCTCCGGAATCTTTTAATTCATCCTTTAATTGAATAAGCTCATTTTTTGTTTTTATATTCTCAAGGAAATAAGAAATATTTTCCAGATAGCGGATTTTTGCAAAACATTCATTTAATTTATCCTGTCCGACTTGCAATCTTGTCTTCATTTTGGAATATTTTTTAAAATATAACTGACTATTTTGACTTACCGATAAAAGCGGATTGACAGGGATGATCTCATCTGTCGGAGGTTCATTAAAAACATTGCTTACTGTCAATTCATGCATTCCGTTAAGTTTTTTATACGCATAAATGGAAAGCAGTGTTCCCCAAAGTTTATAGGTCTCCGTTTTTTTCGTTTCTTTCAATTCATCTTTTATTTTATTCATCTTTCTGGTCTCTTTTTTTAAGAGAGAGGATATCTTTTGGGACATCTGTGAAGTTTCAGCAGACAGAATGCCGCCATCTTTTTGCAGTTCTTCACGAATCCATCTGTCAGCAGAAATTTTTCTGATGGGTTCTCCCGCAGAGAGCGTAATGGGCGTTGCCCAGGTTTTGTTATTTGGTTTCTTGTAAATATAAAGAGCTTTTGCACTTAAGATCTCTTGCGCTATATCGTAAATTGTATTTGCCAGGATAGTAGATTCTTCCTCATTTAGATGATTTAGTGGCAGATCAGCTTTAATTTTTGTTCGGGAAAATAATTCCTCTGCCAAAAAGCTGCTGAAGCCATTAAACGTATCAAAAATCCACTGCTGAACTGAAGAATCTTGCAATTGGCCGAATTTCAATATTTGGAGGATTTCTTCTGCTGAAAAAAGAAGAAAGTTATTCCTGTTTGCATATGAATTACGGACATAGGGTTTTCCCGGTGCAAGAATTCGTTCCATCTTTTTCCCTCGAAGACAGGCATCAATAATTACATTATCTTCTGTTAAAATTAAATTGGGTGCAGAGGGAATTAATTCCATACAGAGGGATTTGGTAATAATCTTCCCACCTGCTTCTATACGATCGAAATTAAATTTTAAGAACCGATCAAAATCCGGTTGTTCAATGGCTGAAAGCCTGGAGCCTTCCAGCTGTTTACGCAATGTCATGCAAAACGTTTGAGAGGGCATATATCCGGTGTCCTTTTTTAGGTTTTCGGTGATGTAGATTAAAGGGCGGTAAGTGTCAAAAATTAAGTGTATAGGTTTTTCGTATGAACGAAATAGTTCTATGTCAATAATCCGGTTATCTATTTGATGAATTTGGCGTACCTGTGCCGGTATGATTTTAGCTGCCAATTCTTTTCTGAATATGTAAAGAACTGCACTGTCAATTTGCATGAAATAACTCCTTTCTTGTTCTGAATCAGTATAGCATAATCCATTGGGGAGGATAGCCTGTTTTCTGTAGAAATATGCTCGACTCTGTTTAGTATAGATGTTAAAATAAAAAACTAATGAATGATATGCAGGAGGGGTTTATGCATTTTACGAAATGGCAGGCCTGTGGAAATGACTTTGTTTTTGTCAATGCAATGACAATGGATATCCGGCCGGTGGTAAAAAAATGTGTTTCTATTTGTAACAGAAATTTTGGTATAGGTGCCGATGGAATAATCTTTGTTCTTCCTTCGGAAAAGGCAACGCTTCAGATGAGAATTTTCAATAGTGATGGAAGTGAAGCAGAAATGTGCGGTAACGGTATTCGTGCTTTTGCCAAGTGGGCTCATGAGCTGGGGCTGGTATCAAAGCATCATTTTTCCGTAGAAACCGGTGCAGGGATTTTATTCCCTGAACTGCTTCCGGATGGAAGGGTTCGTGTCGACATGGGCGTGCCGCATTTAAACAGCAGTGAGATTCCTGTGACAGGATTTGGTGACGGTATGGTGGTGAACCGGAAACTTACAAATGACTTGCATACATACCGTATTACTTGTGTATCAATGGGGAATCCACATTGTGTTATTTTTACTGACGATATTGATCGAATTTCGCTTGAAGAAATCGGTTCCCGATTAGAAGCAGACGCTCATTTTCCTCGAAAGACAAATGTGGAGTTTGCGCAGCTCCTGAAAAAAAATTTGCTGCGCATGCGTGTATGGGAACGTGGTACTGGTGTTACGATGGCTTGTGGTACAGGAACCTGCGCGACTGTTGTTGCTGCAATCCTGAATGGACTTGTAGAAAAAGAAGCAGAGGTTATTCTTGACGGAGGAAATCTTCATATTTCATGGGAGGGTGATAGTTCTGCGCATGTATTTATGACAGGACCGGCAGAAAAAGTGTTTGAGGGTGAATATATCATTTAATTATTTGGAAAAGGGGCGTAAAGTATGAAGAGCATGACTGGTTTCGGGCATGGTACGGCAACTGGTACTAAGGGAATAGTAACGGCTGGAATAAAAACTGTTAACAATCGATTTCTTGAGTTAAATATACGTACTGACCATTTTTCTGCAGCCGCGGAAGAAAGTATAAAATCTTTAATCAAAGAACAGGTACACCGGGGCAAGATATACGTTAATCTCACATTCACATCAGACGGAAGCAGAAAAAACATTCATGTTTCTTTAGATGAAGACCTTTTATCTGCTTATTTGGACGTATTTCACATGCTGAGGCATAAGGATGGGATCAGGTGCCGGAAACCTTCGGTTTCCGATCTTTTGTCGTTGCCGGCTCCTTTTCTTCATGTAGCAATAGAATCCATTACTGATGAAGAATTGATTTCTCTTGCCCGCGAGGCTGTATCTGCCGCACTAGCTGGAGTGAATGAAATGAGGCGTCGGGAAGGAGAAAATTTAGCGGCTGATTTAAATAAAAGAATTGATCTATTGAGGGAAAAACTTCTGTATCTGAAAAGTAAACAAAATATCATTGTAGAGGATTACGAAAAAAGACTTCGCAGCCGCATGATCAAATTATTGGAAGACAGTGGGAATGCTTGGGATGAGACACGTTTATTGCAAGAGGTCGCTGTTTATTCTGAAAAAACGGATTATACAGAAGAACTTACCCGGTTTGAGAGTCATTTAAATCAGTTCGCTGCTGCCTTAGACAGTACGGAACCTATAGGACGGAAGCTTGATTTTCTGCTCCAGGAAATTAACCGGGAAATCAATACAACCGCATCAAAAGCCAATGACATCAGTGTGATTGACTGTGTTATAATAATCAAAACAGAATTGGAGAAAATCAGGGAACAGGTTCAAAATATCGAATAAGGAGATAATAATGGGAGTTCAGCTTATTAACATAGGCTTTGGAAACATGGCGGCGGCAACCAGAGTTATTGCAATTATCAGTCCAGAATCGGCACCGGTCAAACGAATGATTCAAGATTGCCGAGACAAAGGCGAGCTGATTGATGCTACTTACGGGAGAAAAACACGGGCAGTTTTGATTATGGACAGTGGGCAAACTATTCTTTCCGCTGTTCAGCCTGAAACAATTTCTCACCGTTTAATGAATAAGGAAACGGCAATTATGGAAGCGGCTGATGAGGGGTAAAGGTATATGGGGAAAAAGGATGAGGGAATTCTGCTTGTCGTTTCCGGTCCGTCGGGAGCAGGGAAAGGCACTATTTGCAATGAAATCAGAAATATTTATCCTGAATTGAATTATTCCATTTCTATGACAACCAGAACGGCAAGAGTGGGGGAAGAAGAGGGGGTCAGCTACTTTTTCAGATCAAAGGAAGAGTTTGAAAGACTGATAAAAGAAGATGCCTTTTTGGAGTATGCATGTGTATACGGCAATTATTACGGAACACCAAAGAAAAGTGTTCTTGATCTAATTGAAAGAGGAAAATCAGTTTTGCTTGAAATTGATATCCAAGGTGCTATGCAGGTTAAGGAAAGATATCCTAAAGGTGTTTTTATTTATATAGTTCCACCATCCTTAAGGACGCTTTCAGCGCGTTTACACGGCAGAGGGACAGATTCGGAAGATACCATCCAAAAGCGTTTGGCTCAAATCACCGGTGAATTATCTATGGCGCATAAATATGATTACATAGTCGTAAATGATGTACTGAAGGATGCAGTTCATAAAACCTGCGCAATTATAGAGGCAGAAAGATGTAAACTATCCAGGAATCAGAATCAGATAGAAACAATTTTTCAGCAGTATATAAATAAGGAGGTTCCTTTAAAATGATGTGTTATCCAGCAATTGATGCTCTTGTGAAAAAAGTTGATACAAAATATACCCTTGTCACATTGGCTGCCCTGAGAGCGAGAGAATTAACGGATGGAGCTCCGGCATTACTTGATGATAAAGGGAAAAAAACGGTGACTGTGGCGCTTGAAGAGATATATCACGATAAGATTTCTTATTATGAAAATAAAAAATAAATTTACGGTGTAATTACTTGTTTCTTACTCACCTTACTGAAAGGATTTTTATGATGTTTATAAATAAGCATATTGTCGTAGGAGTTTGCGGCGGTATTGCGGCGTATAAAGCGGCCGGACTTGTAAGCCAGCTTAGGCAGCGCGGTGCAGATGTACATTGCATTATGACTGAACATGCAGCAAAATTGGTTACACCTATTACATTCGGAGAACTTTCAGGTAATGATGTTACTGTCGATATGTTTGCCAATATCAACAAATGGGATGTAGAGCATATTTCGCTTGCCCAATTAGCGGATGTTTTTGTTATTGCTCCTGCAACAGCTGATATCATTGGGAAAATAGCCAATGGAATTGCTGATGATATGCTTTCGACAACAATTATGGCGACAACTGCAAAGGTTATTTTTGTTCCGTCCATGAATACAAACATGTATGAGAATCCTATTGTCCAAGAGAATATTAAAAAGTTGCGCAAACTTGGCTATATATTTGTAGAACCTGAAAGCGGACACTTGGCATGTAATGCTTCCGGTAAAGGCCGGTTCCCTTCGCTGCAAAAAATTATTTTCTGGATTGAACGAATTTTATCGGGAAGGCAGTTGTTAAAGGGGAAGCGTGTAGTCATAAGCGCGGGTGGGACAAAAGAGAATATTGATCCGGTACGTTATATAGGAAATCGTTCCAGCGGACGGATGGGTTATGCTATCGCCAGGGCTGCTGCAATAGAAGCAGCTGATGTGGTTCTGGTAAGTTGTACGGAAGCACTGCCCGCGCCGGAAGATGTTAGAATGATTTATGTTCGGGATGCCCGTGAATTGGATAAGGCAATGAAGAGTCTCTATGAAGAAAGTGATATAGTCATTATGGCAGCGGCAGTTTCGGATTACAGACCGATTGCTGCGGCGAATCAAAAAATTAAAAAAGAAGAAAATGATGATCTTATGATTCACCTGTCGCTTAATCCGGATATTCTTTTTGATCTGGGGCAAAAAAAGACTCACCAGTTCCTTGTTGGTTTTGCAGCAGAAACGAATGATGTTATTGCCCATGGTCGAAACAAGGTGGAAAGGAAGAATTTAGATATGCTTATTGCCAATGATGTGGCGATGCCCGGCGCAGGATTTAATGTAACGACTAATATTGCCGCCATATTATATAAAGATGGTACATTACAGCAATATCCTAAAATGTCAAAGGAAGAATTAGGGAAAATCATCATAGAGAAAATTGCGGAAAAATGTAATTGATTATTTAATAAGAGAAGACATCCTGTTCTTGAGCTACGTAAATCGTAGAAGATACCTTTGTTGTAAACTCTATTGATTAATTTCAATGATATGATATAATAAATTTCATAATACTCATCGAGAGCAGCGGAGGGATTTGGCCCCATGATGCTGCAGCAACCATTCTATATGTGGAAAAGGTGCTAATTCCATCAGCATTTGCTGGCAGATGAGAGGAAGTCCTCCCTGCGCGGAGGAATTTTTATTTTTTTACATAATCGGAGGATAAAAATATGCCGAAAAAGGCTTTATTTACGTCAGAATCTGTTACAGAAGGGCATCCGGATAAAATAGCTGATCAGATTTCAGACGCCATATTGGATTCTATTCTTGAGCAGGATCCCAATGGGCGTGTTGCTTGTGAAACCATTGTCACAACCGGGCAGGTGCATGTGTTTGGCGAAATAACAACTGATGCCAAAGTGGATATTCCACGGGTGATTCGCAAAACGATTGGGGACATCGGGTATACTGATGCAAGTTATGGATTTGACAGTGAAACCTGTGCGATTCTCATTTCTCTGGATGAACAGTCTCCTGATATCGCAATGGGGGTGGATCGTTCTCTGGAATCAAAGGAAGCTAAAGCGGATTCTTATGATATCGGAGCCGGCGATCAGGGAATGATGTTCGGTTATGCATGCAATGAAACTCCTGAATTTTTACCTCTTCCTATTGCATTTGCACACAGACTTTCACGCCGTTTGGCAGAAGTCAGGAAAAATGGACAACTCGCATATCTCAGACCAGACGGGAAAACACAAGTAACCGTAGAATATATTGATGGGAAACCGGTGCGTATTGATACGATTGTTATTTCAACGCAACATGCGCCGGATATTACACAGAAAGCAATCAGAGAAGATATGATTGAGCATGTGATAAAAGCCGTCTTACCGGCCCAATTTATTGATGAAAATACAAAATACCTGATTAATCCGACAGGCCGCTTTGTTATTGGTGGGCCGCAGGGAGATGCGGGACTCACTGGACGGAAAATTATTGTTGATACTTACGGCGGAATGGCTCGCCATGGCGGCGGTGCCTTCTCCGGAAAAGATCCGACAAAAGTGGATCGCTCAGCAGCATATGCTGCGCGTTATGTGGCAAAGAATATCGTGGCAGCAGGTCTTGCGGATAAATGTGAAATTCAATTGGCTTATGCAATTGGTGTAGCACGTCCGGTATCTATTTTAGTCGATACATTCGGAACAGGGAAAATTGATGAAGAACAAATCGTAAATCTGGTTGAGGAAAATTTTGAACTTCGACCTGCCGGTATCATTGATATGCTTAATCTACGTCATCCGATTTATAGACAGACTGCAGCATATGGACATTTTGGAAGAGATGATATAGATTTACCGTGGGAGCATACAGACAAGGCGGAATCATTGAAAAGACAAGTTGGGATATAATTTTTGAGAAACTTCTTTGTGGTGACAGAATCGTTTTTTATCCAAAGAAGTTTTTTATTGTCGTGAAAAATATCCTGCCGCATTAAAATAAATAATGAATAAGGATAGCATTTTATGATAATATATAGACATCGTTTTATATCGATATAAAAGAGTTTCTTTAGGAGTTACGAAATAAGGAAAATGATCGATGATTGGTACAATTGCGGAGATATTAATTAATCGGCCTTCGAAACATTTAAACAAAACATTTTCTTATAAAATCCCGGATCATCTCAGTTATGTGGGTTCCGGCTGGCGGTGCATAGTACCGTTTGCCGGCAAGCAGGAAGAAGGAATTATTCTATCATGTCATGAAGAGGAATTCTCTCATATTTCTTACAAGTTGCTGGAAATTTATGATGCCATTGATTCAGTACCTTGGTTTACGGATGCAATGATTAAAACAGCAAAATGGATTTCACAATATTATATGTGCACATTGATAGATGCTCTTCGTCTTTTTTTTATTGATAAAAAAGGAATACGAACAGAGGTCTTATATGAGATTAATTGGAAGGAAATTCCGGAATGTGAGGATATATGGGGACTGATCGATATCTCTGTTGAAATCATTTCGAAAGAAGACGCGGTTTTAGTTTTGGGTAAAACTCGTTGTAACCGATATCTTGCGAAAGGATTTATAAAAGAAACAGAATTATTGCAAAAAGTCTATAAAGAACCATTGGAAGAATGGTTAGCCATTAATAACAAATCGGAATCGGAGTCAATGAAAAGAGGGGGAAGACAAAAAGCCTTATGGTCGCATCTGTGTCAAATCGGGCAAGATTCGATTTCAAACCTGATATCAGCGGGTTTTTCACGGGATGTTATTCGACGCTTTTGCAGGAATGGCAATGGACATCTATTTTATCGAGGGAAGAAAACGTTTTCGCTTGTGGAAAACACAAGGAGCGACAACCCACGCAAACTAACGGCGGAACAAAAATATGCGGTAGAATATATAATCGGTGCTGTTAATGAGGAAAGATACAAGGGTATACTCCTTTATGGTGTAACAGGAAGTGGGAAGACGGAAGTTTATCTCCGCGCGGCTGAGAGTGCGATTGCAGCAGGGGGAACAGTGCTGCTCGAAGTACCTGAGATTGCTTTGACGAACCAGATGGTTTCTTATTTTGCCGATTACTTTGGCGATAAAGTGGTTTTTATGCACAGTAATTTAAGTAAAGGTGAGCGGTATAATAATCGTCAAAGAATTGCAAATGAAGAAAGTTCTATTATTATTGGTTCCCGTTCTGCCCTTTTCATGCCGTTTAAGAATCTGAAACTTATTATTGTTGATGAGGAATATGATTCATCTTATAAACAAACGGAGACTCCCCGCTATAATGGCAGAGATGTGGCAAAGGTAATGGCTGTTATTTATAATTGCCCTATTGTTCTTGGGGCGGCTACGCCTTCTGTTACTACTTTTTTTGCGGCTAAAAATAAGAAGATTGAATTGCTGGAAATGCGGCAACGTGTTCATAGAACACCACTGCCTCAAATATATGTTTATGATATGCGGAGCGAAGCAGATATAGGGCACGCGACCAACTTATCAAGACCGATGATTGATCTTTTGAGAGATACGGTTCAAAAGAATCATAAGGCGATTCTGCTGCTGAATCGAAGAGGCTTTGCACCGACTTTGATGTGTAAACATTGCGGATATGTATTCAAATGCACCCATTGTGATGTTCCGCTTGTCTATCATAAAGATAAACATCGATTAAACTGCCATTATTGTGAGAGTACATTTCCTTTGCCCAGGCAGTGTCCTGTGTGCAGTTCTCAAGATATATTATATTTAGGATGGGGAACACAGCGGATTGAAGAGGATTTGAAAAAATTACTTCCGGAAGCGAAATGTTGCCGCTTTGATGTAGATAGTACTGCCAGGAAGTATAGCGCTGCAAAAATATTATCCAATTTTCGAGATGGAAAATTGGACATCTTATTCGGCACACAGATGGTAGCCAAGGGACATGATATACCGGGCGTGCAGTCTGTAGGGATCCTTTCTGTGGATAGCACCTTGAATATGCCTACTTATCTTGCAGCAGAACAGACTTTTAATCTGATTACACAATGTGCGGGGCGGGCAGGCAGGAATTTGGAACAGGGACGAGTCATTCTTCAAACATATAATACAGAACACTATGTTATATTAACTGCTGCAAAACAGGACTATGATGCTTTTTATCAGCAGGAATTGGAATATCGAAGAACTCTCCATTATCCGCCGTTTACCAGGCTGATGAAAATCACCTGTTTTAATAAAAAAGAGAGTATCGCCAGAAATCATGCAGAAAAGATTTATCGTTATATTCGGGAAATGCTGCCTGGCATACCGGATTATATTTCTGTAACACCGCCTTATGATGAACCTGTCAAAAAGGTAAGAAATATATATAATGTTTCCTTGCTTATAAAAGGAAAAACACTAAGGCGTTTGAAGCTTTCCATGCAGAATTCTAAGATACTTCAGGAAAATGATATAATTATAGATGTAGATCCCCTATAATATTTTAGTGAAAGTGAAGGGAAATGAATTGAGTAAAATAATTACTGCAGGCGATCCGATTTTGAAGTCTGTTGCAATGCCTGTTACCGCATTTGATAAGAAACTGAAGTTCTTAGTTAATGAAATGAAAAAGACAATGTATGAATCTAACGGAGTAGGATTGGCAGCACCGCAAATTGCTGTTTCAAAACGTGTTTTTGTTGCTGATGATGGAGAATCCGGATTTGAAGCTTATATTAATCCGAGATGGACTCCTAACGGAGATGAGAAAGTAACTGATACGGAAGGTTGTTTGTCTGTTCCAAATTGGTATGGAGAAGTAGAACGTTATGCTAATGTGACTGTAAAATATCAGGATATTCATGGGAAAAGAAAGCAAAAGAAAGCAACGGGACTTCTGGCACGTTGTATACAACATGAAACAGATCATCTGAATGGGATTCTTTTTATCGAAAAGGCAAACTCGTTGCATAAAGGAGCGTCTGATGAGTAATCCATATCGGATTATATTTATGGGAACACCTGATTTTGCGGCTGTGCAATTAAAAACACTGTGTGAAAATGGATATAGACCTATTGCTGTTTATACTCAGCCTGACAAAATAAATGGAAGAGGGAACAGGATAACTTTTTCTGATGTAAAAAAATTAGCAATGGAAGAGAATATCCCGGTATACCAACCGACGACTTTTAAAAGTGAAGATACTATTCGGGAATTGGCTGCATTAAAGCCAGATCTTATTATTGTAGTGGCTTATGGAAAAATTCTTCCGGTCGCAGTTATAGATGCCGCCGTTTATGGAGCGATTAATATTCACGCCTCTCTTTTGCCGGAGTATAGAGGCTCTGCCCCTATACAAAGGGCTATTATAGACCGTAAAAGTGAGACTGGTATCAGTATCATGAAACTTGATGCCGGGATGGATACAGGCGATATCATTCGTATGGCTCCATTGAAAATCCTGCCGCATATGACAGCGGGTGAATTATTTGAATCACTTTCCGTGTTGGGGGCGAAAGAGCTTCTCTATGTCTTGAAGAATCTACCTGAAAGTATGGCTGGTGCGAAACCGCAAGATCATGCTAAAGCGACTTATGCGGAAAAAGTTACAAAAGAGATGGGGCATATTGATTGGGAGCAAGAGGCATCGGTTATTGATGCCCTTATTCGAGGAATGTATCCTTCCCCGGGGACATACACCTATTTTCATGGCAAACGGATAAAAATCCATGCTGCTTTTTATGAGAACAGCGATACCGCTGCGATCCACAAGGGAACTGTTGTTTCTTTAAAAGATGGGAATATAGGTGTTGCTGCGACGCATGGAATCATATACTTAACAATGGTTCAACCGGAGAATCATAAGCGAATGAAAACGATTGATTTTATCAATGGATATCAGGTAAAAACCAATGATTGCTTCGAGTACTGAAAAAATAAAATCAGCGAGAACATTGGCATTTGAGGCACTTTATGAAATCTTTGAAAAAAATGCTTACGCTAATTTAACGATTCAGAGTATTTTGCGGTGGTGCCCTTTAAAAAAGGAAGAACGACATTTATTGACGGAACTTATTTATGGGGTTTGTCGTAAATATAATTATTGCCTTTGGCTGATCAGTTTGATAAGTGACCGGCCGATGTTTAAAATTCATCCTGCAGTACGTATTCTTTTAGCCATTGGGATATATCAGATTGTCTTTTTAGATCGTATCCCTGAGTCTGCAGCTGTCAACGAAACAGTAAAAATTGCAAAAAAAGTAACTCATATCGGAAATGTAAAATTTATTAATGGAGTTCTCCGAAATTTTCTTCGCCGAAGGGAATCACTTACGTTGCCGGATAGAACTTCCAACCGTGTCTTTTATGAATCTTTAATCTATAACCAACCTGAATGGCTGATTCGATTTTTTGAAAAAGAATACGGTATGGGACAATCTGAAAAGATTCTGAAAGCCTTCAATACTATTTCGGACACATGCATTAGAGTAAATACGCTTAAAATAGAAACGGATGATATCAAAAAACAGTTAAAATTAAGAAATATAAGTGTAGGAGATATTTCTTATATGCCGGAAGCACTGGCAATAAAAGCGGGGACGGATATTCTGTTTTCAGAGTTTCTGCAGACAGGACTTATATATATACAGACGGCATCTTCCATGATTCCTGCCAAAGTACTTGGACCGGATGCAGGAGACCATGTTCTTGATATGTGTGCGGCGCCAGGAAGTAAAACAACGCATATAGCAGCGTTGATGGGAAATAGAGGCAGTATTGACGCTTGGGATGTTTATCCGCATAAAGTCAAATTGATAAAAGACAATGCAAAACGTTTGGGAATATCTATTATCCATACAGAGGTAAGAGATTCCGTCAAACCGTTACCATTCCTGTATGAAACTTATGATAAGGTCCTTTTAGATGCGCCTTGTTCAGGATTAGGGGTCTTAGGACATAAGGTGGAACTTCGGTGGAGAAGAAAGGAAAGTGACTTATCCGTATTTCCACCATTACAAAAACAATTAATTGAGCAGGCGGCTAAATATACAAAAACAGGCGGTGTATTGGTTTATAGTACTTGCACACTTAATCCTGATGAGAACGAACATATTATTAATGAATTTCTTTCTTTACATTCGGAGTTTGCGCCGGAAGAATTTAACTTTCCCGTTTTGGGAAAATCTTTAAATGGGATGATGACCCTTTATCCTGATTTAGTCAGAAGTGATGGTTTTTTTGTGGCAAAATTAAGAAAGGTATCTCATGAAGCGTAATATATGGGGACTAAATTTGCAGGAGCTAGAAACATGGGTTGTGGAAAACGGGTTTCCCCGTTTCAGAGCAAAGCAATTACGAGATTACCTATACAAAAGGCATATATTCGATTTTGATGAAATGACTCAGTTTTCGCAGAAAATGCGAGACTGGTTAAAAGAGAACGGACAGATTGATAAGCCGGTCATTATAAGCCGGGCTCAATCCGATGATGAAAAGACTATAAAATTACTTCTTAAATTAAAAGATGGCTCCTTGGTTGAGACCGTTTGTATGTGTCACCATTATGGAAATTCTATTTGCGTCTCCACCCAGGTCGGCTGTGCAATGGGATGTATATTTTGCGCTTCCACAAGAAAAGGGTTGGAAAGAAATTTAACGGCAGGAGAAATTCTTGCACAGATGTATGCATTTAAAGAACTTTACGATATACCGTTCCATTCCATCGTTCTGATGGGAGCAGGAGAACCGCTTACTAATTATGAAGAGGTTTTGCATTTTATCCATCTTGCGAATGATCCTGAACTATTGAATATCAGTTATCGTAATATAACTATTTCTACATGCGGGATCGTACCTCAAATTTATCGATTAGCTGATGAAAATATCCCTATTACCCTTGCTATTTCTTTGCATGCGCCGAATGATCGGATTCGTAATGTTTTGGTTCCTATAAGTAAAAATTTTAGAATTAAAGATGTAGTGAGTGCGGCAGAATATTACTTTAAGAAAACAAAGAGAAGGGTCACTTTTGAATATATTCTTATCAAGGATATGAATGCAAGTGTGGAAAACGCAAAAGAACTTTGCCGCTTAATAGGTAAAATGCCGTGCCATATTAATTTAATCCCTATCAACGGTATAGAGCATATTAAATTGTATCCGCCAGAATGGAAAGAAATCAAACGATTTCAGGATATTTTGCTGAAAAAAGGAAAGGAAACGACTGTGCGCAAACAAATGGGGGATGAAATACAAGCGGCTTGCGGACAGTTAAAACGGAGATATTTAAACAGTGTCACTTAGTATCCGTAAAGGCTTTTGTTGACTGTGTTTTTTCAACATGCTACTATGAATTGTAAATAGCATTTATTGTATTTGAGTTATAGAAAGAATCTGGCATCTATGTTTATTGCATACGGCGATTCCCGTGTCGGACTGATTCGCAAAGTAAATGAAGACAGTATTTCGGATTGTTCCGGTCCCGTTTTTATCTTAGCGGATGGCATGGGAGGCTACGTAGGTGGTCAAGTGGCCAGTAGGCTTGCTGTTGAAAGTGGAACCGGCTTCTTGAAGAATGTACCTTTGGAAAAAATTTCAGAAGGACTCTTGAAGGAGTCTATTTTGCATGCAAATCAAGTTGTTCTGACCGAAAAAATGAAGAAACCTGAACTTGATGGTATGGGAACAACCATGATTACAGTAGGTATCAATGATAATGTGCTGAGTTGGGCACATGTCGGAGATAGCCGGTTATATATTTATCATAAAGAAATTCTCCAGCAAGTGACAACAGACCATTCTTTTGTTATGGAACTTCTAAGAAAAGGCAAGATTACCGAGGATGAAATGCATGAACATCCACGGAAGAATGAAATTACCCGTGCTGTGGGAATCAAGAAGGCATTAGAAGTGGATACAGGTACAATCCGGTTAAAAAATAATACATTAATACTGCTTTGTACTGACGGATTGACAGGGATGGTGGATGATACACATATCGCAAAAATTCTGTCGGAATATAGAAATTTTACCAAAGAAGATTTAATGAATTGCGGAGAACATTTATTCAATGCCGCTTATAATGCAGGTGCGGCAGATAATGTATCTCTTATATTAATTGACTACTGGGGTAGAAAAGGCGGAGAAGGCTAATGGTTGGTAAAACACTTGACAATCGCTATAAATTGGAAAAGAAAATAGGCTCGGGGGGCATGGCAGATGTCTATATGGCTACCGATTTATTACTTGATAGGGTAGTTGCTGTAAAAGTGCTTCATAGCAGTTTTGCAGAAGACAATGATTTCATTGTACGTTTTCGACATGAAGCGCAGTCTGCAGGGAAACTTACACATCCTAATATTGTGGGGATATATGATGTTGGGGATGATCAGGGAGTACATTATATTGTTATGGAGTATGTCGAAGGGGTGACCCTTAAACAATATATTCAAGATCACAGCAGTATATCTGTCGATATGGCTGTACGTATTGCTGTTGAAATCGGCAGCGCACTTGAAGCAGCCCATGAGAATGGTATTGTCCATTGCGACATTAAGCCGCATAACATTCTTCTGACTGAAACCGGTAAGGTGAAAGTGACTGACTTTGGCATCGCACGAGCAATCAATTCTGCAACAGTAATTGATAAAAAATCTATTTTGGGATCTGTTCATTATTTATCACCAGAACAAGCGGCTGGGGATAAAGTTACAGAGAAAACAGATATTTACTCTTTAGGTGTTGTGCTCTATGAAATGCTTACACACCATTTACCATTTGAAGGTGAAACAGCAGTCAGTATTGCACTGCAGCATATGCGCGGAGAAGTACCACGGCCAACTAAATTTAATCCTGCCATTACGCCCATGCTGGAAGAATGCGTTTTGACCGCGTTGCAGAAAGATCCTGATAAGAGATACAATTCTGTTTCTGATTTTATTTCTGAGTTAAAAATGGCGCAGGGATTTACTACATCCATTTATAAACCTGCACAGCCCGAGTTTGCTGCGATGACGAAACCAATTGCACAAAAAACAGAAAAAATTGCACGAACAAAGACGGAAGGTAAGCTTTCTCATCTGATTACAAATTTCCCTCAAAAGTATATTTGGATCGCAATGGTGCTTTTATTTATTTCCTGTTTTTTGTGGGCATTTTTTAGCTTTGGAAATTTTTGGAGTACCTCAAATGTAACGGTACCAATGCTTGTCGGAGAGCCTGTGGAAGTGGCACAAAAGACACTGAAGGAAATGAATCTTAAGTTTTCCATTGATGAAATTGCCAGTGATGATATTCCGGCCGGACAGGTAATATCCCAAACACCGGTTGGCGGAGCAAGTGTAAAAGAACAGAGGATCATTCATCTGACAGTCAGCAAAGGTGGAGCTGTTATTTTGGTTCCTGATTTAAAAGGGCTTACTTTAGATCAGGCAAAAGAACGGTTAGGAAAACTGGATCTTGCTTTAGGGGCTGTTGAAAATGGTAGCGACCAATCCCAGCCGGCCGAAATCATTATCTCTCAGAGCCCGCAGTCTTTCTCGAAAGTGGCAAAAGGAACACTTGTCAATATTGTTATTAACTTGCGCCAACCGGTAAATGTTCCTAATTTGGTAGGTATGACATTGGCAGATGCAAAAAATGCATTGGATTCCGTACATCTTACATTAGGAACTATTTCATCTTCTGACGGGGTTGCTGCAGATGATTCTGCTGTTGTTTTGGCGCAAAATCCCACCGGTGGCGTATCTACGAATGAATCTTCCGTAAATCTTACTATCGGGAAAAAAGAAAAAACGCAGAAAAAAACAGGGAGCGTTAATATTACTATTCCTAAAAACGGCAATTCACGCCATGTGGTTATCTATATAATTGATGATAATGGTAAATCAGTCTCCTATGATCAGCAGGTTAAACCGGGAAGTACAGTTAATCAATCTGTATCAGGGATAGGGAATGTTAAGGTTCAGGTACTTATTGATGGAAATATAGTCCAAGATCGGGAGCTATAAATTTATGGAAGGGACTGTCCTGAAAGATCAAAACGGATATTTTACCATATTGGGAAATAATCAGGTACTGACTTGCTGCCGTTCACGCGGAGCATTGAAGAAAAAGACCGATGTATTAGTGGGCGATCATGTAGAATATGAAGCCAATAAAGGGTTCGAGGGAGTCATTACAAAAGTTTATAAACGAAAGAATCAGTTATATCGGCCGCCGGTTTCAAATGTAGATGAACTCGTACTGGTGTCATCCATTTGTACACCGGATCTTAATCGCGGTCTTCTTGATAAAATGATATTACTTGCGGAAAATGCGAATATGTCTCCTGTGATTTGCATCAATAAGTGCGATTTGGATGAAGTTTCTGCCAAAAGAGTATGTGAAGAATATGAAAAAGCGGGATATCCCTGTGTTTATACATCTACATATACTCAAGATGGCCTTGACGATTTAAAAAAACTTTTGCGAGGTCGTATCATCGTATTTTCCGGACCGTCTGGAGTTGGAAAGTCCAGTATTCTAAATTATTTTTTAGGGCGGTCATACTTTACCTCCGGTGCGGTCAGCGCTTATACAGGAAAGGGGCGGGCAACAACCCGGCATGCAGAATTAGTGCCATTTAAGACGGGAGTATTTCTTATGGACACCCCAGGATATACGCTTCTAGATATAGATTTACTGGATATTGATGAATTAGGTTTTTTATTTAAAGACTTTCGTCCTTACTTAGGGAAATGTTATTTTAATAATTGCCGGCACATTTCCGAGCCGAAGTGTGCTATCCGGAAGGCTATAGAAGACGGGGTTGTTCAAAAAAGAAGATATGAGTCCTATTTACAAATATTTCAGAAATTGAAGTATTCCAAAAAGTATTGATTTGATTTTGCCAGGAGAAAAAATTATGAAGATTGCTCCCTCGGTCCTCGCCGCAGATTTTTCCAATTTAGAATGTGAGTTGAAAGATATTGAAACGGGTGGTGCTGATTTAGTTCATCTTGATGTCATGGACGGTACCTTTGTACCCAATATTTCTTTTGGTCCACCGGTCATTCAGTCACTTAGAAAAGTCACGTTGCTGCCATTTGATGTTCATTTAATGACATATCATCCTGAATATTATTTTGATTCACTTGGAAAAATTGGTGTTGATATGATTTCCTTTCATCAGGAGGCGGTGATTCATGTGGATCGTACTATTCACGATATAAAGTCTCGTGGAATTAAAGCGGGTATTGCGCTTAATCCTGGCACATCACTGTCTGCTTTGGAACTTGTATTGCCTCTTTTAGATTTTGTACTTATTATGTCCGTTAATCCGGGATTCGGCGGTCAGAAGTTCATTTCCTATACTTTAGATAAAATAAAAGTATTAAAAAAGATGATGAAGAATTTAAATCTTCAAATTCCCATCGAAGTGGATGGAGGAGTTTCTTCTGCTAATGCTGTTTTGCTTAAAGACGTAGGCGCAGATATTCTTGTAGCCGGTTCCTCCGTGTTTGGCGCGGCTGATAGAAAAAAAGCGATTGATGTACTGCGTTCGTAGGGTTTTCTTTCCGTATTTTATCCGCATAGTCTGTTTTTATAGGCTGTGCGCTTTTTGTTCTCATTGATTTTGTTGTAAAATAAACATATGATGCAAAGATTTGATATCTAAATTTGTTCAAATATTCAAGATGTCCGGAGAGAAAATTGATTAAAATTAATACAATTCAACATTATTTAAGCATGTCAGGAATTCGTATAACTGTTTCTGATGTTTCTTCTGCTGCTGCAAAGGTACAGGAGTTACATCATCTGCCTGCTTTAACAGCAGTGATTATGGGGAAAATTCTGGCCGGTACATCTGTACTTGCGACGGATTTTAAGAATCATGAAGGAATCAGTATTCTTTGGCAAACAAATTCTATTTTGGGATCTATTCATGCTGATGCCTATGAAGGGTATTTTATACGTGGTTATGTGGACACTGCTGATGATAATCTTCCGGTGACATCACATAATGAAAAGCTCCTCATCAGTGATAAAGCACAACTTACCGTTACAAGATATTCCTTAGTACGGACTCCTTATAGTAGCCGTATAAATTTATCTTTTGGTAATATTTCTGAATGCCTTGGACAATATTTAAAACAGTCTGACCAAATAAAATCTTTCATTTTTGTTACAGCAGCTGTATCACCGGAGAAAAAAATAACGCGTGCCGCCGGTATTTTTGCCCAGCTGCTGCCGGAAGGGAATAAGAAAAAATTCACTCAATACTTCAGAAATAGAAACCATTTATTTTCCAAGGAAGGATTATTCCAGGGGCACGAATTGGAAACACTTATAAAAGAAGGCGGGTTTTCAGTAATTAAAGAGGCACCGGTCGCATTTTGCTGTACGTGTTCGGAAGAACGGATAAAAACGGCGCTTGTGGCATTGCCGAAATCTGAAAGAGTTTCTTTGCTGAAAGACGAATATATTGAAATTTCATGTCATTATTGTGGTAAGATCCGAAAAATATCAAGAGAGACGCTTCAACATTGGTTTCAGAAGGAAGGAAGTATAACGCAATGAATAAACTGGCATTTATTGGTGGTACCGGCGTGTATGATGCCGGGATATTATCCGATATTCGTTCTGAAATAATAAATACCCCTTTTGGACAAGCGGCTTGTCAAATTGGGTATTTTAAGGGGAAAGAAATCGTATTTTTAGCCCGGCATGGTACAGGGCATACTATTCCTCCGCATAAAATAAATTATCGTGCAAATATATACGCGTTAAAAATGTTAGAAGTTTCTTCCATAGTTTCAACTACTGCGGTAGGCTCTTTAAACCCGGAATATAAACCGGGCGAACTTGTACTGATTGATCAGTTCTTAGATATGACGAAATCAAGGAATGGAACTTTCTTTGATGGAGAATTCCGTGGTGTTGCTCATATTGATATGACAAATCCTTACTGTCAAACCTTAAGGAATGTGATTATTCAAGCTGGAATGAAAAATGAAATTACTATTCATCCTAATGGTACATATATATGTACGGAAGGACCACGATTTGAGACTCCGGCGGAAATAAAGACATTTAGGCTTTGGGGAGCAGATGTGGTAGGAATGACCAATGTACCGGAGTGCCAATTGGCAAGAGAAGCGGAAATGTGCTATGCGACTATTTCAATGGTTACCAATTTTGCGGCGGGAATTTCACCGACGATACTTACTCATAAAGAGGTCGTTGAGTGCATGGATCGGAATATCGAAAGCTTTCGTAAAATTACGATGATGATTTGCGAATCTTTTGATACAACGCTTGATTGCGAGTGCCGTCATGCAGGTAAGGATTTCGGGGGATTCTGCTTATGATAATACATTCCTTGGAATGGAAAGATAATAAACTGTATTTGCTTGATCAAACACGTTTGCCTGGAACATATGTATATCTGGAATATAGTGATTACCTAAAGGTGGCTGATGCCATAAAAAATCTTGTCATAAGGGGAGCTCCCGCTATTGGTATAGCCGCTGCTTATGGAATGCTGCTGGCTTATCAGAATTTATCAAGAGATTGTCAAGATGTCGCCACAATTGAAAAGCGATTTTTATATGCTGCCGACACAATGAAAATGGCGAGACCTACAGCAGTTAACCTATTTTGGGCAGTTGATGAAATGATTAAAGTTTTTAAAAACACAAAACTGGAAAATATTTATGGAGCGCTGCTAAGAAAAGCAAATGAAATAGAAAGGCAGGATAAAGAAATATGCAGCCGAATTGCTGATCAGGGCGCAGATATTTTTAAGGGTAAAAAGCATTTGAAAATACTGACGCATTGTAATGCTGGAGCATTGGCGACCGCAGGAATCGGAACTGCTTTGGGTGTAATCACACGTCTGCATCAGCATGGTCAACTATCTTGTGTCTATGTCGATGAAACAAGACCACTGCTTCAAGGGGCAAGGCTGACAGCATCCGAGTTGGTAAGTAATCAGATTCCTGCCTGCCTTATATCAGATGGTATGGCAGCTGATGTGATGAAGCGAAAAGAAGTTGATGCCGTAATCGTAGGGGCGGATCGAATTGCAGGTAATGGAGATACCGCTAATAAGATAGGAACATATGGACTTGCCGTACTAAGCAAGTATCATCAGATTCCATTTTATGTAGCAGCACCATTTTCTACATTTGATTTTTCCATCTCTTCCGGTAAGGATATACCGATTGAAGAACGAAATCCTGATGAAGTCCGTATGGTTCAGGGGATTTATATCGCACCTAAAAATATTCCTGTTTATAATCCCTCATTTGATATAACACCCAATGAACTGATTACAGGAATTATCACTGAAAAAGGAGTATTAAAGAAGCCTTATTATATATCCATAAAACAATTTGAAAGGAGTTTAAAACATGAATGATTCTATGATTCGAGACATATCTTTGGCCGAAGAAGGACTTCAACGGATTCGCTGGGTGGAAAAATTTATGCCGGCATTGAATGCACTAAAAAGAGATTTTATAAATAATCAGGCATTAAAAGGAAAGACCATTGTAATGTCCATTCACTTGGAGGCCAAAACGGCATATTTGGCACTTACGCTGCAGTCTGCGGGCGCGGATGTCATCGTGACCGGAAGTAATCCATTATCTACACAAGATCCGATTGCTGCAGGTCTCGTAAATCAGGGTATAACTGTTTACGCATGGCATGGGTGTACTGACGAGGAATATACCATGTTCCTGAATAAGGCGCTAGATCATATGCCGCATATTATCATTGATGACGGTGGGGATCTGGTTCATTTACTTCATTCAGACAGAACAGACGCAAAAAAGAATCTGATTGGCGGAGCTGAGGAAACAACGACCGGCGTATATCGCTTAAAGGCATTGGAAAAAGAAAATAAATTGGCATTCCCTATGATAGCAGTCAATGATTCTTATTGTAAGTATTTATTTGATAATAGATATGGGACAGGACAATCTGTATGGGACGGGGTGATTCGCAGTACCAATTTAACAGTAACAGGAAAAACCGTTGTTGTAGCGGGGTATGGATGGTGTGGAAAGGGCGTTTCTATGCGTGCTAAAGGGTTGGGCGCCCATGTTATTGTTACAGAAGTAGATCCAATTAAAGCAATTGAAGCAGTTTTTGACGGCTTTGAGGTAATGCCTATGAAAAAGGCAGCAAGATATGGAGATATTTTTTTAACAGTTACCGGTGACATAGACATTATTACGGAAAAACATTTTATGGAAATGAAAGATGGTGCAATTTGTGCGAATGCCGGACATTTTGATTGCGAGGTCAGCCGAAAGGATTTAGAGCGTATTTCTGACTCTCATTATGAAGCAAGAAAAAATATCGAGGCATATATTCTTCCTAACGGGAATACCATTTATTTAATGGCTGAAGGGCGATTGGTTAATCTGGCAGCAGGGGACGGTCATCCTGCGGAAATTATGGATTTATCTTTTGCTATGCAGGCATTGGCTGTTTCATACCTTTGTGAACATGAAAAAGAACTGCGGCCCCAATTATACCTACTCCCGAGAGAATTAGATGAAAAAGTAGCAGAAATCAAATTGAAATCTATGGGATATGAGATTGATACTTTATCTGATAAACAAAAGGAATACCTGGGATTAGACTGAGGGGGGCTATATGTCTATTTTATTAAAAGATGTCGCATTATATCAAAATGGAGAAATCCATGAACATAGTAATATTGTAGTCGATGGAAAATTGATTAGGGAATTTCCCAAGCATCCCCGAAATGAGGATTATGACGAAGTCATTGATGGCCAAAATATGCTTGCCTTACCGGGACTTGTAAATACGCATACCCATGTAGCAATGACCTTATTCCGAAGTTATGCTGACGATCTGGCACTGATGGATTGGCTGCAAAATAAAATATGGCCGGTAGAGGAACACTTAAATGATGATATTGTTTATTGGGGAAGTATGCTTGCATTTGCAGAAATGATTCGCGGCGGTACAACATCATTCTGTGATATGTATATGTTTATGAATGCCTGTGGAGAAGCTGCTGAGAAAGCGGGAATGCGTGGGAATCTCGCAAGAGGGCTTGCCGGTGTCAGTCCTAACGCTTCCTCAGCTCTACAGGAGAACATAGAACTTTTTAAGAAATGGGATGGAGCGGGTGATGGACGATTTAAGGTGATGCTTGGCCCACACGCGCCATATACCTGTCCACCGGAGTATATAAAGAAAGTTAGAGATATAGCTGAAAAATATAACATTCCAATCCATATACATCTTTGTGAGACAAAAGGGGAAGTTGATAATTGCCTGAAAGAATATGGATTAACACCAATTGCTTTGATGGATAATCTTGGGCTTTTTGAACAGCCTACATTGGCAGCACATTGTGTACATGTTAACGATAATGATATAAAGATCATGGCTCAAAAACATGTCTGTGTCGCACATAATCCGGGGAGTAATTTAAAATTGGCATCTGGTATTGCACCAGTTATAAAGATGAGAAATTCTGGAATTACTGTCGGTCTTGGGACGGATAGTGCGGCCAGTAACAATAAATTGGATATGTTTGCGGAAATGCGCTTGGCTGCGCTTATCCATAAAGCAAATAATTATGATCCCTTTGCGGTTACTGCAAAGGAAGCTATTGATATGGGGACCATAGAAGGTGCTAAGTGTCTTGGATATGATAATTTAGGTAAATTAGAACCGGGATATCTTGCAGATATTATTTTAATAGATCAAAGCGGTTTTCATTGGCATCCACGGTTTGACAGTATATCTTTGGCTACATATGCTGGAAATTCTATGGATGTAGATACTGTAATGATTAATGGAAATCTTGTTATGCGGAACAAAGAGCTTCTTACAATTGATACTGAACGAGTTTTTGCTGAAGTATCTCGTGTTACAAAAGAATTGTATTCTTTTACGTAACCATAATTAAATATAAAGAGAATATATTGGATCTGATGGAAACGGGTATATTTTCTCTTTACGCAACATTACTTCCGATAACATTAAATTATCGGAAGTAATGTTGTAGTTAATTTTAAAGAGGTATTGCCACGGCTATATTATTTTGATATATGGAGGAATGTAAGTGCCTGAAAAACATTTTTATTTACGGAATATCATCCAGACAAAAGATAATTTAAGACTGTCTGATAAAAGTAAAGAAACACTCTCCGAAACAAAAGCGGTAAATACCGTTGATGCTTATGAATCAGACTGGAATGATTTTTGTGACTGGTGTAAATATCATAAGGTATCGGCCTTCCCTGCCACCGTAGAAACGATTGTAAATTATATTAATGATTTAGCTGATTATGCAAAAATTTCTACAATCAGACGTCGCATAAGCGCTATTTCAGAAAATTATAATGCAGCCGGATTTTCTGAACAAAATCCCTGTCGAGTCTGGATTGTCAGGGAAACAATGATTGGTCTTACACGGACGAAGGGTGCTATGCAAAAGGGTAAGACTCCTATTTACTGGGAAGAATTGGAGCAAATGATTTCTTACATAGATACTGACAGCCTGTCAGGAATAAGGGATAAGGCGATTCTCCTCCTAGGTTTCCTGGGGGCGTTTAGAAGAAGTGAACTTTCCGGCTTGGATTTTGAAGACATCACCAGATATCCACAGGGAATTATTGTAACCTTAAAACATTCTAAAACCGATCAGGAACAAGTCGGGCAACAGGTCGGTATCCCCTACTTAAAGAATCCTGATATGTGCGCTATTGTTGCTCTTAATAAATGGATTCAAGAGGCTCAAATTACTTCTGGGCCATTATTCAGAAGAATCCTGAAAAACGGAAGGCTTTCATCCCACAGGTTAAGTGATAAAAGTATCAATTTGCTTGTAAAGAAATATATCGAGCTTATCGGCCTGCCTGTTGAATTATATGGTGCTCATAGTTTAAGACACGGTTTTGCAACTTATGCAGCACTTCACGGTGTAGAAGAACGTTTAATTATGAAACAGACACGTCATCGTTCTGTTGAAATGGTACGGCACTATATTAATGAAGCTGATTTATTTACAAATAACCCGATTACAATGATATTTCAGAAGAACGATAAAGGATGAGACTTCTTATTTCAAAAGAATAAAGAACGTATGTTCATATGACAGCACAAAATGTCAAAAGAACATGCGTTCTTAGCTTTCCATATATAATTACTTGGATATCATTGGCAAACGTATTGTTTGACCGGGAACTAAGTTACCTGAATTTTTTATAGCATTTAAACGTTTAACTGTATATATGTATTCTCTGATATCCATGCGGTTATCGGTTTCCTTTGCCGCTATATCCCATAAGGTATCATTCTCTTTAATAATAATTTCTTTATAGACATAATTGTCCGATAGAACTGATGCATTGACTCCCCAACCGCATAATAAGACTGCTGTGATAAATAAAAATAAAATTTTACCCATAATCATTTTCCCCTTTGCTCTCAAAACAGAACATATTTTTGCAGAACATATTTTCTGTATAAATAATATAACAGAATAAATGTTTGGTCAATAGGGAATCTATATTCGATTTGTTATTAGCCCCGACTTTTCCTCCACAACGCAACAAGGGTGAACTTTTGTTTGATTTATTAATTTTATTACGTTATAATTAAATTAATTATTATAGAATTACCTGATATTAAAATGAAAGGTGAAAGGAGTATCCAATCTTGGGCAAGAAATTAGGTCTCCAAAGAGAATTAACAACTCGAGAACGAAGCATACTGGATTATATTCGCAAAAAGACATGGGAAGATGGATTTCCCCCCACGGTTCGTGAAATTTGTACAGCAGTTGGCTTGCGTTCTACATCCACCGTCCATGGATATTTGTCACGTCTTTCTGATTTAGGTATGATCAAAAAAGATCCATCCAGTTCACGTGCTATTGAAGTAATCAATGATCAGGCCTGGCATAGAAAGAAAATGCTTCCCATGCCTATGGTCGGTGCAGTTCGTGCCGGTGATCCCGTTTTCGCAGATGAACAAATTGAGGCCGTTTTTCCATTGCCTGCAGAATTGGTTGGCAGTGATACTAATTGTTTTATGCTTGTTGTCCGCGGAGACAGTATGATTAACGCTGGTATTCAAGAAGGTGATTATTTGATTGTTGCCGAACAGGAAACTGCTCGTAATGGTGATATCGTAGTGGCATTAGTCGGTAATGATGACGCAACGGTTAAACGTTTTTTCCGCGAAGCTGATCATATTCGTTTACAACCGGAAAATGATGATTATGAACCGATTATTTCGCGAGATGTAAAGATTCGAGGGAAAGTTATTGGTTTATACAGGCATTATTGATTGCCACCTGTTTATAACCAAAAAAGAGATGTATCTGCGGATTGTTGCAGGTACATCTTTTTTTGTCATCTTTTTAATCGAATTTTACCTTCAGTCATTATGATTTGATTAGTTTTCAGAAGATGTCCTACTGCTCTTTTGAATGCAGACTTACTCATCCTCAAATTGAGTTTTATAAGTTTAGAATCGCTTTTATCTGTATATGGCGATAGTCCATTATGTTGATTCATACAATCAATCAATACTGCCATATCGTGATTCATTTCCCTTTCTTTCGTTTGGCGGAGAGAAATGTTGACATGTCCGTCTTCACGAATAAAGGTAATTCTTCCGATGAGCTCCTGGCCTAATTTGATAACTGTATTTATGTTACTGTTATGTAAGAATCCTATCCACCGTTCTCTTGTTATAATAAAGATTCCCTGTCGGGTTATGTTATAGACAGTTCCGGTTATTTTATCACCCACGTTGAGTTCCTTGCAAGGACGTGCCAAACGTCTGATATCTTCTTCAACATGTGTTGTTACAGCAAGACGTCCCGTTTTATCTTCATACAGTTTTATCCAAATTTTCTGCCCTTTTTGAACTGGTTCAATCATTTCTGAATAAGGAAGAAATATCCCGCGTTCGGTTCCCACATCAACAAAAGCACCAAAACGAGTAGTCAGAATGACTTCTGCATACCCGACCTCCCCTATTTCAAGTTTGGGAAGTCTCATGCTTGCAGTAAGGCGATGTTTAGGATCGTGATATAGAAAAACTTTGACGATATCACCTTCTTTAATCTCAGACGTTTGTTGTCCATTATGTAATAGGATATCATCGGCATTATTTCCTGTTTGTGCCGATAAAAATGCGCCAAAAGACACGATGCGGGATACAGGAAGCTCTACAATGGAATTTTCTTTCAGAGCAGGAACGTTTATTTCAGGGTTTATGATTTTATTTATCATTTTTTTTGTGAATAATTCTCTGAAGGCGCATCCCTCCAAAGTGAATCAAAGTCATAATGCTGACGCTCTTCACCGGTAAATATATGAACAATAACATCTCCAAAATCCATGAGAATCCAGTCCCCTTCCCGATAACCCTCTTTGCGAATGGCTTTAATTCCGGCTTCTTCCAGTTTTTCTTCCACTTCATCCGCTGATGCCTGGGCCTGCTTTTTATTCATTACAGATGAAATAATGAAATAGTCTGCAATAGATGTCAAATCTTTTACGTTCAATACTTTAATCAATACCCCTTTTTTATTTGATAATGCTTCACAAATTAATTCTAACGTTTTCTCCATAATTTATACTCTCCTTACTCATTACTCTGTCCAAGAGTTACACCAATAATTTTTTGTATTTCCACCGGGTTTACTATCCATATATTTTGTTTATCTATTCTGTGCATTTCCCCCGGCAATATGATGAAACGTATGTCTTCTATAGGAATTTTAGTTAATTCATAGGCAATAGACGCTGCATCCGATGAGGTTATATTTGTTTCTGCCGCCTTCCAATAATACTTTGCATATAGCCAATTTACAAAGGAAAAGTTTTTCTGCATTTGGCTAATCATTGCTTTAATAAAGCGCTCTTCCCGTTGGATGCGACCGATCTCGCCATCAAAAGCATCTATATAACGCATATAGGATAAAGCTTTTTCCGCATCAAGTGACTGATATCCTCTGTGCAGCCAAATATCTGAAACGCCGTTTTCGTCATCGTGTGACATGGGCCTTTCTACATACAGTTCAATATTACCGGTTTTATCAATTAAATTTTTGAAGGCATGGTAATCAAATACTGCATATTGACTAATTCTAATGTGCAATAAGTTTTCTACCGCACTTTGTATTTCTTCCCCATTTCCTTCAGAAAAAGATGATTTCAATGTCATATTGTTTTTTTCATCTTTCCCAATCTTGGTGTTTCCCGGAATTGAGATTAGCGTTACCTTTTTAGAATTGCTATCGATAGATGCAATCATGACAAAATCTGCTTGGGCTGTAGATTGAGCATCTGTTCCTACAAGGAGGTAATATACTGGTTTGGGATTATCTTCCCCATGAAAATCGTTCAAAATATAATGAATTCCGCGAAAAATTGCCATAGATAACAAAAATAAAACGGTAACCAACGCACTTATAAACAGGAAGAGTTTTCCATAGCGAATTTTACTTTTTCTTTTTATGTTCTTCTGTTTCTTCATTTATTTCCCATGTGTTTAATTAAATCATTGCGGCCCAAAAAGGTTAATTCATAGATATACTCTTTTTGATCCAATAAGTGACGGATTGTTGCGTCATAAGCGGACAAGACGGCTGTATCCAAATTTTTTTGAGCATTTCTTCTGATAATATTTATGCCGGGAAAATCACGACTCGGTTCTATATAATCTGCCAAAAAAATTATTTTATCCAATAGTTCCATTTGAGGACGTCCTGTCGTATGGAAAAAGATGGAATTTTGGATATCTCTGTCTTTTATTCCATAAACAGTTTTTGCCATGATACTTCCAGCCGGTCCATGCAAAAGGGCACGACTCGAACGCATATATTCATTGACTTGCAGATTTTGTTCATCAATGATATCCTGCATTTCTTCAAGTTTCATTTCTTTTGCACAGTCATGGAGCCAACCGGCCAATTCCGCTTTTTTTGGATTATATCCGTATTTCTCAGCCAGTATATAGGCAGAAGCGGCAACTCCTGCCGAATGAACATACCGCCGTTCAGACAATCTATTTTTTAAGTCCTTCTTTATATCTGTTAGTTTCATTCTTCATCCTTATAAAGATTATGAATATTAATATACTGGATAACCGAATCGGGAATCATATATTTTACAGAACGATTTGAAGCAATCCACTTCCGTAAAATAGTAGATGATATTTCCAATTCAGGTGTACGCAGAAAATGAATTTTTTCGCAGCCTTTTTTCCCAAAATAAGCAACAGCTTGTTTTATCCTTTCTTCAGAACTTGGGCGGCTTGCACAAATAAAGTGACAGGAATCAAGTAATTCCTCATTATACTTCCACGTTGGCATATCAGCGACGGCATCCGTTCCGGCGATGAAATATATATCATATTCACTTCCCCATTCAGCGTGTAGCTGCTTAATAGTATCCACCGTATAAGAAAGACCTTTTCGTTCTATTTCTATAGACGAAATAGAAAAATGAGGATTTTCTTTTATTGCCATCTTTACCATTTCAAAGCGATCTATTTTACTGATATGGTGCATATTTTTGTGAGGAGTGTCACCGGTTGGCACAAATACAACCTGTTCTAAGTTAAATTCCTGCCAGGCTGCTTCTGCAACAATGAGATGTCCTATATGTAACGGGTTAAAAGAACCGCCAAATACACCTATGCGTTTAGCCATAAATACAATATCACTTCCAAAATAATTACACATATCAAAATGAAAAGAAATAGACTTCGTATATGACTGAGTTCAAATTTTCCTTTTGGCGTATACATATAATAATATATCAAGCGCTTTAACTTATAAGTCAAATTCATTTTAACGCATTACCAATAGATTATCTCTATGAATAACGGTATCATATGGTGGCGGAGTGCCCAGTGCATTTCTCATTTCTTTCGTATGAAGGCCTTTGATTTGAGCCAGCTCAACACTTCCATAATGTGAAATTCCTCGTGCAATCTCATGGTTTTCATAAAATAAGGAAACTGCATCCCCCTCGGAGAATATTCCCTCTATTTTTGTAATACCGATAGCAAGCAAACTGGAACCTTTGTTTAATATAGCTTCACTACAGCCTTTATCAATAAATATTTTTCCTCTCACGTTTGAGCCGATAATGATTTCTCTTCGCTTCATTTGTGGATGGACATTTTCTGCATGAAAAAAAGTACCTATGGATTCCCCAGATATGATACGCTGTAAAATTTTCTTTGCATCACTTTTGGCAATAACCATATTTATACCGGAATGTACACATATTTCTGCTGCAAGCAGTTTAGTATACATTCCACCGGTACCGCGGGCAGAACCGGCGCCACCGGCAACATTGAAAAGCTCCCTGGTAAAATGGGGTACATCATGTATTAAGTGCGCATCTGCAAACTCATGGGGATCTTTATCATATAGTCCTTCGATATCAGAAAGAAGAATGAGCAGGTCCGCTTCTGCAACACTGGCGACAATAGCGGAAAGGGTATCATTATCTCCTATTTTTATTTCATCTACTGTAACCGCATCATTTTCATTAATGATAGGAATTACACCTAATTCCAGCAATGCGGAAAGCGCTCCTTTCATATGCATATACCGCTTGGTATTTAGTGCATCTCCTTTTGTCATCAGAAGTTGTGCCACGGTTTTACCGTAATCGTGAAAACATTTGCCGTAAAGACCCATTAAAATATTCTGTCCAACTGCAGCACATGCCTGCCTATAAGGAAGATAATCCGGTTTATGTTCAAACCCCAATACCGGTATGCCGATACCGATCGCACCGGAAGATACAAGAATAACATCCATATCTCTATTACTTAAATCAGAAATCTGTCGTGCCAAATGATCAATAAAATAAATATTTACTTTACCATTGGGCTGTGTCAGGGAACTTGTTCCCACCTTAATGACTATTCGTTTTTTCTTTTTAGCTTTTACGATATTCTCAGGGGAGATCATAATGAGATTTTTTGTCCTTCTGCTTGAAAAGAATACAGTTTCTTCCTATAATCTGTACGATTTCACATCCCGATTCTTCCGAAAGGAGTTTTTCTGCCTTACGGATATTTTCGGCAGAATTCTGATTGATTTTAACTTTAATTAATTCTCTGGCAGCCAGTGCTTCGGTTACACTGTTGATTACATTATCCGTAATTCCCTCTTTACCAATTTGAACTACAGCCGAAAAATCTACTGCAGTACTTTTTAAATATTGTTTTTGTTTGCCAGTCAGCATGATTTACCCTCACTTTCACCCAGTATATCAGAGCATCCTTTCTTGTCCGAAAAAGAAAATTCTACACCATAGAGATTCACGGTATCACCTTCTTGAATACCCTCTTTTTTCAAAAGTTTATCAAGTCCCATAAATTTCCAGGCTCTTTCAAAACGCCGCAAAGATACCGGATTATCAAAATCGGTCATGGCAATCAATTTTTCGACACGTTTCCCCTTTATTGAAAATACTCCCTGATCTTGTTCAATAATAAACTCATTTTTCGGTGATTCATATATAATTGTCGTTTCCGTTGGTGCAAATTCCACAGCAGGTGTTTCCTGTAATATTTTCCAAGCAGCCTCCAAAAGAGGGTTAATTCCTTCTCCAGTTAATGTACAGATAGGAAAAAATTGATAGCCTTCTGCTTCTATTTTCCGGCGGAGTTCCTGCAATATATTGCTTTCTGCAATCAAATCAATTTTATTAGCAGCCACGATTTGTTTTTTTGCTGCAAGAGCAGGACTATATATTTCTAACTCATTATTGATGATATGGAAATCTTTATACGGGTCCCGTCCTTCGCTTCCGGCAGCATCAAGAACATGAATCAGAACCTTGCTTCGTTCTACATGGCGAAGAAACTCATACCCAAGACCAGTGCCTTCACTGGCGCCTTCTATTAATCCCGGAATATCCGCCATTACAAAAGATCTGATTTCATCAAGATTGACGACACCGAGACTGGGTGTCAAAGTCGTGAAGTGGTAAGCCGCTACTTCCGGCCGGGCGCCGGAGACCTTTCTGATCAAGCTTGACTTGCCTACGCTGGGAAATCCAAGTAATCCTATATCCGCAAGTACTTTTAATTCCAGGCGGATCTCTTTCTCTTCACCAGGTTCTCCTTTTTCTGCATAAGCAGGAGCTCGTACAGCACTGGTTGCAAAATGGGAATTTCCACGTCCGCCATTCCCTCCCTTAGCGATGAGAACTTCTTGTTTGTCATGTGTTATATCTGCCAAAAGTTCATTTGTGCTTTGGTCATATACCATTGTTCCCAGCGGTACGTCAATAAAAATATCATCTCCGCTTTTGCCGAACATTTCTTTGGCACCGCCATTCTCACCTTTTGCAGCGGCGAATTTTCGTTTACGCCGGAAATTCATAAGTGTATTCAATTCAGGAGTTGCTCTTATAAAAACGGATCCGCCTTTACCGCCGTCGCCACCGCTTGGTCCCCCGCGGGGAACATATTTCTCCCTTCGGAAAGAAACCATACCATCTCCGCCGGCACCGGAAATTACAATAATTTTTGCCTTGTCTATAAACATAAGTACCTCATTGTTATATAACTGATTATTTTTATTATACCCGAAAAATACTTTATCTGTCATATTTTCAGGATTCCCATGAAGATAAAAGCTGTAAACGAAATTTATTACTATGATTTCGCTCGCAGCTTCCAGCTTATTGAGATAAAACTTCTATTGCTTTTTTAAGAACGTTGTCATCTTCTTGCTTAAAAACATGTCCGGTCTGCTTTATGGCAATATCAGGGGTGATGCCTGTTTTATCAATAATCCGCCCGGCAGCTGTGCGATATTCTGCAATAGAAATTTTCAACGCTGACTTATTCCCATTTTGGATAACGGATTGTACGGTTCCTTTGCCATAACTCGTTTCACCAATGATAATTCCTTCTTTTTTATCTTGCACTGCACCAGCCAAGATTTCAGAGGCACTGGCACTGTTTCTATCAATCAAAATTACCATTGGTAGCGGAGTTTCTATACCGGTGATATCAAAGGTTCTGTCATCGCCATTTCTGGTGTGGTAGCTGAGAACTCTGCCCTTGGTTAATATCTGATTCATGATGGATATCACCGTATCAACCAATCCGCCCGGATTCATCCGAAGATCGATAATTAACCGATTAGCTCCCTGCGCCTTTACGCTTGCCAATTGCTTTTCAAATTCTTCATCTGTATGTTTTGCAAATGAAAAGATATGAATATAGCCTATGTTTTTATCTATAAGACGGCTTTGCACTGTTGGCATAGAAACATTTGAGCGTTCAACCCAAAATAATTTTTCTTCATTTTCACGCTCAACCAGAAGGGATACTCTCGTTCCCGCTTCTCCGCGGACCCGGTCAGAAACTTCCGATAAACTTAGTGCTGAAACATCTTCATCATTTACCCGCTTAATAATATCTCCGGACTGTAAACCATTTTTTTCCGCACTGCTACCGGGAAACACAGAAATAATCCGGGTAACATTTTTCCGATCGGCACCTATAACTACACCGATTCCACCATATTCGCCACTGGTAGATTGCATGAAACTTTCATATTTATCCCCGCTAAGAATCATTGAATGAGGATCATCCAGAGCGGAAACCATCCCGTTTGAAGCTCCTTCAAAAAGCACGTCATCAGTTACTTCATGAAAATAATTTTCTTTAACAGCCTGATATGTAAATAGAAATTTCATCAATGAAGAAGGAGAGTCTGTAAACATGTACAAGCTGCCCAAAACAAGCAATATAGCAGTGAGTATGACAGATCCAAGCCAAAACAGAATCTTATTCATATTTCTCAAAACAAACTTGAGCATTATAAATAACCCATGGGATCAACTGCCTCACCATTTTGACGAACCTCAAAATGGCAATGAGGCCCTGTGGAATAGCCTGTGGATCCGGCATAAGCGATAATCTGCCCTTGTGAAACTGTTTCACCGACAGATACGGTTAATGAACTATTATGCCCATACAAGCTCTGCAATCCATTTCCATGATCAATAATAACCGCATTACCATATCCACCATACCATTCTGCCGCTATGACCGTACCACCATCTGCTGCATGGATTGGCGTTCCATAATCTACACCGATATCAATTCCGGCATGGTAAATAGTTGTTCCGAAAATAGGATGCGTCCTATATCCGAATGGTGAGGTAATCGGACCATTACAAGGCCAGATAAAGACGCCCGTTCCATGTACAACAGGAGTATCTATACCACCGGACTGCTGCTGCCTGATTCTGTTTTGAATCATTTCACGGACATTATTACTTTCAGCAATCAAATCTGCCTCCATTTGTGCTGCAGCTTCTTTTTCACTTCTTGCCTCATCCATGATTTTTTGCTGCTGTGCTTTTTTTGCAACAACTTCATCTTGAGCCTTTTGTGCTTCCGCCGCCAATGCATCCAAACGGGCTTTCTGTTCTTCAAGTTCTGCTTTTTTCGCTTCGATTACTGCTTTTTGTTTCTGTATTTCGATAATAAGGTTAAAATCTGAATGAATGATCCGTTTTAAAAGTTCAAGTCTGTTCGCAAAATCACTGAAACTCTTTGCCCCGGTAATTACCTCAAGGTAACTTAATTGTCCATACATATAGATAGACCGTACACGCTTATTTAGAATTTCCTGGCGCTGTTTCAGGTAAGCTTCCGCTTTTTTAATCTCTTCTTCCGTTTGTTTTATCTGCAAATTGACGGCTGACTGTTCTGCCTGAATGGCTTTGAGTTTTCGATTTGCTTCATCCAATTCTATTTGTATAGTACGAAGTTTCCCGGCTATTTCATTGATGACCTCCTGCCAGCTTTGCTGCTTGGCACGAGATTCATCTATTTGATCTTGTAAATTTTGGAGTTTGTCATTCAACTCATCAGCAGCAATAGGCGTGACAGGTCCAAAAAGTATTGCAGAAATTAAAGCTGCCGACATACAATGATTATATTTCATTTTTTAGACCTTCATATATTTACGCAACGAAATCGCACTTCCTGATCCGCCTATCAGAATTCCGGCGGCCATCAGAATAAGTACAACATACATCATAAATGGCCATAGTGATATTAAAGGAATAAAGACTAAACCTGCTTCAGCAATTTCATCCAATATGACATTATATCCGAGCCACAAAATAAGTGAAGCGATACTTGAACCGATAAAACCGATAATCATTCCTTCAAAAAGGAACGGCCAACGAATAAACCCATTTGTTGCCCCCACATATTTCATAATTTGTATTTCACGACGCCGCGCGAAAACTGTTAAACGGATCGTATTGGAAATAATAAATAACTCTGCCCCGGCAAGAAATAAAATAAGCATAATCCCGCTTATACGGATAATTTGTGCAATTTTGTAAAGTTGGTCAATGATATCTTGTCCATATTGGACTGCATCAACCGATGAATAAGTTTTAGCGATATCTACTGCCGCTTTTAATTCATTCGGAGAATAAAAGGATACCTGGTAAGAGGCGGGAAGCGGATTCCCGTTGATAGAATCCAGCAAAGCGGACTGATTTCCCATGCGCTCTTTAAAATCTGCCATGGCCTGATCTTTATTCGTAAAACTGATTTCTTTTATGCCGGGAAGTTTTTTGAGATGGGCGCCGACATCCATAACCTGTTCTGTCCGGAGGCCTTCTTTTAAATAGACAGTCATTTCTACCTGATTTTCAAGGTAGGATGCCATGTGGTTGATATTTAACACTACGCAAAGAAAACCGCCCAGTATGAACATAGATATAGTTACGGTAAGTACAGAGGCAATCGCCATGAATTGATTGCGAAACAACGACTTGAAAGCTTCACTCCAAAAATATCTTAAAGAACTAAACATGGAGATCATAACCTCCTTTTTTTACGTCACTTATTATATGTCCTTCTTCTATGCTGACAACGCGTTTATGCATGGAATTAACCAGCTCTTTATTGTGCGTAACCATGATAATAGTTGTCCCCATATGGTTAATCTCATTAAAAAGCTTCATAATATCCTCAGAAGTTACAGGGTCAAGATTCCCCGTAGGTTCATCGGCAATTAAAAGTACGGGTTGATTGACAAGAGCTCTTGCAATGGCGACTCGCTGCTGCTCTCCGCCGGACAGTTTGGTGGGCAGTTCATTTGCTCGGCCTTTAAGACCGACCAGATCAAGTACACGATTTACCTTTTCACGGATATCCGCACTTTTGGCTCCGGTAACCCGCAAAACAAAAGCAATATTTTCAAAAACAGTTTTTTCCGTTAAGAGTCGGAAATCCTGGAAAACAATTCCCAAAGTACGACGATAATAAGGGACTTTACTTTGTTTTAAGTCATTGATTTTTAATCCATTAACAAACACCGTACCTTGTTCCGGAACAAGTTCGTGAGTAATAATTCGAACAAAAGTAGATTTCCCTGCACCGCTTGGCCCAACAACAAAAACAAATTCACCTTTACCGATTTGTATATTTATATCACGAAGCGCCGTATGTCTGGCATCATATTGCAAGGATACATTTTCAAAAGTAATCATTCTTATTTCCTCTCTAAGAGACGAATAGCTTCTTCTTCAATATGTTTAACAGTAAGTCCATATTTTTCAAGAAGGTCTTCTGCTTTTCCTGATTCACCGAAAGTATCTTCGGTACCAACCATTCCCATTGGAACCGGATTATTTTTGCAAACCACTTCCGCCACGGCGCTTCCTAATCCCCCCATAATTGTATGCTCTTCACAAGTAAGGATTGCACCGGTATCTTTCGCGGCTTTTATGATTGTTTTGACATCAATCGGCTTAATAGAGCTTAAATTAATTACACGGGCTGATACCCCTTTTCCTTCTAAACTTTCAGCAGCACGAAGTGCCTTAGACACCATAATCCCACAAGCAACGATAGCCACATCATGTCCGTCTTTCAGTACAACACTCTTTCCGGGAGAAAAAATTACCTTTGGATCCATGATATCATCACATTTGGCTCTTCCCATACGGATATATACCGGCCCATTATAGTCCGCTGCCCATCTTACAGCCGCTTCTGTTTCTGCGGCATCGGCCGGAACTATAACTGTCATATTGGGCAATGCACGCATCAGCGCTATATCTTCTAACATCTGGTGTGTAGCGCCATCTTCACCCACCGTTAATCCGGCATGGGTTACAGCTATTTTTACATTTAAATTCGGATAACATATGGAATTTCTAATCTGTTCGTAGGCTCTGCCTGCACCGAATACGGCAAAGGTGGAAGCAAACGGAATTTTTCCTGTCGTTGCCAGGCCTGCAGCGATACCAATCATATTTTCTTCGGCAATACCTGTATCAAAAAATCTATCAGGAAATTTTTTTGCAAATATGGATGTTTTTGTAGACTCTGATAAATCCGCATCTAAAACTACGATATCAGGATGAGTGCTTCCTAATCTTTTTAAAGTTTCACCATATGCATCACGTGTCGCTTTACCCATTATTCCGCCTCCAGCATTTTCACAAAACGCTCACATTCTTCACTTGAAGGTGCTTTTCCATGCCAGGATGCTTTCCCTTCTATTTCGGGAATCCCCTTTCCTTTAACTGTTTTCATAATAATCATTGTGGGTTTTCCTTTAATATTTCTTGCTTTTTCAATTGCGTTATGGAGCTCAGCCATATTATGCCCGTTCACAGTAATAACATGCCATCCAAAAGCACTGAATTTCTTATCAATGGGAAGTGATGACATTACATCCGTGATAGTTCCATCAATCTGTAATCCATTATTATCGATAAAAGCGGTCAGATGATCTAATTTGTAATGAGCCGCATACATCGCCGCCTCCCAAATTTGCCCCTCTTCAAGCTCACCATCTCCCAATATAGTATAAACACGCCAATCCGCATGATCCATTTTGGCAGCCAGTGCCATTCCGCAAGCAGCGCTAAATCCCTGTCCCAGTGATCCGGTTGTCATATCCACACCAGGGGTATGTTTCATATCGGGGTGTCCCTGCAGCATATGATTAATCTGCCGCAAAAAATCCATTTCTTCTTTAGGAAAATATCCTTTCTCCGCTAAAGCAGCATACAATGCCGGAGCACCATGTCCTTTGGATATGACCAGACGGTCTCGATTTTCCATCTTGGGATTTGCCGGATTGATATTCATCTCATGAAAAAAAAGTAATGTCAGTAGATCCGCAATAGAAAGAGAGCCGCCGGTATGCCCAGAATTTGCCTTTGTAATGGACTTTAAAATGTCGATTCTGATATTTTTTGCTTTTTCATTAAGAAACTTTATTTCTTCCATGGTTAGTTGATTCATCATTTACCCCCTTGGTTGAGCAACTTCTTCTAAGATTTTTATTGTTTCGCATGCTTTATTTCTGAGTATATCTACAGCTTCCCAATTATAGGCCGCTTTGGGCAAAGCTAATAATCGGGAAGATTTTACGCACAACTTGTCTTCATCAAAATCATCTAATCCAAATATTGCTTTTTCATTGACTGCCTGCAGGAAACTATCTATTTTCGGATCATAGGAAATACCAATAAAAGGAACATGCATTAAAGCCGCAAAGATCAGGGCATGAAGCCTTATTCCAATAAGAAGATCCAAATTCCCGATAAGGGACATTAACTCCTCCGTTCCATATGAATGGGAAAGGATGAACGTGTGTGGGATTTTATCACAGAATTCTTTTGCTGTTTTGTAGTCTTCCGGAAACTGCATGGGAATGAAGACAAAATTATATTCTTCTTTCCCGTTTATTTTGATAATGTAGTTTTTTAGTTGCTTCGTCCATACTTCAGTATTCATCCACCGCCGAATGGAAATGCCTATCAATTTTTTATTCGTGGGAATATGATTCTTTCTTAAAATCTCTCTTCCTATATCATGCGGTACCGGAGATAGGGATAAGACTGCATCCGCAGTGTAATAAATCCTGTTTTTTACACCAAGTTGTTCCAAAAAAAATTTTGACTCACTATCACGGACGGTTATAGCATCAACATGGTTCATTACTGTACGCAAAATCCATCGTCCCCAATGATATCTGACCGGTCCTATTCCTTGGGAGTAAAGAAATACTTTCTTTCGGAAAAATATTCCCATCCCTATAATACTCAGGTAATACATCATGCTTTTCCAGCTTGTCACATCCTGAAGCAGGCTTCCGCCGCCGCTGATTAACAAATCGGACTGATAAACACTTTTCAAAATCGAATATCCGTCAAAGCGGGATACCGCATGAACGCGAAATGTATTCTCTGTACGTCTGGGATCACCGGATATAACAGTGATTCGCATACGTTTTGGATCATAATGCAATGCACGAAGAACAGCAAACAACATGGCCTCATCTCCGGCATTGCTAAATCCATAGTATCCGGAAATTACGATATTATTCTTTTCCATAACGTTCTCCGAAAAACTCGGTTATATGTGTCAGAATAATGAGTCCGGCTAACACGATAATCATTACTGCTGTTCCTGCGACTAATCCATCAATACCTCTAATTAGACTTAAGATAAAAGGACTTCTCATATGAGCAAATGTTTCAACCATGGATCCCTGTCCGATCGTTATCGCAATAACTAAAAAATAATGTAAAATTTGTGGCCACCGATGATAAAGTGCAGCCAATGATGCTAAAATGGCTGGATGCCCGAACAGGAATTCCTTCTCCCGTGGGCGGGCATACATAATATCTTCAAGAAAACGTCTTAATGAAATTTCAAACGAAGGTACAGGTGCCCCATTATTTCCGCTGCGCCCGATAAATATAAATCCGATAATACCCAATAGGCTGATAAGTGCCAATACGCCTAATTTAATGTCAATTTGGCAAAACTTCTTTACAAAACCGATGAAATCTTTATCAGTTACAACTACTTTGCCAAAAAACGGGAATCTTTGAATATAAATAAGAGAAACACAAATAAGAGGCAGTATAAAAGTTAACTTAACGCCCCTAAAGATATTCATCTCCAAAAAGAATCGGATATCACTTAAGATCCCGCTGATATAAATTGCTCCGATTAAGGATAATATTCCGCATCCCCAAAGCAGCAATACAGCTTCAATAAATAAATGTCCCCATCCGATATTTTTAAAAGCACTTTGTTTTTTCTGCACGCAATAATCCATAAATAAAGACATCACGATAACAGGTGTACCAACCGCACATCCCAATGCAAGAGCTTGCCGAAGAATGGCCTCATAACCAGTCCAATATAAGGTCTGCGTGAATAGGAATACTATGACTTCTATAGGCCATGCATACTTAACTAAAAAAGGTACAATTAAAAGAATTGCTACCACGCAAAGAGAGGCTGCTCCAGCTATAGATGCAGCTCGGAGTATCCGTGATGGGAAATAAGGCTCCATCACGGAAGCTTTTCCGATATTGAACCCATGTTTTTCCAACCGGTTTGTCACATCGTGTATATATCGCGCATTTGTCTCTGATAAAGTTTCTCCATTGGCAGCAAACTTATATGAAGGGAATAAATTCATCCGGACATTACGTTCTATGGTACTGACATAGAAACGTGATGCGGCTTCTTTAGGATCCAGTTTAATCAATTCATCTTTAGACATCGCATATAAACGAACAATATTATAGCCGTCTTTATTGGACAATGTTAAAGTTCCGTCCTGCCGTTCAAACCCGAGTTGGTTTTGTGCTTCAATTAAAACGACAGGTAAATGGCGCTCTTTGAGTCCGCCCAACAAATATTCCAATTGTGCCGGGTAACCAAGTGCTTCTTTTCCTTGGAAAAGTATGGCACTAATCTTTCCCGATGAATCAACCACACTAAAAAATTGATCTATGTCCTCACGAGTTGCATGTGGAACATTCATCGGCCGAAGAACTATGTATAATCCGGTTTGTTCCACCTTTTTTACAGTAGTCTTAAATATACCAAGCGGCATATTTAAAAAGCGTTCATAGTTGGCATTTATTTCAAGCAATTCTTCGTTGTTTAAATGAATAATATGAAAATCATCTTTTCTTAAAAGACGTTTCAATTGCCCTTTGAGTTCGTCAAAATATTCTATACCCTCAGAAGTATTCGTAGATGCAATATAAATACGATTTCCACGAATAAGCGGATTAGACATATGCAATATAAGCTCTGAGCCATGATATACTGCAATATATCCATGATCCGCAAGTTTTTTCGGCGTTTCATCATATACAGCCAATGATGTAATGCCACTTCTTTTATACAGGGAAAAGAGCTCGTCTGCAGACGTACTTTCGACAGACGCGCTTTCTAAAATGTTGTTATAATCATAAACCATTTCAACAGTAGTCGCATGAGCTTCTACATTGTATCGCTGCCATGAAATGTATCCCGCCGCTATTACCCCGAGAAGTATTATTGCGGCCAATATCTTAAATATATTATGCGGGTAAGTTTTTATCATAATCAATCCTTCAAATTAATCGGGGATAAGGACTACGCATTATTAAACTTCTTATGCTTCAAGAATCCCTCAATGAATGGGTTTAATCCTCCATCCATAACTGATTGAATGTTTCCCGTTTCGATACCGGTACGATTATCCTTCACCAATGTATACGGCTGGAATACATAAGAACGTATTTGACTTCCCCATTCAATGGCTTGCTGTTCACCTTCAATCCCCTTTTTTACCTGTTCGCGTTTCTGCATTTCCAGTTCAAACAATTTTGCTTTCAGCAAACGCAGGCACTGTTCTTTATTTTGAAACTGGGAACGTTCATTTTGACAGGCTGCAACAATTCCCGTGGGAATATGTGTCATTCGCACTGCAGAACTTGTTTTATTGATATGCTGACCGCCTGCACCACTTGCACGATAGTAATCAACACGTACATCAGCCATATTCAAATTAATTTCTATATCGTCACCAATTTCAGGCATTACATCAACCGCAGAAAAAGAGGTATGCCTCCGCTTTGCCGCGTCAAAAGGAGAAATACGAACTAAGCGGTGAACGCCTTTCTCGGATTTCAATAAACCATAGGCAAATTTCCCACGAACCATATACTCTGCACTTTTGACACCCGCTTCATCTCCGGGAAGCATGTTCAATTCTTCCAGCACAAACCCCTCTGACTCCGCCCATTTAATGTACATGCGGATCAGCATTTCAGTCCAGTCCTGTGCTTCCGTGCCACCTGCCCCGGCATGAAAAGTAATAATTGCATTATTCGCATCGTACTCATCGTTTAGGAGCAGTTCTATTTCCTTCTTGTCTAATATATCTTTTAGCTCATTGATCTCTTCTTCCAGTTCACCTTCCATGTCCTGGTCATTTTCTTCAATGGCCATATCGAGCAATTCTTTTATGCTCTCTGCACGTGCAAAAAGGCGGGTATACGTGTCATAAGCAGCTTTTGCTTCAGTAGCTTTTTGAGATATTTCTTTCGCATGGTCTCCGTTTTCCCAAAAAGACGGATCACTCATTTCTACATCATAACTTCTAATTTTCTCCTCTAATTGAGGTAAGTCAAAGTGAATCCCTTATTTCTTTTTCATGTTCAAGCAGTTCTGTCAATGTTTTTTTCAAATCTTCCAACATCTGTTAATCATCTCGCTTTCAGTTTTATCTATTAAAAATTATCATTTATCATTTTCGCTCACTTCAGAATTATTCACAGAAGAATCAATTCTTTCTTTTTTAGAAGGATCATCATTTTCCGGACTCGGTGTAAATTGGATTTGAATATGATAGAGATATAAAATGATTGTTTCAATCATAGACTGCTGCATTTCACTGAAAATATTAAATGCTTCCACCTTATATTCAACAATCGGATTTCGCTGCCCATATGAACGAAGTCCAATTCCTTCTTTCAACATATCCATATCATCCAAGTGTTCCATCCATTTGGAATCAACAACCTTAAGCATGACAGCCTTTTCCAATTCACGCATCATGGAAGATCCAATGGATTTTTCCCTTGCTTCATAGGTTTCATGCGCGATATCCATGAGTTTCCGCCCAATTTCTTCGCGGCTCATATTCTCAATTTCATCAAGTTTAACTTCACCGGGGGCAAGAAAATACTTTTCACAATATTTTATCAGTGCATCAAAATCCCATTCTTCCGGATAAAGCTTCGGATTCGCATATGTTTCCAGTCCATGATTGATAAGCATGTCTACCATATTTAAAATTTGGTCTTTCATATCCTGGCCTTCAAGGATTTTACGACGTTGTTCATAAACAACTTTACGCTGCTGATTCATAACATCATCATATTCAAGCACATATTTTCGGATATCAAAGTTTCTTTCCTCTACCCGTTTTTGGGCTTTCTGAATAGCGCTTGAAACCATACTGCTTCTGATTTCTTCATCCTCTTCCAGTCCCATTTTTTCCATGAACTTCTTGATGTTATCTCCACCAAAGATGCGGAGCAAGTCATCCTCAAGTGACAAGAAAAATTGACTGGAACCGGGGTCTCCCTGGCGGCCGGCACGTCCGCGCAGCTGATTGTCAATCCTTCGGCTTTCGTGACGTTCTGTACCGATGATTGCTAAACCTCCCAGCTCGGATACTCCTTCACCTAAAACAATATCAGTTCCCCTACCGGCCATGTTGGTGGCAATAGTAACTTGGCCTTTTTGCCCGGCTTGTGCTACAATTTGTGCTTCTAATTCATGATATTTCGCATTTAATACATTATGGACAATACCAGCCTCTTTCAGCATATGACTCAGTTGTTCCGACTGCTCAATAGACGTTGTACCGATAAGCATTGGCTGCCCGGTAGCGTGACGCCTTTCAATTTCACGGACAACTGCCCTGTACTTGCCACGTTTCGTCTTAAAAATAACATCAGGCAGATCTTTTCGTTGGACAGGTCTATTGGTAGGAACTTGGAAAACTTCAAGTCCGTAGATTTTAATAAATTCCTGTTCTTCTGTTTTCGCCGTTCCAGTCATGCCTGCCAGTTTATCATACATTCTGAAATAGTTTTGAAATGTGATCGTTGCTAAGGTTTGGCTTTCACGTTGTACTTGCAATCCTTCTTTTGCTTCTATAGCTTGATGTAGTCCGTCGGAGTACCGGCGGCCATACATTAATCGTCCTGTAAACTCATCAACGATAACAACTTCTCCATCTTTAACGACATAATCACGGTCGCGCTCCATCATGGCCTGTGCGCGCAGTGCTTGTACAAAAAGATGATTCAGTTCTAGATTATCTGTATCATAAAGGTTATCGACCTTAAGCATTTTTTCCATTTTTGACACACCGGCTTCAGTCGGTGCAACAGTTTTCTGTTTTTCATCAATGGTATAATCCTCTCCTAATTTAAGTTGAGGAACTAATTTAGACATCACATAATAATTATCTGTAGATTTCTGGCCCGGGCCAGAAATAATAAGCGGCGTACGTGCCTCATCAATGAGAATACTATCTACTTCGTCAATTAAGCAATAATGGAGAGGCCGCTGTACCATTTGATCCAAACTGCTTACCATGTTGTCACGTAAATAATCAAATCCAAATTCATTGTTTGTCCCATAAGTAATATCTGAATTATAAGCAATTTTTCGTTGTTCAAAATCCAAATCATGCACAATAAGGCCAACCGATAATCCTAAGAATTTATATACTTGCCCCATCCATTCACTATCACGCTTAGCCAAGTAGTCATTGACAGTAATAACATGAGCCCCTTTGCCCTCTAATGCATTCAAATATACCGGTGCCGTAGCGACGAGAGTCTTGCCTTCTCCCGTACCCATTTCTGCAATGTTGCCACGGTGCAGAATAATACCGCCGATAAGCTGGACATCGAACTGCCTCATTCCTAACACACGGCGGGAAGCTTCTCTTATGACAGCAAATGCATCTGGTAGAATATCATCCAAAGTCTCACCTTTTGCAAGTCGTGCCTTAAACTCATTAGTCTTATTTGCCAAAGAAGAATCACTCAGTTTCTTCAATGCTGATTCCTGTGGGTTGATTTTTTCTTCCACAAGCTGCCGCATTTTCTTTATATCACGTTCATTGGAACCGTTAAATAAGCGGTCAAAAAACTTATTGAACATTAAAATACTCCTTATCCTACCAGCAAAAACAATTTTCATTTACACGAATATCTAGTATATTTTAGCAAAACATAGACATATAGTCAAAAAAGAGCGGATAAAACCGCCCTTTTTCAATCACTTCATTTAATTCTTATTTTGCAGCATCAATTAAACCGTATTTTCCGTCATCTCTGCGATAAACGACAGCCATCGCTTCTGTTTCAGAATTAAAAAACATAAAAAAATTGTGCCCCAATAAATTCATTTGTAAAATAGCTTCTTCCGGAGACATTGGGTTAATAGTAAAACGCTTTTGTCTGACAATCTCAAATTCACCCTCGCCTGGTACGGATTCTTTCTCACTGACAAACTGTTTGTTTAGAACATTAGATTCTTTAAAACGTTTGGCCAAACGGGTTTTATATTTGTGAATTTGACGTTCAACCTTGTCAAAAACCAAGTCAATAGACTTATACATATCGTCGGATTTTTCAACACCACGAAGAATAACACCATCCACAAATGCAGTTACTTCACAGGTTTTAGTCATGTTTGAAATTCTAAGGAGTACATTAATTTTAATCGGTTTATCAAAATATCTTTGTATCTTTCCGGTGTGTTTTTCTACATAAGTACGTAAAGCTTCTGTGATTTCAAGATTTTTCCCTCTAACTGTCAATTCCATAAATGAATCCCCCTTTCACGAATGAGCAATTTATGTACTGCTCTTTATAGTTATTATAGTATATTCCTCTAAATTTTCAAATTGATAATAATCGGTTAGATGTCTATTTTATTAGATATTTGAATGTATTTGATACGAATGTAAAATGAAAATTACAATTGCTGCTAATTATACCAATTATTTATAAAATGCTCTCTAAACATTAACTGTGTAGAAGAAAAATTTACTAAATGGCAATAAAAAAGCAGAATCGAAATTCGATTCTGCTTTTTGAATCAAAAACCTACGCTTTATAGCTTCAGTAAGTGATCAGTCTACCACTTTTACATTAGCAGCCTGAGGACCTCTTGCTCCATCAATAATATCGAAATCTACTTTCTGGCCTTCACTCAGTGTTTTAAATCCTTCTGTCTGAATTGCAGAGTAATGAACGAAAACGTCGCCGCCTTCTTCTCTTTCAATAAAGCCGAAGCCTTTGTCTGCACTGAACCACTTAACTGTACCTTTCATAAAATGTTCCTCCTAAAAATATTACTACTTTGCCCCATTCGGACACGAATTAACATTATCACAAATCATAGATAGAGTCAATGATAAATAATATTTCACCTTACAATACTTGAGCCAGGAAGGATTTTGTCCTTTCTTCTTTTGGGGTTTTAAAAATCTCCTCCGGAGTTCCTTCTTCCAAAATCATCCCGCTGTCCAAAAAGAGTATTCTTGTACCCACTTCTTTGGCAAAGCCCATTTCATGCGTAACAACTACCATAGTCATACCTTCTTCCGCTACTTCTTTCATGACATCCAGCACCTCATGAACCATTTCCGGATCCAGTGCAGAAGTCGGCTCATCGAACAAAAGAACTTTTGGTTTCATCGCAAGCGCTCTCGCAATGGCTACGCGTTGCTGCTGACCTCCTGACAATTGGTTTGGCTTATATTTCGCTTTATCTTCAAGTCCAACTTCGCGAAGTAACTGTATTCCTCTTTCATAGGCTTCTTCTTTCCTTATTCCCCGAACCTTCATGGGAGCCAGCATAATATTTTGTATCACTGACATATGTGGAAATAAATTAAATTTTTGAAATACCATTCCTACCTCAGTACGTACAATATTAAGATGCTTTTCTCCATCCAAGGGCATCCCGTCAAAAGTAATAACTCCTGATGTAACGGTTTCCAATCCATTAAGGCATCGTAAGAAAGTGCTTTTCCCCGAACCGGAAGGGCCTATAATGACAACTACTTCATTTTTTTTGATTTTACTACTTATATCTTTTAAAACAGTTAAATTTCCAAACTTTTTCCCTATATGCTTTATATCGATAATATATTTTTCTTCATCCATAATTATCTCTTTTCCAGAAATGCTACAATCCTTGAAATCGCCATTGTCATTATTAAATATAAAACTGCTACGGTCATCCAAATTTCAAATGAACCATAGGTTTGTGCAATAATCAATTGACCGCGTCTTGTGAGTTCCTCAAATCCAATAACAGACACCAGAGAAGAATCTTTTAACATTGCAATAAATTCATTTCCCAAAGGCGGTAAAATATTTTTAAATGCTTGTGGCAATATAATGAAACGCATAGTTTGCCACCAGGTGAGGCCCAATGAACGTCCAGCTTCCATTTGTCCCACATCAATGGCTTGAATTCCTGCGCGAAAAATTTCAGAAACGTAAGCACCACTATTTATTCCACAAGCCGCGACTGCTGCGATAAAAGGTTCTACCCGCTGACCGATTGCCATGGGCAATGCAAAGTAAATCAAAAAGATCTGTACCAGCAATGGTGTTCCACGTATACAGTCCGCGTAAACCGCTGCCATTATTTGTAATATTTTAAACTGCGATATACGGGCAATCCCAACAAAGAGACCAATAAAAAAACCTATTGCTACGCTGAATGCAGTAATTTCTATTGTTACCCCCGCACCCATAAGCAGAATTGGCAATGCACGTTGTATAAGTTCAAAATCCATTTAAATATTAACTCCCCTAATATTATTTCGTACATGTATAGATATTTGTATGATTGTATAATTTATCCAAGCAAGCGTCAATAGCCTGTTCATATCCGTTTCGTAAAAGTAAAACCCTTTCAGATTAAAACTAAGACCCCCATTCGGAGGTCTTGGTTATCAGATAAAAATTTCCGGTAAATTCCGGTAAATATTTTTCAGAAATAGTTTAAATCACATTTTAACAATATTGGAGGCTGTCTTTTAAAAGCTGTACGGATTTCTTCTTCCCAAATAAAGCAATCATAGCATATAAGCCAGGGCCATGTGTTTCTCCGGTCAACGCAATTCTTATAGGTTCAAATGCCGCTTTTCCCTTAATTCCGGTTTTCTTCATCAAGAATGAAAAGCACTTTTTGATGGAATCCTCATCAAAGGAATCTAATGCGTCCAATGCATCAGCAAATTGACGGATAAGTACGGCACTGTTTTCCTGTTTCATAATAGAAATCTTTTCTTCATCAGTAATTTTAGGATGTGTCTCAAAAAATATTTTTACATTTTCTGGCGTTTGTGCTCCATAGTACAAATGGTCGCGGACGAACCATACAACATCTTTCAGCCACTGTTCCTTTTCTAAAGAAAGCGGCAATGATACATATCCCGCCTCAACAAGAAACGGCAGTGCTACTTGGAAAAGTTCATCAGGCGATAACTTCTTCATATATTGGAAATTAATCCAATTTAATTTTTCAATATCAAATACTGCATCATTAGCAGAAACACGTTTCATTGAAAATTCCGAAATGAGTTCCTCCCGGCTGAAAATTTCCCGCTCACCTTTAGGCGACCAGCCAAGAAGAGCCAGGTAATTAACCACTGCATCCGGGAGATATCCCATTTTACGATATTCATCCACAGAAGTCGCTCCGTGACGTTTGCTCATTTTTTTGTGGTCAGATCCGAGAATAAGAGATATATGTCCAAATTTTGGGATTTCATATCCGAGTGCCTGATATATAGCAATTTGACGCGGGGTATTAGATAAATGCTCTTCCGCACGAATAACATGGGTAATTCCCATAGATGCGTCATCAATGACTACCGCAAAATTATAAACGGGGATTCCGTCTGATTTAACAATAATAAAATCACCTACACCAGCTGCTTGAAATTCCACATGCCCGCGAACCATATCATCGAACGCAAATACACCATCTTTAGGAACGCGAAGGCGGATTGCGGGTTTACGTCCCTCCGACTTATATTGTTCGATCTGTTTTTCGGTTAAATGGCTGCAATGGTTATTATATATAGGTGTTTTCCCTTCCCTCAACTGCTCCTTTCTGCTTTCCTCCAATTCATCCGCTGAACAATAGCAATAATAAGCTTTCCCTTCCTCAAGGAGACGCTGAACAGCTGCATTATAAAGTGGAAGTCTTTCTGTCTGTCGATAAGGTCCGTTCTCACCACCTATGTCAATACCTTCATCCCAATACAAACCAAGCCATTTCATCGCTTTTTTTATATTTTCTTCAGATTCTCTTGTGGAACGGGCCAGATCTGTATCTTCAATGCGCACTAAAAACTTCCCATTTTGATGACGGGCAACTAACCAGTTAAATAATGCAGATCTTGCTCCGCCGATATGAAATGGACCGGTAGGACTTGGAGCAAAACGGACTTTAAATTCTTTATTCATTATATTCCCTCCTGAATAATATGACTGATGCAAGTGCCGCAATACCTTTCCCGCGGCCAATATCCCCTAATTTTTCATTCGTCGTGGCCTTTATATTGATTTGATTTTTTGAAATATTTAACGCAGCAGACATTATGGCTTTCATTGCTTCTATATACTCGGATATTTTGGGTTTTTCTGCAATAACAGTACTGTCTATATTACCAATCAAATAATTTTGTTTCGTAATGTGCCGACTTACCTGTTTAAGTAATTCCAAACTGCATGCCCCATCAAACCGGACATCACTATCAGGGAAAAAGTGGCCTATATCAGGTAGTCCTGCAGCTCCCAGCAATGCATCCATAATCGCATGAATCAGAACATCCGCATCGGAATGCCCCGATAATCCACCAGAATCAGCAATTTTTATTCCACCCAAAAATAAAGGGCGAGATACCTCAAAACGATGGATGTCATACCCCTCTCCGACTCTGATGTAAGCTGGTATTTTGCTTGGATATATCATATTGCTAAAGCGGTTCCAATCTTCCGTCGTGGTTACTTTAAAAAAGTTCTCGCGTCCGGGAATAATTGTGACCGGAATCTTTACCGCCTCAAATATCGAGGAATCATCTGTTATATTCTTTAATGACTTTATTTGCAATAAAGCTTTTTTGTACAAAGCCGTAAGCACCCCTTGCGGTGTCTGGGCACGATAAAGTTTCGAACGGTCTACCGTTTTCTTCACTTGTTCATCGTTTATCTCCTTCATTGTATCTATACAGGGAAGAGCAAAAATGACGGCTGGATGCGCAGACCCCAGCTTGTTAAGAATTTGATCTATCGCGTCTCCGCCGACCAATGGACGCGCTCCATCATGAATCAGGAGTTTCTCCGATTTAGAAGATATTTGAGAAATTCCATTGATGACAGAATCTACACGCGTATTTCCACCCTGTCCCCATTTAATCGGAATGGCATGTTTAAATTCTGAAAGAATCTGTTGAAATTGACTTTTTTCAGTATCTTTCACAACAATGACGATTTCATCTAGTAGTTTACTGTCTAAAATATTTTTAAAGGTATACCAGATTAAAGGATGTCCATGCATCTCCATAAGCAGTTTATTTATTGAGCCGCCTATACGGGTTCCCTCTCCCGCCGCTACTAAGACAAGGCTATTCATTATATCCACTCTCTAATTTAGCTTTTGCGAAAATTATTTGTCCGGCTTTTGTTTGCAAGACGGATGCAATAATAACAGGTATTTCCTGTCCGATAAATTGGCTCCCATTTTCGACCACGATCATTGTCCCATCATCTAAAAACGCTACACCTTGTCCTTCTTCCTTGCCATTTTTTACTAATTGGACATACACTTCTTCCCCCGGAATAACAGCCGGTTTTAATGCAATAATAAGTTCATTGATATTTAATACCGCAACCCCTTGTAATTCCGCAACCTTATTTAGATTATAATCATTAGTAATAATTTTATAGCCATGAGTTCTCGCTAGTTTTACTAATTTAGAATCAACTTCATTAATCTCCTCAAAATCTTCCGTCAAAATAATCAGTTCATCTTTGCTTTTCTTCTTTATCTGATTAAGAATATCCAATCCCCGACGTCCGCGATTTCTTTTCAATACATCTGCTGAATCAGCAATTTTCTGTAATTCTTCCAGCACAAAAACAGGAACGATGATTGGCCCCTCTAAAAAACCAGACTGATAAATATTCAAAATACGTCCATCAATAATAATATTCGTATCAAGCAGTTTCCCTACTTTTTTCTTTTTCTGTTTTGTACCGGATTCTGCCTTGAAATGAAACCATCCTGCAATTTCGGCCTTTTTGGAAATTGTCAGGTGCATTCCGATATATCCCAAAATTATACTGAGAGCCACAGATACATAAGGACCTATATATGGAATACTGCCAAACGCCAATCCAACTAAATTAGCTATAATAAGCCCTGCAAATAATCCTAAAGTACCAATTATAAGATCCTGTGTCGATATAAGCAGCAGTGATTTTTCGACTCGGGATGTAAAGGCAAACAAACTGCTAATCAAATAGCTCGAAATGACTCGTCCTACAAGTGCACCTAAAATTCCGCCTATCAGCATGACACCCAATGATAAAATTGTAATTCCCAAAATTGTCTCGGTCAAAACGTTTTTAGGAATGACTGCAGTAAGCAACGGTTCCGTCTGGGTAGACAACACTATTCCCAATACAGAAAAAAGCAGAATAAATATGGCCTTTAATACTTTTTCCGGCATATTATAAATTCCTCTTTAGTTTCCATAAAATAATTTCTGAAATACTACATTTACACATTTTAATTATAATAGCACAATCATAACGGATTGAAAAACAAACCTTTCTCTTATCTCACACCTGTGATTTAAAAAAATGGATCGCCTCTTCCAAATGATTTATAAATACCACATGCGAGAGTAATTCCTCCCGGTGATTATCTTTAAAATAGTTTTCGGCCTCTTCCTGATTCCTCGCGGGGAGGACAAATTCAGTAAAATTCATTTTGACCGCCTCTTTGAGTCGTAAGCTTAACTTAGAAACAGGGAGGATTTCACCGGTTAATCCAATTTCACCTAAAGCCATACAGAATTTTTTCAAAGGTATATCATACTTTACGGAAAATAATGCCAGTGCTACTGATAAATCCGCTGCTGTTTCTTTTAATTTATAGCCACCTGCCACATTGAGATATACATCATCAGCAGAAAATGGAATTTCCCCCTTTTTTTCCAGTACGGCAAGTAAAATAACCAATCTATTAAAATCGTAACCAGATGCAATTCTACGCGGAACTGCCAGTACGGAATGAACTGTAAGTGCCTGTACCTCAATCAAGATTGGACGTAAGCCTTCCATACAGGCAGCAACTGTACTTCCAGATACAGGAGCTTTTTGTATTCCTTTTAGAAGATACTTAGACGGATCATCAATCCCTTTCAATCCTTTCCGCCCCATTACAAAGAGTCCTGATTCAGATGTAGAACCAAATCGATTTTTCACAGTACGAAGCACACGAAATTGATAGTTTCTATCTCCTTCCAAATAAAAAACCACATCTACCATATGTTCTAATATACGCGGACCCGCAATATTTCCCTCTTTTGTAACATGCCCGATAATCATTACGATAATCCCTGATTCTTTAGCCATCTTTACAAGTATTGCTGTGCAGTCCCTGATTTGTGTCGGACTCCCCATTGCTGAAGAACTGTTAGGAAGATAAGTGGTTTGTATAGAATCAATAATAACCATATCCGGATGTAGTTTATCTACCTCGGCAAGAATTGTTTCTAAATTGCTCTCAGCAAAAACAAAACATCCCTCTGTATTTACAGAAAGCCGTTCTGCTCTCATTTTAATCTGTATATCTGATTCCTCACCACTGCAATATAGTACAGTTTTTCCCATCTTTGTAAATGAATCACATATTTGTAAAATAAGAGTTGATTTTCCGATTCCCGGTTCTCCACCCCAAAGAATAACGGAATCGGAGACTATACCGCCTCCTAATGGACGATCTAATTCTGTTATTCCCAATTTCATTCTATCTGTATCTTTTATTTCTATATCAGTTAAACTGGTAGGTTCTTTTCCGGATTGAAAAGATAACGTTCGTATGCTTTTGTGAATACTTCCTTCTATTTTTTCCTCTAATGAATTCCATTCTCCACAATTGGGGCATTTACCCATCCACTTAGGCGTTTCTGCTCCACAATTATGACATATAAACTTTGTCTTGGTTTTTGAGTTCATATTCGTCAATCTCTCCCGCAATATAAAATGGACATAGAGATCGTCCCTATGCCCATTATACTACTTTTTACCGATAAGCCTTAGTCTGCATTAAACACCAGATTGTTTTTTTCACCAACATCTACATGGATGGTACTTTTCCCTTTCAGCTTTCCTGATAATAATAATTCAGAAATTTCATCTTCCACTTCTTTTTGAATAGTTCTTTTCAAAGGCCGTGCACCATATTCAAAATCAGAACCGTCTGCAATCAAATGATTGCGAGCTTTTTCAGAAACATCCATTTTCAAATGAAGATGTTCCAATTTCTTTTCCACTGCTTTTAAAAGGAGTTTTGCGATTTCTGATAGATTTTCTGTAGTCAGCGGATGGAAAACGATAATCTCATCAATCCTGTTAATAAATTCAGGTCGAAAAGTATGTTTGACCTGGTCTATAATCATGGCTTTTGCACTTTCAAAATCTTTCTTGTCTTCATTCTTATCAATAAAGCCCAATTTCTTCTCTTTGCCGCGTAACAATCCTGATCCAAGATTACTTGTCATAATAATGACACAGTTTGTAAAATCAACGGTACGTCCCTGCCCATCTGTTAAGCGTCCATCATCAAGTACCTGTAGTAAGATATTAAAAAAGTCTGCATGTGCTTTTTCCACTTCATCAAAAAGAATGACACTATATGGATTCCTGCGAACGGCATCCGTTAATTGCCCGCCCTCTTCATATCCTACATATCCTGGAGGTGCCCCAACAAGGCGCGATACTTCATGTTTCTCCATATACTCAGACATATCAAAGCGAAGCATATTCTTCTCACTGCCAAACATAGTTTCTGCCAACGCCCTTGCCAATTCTGTCTTACCAACACCGGTAGAACCAAGAAACAGAAACGAACCAATTGGTCTTTTCGGATCTTTCATCCCTGCTCTGGCGCGCCGGATTGCCTTGGCAACAGCAGTTACGGCATCTTCCTGCCCAATAACACGTTTATGAAGTTCTTCTTCCAAATGAAGCAGACGTTCAGAATCCTTCTGTTTCAGATTCTGAAGGGGGACACCTGTCCACTTGGCAACCACCTCAGCTACGTCTTCTTCTGTAACAACTAAATGTTCATGATCACCGCCTTTCCATTCTCCCTTCATCTTTTCAATTTGTCCGGATAGCTCTTTTGCCTGATCCCTTAATATGGCAGCGCGTTCAAAATTTTGAGCAGATATGGCGGCTTCCTTCTCTTTCTGGACAGAGGCAAGATCCTCCTCCTTTTTTTTCAAATCGTCCGGTGTAGAAGAAGCCTCCATACGAACCTTAGCTGCGGCTTCATCAATAACATCAATTGCTTTATCCGGCTGGAAACGATCGGTAATATAACGAGAAGATAACTCTACCGCTTTTTTGATAGCCTCATCCGTAATTTTTGCTTTATGGAATGCTTCATATCTATCGCGAAGTCCCATTAATATATCAATAGTATCCTTAGGAGTAGGTTCTCCCACTTTTACAGGCTGGAAGCGGCGTTCAAGAGCTGCATCTTTCTCAATATATTTCTTATATTCTTTCAATGTTGTCGCGCCAATGCATCTAATCTCTCCTCTGGCAAGGGCAGGTTTCATAATATTAGCAGCATCCATGGAACCTTCCCCTGCACCGGCACCTACAAGAGTATGTAATTCGTCAATAAACAGAATCCAGTCCTCATGTTTCTTTACTTCTTCCAAGACTTTTTTTAACCGCTCTTCAAATTCCCCTCTATACTTTGTTCCCGCTACCACGGAAGACATATTTAAGGAAATGATTCTACAGTTTTTTAAAATTTCGGGAACGTCATTATTGATAATTCGCTGTGCTAAACCTTCTGCAATCGCAGTTTTCCCCACGCCCGGTTCGCCAATAAGAACCGGATTGTTTTTATTTCTCCGTGAGAGGATTTGAATAACTCTGTTAATTTCAGTCTGACGCCCAACAACAGGATCAATTTTCCCCTGTTTTGCCCTTTCATTCAAATCAACAGCAAATTCTCCCAAGTCGCCAAGATTTTCATTCTTTTCACTACCATTTTCTTCCGACATAAATTGTTCAAAAGCACGCTTCAATTTACCTCCTGTTACATTAAACTGCTCCAATATGCGGATCGCCAGTCCGCCGCCTTCATGAATAATGGCCAGCAATAAGTGTTCTGTTCCGACATAATTATTGCCAAGTTCATTGGCCTCTTCGACAGCCATTTCAAGAACCCGCTTTGTACGAGGTGCTATATAAAGGTCCGTATTTCTGAAAAAAACTGAATCGTTATATGCCTGCAGGAATTCTTCCAGTGCTGTTACTGTAAGTCCCAACGAATTTAAAATCTTTCCGCCCACACTGTCTTTTTCATTTGAAATACCTATCAAAAGATGTTCTGTCCCTACATATTCACTACCAAGCTTAGAGGCTTCCTCCGCAGCAAACTTCCATGCATTCTTTACGCTGTCTGTGTACCTATTTTCCATCCAAATTCCCTCCTTACATATTTGATTATCATAATTTTTCTTTTAAATTCCATTTTGTGCTTTATATGCCTGTATTTGATCCCGCAGCTTAGCCGCCTGCTCAAAATCTTCCGAATTTATAGCTGATTTTAATTGTTTTTCATATTCAGCCAGCTTTTCGTCTTTTATCGACTCTTCCTTTAAGCCTGGTTCATTTTGGGTCAGATTATGACTAAACAAGGGTCTGAGTTCTTCTCTAAAAGATTTATAATCCTGGTTTCCATGAAACAGTCCCTTTGACAGATTTAATCCATCAGATGCTACTTCCCTGACATCACAAATGCTCCCATTATTATCTTTATAAAAATGTGGAAATATATCAAATAATCTTTTTCCTAAAATAGAAGGCATTGAATAATTTAATAAGTTTTCAGTTTGCTTGAAACGTTCTCCTTGTGCACATTCATTACAAAGATGTAATTCACTTTTTTTACCATTAATAATTCTTACCAAATGTACATTGGCTGCTCTTCCATGACAATGTTCACAAAACATTTTATTCTCCTTTCAAAGTCCACTCTGTCTGATGTATTATAGTTCTTACAGCATCTTGCCGATCTTCCGGCGGACAAAATTCAAGCATTGTCCGCATTAATACTTTAATCATGTGATATTCACGGCGTGAAATGATATTATATTTCAGAAGCATATTAAAATATCCTTCAAAATTGCTTTCAACCAATTCTATATCATTTTTATCAGTCTCCCCTTTTTTTTCAGAGACCATATGCGAGATTATTCCGTGATCTTTTTCCGCTACACCTCGCATGGAAATTTTAATGTATCCGCCGCTTCCTCGTCTTGACTCTACCATGAATCGATTATCTGATGAAAATCGTGTATTGATTACATATGTCACCTGTGACGGGGCACATTCCAAAAGATCAGCCACATCCTTACGCCGTAAAAGTAATTCATCAGAAGGCTGCTTTCCCAACCTTTCTAATATAAATTGTTCAATTCTATCCGCTAAAATGGAATTTGTCATTTGATGATAGGCTCCTTTTCTTTTTACCAAATCTATTTTATTACTTAAAAGTCAAAAAGTCAATATGTTAAATAGTAAAAGCCACATGGAAAAAGGACATTTCTTTCATGTGGCTTTTAAAAAGCTAAAAATTAGAAATTCTTAAATTTTGCAAAACACTGGTAATCACTGATCCTGGAAAACCTCGACGATATAATATGCCCGCAGCTCTTCTATAATTATGCTTTAAATCTGGTAAAACTTTCACTTTATTTTTCATAACGATAAGTGCAGCCGCATATTCTTCATCAAAAGTCAAATGTCGGTCTATGGAAAGGCCTCGCAATTTCATTTTTTTATGAATATAAACATCTCCATAAGCATTCTTGCTCTTATATAAGTTAAACAAATCTTCAGCAAGATCTAAATCATTTACATATCCATAGTGTAAAAGTTTCGATAAAGCTTCTTCTATCTCCCGCAAAGGATATTCCCTGTCTTTTAATTTTTTACGCAATTCATAAGTACTCTGTCCACGATACTTCAGTAAATGCAAGGCCGCTTCATACGCTGTTTTACTCTTTTGCATCTTTATTCTTTGCAATAACATCCACATTAAATTTTTCCGGTTCTACCACCAGAGTATCCCTAATAATCTTATCAATTTCCGCAGCGATTTCCTGATTTTCTCTTAAAAAAGCCTTTGCTGCCTCACGGCCCTGACTTATACGATTTCCTTTATAGGAGTACCATGCCCCGCTCTTTTGAATAATATCCATATTAGTTGCGAGATCCAGTAATGTTCCTTCTTTTGAGATACCTTCTCCATACATCACATCAAACTCAGCTGTTTTAAAAGGCGGGGCCACTTTATTCTTTACAACTTTGGCACGAGTACGGTTTCCCACCACATCTGTCCCATTTTTTATAGCTTCACCGCGACGGATTTCTACCCGTATAGAAGAATAAAACTTAAGCGCTCTGCCACCAGTAGTGGTTTCAGGATTACCAAACATAATACCAACCTTCTCACGAATCTGATTGATAAATATCACGATGGTCCTGGATTTACTTATAATCCCGGTTAATTTTCTAAGCGCTTTGCTCATCAATCTGGCTTGAAGTCCTACAGATTGATCACCTATATCTCCTTCAATTTCCTGTTTCGGAACAAGAGCTGCTACTGAGTCAATAACAATCATATCCACCGCTCCGCTCCGCACCAACTGCTCACAGATACTTAATGCCTGTTCTCCGCTATCCGGCTGAGAAATCAAAAGGCGCTCCGTATCGACACCCAAATGATGAGCATATACGGGATCCAAGGCATGTTCCGCATCAATAAATGCCGCTACACCATTATTTTTTTGTGCTTCAGCAATGGCATGTAATGCTAATGTCGTTTTTCCGGAAGATTCCGGCCCGTAAATTTCTATGACCCTTCCCCGAGGATATCCGCCAACCCCTACTGCAATATCCAGAGCTAATGAACCTGTCGGAATAACCTCTGTATCCAATTTTCCCTTCATATCGCCTAATCGCATAATTGCACCGGCTCCGAACTCACGGGTAATTTGATGCATTGCATTTTCAAGAGCCTTTTGACGTTCTGAGTTCATGTCCGTATTCTGTACTTTTACTGTCATTTTATCCTCCTTTATTTAATTTAATATACTGTAGAACATAATATAATGCCTTATCTGCTGCGCCATAACGGATACTCTCACGATTCCCCATAAAATGTTCTTCATAGACTTTTGTTCCATATTTTCCTGAAACAGCTATAAATACAAGACCAGGACTCTCCCCATGTATTCCATTCCCCGGACCGGCATATCCGGTAGTGGCTACCGACACATCACTATTATAAAGTCGTCTGCTACCTTCGGCCATTTCACCAGCTACACCAGCACTAACAGCAGTATCTCTTTCCAGTGTACTTTTTGAAACACCGAGAATCTCCTCTTTACTATCATTCCAATAAGTAACAGCACTCCCCTTAAAGTAGTCAGAACTTCCGGGCAAATCTGTCATTAACTTTCCAACTATACCACCGGTACATGATTCAGCGGCGCTCATTGTCATTTTATACTGAATCAATAATTCTGCCAAATCACTCCTAATATCAGATTCAACATGATACTCTGATACAGGAAGCCGCTTTTTTATAATCAATAAGAACGGAGTGATCAAATCGTGCGCATTTTGTATAGTACTTCCATGCGCAGTCATACGAAGCGCAATATATCCCGGCCTTGCCAATAAAGCAAATGTCGGATTTTCCTGCGCCTTAATTAGATCCATTATACGGGATTCAATTTCTGTCTCTGTCAACCCTGTTATAGTTACTATAACAGAATAAATAATACCTTGCGGTCCAAAATTACTTTCAAGCCACGGCATCATCTCTTTCTCTGCCATAATTTTCATTTCAAATGGTGGTCCCGGTAAATGAATTAGTGCTTTATGATTTTTAATAGATGCAGATCCATTAGCTGAACCAACATGATTTTCAAATATGCAGGAACCTTCTCCGAACCATGCCTGTCGCGATAGGAGTTTAGAATATACTCGCCTTTCTCGTTCATAATAATCCCTAAGACGGCTATTCTGATCCTCATAATATACATAAGGAATACCTAAAGCTTCTGCCCCGATGCGCTTTGTAATGTCTCCTTGTGTCGCACCCAGCCCGCCGGATGTAATTACTATATCTGCCCGAGACAATGCAATTTCCATAGCATTTCTCATCCGCATAGCATTATCCCCCACCGTAGTCATATAAGCTACTGTAAATCCGTGCTGATTCAGAAAAACCGCCAACCATCTGCTGTTCTCATTATCAATTTCTCCCAGTAGTAATTCTGTGCCGGTAGTAATGATTTCAACAATCATCATATACCTCTATCTGTTGTTATTCTCTCCGCAATCAAATCATATGCGTATCCATCTATAATATGCGCCTTAACAAAGTCACCCGGCCGTAAATCGCCAGGGTGATCTATGTAAACATTACCATCTACCTCAGGTGCTTGGAAAGATGCTCTGCCTTTAGCCTGAAGATTTCCACATCCATCATCTAATAATTCTTCCACCAATACTTCTGTATCAACTCCAATCAGATTCCGATTATTTTCTTCAGAAATTTCTGCTTGAGCCGCCATTAACTCGTGATATCGATTTTCTTTTATTTCTTCTGTAACCTGATCGACCATACGGGCTGCTGGTGTCCCATCTTGTGCTGAATAAGTAAATGCCCCCATATTATCAAATTTCACTGCCTTGATGAATGTAAGCAATTCTTTAAAATCTGCCTCTGTTTCTCCGGGAAACCCAACCATAAGGGTTGTCCGAATTGTTATATACGGTGTGGTATTTCGTAATTTCTTCAATAGCTTTTTGATGCTTTGGGAAGAATCACGTCTATGCATTCGTCCTAACACGGAATCACTTATATGCTGTAAAGGAATATCTACATATTTGCAGATCTTTTCTTCTTTAGTAATTATTTCTAAAAGTTCATCATCAAAATACGTTGGATACAGATAAAACAAACGAATCCATTTCACATTATCAATTTTTACAAGTTCTTTTAATAGCCTTGCAAGTGTTGTTCCATCATTTAAATCTCTGCCATAGAAACTGGAGTCCTGCGCAATTAAATTAAACTCACGGACACCTTCACTGGAAAGCCGTTTGACTTCGTGTACAACAGATGGAATGGAGCGGCTTCTCATCGCGCCACGAACATAGGGAATATAGCAAAACGTGCAACCATTACTGCATCCTTCCGCAATCTTTATATACGCACTGTAAGGTGGAGTCAGCGGCTGCCGCGGAATAAGTTCTTCATGTTCACAGGGAGCGGTATCGAATCTATATATCTTTTTATTGCCATGAATATAGGACTCTTGGACAACTTCTAAAATATGTTGCCATGAATCAGTACCTATAAAAATATCGATTTCCGGTATTTCTTTTCCCAATGCTTCCTTATATTGCTGTGTCAGACACCCGGCAGCGACAAGTTTCTCACAAACTCCCTCCTTTTTGTATCTGGCTGCCTGCAAAATGGTCTGAATTGATTCTTCCTTTGCCGGATCAATAAATGTGCATGTGTTGATAATAATGATTTGCGCAGTGCTTAAATCCTCAGTTAATTCATACCCGGCTTTTGCTAAAATACCAACCATCATTTCAGTGTCTACCAAATTCTTGGAACATCCCAAACTAATAACTCCCAATTTACGATTCAATTATGAAATCCTCCTGAAACGAACCTGTTCTATCCATTCATTCAATAGTATTTTTTTTCCCTCATCAACATATTTCTTCTCTAATTCCCAATAACTTAAAGGATTTCCGTTTGTATCAGCAGGCAATGCGCTGTCATTAACATAAATAAAGTAACAACCGTTATCCTGCATGACCTTTTTATAATGCGTAGGCGTCAACAACCAATTCATAAGTTTTTGACCAAGTTCGGGCTCTTTGCTGTCGGCAGAAAGCCCTATACCATACAAATACCAGGAAGTTCCATCCGTAGGGTACATAATTTGTAGAGGAAGATTTTCTTTTTGTGCCCGCATAGCCTCATTATAGCTGGATATCCCGATATCACACTTTCCCATACCTGCCATCCTTGATGGCGTCGAAAGATATTTCCCATATTGTACAATATGGGAGTTCCCCTCAGACAAAAGGTAAAGTGCCTCTGTAATCCCGAAGTGTTCTGCCATAGATAACAGCAAATCTTCCGCCATATCTGCCGCAATAAAATCCGTCATGGACAATCGGATCTGCGGTGAAGTCATTATATTGTTCCAATTATAATTTAGCAGAGAATGTCTGGCCGCAAATTCTTTATTAACAACAAAAACAATCGGATCTAACCAAATTCCCGTCCAAGTCCCCTCGAAATCCTTAAATTGTTCTAAAGCAGTGTCTGTTGATTCTGAAGAATAGGAGCGTAATGCCTTATTCTTTTTCAATTCTTCCAAATTGGTCTGAGATGTTAAAAATATATCAGCCTCGCCAATCCCCTGCTGCCCATTACTGCCTAATTGTTCCGCTGTCATACGTATAATTTCTATCTGAAATCCGGTTTCCGCATAAAATTCTTTACCGATTTCATCTAAAATATTGGATTGTAAATCAGTACAAATTTTAATAGTTTGCGCCTTGACTGAAGTTTGCTTTTTCAAATCTTCCTGGATTTTTGCATATTGTAAAATTCCCCAAAAAGCAGTAGAAGCTAATATAAGAAATGATATAACCGGTATTAATCTCCGCAAAGGTTTTCGCTCCCTTATTTGATAATATATTATTTATTTCAATTTTCTATTTGATCCGGAAATAACTCTTTTAATTGCCCTTTAGAAACTAAAACCGTTCTCGGTTTTGCACCATCAGCTTTACTTACAATTCCCATTAATTCCATGGTATCCATTAATCTTCCTGCTCTAGTGTAGCCGATTCGAAACCTTCGCTGCAATGCGGAAACAGATGCTCTTTGGGTATCAACCACCCACTCTGACGCTTCTGCCAATAATTCATCTTTCGGCTCCTCTGAATCTGAAGAAACAGCAGGTTCCCACTCTGATAAATCTATTTTCGTCTCATCAGATACTATGACATCCTGCTGGATGCACTGTTCCTTTACATAAGAAACGACAGCCTCCACTTCCTCATCGGAAATAAATGCTCCTTGTATGCGTATAGGATTCGATGCACCGGATGGATTAAAAAGCATATCACCTTTACCTAAAAGTTTTTCTGCGCCTGCTTTATCTAAAATGGTTCTGGAATCCACTTGTGATGAGACAGCAAACGAAATACGGCTGGGGATATTTGCTTTAATTAGGCCTGTAATAACATCCACAGAAGGTCTTTGCGTTGCTACAACAAGATGAATCCCCGCAGCTCTTGCTTTTTGTGCTAATCGACAAATCGCATCTTCCACACTGTCCTTTGCCACCATCATCAAATCTGCCAGCTCATCAATCACAACGACAATGAATGGCATCTTCATTTCAGGATTTTGCTTATTAAATCCATTAATATCACGAACATTTTTTTCCGCAAAAGACCGATAACGGGTTTCCATTTCTGTTACAGCCCAATTTAAGATACCCGCCGCTTTCTTGGGCTCCGTAACGACTTCCGTGCGCAAATGAGGAATCCCATTATATATGGATAATTCAACCACTTTGGGATCGATCAGGATTAATTTTACATCTTCAGGAAGACTATGATAGAGAATACTGGTAATTATGGTATTGATGCAAACCGACTTTCCGCTTCCGGTTTGCCCGGCAATCAAAAGATGCGGCATTTTAGCCAGATCAGTAATCACTACCTTCCCTGCAATATCTTTTCCCAATGCCACAAGTATCTTTCCTTTCCCTTTTTGAAAAGCATTGCTGGAAAGAACTTCCCGCAATGATACTGCAGCCGTTTTGGCATTAGGAATCTCAATCCCTACTGCAGATTTCCCGGGGATGGGCGCCTCTATTCGGATACTGGTGGCTGCCAGCTGAAGCGCTATATCATCCGACAAACCTTCTATTTTAGATACGCGTACCCCCGGAGCAGGTTCAAGTTCATAACGTGTAACAGCAGGTCCTATACTTACATGAACTATTTTGGCATTTACACCAAAGCTTTTTAATGTTGTCTCAAGACGATTCGCTTTTCCATAAGCATTCGTTTCCAAACTGCCGGAGCTTTCTCCCTCCTTTAAAAGAGATAGAGGTGGAAATGAGTAAAAATTATTTTTTTCTGCTTCAGGCATGTCTGCCTTACTATTTATTTTAATATCATTTGTATTTTCTTCGCAGACTTTATGTCCTTCCAGCATATCAATATTATCTTCAGGATTATCTTCAGGCAATAAAATCTGTGCATTCTCGGAAACAGTTTGGTCTGTTGCTTCACCACATACAGGTTTCCCTTTTTCATCAGCAGGAGAAAATACATTAACAGGAAGATCTTCCGTATCATCTTTTTTTATATTTTTAATGATAGGCTTATGGAAAATAAAGTCTGTTAAATTATATTGTTCTCCTGCATTTTCCGCCGCATTACGGGCGCTATGATATGCTTCCTGCTTTTCACGTATTCTCGCTTTAACATGACCAATCCTTTTTTCAGTTTGTTCCCCAACCTTTTTAGCACCGTTTGAAACTGACCAATGTGTTAACAGTAAAATATCTATGACAAACAAACCGGTCAAAATGATTGTCGTCCCTATATTTCCCGCTAAAAAACGTATTATGCTCACCGGGATCCCACAAAACATTCCTCCATATGTCATAAAAGAATCTACTGAAAAGGTACTACCGGCAGGGAGCATATGATGATGATAGCCGGCTAGAAGTATCCATACGGCAATTAAAGAAAAAACAAGACGACGTGTCATATTTGGCGCATGTCCTGTCAATACGTATACTGCTCCCGTAAAGATAAGAACAAGGGCCGCCCCAAATGAGGCCACTCCAAAGAGTACATAAAATCCATTCCGCAGCAGATTTCCCACAATTCCCATACCATAGCCGCCTAAACTGAGACATACAAAGAAACCCAAAAGAATCATAACAATTCCCGTGATTTCAACTCTATTCGTCCCCTGGCCTTTTTTCTTTTCGCGTGTAATATGTACTTTCTTTTTCATCAGTTCGGTAAACCTTCCTACTCCTTATTCATCCTTTTATTCCATCTTTTTACAATCTCCGCTTCTGCACCATTCAATACAGGGCGGTAATACACAGCAGAACAAAGTTCATCAGGCAGATACTGCTGTTTAACCCATCCCCCATATGCATGTGGATATTTATAAGCTATTCCGTATCCCAGCCTGTTCGCTCCATTATAATGTGCATCTTTCAAATGCCGCGGAATAGACCAGTTACTCTTCTTTGCAATATCTGTCATCGCAGCAGAAATACCGACAACCGTACTATTACTTTTAGGAGCAAGAGAAATATATAATACTGCTTCCGCCAAAATAATCTGCGCTTCCGGGAATCCAACCATTTCCGCCGCCTGTGCTGCCGATACTGCCACACGAAGAGCATCGGGATCCGCTAATCCAACATCTTCTGCCGCACAGATTATAATTCTCCGTGAAATAAAAGAGGTTTTTTCTCCCCCTGCAATCATTCTTGCCAGATAGTGAAGAGCTGCCTGGGGATCGCTTCCACGCATGCTCTTAATAAATGCGGAAGCAATATCGTAATGATAATCACCTTTTTTATCATACACGGACATTTGTTCCCCGGCAACCCCCTGTACTTCTTTTTCAGTCAGTACCCCGCCATATGGCAAACTTGTTGTAGCCTGCTCCAATAAGTTTAACGCGATTCTAGTATCACCTGCCGCATATGCAGCAATATTTTTAAGAACTATTTCATCCGCATGATAATCATGCATGCCCAATCCCTTATTTTTATCTGTAAGCGCTTTTTGGAGGATAAGGACGATTGAATCGATGCTAAGCGGTTTAAGATGAATCAATCTTATCCGGGACAGTAACGAACCGTTTAGTTCAAAATAAGGATTTTCCGTAGTTGCTCCAATCAATATGAAAGTCCCATTTTCCACATAAGGCAGTAATAAATCCTGCTGTGCCCTATTAAATCGGTGAACTTCATCGATGAATACAATAATTCTTCTTCCATAGTACTGCAATTCTTTTTGGGCAGCGGGAACGATGTCGCGAATTTCTTTAGCTCCGCTGGAAGTCGCATTTAATTTTAAAAATTTGAACTTAGTCATCTTTGCAATAACAGATGCAATTGTCGTTTTTCCACATCCGGGCGGCCCAAAGAGAAGAAGAGATGGTACTGTATCTCTTTCTATCATTTTATAAAGGAAAGAGTTTTTCCCTACAGACTCGTCTTGCCCTATGATATCATCAAGTATTTCCGGACGCATTCGATCCGCCAGCGGAGCATATGCGTTTGATTCATCTGATATGTCAAATAATGATTCCATCTTTTCTTCCCCATAAGAATAAGCCGCCAAGAAACCTTAGCGGCATTGCATTTAATGACCCCACCATGTCGTTTAATGCTGTATTTTGAGTCTGCATAGATGCAGGTGGGTGTCCTCATGACCTGTTCCTTCAGTCCCTGAAGAAGGGCATTGAATCCACAAATCGATTCTGAACTCCCTTTTTAAAGGTGTTGGTTCAAAATATAAAGCGACACGTGCACAGCAGGGTTTTATCTTTAATATTAGTGTAGCAAAAAGTATTCTGTTTTACAAGTTTCTGCCATCATCATACAAGAAACGCATTTGTCTTTTTCTTCAAAATGACAAATGCGTTTTGCAGTAGGTATAAATTAAATTAATAAATTCTTTTCCTTTTTAACATCTACTCTGATATGCAGCTCCTTTAACTGCATATCAACAACTTCTGAAGGTGCCTGTGTCATTTGATCGATAGCACTCTGTGTTTTTGGAAATGCAATAACATCACGGATGGACCCTAAACGAAGCATAAGCATTACAAGCCGATCAAGTCCCAAGGCAATCCCTGCATGCGGCGGCGCACCATAGCGGAAAGCATCCAAAAGGAACCCAAACTTTTCCTGTGCTTCTTCGTGTGTTATCCCAATCGCCTTGAAAACCTTTTCCTGCAGTTCCTCCTGATAAATACGAAGTGAACCGCCACCTGCCTCAACTCCGTTTAAAACCATATCATAGGCCTTAGCATATACTTTTGAAGGATCAGTAAGCAAGTACTGGACATCTTCATCACGCGGAGCAGTAAAGGGATGATGTTCTGCAACCCAGCGTTTATCCTCTTCGCTGTATTCAAACATCGGGAAATCAGTTACCCAGCGGAAGCAGAATTCATTTTCATCAATGAGATTCATACGGCGCGCCATTTCGAGGCGGAGTTCGCCAAGCGCCTGGGCGACAACTTTTGGCTTATCTGCAATAATGAGAATAAGATCTCCATTTTCCGCTTCACAGAATTTACCAATTTCGCGGATCTTATCTTCTCCGAGAAATTTAGTAATCTGGCATTTCAAGCTGCCATCTTTATTAAGACCGATCCATGCAAGCCCTTTCGCGCCATAATTCCCGACATAATCCACTAAGCCATCCAATTCACGTCGGGGAATTGCGGCATCCCCCTTCACGGTAATCGCCTTTACAATCCCACCGTTATCAAGTACATTACGGAATACTTTAAAACCGGTGTCTCGAAGTAAATCCGAAATATCATAAAAATGCATATCAAACCTAAGATCCGGCTTATCGGAACCATATAGATTCATGGCATCATCCCAAGTAATACGCTTAAATGGAATCTGAATATCCACATTAAGGACATTTTTAAAAATTCTCTGCATCATATGTTCCATTAAGTCCAAGATAAAATCCTGATCTTCAAAGGATAATTCTATATCCAACTGTGTGAATTCCGGCTGGCGATCCGCACGAAGATCTTCGTCACGAAAACAACGCGCTATCTGAAAATATCTTTCCAATCCGGATACCATGAGAAGCTGTTTAAAAAGCTGCGGTGATTGAGGCAATGCATAAAATTTACCAGGATTAACACGGCTTGGTACCAAATAGTCGCGCGCACCTTCAGGCGTACTTTTGGTTAAGATCGGAGTTTCTACTTCAAGAAAATCGTGTGCATCCAAAAATTGTCTCATTTCGTGAACAATTTTATGGCGCATAATCAAATTCCTTTGCATTTCAGGACGGCGCAAATCAATATAACGATATTTCAGCCTTACGGTTTCATCTACATCAATTCCATCTTCAACATAAAAAGGAGGTGTCTTAGCTTTATTTAAAACACGCATTTCTGAAACAACCACTTCTATTTTTCCTGTCTGCATTTTAGGATTGACGGTTTCAGGACTTCTTTCTCTAACAATCCCTCTTATCGCCAATACATATTCACTTCTCACATCTTCCGCTTTATGAAACGCGTCTTCTCCATATTGTGGACTCATGACAACCTGTACAATGCCACTCCTATCCCGTAAATCAATAAAAATCAATCCACCATGATCCCGACGGGTATTTACCCATCCCGCCAAGGTTAATTCTTTTCCGCAATCCTTTTCTGTAACTCTGCCGCATCCGCAGGATCTGTGCATACCTGCCATTGTTTCCATATTTGAGCACCTCTTTAAAACATTAATAATATAAAATATTTTGCAGTTATTTACTGTCTGCTCGACTCTGTAATGAAATCAGATACTTTGAGAAATGGAATGTCCTGCTGCTTTCCGTTTTCCATGTTTTTTACGGCAGCTTCTTTTTTCTCCATCTCATTAGCACCGATAATCACCGTATATGCCGCATTATTTTTACCGGCTTGTTTCATTTGTCCTTTTATACTGCGATCCTGCAAATCAATTTCCGCAATAACACCTTTGTCACGAAGGTGTTGCTGTATCTTGATGCCTTCCACAATAGCATCTTCCCCTAGTGTCACAATATATACTTTCTTGCGATTTGCCGGTTCCGGAATCAGTTTTTGCATTTCCAGCGCAAGCAACAGTCTTTCAAGGCCCACAGCAAATCCTATTCCCGGTGTCGATGGACCACCCACATCCTCTACCAATCCATCATAACGACCACCGCCACATATCGCACTTTGGGCTCCCAATGGCGGATACTGAATTTCAAACGCAGTATTTGTATAATAGTCAAGCCCCCGCACTAAACGGGAATCAACTGAATAAGGAATCTCCAATGCTGCCAGATATCGTTTTACCGCCTCGAATTTTTTCTCGCACTCATCACAAAGATAATCTGTTATTTTCGGTGCACCAGCAGAGGCACGTCGGCAGCTATCTTCTTTGCAATCCAAGATGCGGAGTGGATTTTTATGAAGGCGAGCCTGGCAGTCATCACAAAGCTGATCTTCCTTTTCTTCAAAAAACTCTATTAATTTCTGTCTATATATGGGCCTGCATTTATAGTCTCCAATAGAATTAATATGAAGTTCCAATTCTTTAAGCCCGAGCGTTTTAAACAGCGTATAAGCGAGGTTTATTACTTCCGCATCTGCCGCTGGGGACGATGCTCCAAGAACTTCCACTCCAAACTGGTGGAATTCTCTATATCGCCCTGCCTGCGGACGATCATACCTGAACATTGATCCCATGTAAAACAGCTTATGTACCTGCTGATCCCCATACAATTTATGTTCAAGATAGGACCTGACTACGGCTGCGGTGTTCTCCGGCCGCAACGTAATTGATCGTCCTCCCCGGTCTTCAAACGTATACATTTCCTTTGCTACCACATCTGTAGTATCACCAATCCCACGAAGAAATAACTTTGTATCCTCAAACATAGGAGTTCTAATTTCACTATACCCATAGAGAGCACATAATTCCTTAATAACGGATTCTACATGATTCCATTTATAGATGTTATCAGGCAGAATATCCTGTGTACCTCTTAATGCCTGCAAGATCCTCAACACCTCTTTATTCTCATAAAAGAATACTTATCAAGTAATGCCTCAAAATTCAAGTGGGCATTAACGCAATAATTCTAACATTATATATATATATACGCAAATAAATCATTTATCAGTTTTATCATTTCTTTCACAATCAGCGCAGTAGCCATAAAATTTTAACTGATAATCGACAATAGCAAATCCATTTTCTTTTTTTATTTTTTCTTTCATTTTATTCATAAAATCATAGGAAAACTCAATCACTTTTCCGCATTTAAGACAAATTAAATGATAATGCGAATGTGCCAAATTGTGGTCATTTAATTCATAACGACTTCTGCCATCACCAAAGTCCAATTTTTTTAAGAGCTCAAGTGATGTAAACAATTCAAGCGAACGATATACGGTTGCAAGCCCTATTTCCGGATTGTTATCCCGAACAAATTCATATACATCTTCCGCACACATATGGTTTTCTTTGCTTTCGAGGAATGCCTGTAAAATAACCTGGCGCTGTGTCGTAAACTTATATTTATGTTCACGAATCTTTTTCTTTAACGTATTCATTACTGCTGATTTTTTCATTTTACCCTCCATTAGCGCAAGACTTTATATCTATCGTAATACCACATATGGCGTAATAATATTTGAAGAACTGCCATCGCAGGGACGGCTATCATCATCCCCAATATTCCTTTTAGGCTTCCGCCGATAAGCACTCCTGCGATAATTGCCACTGGGTGAACTTCAATAATCGATCCCATAAGTTTCGGCATAATAAAATGAGAATCTAACTGTTGTACAACCACATAGAAAATAATAACTTGAATCATAACACTGCTTCCCTGCAAAAGACCGAGAAGTATAGGCGGGACAGCCCCAATAATTGGACCTATGATTGGCACCATCTCCACAACCCCGGCAAGAAGTCCAATAACCAATGGATATGGAATATCCATAATCCACATTCCAATAAAAACAAGGAACGCCATGAGTACCGACAGTAGAAGTTGTCCATGTATGTATGCTTTTAAAACAAAATGAATTTCCTTAAACAAGTTCTTTATGTGTGCATGATACCTTTCCGGAAAAAGTTCAGCAAACTTATTGGAAAACGTCCTCCCCTTCTTCATCATGTAAAAAGTAATAAAAGGTACAACAATCAATTCAATTACTGTACTGGCAAAAGAAAATATTGCTGACAAACTGAATTGTGCAAGTCTCAATGTATATTCCCCTATCTCTTGAATCATTTTTGCAATGAAACCTTGCGCTTCCGCAGGAAGCAAACTCAAATGATAAGCTGCTTCCAACTCGGGAATTGCTGACTGCAATGCAGAGAATGTAGCAGGAATACTTCTTGTAAACGCTCTTAACTCCGTGATGAATGGTACAAAAATATGAATTGCAATCAGATATATAATTCCGATAAATATACCAAAAGATATAATAATCGGAATATCATAAGGGATATTCTTTATCCCGGTCATATTTATCCATTTATATAATTTTTGAGCAAGCGGTGTAAGCAAAATAGATAGGATAAGAGATATTCCGAACGGGAAAAAAATAATCGGCGCTGAAAGCGCAAGTAATATAAAAAATAAAGTTATGGAAATACGCATCCAAAATTCTGCGGTTCTTTTCATCATCAACCTCCGACCAAAAACGGGTTATGTTTTTTCTCATATCCAATGCTTGTTGCCTCCCCATGTCCAGGCAAAACAATTACTTCATCGGATAATGAAAAAAGATTTTTTCTAATGGTCTGCAAAAGCCTTTTTATATCTCCACCGGGAAAGTCCGTACGTCCAATAGATTCTCGAAAAAGGGAATCTCCGGTAAAAACAACCTTTTCCTTTTCCATGTAAAAAGAAATTCCTCCGGGAGTATGTCCCGATGTATCCAACACGGTAAAATCAAGTTTTCCTACTTTTATATTCTCTCCATAACTTACCCAATAATCTGCTGCCTTACAAATCGTTGACTGAGGGAATGAATCAGAAAGATTCTTTTTAGGATCCGATAAATACTCTTTATCATTGATATTCATATATACACGGGCTTCTTTATAAACTTCTTTTAACTTGTTAAGTCCGGCCATGTGATCTACATGTCCATGTGTCAGAAAGATTCCTTTAACATTCACTTTTAGCTGAGCTACTGCACGAATAATATTTTCAGGAGTAAAGGAGGGGTCAATTATGACAGCATCCATTGTATTTTCATCATATATGATATATGTATTGGTCATAAAGGGACCGAGGACAAGATAGGTTATTTTCATGCAAATTCCCTCCCAAATTGAAGTTGTGATAAGTGTCAAAAAAGTTTTTTCGAATCAAGAAGCAAAGTAACCGGACCGTCATTTTCAAGTGCTACCTGCATATGTGTCTGAAAATTTCCAGTTTCTACTTTTATTCCTTCTATCCTGCAGCTCCGCACCACATGTTCATAAAGCCTACTCGCCTGTTTTGGAAGTTCCGCCTCAGTAAAACTTGGCCGACGCCCATGTCTGGAATCTCCATATAAGGTAAACTGTGACACAATCATAAGCGCTCCTTTCGTATCCAAAAGCGACAGGTTCATCTTATTATTTTCATCCTCAAAAATTCTTAAATGTAGTATCTTATCAGATATATATAATGCATCTTCTTCCGTATCTCCACGCTTAATACCCAGCAAGGCAACCAGCCCCTTACCTATTTCTCCACACACCTTCCCTTCAGAAAGTACTCTGCACCAATTACATCTTTGAATAACAGATCTCATATTATCCTCCACGAGAAGAACGCATACGATGAACTGAATGAACACCTTTTATACGACGTATTTTTGTCATGATAAATTCCAATTGTTGCAAATCTTTAATCTGTATTCCCAAATTCATTCCAGCCATCCCGGTATTCTCAACTTTTACATTAGCTGTAGAAACAGAAAGCTTCAGTTCCATTAATACCGCCAAAATATCGGCCATTAAACCGGTCCGATCATAGGCAATAACTTCAATCGTAACTAAAAACATACCGCTGGTTTCCTGTTCCCATTCTACTTCAATGGTTCTGTCTTTGTCCGAAAGATTAATTGCATTAGGGCAATCTGTACGATGAACAGATACTCCTCTGCCGCGTGTAACATAACCAATGATTTCATCACCGGGAACAGGATTACAACACTTGGATAAATGAACTACCAATCCATCTTCTCCCTTTACAAGAATTCCATTGCTTACCCTTTTTTTTAGGCTCCGCATTCTTAAGTTTTCAAAATCTTTTGAAGTCTTTAACCCGGTAATTTTCTGTTCATTAAGATCTTTTTTATAAAGATCAATCAATTTAAGTACGATAGTCTTTACTGAAAGGCCACCATATCCCGCAGCAGCAAAAAGATCATCCTTTGAAATATTGTTAAAATATTTCCGCACATCATCCAGGTGATTCTTAGACGTAATTTCTTTCCATCTATATCCTTGCCGTTCTGTTTCCGCTATAAGAAGTTCCTGCCCATGTGTTATATTTTCAGGTCTGTATTCTTTCTTGAACCAGCTTCGGATTTTGGCTTTACACTCGGTCGAGCCTACCATATTAATCCAATCATAACTTGGTTTTCCGGTTTTTGCTGTAATCACTGAAACGATATCCCCATTTTTTAATTTGGTATCAAGCGGAACAATTTTATTATTAACTTTTGCCCCTACACAGTGATTCCCGACTTCTGTATGAATACGATAGGCAAAATCAATAGGAATAGATCCTTTAGGCAAATTAATAACATCACCCTTGGGAGTAAAAACAAAAACCTCATCAGAAAATACATCTAACTTTAAAGCGTTTAAAAACTCTTTTGAATTGGAAGTATCTTGCCATTCCAAAAGCCGACGAAGCCAACTGATTTTTTGGTCAAAATCTTTCGTCCCTGCTTTATTCCCTTCTTTATATCTCCAATGGGCGGCTACACCATATTCTGAAATATGATGCATTTCCCAAGTACGGATTTGTATTTCGACAGGCTGTCCTTTTGTACCGATTACAGTTGTATGAAGAGATTGGTACATATTGGGCTTAGGTACAGCGATATAATCCTTAAACCGATTAGGCAATGGTTTCCAAAGGGAGTGCGCAATTCCAAGAACCGCATAACACTGAGGAATTGTATTTACGATTACACGCACTGCATATAAATCATAAATTTGAGATAAATCTTTATTATCTCGTTTCATTTTTTTATAAATACTATAAAAATGTTTGGGACGACCGGTAATAGTCGCTTTAATGCCCGCATCATTTATACTTTGATGAAGCACTTCCATAGTGTCATTTACGATTTCTTCACGAGCTTTGCGTTTCTGCCGCATTTGTCGGACAAGATCATAATACTCCTCAGTATGAAGATAATGAAAGCATAAATCTTCCAGCTCCCATTTGATATTATAAATACCCAGGCGATGGGCTAAAGGGGCATATATCTCCATGGTTTCTTTTGCGATGCGTATCTGTTTTTCACGTCTAAAAATGCCAAGTGTACGCATATTATGAAGACGATCGGCTAATTTTATAACTACTACACGAATATCCTGCGCCATAGCCAAAAACATTTTTCGAAAATTTTCCGTCTGCTGATCTTCTTTGTCTTTATAATGGAACTGTGACAATTTTGTAATCCCATCCACTATAAAAGCAACTTCATCCCCAAAAATACGGCGGATGTCTTCCAGCGTATACGCAGTATCTTCTACTACATCATGAAGAAGAGCTGCAATAATCCCTTGTGCATCAATTTCCAACTCTGCCAGAATATATGCCACTGCTAACGGATGAATAATATATGGTTCTCCAGTAGCGCGAATCTGTCCTTCATGTGCCTTTTGCGCGATTTCAAACGCATGCTGGATGGTTTCCATGCTTTGAGTTTCATGAATATATGTCTTTAATTTCTCCATCAGTTTGTTATATTCATGGCTTGTTTCAATCGAAAAATCTTTTTTACCTGATTCAATCTTTATATATTCATCCTGATGAATTAAAAACTCAGCTAAGGTTGACGCTGATGCGTCAGTACGAAGTGACTCTTCATTCAAATTGCGCGACAAAATATCTTGATGGTCAACTATATTCGTAATAGCCTGCTTAAGAGTCCCTCTTCTATCACTCACGTAATCCCAACTCCTTATTTTCTATATTTTCTATAAATAGACGATGATAATAAATCAAGTTTTTTATTTATAACCTTTCTCTGGTAATAGTCAACGCCATTCCTATTGAAACGATATAGTATATTCAACTCTTCAAACACTGACAAGGCGGTACATAAACACTGCCTGCTATATTTCCCCTCAAAAGACCGTTTTAATCTGTTTTGTATCTCAAATACAGCCACAGATTTACTATTAGGAATCAATTCTCTTAGACGAACAAACACATCGATCAGAAAATCTCTGGTTAAAAAATAGTCTTTTACCGGTCTGATATCTTTACAGATCAACTGGACATGTTCACCGTACCAATCATGAATTTCCGGTTCATATACAATATCTACAATATCTCCCGGGCAACAGGGGTCTTTATCTCCTATCCCCCAAAAAATAGCTTCTACTGGTTCACGATTTTGTGATAATCTGCACTTAAAATGTTTACGATCATTTCCTATTCGTCGGGCAGTTTCCACAAAAACCCTGAAACTGGCAAACAGAGGCTTAGGATTATCGCTGCCATAAGGTTCTAACAAATCTAATGAGCGAATAAATTCTATATTTACTTCATCCAAAGGTAAAGATTCTTCTAATTCCAGTACAGGTATCCTGTCATCCACAGTTATAATCCCTTTTGCGTAATCATTAATCCGCTTCCTAAACTCGGAAATTCTCTCTGCAGGAATGCTGAAACCTGCTGCCATTTTATGCCCACCATACTGGATAAGAAATCCTGCCATTTTTTCCAAAGCCTCATGTATATTAAAAGCGGAAATGCTTCTGCAAGACCCCTTTCCAACTCCATTCCTGACTGTTATAACCAATACTGGACGATGATATAACTCAAGTATACGCGATGCTACAATTCCTATAACACCGGGATGCCAGTCTTTTCCGTCAATAACAAGTATCAGATCATCTTGAATTTGCAGTTTAGCAATCCGCTGCAACGCCTCTTCATAAATCTCACGTTCAATATGCTGCCGCTCGATATTGGTGTCACATAATATCTGTGCAAGTGCTTCAGCCTCCTCCCCAGACTCAGTAGTCATCAATTCCACACCATATTTCGCATGAGTAATACGACCGGCTGCATTCAATCGTGGTGCAAGCCCAAAAGAAATGTAATCCGCATGAAGAATTTCTTTCGTATCTTCATTCACAAGACCGGTAATACGGAGAAGTGCCGATAAACCCTTTATAGGAGTCAAAAGAAAACGTGCCATACCTTCTTTGACAAGTATCCGATTTTCCCCTGTTAAAGATACCACATCCGCAATAGTCCCCAACGCTACCAATTCTATATTTTCCTTATAATCTTCATTATATAATTCTTTATAAATACCGCGGCAAAGAGTGAATGCTACTCCGCATCCAGCTAACTCCTTATATGGATAAGGACAGTCCTCCTGATGTGGATTCAATACAGCTACACAATCAGGCAATACCTTTGGCGGCTGATGATGATCCGTGACGATAATATCCAAAGACTGTGGCGCTTCTGCCACTAAATCTGCAGAACTGATACCGCAGTCTACAGTAATTAAAAGAGAAACTCCTTCTTTGGACAATTTGTTTATAGCGTCACGGTTTAAACCGTAGCCTTCTTCCTCGCGCAACGGAATATAAAAATTTACATCTGCCCCCAATTTTCGCAGGCATCTTACACAAATAGATGTAGACGTAATACCGTCAACATCATAGTCCCCATAAATAACTATTTTTTCTTTTAAATCAATTGCTTGAATAATGCGTCTAACTGCTTGCTGCATGCCTTTCATAAGAAAAGGATCAGACAGATTGTCTAATGTATCATATAAGAAATGCGTTAATTTCTCTTCCGTGGAAATACCGCGACGCATCATAATACGCGCAGTACCCTCAGGTATATTATTTAAATTGAAAAAGTCAGGGACAGCAACCTTCTCTTCTGATGATGCCCCACGAAATACCCAACGAGGTTTTATTTTCTCTGGTGTCATAATATATCCCCAAATTCATTTATTTTCATTATTCTATCATTTTTTATTCTCATTTTCTATATTATATTATCATTATCAAAAAAGAGATTCCCATAGAATAGTTCTAAAAATCAAGAACTGCCGTTAATGTTTTACGTTTCACTGTAAATAAAATATCTCCCTGAATATTGTATAAATTCAAGGAGACATTGATTTGTTTATTCTATGGATGAATATATCAATTCCAGACCTCTTTCATGATATTCTTATACTCCTGATTCAGATGATCCACAATAACATCCAAAACTACACGTACAACTTCCGGATCAAAACTTTCATTTGTACTTGGCAGACAGGCATCTAAAAATACAGCACCATTCTCCGCAACCACATACTTAAATACTTTATAACTTCTGTTCAATCCATTCAGATATTCGCCAAACTTGACATGATTGTCTTCTTTAACAAGTCCTGCACCAACCTGCACACGAATAATCGTATAAATCGTACTGTCAGTAATAATTATAACCGGCAGTGTCTGTCCCTCCACCTGAATATTAGATTGGAACACAATTGTATCCGCTTCATCATTAGATGCATCTCGACGGAAAAAAGTAAGCTTATTATGATCCAAATATTTCTGGAATTTTGCCGCCTTTAGATTTACTCTTTTTTCTTCTGCCATTTCAAAATCCTCCATAACTAAGAATTTAAACTTTTAACTCTCTTTCATTTTATACTGTACATACATTTTTTTCTACCGTAAATCTTTAACTCACATATAGTATACTAAATATATTCCAAATATATTCTCCAAAGAGGTCTCAGATGAACCACTATGATTATATGTCCTTAGCGATGCAGGAAGCAAAAAAGGCTCTCATTTCCAGAGAAATCCCTATCGGTGCCATAATAGTTTTGCATGACTCTGTGATTGCTGCTGCGCACAATCAATGTGAAAACAGGAGCGATCCCACTGCCCATGCAGAGATACTTGCCATAAAAAAAGCTTCTGCAATATTAGGAAACTGGCGTTTGACTGGATGTAGCCTTTATGTTACCATAGAACCGTGTCCAATGTGTGCCGGAGCAGCGGTAAATGCTCATCTTTCCTCGATTATCTATGGTGCACCCAATCCACGGTATGGAGGAATTGATTCCAAATTCCGTATTGTGCAAAATCCCTTTAACCATGCGGTTTCAGTAATCCGCGGAGTTTGCCAAAGTGAATGTCAACAATTAATGGATGAATTTTTCGATGATAAACGTCATTTATCCATGTGACAATTGTATTATGGAGCGGTATCGAAGTGGTCATAACGAGGCTGACTCGAAATCAGTTGTACAGCAATGTACCGTGGGTTCGAATCCCACCCGCTCCGCCACAAAGAGTTTCTTTCTATGAGAGTAGCTCTTTTTTATTTTATATTTTTTACATATACATATACATAGTACTAATGTTATAATAAATTAATCGTCATTAAAATAGGAGGATTCAGCGTGTTCCATCATAAACTAATTACTGCTGTTACCGTACTTTCCCTGTCATTTTGTGGAAATACCGCATTTGCCAAAACAATTCTGTTTGTACCGCAAGATGATAGGCCGGTCAGTTTTGCCTATACTGTTTCTACAGCAGAAAAAGCAGGATATACAGTTCTCACTCCCCCGAAGGCTTTCCTTTCAAGTAAAAGTTATCAAGGTCTCCCTGAAAGAATCTGGACATGGATTGATCAGAATATTGACCAGGCTGATGTTGCCATTTTATCTACTGACACCTTAATTTATGGTGGATTGGTTGATTCGCGCAAACATAATGAAGATTTAAAAACACTTCAATACAGAGAAAATAAAATACGCAATTTACATATTTCCCATCCAAATATTCCGCTTTATGCATTTGGCACTATTATGCGAACCCCTTATGCATCCAGTGGCGGAGTAGAGCCTTATTATTACAGTGATTACGGTACAGACATTTATCGTATAGCGGCTTTACAGGATAAACAAGATACCAATTCCATTACTGCAGAAGAAACGGCAGAATTACTTTCCTTAAAATTGACAGTTCCTACCGAATATCTTCAAGATTGGTTCCGCAGACGCACAAAAAATAATTTAATTAATAAGCAGCTCTTAAAAGATGCAAAAAATGGTGTATTTGCTTATTTTTGTGAAGGTCATGACGATAACAGCAAAAATTCTCAGACAAACATGGAAGCACGTTATCAGGAGAAAGATACCACTACGCTAAAAAATAATATTTTTGGCTCGTTTCCCGGCGCCGATCAACTCGCTCTGCTCCTTATCGCACGCTACCATGTGGAAAGCAATAAACTCCATCCAACTTTTGGTATTCTCTATCCCTTGGGACGCGGTGAAGATACTATCCCGTCTTATGAAAATCAACCGATAGGAAAAACCATTGCTGAGCATATTCATGCTGTTGGCGGCAGCATCTCACAAAAGCAGTCACCGGACATCATGCTTGCGGTTAACACCCCGCTTCTTTCCACAGGAGAATCCGGGCAATTCAGTAACTTTGGAATGATGAAACAAAGCACTACGGACTTTATAACACAAATAAAATCCACTATCGATCGAGGTATCAGCCTTTCTATTGTGGATGTATATTTCGCTAATGGATCTGACAACACTCTTATGAATCTCATAGTAAAAAATAATCTACTGTATAAAGTATCTTCCTATAACGGTTGGAATACAGCAAGCAATACTATCGGATACGCAATTGCACAGGCTATTCTCGCCCCATATATGACACCACAGGATCATAAGAACATGCTTACAGAGCAATATATTGATAACTGGGCCTATCAAGCCAACGTACGAAAAGATATTATCCGCTTTGCGGAAAGTAAACATACCAAGGGGAAAATTACGCCGGAAGTAAAAGAAGAAATGATTGCATCTCTGCAAGATTTTGCTAAGAAAAAGTTAAACTTAAATCCCCGAACTATCTCTGCTGATTTCCCTTGGAACCGTTTTTTTGAAATTAATGCACTTGTCTCCAACACTCCCAAATATCCGCTTTATCTGACTGCTGCAGAAAAATACAGAAGATTTGAAGAGGAACAAAAAAAGAAAGCTGCTGAAGAAAAGTCTAAAAAAGAATCTGCAATAAAAGGGAAAGACGGACTCCTAAAGAAAGATACTATATCCAATGATTCGGAAAAAAATGCTTCACAAATTATCATTCATTAATTAATCATGTAAAAGCCTGATAACAGATACAATCATTTTAATCTGTTATCAGGCTTTTATCTTAAACTAACGATCCATTAAACAGGTTAATCATGAGACGACTAATCTGTACCTTTTCCATATAAGTGAAGTTTCCTAATATTCGTTTAGGCCAGACTTTATCATGTTGCCGGATCAGAATGGAAAGACAAACATTACCTTAACTTGCAGCACCTGTTTGAATTGAAAAAGGAGTGAATTCAAGAACAGAAAAGTATCGGTTAATTTGATATTACCGAAGGTATTTCTGAATTCGCGAAAAATTATTGACACAACCAAAATGTCCTATCTCACCCTGAAACTCTCATTTCAATATACGAAAAAGCATCGGATATTTCACCGATGCTTTTTGTAACTATTTTTCTACTGGATATACACTAACTTGTCTTCTATCACGACCAAGGCGTTCAAAATGAATTTTCCCTTCTGCAACGGCAAAAAGTGTATCATCTTTTCCCAACCTTACATTCAAACCTGGATGGATGTGGGTACCTCTCTGACGAACTATAATATTGCCAGGTCTTGCAATCATACCATCATGCATTTTGGTTCCTAAACGCTGCGCATTAGAATCACGACCGTTTTTTGTACTGGAAACGCCTTTTTTATGAGCGAATAACTGAAGGTCAAACAGTAACATGTAATTCACCCCTTTACATTTATCAATTTAATAGTATCAGGATATTTTTCCTGAATCATTTTGAGTCCCTGCAACATTGTCTTTACAAGAAGTTCTGATTGCTCATCAGCCTTATCTGCAATGTTTACACTCATAAATCCATTCTCAGAATCATAAGTGCCCTGTTTTCCAAGGATATCACGAAGTCCCAATGCACATGTCAGCGTGACTGCGGATACAGCCGCACAAACAAGATCATACTGGCTATCTCCAACATAACTGTCGGCATGACCTTTAATTGTAAACCCTTTACAGAATTCTCCGGCACTCAGATACATAGTAACGGTAATCATCAGCCTTCAATTTTTTCAATCTGTACTTTCGTAAATGGCTGGCGATGTCCCTGGCGACGACGATAATTGGATTTTGCTTTGTACTTAAAAATACGGATTTTCTTTTCTTTGCCCTGTGCAAGAACCTTAGCAGTAACTTTAGCCCCCGCAACAGTTGGTTGTCCAATCTTAACCGCATCACCGGATATAAGAAGAACTTCTTCAAAAGTTACTTCATCACCTGCAGCTACATCCAGTTTCTCAACAGTAATAATTTTGCCTTCCTCAACGCAGTACTGCTTTCCACCTGTTTTTATGATTGCGTACACGTGTGCACCTCCTTCATACTATACTCGCCGTATACGGCAGCTTCATAACAAAGCATTTACTGGGCCGGTTACGAGCGGTTGCGTCACAGCACCCTGTACAATGACTTAATTATTATACTAAGAAACAGAACTGGTGTCAAACGAAAACCTACCGTTTATTGAGCGTAATACTCTTCTCCTCATTCCGGACCTAATCCATCTCTTTTTTCGCGTTTCTGAACAATATAATGTGCCACCTTCTTTCCGGCCTTATTGATTCGATTTCCTGTATTTCTAAACTTACGTAATGCAGTTGTCTTAGATTCTGTTATCGGTTTCATATCCGTAATAGCACTCATATCCCCTCGTTTCACAGAAGTAGCACGAATACGTTCCGGTTTCAGTAATGCACGGATGGCTTTCATGGTTTTTGCTGGAATAAGTTCCGGATCAAAACTATAGATATCTATTGCTACATATCCCATATCCGGATAGGCATGAATACAAATATGTGATCGTGGACCATAGGCAGATACCGTGATTTCTTCTTCACCATCATGGAAATAAGTATCTTCCACATTAAGCCCTAGATATACCGCACTATCAGACATTGTATTTAAGATCTCCGCTGAGGATAAGAGTATTTCCTTCTTACACCCATAGCAATCTACAAGAAGATGTTTTCCTACATAATCACTCATAATTATTTTCCCTCAATCAAAAATTTACCTCATTATAACAAATACCATCTTTTTTTGCAGAAACTGGAAATACATAATAAGATATGAAAAAAGAAAACAGCCAATAACCGCTTTCTTTTTTCATGTCTTATGTTCTAAGAACCACGTTTACTTTCCCTAAGCTTATTACGATTGTTTCAATCCAATTATCTACTTCCGCATCAGTTAAAGTTCGATCTGACGCTCTGAAACTCAATCGGTACGCCATAGATTTAAATCCGGCCGGTACCTGTTTTCCCTGATAAAGATCAAAAAGATATAATTTTTCCAGATGTTTATTCCCAGCCTGCCGGATAATATTTTCGATATTTTCATTTGATAACTGTTCCGGTACAAGAACCGCAAGATCTCTTTCCGCAGAAGGAAATTTTGGAATTTTTTTATAGTTAGTCGCAGCTCCTGCAAAAATCATAATATCCGGCAGGGAAATCGTGAATCCGTAAACTATTCTTTTTATATTCCATTTATCAAGCACTGCCGGATGTAATTCACCAAATCGTGCAAGAATCACATCATTTTTTACAAATTCTGCTGATACTCCGGGATGGAAAACAGGATAATTCGTACGTCTGATCTTATAATCACGAATAGATAATGCTGAGAGAACATTCTCCATAACTGCCTTGATGTCAAAGAAATCATATTCTCTCTGATCATTAGGATATCCATTTTCTGCAGGCCCTCCACACATAAGTCCTGAAATAAGACTATATTCTTTGGGAAGTTCATCTAATGGAAATCTTTTAGGTTCATAAATATGTCCATATTCAAAGATAGCTACCTGATCATTTTTCTTTGAAAGATTGTATTGCAGAGTATGCATTAGCCCGGGCAGCAATGATGTTCTCATATCTGGATATTCATCCGAGATTGGATTCATGATTGAAATAGCATTATACACGCTGCTATCTTCAGGGAAATTCAATTTTTTCAAATCATTCTTATCCATGAAGCTGTAATTAACAACTTGAGATAATCCATTCTCCACAAGAATATCAGTAACCTTGAAAAGAACTTCTTGCGATGGACTCATAATCCCCTTGGTGACCGCGCTCCATGGTGTGGTAATCGGTATATTAGAATATCCATATACACGTGCTACCTCTTCCGCTAGATCCGGCATTCCATACAAATCCATACGGAAATCAGGAACTGTTACGCGTATTTTCCCATTATCTTCCGCCACTGAAAAGTGGAGACTCTCAAGGATGTCAATCATTTCATTTTTACTTAATTTGATCCCGATATAGTCATTAATTTCATCTATTGTGGTATTGATAATTTGCGGTTCTGATTTGATGGGGTATTCGTCCAACAGCCCCGGAGCAACGGTACATGCACCTTGCTCTATCAGCAACTGGCAAATCCGATTAATTGCCATTTCTGTTCTTGCGGGATTGATTCCTTTTTCATATCGACCGGAAGCTTCGGAACGCAGACCTAGCCGCCGTGACGTTCTTCGCACCGAAGCACTATCAAACACTGCCGCTTCCAGAAATACACTCTTTGTTTTATCAGTAATTTCCGAGTCAAGTCCCCCCATTACGCCAGCAATACAAACAGGATTTCCTGCTTTGTCTGCTATAACAAGATCCGTATGATGCAAAATACGTTCAACGCCATCCAGAGTTTTTAAGTTTTCTTTCTCACCTGCAAACCGACAGGTCAATTCATTTCCTTCTACTTTATCATAATCATAAGTATGGAGCGGTTGTCCAATTTCAAGCATAACATAATTCGCTGCATCCACAATATTATTGATTGGTCGAATTCCATTACTGCGCAAACGGTTCTCCATCCACATCGGAGAACGACCCATTTTTATATTTTCCATCAAACGTCCGCAAAAACGTTTACAATATCTAGCATCAGAAATATGTACAGCAGCACGCCCCTGGATAGGCATTCCACTTTCAGCCACATTTATAAAAGGAAGCGTTACTTTTCTTTTGAAAACAGCACCTACTTCAAGCGCCATTCCAATCATACTAAAACAATCTGCACGATTAGCAGTTAATTCCATTTCAAAAATCACATCATCCAAATCATACAAAGTATGAAAGTCGACCCCCACTTGCGTATCTGCAGGAAGAATCATAATTCCTTCCTTATTGACACCGGGGAATAAATTCTCGTCCAAACCAAGTTCACTACAGGAACACATCATTCCTGCCGATTTCACGCCACGAAGTTCACCCGCTTTGATTTTTATATCACCATACTTTAGTCCGCCAGGGGTTCCAGCATCATGTTTTGCAGGCACATGCGCTCCATCTAATGCTACGGGAACAATCAATCCTTCCTTTACATTATTTGCCCCCGTTACAATTTGAATGGAATCTGGTCTGCCAACATCCACATGGCAAATAACCAGCTTATCTGCGTTAGGATGCTTTTCGACCGATAAGATCTTTCCGGTAACAACCCCACTAATCCCTTTCCCAGGATAAATGACACGTTCAACTGGTATTCCATCTATCGTCAGAGTCTCTGCCATTTCTTCCGGATCAAGACCTTTTATATCAACAAGCGTTCCCAACCATTTTAAAGAAACATTCATTTTCTCTCCTCCCGATCAGAACTGTTCCAAGAATCTGATATCATTTTCATAGAAATTTCTGAGATCATCAATTCCATAAAGCAACATAGCAATGCGCTCAATTCCCATACCAAAAGCAAACCCACTTACAATGTTTGGATCATATCCATTTAATTTCAGAACCATGTTGTGCACCATACCGCAGCCAAGTATTTCAAGCCAATCGGGATCATTACTTTCAGAATGTGTTCTGGAAGCAAAGGAAATATCAACTTCTGCTGAAGGCTCTGTAAAAGGAAAATAACTCGCACGAAAACGAATTTTTGTATCAGCCCCAAACAAATCCTTCAGAAATATTTCCAAAGTCCCTTTTAAATCAGAAAATTTAATGCCCTTATCAACAACCAATCCTTCTACCTGATGAAATACTGGAGAATGGGTTGCATCATTATCCCACCGAAAAACTTTTCCCGGTGCAATCATTCTGATTGGTGAATTAGGTATATGCTTTCGAAGTGTCCGAACCTGCACAGGAGATGTGTGAGTACGAAGTAAAATTTCAGGAGTAATATAAAATGAATCCTGCATATCGCGGGCAGGGTGGTCTTTAGGTAAATTCAAGCACTCGAAATTATAAAAATCTTCTTCAATCTCAGGGCCCTCTTCTACAGAATACCCCATTCGAATAAATGATTTCATAATTTCACGTAAAGCCTTATCAAGTGGATGAATATGTCCTGACCTTTGGTGACGTGCAGGAAGTGTTATATCAACTATTTCACTTCTGATTTTTTCTTCAAGTTTTTTTGCTTTCAATTCTTCCAGTTTTTCGGTGAATTGCTTCTCAACCGTTTCCCTGATTGTATTGGCAAGAGCTCCCATAACAGGGCGTTCCGATTCGGATAAATCTTTCATCCCGCGGAGAATAGACGTTAATTTCCCTCTTTTTCCGAGAAATGCCACTTTAGTATCCTGAAGCTCTTTTTCATCAATGCATATACGAATCTGTGCCTCTGCATCAGATTTTAATCTCTTTAATTCGTCTTTCATAAATTCGATAATATACGTTTGGATTCGTTCCGTAATCTCGTTCAACGAAAATTTTTCTTCCCCTTGGTATTTCTTTAAATCACCAAGAATTCCTACCATTTGACTTCTTATTGCTGCAGATGCTTCTTTTGACGCAATATTATCTCGGCAATTATTGAGAAGCCCCAGTGCCTTTACCCGTAGTTTCTCCAGTTCAGCCATCTTTCATTCCCCCTTCACGTTACAGATGATCTCTTTTTTAACATTCGAAAAAACTAAAAAAATCCAAAATAAAAAACTCCCCCCCTAAAGGGGCGAAGTTCATTTCGCGGTACCACCCTGATTTCTCACTTGAAAACTTTAACGCAGCTTTACGTTCAGCCTACTCTATTCAGCAGAATGCTCCGAAGTGAAATGGAAATCCCTATCCCACCGGTGTCCCACTATCACCGACTCCCTGAATGGATTAAAAGAAAACCTCTCTTCATCATTACAAATGATAATATAAAATTATTGTAGCATCATGAATATAAATGTCAAGATGCTGCAATAATACCTTGATTCACTAATAATTAAGTATGATTAAAATGTTGTTTCATTAGCAATAACTAACCTTTGTACCTGATTCGTACCTTCATAAATCTGCATAATTTTTGCATCACGCATATATTTTTCCACCGGGTTCTCTCTGGAATAACCATTACCTCCCATAACTTGTACGGCAGTCGTTGTTACTTCCATTGCTGTATCCGATGCAAAACACTTTGACATGGCGGAATATAATCCGGCTTTTTTATCTTTATTCATTTGTGCAACACATGCTTTATAAGTAAGGATTCTGGCCGCCTCAGTTTTCATAACCATATCGGCAATCATCTGCTGCACCATTTCAAAAGTTGCAATTTTTACGCCAAACTGTTTTCTGTGGTGAGAATATGCCACAGCAGCCTCAATCGCAGCCTGGGCAATCCCAACTGAAATAGCCGCAACAACAGGACGTGACATCTGCAGCGTCTGCATAGCAATCATAAATCCGCGTCCTTCTTTTCCTACTCGCGCAGAATCCGGTACAAAGCAGTCCTCAAAAATAATTTCAGCCGTCGCTGAAGCACGGATCCCCATCTTATCCTCTTCTTTGCCAATGGAAATTCCTTTTGTATCAGCATCTACAAGAAATACAGTAAGACCTCTGATTCCGCCTCCTTCTCTTGTATTGGCAAAAAGAGTAATCTTGTCAGCAATAGGAGCATTTGTGATAAAACATTTTGTCCCATTTAAAATATAGCCGCCTTCAACTTTTTCAGCACGACAGGAAACCGCTCCTGCATCAGAGCCTGCTCCGGGCTCTGTTAACGCAAAACATGCCATTCCTCCCCGGTTTAGACAGTCAAATAAATCCCTCTTCTGCATATCACTCCCCGCAAAAAGAATAGGGAATGACGCCAGAGAATTTGCTGCACAAATTGTAGCAACACCGGCACATCCTTTTGATAATTGTTCACTGATTAAAGCACCTGTCAGCAAATCTATCCCTGCTCCGCCATATTCTTTCGGCACAGACAATTGTGTCATTCCGGATTCCTTCAGAATCTCCAGCAACTCTTCATCCATGACTCCGCTTTTGTCAATCCGAAGAGCACGCGGCGCAATTTCTTTTTCGGCAATTGTTTTCGCCAGGGCTATTAATTCCTGTTGTTTTACATCTACTGAAAAATCCATCTATTCCTCCCCAATACACAAGATTCGCTGAAACATCGTTTATTATTATAGCAGATAAATAACGTTTTTCCATTTCAATATTTAACAGAGTAATATTCTTACAAAATTATAACTTAGTATTATAACTCAGTAAAAGGTCTGATGCCTGTACATACGGCAATGCGCCTTTACTCATAGTGTAGTGCGTCAATTGGATTTAGTTTTGCTGCCTTCTGCGCAGGATACAATCCAAAAACTAAACCAATAATAACCGAAAACAGGAAAGATCCTATAATCGGCAGAGGAGAGATAACAGAAGACATACCGACTATGTGTGGAATCAATAGCGCTATCGACACACCTACAATAATTCCAATTAAACCACCGGCAATGCTTACCGTAATGGATTCAATCAAGAACTGGACAATAATCATATGGTAAGTCGCACCAATCGCCTTTCGTATACCAATTTCCCTGGTACGTTCAGTCACAGATACCAGCATAATATTCATAATTCCGATACCACCGACCAAAAGGGAAATTGCAGCTATACTTCCAAGAAAAACAGTTAAAGTCTGTGTAGTTGATTCCATAGTTTCAAGTAAATCTTGAGAGTTCTGAATGTTAAAGTCATCTTCTTTACCAATAACAATACGGTGGCGGGTCCGAAGCAAATTAGTTACATCCGCCTCAATCTGTGGTAAAACATTACTGTCATCAGCAGTAAGTACAATTCTGCTTACATAAGTAATCCCCATCATACGTTCCTGAACAGTGGTAAATGGACTGAGTATCCGATCATCCTGATCTATGAATGAGTAACCTTTACTTTCCAACACGCCAATAACTGTAAACGGATTCCCTTTAATTCTAATTTTTTGCCCGACCGGTGACTCTGATCCAAAAAGGCCTGTTGCTACCGTTTTACCAATTACACAGACTCGTTCGCGGCCAGTATACTCCTGTTCATTCCAATAGCGTCCCTCCGCTATTTTCAAATCAGAAATAGATAAATAATCCGATGTTACACCATAAACATTTGTTGTCCAATTCTTATTACCACTGACTACTACATAGCTGTTACTTACTAATGGTGCCGCGTTAGATACATTAGGTAAATTCCTGACTGCCAGATAGTCTTTATAAGTCAAACTTTGCATAGAACCGGCTGCAGGTCTGACCCCGGGCTTTCTTGACGTTCCCGGAATAATAGTAATCTGATTGGAACCAAGACTTGCGATATTATTTTCAATATCCGCACGAACGCCGTATCCCAATGACATCAAGGCTATTACAGCTGCTACACCAATAATAATTCCCAACATCGTCAGAAGCGATCGCATTTTATTACTGAAAATTGAGTCAAAAGCCATCAGTATGCTTTCAAAATAAATATTTGTCATTCTAATTTTCCTCTTATATCTTTACTGATATGTCCATCAGAAAGAATTACATGTCTTTCAGCATAATTAGCCACGCCTAACTCATGAGTCACTAAGATAACCGTTTTCCCGGATTGATATAAATTTGAAAAAATTTCCATGACTTCTTTTGTTGACTTGCTGTCTAAATTACCGGTTGGTTCATCTGCCATGATTATAGAAGGATCATTAATAAGTGAACGGGCAATCGCAACACGCTGGCGCTGTCCTCCTGACATTTCAGCAGGCATATGGTGTATACGATCTCCTAAACCAACAGCCTCAAGCATTCTCTGCGCCCGCTGTTTTCTTTCATTTTTATATACATTTCCGTAAATCATGGGAAGAATCACGTTATCCAACGCAGATAACCGAGGTAATAGATTGAAACTTTGAAATACAAATCCTATCTTTTGATTTCGTGTAAAAGCAAGTCTCGCGTCATCTAAAGTAGCAACCTCTTCCCCGTCTAACTGATAAGAACCTTTTGTAGGTCTATCCAGACATCCAAGAATATTCATCAGTGTAGATTTTCCGGCTCCTGATGGTCCCATAATAGATATAAACGATCCTTTATTGATGGTCAGCTGAATATCAGTTAATACCGGAACCTCCTGTGTTCCGATGTAATAGCTTTTACATATATGTTCTAATTTTATAACGGTCTCTTCCGCCGCTGTTTCTTTCTCTTTCATAATTAGAACCCCGGTCCCCCATGTTGTGATTTAGCCACTCGAGTAGATGAGGTTTCCTGGCTCACAGTCCCACTGACAACAATTTGGTCATTTTCATTCAACCCGGAAATAATCTCTACCTCTTTATCTGTCGTAATTCCGGTTTTAACATATACTTTAGTCACATCATTTCCATCTTTTACGTATACATAGGAACCTGTCGCATCACTCCGAAGTGCAGTCACCGGAATAACCAATGCATCTTTACTTTCTCTTCCCATAATTTCTGCACGAGCCGTCATTGACGGATAGAGACCGGATAATTCATCCGCATTAATTGATACATAGACGGTGTAATATACAACTGAAGAACTGGATGAAGTGGAAGAGGAAGAATATTCTTTTTTGGAAATATCACTGACTGTTCCATGAAAGATCCTTCCTGGATAAGCATCCACCGTGAAGGATACTATCTGTCCAATGGCAACTTCTCCGATATCCGTTTCATCTACCAAGAGTTCTATTTTCATGGCTGAGAGATCTGCTACTGTAACAATGACCATTTGGCTCGACAATCCCTGAGATACGGTTTCACCTTCCTGCATCGGTTCACCAATTATTACTCCATCCAGGGGCGAGGTAATCACTGTGTCATTAACATCAGCTTGTGCCTTGGTATAAGCTGCCTGTGCGTTCAAATAAGATAATCTCGCATCATCCATGGTCTGATATGCAACAGCGCCTTGCTCATAAAGACTATTCAAGCGATTGTAATATGACCTTTTATTCTCCAATGTATTTTTCGCCTGCTCCATGGTAGATGTTAAGGATTTCGATTCAATAGTTGCTAAAATCTGCCCTTTGGTAACAGTCTCATTTTGTTTTACATAAACATGTTCCAATGTGCCTGAAGCAGTAGCGGATAATTTTACACTGTTAACAGGCTTGATGGTACCTGTCGCATCAACAATCATTCCGATATCAGAACGACTTACTTTCCCCAGTGTATAAGTATCTTTTTTCTCTTGGCTATTCCAATTATAAAGGCAGTAACTGCCCCCACCTATAATAAGAAAAATAATCAGTATAATCATCAGAAATTTTCTATTCATAAGAACCTCCTATATCTATTCACATTAAGAATCTTATTTTCTCATCCACAAAAAGTGAGCAAAATACCAGCATACATATCGATAATATTTATTCTATCATCCTCCATCTGATAAAAAAAGCTATTGATATCAAAATAAGATTATTTTCCTACCACCCTTTTAAGTAAATAAGACGAAAAAGAAACCTGATCCAGTTGTTATATCGATAACTAATAACTAGACCAGGCTTATACCATAAAGAATTTATTTCAATATCACACCATCAACTAAATTTCATCATAAAGTGGGTATTTTTTACAAAGAACTGACACTCTTTCAGCACATGATTTTTTGACTTCATCTTTATCGGTATTCTTAACCACTGTACTGATAATATCCGCAATTTCTTTAAAATCTTCCTCAACAAGCCCTCTTGTAGTCAAGGCAGGAGATCCAAGACGAATACCGCTTGTTACAAAAGGAGATAATGTTTCAAAAGGAATCGTATTTTTATTTGCGGTAATGCCAATTTCGTCAAGAACAGTTTGCGCTGTCTTGCCGGTAATTCCAATCGCTCTCATATCCGCCAACAGCACATGTGTATCAGTGCCACCAGAAATTACACGAATTCCACGATTTTGCAACTCATCAGATAAAACTTTTTCATTTTTCTTTACCTGCTTCGCATATTCTTTGAATGCCGGTGAAAGATCTTCCCCAAAGGCGACCGCTTTCGCTGCGATGACGTGTTCCAACGGTCCCCCCTGCATGCCGGGGAAAACAGCTTTATCAATCGCTTTCGCATATTCTTCCTTACACATAATAATCCCTCCTCGCGGTCCGCGAAGAGTCTTATGCGTTGTCGTTGTAACAATATCGGCCCACGGCACCGGACTTGGATATTCTCCCCCTGCAACCAGTCCCGCAAAATGTGCCATATCAATCATCAGTAATGCGCCAACTTCATGTGCAACAGCAGCCATTCTTTCAAAATCAATAATACGTGAATAGGCAGAAGTTCCTCCAATAATCATTTTGGGATGTACTTCTTTTGCCAATTTTTCCATAGCGTCATAATCTAAAAGTTCATCATCTTCTCTAACACCATAAGGAAGTACATTAAAATAATTTCCAGATACATTGACAGGACTGCCGTGTGTTAAATGTCCGCCATCGGTCAAATTCATCCCTAAAACCGTATCACCAGGGTTAAGCAATCCGTAATAAACAGCAAAATTAGCCTGTGAACCGGAATGAGGCTGTACATTTACATGATCGGCACCAAAAAGCTCTCTTGCACGATCGATTGCCAGCTGTTCTAATTTATCCACATACTCACAACCGCCATAATAGCGTTTCCCGGGATATCCTTCCGCATACTTATTGGTAAGGACACTGCCCTGTGCTTCCATCACCGCATAACTTACTATATTTTCAGAGGCTATCATTTCCAGTTTGTTTCTCTGTCGATTTAATTCCTCTTGTATAATCGCATAGACCTCTTTATCTCCGTCTTTCAAATGATAATTTATCATACTTTTACCCCTCTTCCCTTCTATAATGAGCCCGCTCCCCGCCAATCAACGGTGGTCTGGTCCGAGCAGCAACCACTAATGCTTCACCAATTTTATTATTTTTAAGTCTCACAGGAACCGCAACCCGCTTCAGATGCATCCCAATCATAGTGAGGCCTATATCTAATCCGGCATCTGCTTTTATTTGAAGGACCGCTGCCGGATCTTTAAATGTATAATAAGCATTTGTAGAAAATGCACCACCTGCATGAAGCCATGGCACTACTGTTACTTCTTCATAGCCTAATTCATCCGCAATTTTTCGCTCTATAATAAGTGCACGATTTAAATGTTCACAGCATTGAAATGCCAGATGCAAACCTTTTTCATCCGCCTTTTCAATCAAGGTTGAAACAACCGCCGTGCCTACTTCATAAGAGCTATCTTTTCCAATATGTCCGCCGCGAATTTCGCTTGATGAGCCGCCAATAACGATCAAGTTTCCTCGCTTTAAATTTCCGGACTCGCATAACTCTTCAAAAGCTTCGGCTGCTTCTCGCTTTAAAGATTCGTACATGATTTCATCCTTTCAATTTCTGTAATTTTATCTATACGCCTGGCATGTCTTCCGCCTTCAAAAGAACTGTTTAAAAAAATATCAACAATATTTTCTGCCAAACCCTCTCCTATAACTCTTGCTCCAAGAGTCAGTACATTCGCATTATTATGTGCTCTTGTATAATGAGCTGAAAATTCATCGCCGCAAAGCGCGGCACGAATACCCATCATTTTATTTGCAGCAATGCTCATTCCAATTCCTGTCCCACAAATTAGAATCGCAAAATTGACTGTTTGGGCTTGGACAAGACTGCATGCTTTCTGTGCAAAATCAGGATAGTCGCAAGAATCTTCACTATCTGTTCCGCAGTCTATACAATCTATATCCTTATTTTTCAAATATTTTTTCAACCGCTCCTTTAACCGGTATCCGCCATGATCACTCGCTATCGCTACTCGCATAAAAATCTCTCCCATTTCATGAATAACTATTACACACTTAACACCATCCACCTATTACCTTGCGCAATATGTAAATGGGGACTACTATAAATTTTTGCTTAAGATGTGTTTTTAATTCATATTTATGATATGAGTTCCGGACGCTTTCGTCAATCTATTCATGATTGCCATACCAATCCCTCCACCATCTGTACCTTCGCCGATAATGTGGTCAACAGGATGGTTATTGAAGAATAGTAGTCCCTGAAATAAATTATGTGCCAATTCTTTTTTATTCCCCCGTCTTCCCCAGACAAAAATAATATTTCCAGCAGGAATTTTTTCCGCTGTTTCTTGGCTGACAAAAAAGCCAAATTTCCCTTTGCCTTTATTTGCAAATGACAAAATTTCAGACTCAACGGCTTCTATGTTTCCGGCATAAACTGTTAACGGTGCGGAAGGGGCATAGTGCCTATATTTCATTCCCGGAGCCTTTGGATGCTCCTGTTCGGCAGTAATTGCAGTATCAAGTTCTGTTGGAGCGAATGCCTCCAACATATCCCGTGTAATCCCTCCCGGTCTGTATATGATTATTTTCCCGTTTTCGACCGCGATTACGGTAGACTCCAATCCAATTAAGGAATCACCGCCATCAATCACAAATTCTATTCTTCCATCCATATCATGGAGAACAGCATCCGCCGTTGTAGGGCTTGGTTTTGTTGAGATATTTGCACTCGGACCTGCAATAGGCACACCGGCTGCACGAATCAATGCTCTCGCAGCCTCATGAGCAGGACATCTAATAGCAATTGTCCGCAATCCACCAGAAGTTGCCATAGGAACAATATCTTTTTTCGGAAATACGATAGTTAGAGGACCAGGCCAAAAAGCTTCCATCAGCCTTTTTTCTAACGGCAATATCCGTTTTACATATGTACTGACCTCAGATATATCTGCCACATGCACAATCAGAGGATTGTCAGACGGCCGTCCTTTGGCCATATAAATTTTTTTAGCAGCCTCTTTATCCAGTGCATTCCCTCCAAGACCATATACCGTTTCAGTGGGAAATGCCACCAGTCCGCCGGCACGGATGACTTCACCAAGCCTTTTTACCTTATCATTATAATAGCTTTGATCCACTATTATTTTCTTTGTAATCATCTTTACTTCTTTCTACAATACAGAGCACGCTCTATACCGCCATAATCTTTGATGACTTCGAAATCTTCATACTGTGCTGATTTCCGAAACATCTCTAAAATATCTGTAGCCTGTCCAATACCGAATTCAACAGCAAGAAATCCTCCAGGCTTTAGATGTTCCGCAGCGCCTTTCGCTAAAAGGTGATAAAAATAAAGACCGTCAGTTCCTCCATCAAGAGCCAATCGTGGTTCATGTTTTACTTCCCCCGGAAGTCCACCTATATCCTTAGTCGGAATATATGGAGGATTACTAAAAATACCATCAAAGATATCCTCTTCATCAAAAGCCTTTAGATAATCGCCTTGTCTCCATTCCACACGATCCGTTATTTTTAAGTTCTGACCGTTCTCTTCCGCTATTTTTAATGCCTCTGTAGAAATATCAATACCTACACCAACCGCATCTCTGCAATAGTATAAGAATCCAACAAGGATTGCCCCACTTCCCGTTCCAAGATCTGCCACCTTAAGGCCTGTTTCATTCCTGTAGTATTGAATTACCTTTTCCAGCCATGTTTCCGTATCCGGACGCGGAATAAGAACCTGTTCATTTACTTTAAGCGTTAACCCCATGAATTCTTTTTTGCCAATGATAGCAGCAGCAGAAAATCCTTCAATCCTCTTTTGTATATATTTTTTAAAAAGTGCCAATTCCTTTGCGGCTAAAATTCGTTCAAACTCCGTATACAAATAAATCCTACTTTTTCCCAATACATGTGAAAGTAAAAGCTCCGCATCAAGCCTTGCTGAATCTATTCCATGTTTTTCGAAATATCCGGTAGTCCAAATCAAGATCTTCTTGATTGTCCAGACAGAATTATCGGCCACTCCCCTCGCCCTCTTTCATACGCTTTGTTAAATCCGCCTCTATAAGCATATCTAAAATACCATCCATATTTCCGTTTAAAAAATCATCCAGCTGGTAAACGCTGACATTAACACGATGATCCGTCACCCGCCCCTGTGGAAAATTATAGGTACGTATACGTTCAGACCGATCCCCAGAACCCACCTGTCCTTTTCTATCTGCTGCTGTCTTATCCTGCGATTCCCGCACAGCTCGGTCATATAACCGGGCTTTTAGAATCTGCAATGCCTTTTCTTTATTCTGGCGCTGGCTCCGCTCATTCTGGCAGGTCACCACCATCCCTGATGGAATATGTGTAATGCGTATTGCCGACGAGGTCTTATTAATATGCTGTCCGCCTGCACCAGATGCACGATAAACGTCTATCCTTAAATCGTCTCTGTTAATATCAATATCTACATTTTCCACTTCCGGCAAAACCGCTACCGTAACAGCTGAGGTGTGTACCCTCCCTTGACTTTCTGTCGCCGGGATACGCTGTACACGATGCACTCCACTTTCAAACTTCAATAAAGAATAAGCATTTTTACCATAAATGATACAGGTAACCTCTCTGAAGCCGCCTAAATCTGTTTCATTTGCATCGGCCAATTCCACTCTCCAACCTTTATTTTCAGCAAACTTCAAATACATCTTTAGGAGATCCGCTGCAAATAAGGCAGCCTCCTCACCGCCTGTTCCTGCACGAATTTCTAAAATAACATTTTTACCGTCGTTCGGATCTTTGGGAATCAGAAGGAAATGAATTTGTTTATCTAATTCGTTTTTCATTTTCTCAGCTTCTTTAAGTTCTTCTTTAGCAAGCTCATGAAGGTCAGACTGGGATTTATCCTCCAGAATATTCACTGCTTCCTTACAAGTCTTATCTACCTTTTTATATGAACGATATAGTGTTACAATTTCCCCAAGATCGGAATGTTCCTTAGAAAGTGTCCGCCATTTATTTTGATTGGAAATCACCGATGGATCGCTTAATTGATCTTCAAGACTGCGAAACCGCGCTTCCATGGCATCTAATTTATTTGTCTGCATTGTATCTCCTGCAAATAAAAGCTTTAATTCTTTGACATAATCATAATATAACCACTATAAAACATTACCGTAACAAGTATATCACAGAATTTGCCACGCAAAAAAGCAATAAAAAACAGGGGCATCACGACCCTGCTCTTCATTTTATTCTGCTGTTTTTCCATAACGTCTATTGAATTTTTCAATACGGCCACGAGCTTTTCCGAAACGCTGCTGCCCGGTATAGAACGGATGAGATTTACTGCTGATATCAATATTAATCAGCGGATATTCATTACCATCTTCCCACTTTACCGTCTGGTTAGATGTTGCTGTAGAACGGGTCAGAAAGGAATAGTCAGCACCGATGTCGCGGAACACGACGGGATGATAATCCGGATGTATCTTCTTTTTCACTTGTTGCACCTCATTTCACTATTAGGAATAATTCTTTGCTATTATATCAAATGAAAACGGGGAATGCAAGGAAAATCAATATATTCTATATAATCCGTTTTCCACTTTTCCAATTTCAAAGAATATCCTATACGAGGGTATTTATTTCTCTTTATTACCCAAAATTTTATCCACTTCATCATAAAACGTCTTTTTCTGATTATATCCAATAATCCGGCCTACTTCTCTTCCATCCTTGAAAATCAAATAGGTTGGTACACCTACCAGCCCTAACGGTTCTGCTAAATTTTCCATCTCATCTATATCCATAGACACAAAAGACATCTGCCCTTTGAAATCTTCTGCGGCGGCCTCTACTGTCGGCAGCATCACCTTACAATATCTACACCATGCCGCCTTGCAGGCAAGTAAAGTAAACCCTTTTTTCTCCACAACTTCTCTTTCAAAATCCCGTTCTGAATGAATTTCTGTAACCATTTCCCCTCCGTTATTTTAATGAAGATAATACACTATACACTTCACGGTTTGAATGATCATTTTCTTCAATCATAATATTCCTGTTAAAATATTTCATAAAATATCCCGACTTCTGTTCTTCCTTAAGCAGTGCTGCTACTTCAGGGTGACATCGGATTACCAGATCCCGAGCTCCGCCATATCGTTTTACCGTCTCCAGTTCCCGGTGGATCTGCTGAATTACTGATTGTACCGATAAAATATGGCCTGTACCATTACAAATCGGACATATATCACAATAATTCTTTATCAAGCTATGAGTAGTTCTTTTTCGTGTCATTTCAACCAGTCCCAAAGATGTCATACCGCAGACAATGGATTTTACTTTATCCTTTTTTAATTCGCGTTGCAGTATTCCGACTATATCCTTTTTCTGATTTTCTTTTTGCATATCAATAAAATCAATTAAAATCATACCGCCAATACCGCGAAGCCGAACCTGTCGAGCAATTTCAATAGCAGCTTCTTGATTAATCAAGTACACAGCTTCTTCATGTGGAATCCCCTGCCGGTTAAACGCACCGGAATTCACATCAATCACGGTCAAAGCTTCTGTGTCTTCAATAATCAACGATCCACCCGAAGGTAATTCTACCCGGCGTTTAAATAGGAGATGTATTTGTTCTTCAATCTTCTCTTTCTTTAAAAGCGGCATCCTTTCTTTATAAAGTGATATCTTGTCGGGCTCAATCGTATGCTCGCTCTCATTTAATTTGCAAATTCGTTCATATATCTTTCTGTTATCAGTAATTAGGATTTCCGTTCCTTTATTAACATAATCACGAAGTGCTTTGACTATAATATCACTTTCTCTATACAGGAGTGTTGGTGACTTTTCCATCCGGAACCGTTTTTGGATAATATCCCAATTTTCTTTAAGACGGGTAATATCTTTTCTGAATTCATCCATATCCGCGTTTTCAGCCGCGGTTCTTATAATTAGTCCCATATGCTCAGCGCATATTTCTTTTCCTATTTCCTTTAACCTCTTACGAACGGATTCCTGCCTAATCTTTTTAGAAACGCCTATATAACCCGTTCCTGACAATGTCACCGCATACTTTCCCAACATACTGATCTTTTCTGTAATAAGGGCGCCCTTCATATCTGTATCACTTTTAATAACCTGTGCAAGAATTGGGCTTCCTTCGGTCGGAAATCTTTTTTCATTGAGTAAATCCTTTCTTCGCAAAAAAGCATTTTTGCCAATTCCAATGTCCACAAAAATACCATCTACTGCAGGCACAATATTTTTGACAATTCCCTTATAAATACATCCGACTATTTCTGTATTAATCTGCTGTTCTATTTCTAAATCAACTAATTTATGCTGCCTAGTCACCGCAAGAATCGTTTCATCAGTACTAGCAGACAGGATAACTCGATTCATTTATCCTCCATTGATTCTTTATCAAACTAAATCCTAAAAAAATATACCTTCAGAAAAAGGTGTAATTCTCCGAATGCCGTTATAATAATACGTTCCGGTTCTTGAGCAAATAAAGGCATCCGGTATCCATGGCATATTAAAAAATTCTGCCAACATTTTCCATATATCTTTAGGTTGTACACTCCCTGACTGAGAACGGGCAAGAGAAAATTTTAAATATGCACGATTCCCCTGTATCTTCACTCTCATCGGCTGAATAATCATGGGCTTCACATCCATTTGCCTTACCCTCTTAGGAGTAACCCGTTCATAGATAAAGGAATCTAATGCGTTAAACTCTGCAATATTTTTCTCTGTTTGTAAAATATCTTTTCCTCCATCGACCGGACCTTCCATCTCATATACATCTTCATTTAGAAATGTAACAAGTTTCCCACTGTCAAGGCCGACTTCTTTGATTTCATGAAGCATGATCCCTTGGGGCAGTTGCGGGGTAAGTAGTGCAGAAACTTTTTCGGGTAAAAAATCTTTTTCCAATTTCATTTCTAAATACAGCGGATCTGCCGTCACTCCTACTCCAAGTGCTGCATCAAAGGCTATCTTCATATGAGGATTAAATCCTTCAGAAAAAGCAATAGGAATCCCGGAGCGAATCACAGCTCGCTCCATGGTACGAAGCATATCCAAATGACCTAAAAATCTGAGCTCTTCACCCTTGCTTATAGATAAAAACAGCCTTTTCACCGGGTACGTCCTCCTTATGATCGATCAGCTTCACATCCAACAATGGGCATACAGCACAGCCATTACACGGCAGATGCCGGCAATCATGGGTAAGCAAACCTTTTTGTGCCATTTTCCATTCTTTTCTGAGATAGTCTTTTGTTACGCCACAGTCGATATGATCCCAAGGTTCCTGCTCAAATTCATTTCTAGGACGATTTGCGTAAAGATCAGGATCTATATTACATTCATGGAAACATTCTATCCACTTATCATAATTGAAAAATTCCGTCCAACTATCGTATGTACATCCTTTTTTCCATGCTTTTAAAATTACTTTCCCCAATTGACGGTCACCTCTTGCAAGTACCGCTTCCAAATATCCGGTTTTCGCATCATGATAAGCGTACTTAATATGCTTGTCTCTGAACAAATCCTTTAAATATTGCTGTTTTCTCTCAATTTCCGCCACGCTGCATTGTGGCATCCATTGAAAAGGTGTAAAGGGTTTTGGTACAAAACTTGACACACTGACAGTTACACGACAATCATATTTCCCACGAATTTCATGATAGAGATCTTTTATTCGAAGCGCTAAGCTCGCAATTCCTGCTAAGTCTTCATCCGTTTCTGTCGGCAATCCCATCATAAAATATAACTTAACTTTGCTCCATCCATTTCTAAAAGCATTTGCACAGGCGCCCATGATATCCTTTTCTGTCACCCCCTTATTGATTACATTTCTCAACCTTTGCGTCCCTGCCTCCGGCGCCAGCGTAAGCCCGCTCTTCCTAACCTGCTGCACTTTTTTTGCAATATCGATAGAAAAGCTATCTACGCGAAGCGAAGGAAGGCTAACACTGACTCTGCGATTTTTAAAGGTTTCCAGAAGGTGATCCACAAGCTCCGGAAGACGGGAATAATCGGCTGACGAGAGTGACATCAATGAAATTTCATTATATCCTGTTCGTCTGATTAAGGTGTCCGCTAATTCCTGCAAACGCTTTTCTGTTTTTTCACGTACAGGTCTATAGATCATCCCCGCCTGGCAAAATCGGCATCCTCTGCTGCAACCGCGAAACATTTCAAACACCGCACGGTCATGAACAATCTCAATATGCGGTAAAATCGGTTTATCATCTATATGAACACGATCCATATCACAAATAACACGTTTTTGTATAGGGAATTGTACATTAGAAATTATAGGACTTATAGAACGGAATATACCATTTTCATAATAAGAGACCTCATATAATGACGGCACATAGCACCCCTCTATCGCAGCCATTCTTCTAATGATTTCTTTCCGCCCCCCCGGTTTTCCATCTTTTTTCCAATTCCGAATCAATTCCAGCATCTCACAGATAGACTCTTCTGCTTCACCAATAAAAAATACATCAATAAAATCACACATAGGTTCCGCATTATAAACGCAAGGTCCCCCACTGATTACAATCGGATCATTGTCGCTCCGATCTTTAGACAACACGGGGATTTTCGCAAGATCAATCATATTCAGTACATTCGTATAACTCATCTCATAGGGCATAGTAAATCCCAATACATCAAAATCATGTATAGGGCACTTATTTTCTAAAGAGAACAGAGGTATTCCTCTTTCACGCATCATCTTTTCCATGTCTATCCATGGTGCATATACACGCTCTGCCAAAGCATAGGATTTTGAATTGATTACACTATAAATAATCTTAAGCCCCAAATGACTCATAGCTACTTCGTATACATCAGGAAAAGCCAATGCTACCTTTACATCAACAGAATCATGGTTCTTAACGATGCTGTTCCATTCTCCCCCGATATATCTTGCCGGCTTTTGTACATGCATCAACCAAACCGGATCAATTTTTACAGGATTCATAGACATTCTCCCTACTCAAACATCATTTTCTTGCGACGAAGGTAAACGTTCATTAATATTCCGACACAAAATAAATTCATAAGCAATGCACTTCCACCATAACTCATAAAGGGAAGAGGAATCCCTGTAACAGGCATGATTCCAAGTGTCATCCCTACATTGATAAACACTTGGAATAACCACATAGAAAAAATGCCGCAAGCTAAAAGACTGCCGAAAATATCTTCGGAAGATTTTGCAATAACTAACGTCCTGTATAGTAATAAAAAGTATAGAAATATAACAAAAATCGAGCCTACAAAGCCTAATTCTTCACCAATAACAGAAAAAATAAAATCTGTATGATTTTCCGGTAAAAAATCCAATTGACTCTGCGTTCCAGAAAATAATCCCTGTCCTATAAATCCACCGCTGCCTATCGAAATTTTTGATTGAATCACATGATATCCCGAGCCATATGGATCCACATTGGGGTTAAATAAAACAAGAAGCCTCATTTTTTGATATTCATGGAGAACAAAGAACCAAACTATAGGTGAGATGACTAATAATCCGATTAATGCCTGTTTCACCAATTTTATACTCAATCCACAAATATACAACATTCCTAAAGTGATGGCACAAAACACTAAACTCGTTCCTAAATCAGGCTGTATGAAAATCAGAAATGTCGGAAGTGTCATCAATCCTGCCACAGGAAGCAGGCTTCTCCATGTTTTATATTCCTGTTTACGGTTTGATAATAATCGCGCCAGGCAAATAATCATAAATAATTTGGCAAATTCAGACGGCTGTAAAGTAAATGGTCCAATCTGTATCCACCGTTGTGCCCCCAATGCACTTGTTCCCGCAAATTTAACCACTATCAATGACAATGCGTTAATCACGAATAAAGTTGGAGCCCATTTGTATAATATGCGATAGTCATATTTCAATGTAAATCCTGATATGATAATCCCCAAAACAAGAAATATTCCTTGTTTCAGAATAAAATCATACCGTTCCGGATATCCATATACATTGGCATGAGTCGCACTTCCAATGATCATTAGACAAATAATACCCAAACTGATTACTGTCAGAAACAACGTACTGTCAACTCTTCTTAAATAACGGATTAGATTCATAAATTATCTCCTATGGCGCCATTTATACGCCATTCTGTTCCGATCCCAAGAAAATATCGGACGTTTTTTTAAGATAGATTCGCTACCTTTCAAAGCAACACCATTTTCCTTTTTTGCAGCATGGAGTATATATCGCCATCGGGATACGGGATATTCCCGCCCCTTAAAAACTACATTTATCACACATTGTAAGGCATCTGCAAACGCACAGTCATTGCGATATGTTTGCAATTCTCCATAATGTGACAATTGTGTCGCAATCCGTGAAAAGGGGATTACTCCTCCAAATATGTCCTCATCAATACATGTCATCATTTCCTCAAAACTAATCTTATCATTGCCTTCGCTAAATTGATTCAACACAATGTAGGAATGTACATTTTCCGGCATCATCAAAATCATTTTTTCTGCATTCCGCTTCGATGCCCAGGATGGTGCTAAAACTATTATTGCAAAATCAGAAATCTTAGCCGCGAACTTTATTCCCGCTCCTATTCCTGCCGGACAATCGATAAGAATGAAATCATAAATTTCATCTATATCTTCCAATACCGTATTTATAGCGTCAGAAGATATTTCTTCCCAAGTTTCACCTTGTGAAGCGGAAAGAAAATATAAATTCTCATCAATGGATAGAATCGCATCCCTTATAAAACATTTCCCCTGTGCTAAATCCCATATATTGTAAAAACATTCATTTTCTACACCCAGAATCAAATCCAGATTCCGAAGTCCCATATCGCCATCAATTAAAAGAACCTTTTTCCCCATTCTCGATAACTGAATACCCAAAGCAGCCGTTAAAAGGGTTTTCCCTACTCCCCCTTTGCCAGAAATCACAGATAGCACTTGTGTCATTATCAATTGCCTTTCTTTCTCAAAACTGCACCACTTCTATCTTTTGCAAATGCATATTCGCCAAAATGAAAATACGCATCCATCACTTTTTTTACTACCGGCGCAGCAGAATCAGCACCGAATCCGGCATGTTCAAACATACATGCAATAACGATTTCCGGTTTCTCAAAAGGACCGTAAGCAATAAACCACCCATTATCCAACCCATTTGTTTCTGCTGTGCCGGACTTCCCCGCAATAGAAATCGGATAATTTTCAAATAAATTTCCACCAGTACCGCCCTTTTGCATAACGCGGCGGAGAGCTTCACAAACCACATCCATAGTAGCTTTTGACAATGGTAAGCTGCCTATACGTTTAGGTGAAAAGATTTTTTTCGGCGTACCATCCAAATGATCCACACGACTTACTAAATATGGTTGATATTTAAATCCTCCATTTGCAAGCGCCGAATAAACCATTGCCATCTGCAGAGGAGTCGTCAGAGTGAAACTTTGTCCAATAGCCGCATCAAAAGTTTCCCCTAAATACCAATCTTGACCAAATATCTTCTTTTTATATTCTTCACTGGCCACATTTCCTTCGACTTCGCCGGTTAAGTCAATTCCCGTCAGTTGCCCCAGGCCAAAATCACGGGACATACCCGCCAACCGGTCAATGCCTACACGCCGTCCCATCTCGTAAAAATACACATTATCAGACTTTGCCATGGCATCATAAAAATCTACCCAACCGAAAGCCTCTCCTTCAGAATTTCTTTTATCAATAAGCCAATGCCTTCCATTATCAAATATCTTTTCTTCAGGCGTGACCATCTTCGCCTCCAATGCAGTAGCGCCGGTAATAACTTTAAAAGTTGATCCCGGCGGATACATAGAAGAGATATTTCTGTTTTGCAGAGGATGGTTTTTATTATTGATGATTTTATCCCATTCCTCGGAAGAAATACCACGACTGAACTGATTTGGATCAAAGCTTGGCCAGCTCACCATTGCTAATATGGCACCGCTATTGGGATCTACTGCCACAACAGATGCCCCAGTAGGAAATATCCCCATTCTATGGAGAATGTTTACCTGTGCTTCCACCGCATTTTCAGCCGCACGCTGTAAAGCAGAATCTACGGTTAATCTTATATTATTTCCCGATATGGCAGCTGCACCGCCTGTATAATTTACCGGCTGACCTGCAGCATTCACTTCTATTACTTTAGACCCGTTTATACCTTCTAAATATTGATTGTATTGCCATTCTAAACCAGCCCTTCCTATCAATGTGCTTGATGCGTAAGGTCTACCGTTTTTATCTACATCTTCGGGACCTGCTTCCCCTACATACCCAAGCATTTGAGCACCGGCATTTCCAAAAGGATACACTCTTACCGGCTGGACTTCCACTTCAATATCCGGGTAATCATTTTTCTTTTCTTCAATTTCCGTCGCCACATCAAGGCTTACATCTTTAGCAAGATAAATCGCACCAAAAATAGCTTTATTATCCTCTATCTTTTTTTGTAACATGGCCGGTGATGTTTTCAAAAGATCCGCCAGATTTCGCAGCTCTGTTTCCGGAAGGCTATTCTTCTTTCGATCTACGGGCATTGTTATGCCGTATGAAGCACGTGAGCCTACCATTAAGATTCCATTTCTGTCATACATTACTCCTCTTGAAGCAATAATCGGTAAAGTCCGAATTCTATTTCCATCCGCCTCTTGTTTATAGTAAGATCCCTCTATGATCTGCATAAAAAATAAACGAAAGCTCAAAATTGTCAACAAAACAATTGACACATATGCTAAATTTGCATATCGCGTTTCTTCCTTATTTTTCAACAGATTTTCAAGTATTCCCGGTACACGTCTTTTCATTACCACCGAGATTCTCCCTCAATTTTAAAATACCATAATGGTCGATGCAGTAAAAATGCACATACTGCATTATATCCAATAAAAGGAACTCCAATATAAAGCAAGTATAAAGATGATACCAACGGTACACCGGCAATCCACATTACCAACGTGGAAATACCCATAAATGCTAAAGAGCCCACGATTACGGAAATTACAGAAACATACCAATTGCGATTATATTTCCCTTTGACAAATTTAACAAAAATAAAGGTAATCACTATATAGGCCAGCAGATGCAGACCAAAAAAATTCCCAATAATTAAATCCTGCACCAGTCCACCAACTATAGACAGTACATATGCATATTTAACCGGAAACACCATCGCAGAAATAATAATAAAGACAAGCCAAAGATCCGGTTGCGATATCCCGTCAAAGAAAAATGGAATGACAGATCCCTGTAATATAGAAAAAAATATACATAACCCGATTAATAATTCTTTATTCATTTTCAGCTCCCGCCTGATGAAGGTTAGGATTCATTGGGGGCTCATGCTGAATAACTTCCGTATCAATATTCTGTGGTAATGTTTTACGGATAGAATCCATAATAACAAAGACCTCTTCCAAATGACCAAAGTCCACAGCGGGTTTAATATCTGCATCTAAAGACAGCTTCCCGGAATCATCCGTAACTTGCTGAATGCTTCCGATGACCAAACCTTTGGGATATACACCTCCATATCCGGAGGTAATAACCACATCCCCTTTTATAACATCATCTTCTTTGACTATATTTACAAAAGACAAAACCCCTAATTTCCCTGTATTTCCAGATACCATTGAGGCTACACGAGAAGCCGGCCGCTGAATAATGCCCCCTACCATCGTTCTGGGATCAATAAGGAGCTGTACTCTTGCCGATTCCGTATATACTTCACTGACAAAACCCACAAGGCCCTCCGGCACTATAACAGGCATGTATTTCTTCAAACCTTGATTTACACCACAATCTATAACCATGGTATTTGTCCATGTCCCGTAATCCCGACCAATTACAGATGCACCCAGCAGATTAAATTGCGTATACCCCTCTCTGAATTTAAGGAAGTGTCTTAACCGAATATTTTCCGCAAGAATTCCACTGTATTGAGATTGCTCTGCTTTCAAGCTTTCATTTTCTCTTTTCAGGCGCTCCAAATCACTCCAATTGCTAAAAGATTGATCTATAATTTTTATTCCAATTTTTCCCCAAGTTGCCGTATGACTCATGCTATACTGAAATGGTGCTGCCGCAGTAGACAGTGGTTGAGAGACAAAGGGCACCGACTCCCGATGGCGCCAAAACCATCCACCTAATGCCATCAAGATAAAAATAAAGATGGTTAATAAAATCTTTCTCTTTCCAAAAAAGATCATTATATCCCTCCGTAATATTTTTCGCCACTTTCCACAAGCATCGGCAATCTAACTGCATTGCCTAATGCCAAACAGCAGCCTTTGGCCACCACATTTTCCGGTTCATCCGCCACAAAAACAGGAACCCCTATCTGTGAAGCAATCCACTTATCTATTCCGGATAATTTCGCAGTCCCCCCAGATAAAATCATACCATTTTTCAATAAATCTTCAGCCATTTCAGGTGTTGCCGCACGCATTACTTTCTTTATCAGTTGTACGACCGGCTGCAAAATACGCTGCATAATCGGTGATAAATTTCGTTCAGTTAACTCCAGTATAATTTCAACGCCGTCAGCTATACGTCTTCCTCTAATGGTAAATGTACGAGATTCTCCGGTATGTACCACCGATATCCATTCCCGTTTCAACTGTTCTGCCTGTGTCATTCCGATCATCAAGTGATATTTCGCCTGGACAAACCTGCGGATACCTTCATCAATGGTTTTTCCCCCGAAAGAAATCCCATGTTCTTCAACAACTCCGCCTGCACAATAAATGCCGCAGTCTGTAACATCCTTGCCAATAACAGTGGATAAAACAGCTTCTGGCGTATCAATAATTACACCAGCACCAATAGCCGCTGCAGCGGGTGCTGACAATAAAAATATTTGCTGTGCCCCCGCATGTGCAAGCGCATCCACTAATGCATGTCGAACAACGGAACTGATTTCACAGGGTGTTGCCATCATAACTGTGGGGCGGCTAACGGAATGCCGGATAGCTTTATTAATAAAATAACGAAGCATCTTTTTCGTTATTTCATAATCCACCATAATCCCATTCCTAATAGTCCATTCGATACGGCAATCTCCACTAGAAGAATGACTACGTATAACGGCATCTGTGCCAAACCCCAAGATTTTTCCGCTATTATCTTCTAAAGCTGCACAGCTTGCTTCTTCCAAAATCACCCTTTTATCGGAATAAATACGGATTTGAGAAGACCCCATATCTATTCCTAATTTATCATTAATGCCTGAAAATACTTTCATCCAATACAGCCTTTCCTATTATTGTGACATATATTGTACCATATGTTTAAACCAAGAAGTGAGCTCTTATTCTTCTACATATATTATATAATACATTTTCACAGTAAATCATATCCATACAAGTATGGCTCGCATGATTCTTATACTCTTGTTTGAATTTATTCTAGATTTATGGTAATATAAACAGTTTTTAATTGACTTAGTGTCTTTCGTGTATTAATATATAATATATCTTAAAAGTGCAGTTTTTATAAAACCAAAAATAAGTTTAAGGGAAATTTCTTATTTGTGGTAATAAAAACTGACGATTAACCTGTTATGCAGGTATTTTACTAAGGAGTGATATTCATGAAGAAAAGTATGAAAGCAATTCTGTCCGCTTCGGTAGCAGCATTATGTGTGTTTGGTGTGGGTTTCTCTGCGAGTGCTTATGAATTGAATGCTGAAGTAAAAGACGTTACTCCAGCACTCAGAGAAGCTTCCACCATCGGTGTATGGCACCATTCAAACCCGGATCTCCAGAATCTGAAAAACAAGGATGCCATTCTTGTTATGACATTTGGTACTACTTTTGCTGATACCCGTGCGAAAACAATTGATGCTGTAGAAGCAGCTATTCAGAAAGCTCATCCTGATATCCCGGTCTTTGAAGCATATACATCTCACATCATTATTGATCGAGTTAAAGCAAAAGAAGGTATCCAGAAGATGACTCCGGAAGAAGCTTTTAGCAAGCTTAAAGCTGAAGGATATACCCGTGTTGCTGTTGTATCTTTGGATGTTATCCCGGGCATGGAATACAGCTATGATTCGATTATCACAAAAATGCAGATGTCTAAATTCAAAGAACTCTCTCTTGCCACCCCACTCATGTATTTCCAGGGTACAGAAGGGGAACCGGATCAGGTTGTTGATTTCCTGAATGCAGTAAAGAGCCAGTTCCCTGTTATGGGAAAAGAAGATGCTACTCTTATTATGGCACATGGTACACCACATCCGGGCAATGCTTACTATTCTGTCATTCAGGATCGTATAGAAAAATTAGGGATGAACAATGTATTTGTTTACTCTGTTGAAGGTCGTCCAAATCTGGATGATGTCATTCCGAAACTAAAAGCAAAAGGGTTTAAGAATGTCACCCTTATGCCAATTATGATGGTCGCCGGTGATCACGCAAACAATGACATGGCTGGCGATGATCCAGATAGCCATAAGAGTATTCTTACAAAAGCAGGATTTAAAGTAAATACTTATATTCACGGTCTTGGGGAAAATGAAAATGTTCGTGCCCTGTACATACAGCGTGCTGATGAGGCCCTTGCTGCATTCAAGAAGTAATTTGTGATAAGATATTAAAGAGAGGAATACTCTTTGATATAAAAATTCCTCCGTCATTTTCGACGGAGGTTTTCTTTTCTATTACAACTAAAGGAGATTATCATGAAGAAGGTCCAAGTTGCTATTCTTGCTGCTGCCATATGCCTTACTGCCGCCGGTTGCGGGAATACGCTACAAAAATCAGCAAATCCTTCCGCCAGTATCTACAACTATAAAGAGCAAAGCATTACCATGCAGTCGCAACCGAAGCGAATTGTTACACTAAGTGCTCCTCTGCTTAATATGGCATATGCGATTGGCGGAACATCATTGGCTCGGCCGACTACTTCCAGTCCCATACCGGATTCTGCAAAAGCTTTACCTGAATTGGGACAAGTTTCTCATATAAATATGGAAAAGCTCGTAGAACTTAATCCTGATCTCGTTCTCGGTGAAAAAGGGCAAAATGGGAAATTAGAATCACTCCTTCAGAGCAATAAAATTCCTTATCTTTTGATCAACTATGATGGAATCAATGACAATATTCCACTTATGAAATTTTTGGGACAAGTGTATGGAAGACCGGAACAAGCCGATAAGATAATTAAGAAATATGAAGCGGATATTCAAAAAGTGGAAAAAGATGCTTCGCAGTATGTACCTGCAAAAATTGCCATACTTAGGGCCACCGGCAAGGCGGTCACGGCGGAAACGCCGAAATCAATCTGTGCGTCCATGGCAGAACGTTTAAAGATGAATAACGTTCTTCTGTCTCATAAAGAAATAAACTTGGATACAAAAACAGTTCCATATTCGCTGGAACAACTTTCCGCAGATGATCCGGAGATTATTTTTGTAGTAACAATGGGTAAGGCTGAAGAAATTAACAAAAAAATGGACGAGCAAATGCGTGATAATCCGGCCTGGGCGAATATCCAAGCCGTGAAAAACAATCGAGTTTATTTCCTTCCCTCTGATTTATTTCTTATGAACCCCGGAGTCAACACACCAAAAGCAATGAACCAACTTCTTGATCTGGCATATCACCAATAATTTTCATAAAAAACAGACTTGTAAGAATAGTTGAAAGCACATTCTGCAAGTCTGTTTTTTATTGTATTCAATTTAATACATCCGTTAATCAAGTAATCCATTTATGGAAATACTGGGCCGCCCTCTTCGCATTTCCACATCTGCATCAACTTCAAAAATATCTGCAATTGCATCATGGGTCATTACATCAATAGGAGTTCCTTGTCTTTCTATAATTCCATTTTCGAGCACAAAAATTTCTGAAGAATATCGTACTGCCTGATTAATATCATGAAGAACCATAATGATGGTAATATTTTCTTCCCGATTAAGTTTTGATACCAACTCCAGCACTTCTAACTGATGACAGATATCTAAGTAAGTCGTAGGTTCGTCAAGAATCAAAATTTTCGGTTCTTGTGCAAGTGCCATTGCAATCCAAATCCGCTGACGTTCCCCTCCGGATAGGTTGGCAGCCAATCTATCCTTTAAGTGCAAAGTATTCGTTCTTTGCATCGCGCTTCGAATAACATCTCTATCATGAGTTGATACGCCTGTCCACCAATGTTGATATGGATATCGCCCGCATGAAACCAGCTCTTCAGCAGTCATATCCTTAGGTATCTCATGCACCTGCGGTAAAAATGCTACTTGTCTGGCCATTTCATTGGTATGAAAGCTACTCAACTCTTTTTCCGCTACTTCAACCCGTCCTACATCAGGTTTTAAATTACCTGTCACTATTTTTAAGAGCGTCGACTTTCCACATCCATTTCTCCCCAGAAAAGTGACAATACTCCCCTTTTTTATCTGCCCACTCACCCCTCTAAGAACCCGATTCTTCCCAAAAGCCAAATGGACATCCGATATTTTTATTGCTATATCCCCCATTATGAACTCCTCCTTAACAGATACAGGAAAAACGGAGCTCCTAGAAAGGCCATAATAATCCCTGCAGGAATCTCAACCGGTGAAAAAAGTATTCGCCCTAATGTATCACAGAAAACAAGAACTCCTGCCCCCAGTATGGCGGATCCGGGAATTACATATTTATAATCCGTTCCAACGATGAGACGGACAATGTGGGGAACTACAAGTCCTACAAACCCGATAAGTCCCGCTATACTGACAGCACCTGCCGCTAATAAAGCCGCCACCGCTGTCATAGAAAATCGTACTTTTTCTACCGGCACACCAAGCCCTCTTGCTGTTTCATCTCCAAGGCTGAGAATTGTTAATGCTTTACATCCAGCTAATGCAAAAATGAGTCCTAAAACCGTATATGGGAAGAGCGCCTCTACTTGAGGCCAGCTTCTTGCCGAGAGTCCGCCAACCATCCACAAAAGAGCTCCCTGCACTTTATCAGAGTAGAAAACCAAAAGTGCAGAAATGCCACTCCCCAAAAATGCACTGACCGCTACACCGGCCAATATAATACGTGTCGGCCTGATTCCATTTTTCCACGCCAATGAATATACAGCACATGCGGACAACATAGCACCGATAAAAGCCACTGGAGTAAGCAACAGAGATGCTTCCGGCATAAAAATCAGCATGATAACTCCTGCTAAACCGGCTCCGCTGGATACACCTACAATGCCCGGATCTGCTAAAGGATTTTTCATAACCGCCTGAAGAATGGCACCGGAAACTGCCAAATTTCCTCCCACTAATGCACCAACTATATTTCTTGGAAAACGGATATTCCAAATAACCATTTCATCCGTTGTACTGACATTCCCTATCAATGTATGTAAAATCGTTTGAAATGAAATATTTGCTGATCCAAACAAAAGACTTCCCACCATTGCACAACAAGTAAAGCAAAAAAATCCCCCTAACATGATAAGCCGTAGTGTCTTAGTTTTACCCGCATCCGATTCTTTACCCAACAGTTCCTCCTACAAAGTCTGCAATATAACCATAAACAAAAAGCAATAAAAACCAACCTGTATATCATCATATTAGTACTTCTGTTCACTCTGCTAAGGTTTTATTAATATAACAAAACATCATTTTCTTCCCTGTACATAAAGCATGTGATCTCTTTGTACAAGATTAAACATTAATGCGTTTATGACAGAGGCAACAATAGAGCTGCCGCCTTTTGTTCCTCTTACTGTAATAAATGGACAAGGAGCTTTTCTAACAAGTTGTTCCTTAGAATCCGCCGCGCCGACAAATCCAACAGGAATGCCAATAATCAATGCCGGTTTAATCCCGTCTTCCTCCACCATGCGAATAGCTTCATACAGAGCCGTCGGTGCATTCCCCACTCCGATAATTGAGCCGTTTAAATCTGCCCCAAAAGAATTCATTGCAGCCATGGAGCGGGCTATATTTTTTTCTTTGGCAATTTTTGCGATTTCCGGATCGGATACGCGGCAAAACACCTCTCCTCCCAATACAGACAGAGCATTCTTATTAATACCCGCTTTTACCATATTTACATCGGTATAAATATTACATCCCTTCGCAAGAGCATCAATGCCCGCCGCGACAGCCCCCTTGCTGGTCGCAATCAGATGACCATAGTCCACATCACCGGACGCATGAATCATACGTGAATAAACAGTAATTTCTTCCGAGGTTAAATCTATATCACTGATAAAAGGATCGATCAGATCCATGCTCTTTTCTTCAATAGCTCTTGGGTTCTTAATGAAATCCATAATATTCCTCCATATAATCTAAAATATCCTGCTGTGTCGAGAATACAGGAAAACCCGATAAATCAGCTGCAGGCTTGTCGATAATGATTACAGATATTCCCGCATCCATCGCCGCCCTAAGCTTTGTGTCACTACCGCCAACAAGCCCGCTGTTCTTAGTAACCATTACATCAGCCTTGTAATCACGAATCATTGCCAAATTCATTTCATAAGAGAATGGCCCCTGTATTGCTAAGATGTGCTTGGCTTTCATCCCCAGATCCTCACACAATTTAATAACTCCTGATACAGGAAGCACCCTTGCCCATATTTTCTTTCCCTTCAATGCCTCCGAATGGACAAATGCTGACAAAGTCTTAGATCCTGTTGTCAAAAGAACACTTTTCCCCAGTTTTCCTGCCATGCCTGCTGCTTCAAACTCATCCTTGGCATGATAAAGTTTATCATAATAGGGAAGCGAAATCTCAGGACGTTCAAACCGTACATAGTCAATACCAGCCTCCTTGCATGCACTCCGTGCTGTTTCAGACACAATGGCCGCATAGGGATGGCTGGCATCAAGAATCAAGATTATATGCTTCTCCTTAATAATTCGTACCATGTCCTCTTGTTTGAACCGCCCTACTTCAACATCAATCCCTTTGTGGGCAGCTAATACCTTACCATATTGGCTTACTACCGTCATAAGAATTTCCTGCCGCTTTTCCGGGGATTTATTTATTTCCCGGTCTGCCAGTTTCGCTCCTATCTCACGGCCGTCCTGCGTTCCCGAAATAATCCAGATCAAAGCTTATACCCCCTTGGAGTGATGATATGTCCATCAGCAATATAAGAGTTACTATTCCCGATAATAACAGTTGACTGCATATCTACATCTTCTTCAGGCAATTTCTCCAAAGTACTGATTGTCCAATTCATTCCCGGACGCCCTGCTTTTCTCACAATCCCTACCGGAGTCCCAGGTTTCCTGAATTGCAGGATTATATTTCGAATCTGATCTAAATAGGTCGTACGGCCACGGCTCTTAGGATTGTAAATGGCAATAACAAAATCTCCTTCTGCTGCCAGTCTTGCCCGTTTCTGTATTTGTTCCCAAGGCGTCATCAGATCGCTTAAACTGATTACCGCATAGTCGTGCATCAACGGAGCTCCCAAAGCTGCAGCAGCTGTATTGGCAGCTGTCAACCCCGGAATAATTTCACACTTCGGACGTTTTTCTTCAGGAATTTTTTGAATAAGTTCAAGTACAAGTCCAGCCATGCCGTAAACGCCCGGGTCTCCAGAAGAAATAACCGCAACTTTATGCCCTTCCACAGCTAAATCGACTGCTTTCTGGCATCGATCCACTTCCTGCCGCATCCCATTTCCTACAATTTCTTTGTCGGCAATCCTGTCTTTAATGAGGGCAATATATGTATTGTACCCTACAATAATATCGGATTCCTGAATAGCATTTATCGCTTTTTCTGTCATTTCCGCTTCATGTCCAGGCCCAATTCCAACTACACGGACAATCCCACCGCAATAGCAATTGTCACACTGGCAAATTTTGTTTTCGGAAGAAGCGTCTTCCCCCCCATGGACTCTCTTAATGCTGCTGACTGACATACGTTTCCTACTCCAATCGTTTTTTCTACAAACTTTGATATCTCAATATGATTTTCTGCTTCCGTTTCTCTTAGCTCTTCAACTGTATAAAAGTGAATCGGCCTATCTATGTGTTTCGCAAAATCCAGTAATCCTTTTTCATCGGCTTTAAGATCCACGCTGGACAATGAAGCCACTTGATATGTATAAACATTTATCTTTGCTAAGGCTGCATAAAAGGCCTTTTTAATGAATGCTTCCGAAGTTCCCCGTTTACATCCTATACCAACATATAAATTTTTAGGCCGTAAGTACACATAAGGCTTAGAACATTTTACATTTCTTTCCGTGATAATTACGCAGGCATCAAACTCATTTTCATTTATCAGATCACTGCTGGCACAAGATATACCTATATCAAGAAACCTTTTTCGTATAGATTTAGCCCCCTCCACCTGATAATCCAGAAACCAGGAAAATCTTTTCCCTGCAGCTATAACGCTGTTAACGGGTTTCAATGTATCCAGCGGTTCAACGCGCATCATGAGCTCTCTGGCTGTATCATCAGGCGCTCTTTTTTCATGCACATCCGTTGCCGTAGTGATGACAGGGGCAGCACCAATTGCTGCCGCGACTTCCCGCGTCAACTTATTGGCTCCCCCCAAATGTCCGGATAATAAGGAGATACAATGCTTACCACATTCATCCATACAAAGCACGGCCGGATCACTTGCCTTACTCACCACATGGGCTGCGATAGAACGTACCACAATCCCGGCTGCCATGATATAAATCAGGCCATCATACCTTCCAAAAATTTCAGAAGTCAATGCTGCCGTTTTCTTAAAATAATTGGCTTCCGCACCGCTTGCACATTCCTGATGCTCATATAATGTGATATCTCCCTTTAGAGTTGCTTTTAATCTAAGGCCTAGCCGCGCCCCCTCTGCAGATACGGAAATGATCGCATACCTCATTTTTTATCGGTTCCCTGACGGAACATAGTCGTAAAGCTACTGTCATATAATTTGGATAACTCATAATCTGTATCCAGTACACGGCCAACGACAATCATTGCCTGCCGTACTACACCTTCCGCATGGATTACATCAGCAATCGTATCAATTGTTCCACGAAGAATCTTCTGATCCGGCCAAGTAGCGCGAACCACGATCGCCACCGGTGTATCCCCGGGATATCCGCCATCCTTCAGCTGCGACATAACTGTATTAATTCCCTGGATAGACAGGAAAATACACATCGTTGCCTGATGCTGTGCCAGCATAGAGAGTTTTTCCTTTTCAGGCATAGGCGTACGGCCTTCCATACGCGTAATAATAATTGTCTGGGAAACATTCGGAAGCGTATATTCCTGTTTGAGAGCTGCCGCTGTCGCCAAAAAGGAACTCACCCCGGGGACCACTTCCATCTGTTCTTCTGCCACGCCTGCCGCACGCAACCCATCCATTTGTTCCTGAATAGCACCATAAATAGCAGGATCCCCCGTATGTACACGTGCTACCGTTTTCCCTTTATGCATCGATTCTAATTCTACCTTAAGCACTTCATCTAAATTCATAGTGGCGCTGTTATAAACGGGAACATCCTTCTTTCCGTATTTCAATATTTCCGGATTAACGAGAGAACCTGCATAAATAATTACATCAGCCTCTGCAATAATCCGCTGACCTTTTATTGTAATTAATTCAGGATCTCCGGGACCTGCTCCGATAAAATAAATTTTTGCCATATTAAACCTCCTCTTTTTTTATAGCAGTAAAAATAAATATTGGACTCATCGGATTGAATAAATGATATCTGCCAAGCTTTCTTAAACGGTTAATCTGCATTTGGAAACCGTCAAACGTAAAAGGTCTGTCCTTGAACTCATTCACCACTTCACCCGTCGTCTCTGCAGTAACTGAAGTCAGAACGATTCGTCCGTCCGGTCGCAAAATATTAGTTGCCTTATTTAAAATTTCATGCATATTTCCACCGGAACCACCGATAATTACTACATCCGTCATAGGAAGTTCCGCCATTGCCTCCGGCGCGCTTCCTAAAACAGGATAGATATTCCTACAACCGAACTTCTCTGCATTCTGTTTAATTAAATCAATCCCTTTCGGATTCATTTCTATGGCATATACAATCCCCTTATTTGCACAAAGAGCTGCTTCAACGGTAATCGATCCAGTTCCTGCACCGATATCAACCACTGTATCTTCAGGGGCAATCCGTGCCTTAACCATAATCATCGCGCGAACTTCCGCCTTTGTCATCGGCACCTTTCCCCTTATAAATTCCTCATCATTAATTCCAAATGTGTACATTATCCCATCACCACCAATACAGATTCACCAAAACCGTCCAGCATTGTGATCTCTTTCAGCATACCGGTGTTTATATGCTGATTTTCATATGAAATATGTTCGCAAGCAGCGGCCCGAGTTTCTTTTGGCCATCCTTTTTTTATTAAATATTTGGCGATATATGACGGATTATGTTCATGATCTGTCAAGAAAGCCATTTTCTTCCCTTTTTCATACCTCAGCTGCTCATCATCAGGGATACGCCCATGAAATGACAGCCATAATGCCCCCTGCCAGGGTTCAGTAATAAGTGCAAATGCAGACTGCACCGATGAAATTCCCGGAATCACTTCTATAGGATTTCCTGCAAACCGTTTTTTTAACCAAGGTAATAAACTATAATATCCCGGATCTCCGCTCACCATGACAACTACATCATCTTTTTTTAGTGCGGATTCCATCCAATCGGCAAGCAGAGAAAGTTTTCCTGTGATAGGATACATTTCCTGCCCCGCATGACCATAATCAGACAAGGCACGATGTCCACCGACCAAGTAGCGGGCCTTTTCAATTACGGACAACGCCTTCGGCAGGATATACTCTTTACTTCCCGGTCCTATCCCCGCTACTATTAATGTATGTTCCATTTTTCCTCTTCCAAAATCTCTTTTGCCCGACTGCTTACAGCCTGAACAGTGCCATCCAACCCCGCAAAAACGATCCCTACCCTGGCCTTGCCAAAAATATACCTTTCCGCACGAACCTGTGCTCGTTCCGCCATCTGCCCATAAATCATGTTATAGCCTTCTCGGGCAATAATAAGCGCCGCACCATCTGTAGTATTACATTCCATAATTTCACGAACTATGGCAGGAGCAGCTCCGTTCATCGCCGCATAAGCTGCCATCGTTTCCATCCGTCCGTCGCTGTTCCGGTTATATGTATGAAAGCTTCCGGACGCCACTTTAACTAATTTCCCCATATGCCCTATAAGAAGCATCTTTTCAAAACCTTTAGCTACACATTGTTCCATCATATAGCCGATATAATTACTTGTCTCTATAATCGATTCTTTAGGTATTCCCATAATTTGTGCTGCATGCTCACCAATTCGTCCGGGACATAAAGTCGCCGTACGGATCCCGCTGGCCCAGACTACAGGAACCTGGGGGGCCAACGACCTTTTATATGCATCTTCACTCATCGGTTTAACGATTCCCGTAGTTCCTAAAACAGAAATTCCGCCAACCACTCCAAGTGCGGGATTCAGGGTCTGTTTTGCTAACTCTTCCCCCTTAGGAATGCTAATTGTCACGATACAGCCATGAGCCGGGGCAATCAATTCCTCATACACGTATCTAAGCATAATTTGCGGTCCCGGATTAATAGCAGGGCGACCAACCTGCACTTGCAGCCCCGGACGAGTAACTGTGCCTACACCTTTGCCGGCTCGCAGTTCCATTCCTGACTTATCAGTCAACTCCACTGTCACCACAATCGGAGTTCCATTCGTACAGTCCAAATCATCGCCAGCATCTTTCAATACAGTTGCTGTCCCGATGTTATTTTCAGCGGATGCGCTTTGCACCGGCAGTGTAATTTCTGTACGCTGCGGCGATAAAACCGTTACCTGTTTGGGAAATTCTCCTTTAATGGCAAGAATTGCAGCCTTCATTGCAACCGTTGCTGTTGCACCGGTTGTATAACCCTCCCGCAATACCTTCCCCATCATTTCCTCTGTATTCATAAATATATAGAATGTCCCTTCATCTATAATTTACAAACTGCAGATCTACAGGAATATCTTCTTGTTTTAAAAATGCAATGCAAGCCTGCAAATCATCCTTATCTCTACCACTTATACGAAGCTCATCCCCGTTGATTTTAGCCATCACTTTGATTTTCGATCCTTTAATCCGTTTTACAATATCTTTTGCCAAATCTGAAGAAATACCGTTCTTTAATTCAAGCATCTGCCTTACGGTACCACCCGCAGCAGATTCCTTTTTCTTTTCTTCTATATTTTTCAAAGAAATACCTCGCTTTACCAACTTCCCATTAACGATTTCACGAACAAGACGCAGCTTAAAATCATCATCCCCTATGAGGGTAATTAAACTGCCATCAAAAGATACCGAACTCTTACTTCCTTTGAAATCATAACGCGTACCAATTTCCTTAGAGGCCTGATTCACCGCATTTGCGGCTTCCTGTAAATCAGTACGGCATACCACATCAAAAGAATAATCTTTAGCCATAATTGTCTCCTTGATAAATCATTAACATGCCATAATAATAAAAAGAATAAATTACTAATTATCTTACCATACCACAAAGAATTATATTTTAAAAGAAAGAATGTTTTAACACTTTTAGTATATCACATTTACATTATTCAATATACGTTTTCCCTATTTAAATGATAAATGCTTTCATCTGGAAATCATATCCTCGGTACAGTATAATAAAATAAAATATTTTATTATATAATTTTATTCCAATAAGGAAAGGAAGGTATTTAAGATGCCACTTGTAGGAACTACTGAAATGTTTAAAAAAGCATATGATGGTCATTATGCAATTGGCGCATTCAATGTCAATAATATGGAAATCATTCAAGGAATTATGGCAGCCGCAAAAGAAAAACAATCTCCTGTTATTCTCCAAGCATCAGAAGGTGCTCGAAATTATGCAGGTCAAGAGTATATTGTCGGGCTTATCAAAATTGCTCTTCAGGACTACCCTGAAATTCCCACCGCGCTCCACCTTGATCACGGTTCCTCTTTTGAGATTTGCAAAGCCTGTATTGATGGCGGATTTACTTCTGTTATGTACGACGGCTCTAAACACTCTTTTGAAGAAAATGTACGTATTACAAAAGAAGTCGTAGCTTATGCCCATAATAAAGGCGTCGTAGTAGAAGCTGAGCTGGGACGTTTAGCCGGTGTAGAAGATCTGGTCAGTGTTGACGCCAAAGATGCTATTTTTACCGATCCCGATCAAGCGGCGGAATTTGTTGAACTGACAGGTTGCGACTCACTCGCTATCGCTATCGGCACAAGCCATGGCGCTTATAAATATAGTGGAGAACCTTATCTTGATTATGAACGTCTTGAAAAAGTCGGCCAACTGCTCCCTGATTATCCGATCGTTCTCCACGGCGCCTCTACGGTTATCCCTGAATTCGTAGAAAAATGTAATCAATTTGGAGGAAAAGTCTTAGGTGCCAAAGGTGTGCCAGAGGAGATGCTCCGTAAGGCTGCCCGGATGGCCGTCTGTAAAATTAATATTGATACAGATATCCGCCTTGCTATGACAGCCGCCATTCGAGAAAGCATATTTAAAAATCCGGAAAATTTTGACCCCCGCGGATACCTGAAACCGGCAAGAGAGGCTGTAAGGCAAATGGTCATGCATAAAATCGAAGCTGTTGTGGGTTCGGCTAATACCATTTAATATCTTCATTCTAAACTAAAACTGCCACTGGATACATCACGTCAATCCAATGGCAGTTTTAGTTTAGTTGAAATCATGTCTAAAATATAAAAAGACAAGTTCAAACAACTCGTCTTCTTATATTCATCTCTTATGCTTTTTTAGCAGTTTCGCAAATTACAGTAAAACCAGCGGGATCACTGATAGCCAATTCAGACAACATCTTACGATTTACTTCGATACCAGCCTTTGTCAAACCTGCAATCAATCTGCTGTAAGTCAGCCCATTCATACGAGCTGCCGCATTTATACGGACAATCCAAAGCTTACGGAACTCTCTCTTCTTCGCTCTACGGTCTCTTCTTGCATAGTAGAGAGCCTTCATTACCAATTCATTCGCTTTTTTGAATTGGGCATGGCGGGCACCTCTGTATCCCTTCGCCATTTTTAAAATTTTTTTATGCCTTGCGTGTGCGGTCACACCAACCTTAACTCTTGCCATTCTCTAAATCCTCCCTATTATCCGTTCGGCAGCAATCTTGCTACGCGTTTGTAATCAGATTTGGAAACCAGTGCTGCTTTTCTAAAATTTCTCTTTCTCTTTGGAGATTTTTTTTCGAGAATGTGGCTTTTAAAAGCCTTATTTCTCTTAAACTGGCCGGAGCCGGTTTCGGTAAAGCGTTTTGCCGCAGCGCGGCGGGTTTTCATTTTCGGCATTTTCATTTCTCCTTTATTATGCTTTCGGACCAACAACCATAGTCATGTTACGTCCTTCCAATTTCGGTGGCTTTTCACGAACAATAAAATCACCAAGTTCTTTTGCAAATCTTTCAAGAACTTCTCCGCCAAGCTCCGGATGAGTCATTTCCCTGCCACGGAACATAATTGTAACTTTGACTTTATTCCCATCTGCTAAAAAACGCTGTGCATTTTTCAACTTGACATAGAAATCATGGTCTTCTATATTGGGGCGAAGTTTGACTTCCTTAAGTTGGAATACCTTCTGTTTCTTCTTCGCTTCTTTATCTCGTTTCTGCTGCTCATATCTGTATTTTCCGTAGTTCATGATACGGCATACCGGCGGTTTCCCGTTCGGTGCAACTTCTACAAGATCAAGACCTTTTTCCTCCGACAAACGGATGGCTTCATGGAGCGTCATAACTCCCAACTGTTCGTTTGTATCGCTGACTACCCGTACCTCTCTGGCACGAATCTCCTCATTGATACTGAGTTCCTTTCCTATTCTTTTCACCTCCGAAAAAGAAATTCATTGCAAGTAAAAAGCGGACAGCATATACTATCCGCTTCCGAATTCATACATAAACCTTAGTAGCTTTCGCCATGTAAGGTGAGAAGCGGATGACTTCTGCTTGCAATCAGTTACTCGTATATAATAAGTGATTCCACAAATAATGTCAAGCAAAGAGTGTAAACTTATTCCGACAGATCGTCACGAAGGACACGATGCGCCATTCCTACAGCAACCTCATTAAACCGGAGAACGCCAACCCCCACATAAACTGCAACACATAAATGTTCGTGCCACCGGGCTACACCGATTTTTCCGCCTACATTCATTCCCAATGACTTTAATTTTATCTGTTCGATAGCGGATTCCACCGCTCCCAAAACAGAGCCGTCACCTACATGGGTATCACTGATGACATGTTGACGTTGGGCAGCAACGATAGCCGATTCATAAATCTTAGGCAGAATATCTAAAAATTTTCCACCAAAATTAACCGCTACCGCGCGAATTTCCAGTTTGGCCAATTCTTCCCGAAGGATACTTTCTTCCACCCTCGTTTCAGAAAGTGCCATACGCAGCGCCGCCCGGCCAACATCACCACTTTGATATTCTTTATCCATATCAATATGACCTATCCCTAATCTCACGAATCAGATTGGAAACAAATACAGCCACTGGCAGAGAGCCTTCATCACCATTTTTACGGCTTCGAATCGAAACAGTATGTCCATTCATTTCCTTATCACCTACAACAAGCGTATAAGGAACCTTTTCCATCTGTGTCTTACGGATCTTATATCCTAAAGTATCATTTCCCTCTTCAATTTCTACACGTACATTGGATGCAGAAAGTGCGTCTGCCACAGATCTTGCATAATTCATATGTTTTTCTGTAACGGGAACCACTTTGACCTGAACTGGCGCAATCCAACTCGGGAATGCTCCGGCAAAGTGTTCAATCAAGATACCAATGAACCGTTCCAGGGAACCATATCCTGCTCTGTGCAGCATAACAGCTCTATGCTTTTCTCCATCTTCCCCTACATAGTTTACATCAAAACGTTCCGGCAGCTGCATATCCATTTGAATAGTGCCGCACTGCCATGTACGCCCAAGGCAGTCTTTGATGTGAAAATCCAGTTTAGGACCATAAAATGCGCCATCACCTTCATTAATAACATAAGGAACACCGGCCGCTTCAACAGCATCCCGTAATGCATTTGTAGAAATTTCCCACAGCTCCTCAGATCCCATGGAATTATCAGGACGCGTGGACAGCTCCACATGATATTCAAGTCCAAAAACACTGTATAGTTTCCTATACATTTCCATAGTCTTAATTACTTCATCTTTCATCTGATCCTGCGTCATGAATATATGAGCATCATCCTGTGTGAATACACGGACACGGAATAATCCATGAAGCGCACCATGAAGTTCATGGCGGTGTACAATCCCAAATTCACCCACGCGTTTTGGTAATTCCCTATAAGAGTGCTGGTTTGTTTTATAGTATAAAATCCCGCCAGGACAGTTCATTGGTTTTACAGCATAATCTTCTTCATCAATCTGGGTAAAGTACATGTTTTCTTTATAATGATCCCAGTGGCCGGACTGTAGCCACAACTTTTTAGAAAGGATAATTGGTGTCATAATTTCTTCATAGCCAAATTCGCGGAACAATTCCCGCTCATAAGCTATAAGTTCATTGCGAATAACCATTCCTTTCGGATGGAAAAACGGGAATCCCGGTCCCTCTTCATGGAAAGAGAATAGATTTAATTGTTTCCCCAATTTTCTGTGGTCACGCTTTTCCGCTTCAGCACGGACAAAGAGAAATCGATCCAGCTCCTCTTTATCAAAGAATGCGGTTGCATAAATACGCTGGAGCATTTTATTGTGTTCATCACCACGCCAATAAGCACCGGCCACTGTCATCAGCTTAAATACTTTTAACTTGCCTGTCGAACGAACATGGGGACCTCTGCATAAATCGGTAAAATCCCCTTGTGTATAAGTCGATATGATCGCATCTTCCGGAAGATCCTGTATTAAGATAACCTTATAATCCTGGTTTCTGCTCCTGAAAAATTCTAATGCCTCATTTCTACTCAAAATCTTTTTTTCAATAGGCAGATTTGCTTTAGCAATTTTAGCCATCTCTTTTTCAATAGCAGCAAAATCTTCCTGACTAAAAACATGGTCAGATTCTAAATCATAATAGAACCCATCATCAATTGCCGGTCCAATTGCAAATTTCGTTCCAGGATACAAATGCTGAATCGCCTGTGCCATTACATGAGCGGCTGTATGCCGAAGTGTAAAAAGCCCCTCCTTATCTGCTTTGGTAAAGAATTCAACCTGCGTTCCATCAGTAATATTATTCCGGATATCAGTTAATTCTCCATCTACTTTAGCTACCAATACATCTTTAGCAAGACTATTGGAAATTTTTTTCGCAGCTTCAAACAGTGTCACTTCATTTTCAAAGTGTAGTTCCTTCCCATCTTTCAACCGAATTGTTATCATAATCTTTCCTCTTTTCTTTCCGGAAATACCTCCCATATATTAGAGAAAAATTTCCTAAAAATAAAAAACTTCCATCCACAAGGGACGAAAGTTTAATTCCGTGGTTCCACCCAAATTAGAGCTAGTACTCCGCTTAAATAACTTATAACGCAGTCAACCGTGAAAACATACTTAATTCTGTTTCCCTGTTTAAGAGTGGTAATATAACCATGACAATATCCGCTTACACCAGCCGCAGACTCTCTATGCATGTACAATGGAAATATCATGTCTCTGTCATCACATTATGAGTATAATATTACACTCTTTTTATTTTATGTCAAGAATCTATTTCAAAAATCCCCCTTATAATAAAGAAAAATTTCATACCTCTTCAAAATAAACAACAGATTCTGTATTTCGCAAATCATTTTTAAACGCCCTTTTTTGTCCATAGTGAGGCAACCGCAGAGACATTGCGGCCGCCGGAATATGCAATCCCAACTTATCTTTTCTGAAGTCAAATTCTAATAAATCAACTTTTTGCCTGCGGAGTGATTCCATAAAAGGACGGATACTTTCTGAATCTTTAAATTCCATATATAAATCTATCCTTTTGGAATTTTTATGTAATTTTTTATCAAGAGGCGCCAATACACGAAATATAAACAGAATAAAAATAACTGCCAAAAGAGTACCTTCAGCAAATCCAATTCCGGCGGCCAGTCCCACTCCCGCACATGCCCAAAGTCCTGCAGCAGTAGTAAGACCCTTCACCTCACTTCGTCCGTTCATCATAATCGTACCCACTCCAAGAAAACCGATTCCACTGATTACTTGAGCACCAAGACGAGTGATATCTGTATTCATATTTGGGAATTCTCTAAATACATATTCATTTACGATCATTGCCATAGCCGTGCCAATACACACCAACGCATGTGTTTTTATCCCTGCGCCTTTATTTTTGTACTCCCTGTCTAACCCGATAATCACCCCTACAAAAGTCGCCAAAGCAAGCCGAAGACAGATTCCCGTCACGTTCCACTCTTTAACAAGATTCATTACTGTATCAAACATATCTATCACTTCCCGTCCGCCTTATCCGCCTTATATGTAAGAAATATTGAAAATCATTTTTTTACATAAGCAAGGTCTCTCGCCTTATAAAAAATGATTTTCAAGTCTTGCTACAAACTATATTTTAATTTTGGTTCTTTATGAACTCCATTATCGCTTTTTTCTTTTCTTCTAAAAGCAGCTTATCCCCTCTTGTTTCCATATTAAACCTAATCAGGGGCTCCGTATTGGAAGCGCGCAAATTAAACCGCCACTCCCCGAAATCCATCCCCAGTCCATCTATATGCTGAATTTCTTTCGCATCTTTCGCATATTCCTTTTCAACAGCCTGCATCACTCTATCAACATGACTTGCCGGCAGATTAATTTCCCCACTGCATGGAAATTCTTTTTCCAAATCGGAAACAAGCTCATAAAGAGATTCATTTGTTTCACTAATAATTTGCGCTACAATCAGCCAAGGAATCATCCCGCTGTCACAATAGGAAAAATCTCTGAAAAAATGGTGGGCGCTATTTTCTGCACCATAAATACCGCCAACTTTACGCATAGTTTCTTTCATAAATGCATGTCCACCTTTTGATTCTACAGAGATTCCCCCCAGCTCCTTACAAACTTTCTGTACACACCAATATACGCGTGGATCGTGGATAATAGTTTCTCCTTTATACCGATTCAGGAAATATCGAGAAAGTAAAGCCACCATATAATAGCCTTCTACAAAATTCCCCTTATGGTCTATAAAAAAACACCGGTCGAAGTCACCATCCCAGGCTACACCCATATCGGCACCATCCAACAAGACCTGATTTATCAAAGGTCGTCTGCATTCCTCCAGCATAGGATTAGGTACACCATGAGGGAATGTTGCATTTGGTTTCATATACTGTTCCGTAAAATGAAACGGTAAATACTTCTTTAAATTTTCGAAGCAAATATTGGCACAGCCATTTCCTGCATTGACAACAATTTTTAACGGCTTCATTTTAGAAATATCCACAAAAGATAAAAGGCTCTGAATGTAATCTTCTATAATTTCTTTTGTATAAACATGTCCTTTTTCAGCACAATTTTCAAACTCACTTGAAAAAGCAACTCTTTCAATATCCTTAAGACCGGTATCTGCGCTGACAGGTATTCCTTTTTCCCGAACGATTTTAATTCCATTGTTATTTGCCGGATTATGACTGGCAGTAATCATAAACCCGCCATCCAACCCATAATAAAAGGTGGTGAAGTACATCATCTCCGTCCCACAGAGACCGATGTTATATACATCAACACCAGCATCATTCATTCCTTGAATTACAGCATCAGCAATCGATAGGGAACTAGGCCGGATATCATATCCCACGCTTATCTTCTTAGGATGGTATAATTGTGCATATGCACGAGCCACACGATAAGCCAATTCCTCATTCACTTCCGTAGGTACGATCCCACGTATATCATAAGCCTTAAATCCGGAATGGCGCATTTTTGAAAAATCTCTCATTATACATCCTCCTTCTCTTTCTCTATTCTTTTCAGCATCTGGGCGTATCCATCGGCGCCATAAGCAAGCGACCTTTTTACGCGGCTGATTGTTGCCGTGGATGCTCCAGTTGCTTCTTCAATCTTGTCATATTTTTCTCCATGCCTAAGCATACGGGCCACTTCAAGCCGTTGTGACATATCATGCAGTTCATTAATTGTACAGAGGTCCTCAAAAAATTCATAGCACTCTTCCCTGGTTTCCAATTTCAAAATAATATCAAACAAATTATCTGTCAGTGGATTTACCAAACGCTGATTTACACTCATCACAACCTCCTTAATACACTTTTGATAAATATTCGCTCCCTTAATAATTAAAGATCTTTCTCACTTTAATGCATTATAGCATTTATGTGATACCACAAGCAAAATATTCCTATATTTTATAATATCGGTAAGTTAGTATTGACATTTTCAGATATAGAGCGTAATATATTCCCATCTTAATCCTTATGCAACGCATAACGGCAAACTTCAGAAAATTCATCATGAGTAGCGGAGGGACTGGCCCGGTGAAACTACGACAACCTTTCCAATGGAAAACGGTGCCAAATCCAGCGGGTATTCTGCTCGAAAGATGATATGATTTATTACTTTCATCTTTTGATGAAAGTTTTTTATTATAAAGGAGCATTATATGATTGAATTAAAGCACATAAACAAAATCTATACCGGCTTTAATGCATTAAATGATATCAGTCTCACTATCAAGGATGGTGAAATCTGCGGCATCATCGGACAATCAGGCGCTGGGAAATCTACGCTCGTCCGCTGCATAAACATGCTGGAACCGCCAACTTCAGGAGATGTTATCGTGAACGGAAGAAATATGGTCACCCTTTCAAAAAGAGAACTCCGTGAAGAACGAAAAAAAATCGGCATGATTTTTCAGCATTTTAATCTCCTGTCCAGCCGTACTGTATATGAAAATGTGGCATTCCCTCTCGAATTATCAAATGTACCTCAAGGAGAACAAAAAGAACGCATTAATGATATCTTAGAATTAGTCGGACTAGCAGACTACAGAAATAAATATCCCGCACAGCTTTCCGGCGGACAAAAACAACGCGTCGGCATTGCCCGCGCCATTGTCTCCAACCCATCCGTCCTTCTGTCTGATGAAGCAACAAGTGCCTTGGACCCGGAAACAGTAAAATCCATTCTCCAATTGCTGAAAGATATTAATAAAAAACTGGGAATTACCATCGTTATGATTACACACCAAATGGAAGTCATAAAAGAAATTGCCCAGCATGTAGCTGTTATTGAACACGGGAAAATTATTGAAGAAGGTTCTGTCATTAACCTTTTCACAAATCCTCAAACAGAAACACTGAAAAAATTTGTCGGTTCCGTCATGTCTTCTGAACTGCCCGCACAGCTTTCCCACATGAATATACATCCTACAAAAGAACATGAATCTGATAATATACTTATTTCACTCTCGTTCCGTGGTAATGTAACTAATGAGCCGATTATTGCCCAATTGATAAAAAAGTATAATCTTAACGTAAGTATTCTTTACGGCTCCATCGACTACATCCAAGATATTTCTTTTGGCCGCCTGCTCATTATGATTAGTGGGCATTTGGAAGATCTTACAGACGCGCTTACACATTTAAACGCTTTGCCAATTACAAGTGAGGTGATCGGATATGTCTCCCGTAATAACTAATTTACTTTTAAAAAGTCTGGCTGAAACCCTTTATATGCTTTCCATTTCTGCCTTTATCGCGGCAGCCGCAGGCATACCCCTAGGAATACTTCTCGTTGTTACAGAGAAAAATGGAATACTTTCCTGCCCGATTATTAATAAGCCACTGGCTTTTATCGTTAATGTTATTCGTTCCATTCCCTTTATTATTCTCATGGTAGCAATTATCCCTCTTACCAGATTAATTGCGGGTACCTCTATTGGTACCACCGCTGCCATCGTTCCGCTAACCTTAGCAGCAATCCCTTATACCGCCCGCATGGTTGAAACTTCTATCCGTGAAATTCCGTCGGGCCTTATTGAAGCTGCCGAATCCATGGGCGCTTCTCCATTCCAAATCATCCGCAAAGTTTTAATTCCCGAAGCACTTCCTTCTGTCATTCAAAACATGACCGTTGTTATAGTCTCCCTCATCGGATCCTCCGCTATGGCAGGAACCATTGGCGGAGGCGGCCTCGGTGACCTTGCCATCCGTTACGGATACCAGCGCTTCCAGGCGGATGTCATGATTGCCACAATTATTGTCTTAGTCATTATTGTCCAGTTTATGCAGTTCACCGGTAACCTTTTGTCAAAGAGGGCAAACAAGAAATGAAAGACCATATAGGCTTTATTTGACAGTGATTTCATTCCCATATTTAGAAGTAAACATTACATAATATTTGCACACGCAAAAAATCTCCTTCGATTTATTCATTGCAGTTTTCGTACCGCAATTTTACATCAATCGTAAGGAGATTTTTCTTGCTTGTAAAATCTTGCTGATGAATATTTACTCTCCTCTGTCTATATAAAAGAATATCTTTTTTACAAAAGCCTTTCTTCGTTATTCATTATGAATAATTCTGTTCTTATTCCAGCAATGCATTTTTTGCCAATTGATCAGCCATTTCGTTGTACATGACGCCTGTATGGCTTGCCACCTTATGAAAATGAACCGTCAGCTGTCCTTTTATTAATTCATAATACTCCCGCAGCGCTTTTGTTCCCCGTTTATTCGCTTTCCACTCTCCGGTACACCATTTCTCTATACCGACATAGTCATAATATAAATTTATCTCCGAGATCCCTTTTTCCAAACATTTTCCCATCGCAAACACTGCACCATGTATTTCTCCCGCCACATTCCGCATCTGCGCTTCTTCTGCATCAATAATTTTCTCTGCATAAGTTTCAACAGTTCCATGGTGGATAAAGACAACCCCAAACGAAAAGGTATCGGGAATTGTCGGAATATAAGAACCGTCTACATATACCGCCACTCTTAATTCGTCTTTCAAGGCTTTCACCTTTTTATCAGCAACATCCCCCAAGAATTCCATTGCTTCTTCTTTTGTAAAAAAGCCTTTGTAGGACGCACCGGGATATCCAATAACCTGCAATTTACAGTCATCCCAACTTGTAAACAAACCGGTTTTCCTGCCGGATTTCACAGCATACCATAATTTTTTTTTCACAAAAACGCTCCTTTATTATTCATATCCATAGACTGCCTGTGGTAGTATAATAAAAACTGAATTTATTAGAGGATCATTATGTTAAAATTCAATTTATTACACACTTTCCCTGCTTTTACCATCAAAAACTATCGGACTTTTTTCCTTTCCCAATGGGTTGCTCTCATGGGGCTTTGGATGCAGCTTACTGCACAGCAGTGGCTTGTTTATGAAATTACTGATTCCCCTCTGCTGTTAGGTGTTCTGAGTACTATGCAATATATGCCAAGCCTCCTTTTCACACTGTGGACCGGTTTTTGGATTGATCGCCACAAAAAGAAAAGTATTTTGTTGGGAACACAGCTTATGTATATGCTCCAGGCTTTTCTTTTAGGGCTCATCCTGTGGAGCAGTCATACTGATTATTATTGGATTCTTCTTTTTGCATTTTTTCTCGGTACCATAGACTGTATTGATCTTCCCGCACGGATGGCTTTCATGCCTTACTTAGTGGGAACACAATACCTGAAAAGTGCAGTCAGCTTAAATTCCACCAACTTTAATATTACAAGAATGCTTGGTCCCATTTTAGCAGCTTTTCTTCTTAGCTATCTCAGCTACAGTACTATTTTCTTTTTGAATGCACTCTGTCTTATCCCTATTATCATTGTCTACTTGCGTATAAAAGTGGATGAACCCCAAAACCATACCATCTCAAACGATATAATAGGAGAAATCAAGGCAGGTCTCAGATACACGTTGCATCATAAAGTTATTTTATCCAATTTGCTTGCGGTCGCAGTTGTCAGCGGTTTGATTCTTAACTTCGGTACTTACGGTCCACCCTTTGCGGATAGAGTACTCCATGCCGGATTAAACGGATTCAGCAAAATACTTTTTTCTGTTGGTACCGGTTCCATGATTGGTGGACTGATTTCCGCATCAGGAATATCCAAGCCGAAACAGACTCTTCCTTTTTATTCAGCTCTTTTATGTGGTTTATGCTTAATTATCATCAGTCAGACGAATTCGCTTTATCCAGCACTTCTTCTTTATGCAGGAATCGGGTTCACCGCTATTATCAGCATCGTCAATTTTAATACAATCATCCAATTTTCAACGGCACGCAGCTACCTAGGACGTATCATGAGCTTATATGCCCTTGTATTTTTAGGTGCAACACCATTTGGCAGCCTTATTGTCAGCAGCATGATTGAATATTCTGGAACCTCAAATGGTCTTCTTTCCATTGGGCTCCTTGATATAATGTTTATTCTCCTTATCAAATATCTCTACTGGAAATAACGCAAAAGAAACCCTTTTATCTATCACACAACTCTCTTTAAAATCAATGTCTCATTTTCCCAAAATTTTATTAATTATCTGGGTCGTAGAATACCCCTTTACAAAAGGAAGTATTCTGACTTCCCCCGCATACTCTTTTCCAATAACATCCTCCACACTATAGTCACCGCCTTTTACCAAAATATCCGGTTCCAGACATTTTAACAATTCCAAAGGGGTTTCTTCATTAAAAATGACAACTTCATCGACAAACCTCAATGAGTTAAGCATAAATGCCCGATCCGATTCCGAATTAACCGGTCTCCCTTCACCTTTAAGTTTTTTTACAGATTCATCCGCATTAAGACCTATAATCAAATGCTCCCCCAATGCCGCCGCCTGCTGCAGATAAGTAACATGTCCCTTATGAAGGATATCAAAGCATCCGTTTGTGAAAACAACAGTTTCTCCTTGGGATTTCCACGCATCCACCTTACTTTTTGCTTCCTCCCAGCTTATCGGGATATAAGCCGTCCGCATCATATTGGAGCCGCACCATGCGTCGATCATTTCAGTGTGGCCGACAGGATAAGTTCCCACTCGAGACACCGCAATTCCAGCTGCCGTATTTGCCAGTTCAAGAGCGGTCATCATATCCAAATTAACAGCTGTTGCAGCTGCAAGTATGGCCATAACAGTATCTCCCGCTCCGGAGACATCAAAGACATCCTGTGCGACAGAAGCACAATGTGCACTTCCATTTTTATTAATGCAGGTAATTCCCTTTTCAGACCGGGTTACAAAAATATTTTCTATCTGAAACGTTTCCCGCACCTTTCTGCCAATCCGTTCAATATCTGAATCATTATTATTGATGACGAATCCAGCGACATCAGATAGCTCTTTTATATTGGGGGTAATTCCATATGCACCTCTATATTTTGTCCAATCGCATCCTTTAGGGTCAATCAGTACCGGCACATCATACTCTTTCCCTTTTTTTATAATGGTTTGCACCAACTGTTCTGTAATCATACCTTTTCCATAATCAGACAAAACAATACTGCCTACTCTTTGCTGAAGCAATTGATCCAGCCATTTTAAAATATATTTGCATACTTTATCATCAGGATTACACCTTTCTTCAAAATCAAGACGCATCATCTGTTGACGGGCGCCAAGAATCCTGACTTTAGTCGTAGTAGAGTACTCTTCTGACACGATAACTCCCGTATCATCAATCCCAGCTGCCCTTAATAACTCTGAAAGTGTATCTCCATCTCTATCATTTCCTCGCATACCTGCAATAAAAACTTGTCCACCCAAAGAGGATAAATTGGCAGCCGTATTAGCAGCTCCTCCCAAAACATTTCGCTGTGATTTCACTAAATTAATAGGAACAGGCGCTTCCGGTGATATGCGTTCCACATTTCCGGAAATATATCGATCAAGCATAATATCACCTATCACCGCTACTTTTATATTTTTTATATCTTCTCTTAGAAATCTTTCTCCACCTATTTTCATCGTTGCACCTAAACTTAATCAAACTATATTTATCTAAAATTTACTTTTTTATTATACCATTTTCTTTCTGTAACCCATGAAAATAACAAATCTTCTAATGGTTTCATCACAAAGCTGCTCGTTTCATACAAAATAGGCAGCCGTTTTATAACAGATTATACTTTTTCATTCCCGGCTGTATATTTCCCGCTCTTTTTCTGCGCCTCATAAAGCTCAAAGTATTTTCCCTTCTTCTCCAAAAGTTCTCCATGAGTTCCTTTTTCTATAATCTCTCCATGATCAAGCACGATAATCTGATCGGCATCACGGACAGTGGATAATCTATGGGCAATAATGATCGTTGTGCGATCCATTGCCAAGTCGTTCAATGTTTCCTGTATCTTTTTCTCTGTCTGGCTGTCAAGTGATGATGTGGCCTCATCAAAGATAACAATAGGAGGATTTTTCAAAAATACCCTGGCAATAGAAATCCTCTGTTTTTGCCCGCCAGATAACTTAACTCCGCGTTCTCCCACTTTTGTTTCATATCCATGGGGAAGCTGCGAAATAAATTCATCAGCAGCAGCCAATTTCGCTGCTGCTTTTATCTCTTCCGCAGAAGCCCCTTCTTTTCCGTACCCAATATTTTCACCAATTGAATCTCCAAAAAGGAAAACATCCTGCTGCACGATTCCAATCTGTTTTCTTAAATCCTGTTGGCAATATTCTTTTATGTCTTTTCCATCTATCAATATTTCTCCCGATGAAGGATCATAAAAACGAAGAAGAACGTTGGCAAGAGTACTCTTCCCTGTTCCTGTCTCCCCCACGAAAGCAATCGTTTTACCTGCAGGGATATCCAAACTTATATGATGCAAGACCAAACGATTATCATCATAGCCGAAACTCATATCTTTAAAACAAATATCCCCTCTGACTTTATTAAAAACGAATGGCATTTCAGGATCCTCTATAGACGGCTTGGTATGCATAATTTCCTCAAAACGTGAAAATCCGGCCATGCCCCGCTGATATACTTCCGCCAATATGGTTAATCGGAATACGGGACGCATAAAAATATTCACATACAGTAAAAATGCAACAAAATCCGGCAATGTAAGTATATCGACAGAGATCATATATCCGCCCGCCAGCAAAACCACCACATTGATAAAATTCGTAAAGAAATTAATACTTCCTGAGAAATAGGCAACTAATTTATAGGAATTGAACCTTGTATTTCTAAGCTCCTTACTTTTACCACAAAAACGCTTCCGCTCAAAATCTTCCATGGCAAATGCCTTTATAAGGCGAATCCCTGATAAACTTTCTTCCGCTCTGGCACTTACTTCTCCTGCTTTTACACGGTTTTTACGAAAGGCATCTTTCATTTTCCGATTTATTTTTACTGTATGGAATGCTTTACCAATCAGGAGCCCGCCGATTAAAATGGCCAATGTCCAATTCATAATAAGCATGGCTACGATGGTTCCTGTCATGATGACAGCACAAAGTAAAACGTCATTGGGACCGCGAAAAGCCAATTCACTTACTTCCGTCACATCACTTGTTATACGGGATAAAAGCTGCCCCGTTTTTTCATTATCAAAATAACGGAAAGATAACGTTTCGATATGAGAAAAAAGATCATTTCTCATATCATGCTCAATAGATGCACTCATAATATGTCCATAATACTGTACAGAATAAGAAATAATAAATTCAAAGATATAAAGCAGCAACAGAATCGCGGATCCCCAAAAAAGTGCTGTCATGTTTTTAGAAGGAAGAACCTGATTAATAAGTTCTCTTACCATGACGGGAAAAATCAAATCAAGCCCCGCCATGGCAAAAGTCCCAATAATTACACCTATAAGCAGTTTTATATAAGGCTTGTAATAGTGCATAAAGTTTCTAATCATTATCATTCTCCCTGTTCCAAATATGCAGATCATAGGAACCGATTAAATCTCCATCCGGTGTTACCGCAGGCACTTCAATTCCTGCTGCATATTTCCCATCATCAGAAATAGAAATTGCCTGAATAGGCCCTTTAGTATGATATCGATTTAGCTCCTTTCCGTTGACTAAACTGATCACCGCAGCTCCATGCGCACCATAATCATGATTTCTTACATTCCGCCCAATAGCAATAGCTGCGATACCTGATGAGGAAAATGTAATTCCTTCCACTTCTGCTCCTGCTGTATATTTAAATTTATACGCCCCTTCCATATCAAAAAGATATACGCTATTACTGGAAGGATGTATAATCGGTGCGGGAATTTGCCAATTTGCCCGGTTAAATGTATTAATAGTTGTGAAGACAACACCTTCAGGCACGATATAAGCATCTCTACCAGCAGCGTTATACCAACCGCCGGCTACCTTATGTGGTTTTGAAAGGACCCGTTGCCAAAGTATACTGCCGTTCTCATCAAAAAGGATTCCTCTCCCATCACTGGTCATCGCAGACAAATACTCTCCATCCTCTGAATAATTAGGACCATTGCGTATCGTTGTTATCTCAAAAAGTGGTGCCGCCGGTATATCCTTAGCACTAATCAAAGTTCCTTTATCCTTGTCCAAAACATATATATTTTTATTATATTTTCTTTCTTCAGGCCCTGATTTGTCATAATTAGCAGAAGCAAACGCAAACCGCCCTGTTGCAAAAGATACACTGCCCCAATTAATCCAGCTGTCCATATTTTCATTGAGCGGGTACCGCCAGCGTTCATTCCCTCTTTCATCAAAGGAAATGATTCGGCTTATATAAGCTTTTGAATGATTCTTACTGACAGTAGAACGATAAAAAATGGCATATACATTCCCTTCCTTGTCTGTTTCTACATGAATCGGAATCGGATACGCGCGAATTTCATTTTCAACTCCAACAACATCAACTCCATCAAATTTCCATAAAATATCTCCCGTTGCGACCTCTAAAGCGTAGAGCGTACCGGATGGGCTGCTTTCTCCGACATAGACAATCCTGTTATCTTTACTCAACGCCAACGAACGGATTTCACCAATTCCGATGGTTCTGGACCATCTTTCATATCCTTCTATAGAAAAATGATACACTTCCCCTTTTATGGTTCCGACAATCCATCCACGATTAACCGGCGAATAAAGAATTTCTCCGCCATCAAAGCCCATTCTGTCATAGTTTCTTCCTGCCACATTCCCCAGTGAAACAATAGTTTCTCCTTCAGCTTTTTCTCCATCGAACATTCCCCATGGCGTTTTATTTCCTGTCAGAAAGAACAGCGACAGCCAGGTCATCCCCAACAACAGAAAAATAAGCATTGTCTTCATCTTTTTCATAAATATAATTTTGTCCAATCATAAACTATACGCAGCACACCAAAATAAAGTCCCTGCTGTGACAGTACATACATGAGCTTGCTGATGCCGGCCGTCGTAATAATCCCCATTAGAAACAAACATACTATCTTTTCCCGCAAATCCCAAATTTCATAACTCTGCTGTTTTGCCAGAAACAACCCTCTGCTGACAACAGAAAGCGCCAGAGTTTGGGATCTCCTGATACATCTCGCCAAAAGGGGTTTCACTATATATGGCAGATGTTGGATAATCCGGGTTCTCCCTTTATTTCCATGGCTGCGCAGCTGCAGCGCAATGATAACTTCACCAGCTTCAGCGGCCAATACAGGAAAAAATCGAATGGCTGTTACCAGCATAAAAGATATTTGCGGCGACAGACGCCAGGATGAGAGCCCTTTTAAAAGCTGGCGAGGATCGCTGGTCCAGCATACAAGCAGACCCAATGCGATCATAGATACAGATCTCATTCCCTGTATCGCACCATACACAATTCCCTCCTGATAAATATAAAGTCCGTCGGTCAGTGCACCTAAAACAGGAAATGCAGGACTGATCAGCATAAGAATGGGAGTACGTGGATTTTGTGCAAAGAACAATGCCTGGCTGGCAACAGATCCCCACAGCCCAAATAAAATAAATACCGCAAGCACCTTCCACTTATATACGGGTGTTCCGGCAGCTATATGAAGCGCTATACTTATAGAAAACAAAATAAATAATGTCCGTGGATTATCCACAATAACCATAATCAGAGCAAAAAGAAACAGGACACACAATTTAGTCCTTCCATCCAACCGTGAAAAGAAAGTATCACTGTTCGTACCTTCCCATAATTGCCTAAAGGACATGGCGCATCACCTCCTTTACTGTTATACAGGGATCTATACCAAGGTATTCCGATAATTCAAGCATCGGTGGCATGGATAATCCCCCCATTCTAAGAACTTCTTTATTACTGAATATTTCATGAGGTGCCCCCACCGCTACAAAATGTCCTTGTGCCAGCACAAAGATACGATCTGCCAGTGATGATGCCAATTCAATATCATGCGTACAAAAAAATATTGTTTTTCCTTGCTCCGCTGCATAGGAAAGGAGAATACTGAGATTTTCAAGACTTTTTTGATCCTGTCCCGTTGTCGGTTCATCTAATAAAAGAAGCTCATTGTCTCTTCGTGAAAGTAATGCTCCCAAAACGACGCGAAGGCGCTGCCCCTTTGATAAGGCAAGCGGGAAATCATCCCGATAATGATATACGTGAAGCTTGTGCAATAAAATATCCAATTCTTTTTCTGTCATTGTCTTATTATTCCACAACAATTCTTCCCGAACTGAATCATTTAGGAGCATCAGGTCTGCTTCCTGCAGCATATATCCAATATATTCTCTCCGCTTCCCTATCGATTTCCCATGAATTAAAATTTCCCCTGAGGAAGGCTCCTCCAACCCCGATAAGATATTCATGAGTGTTGATTTCCCTGCGCCATTAAACCCCATGAGTGCATTGATAGATCCCTTCTTGATTTTAAAATTCAATCCGTTTAATGTATCAGAATCCGCACCGGGATATCTGTAAGTGATATTTTTACCTTCTAAAATCAACTTATCACTACTATCTTCTACTATACATGGCTCTATGGATTTTTGGAATTTTATACCTGCTCGCTTTATTTCCTCCGCAGTCTTTCTCAGCGAGTAAGATAATTTTTCCAATTTCATGAATCTTCCCAATTTAACGCTTTGCGGTTCACGAATTCCATATCCATCATTTTTATCCAGAATATACCATGATTCATCCATTAGTCCATCATATACAAAATGCCCCTTATGCATAACACAAAGACGAGGAAACCACGCAGCCAACTCATTGACCCTATGTTCAACAACTACAATGGTCATATGTTCTTCTCTCTGCAAAGAAACTAACAATTCAAGAAAAGACTGCACTCCCTGGGGATTCATCTGGCTCACCGGCTCATCAAGAATAAGCAATTTCGGCTTTGTCACTAATACGGATGCTAAGGCAAGCCGCTGTCTTTGTCCACCCGAAAGTTCATGAATACTTCTTTCTTCCATCCCATCCAATCCCGTGCGTGCAAGAACTTCCTTAACCTTCTCTTTAACAACAGAAGCTTCTATCCCTCTGTTTTCAAGAGCAAACCCCACTTCATCGGCAACGGTCATCGCAAAAATCTGATCGTCCGGTGTTTGGTATACTGTTCCCACAAAAACGCCTATCTCTTCTGCGGACATCGCCGCCGTGTCCTTTCCATCCAAAAAGATTTTCCCGTCTATAGAACCATCCTCTTTATCCAGCAGTCCTGTCACCGCTTTTACTAAAGTAGATTTTCCACATCCGGATCTACCTGCAATAAGCACCATTTCTCCTTCTTCTATACGAAGATTGACTCCTGTAAGCGTATCCTTTTCTCTGGAAGTATATCGGCAAGATACATTTTGAATATCTAAAATCATGTTCCCATCACCTGCTTAAGCTTCTCTCCCATACGATATCCCATCCAGGCACCAATACTGCTGTATAGAATCCCATTAACCAGCATATAGAGGGCAATAAACCAATCGGCATAGTATAAACGATAAAAGAACATCATCTGCTGCATGTTTATAAAGGTAATAAACGCATCAGCTATACCTATCATTACCGCAATCAAAACAGCGTATTGTTTCGTGATTACTTCTTTTTTAAAGAATCCCCAAACCCATAGCACAAACTCTAAAACAACAATAGATACTGAGCAAATCAGGATTCCCACCAATGTAACACGCCCGAAAAGTATGGCAGACAGGAGCCAACGCATCAGGAAAAACAACGATAATACACCGGGACGCCTGAATAAAATTAACAACGCCATTAAAAGGAGGTATTGCACAATACCATTTAAAACCCCTGTTATAAGCCCCGAAAACGGCCCTAAGATAACATGAAAAAAGTCTCCCAGCAAAGTTACCGGCACAACAACGCCTCCAAAAGCAAGCGCGGCAAAAAGAGCCACCGTAATATCTCCCCGTGCGCCAATCCGGATAGTACATTCCCTCAGCTTTTTAAAGGATGCTATTACGAATGCTACACATGCCCCGGCAAAACTAATGGCAAATATACCTGTACTTTTTCTTTTTACAATCGTCAATGGAACTTCCGTTATTTTTGATATATTTCCATCAGTCAAAGTAATCCGTAAATTATAATTGCCTTCATTAATGGTAAATGGGTTTACATAAAGCGGCATGATAACCGGTTGGCTTACTTGCGGCAAAAGACCTATAGATGCTTCCATAGCATCAGTGTTATCATCACTCCAGCCGATACCTCCATCTTCAGTCCTGACCGAAATTAATCCCTTCTTCACTTCACCGCCGGGCCGGTCCACAAGTTCTGCCACGAAATGAAGTGTTCTTGTATCTTTATTCGGATTTCTCATTTCAAGGAGAATATACGCTGCCGGCGTATTCAATAATGACGGCCAATCTGCAGGCTTGCTTCCTATAAGCCGATTCCTTATGTTCTCAAGAGTCACGTCACGCACATACAATATATCTTTTGCTTCTCTTTGATCAACTTTTCCATCTTCATCTACAGGGACAATAATACGTTGTATATACCAAGTAGAATTTTTCTTTTCTTCAGAAGCTTCCGCAGTGGGCACCTCACTTTCGCCAATACTGAAATCAATTTTTTGTAGAAATTCTTTATCTCCATAACGAATTTCTACAGAAATCATATAATTTCCTTCTTTCAAATCCTTGTCACAAAAAAGAGAAATAGCCGAAAAGACTTGTCCATAGTTGGCCGGCAGCCTCCACTTTGCTGTAATCACATTGTCTTTTATCGTGCTCCACCCCTCCATTTTCAGCGCATGGATACCACTTGGCAGAGTCACTTTAATATCGGCCGTTTCTTCTTTCGGAAGATTTATGCTCTCAATATTTAAGAATAAAATTTGTGTACTCCCCGCGGGTATTATTTTATGTTTTTCTCCATTCAAACTGTAAGGGAACTGTACATCCAATTGAACTGATTCGTTCCCATAAACTGTTAATTGAAACAATCCCGAAAAGATCACTGCGAAAAAAAATAATATGCTACGAATCATACTGTCCTCGCTCATAAGCTGTTTGCCGCCCTATGCATAGCAAACGATCTTCGCTTACCTTGTCTACATGAAAATATGATGCACCCATTTTCTGAGCTAATTCTTTTGCAAGTCCCAGTTTGATAAAACTCGATTCTGTATCAATTACTGCGGCCAGCATATGCCGATGTCCAATCCGCTCTGCTTCTGACAATGCATCTCTCACGGGATCCGTATTTTTATTAAGCGAATTAGTTGCTCTCCCATCAGTAATCAAAATTAACACCGGATCTTGTAACGGATCCTGCTTGTAAAGCCTGTCGAGCATATCTTCCGCTTTTATAAGCCCCTGGGCAAGTGGTGTTTTACCGCCAGTGGGAAGTGCTGCTAACTTCTTTTGTGCAAATTCTATACTTCGTGTTATCGGTAAAAGGACTTCCGCCCTATCCCGCCTAAATGCGATCATACCCACTCTATCACGTTTCTGGTAAGCATCCGCCAGCATTTTAAATACCACCCCCTTAACCGCTTTCATCCGTTCACGGGCACCCATAGATCCACTTGCGTCAACCAGAAATAAAAATATATTACCTGTCCTTTTTTCCCTTTCTTTCCGCCGGATATCCTCATGACGGATGACCACAGCGCATCCGTTGGATCGTCTGCCTTTTTGATGGGGTGCCGCTGCGCGGAGTGTGGCATCAATTGCAATATCATGCGTTTCCCCTTTAGGAATACCGGCTTTTACATACCGTCCCTGTCTTTCATCGCTTCTCGTCATATTTCTCTTTCCGCTGCCTTTTGGGGAAAATCGTTTTTTCTCGTTCTGTATCCAGAGCGGAGGAAGAATTACATGAGAATCTGCGGGATCTACTTTTTCATCATCCGCCCCCTGCGGAAATTCCGGCATATCCGATGATGATTCATCATTGTCACTCCCATTCCCCGCCGCTTCAACAATATGATTCCCGCTTGGATCCTCTCCATCATCACCAAGATTATTATTTTCAGATTCCTGATCTTTCTCTATATCGTTTTTATCCGGATTTTCCAGTTCATCAGACTGCGGCAGTTCCTGTTCACAATTCTTTCTCATACGGTGGGGAAGTACAAATTCCGCCGCTTTTTCCAGATCCTTAGGCAATACATATCTTCTTTCTGCCAAGGCAGCCAATGCTCGTGCCGCTTCAATTAAATAGATATCCGCCCGATGTCCGGATACATGTGCTTTTAATGCATATACCGATGCCAACTGTATCATGGCCGATGAAACAACCACTTTGGGCAGCAAGGACATTGCAGAATGTATTGCCTTCTTTATTTTTTCATTTTCCAATTTCCATAATTTACAAAAAGACGCACAATCCTTTTCAAAAGAAATAGTACGTTTTAATATCTCAACACGTGTATTTTCATCATGGATATTGTCAACATTTACGAAAAGCCCAAATTGATCCAAACAAGCCCCGGATAGCATCCCGCTTTCCGGATTTATCGCGGCAATAACGGTAAAACTCGTATCACACCGCAGTGATAATCCATCCCGTTCAAGCTGATACGCCCCAACTTCTGCAATATTTAAAATAGAATCCAGCAAATCCTCCCGCAATAAATTAGCATCATCTAAATAGAGCACACCTTGATCCGCTTCATTAATAATTCCGGGATACAGTTTTTTCTGTCCGCTGTAAATGGCTTTTTCAGTATCAATGGTACCAAACAACCGGTCTTCGGTAACACTTACCGGTATATCCCGCCACGGTCTTTCAATCAGTTCCTGTGTGCTTCTCATCAGTGTAGATTTGCCAATGCCTCGAGGTCCGGAAATCAAAAGACCACCGGCGCGAGGATTTACCAGCACAATAAGTATGGCTGTTTTTGCATGATTTAGTCCCAATACAGCGGAGAAAGGAAAATTATTGCGTTTCATCATCAATAACCTGATCCACCTGCTCCCAATTCAATGTTTGTTCTTCAAACGGGCGGCGATGCATACGATGCGGGAGCACCATCCTTGACGCCGCTCTCAGATCTTCCCTGTTTACTGCTGTACGCCCTTCAACAGCTGCTATCGTTTTTGCTGTTTTAATCAATGTTATATCTGCCCGATGCCCATCAACACCGAGCAATATAGATATTTTAGCGGCAAGAAGCAGTAAACTGTCAGAAACCATAACCCGTGGGAGCAATTTTATAGCCTGCTCTATCATCCCCACTTCTTTTTCCTGTTCCTCTTTCCAATCCGCAATAAACTTCTCCGAATCCGCCTCATATGCCAATCGGCGTTTTACAATCTCCGCCCTTTTCTCCGGATTTTGTTCTCCCGCAACTTTGACTGATAATGCGAAACGATCTAATAACTGTGGACGGATGTCCCCCTCTTCCGGGTTCATCGTTCCTACAAGAGAAAACTGCGCAGGATGGGAATAGGAAATTCCTTCGCGCTCTACTGTATTAATTCCCATAGCTGCCGAATCTAAAAGGATATCTACGGCATGATCGTCCAAAAGGTTAATCTCATCTACATATAAGATATTACGGTTCGCATCTGCCAAAATGCCTGTTTCAAAACTACGACGTCCTTCCCGTATCGCCAGTTCAATGTCCAATGTTCCCACGATACGGTCTTCTGTCGCGCTGACCGGCAGTTCTACCACTTTCATGGGCGATAATACTACTGGAGGTTCTTTGGTGTCATATAATTCGTGACAGCTGTCACACCAGTTTGTTTTATTTTCAGGATCGTCATGGTAATGGCATCCTTGAATACATTTCCGCGGCGGTAATAAATCCGCCAGTGCACGGACAGCCGTAGATTTAGCGGTCCCTTTTTCTCCCTGAATAAGAACACCTCCTAATCGGGGATTAACCACATTGAGTAGGAGCGCCTTTTTCATTTCTTCCTGTCCGATAATCGCGGTAAATGGAAATACTCCCTGTCTTTTCATATGGCTTTCTCCTGTCTTTTTAGATACCGTTTAATAAAAAATCTTTTTAATGCGCATTCTGCTTCCAAACGCCTTACTTGTCCCTTCTTATTAAGCCATCGGGAAAAGCATCCTCCCCCGCAAAGTGAAAAACACTCACACATTCTGCACGCTTTCATAGAGTTTCTGATGAACGTTCCTACCTTCCTGGCATTTTCCGGGCACCTGCCTGTATATACATTGCCCAATTTGTATTCACTCTTTCCCATCAGTGAAGAACAGGCATAAATATCACCATGCACATCCACAAAAGCAGCTTCCCCATTCATAGCAAAACATTGAGGAAACTCATACTTCCCCGTCCTCTGCAGCATTCGCACCCGATCTTCCTGTGTAAAATGAATATATTTTCCTGTAATTTCTTCCAACATATCCATTTTCTTTGCAGTTCTTTCAAGAGCTTTTTCCATTTGCTCGGCAGTGGGCGCACGTAATCCTTTCCCGCGCCCCTGCTCTCTGAGTATATCAAAACCAATCTGATGGACATTCCCATAAAAGTATGCCATATCAACAATCCCATCCAGCTGCTCTACCGTGTCATCAGTTACGACACAAGTAATTCCGGCCTCTATATTTGACTCTCCCAGATTTTGGAAAGCTTGAATCACTTTTTGCGAAGATCTGTCTCCATCTTTTGAAACACGCAAGCTGTTCATAAGTTCAGGACGACCGTCACAAGAAATACCAATTCCTACATGATGGTCAAAAAGCCACTTTCCAATGTCTTTCGTCAGCAAAGCTCCATTCGTTTGTATCTGCATCTGTGCATTCACATGATTTTTCTCTACAAAATCCACTACTTTCCGGATTAAAGGAAATTGCAGCAACGGTTCTCCTCCGGAAAACTGGAGAAGAAATTGATTTTTCGACACATGCGCTAAAGCCACTGCAGCTATGGCAGTTTCTTCAGTCATATCAACTGGATCCTGCTCTGAAGCATAACAATAAAGGCACTTAAAATTACATCGGCCGGTTAACGTGAGCACAAGCATTCGAATTGGTGGAATTTCACACATTGTCATCCCCTTCGCCTTCCAATTCTCCCTCAATGGATAAATACAGATTTTTTAGTTCCTTCATTGTCTTTTCTTTTGCATTCCACAGCCCCCTTGCTTCAGCTTCAAGAAGCGTTTCGGTAATACGCTGCAACGCCCAAGGATTTACACGTTTCATCCAGTCCTGTACCTTTTCATTAAGCGCATATTTTTCTGCATACTTTTCATACATCCAATCTTCCATAACCTCGCTTGTCGCATCCCATTGGAAACTGACAGACACCATTTTTGACATATCGGATGCTCCTTTATATCCGTGATTCATCATACCGTTAATATACTTGGGATTAATTGACTCCATACGAAAAATACGCTTTGCTTCTTCCTGGACTGTCCTTACTTTTGGACGCAGCCGATCTGCACTGTCGCCAGCATAAGAATGGGGTGCTGATCCTCGTATACTTCTTACCGCAGCAATCATCCCTCCATGATAGGCGTTATAATCATCAGAACTGAGCATATTCGTTTCATGATTATCCTCATTCTTTACGGTGACATCCATAACGGATAACCGTTTTCTGAACAGTTCCGGAGAATATTCACCTTTTACCGCTCCTCCATACGCATGACCGCCCCATCGTACAAAGACATCAGCCAAATCATCGACGGTCTGCCAATTTTTGGATTCCAAAAGCGCCGACACCCCAGCACCATAAGTCCCCAGCGCATCACCAAAAATTCTGTATGCTGCATTCCGCCAAGATTCTTCATGTGTCATCCCGCTTTTTTCCATTAAGCTGCTTTCCTCAGAAACATGTTTTTTGATATAGTTGTCATCTTCCGATTCATTAAGATCTGCTGCCAGTAAAACAGCTTTATCCAGCAGCTCGACAACAGTAGGCATTGTGTCACGGAATAACCCGCTGATTCTGGCGGTCACATCTATACGGGGACGCATTAATTCAGAAAGGGGAATCACTTCCAACCGTTTAACCTGAAGGCTTCCTTTCTCCCAAACAGGCTTTATGCCCATAAAATAAAGAAATTCTGCTATACACTGACCATGGCTGCGCATATTGGAGCCTGACCAAAATACCATTCCTATATTTTCGGGATATTTTCCTTCATCGGCAATATACTGCTCAATAACCTGATTACCCAATCTTTTACCAAGCTCCCATGCTGCTTTTGTGGGAAGCACCCTCGGATCTAAGCCGAAGAAATTACGTCCGCTCGGTAAAAGATTGACTCCTCCGGTATGGGGAGAGCCTGACGGTCCAGGGAGTATGTACCGCGAAGAGAGCCCATCCATGATATGATCCATTTCCTCCGCAGTCTTCCATAAGCGCTGAATCAGGTCATGACATATATAGGAAAGTATACCTGCCACCTTCTTCTTCCACGATTCATTTTCCTCGGATATACAAGTTTCAAGAAGAGCTTTTTCTATTCCTTCATCACTGAAATCATAGGCCTCCAATATTTTTATAATATTTTTAGTCTCATTCCGTATTCTTGACATCAGCTCACTGTAAGTGATTTGAAACCGGGGATGCAATTTACCTGCGTTGCCAATGATTTCATCAACGGTGGTGTCATATTTTTCCGCCCATATTTCATAAATTGACGGGATTTCCCCGTTATCCAACCGCAGAAACTGGAGAATTTCATCAATAAGGATTTCTCCTTGGGGTGCTTGTCCCAATATATGAAGTCCCACATGGACTTCACCATTCTTCAATTCTTCAAGGTATTGATGAAGTTTTCCGACATATTCCGGAAAAGGCTTGTTCTCATCATAAGGTATTTCCCCGTCTAATTCGGCTTTTTCGGCAAGTTCTCTGATCATCGGCTCCAAAGAGCCTGCATTTTTCGGTTGTATCTGCATAAAATGGGCATACTCGTCCATCATCTTTTCCAATTCCGCCAGCTCATCATAAACACCCGCTTCGGCAAGTGGTGCCGGCAAATGATCAACCAGACATGCTGCACTTCTTCTTTTAGCCTGTATACCTTCTCCTGTAATTGTCATATGGTAAGGATAAATATTAGGCAGATCCCCCAATGACAAATCAGGATAACTTTCCCTATCCAGCCCCGCTCCCTTTCCGGGAAGCCATTCCAGATTCCCATGTGTCCCTACATGGATAACGGCATCCGCTTTCCATTCATCACGAATCCATTGATAAAAGGAAATATATTGGTGAGTAGGCGCTACATAAGGATCATGATAAATCTTGGCAGGATCCATCCCATAGCCGCGAGGCGCCTGAACGGTAATAAAAATATTGCCGTCCATAATTCCGGGAACCAATAAGTTTTTATAATCATCAAGCATAACTTTACCGGGAGCCTCTTCCCAGTCTTTTTTCATCTGTCGCTTTACCGATTCAGGAAATGTTGCAAAAAAGTCAATATACGCCTTAGAAAAATTTTTATTACATTCTTCTACTTGTTTATCAGTAAGCATGGATATATCATTTGTCGCATGAGCAGTTAAGGTCTTAATAAAACTCTCCGTATCTTCAGGAATAAAATCAACCCGGTATCCTTCCTTCTTCATACGCTGTAAAAGCAGGCGGATACTTTCAATAGAATCCAAACCGAATGCACTTCCAATGCTTGCGTTAGTGGGCGGATAATTATGGAGGATAATTGCAATTTTTTTATCTTTATTCTCTTTACTGCGCAATAACGCCCATTTTTTTGCCTTGGAAACCATAAAAGCCATACGCTCTGAAATGGGAAGATATTCCACCTCTCCATTTTCCTTCATATGTTTTGCCGCAACAGGTACACCATGAATAATTCCGTCAAACTCCGGCATGGAAACACTAATGGATATTTCCACGGGATTCATGCCTTCTTTGGATTTCGCCCATTCCTGTTCAGGCATGATTAAGGAATATCCCTCCAAAACAGGAATGCTTATTTCTTTTAGTTCCTCTTTTGTGATAGAACCTGATGCTGTAAAAGAAAACTTCAGAATATTGACAATTATATCTACTGCCGGTTTCCCGTCTGCCATAAAGTAGTTATGAAATACTTGGTTAAGTGTAGGCATTCCCATTTCGGAAACAGGAAGTCCGTTAGTAAATACGGCAATCGCATTCATCCCCTGTCTTTCACATTCGCGAATAAACGTATTCTGATACTGTAAATCCCCCCATATCCACTCGTCCCTGTAAAAAATCATCCCAACCGTTGGCCGGTCCTCTCTGCAGAACATTTTTTTATATTTTATCAAATCGGTTGTACACAGTTCCGGCAGCCCAGGGTGATATATTCCTGCCCAGCAGTAAGCGGACGGTTCTGCCGGCATCTCCCCGCCTTTATTCGTTATAAATTGCAAAAAGAGCCACAAGTTTTTATAATTTTTGATTCCGCTGTAAAAACTATACTGCTTAATCTTTTCAACATCCGCTTCACTCACTCCGTTCCGCGCCTCTTCCTCCGCAGATCCCGCAGCATCCATGTAGTACGGAATCGACTTAGCCGCAAAAAACGCCAGACATTTATCCCAAAACATCGTCCGGATAGTCGTTCCCATAAAACGAATCATAACTAAATCGGCATCGCCAAGTTGTTTTTCCCAGATTCTGCTCCATAAAGAAGTACTTTCTACTTTCAGCGTCTCATATTCCGCCGGAACAAGCCCCTCTCTTTTTAATTCACTGCAGGCTTTGCGCATCATAAAGAAACGACGGTCTACATTTGTTAAATAAATAACTTTCCCTTCCATTTATCTCCTCATATAATTAACTATTTAATAAAAATATGGTTATTCCCACAATTCTGGATAAACAGCTCGTGCAACAGCTTCAACAGAATCCGTTACATGTTGGGACATTACATACTTATACCGTTCCGAAAAGAAAATAAACTGATTATTCTTAACAGCTTTTACATCCTGATAAGCAGGATTTTGCATAAGCTCTTTTTTAAACTCATTTTCATCATCCCCTTCCCGCGTTTTCCACACAGGAAGTAAAAATACATCCGGATTTATAGAGGGGATGAGTTCATTCGACAAATAAACACCGGCGCCTTTGGGAATATCAATACCATCTGCGCCATTTTTTACATGCGCCATTTTCAATATTTCATTAAACAGCGTGCCCCGCTTCCCGATAATTCCGCGGAAGGAAAGCGCGACAACTGTCTTTTCCTGATTAGGACTTAATACCGACAATTTCTCCTCTATGGCTTTTCGCTTCATATGCATGCGGGAAACGACCTGATCTCCCCGTTCGCTTTCCCCCACCGCCTTAGCCATTCCCTGCACTTTCAGTTCTACTTCATCCCATGTAGTCGCTGTAACTGACACATATACAGGAACTCCCATACCTGACAGGACTTCTGTTATTCCGTTTGAGACAGCAGAAGATATAATTACTAAATCAGGATTCAGCTCCATAATATTTTCGGGATTCAATTCAACAACATGCCCCACCGCCTCACGCTGCGCTTCAGTAACAAAGGTGATATCAGGATTCCCCGCATATTTGCTGAGACCAACAATTCGGCTTATATCCACTAAATCAAGAAGCACTTCATCTGTTCCATAAGTAGTGGAAACAATCCGCTGCGGTTTATGTGGAATCTTTACGGTACGCCCCAGTTCGTCTGTCACTACATAAGCATTATTCTCGACAGGCACTTCGGCAAAATGAAAACGGCACCCGTTTGTTGCTAAAAAAATAATACATAATAGTACAAATATTAGTTTTTTCATGTTTTCGCCATTCTTATATGCCCACTAAGTTTTGCATTCCATATTTTCTCATAAAGGTATTCTGCCCCTCTTATTCCGCAAAAAGGAAGGTCGCTCACTGCCATTTCATCATAAACAGGTCTTGTAATATGGCAACTTACAAAAGGCCTATTCATACGGAGTAATCGTTCCGTTTCATGTGAACTTGACAGAATCAACCCGCCATCCCATTTTTTATAATCTTCAGCAATAGATATGTCATTAATGCCGATTACTCTTACTGTATCCACTGCCGGCGTTTTGGAGCAGGTATCTGCCTGCAAATGAACAGTCAAATTTTCTGTGTCCGCCCATTCCCCCCGCAACGCTTCTGCAATTCCCAGACTCTCTTCCGGTGGTGCCGAAAAAAGAATGCGGTCGAACCAAAGCGTTCCCCACATGGATTTCATATTATTTCCAAAATGAAGAAGCCTTTTCTGTCTGCATCTGATTTCCATTTCTGCTGCTTTCAAAGAAGCCGAATTTACTGCTTCTGCGATTCTATTCAACCATCGCAAAGTCCCTTCCATCCCATAGGGAAGCCCCACAGAAATATAGGGGATATCGAATCGGGATTTCATGTCTTCTGCTGCTTTTAACGCCAGTTCATTCCTTACCACTATATTCAATGCCGCTTCCGGAGCTTTCATAATACTTTCCCAGGAATCTCCCACACCGGGCATGGACACTACATGTATATCGCATAACTCCAGCAAACGTCTAATTTCAATGGCATCAGCTTTTCCGCGCAGATAAACGGAAGAAAGTCCAAGCACGTTGACACCGTCAGATTTTTTTAAAGGGTTCATCTGCTGCACCAGCAGAGATAAGGCCCTTGAGAACCCGCCCGCAAAGCTCCCGTGAAGTCCCCCGCTGTCTATTCCATATACGGGCCACGGCAGATGGCTTTTAGCCGCAATCCCCTCAATATCATCACCTACAAGACTTATACTGCAATTATTTTGAACAAATAGCCGCTCCGGATTTCCATTTTTTTTCAAGTATTCAAATCCATTAATCAGATCCTTCTCTGTTCCATAAACCAATGAATTCTGATCCGGCTGTGTGCAATAAAATCTTTCCGCTGCACCGGGCATACTGTCATCAATATATTTCATCGCATAAAAGTAGCACCATAGCGGGCCATTCACTATGACATAGCTGCCGGGAATTGATGCAAACAATGCGGCGGAACCGGTTAACGCACAAGTTCCTATCCGGTGGCAGGAATTTTCCCACTCAGATGGTTGCATAGGTAATCCCCCCCTTATTCCCATATCGGCAAAGCAGCCGGTATAATGCCCGAAATATCATAATTTCTCCATTTGTACCAACCATCGGTACCATAGGTATAAAAAATTGTTTCGTTTTCGTGCTGACAATTTCATTCGTCGTCAAAAGTATATCGGCAGCATCTATCAACTCCTGTCCGTCTCGCCCGTCATAGACTGGAATTGACTCCTCTTTTCCAATCCGGTGGCGATATTCTGCTTTTTCCTTATCAGTTAAATTATCATAAAGAATTACCGCTTCAATACGCATTTCCAACTGCCGCAGAGCGGAAATTGTATCTGACGGATTATACCAGTGCGTACCGCGGCCAATACCAATGACTGCCTTTTTACCTTTTGTGATATGCAGAATCGATTTCACATAAGAATCTATTCTCTTCTTTTCTTCCTCTATGATCACTTTTGCCTTTTCTACGTTTCCATGAAGCCGTCCTATTTCAAGAATCCATTTACAAGTATTTTCCCAACCAATCGGATACATATCTTTAACGGCATGAATCCCAAATTTCTTTTCTAACAGATCAGCCATTCCATTCATACGATCTGATTGTCCCGTTGTTCCCAGCACGATAGCCAATTCAGCAGCAGGAGCATTCGCCCATTCGGAAAAAGGAAGATAGCCGGGAAACTGCCCCTGTACCTCCAATCCGAGCAAAGAGAGAAGGCGTTTTACCTCGGTCACATACTGCCCTTCGGGCCCCATTTGGTCTCCTAAGAGCAGAATCCTATTATGTTCATGCTCACAGGGTTTAAAAAAGCGCTCTATGATCGTTTCCGCCGTCTTATAATACCCCTCTGAATACTCACCGCCAAGAAAGCCCGCATAAGGAATACAGATAACCGGAATCCCGTACCTCATTTCCGCATCTGCCGATTCTGACTCTGCATCATCTCCAATAACTCCTGCCACACAAGAAGTCGCAATAAAAAGACATTCCGGATGATATGTTTCCATAACATACGAAATACTCTGCCGAAGTCGGCCTGTTCCACCGAAGATACTGTCTTTTTCCCGTATATTTGAGGAAACAAGAGGCACACATTCCATATTTTCCTGTCTGCCGTCAGCAAGAATCCGGTAATGCGATCCCAGATCCATCGTCTCTGCCACATGGACACACCCCATGGGACTGTGAAAAATTACTGCACATCCCCGGCAGCATGCAATCGCCCTCCATACGCCCGACATAGTACAGCTGCAGGACCTATTTTTAGAAAGAAGCCACTTAGTTCTCGGTTCCATAAATATCTACCAGCTTTTCTAATTCCTCAAACGTTATTGGTGTCGGTACAGATAACTCTTCATTCATCCAAATATCATTCGCTAATTTTCTGTATATATCCGCCTGCGCTGAATCCGGTGCATACTGAAGCACAGTCTGTTTCGAATTTTCAGAAATATTCACAATCCTGTCGCGCGGTACGAAAGCTACCAACTTTGTATTTAAACGCTTAGCAAATTCCGTGAGCAACTTCTTTTCGTTGGGTGTGTTCCTGCTGTTGCCAATAATACCTGCGAGTCTTACATTTCCGCGCATAGCAAACCGCCGCACACCTTTGGCTATATTATTAGCTGCATAAAGAGACATTAATTCACCTGAAGACACGATATAGATATCAGATGCATATCCTTCTCTTATGGGCATTGCGAACCCCCCGCATACCACATCACCAAGTACATCATACAAGGTTAAATCGACAGAAGGCAGTGCATTCAATTTGTCCAACAGCTGTAAAGATACGATAATCCCCCTTCCGGCACAACCTACTCCGGGTTCAGGTCCGCCGGTTTCTACACAGGTAATCCCGTTAAATCCGGCATGGACTATATCTTCCGCTTTAATATCCTCAATCTCACAAGCCCGAACCTTATCCAAAATAGTTTCTTTACATATGTGCCCCAAAAGCAACCGGGTCGAGTCATTCTTCGGATCACAACCGATTTGGCAGACTTTTCTCCCCATCAGACTTAACGCGGCAGAAACATTCGATGCAGTTGTGGATTTGCCAATACCGCCCTTTCCATAAAAAGCAATTTTTTTCATGAGAATCTCAACCTTTATTTTTAATAATATGATCGAATCATATATTGTTCCTTACTCATTATTATATACAAATGCGAATGTTTTTGACAGAATATTCTATAATCTATAAATCATTCTCTAATAAAATAGTTTTATACGACATTTATTTAGAAATAAAATATCACCATCAAATCAAGCAGATGGACTCCGGTCCTTACTTTCTCTCCATCAACCGAATTTTCAAGACAATGCCCATCTTACTAAAGCTGTGCGGATAAGCGCTCCATATGAAAAGATCCTCCTGCTGTATAAGACAGAGAAGGATCTTAATATTTTATTATGATTCTAAAATCATGCTTCCGCTCTATTTCTGCTGCTCCTGACATGTTCATGCCAGGTTACCCAAATGGATGTAGCTACGCAGACGGAAGAATAAGCGCCTGAAATAAATCCGACAAGCATGACCAAAGCAAAGTTCTTTGTAGTATCTCCACCAAAAAGATAAAGGGAAGTAACACAAAATAATGTGGTAATCAGTGTGTACATAGAGCGGCGGATGGTCTGATGAATAGAGTCATTAGCTAAAATAGCAAAACTGTCCGTCCGCCTGTGAGTATGAATCGCTTCCCTAATACGGTCAAAGATAACAACTGACTCATTCATGGAATAGCCTAAAACCGTTAAAATAGCCGCCAGGAAAGACGCATCCACTTCCAAATGGAAAAAAGCAAATACGCCAAGCACCATCAAAATATCATGAACGATGGCAACAATCGCTGCAAATGCAATCCTATGCTCAAAACGGATTGTCATATATAAAATCATAGCGCCAAAAGATAACAGAACATTTAAAAGTGTATTTTTGGTTACTTCTGATCCAATAACCGCGCCTACTGTCTCAATACGTTTTACTTCTGCCGTACCTACTTTGGTATTGATATGGTCGATTATGGCCTGTGACTCATTTGCGCTCAGGTTTCTCGTGCGAATAATAACATCATTTCCCGATTCCCCATCTATAGACCCGGAGAGCTGGATAACCGCCGTTTCCAATCCATCTTCCCGAATCCCATTTCGAACTTGTTCTACGGTCACATTTTGACTGAACCCCAATTCAAGAATTGTTCCACCGGTAAAATCAATGCCCCAGTTAAACCGGAACATAATAATAGACATGATAGAAAGCAGTACCAACAAACCGGAAACAGAAAACCAAAGCTTTCTCTTTGCAATAACATCAAAATTTTTAAACATTAGCTTCATCCCCCTTTTTACCACCAAACCACCAGGGGTTATGAATCCAGTTCGCATTAATCAGAAGCATCAGCAAAGTACGGCTGACCGTAATAGCGGTAAACATAGAAACTGCCACGCCAAGTCCCAATGAAAACGCAAAGCCTTTAACCGTCGCACTTCCCAAGAAAAATAAAATGCATGATGTAATAATTACTGTCATATTCGCATCAAAAATTGTAACAAAAGCACGTTTAAACCCAGACTGCACCGCCAGCCGCAAAAGTTTTCCGGATGCAATTTCTTCTTTAAATCTTTCAAAAATCAATACATTCGCATCCACAGCCATACCGATCGACAAAATAATCCCTGCGATACTGGGCAGTGTCAATGTTGCATGGAGCACATAAAGTATGCCCAGCAGTATCAATACATAAACAAGAAGCGCCGTATCTGCTACAAACCCCGATACACGGTATACTGCAAGCATAAAAAGTACAACAAGGGAAAGTCCAATTGCAAAGGCTACTACCGACTTGTCTTTCGAATCCTGCCCTAAAGACGGACCTACCGTACGAACTTCAAGCACCGATACTTTAACAGGCAATGCACCGCTGCGAAGAAGAATCGCCAGATCTTTAGCCTCTTCCAATGTCCTTTGTCCGGTAATAACTGCGGATCCACCTGTAATTGCATCATTGACAACAGGATTTGTAAGTAAATCCCCATCCAGATAAATCCCTACATGACGGCCGATATTGGCTGCAGTAAGCTTCGCAAATTTATCTCCCCCTTCTTTACTAAATTGTAAGGCAACAAGAGGTTCTCGATTCTGTCCGATCTGTTCTCTCGCATCTTTCAGGTCTTCCCCGGTAAGACAAACATTCCCCTCTTCATCTCTAAATTCAAGAACAGCTGTTTTTCCGATAGTTTCGATAGCTTTCTGCGGATCCCTTTCCCCCGGAAGTTCAATAATAATACGATTTGCGCCTTCCCGTTGGATGATAGGCTCTGTCAACCCCATTTCATTGACGCGCTTTTGCATAATATTAATAACTTGAACAATAGACTCAGTAGTCACCTTGTTCTGCTCAGTATCTTCCGCCTGCATAATGATATGCGTCCCGCCCTGAAGATCGAGCCCCTGCCGTATATTTCCTGCTAACCATCCGATGGATGCGGCAAAAATGCCGATAATTACACCGATAACGACAAAAAACTGCAGCAATTTTCCCGTGCGGAGCGAGCTTGCCCTCTTCTTTTCCAAAACTTCATCCCCCTTTCGTAATAATGATACGTTTTTCTGTAACTATTTTTGAGATATATTTATCATAAATTCCATTAGGAACAGAATCCATCACCTGGAAATCCCATAAAACAGACACACGTTTTTCAAGGGAGACTCTTTCGAGATATCTGTCATAATATCCTGCTCCCATCCCCAAACGGGTTCCGTCTACTCCACAGGCAACCGCAGGAACAAGCACTAAATCTAAATCTTCTGGTGCAATCATTGTATAAGGTGCAGGAAGATTCCTTAACCCAAGAGGTCCTTTTGTAAAGCCGGACATGGAAAAAAGCCGCCCGGCCCCCATCTGTCTTTCAGGTAGACAAACAGGAATATATATTTCCTTTTCATCCGCCAAAGCCTGTTCAATTAATGGATCTAGATTTGACTCCCCCCTCATGGCTAAAAAAGCCATAATGCGGTTGGCCTTTTTATATTGCGGCAGAGAAACAATATTTGCCCGCAAACACATTGCCATTTTATCCGTTTCATCAGTAGAAAGAGCCCGCCTTAAGGCGAGCATCTTTTCCCGAAGTTCCTTTTTCTTATAAATAAGAAGAGGCTCTTCCATGATCATTTATTTCTTTTCCCTGCTGATTTCATTACCATTTTCATCGACTTCAATAACTTCCTCTACAATCTCTGTACCTTCTTCAGCAGCGCTGTCAACCTCAACAACTTCTTCTACGGTCTCGATATCTGTCGTTTTTTTCTGTTTAGAAAGCCGATCAGTTTCTTCCGGATTTTCTGCTGGCGCACCAACTACTGCTGCGCCAGCTTTTTTTGCCGTTTCAGCATCAATCAGCTCAACATCACCATGATGAATTGCTGTTTTTTCAACCTTGATTACAACCTTAGGTGCGATTTCAAGTTCTACATATTTATCACGCAATACCTTGATAACTCCATAAATACCACTGGAAGTCACTACATGATTTCCTTTTCTCAGGGACAGGAGAAAACGCTTGCGCTCCAACCGCAACTTCTTCTGGGGACGATACATAGAAAAGTAAAAAAAGGCAATTAAAATCAAAAGTGGCCAAAACTTCTCTAAAATATTTACTGCATCTTCCACTATACTCACCTCCAAACATCATATGGTTTATTTTACCACAGCAGTCTCTGGTTGTCTTTACTTCCAAACTGACGATTCAACTCAAATTCTTATAATCACTATAATTTACGATAAACATTATTAATCGCAATCATTTCTTCCTTTACGATGCAATATTCTCGGGCCATCATCGCTTATAATGTTCCATAAAATGTTCCCTGAACTCAAAAAAGTTTCCTTGCACAATCGCTTCACGCATATCACGCATGAACTGAAGCAAAAAATACAGATTATGAATCGTAACCAATCGAAACGCCAGCAACTCTTCTGATTTATATAAATGCCTGATATAAGCTCTTGTATAGTTTCGGCAGGTATAACAGCCGCAGCTTTCTTCTATCGGGTGAAAATCCCTTTCATATTGTTTATTTTTCATGTTCATACGTCCTGTATGGATCATTGCCATTCCGTTGCGAGCTACACGAGTCGGAAAAACGCAGTCAAACATATCTACTCCGCGTGCCACACCTTCCACCAGACAGTCCGGCGTTCCTACGCCCATAAGGTATCTTGCTTTTCCTTTCGGCATCCATTGTGTCGTTTCTTCTAAAATGTCATACATCAAATCATGAGGTTCTCCTACGGATAATCCGCCGACAGCCACTCCATCAAAAGGCAGCGAAGATATTTCCATCGCACTTTGTTTTCGTAAATCTTTATACATGCCACCCTGTATAATGCCAAATATACCTCTGTCAGTCCGTTGATGTGCTTTGATGCATCGTTTTGCCCAGCGTGTCGTTCGCTCTGTCGATTTTCTTGCATATTCATAATCCGCCGGATAAGGAATGCATTCATCAAAAGCCATGGCAATATCGCTTCCCAAATCTTCCTGGGCTCTTATGGATATTTCAGGGGATAAAAATTGTTTAGAACCATCTAAAAAAGAACGGAAATAAACGCCTTCTTCCGTAATCTTTCTCATCGCCCCCAGGCTGAAAACCTGAAAGCCGCCGCTATCGGTCAATATTCCTTTATTCCAATTCATAAATCGGTGCAGTTCGCCCGCTTCATGAATCAATTCTGTCCCCGGCCGCAAAAAAAGATGGTATGTATTGGAAAGAATAATTTGCGATCCCATCTCTTCCAGTTCTTCAGGTGTTACCGTTTTTACTGTAGCCTGAGTTCCGACCGGCATAAACATGGGCGTTTTAAATACTCCATGCGGCGTATGTAATAAACCGGCACGAGCGCCAGTCTTTCTATCCTCTGCTACTAACTCATAATTGACAACCATTTAAACCTCTTAGCGCAAAAACATGGCATCTCCAAAAGAAAAGAACCTGTACTTTTGGCGGACAGCTTCTTCATAAGCAGCCAAAATATGTTCTCTCCCAGCAAAAGATGCCATCATCATAATCAGAGTTGATTCCGGCAGGTGAAAATTCGTCACGATAGCATCTACCACCTGCCACTGATATCCGGGATAGATATAAAGCTGTGTCCACCTGCTGCCGGCCTCTACTCTTCCTGTTTGCCCCGCCGACTCCAAAGTTCTGACAGAAGTCGTACCCACAGCGATGATCCGTCGGCCTTCTTCTTTAGCCTCATTTACTTTTTGTGCTGTTTCTTTTTCAATAGTATACCATTCCCGATGCATTTCGTGATCCTCAATATTCTCTTCTGCAACTGGTCGAAAAGTTCCTATTCCCACGTGGAGTGTCACAAAAAGAAGTTCTGCCCCTTTGTCTTTCATTTTTGCCAGAAGCTCAGGAGTAAAATGAAGCCCTGCTGTCGGTGCGGCGGCAGAACCCTTAAACTTCGCATATACCGTCTGGTATTCATCTTTATTCTCCAGCTTTTTATGGATATAAGGCGGCGTCGGCATTTCTCCCAGCTGATCCAACCAATTATCAAAATCACCGGAATAATGAAACTTTACCAATCGGCCGCCAAATTCCGTCTTATCAATAACAGTACATGAGAAATTCTCTGAAAATTCTATTTCCTGACCCGGCAATGCTTTACGACCCGGATTTACAAGAATTTCCCAAACATCATTTCCTTTCGGTGTCAAAAGAAGTGCTTCCACTCTTCCGCCGGTTTCCCTGCGCCTGCCAAATAATCGGGCAGGAATAACTTTCGTGTTATTGAATACAAACACGTCTCCCGGTCTTATTTCATCAAGAATATCTCTGAATCGACGATGCTGCCATTCCCCTGTTTTTTTATCCACCATAAGAAGCCGACACGAATCACGCGGTTCTGCCGGCTGTTGAGCAATCAGTTCCTTGGGGAGAACATAATTAAAATCTTCAAGTTTCATTACTTACTCCAAATACATACAAATATATCAATATATCTTCTCAATTTTGCTGCCTGTAAAATAGTGAAGCAGAATTCTTTTATAATACGCTTTCCCGTCACCGTTCTTTTCCGCCATCGCTTCCGCCCCCCACTGGGAAAGTCCCAATCCGTGACCAAATCCATATCCGGTAATAATTAAATTGTTACCTTTTACAGAAATATCAAAAAGTGTACTGTCCAAGTCAAATGCACTTTGGATTACTTCTCCGGGAATTATTTTTCTGCCGGATTTTCCAGTAATTTCCATCGTCTTAACTCGTCCTGATACTCCCCGGTCCTTCGCTTTATTATTCCCCATGTGAAGCCTGGAGAGACCTATCTTTTTTACCTTCCCCACATGATACCCTGCTCGTGAAATTGTATTGGAAAATGAATCAATCGAAACAATTTTGCGCCATGGGCGATTAACTGTAGAGCTGTTCTCCTCTTTTACTCCCCGCAGATAAGGGACATATGATCCCCATACATTTTCACTGTCTTCTGTATATCCGCCGCCATTCGCATGAAAAAGTGCATCAATAGCCTTTCCGTTATAAGTAATTATCTCTCCTGCCGTTTCTTCCACTGCTTTATTCGTTGCCGACGTTTCCACAGAACAGCCACGATACACCTGTGACCGGGTATCATCTGTTATATCATAACCGGCGGATCGGTATCCATTCTTGTGATAAACAGCATAAGTCCTTGCCGCGACAGCCTGCGCCTTAATGGCATCAGGCTTCCATGAAGGCACGATTTCACTGGGAACTACGCCCTTTAAATACAACTCCATCGGCACCCGGTTCACAACAGTAATACCATTATTCCATGCAGAAGGAATTATCTTCATTTCGCCACGATACCTGTTTCCCTTTACAGAGAAAGCTTCTTCTCCATTTCCTGTCGTAAAATACACAGGAGCATTAAAAGCCTTCCCTTCTAAAACTATATTTTTCCCTTTCCGTGATACAGAAATCCGCTTGCCGGCATTATAAGATTTCCATACTTTGCCATTCGTTTCAATTCGGAAATGACTTAGTCCCTCAATCTCTACCTGCGGCTGTCCGGAAAGCAGTCCGACTTCCACATCAGGCCCTTTTTTTTGCACAGGCTTAATCTTTGCAACATTTTTAACAAATCCTGATAAAAGCTGTACCTGTTTCTTTTTTACGGGAATAGACTCAGCACTTACGTTAACTGAATTTCCTATTAATACTGCAAAGGTTATGCATGCAACAGCAACAGCTATATTTTTTTTCATATAATCGTTCCTTTATTCATTCTTACCGGATAAATGATCTTTAAATAAATATATTTTTATTTTCTAAAAAACAAATTTAAAAGAATTGTTCCTACAATACTGATAACTAAAGATGAGACGACAGGAAAGAAAAACTTCGTCTTTCCCCAGGACCAGTGAATATCCCCCGGCAACTGCCCCAACAAGAAAAATTTGCTGCTGAAACCTATTGCCACACCTGCTATGATCATAAAAATTCCGAAAACAATCAACATTTTTCCAAAATCCATTATCCCCCCTCAAACAGTTCGTCTTGAACCGTTTCTTTACTCCATATCGCACCTAAATGATCATAAGCCGCCTTGGTTGCAATCCGCCCTCTCGGTGTACGGGAAATGAATCCGATTTGCATCAGATACGGCTCGCATATATCTTCAATAGTAGCCCGTTCCTCACTAATTGACGCAGATATTGTGTCAATACCCACAGGCCCGCCATTAAATTTTTGTATAATTGCTTTTAATACTTCCCGATCAATCAAATCCAATCCGATATCATCCACATAAAGCGCAGAGAGAGAGTCTGCCGCAATCTCCTGTGAAATAACGCCTTCCCCTTTTACCTGTGCAAAATCGCGAATACGTTTTAATAATCGGTTCGCGATTCTTGGTGTTCCCCGGGATCGACGTGCAATTTCTTCCGCTCCCGTCTCTTCGATTTTAATATTCAAAATTCCTGCTGCACGAATCAGTATATGCTTTAATTCGTCTGCCGTATAAAACTGCATATGATTAATAATACCGAAACGATCCCTAAGCGGAGCCGATAAAGCCCCGGCCCTGGTAGTCGCGCCAATCAAAGTGAATGGCGGCAGCTCAATGCGTATGGAATTAGCACCGGCGCCTTTCCCCATGACAATATCCAACGCGAAATCTTCCATGGCCGGATAGAGTATTTCCTCTACACTTCGATTTAAACGGTGAATCTCATCAATAAATAAAACATCATGTTCCTGTAGCGTAGAAAGGATAGCAGCCAAATCTCCGGGCCTCCCGATGGCCGGCCCGCTCGTCACCTTAAACTGGACTCCCAATTCATTAGAAATAATTTTTGCCATCGTGGTTTTTCCAAGACCGGGCGGTCCGTAAAGCAATACATGGTCAAGTGCTTCTTTTCTGGATCTTGCGGCAGAAATATAAACATGCAGATTCTCTTTAAAAGTCGACTGTCCAATATAGTCACTTAACCGCTGCGGACGAATAGTCTGCTGCCACTCATCCCGCCTGCTTCCTTCACCTGCAGTAATCCGTCCTTCTGTGCCTAACATTTCTATATGTTCTTCTCCACCAAGGCTTTTTATATATTTGTTATTCATAAATACCTTCAAGCAACCTCTCTTACCCCTGCTGAAATATCAGTACAACTTTATTGTTTTCCAAACTCACGAAGAGCTGCACTCACCAATGGGGAAACATCTTTATATTCTATTGACAGCTTTTTCAGTACCGGTTGAATTTCCGTATCTTCATAGCCAAGCGCACGAAGGCACTTAGCCGCATCGGCAGCAATACCGCTTTCATCCGGTTTTCCGGCCGCCAACGATTCCGGCTCATCTATATCGCCCTCTGCGAAATCTCCTACCTTATCTTTTAATTCCACCAAAAGCCGTTCAGCCGTTTTCTTGCCCACACCGGGCAGCTTTGTTAAAACTGATAAATTTCTGTTCCGGATACTCAAAACAAAATCCTCCGGCTCCATCACTGAAAGAATGCCCATTGCCACTTTAGGTCCTATTTTAGACACCGAGATAAGAATAAGGAACAGATCATATTCTTCCTGTGTCAGGAACCCATATAAAAGTATAGCATCTTCTCTTACTGCCATATAAGTCAGAAGCCGTACAGGCGTCCCTAAATGAATTTTCTGACGGCTCATTTCTGAAATAAATACACGGTATCCTATACCGCCGGCTTCGATGAAACAGAACTCTTTAGAAACAACGGTCGCTTTACCTTTTATATATCCAATCATATTTCCTCCTTGAACAGCCGCTTATGTTCCATTTGATAAATAGCCGTTAATCCTATTGCCAATGCATCTGCTGCATCATCAGGATTTATTTTTGTATTTATATGCATGATCCGCATAACCATTTCAATGACTTGTTTCTTTTCCGCGCGCCCATAGCCGGCCAATTGCTGTTTAACCTGTAGCGGAGTCACATTCACTGCAGGTACGCTCTGCCTGTATCCGGCAAGAAGAATTACCCCTCTGGCCTGCGCGACTTCAATTCCTGTTGTTATATTCGTATTAAAATAAAGCGATTCCACTCCCATGAAATGCGGACGGTACATTTCTATAAGTTCAGCCACCCCTTCATAAACGATATTTAAACGTTCTAAGGAATTCTGTTCCTTAAATGTTTCAATTACACCATAGTTAATCGGCACAATTCTATTTCCATGCTTCTCTACAATTCCAAACCCGCAGCGTCCTGTTCCGGGGTCAATGCCAAGTACGCGCATAATGCCCTCCCAGTGAAATTATTTCTTATTATATCATAGACAAAATATGGAAATTCTCTGTTCCAAGCTGACATCTGCAAAACAAAACAGGTCCGAAGACCTGCTTCTTTTAAGTTAAAGGTTACGGGAGTCCGTCCTCCATTAAATGCGCATAATGTTCTTGGATCTTTTGGGTTACATCGCCCACCTTACCGCCGCCAATAAGGTTACCATCAATGGATAAGACCGGAATGATCCCATCCTGGGAATTTGTCAGAAATACCTCTTCGGCTGTCATCATATCTTCAAACCGCACAGGCTCAGATGCCTCATCAATAGATGTTACCCCTGCAGATGGAGCTGCGCGAGTGAGTACAAGAGAACGGGTAACCCCACGAATCATATGCTCATTCGTTGCCGGGGTCCAAATAACTCCCGCTTTGACAATACATACATTTGAATGAGATGCTTCTGTCAAAAGTCCGTCTTTAATAAAGACAGCATCATAACAATTTTTTTTCTGCGCCTCTGCTCTTGCCATCATATTATTTAATTGATTCAGACTCAAAATATCGCAGTGATGTCCGCGATCATCATCAAGTGTAATACAGTTCACTCCGGACTGGACTTTTTCAATTGCATTCAAATCAATAGGCTTCCCATATACAAGGACATTCGGTTGAAGCGCACTTCTTGCAGGGATCGTGAAGTTATGGTCATCACTCCCCCGAGTCACAATAATCTTCACATACCCTTCTTCAATTTCAGACTCTTCTACAACGACTTCTACGATTTCAGTAAATTCATCAGGAGCTGTTACGGGGCGGATTCCTAAAAGGCGCATGGACCGATATAATCGGTCGGTATGATAAGAAAGCCCGAAAGAATGTCCATGGTGTATACGGATCCATTCATAAGCACCGTCTCCAAACTGGATCGCCCGATCATCAGCACTGATAATTTGTGAAAAATCATAGTAAAAATTGTGATTGTAATATATGGCAGTTTTGGTTTCTCTCATACAATTCCCCTCCCAGCAAACAGAATACAGAATCAATCGTTTTCTTCTGCGTAATATCCTGCTAAAATTACTATACCGTTATTGTTTTTCAGATTTTATCATTTTTATTTTTTCAATAAATAACGGCAGGAATGTTTTTAAATCCGCAATGACCGCATAATCCGCTGTTTCCATAATCGGTGCTTTCGCATCACGGTTTACCGCGATAAGAACATCCGCTTTTACTGCGCACAAATGCTGCATAGCACCGGAAATCCCAAAAGCAAAATATACCTTGGGAGAAACACCTTTACCGGTTTGTCCGATTTGATGGCTCTGTTTCTCCCAGCCAAGTTCAGCTATAGGTCTGCTGCATCCCACTGATGCGCCAAGCAATTCCGCCAATTCATGAAGTTGTACCCATTCTTTTTCTGAATGAATACCGCGACCGCCGGAAACAATAACAGATGCCTCTTCCACCGGATTATCATCAGAAATTTCAGGTAGAATTTCTTTTAAAAGCGTGCCAAAATCTTCCAGCCCCAGCTGGACGGGAACATCAATAATTTCACCAATACGGCTTTCATCATATGTGGGATACTGGAATGTCCCTGCCCTGACCGTCCCTACCTGCGGACGGAAATCAGGACTGACAATATCCGCCATAATATTTCCTCCCATCGCCGGACGGGACCAGACAACCAGTTTCGTTTCCGGTTCAACAGATAATTCCGTTACATCTGCCGTTACACCGCAAACTAAGTCTGCCGCCATACGAGGAGCCAAATCCCTGCCATAAGGATCTGCTCCAAACATCACGATATTGGGTTTCTTTTCTTTAAAAAATCCCGTTAAAGCCTTCTGATATGCCACACCATCATAATGCGTAAAAATCGGTGCATCCATAACGTAAACGAAATCCGCACCAAGATGAATAAGTTCTTGTGCTTTATCGCGAATCTCACTTCCCACAAGAACAACGGACACCGATTCATTCAGTTCAACAGCCAATTCACGGGAAGCTCCAATCAATTCCCCCGTAACTTTCTGTATTTCACCATATTTAGGAATGGCAACAACGTAAATTCCTTTATAATCAGAAAAATCCATACTTACCCTCCTAAATTACAGAAATTTTCCTTAATGCTTCTATCAGAATATCTACCGATTCTTGAGGATCTTTTTCCTCAATACGAAGGTTTTCCTTTTGTGGCGGTACTACGGGCCGTACACGTTTCACCTGTGTGGGAGAACCTTTTATTCCAATCCGTGCAGTATCAATATCCAAATCCGCCGCTGTAATGATATGAAGTTCAGCATCTCCCTTGCCCAAAATTCCTTTTATCGAGGAATACCGCGGTTTGTTAAGTTCTGGCAAAACGGTTACTACCGCAGGAAGTTTTAATTCAACAACTTCAGCACTGCTTCCATTTTGCCTGGTAACAATAAGACCGCCTTCTTTTTCAAAAGAAATAAATGAAGCACCACTCACATCGGCAATCCCGAGTGTTGCTGCTATTTCAGGCCCTATCTGCGCTGTATTACTGTCAATAGATTCTATTCCGCAGAAAATCAAGTCAGGCATCCCTATTTTAGAAATGGCTGCAGCAAGGGTATAGCTGGTTGCCAAAGTATCCGCTCCGCCAAAGGCCCGATCTGTTACCAGATAAATATCATCAGCCCCCATAGCAACCGCGTCCCGAAGAACGGCTTCCGCCTGCGGCGGTCCCATGGTAATCACCGTAACCGTTCCACCTATCCGATCCCTAAGAAATAAAGCTGCTTCCAACGCATTCAAATCAACAGGATTCATAATGCTATTGGCATTATTACGTTTAAGGCGCCCCGTTTCCGGATCCACTTCCATTTTGGAAGTGTCTACTACCTGTTTAATACAAACGAGAAACTTCATGACATCCCCCTTTATCTATTAAACCATATGATTCAGTATATCATACGGGCATGGATTATGCATAAATATCACGCCTCGGTAACTCATTCAGTTTCCCTGCTTATGCAAGACTTCTCCCACTACAGATTGGGGGCCCAACAGCTTTTTGAGTGCTATTTCAGAATCCGCACTGAAGTCCAGATAAAACTCTCTGCTCATTGTAATCTTCTGGTGTGTTCTCTCCAGATGAAGAAATACAGGAACATTCCCATGATTTTCTCTCAATATGACCGACAACCGATTACTTACGGCATCAGATTCATGGGCAGCATCGATATAAAGATGAACTGACTTATACATCGGACGTACTACTTTATGGAACTGTGCCAGCGGTATAATCTCCTCGGCCAATATTCTTACATCCCTTTCATTCGCCTGCACACGCCCGCGGACACACACCGCGCGGTCTTCAGAAATCATCATACGTGAGTTTTCCCATACGGAAGGAAATATGACCGCTTCCATGGCCCCTTCATAATCTTCCAAATTTATATACCCCATAGGCGCACCTTTTTTAGTTGTCATACTTTTGACACGGGTTATAATCCCTCCAACAGAAACCATCTTCCCGTCATATTTCATCCCATCACTCAACAATAAATAAATAGGCGAACAATATTTCATCTGCTGCTTATAAGAATCAAGAGGATGCCCGCTTACATAAAACCCAAGCAGTTTTCTTTCCGAATCGATCTTCTCCGCCGCCGACATATCCGGTAAATCGGGATAAACGATTGTTTTTGCCTTTATTTCTCCACCAAATAAGGACAATTGTCCCGATTCCCTGTCACTTCGCGTCACTGACGCATTATTTAATGCCTGGGGCAGCACTTCGATAAGCTGTCTGCGATTATAGCCAAAAGAATCCATAGCCCCGCAGCGGATCAGACTTTCACAGGCGCGGCTGTTCAATCCCTTGGAATCAATCCGTTCCAGCAGATCGGAAATAGATTTAAACGCGCCATCTTTTTTCCGTGCGCCGATAATGGAATTTACGATTCCTTCTCCTACATTTTGCACACCGGCAAGACCAAAAAGAATGGCATCCCCATTCACGGAAAATCCCGCTTCACTTCGATTTACATCAGGCGCCGCTATTTTTACTCCTGCACGTCTTGTGTCGGAAATATAACGGCTGACCTTATTACGATCCCCATTATAACAAGTCATCATAGCTGCCATGAACTCAGGTCTGTAATGTGCTTTTAAATATGCTGTCTGCCAGGCAATCCATCCATAACATACACTATGTGACTTATTAAATCCATATCCGGCAAAATGAACCATCAGATCAAATACACGGTTAGCAATTTCTTCACTTATTTTTTGTACTGCCGCCCCTTTAACAAACAACTCACGCTGGGCCTGCAGTATTTCCGGTTCTTTATGCCCCATCGCGCGACGAAGAAGATCCGCCTGACCAAGACTGAATCCCCCCATAACAGACGCAATCTGCATAACCTGTTCCTGATACAGGATAATCCCGTAAGTTTCTTTAAGAATTGTCTCCAACGAAGGATGCGGATAATCAACTGCCGTTTTCCCATGCTTGCGGTTAATAAAATCTTCCGCCATGCCACTCCCCAGCGGTCCGGGGCGATATAAGGCTACCATAGGAATCAAATCTTCAAAACACTCAGGTTCCAACCGCATCAAAAGCGATGTAAACCCTGATGATTCCGACTGAAATACCCCCACCGTATCTCCGGAGCACAGCATTTTGCAAGTCAATTCATCCACATGAGGAATCGCTTCTATGTCAAGCGCAATTCCTCTGTTCGTCTTAATCATTTCTAATGCATCATGAATAACCGTAAGATTGCGAAGACCTAAAAGATCCATCTTAAGCAGTCCAAGCTCTTCGTCCAAGTCCTTTTCATACTGGGTTTGGATAAAATTATCCTGGGTCAACTGTATAGGAACATATTCTTCGACCGGTTCGGAACAGATCACTACGCCTGCCGCATGGGTTCCCGAGTTTCTTGAAAGGCCTTCTAAATCCAGACAATGGTCGATCAAACGATGTATATTACTATCAGACGCATATAATTCCGCAAACTCTTTTGACCGTTCCAGCGTTGTCCTCAGCGTAACTCCGGGACCACTCGGAATCATTTTGGCAATCCGATCCACTTCCCGAAGCGGCATGCTTAACACACGCCCGACATCCCGAATTACCGCACGGGCAGCCAATGTACCAAAAGTAATAATCTGCGCCACATGGTCTTCACCATATTTTTTTGCTAAGTACTCAATGACCTGACCCCGCCCTCTGTAACAGAGATCCGTATCAATATCAGGCATAGAAATCCGTTCCGGATTTAAGAAGCGTTCAAAAAGCAAATGAAAACGCAGCGGATCCACTTCCGTGATATGGAGAAGGTATGACACGATACTCCCTGCAGCACTTCCTCGCCCCGGACCGATAGGAATACCGTGTGTTTTCGCATATTGAATGAAATCCATGACAATGAGAAAATAATCAGCAAACCCCATCTGGTTTATAACGCCCAGTTCATAATCAAGACGCTCTTTTTCCTTATTCCCATAGTTCGGATATCGCTCAGGAAGAGCTTCTTCACACAACCTGCGCAAATAAGTTGCCGCGGTTTCTCCTTCAGGAACGGTAAAAGACGGTAGCTTGTGTTTACCAAAAGTAAATGTGACATTGCACCGTTCTGCAATTCTCGCTGTATTCTCAATGGCCCCGGGAAAGTTTCCCAAAAGCGCTTTCATCTCTTCTCCGCTCTTACAATAGAATTCCTCATTCGCAAAACGGAATCGACCGGGATCATCCATCGTGTTTCCCGTTGATATACAAAGTTTGATCTCCTGACTTCCCGCATCCTTCTTTCTGGTATAGTGAAAATCATTGGTCGCCACGAGTCCAAGTCCATATTCTTTGGCAAGTTCAGCCAGCGCAGGCCGTACCGCCGCCTCTTCCGGCAATCCGTGGTTTTGTAATTCTATAAAGTAATTATCTTTTCCAAACGTATCCATATAAAACCGGATAATTTTTCTTGCCTGTTCCAAATCTCCCTTCAGGACTGCCTGTGGCAATTCGCCGCCGATACAAGCCGACAATGCAATAATACCTTCATGATACTTCAGAAGTAAATCATGATCTGCCCGAGGTTTATGATAGTATCCTTCCGTCCACGATTTTGAACAGATTTTTATAATATTCTTATAACCAGTGTTATTCTCTGCCAAGAGAATCAAATGAGCCAGCTTTTCTTTTTTATCGGCATCCTTAATGAAACGGCTCCCCGCTGTCACATATATCTCACAACCGATAATCGGCTTAATCCCCTGTTTTAAGCATTCTTTATAAAGGTAAACAGCTCCATACATAACGCCATGATCTGTAATGGCTATCGCCGTCTGCCCCAGTTCTTTTACATACGAAACAAGTTCCTTGATTCGACAAGTTCCATCAAATAGGCTGTACTCTGTATGAGAATGGAGATGAACAAATGAATCCATACTATCCTCCAATTCATTAACTATACACAATCAAATTACAAAAAGATATTTAGCATTTCAGTATTTATCATACCACAGGGATAATTCTCTACCAATAAAAAACAGGCTTTAACCTTATTTTTCTCTTGGTTGCCTGTTTTCCGTTTTTACTCAACTTTTTCTGATCTTTTCTTCTTTAGTACCACTGAACTACCGCTCTTTTCCGCTTCAAGAACATCATCTTCCGATAAGTGATCCGTATCTAAAACGATTTTCACACCCATCCGATCCAGCATTTCATCAATAGTATGCTGCGTTTTAAAAAGTTCACCCATTTTTAGCTCCTTATCCTCATTTTCATTCAAATATGGTCTTCCCAAACATATTCCACTTTATGACGACACATCCGCCAAATAAATACGATACCTGTCCATACGGCGGCAGCTCCGATAATCAAACTCATATCGACTTTGATTACAGAATCCTGCGCTGGGGAAGGAAAGCTTAACATCATGGTAAATAAATAGATACACACGGCACCCCACTGCGCAATATAGGACAGCAGCATCCCCGCATATACATGTCTGGCTCTTACGGAAAAAAACGCTATGACTGAAATAATTACAACAGATGAAAATCCTGACAGAAGCATATCTGTTCCAAATATTTCACGATTCCCCAAAACATACCATGCACCAAAAACAGCAATAAATGCCATCAATGAAAGAATATTGGTTACAAGGAAAGTCGCCCGAAATCTTTCCCCTAATGGGTTCGCTGTCTTACAGGCTCCATAGATGGCACCGACCTGAATACAACTCATAAACAACCAAATAAGGCCAAACACACTTTTCGTTGTAAAAAGGTCCCGATTGGCCAATTCCAACGCAAGAACCCCTGCAGAGATGACATTAATGATTGTGATAAAACGGACTCCTCTTAATAGCAAAGGCTGCTGGAATATATTCCCCCAAAAGGCTGCCGCTAACCGCACAATCATTCCCGTAAGAATAATCCCCAAAGGCCAAAATGTGCTTTCCGGAATATTAAACCGACCATTCGAAAAAAGTGCGCCAGTCACCCCCGCGCAGAGAAACGCCCATGCTTCATTTCCGTCTAACCCCGGTTTTAAAAGATTAAGCGCCGTCTTTCTTTCCTCTTCGTTTTGCGCAACCATCGGTGCTACAATAGCTACGCCAAAATCCTGAGATTCCAGCCACAAATATATGGCAAGAAAAAACATCGGTACAAATAATATATAATCAGTAGAATCCATCATTCCCCCCTAATCTGTATCGGAATTTATCGGAACAGCTTTTACCCCGAAGTATGTCCATATTTTATCACAAATAAAAAAGAAATGAATCTCATGGCTTTTCTCGCACCGCTTTGTTATGATAACTGATAAGAGGTGATTTTATGTCTAACTTATTAAAATTGACCATAATCCTCACAAAGGCTAAAGTCGCAGATATTGCAACAAGAAGATTATTATCCTTTGGTGATAAAATGATAAAAACAAATTCAAAAAGGCGGTTCACTCCGCTCCGGCCAATTGCAGGCGTTTTCTGGCTCTTACATCCTCGAAAGGCACTTTATTTCTTTATACTGCAGAAATCTCTGACGGTTGCATGGTCTATTACAAAATCCATCATCAATAAAAAAGTTTAGAATGCAATCCATATCTAATTACGCAGCATTTTTCGTATTTCATCAGCAGCTTCCAATATCGTTCCACCGCCATGCACGGCATATAAGCACAAAGCAGCAAGACAAAATATGTCATTCTTGGTATCTGCATATACTGGATAGGAAAACACTGATTCCTCTGCAAAAAAACTGTTTATTTCCATTTTGGTAACACAAGTGATCAGCTTTCTCGTTAAGGCTCCTTCATAGATAATAAGACCCTGCTTTTCCATGCACCGGGCCGCATGAGCAAAAAGCCCCGACTCCTCCAGATCCTTCGTTACAATCACAAAGGAGTCGGCCGCTCTTATCCGTGCCAATGCTTCTACACGATTACTTAATACAGACTGATGTCCGGCAAAAAATAATCCCGCTTTTATTCCCTGCCTATCTAAAAAATGGCAAAGGGATAAGGCCTTTTTTTTTGCAGATTCATCAGGAACCATAAAAACAATCACCAAAGACATTCCCTGGTTTTCATCCGGATACCGTTCTGCCAATTCAGCCAGCTGTTTATAGGAAATCCCTGCCAATCTGTTCACACTTTCATGAAAAATCTCTCGGTTATGCCGAGAGATCGTAAATAAACGTTAAAAATGATTAAAAGATTTACGCCCAGATGGTGCCAACTGCCCTTCCATCGCTTTAATCATTCGTCTGCGTTCTTCTATATCGCTCTTTTCACGTCCCGATATAACGGCACCCCAAATAAGGCCTACCGAAATAACATTAGTCAACAATGACGTACCGCCATAAGAAATAAAGGGCAATGGAATCCCAGTGACAGGAAAACATCCAATGACCATTGCCATATTAATAATTCCCTGTACAGAGATAAGCAATGTCAATCCGTAAACAAGTAAAGATTCATAAGGTTGTTTCAACTGGCGGGCGCAGGAAAACCCGCACATAAGAAATCCCATGAACAGGCACATAACAACAACTGAACCGATGAATCCAAACTCCTGGCTGAAAACTGCATAAGCAAAATCTGTATGCTGTTCAGGAAGGTATAAAAATTTGTACACCCCTTCCCCCGGTCCCTGCCCCCAAAATCCACCGGAACCGACTGCGGTTAAACTCCGTACAATCTGATATCCCGCCCCCAAAGGATCGGCAAACGGATCCCATAATATAGCCATACGCTCCGCGCGATAAGCAGAAACAACAGCCAGATATCCCCCAAGACAAACTGCCGTCACAATTCCTGCCAAGATTTCCAAAAACGGCATCCCCGCAAGAATATAAAGCAGTCCCGGAAAAAAAAGGATAATAGCCGCCGTTCCCATGTCAGGTTGGAGCAAAACAATCGTTGCCAAAACCGCAGGACATAATATCGGCAAAAAATGATGGACAAGCCCCCTCCTTTTCCGACGCTTTCCCATAGGGCGATTCAATATACCATAAAAAACTGTAATAGGCTCTTTATTATTGATCCGTTTCGCCAAAAAAGCAGCCGTCCAAATAATTCCCGCAACTTTCGCCAATTCCGAAGGCTGCAGTGACATGGGGCCCAACATAATCCAGCGATTCGCACCATTAACACTAATTCCCGCAAATTTAACAAGAATAAGAAGCAGAAATACCGCAATAAACCAAAGCCAAGTACCTTGCCGAATTTTATTCGTTCCCAATTTAACAGCAATCCAGGCTGCAAAAATTCCTCCTAAGAGAAACAGGATGTGGTTCGATATATGTTTATATGCGCTTCCGCCGTCATAAATATCCATATAATATGTCGAGCTGTATATATTTAAGCATCCTATCACTATAAGCACGCCGGTAATCGCAATAAGCCACCGTAAAGAATCCGGTACATACTTCATCTTATCGGACGCGTGGCCACGAGACGACATACAAGGTTCCCCTTTCTGCTGAACTTTTCTTCATACTCTGTTTCCACATCGCCCTTCACCGGTTCACGGTGGAGATCGTAAGTAATGAAAGAAATCTTCCATCCCATTTCCTTGAACTCCGCCAAAGAAAAATCAAAGAGGTCTTTATTATCTGTTTTAAAACGGATTTCTCCACCTTCTTTAAGTATCCATTCATATTTTTTCAGGAACTCTCTATAGGTCAATCGCCGCTTCGCATGTCTGGCTTTAGGCCAAGGATCGCTAAAATTCAAATAAATGACGGAAACCTCTCGCCGGGCAAAAATATCCTGAATATGTTTCACATCCCCTAAAATCAAGCGGACATTGGCAACTGGCGGATCCATCTCTGCGGTCTTCTTAGCCGCATAATAAATAACACCTTCCTGTACCTCCATTCCTATATAGTTGATATCGGGATGAACGCTTGCCATGCGGGAAATAAACCGTCCCTTTCCTGTACCGAATTCTACATGAATTGGGTTCTCAGGTTCAGGAAATAAAGTATTCCATTTGCCTTTCAGCCGTGTCGGCTCCTCCAGGTATAAAATATCCGTATAATCCTTTATCGCTTCATCTATCCAAGGTTTCCTCCGAAGACGCATATATCCTCCACCATTTTATTTTTCTTATTGATTATAGCATAACGACCACCGCATAAACCGATTGTCTGAAGGCCGCTACTTTTGACTGACGCCTTCATTTCTAATATACGTTACCGGCTGCGTTCGTAAAAATGTCTGATCAAAATTGTTCCAATTAAAATTCATATGTCCCGCTTCTTCTGCCGCCTCCATTCTTTTTCGATTCCACAACCTGTCGATTTCTTCCTTATTTTCTCCTACCTGTTCCCTATCATTCCTAATCATTACGTTTCCATACATCGTCATTAATGTGGTTACATCCTTATCAAAATCAGGTGAAAACAGATTACATGCTGAATCATAATGGACAGCGGTCAATCCCATCATTCCCATCAGCGTATCATACAGCATATCATTGGAAAACGGTACGTTCCTTCGCACCTCAATCATCGCGGCCGTCTGCGGATTTATCCGATGATAGTCCTCAGACATATAAATCCAAAATGGAATATGAACCATGGTGAAATTAAATTGATCCGCATTGTGTCCCGGTCGAGCCGTCACCTCTTCACCATGATCGGAGAAATACATAACAGCATCAGCATGCAGGTAATTGGTGGCCTCATTCATGATAGATTCCATCACATAATCATTAAACAGAACTGAATTATCATATTCATCATTCATAACCTCTGCCGTTTCACGTTCTTTAGATGTATCAACCGGCCAATGATAGAACTCTCTGGGATAGCGGTCCCAATAACTGATATGGCTCCCCATCAAATGAATGACGATCAGCTGCCTCCTGTTTGCAGGATCCACTTTCTTTAAATAAGGTATCAGCGCAGTATCGTAATCTTTCGTAATTACATCGGTTCCTATATATTGATTAAGCCAATATTGGTCATCACACTCAGAACCGATAGCACCGATAGGCGTATCCCATATACCGAAACGGGACTGATTAGATATCCATGTAGTTTTAAATCCCGCTTCTCTTGCCAAATCAATAATAGAATAAGCATCAGACAAATTCATTCCGTTATATTGGTTCTTCTCCGTCAGCGCACAAGTGAGAACTTGTACCGTCTGCGTATAGCAGGAATAGACATGATTAAAAAACGTATAGTGAGGATCTATGTTTGCCTCTGTTTGAAACGGCGTCGTTTCCCTTTTATATCCATATACATGCATATGATCCCGCGTAAGCGATTCTCCTATGACCAGTATATATACTCCATCAGGAGCCGCTTTCAGCTTCGCCAGCACATCTGGATCTGTAATGTGCATATTCCGCCTTGCTTTTAAAATGGATTGATACTCGCCAAAGCTTCTTAAAGTTTGATATGCCTCAGCATATACATGGGCGATACGTGTACTGCTGATAGAAAGTACAGAAAGCCCACAATTCGCAAAGAAGAAGAAAAGCAATACAAACCAGGCCTTTTTGGATACAATTTCTTCCTGATGAAAGCTGTACCTGCTAATAAGGAACACCAATGCCCCCAACAGGATCAGCGCGATAATCCCGCCTGCCAATCCGGCATAGGGAAGATTTACTTCCATGTAAGAAATCGCTTCCGATATATTTGTCTGCGCCATGGCTATCATCATATTCACTGACAAAAGAGCCTTAGTCGTCATATAATACCCGATATAGCTGAATTGGATCAGCACATATAAGAGAATGAAAACCATGCAGATAATCCGGGCAATCATTCTCCACCTATGCGGCAGCAGCCATGCAGCAGTAAGACAGGAAATAAAAAGATAAAGAGGCGTGCTAAATTCCCCCGATAAATCCGCCATATCCAGAGTGACATTAGCTTGTATAGATAAATAAGGCACAATAAGAGAAAGCCCGAATAAAAATGTAATCGTAAGCCACAGTGATACAATCGCTTTTAATAAATGCCGTCTGATGAAGTATGCAGTCACGAATCCTGTTTGCAGAAAAAGCAAAAAAAGTTTAATTAATGAATATGGCTGATATCCGCCGGGCGCACCAAAATACCAGCTCAAGAAAAATGTGATTCCTACAGGTATGAATGTGGCAAATGCCCACCAGTATATCCAATGTATATTTCCCGACTTATCCATACCCGGCATATGATTTACAGTTCCTCTGGTTCCCATGTATATAAAACCTTTACTCCATATAATGTACTTATTTTATATCTTTGATTATTCTAACACAGCCGTAAAGAAATCATATCCATCTTTCCTCCCTATAAATTTAAAAAGATGGTATCCGCGAAAAGATAACCATCTTTCACTTTTATGTATAAATAAACCTCTAATTTGTTAATGCTCTCAAAGGCGCCGGAATCTTTCCTCCCCGAGCAATAAACTGATCTGCTTTAAACCGATTAATATCAATAACCGGCGCATATCCCATAAGTCCGCCGAAATTAACCATGTCTCCAGGCTTCTTTCCGGGAGCCGGAATCAGTCTTGTCGCCGTCGTTTTGTTATTAATCATGCCGATTGCGGCTTCATCAGCAAGAATCGCCGAAATCGTCGCTGCGGAAGTATCTCCCGGAATTGCTATCATATCCAATCCGACGGAACATACGCAGGTCATGGCTTCCAATTTTTCCAAAGAAAGACTTCCCCGCTGCACCGCTTCAATCATACCGAGGTCTTCGCTGACCGGAATAAATGCTCCCGACAGGCCTCCGACACTAGAAGACGCCATGAGACCGCCCTTTTTCACCGAGTCATTCAAAAGTGCAAGTGCCGCGGTCGTCCCCGGTCCGCCGCAGCTTTCCAACCCCATTTCTTCCAATACTTGCGCCACACTATCTCCGACAGCTGCCGTTGGTGCCAATGATAAATCAACAATACCGAAAGAAGCGTGAAGACGTTCTGTAGCCGCTTCCGCCACAAGCTGACCTAAACGCGTAATCATGAACGCCGTATTTTTCACCGTTTTTGCTACAACATCAAAAGGTGCGCCTTTTATACTTTCCAAGGCTTTTTTCACAACACCGGGACCGGAAACGCCGACATGGATAGCAACATCCCCCTGCGTCACCCCATGGAATGCGCCTGCCATAAAAGGATTATCTTCCACAGCATTACAAAATTCAACCAGTTTTGTACAGCCATACGCATCTTTATCTTTCGTCAACTCTGCCGTTTCTTTAACAATTTCCCCCATACGTTTTACAGCATCCATATTGATACCCGCTTTAGTTGACCCGATAGCGACAGAACTGCAAATGCTCCGTGTCACGGCTAAAGCCTCGGGAATGGAATCAATCAGCACCTTATCCGCCGATGTCATCCCCCGATCAACTAAAGCGGAAAACCCGCCAAGAATATCTACACCGACTTCATCAGCTGCTCTTTGGAGTGTTTCAGCAATCGAAACGTAGCTGGAACTCCTGATTCCGCCTGCTACCAGTGCAATCGGCGTTACAGAAATCCGCCTGTTTATAATCGGTACGCCGTACTCACGGGATATATCATGACTTACCTCCGCCAGATCTTCCGCATTACGGCAGATTGTATCATAAATGTTATTACACAAAGTTTTTTCATCAGAAGAAACACATCCGAGCAGCGATATCCCCATCGTTATCGTCCTTACATCCAGTTTATTCTGATCAAACATACGCTCCGTGGACAGGATATCCTCAATATCTAATTCAAGCATGGTCCCTCCTCAAATGCGATGCATAGCATAAAATATGTCTGCAAGCTGTACACGCACATCCACACCCAGTTCTTTACCAAGCATTCCCAAGGCATCCTGTACATCTTTAAGAGTTCCCTTCGCCTGTTCCATGTCACAAATCAGAATCATATCAAAAATCCCATCTAAAATTGTCTGGGAAATATCCAGTATATTAATATTCTGGAATGCCAATTCTTTGGTAACACCTGCAACAATACCGACACTGTCAGCACCGATAACAGTAACAACTATCTTTTTCATGCCCGTTCTCCTTTTCCCCTGACAAAAAGTCATAATTCAATACTTAGTCATTATATCATATAACACCGTATCTTTTATTCATTAGCATTTCATATTCATTCATCTTTTTATCCCCATAAACAGTATCCTTCACTCTTTTCTTCTATAAATAATGAAGAGAACCGTGTATAATAAATAACCAAAGAACAATTCGTTTATCTTTCATAAGGAGAATTTATGAAAAGCTTAAAATATATTTCCTGGAATGTTAATGGGCTCCGCGCCTGTATAAAAAAAGGCTTCATGCAGTCTTTTAAAGAATTGGATGCAGATTGCTTCTGTCTGCAGGAAACAAAACTCCAACCCGACCAGATTGAACTCGATCTCCCCGGCTACCATCAGTATTGGAACAGTGCAGTAAAAAAAGGATACAGCGGTACTGCATTATTTACTAAAACAGAACCGCGCTCTGTCACCTATGGCATCGGTATAGAAGAGCATGATCAGGAAGGACGTGTCATCACAGCAGAGTTTAACGATCACTGTCTGGTAACCTGCTACACACCAAACAGCCAGCGTGGACTGGCACGGCTTACATATAGAATGAAATGGGAAGATGATTTTAAAAAATATCTGCTTGATTTATCTAAAAAAAAGCCGGTCATTCTCTGCGGCGATTTGAATGTGGCCCACGAGGAGATCGACCTTGCCAATCCGGCATCAAATCATATGAACGCAGGTTTTACCGATGACGAACGTAATAAAATGACAGAACTCCTTTCCGATGGATTTACTGACTCTTTCCGCTATTTACATCAGGACAAAAAAGATGCCTACTCCTGGTGGAGCTACTTTGCAAAATCCAGGGAAAGAAATATCGGGTGGAGAATTGATTATTTCCTAGTCTCCGATATATTGCAGCCGCGGATTAAAGCGGCAGAAATCCATTCTTCCATTTTGGGCAGTGACCACTGCCCGGTGGAATTGGATATTGAAATCTAAGATATACCTGCAAGATTCTAATTATTTATACCATTCAGAAAGAAGGAATTTAAATGACGAATGTACTCATCGTGGAAGATGAGCCTGCCATTTCCGACATGGAAAGGGATTTTCTTGAAGGCGCGGGATACAATCCCTTCATTGCAGAAAACAGTGAAGAAGCATTGCACATGATGCGCAGTGAAAAGATAGATGCCGTTATTCTTGATGTCACCCTGCCGGGAGAAGATGGATTTTCCCTTTGCCGCAAACTGAGAGAAATCACAAACGTGCCCATTCTTTTTGCAGCAGCCAGAACAGAAGACTCTGATATCGTCCGCGGGCTGGGACTTGGTGCCGATGACTACCTGCTTAAACCGCTGAAAGGAACCATCCTTATTGCCCATTTACGTGCGCAGCTTTCTGTCCACATGCGGATTAAAGCGGAACAACTCAATAAATCCATGCCGGAAGAAGGAATTACTATCGGAGACCTCATCATACGCCCCAAAGCTCGGCAAGTCATCCTTAATGATAAAAATGTATTGCTTACAGGCAAAGAATTTGATCTTCTCTATTTCCTTGCCACACATCCCAATGAAGTATTTTCAAAAGAGCAGCTGTTCGAACAGATATGGAGCTTAGATCCCATCGGTGAGCCGGCAACGGTTACAGTCCACATTAACCGGCTCCGTTCCAAATTAAAAAAGGTATCCGGCCGTGCTTATGAACGGATTGAAACTGTTTGGGGCTCCGGCTACCGGTTTCATGGAAATTGATTCTTTTGAATGGGCAATACCATCCGATGAAGAACTTTACACCATTGCATGATACAAGGATAATATTATGAAAATTTTAATTACAGGCGGCGCAGGATTTATCGGCTCCCACTTATCCGATGCGCTCCTCGCTGCCGGGCATGAAATCACAATCATAGATGATCTTTCGAGCGGAACAAAAGATTTTCTTCCCAAAGAAGCGGAATTTCTCAAAATGGATATCCGGGATGAAAAACTGACGGATATCTTTAAAGAAAGACATTTCGACATCATCTATCACGAAGCAGCGCAGACCATGGTTCCCGCTTCTATTGATAATCCCTATCTGGACGCGGATATAAACATCAGCGGTATGCTCCGTGTACTGGAAGCCGCACGCAAAACAGATGTGCAAAAAATTATCTTCTCTTCCTCCGCCGCGGTTTATGGAGATAATCCCGCGCTCCCTCTTACAGAAAATCTGATTCCCTCTCCCAGTTCTTTTTATGGACTTACAAAGTGGATGACGGAAAAATATCTCGCTCTTTACCATAAAATTTACGAGCTCTCCTATACCGTCCTCCGTTACAGTAATGTGTACGGCCCCCGGCAAGGTGCTGATGGCGAAGGCGGTGTCATTTATATTTTTGCCAAATCGCTCGCGGAAAACAAACCGATTACCATTTTCGGAGACGGACGGCAGACCAGGGATTTTATTTCCGTCCATGATGTTGTTTCTGCCAACCTGTCAGCTTTACATCAGGCGGACGGCGAAATTATAAACATCAGCACCAAAACAGAACTGTCGCTGAACGATTTGGCCGCAGAAATGATTGCGGCCGCTGGGTGCTCCGCAGACCTTCTCCGTTACGGTCCTTCACGCACAGGCGATATCTATCGTTCCTGTCTTTCTAATCAAAAAGCCAAGGCGCTGCTGGATTGGACTCCTTCAAGAAACATCAAAGACGGTCTTACCGAAACGATTCATTTCTTTCAGGACAGACTCTAAATGATACAAAAAAGCATTTCCCTATGCAGACGCATGAACAGAAATGCTTTTTTTACTTATTATACGAGATACTCCGCCAAAACTTTAGCTACTCCATCATTCTCGTTAGAGTCACAAATGCTTCCTGCTGCCGAACGGGCATATTTGTCCGCATTTTTTACAGCATAAGAAATTCCTGCCATTTTCAGCATAGATACATCATTTTCTGTATTACCAAAAGCAATGACCTCAGAAAGAGAAATATCCCACATATTGCACAACTTCTGAAGCGCTGCCCCTTTGCTGACTCCTTTTTTATGGACATCCACGAAATCATCTCCGGGGAATACGACGTCTACCTCATCTGAAAAATTCGTCTCTATGACCCTGCGTATCTCTCTGCGGACCGCTTCGGACCCATCCGCAAAAATCAGCCTCGTCGGCTTTTTCTTCGGATGGTAAAATGTATCTCCCAGGTATGCCACAGCCTTGGTTCTGTACTTCTTATACTTCGCTTCCGTTTTATCGGGCTCTGGCAAATAGATCTGGTCATCAAAAAAAGTATGTACCAGCCATCCTTTTTCTCTTGCTGTCAGAAGAATCTTTTCTGCCACGGAAATATCTATCCCATCCTGCCATATCGGTCTCCCGGAACGGCTCATCATGATCCATGCGCCGGTATAACAAATCAAAGGTGTATCAGAAAGTCCCAATTCTTCCGCCTTGGGACGCGCCGCGTCAAACATACGCCCCGTCGCCAGCACGATGCGTATCCCTCTGTGTTCTGCTTTCCGTATAATATCCTTGGAAAAATCGGAAAGCGACATATCATCATGGAGAAGAGTTCCGTCCAGATCAATCGACGCCATTTTGATTTTCATTCAATTTCTCCTTTATAGGCCATCATCTATTCGCTATAATAGTATGTATCTATTATAACGAACGGAGTACATCCAGTCACATGAAATATCGGTTACTGCTTCTTTTAGCAGCTCTTATCTGGGGCTTTGCCTTCGTCGCGCAAGTCATAGGCATGGATTCCATCGGCCCCTACGCTTTTAACGGGATCCGTTTCCTTTTAGGTTCCCTGTCTCTGCTTCCTATTATTTATTATTATCCTTCTGGCAGAAATCCGAAAGAAGCTTCCTTTTCCATCTGGGTTGCCATTCTTATGGCGGGTATACTTCTCTGCGGCGGCGCCACTCTTCAGCAGGTCGCCCTTCAATACACCACGGCATCAAAAACAAGTTTCCTTACTGCCACTTACCTGCTCATGGTGCCGGTCATCGGTCTTTTCTTCGGGCAGGTACTGCGCCTGAACATATCTTCGGTGTCATTCTTGCCATGGCGGGGGTCTACTTTATTTCCATCACGGAAACACTCGATATCGGATATGGAGATTTCTTAGTGCTTCTCTGTGCCGTCTGTTACGCAGCCCATATCATTCTCCTCAACTATCTGACGCAGCGTTTCCCGCCTGTCACACTCTCATCAGGACAATTCATGGTCGTAGGTATATGCAACCTTATTCTGGCCTTCTTCTTTGAAACCGTTTCTATTTCAAGCATACTGTCCTCCTGGTGGCCCATTTTATATACAGGCATACTTTCTACCGGTGTCGCATATACCTTACAGGCAGTGGGACAGAAATATCTCCCTGCCACGGAAGCCACCATGCTCCTAAGTCTGGAAATGGTCTTTGGCGGACTCTGCGGCGTGCTCTTTCTGAATGAATCCTTTACCGGAAAGCAGCTCATCGGTATCCTCTGCATGACAGCCGGCGTATTTCTTGCGCAGATACCAAGCCGCACTATACTGCCGCTGAAAAAATGAAATAGCTAACTTACGAAATAATACAAAGGGGCAAAATGATCCTCTACCCTCACGATTAAAGTCATTACAGCAAGCATCCTCAGCCGCGCTGCACGCACCAGCTCTTTCTAAAGAAGCCTTTCAGCTTACCTTTTAGTTTCATAAAGTATTTTAGCGAACCGTTATTTAGAAAGGTGGCTTTAATAGTAAAAATAAAGAAATGTGAGAGCCTCCTTATCTATAAGGAGGGGGACCACGTCAGTGGTGGAGGATACTGGCTCGAGAGAGTGACACGAAAGGTAAGAATGAAACTCTCTCCTCTGTCAGTCGTCTGCCGGCTTTTGTTATCTGTTATTAAGGCGCAGAACGACGCGTAAAAATGGTTCACTTGTCCTTGCGTCTGGTGGGTGTGATATACCAGCAGCACCAAAACGGCACCAATTAAAAAATCTCGAAGAATTTTTCTCTATACAGGAGCTTACCATGAAAGAATTTACCATCACCAAAGCAGAAGAAGGACAGACGCTTTTCAAGTACCTTTGCAAACTCCTGCCCCAGGCTCCGGCAAGCCTGTTCTATAAAAGCTTCCGTAAGAAAAATATCACATGGAACGATAAAAAATGCACGGGAAAAGAAATTCTCCGGGAAAAAGACAACATAAAAATATGGTTTTCCGATGAAACATTCCATACATTCTCCGAAAAGAAAAACGCAGATCCCTCACAAAAGAAATCTGCCTTCCCCTTTTCACGACGCATCATCTACGAAGATGAGCATATCCTCATCGTAGACAAACCGGCAGGCATACTGACCCAAAGTGATAACTCCAATGAATTATCACTGAATGACGCTCTGCTGAACTATTGCCATTACAATAATCATTCCACAGCGAAGCCATCCGTATGCAACCGTCTGGACAGAAATACAAGCGGTATCATTCTTTGCGGAAAAACTGTCAAAGGTCTGCAAATGCTGAATGAAATCATCAAGAACCGTACCCTTCATAAATACTACCGCTGCATCGTCTTAGGAAAAACAAAAGAACAGGACACCCTGAAAGGCTTCCTCATAAAAAATGAATCAGCGAATCAAGTCACTATCATTACAGAGCAAAAAGACAATGCTGTACCCATAGAAACGAGGTACAAAAGAATCTCCACCATAGAAAAAGCGAGGACGATCTGCTCTCTGCTGGAAGTCCGGCTCATCACCGGCCGCCCACACCAAATCCGCGCCCACCTCGCTTCCATAGGTTACCCCATCTTAGGCGATACCAAGTATGGCAATAAAAAGAGCCTCGAAATCTCCAAGGCTCTTCATATTCCCCACCAGCTTCTTTGCGCCTGTTCCATTACATTTCCGGAAATGGATGGAACATTTGATTATCTGTCGGGGAAAAGCTTCTCTTCATTTGTAACATGGTAATTTATAATTGTTACAATATAACAAGGTTGCATCAATATTTTTATATTCTAAAAAATACGGAAAAGCTTTTTCAGGAGCATTTCTACAAAGAATGTTCCTGCCATCAGCATTTCCGTATTTTTGTGTATCCTTTTTCACTGACAATGATTTTATGAGGCCTGTGAAACACCAGATACGCTCTTGGTTGATTAACCTATTAATTCTAAAAATGAAGATATTTCCTGAAAAATATCGCTTCCGATTTCCTTTTCAAAATTCTTTCAGCCTTTTATGGAAATTTTCAGTTTTTCCACATATTCCTGTATAGGCGCTCCCGCTTCTTTCCCGTTTTTGTTTATCATATCCACCACGATGCTTCCTGTGGTAATTCCATCAGCCATTTCTTTCATCCCTTGAAGTTCTTCCGTATGATGACCGTCAAGTCCTACTACGACGGGCGTATCCGTCGTTTTTCGAATAACGGAGATAATATCTGCCAAATTTGTTTTCATATCTGATTTCCGATTTGCCGATTCAACGGAAGACACAATATATATAAATCCAGTCGCGTTTCTCACATTTTGACAGATACGTTCTTCCGATGCCGGTCCGATAATCTGTATGATGTCTATTTCATATGTATCGGCAAAGGGACGTATTTCCATCTGCTCTTCATAGGGCAGATCGGGAATAGCTACACCATCCAGTCCGATGCCCTTTGCTTCTTCAAAGAATTTTTTTACACCATAGTTAAATATAGGATTGTAATAGGTCAAGAATACCAAAGGCGTTTCTGACTGTTTCCGAAATGCTTTTACAATTTCTATCACCTGAGGCAAATGGACTTTATTTTTCAATGCCTGTACATCGGCTTCCATAATGACAGCGCCATCAGCAACCGGATCCGAAAAAGGCACTCCAATTTCAATCAAATCGGCTCCGGCTGTTTCCAGATCTCCCATATATCTTAATGTATCTTCTGCTGACGGTACGCCGGCAGTCAGAAATCCAATCAGTGCTTTTCCGTCTTTAAACGCTTCCTTGATACGGCTCATGATTTCCTCCTCATTCTTTCAGATCCTGTCCGCGATAACGGGCAATGGCTGCTACATCTTTATCTCCGCGTCCGGACAAAGTAATCAGTATGATTTCGTTTTTTCCCATATTCTTAGCGTATTTTATGGCTCCTGCCACTGCATGGGCACTTTCGATAGCGCAAATAATACCCTCCGTCTTAGCCAGATATTCAAAGGCCTGCACAGCTTCTTCATCTGTAACCGCCATATATTGTGCTCTGCCAATCTTATGAAAATACGCATGTTCAGGGCTGACTCCGGGATAATCCAATCCTGCCGAAATAGAATATACTTCTTCAATATTTCCGTCACTATCCTGACAGAAAAGGGATTTCATACCATGAAATACGCCGATACGTCCCTTCGCAATTGTTGCCGCATGGTATGGCGTATCAATCCCTTCCCCTCCGGCTTCACATCCGATGAGCTGTACATCGGTATCATCTTTATAGGGATAAAAGGTGCCGATAGAATTACTGCCTCCGCCCACACAGGCAAATACGGCATCCGGAAGGCGACCTTCTTTTTCCAATATTTGTTCTTTTGATTCTTCTCCGATACAGCACTGAAAGTCTCTGACCATTTCCGGAAACGGAGCAGGTCCCACAGCAGAACCTATCAGGTAATGCGTATCATCACAACGGGCGCTCCAATTCTGCAAGGCCGCATTGACAGCATCTTTCAGAACTCTGGACCCGGTTTTCACCGCGTTGACTTTTGCTCCTAAAAGGCGCATACGGTACACATTCAGCGCCTGCCGCTCCGTATCTATTTCTCCCATGAATATTTCGCATTCCATCCCCAGAAGCGCCGCGACAGTAGCTGCAGCCACACCATGCTGCCCGGCCCCCGTTTCTGCAATGAGCCGTGTTTTTCCCATTCGTTTTGCAAGCAGTGCCTGCCCGATGCAGTTATTGATTTTATGAGCGCCCGTGTGGTTTAAGTCTTCTCTTTTCAAATAAATTTTCGGCCCGCCCAAATCCGCTCTCATCCGTTTCGCCTCATACAGCATGGATGGACGGCCTGTGTAATTCGCATACAAATCTTTCAGTTCCGCCTTAAATGCCGGATCATTTTTATACTTTTCATAAGCTTCCGCCACATGATTGATTTCACTCATCAAGATTTCCGGAATATACTGTCCACCGAATTCTCCAAATCTCGTATTCATCATTTTTTCTCCGTTTTTCACGTCATCAGATTTCTTATATTTCCAGTTCAGTTTCCATCACCATCCGCCATCGCCTTCGTGTATCCACAGCCAGACCTCTTTTCCAAATAAAAACGTCCTCAGCAATTACTGCCAAGGACGGATATACCGCGGTGCCACCTTGTTTCAAGCCTAAGCCTGCTCTTAGCGAAGTACCAACATATTTCCGGCAACTTACGTATGCCTTACGTCATAAGCTAATCGTTTTCACTTTCACCATGCCCTCCGTGATCCATTTAACAGCCTGCGTTCTGCCGGCTTCTCAATATCCCGGCTCCCTGTAAGTGCACTTACTGTTTTTATCTCCACATCAACGGTTTATTCAATGCTATTAAATTGTAAATTATCATAAAACTTTCCTCCCAATCTGTCAAGCCGCTTACTTTCAAATGTATGTCTTCCCTTTTACAGGCTTATCATAATTCCACATTCAGCAAGTACCTTCATATCCATCAATACTGCCTTTTCGCCTCCATTTTATCATCTTACTTTTCTTTTAAAATTACAAAAAGCGCCCACATTCAGCAAGCGCTTTTCATCAGTCATTGAAATACTCTACTGATACTAACCCTTTTTCGTATTTTTCCCAAAAGACGAATAGGTTGTCCCCTTAAATACATAAGTGACTTCCCCGGTGGCGGCATTCAAAGAATAAGCTTCCCCATCAATCGGCGGTTTCGGTTCGCTCTTAAGAAAACCGTCCTTGCCTGTCGCATTCACCAAGTCACCAATCGCCGCAGGATAGCTTCCATGTTTTGCATAGTGCACCTCTACCGCCGAACCGAGCGTCGATAAATCCGCCTGGATACGCGCTATTTTCGCCTCATCAGTCAAACCGATAAAATTAGGCACTGCTACCGCTGCTAAGACCCCGATAATCGCTACCACCATGAGAAGTTCAATAAGCATAAATCCCTTACGTTTCTTCCCGACCGTTTTCTGCACTGCATTCTTCATTCCATGAATACCTCCCATCTAAAAAAACTGATAAATAACAAACGGCGCTTTACCGTTTATAACCCCTTATGACAATAAAAAACGCCTACTGTAAGTAAGCAGACAACAAATCTATATGCCTGAAAAACACAAGCTCCCTTCCCGATTCCGTTTCTTCTTCACTGGACCGGGCTTCCATCAGACAGTTAGCAGAAACACCAAAAACATTTATATTATTATTTATGTCAAAGCATCTACTATACTTGAAAATCTCACCGTAAATATCTTTCTTTTGCTTTATATGCCTAAGAAAAAACTCCTTGTCCATAGAAAGTTCCCGTTTACCTTTCTCCCATCCGACTTCGAATCATCTTATTGATAGCACCGCATGAACAAGTATTCAGAGAATTAGATAACTTCCCTATATATAAAACAAATAATAAATTTCTGCCTTTAGGTTAGCATAAAGGCACTTGATAATGCAAATTATTTCTACATTCAGATAAAGGTACGTCATACCGGCATAAAAAATATTTATCATTTCCCCGAATGATTTGGCTTCAAATGTCAGAAAAGCCTGAATTCTGCGTTTTATTTCATTTTTCCAGCTGCTATTCATTTCAGTATACATATTTTGATCATTGTCATTCCGTAAGAATCCCTTTAAATTTTTAGATAACGGAAATATCAGAAAACCGCTATTCTCGCCACGCTTGAAAAAATCCGGCCTCTGTAAAAGAAAAAAACCGTAAAACAAGGATTATCTCCTTTTTACGGTTCAGTTCCTTTGGACAAAAACAAATTCATTCCGGTATCAATCGATGATATTCAAAGCATATATACGATATTCTTCACCAAGTGCTTCCGTCTTGCGGACCATTTCCTGCTGCAGATTGGAAGCCATATCATAGTCCTTTCGCTTCAATGCCTCCTTCAGTTTGGTACAGATGCATTTTTTATGCCTGCCATCCTTGATAAGCTCAATACGCTTGGCACTGATGCTATCCCAACGTTCTTCATCAAGTTCATCTTCATGAATAAGTTTCTTATAACGCTTTACAGCTGCTTCCGTGTCCGGAATCAAACGATCAATCAACTCATTTTCCCACCGATATACAATACCGGCCACAAAAGAATCTACGATAGCGTCAGAAATACCATCCCCCTGCGTCAAGACAGCCACTTTATCAGGGTTTTCTTTCATAATTTTTACATTTTCCCATACCGTGGCAGGCGGTTTCCCGAATACTGCATCCCGCTCTTCCTGCGTATAATCTTCGAACACATTCTTCTCGCAGCGGTACTCTCTTTCTTTCTGCAGATAATCGGCATCTTCTCCGGCAGTTTTAGAAAGCTCCTTTAAAAGTTCATCAGGTGTCTTTCCGCAATTTACCGCATATTTCACACCATCCAATGCTGTCAGGTACAGGCAGGAAACAGCCAGATAGGTATTTGTAAAGGGATTTGGCGCACGAAGTTCAAATCGGGTCGCCTTGGGATTCCCCAAATCACGAATTAAACCGATCAGGATACTTCTATTCCGAGAGGGCTGCTCCGGTTTATGCCCAAGAGATGTCACAATACAAACCGGTGCTTCAAATCCGGGTTTAAGCCGGTTAAACGCATCCGTCGTAGATGAAATAAATGGATTGGTCGCTTCATAATTATTCAAGACGCCCATGATAAATCCGTATCCAATGGTAGAAAGATATTCTTTTTTCAAATCTTCCGGTGCAAGGAGATTCAAAACTTTTCCATTCTTAAGGCGGGCGGCAAATCCCACGTGGGTATGTTCACCATTTCCTGCAACCCCGATAATCGGTTTTGCTTTAAAAGATACATCAAGACCGTTTCTGCGAAATACTTCACGGATTATAATACGGGCAGTCAATTCATTATCTGCTGCCTGCAACGGATTGGTAGAAAAGAGCCAATCCAATTCCAGCTGTTCACAGACATCAAAAATATGGCCGCCGTCATCCACTTTTGATTTAATGCCGCCGACCTCTTTATGTCCCATTTCCACATGCATGCCCCTGGCATCCAGTTCCTCAATAGCCTGTTCCATCGCAGTACGGACATTTCCACGCATTCTTTGCCAATACTGTTCTTTCAAGCGTTGAGAAATGGATAAATGCTGCACTGTTTCCTTTTCACTCGGCGTCTTTACCCAAAATTCCAATTCGGTACCCGTTGTAAAAACAATATCCTGAATTTCACCTGTCGGAAAATTCTCCATCCCCTTTATGGTTTTTCCCGCAATGAGTTTTTTTAATTCTTCCGCCACATAATCACAAGACCGTTTCAAAATAGAACGAGAATCAATAAATTTGTCATTGTGTATAAGAAAACTGGGAATACGCAGCGTTCCCACCGGCAGTCCCGTCGCATCGTCCACATTTTCGTCATTATAATCTACATACCAGTTAACTGTGCTGTCTGCAACAAAATCAACTCTGGCATCATTCAAGGTGGCTATATTCATAAATACAACAGAAGAGCCGTCCGTCTGCACAGCTTTTCCCGCAAAGAAATCATCATAGTCTTTCATAAATATTTCAATCGGAATTTTCTCATCTGTATCATTGCCTGCAAGATCAATTCCGATGAGCGATACAAATCTGATTTCAGGATGCTGTGCCAGTAAAGAAAGAACACCTTCTTTCCCATACTGTCCCGCCGGAATCCAATACAGCAAATCTTTGTTCATTTTAAAACCTCCTATAAGTTTTTTTAGAACGGCTGTATCCTTTACAACCAAATTCCACCAAACGAAAATGACCCACTCCCGAAGGAATGAGTCATCTTTGACGTAATATTAACTTGTGAATTAAGAATACATCAAGCATCTTATACTTGTCAAGCAATAAAAGAGTCAGCCGAGTACGTCCCGAACAAGGCGGTTAACCACTTTTCCATCTGCTTTCCCTTTTAGTTTCGCCATGACTGCTTTCATCGCCGTACCAAGATTTTTTCGTTCCGGATCCAAAGCAGAAATCACATCAATAACAACTGCACGAATGGCATCTTCTGTCATTTCTGGCGGAAGATATTTTTCAAGCACAGCAATTTCCTTTTGGGTTTCCTCAACCAGGTCATCTCTGCCGGAATCCTTAATTTCAGCAAGCGTTTCTTTCCGCTGCTTCACTTCTTTCCGGAGGACTGCAAGAACCTGATCATCATCAAAATCCGCGTGTCCATCGTCAATTTCTGCCTGACGAATATGCGCCCGTGCCATACGGATAACGCCTAATGCCAAACGGCCTTCTTCTTTTGCTTTCATGGCAGTCTTCATGTCTGCCATCAGCTGTTCCTTAATTGACAACTCCATCACCTTACTGCCTATTACTTAAACTTACGTTTTCTTGCGGCCTCAGATTTCAGTTTACGTTTTACGCTGGGCTTTTCATAATGTTCACGTTTTCTTACTTCAGAAAGAACCCCGGCTTTTTGGCAGGAACGTTTAAATCTGCGAAGAGCACTATCCAAAGACTCGCCCTTTTGAACTTTAATTTCAGACATCCATATCCCTCCCTCCAAATAGACTGATGGGGTGCTATTGCACACTATTAAATTATAATTTATTGTCATCTAACTGTCAATGAATATTTATTGAATGAAATCATTGTTTCTCTTCAGGGAATGGCGGCCATCCCATTTCTTTTCCGCCTATAATATGTGCGTGGAAATGAAATACTGACTGCCCTGCTTTCTCTCCTGTATTTACCACCAGACGGAATCCGTCTTCTCCAAGTCCTTCATCTTCCGCTATTTTTTTTACGATCAGGAAAAAATCAGAAAAATCATGATTGATTTCCGATGTCATCCCGAGAATATTTTTTACATGAACTTTAGGAATCAACAAAATATGGACAGGTGCACATGGCTCGATATCCTTAAAGGCAAACCAATGCTCGTCTTCATAAATTTTTATACTCGGAATCTCCCCGCTGATAATTTTACAAAACAAACAGTTATTCATTTTCTTCCTCCTTTTGTACCATACCGATCATTCCATTGTCCGTCATCGAATCAATCCATACAGAATACACTTTGCCTTTTTCGACATCTTTATCTTTGATGAACACACGAATATATTCATCAGATACCCCCTCAAAAAATCCCTCTTTTTCTTCTTCCACTAAGACACGGACAATTTTATGAAAAAACTGGTTCCTATAAGCTCCGGCCAGCTCTTTTCCCAGTGCTTGCACACGGGCTGCCCTTTCCTTTTTGATTTCCGGCTTTACCTGATTCGGATAAGCGGCAGCCGGTGTTCCTTTCCTTGGGGAATAAGGAAATACATGAATCGCCGAAAATTGTAATTCCTGAAGGGTATCCAGCGTCTCTCTGAAATTCTCTTCCGTTTCACCGGGAAATCCCACAATAAGATCCGTTGTCAAAGCTAATCCGGGAATTTCTTTTCTCAGATTCCGGACTAGTTCTTTATACTCAGCAAGCCGATAATGGCGGTTCATTCTTTTAAGAATATCGTCAGATCCCGCCTGTATGGGCAAGTGGAGATGGGGGCATACTTTTGGTTCTTCCCTTATAATACGGATCAGTTCATCAGACAATTCTACCGATTCGATAGATCCCAGCCGGATTCGGAGTAAATCAGGGATTCTTACTAATTCTGTCACAAGTGTCGACAATGAAGTTCCATCATGAAGATCTTTTCCATAATTCCCCAAATGAATTCCGGTAAGCACGACTTCCCGATAACCCTTTTCTACTAATCTTCCGATTTCTTCTACCGCATCTGACTGGCGGCGGGACTTCAGTTTCCCCCGCGCAAAGGGAATAATACAAAACGTACAATAATTATCACAGCCTTCCTGTACTTTTATAAAAGCCCGTGTCTTGACTTCCCCTTCCGCATCAACAGAAAGGTTTTCAAAATCAGTAACAGCCATAATATCACCGACTGCATTAAGTGTCTTCTTTTCGGCAGCGGCTTCTTCTACATATTCCACAATATAGGATCTATTCTGGATTCCCACAATGACATCAACATCACCCATTTGTACAAAAACATCGGGCGCCAACTGCGCATAACACCCTGCTGCCGCAATAACAGCCCCGGGGTGCTCACGTCGGATACGCCGTACCATTTGTCGGGACTTCCGGTCACCAATACTCGTTACGGAGCAAGTATTGATGACATACACATCAGCGTTTTCATTTTCTTTTGCCACCTTATATCCGTTTCTGATAAACAGACTTCGCATGGCATCACTGTCATACTGGTTAACCTTACAGCCAAGAGTGATAAAAGATACTTTTTTCCCGTTTGATTCTATAATTTCTTTTTCCATTTTTTTATTATACCATGAGTATCACAGGAAACAGACTGCGCGGAATTGTTTCCACGTAAAAACTGCCTCGGCATTACCGAAGCAACAATAAAAACAAGATTTATATTCTTTTATATGTGTTTATCAAAATCCTTGAAGGGATAGATTTTATCGGACGTGATAATGCGATTATGTGTTATCACGTTTTATATTATTCCGTGCAAAAACATTGAATTATTTTCAAAATCAGGGTCAAATTTGGGGTCAAGATTGGGGTCAAATATCATAAATTTTTCCAGTTTTACAATCATTCAATTCTTGCCACATCTTATCTATCACTTTGCCCGCATTAAGTCTGTTACATAGTAAAACAATCCCCGTTTTTGCTCTGGGGAGCATTTCTCACATTAGGTAACTTTCTTTTGATAAATTATCCATGGATGAAATTTCATCATCTAAAAAACGCTCGTTAGGCTCTATTTTTCTTGATGTCTAAATAATTGTCAGGGGCTTGGCGACCGTTGCACTCTTGTTTCGGTTATTGGAAGTACCTGTGAAAGCAAAACGAAAAAGACTACTAAGCAGTAGTCTTTCATTACATCATTATTATTTTTACATCTTCCATGGATTCTTGTTTCTGTTCATCGTATATATGTCCGTATAAATCGGCGGTCATTGAATAACTGGCATGTCCCATTATCTCTTTTAATACGTTTAAAGGCATACCCTTTTTCACAGCCATACTTGCAAAAGTGCTTCTAAATGCATGTGCCGTAAAAGGTTTTATTTCTATTTCTTCTATCCTTTTTAGTATTCTTTTTATGGAATTATTTATGGTCTTTGCATATATGATTCCCTGCATTTCTGCGTTAAATACCGTATCATTCAGTTTTATTATCCTTTCGCCTGTCCACATGCTAATAAAATTTCTTTGTTTTGATAAAATGTCTCTTATCTCCACATTTAAAGGAATATCACGCTTTGACTTTTGGGTTTTTGGCGTAGTTCCTATTATACTTTTGCCATTCTGATTAACTGTGACAGTTTTAGTAATATGTATAACATTGTTTTTATAATCAATATCACTCCAATATAACGCCCCTAATTCTCCCGCTCTCATTCCCGTTGCAAGCAATAAACATATTGCATTGTAATTCCAATCCGTTTGAGCATACTTTAAAAATAATTTCAATTCTTCTTCTGTTAGCGCTCTATGTATAGTCTCTCTGGCCACTCTTTCATTACTTTTCTTTTTTATTTTGGGTAAATATTCAGCTGCATTTACAGTTGTAATCCCATCTATTACCGCCGATTCTAATAATTGTTTGATAATATTTATGGCTTTTTTAGTGGTAGACGTAGTATATTGTTGCCCTAATTTTGATTGAAAACTTACTAATTCCCGCCGCTCTAAATCTTGTATCTTGCGTGTTCCCATAATTGGGTCTATTTGATTCTTATAAATTATTTTATACAAGTGGACGGTGGTTGCCTTTACTTCCTGCTCTTTCTGCATAATCCACTCGTTAAAGTATTGGTTCACTGTAACATTTTGATTCTTTACATATCGATGTTCGGCTATTTCTTTCCGCCGGATAAGTTCTTTTTCTATACACTCCTTGCAGGAATGCCCAAAAACAGAATATCGTTTCCTATCTATCGTAAATCGTTTTTCATATCGTCCGTCTTTACGCAAATGCACGCCAACATATCGCTTGGACATAGTCCCATCCCTTCTTCATAAATCAAGTCTATCAATCTATAAAGCGCTTTTATTATCTGCCACTGGTAATCCATTCAAAATTGCTCCAATTTTGGCAGCCATTATTTCTCTCACTTTTTTAGATGGATTATAAACTACACCTTCAAAAATAAACCTTTCATTTTCTATTACATCATATAAATCTATGCCACTCTGTACTCCATATCCGCCTTTAAGTAAAACAGATATATCAATCAAAAAATCTCTTCCCATTCTTAATCATCCTTCCTTTACAGAAACTAACGCTATTAATGACTATAACTTGGCTCCTTCTACAGTATTAGATAAACAGAAATACCTTTGCAAATAAATTTCCCATAACGTAAACCATCTTTATTACTTCCGATAACGCCATATTATCGGAAGTAAACAATTTCCGGCGGGTCAAATTTGGAGAAAACAGGGCTTTTTAATCAATATTTTTGCAAAGAAAATACAGTATTATGCATATTCTCCCATAAAAGTATCTGTTTCTAAACAAAATCACCGAACAAAATATAACATTATCCCCTGCATAATTCCCCATTCCCGCTTTTTTGGTTACTGCATATAAAACTTTTCTATCTGAAAATCGAATAAAGTTAGTTATTGGAGGACTATAAGATTACAGCCCTCCAACATTTAAACACGATTTACTCTTGCTTTATCGGATTTTCTAAATCGATAGTATCTAATAGATTTTCCAAAGACTCAAGCTCTTTTTCTAACAGCTGGATAATTCTATGTTCTAAGTTACTAAACCGTCTCACCTCATAGCGGTTATGGCCTAAACTTACCACCAACGGCTCCTTATTTCCGCCGCCCAAAATATCAACCAAAATATCTTTTTTGAAGATCACATCATCCATAAATTCCTCTGTGACTCTTACCTTTTCATCGTTCATTTTTTTGTTATTCATTGCATACTCTCCTTTTTAATCGACATCTCTGCCTGTGTAGATTTTCAGAATGTACCGCCGGAAATTTCTTCATGCTTTACAAACGGCGTATATGCGCCTGTTCTCCATTCCCATAAAGGGCAATGATAACATGTGCACTTTGTAACAGCGTATAACTCATAGCCCACACAATCTACACAATGTAGATGTATCGCATTAGCACGCCTCAACCTGTCACGTTTCCTTAACTGTACAATTTTCTCTTTCCAGTCCGTATTATCCATATTAAATTCTCCTACATCCGCTCTGGGGAGCGTTTTTCACACTTTGCGGATTTCTTTTGATAAATTACACATGGATGAAATTTCATCATCTAAAAAACGCAAATTTTTAATCACCTGTTTTAGGAATCATAAATAGAGATTTCATTCATAGAATACTTCCTCTTGTCGATCAGAATTTACCTCTCCCATGGCATATATGTATATGTATGGCTATTTAGCCAGTGTATAGCTATTTTCTAATAAAACTCCCGTGCGTCCGATGGATATTAATCAAACAGCCATTTTTGCACACTGGCTGTTTAGCCATGTATCAAGGCTGAAAAATGGTCAAAATCGACTCACAACATGGCTATTTAGCCAGTAGTAACATGGCTATTTAGCCAGTGTATTTTCTAATTTGTACGCTTGCCATCCAGAAGACATTTGATAGACAGATTTAATTCTTCGATTTTTTCCATTTGAGATACAACGAATTAATCCGACTTCTTGCAGCTTTGCCATATCCCGCCGGAAGGTACTTTCACTTTTTACCTTGTACAGCCCATCATTACAAGCTGTGGAAAAGGTCAGAAAGAAAGTATCATCTCTGCATACCTGATCTATACTTGGGTATATTTTCCGTGGAGTCATTACCGCCTTTAGCTGTTGCATGCACAAAAGATACAAGGATTTTTGCTTGCCGCTTAAACAGCGAAATGCTTCTGAATGGGTCAGTGTATTAGACAACATATTAAACCCGTCATCTTTTCGGGAGCTTTGCCACGGCGGAAATGGCTTTCTCTCCTTACCCATATTAAGCTCTTTCTTTCATATACCGCCTGAATACCCGCAAGGTTATTGACTGGCTTTTGATACGCCGTTCAAATGAGGCAAGCTGGCTCTGTATCTCAACATCATTAGCCGGCATAAAATATCCCCCTTTCCCCTCCATCCTGGAGCAAATCAATACACCGGATTTTCTTTCATCCTCTACCGCTTTTGTGATTTCCCGTATTGTCTTGCCTGTTAGAATGCAAAGCTCTGTTATTGTCAGGGCATTTTCTATACCCACGGCATTATGCTCTTTTAAAACAGCCTCTATCATTTTTCATCACGCCCCATTCTGTCCAATACCCTATCAATGACTGACTTATCATAAAGGACACGCCGTCCTATATGTACATCAGCTTTGATAGACTTTCCCCATTCAATGGCTTTATTTCTGCCTAAACTAAGGTAGTCCTGTAACTCGCTTAAACTCAATAATCTTGCTTTTGTGTCATTTGTCATACAATTCTTCTCCTATCTTTTTGGTGAACATTTAAACTCTTAAGAGTTTTTTGTTGACGTCTGAACACATTATGGGCTAAAATATTCATAACATAAATTAGTATGTTGAAATTAGTTTTTTTGCAAATAAAAAGCTATCTAATAAATTTAAATGGATTTTAAAAATCATTTAGTAAATTTATTGATAGCAAAATTTTTACTTTATAAATTAATTTTATTCCACGACAGGTGAGGTACCACCATGAAGACAATAAAAGAAATCAATATTCCAGAAATCGACATTTCAGAAATTGACGCAAAAAGTAAGAAAATAGGAGAAAATATCAACTATGATGAAGTCCGCAATAGAATAAGACAGGTACTTGATAAAATCACGGATAAAAAAAATAGAGGGAAAAAGGTTAGTCAAGATACTATCGGCAAATATCTTTTTCCACACTTAGGAGCCGATAGCAGTACACAATCCACCATGTCTCGCTTTGTCAATGGTAATAAAAATACTAAAAACCCCTCTGATAATTGCCCCGATATAAAGGCTTTAATACGCTTATCACAATTGACAGGTATTTCTACTGACTGGTTTTTATATGGAGAAAATTCCGGCGGAAGAAACAAGGAGAAAACGTGGCGTGATTATGCAAGGCTAATGTTTATTGATATGCATAAAGACTTTGGGGCAACTTTTGAAGGAGAAAATTGTTCTGGGCATGATATCGAGCCTGTCGATCCTGATCTCCCAGCATTTATGATAATTAAAATGCCAATCTCAACCTTCAAGTTCCCGGGAAGTTCAGATCCAATTCTCGATACAAACATGCATTCATTCTTAACAGCAGCATTAAGTGTGAATGCCCTTTACAAAGCGGAATCTTACGAAGGGGGATGTAGTAAAATTTCTGCTAAAGCGATTTCATCAGCTATTAATTCCATTGTAGATCAAATTAGTGAAGGATCTGTACATGATTATTAATCATATCCAATAAAATAATTATCAGAATAATTTTCTTTTTGTGGGGTCAAAATTGGGGTCAAATAAAGTTAAACAATAAAAAATTCTCTGTATTTATCGAACACATTGGACATCATCGAATTACCGAAGCAGTAAAGCGATTTTGGTTCATATCATACTGTGAAGAATATCTGAGGCAATGGCAAGAGCGGATAAAGTCTTCGCATCAGTGATCTTCCCCTTATGAACCATTTGAAATACTTCTTTAAGCGGTATTTTTACAATATCCAAATATTCTCCATCATCCAAATGCTGATGTGTGTAAACCAGATGATCCGCTATATACAGATAAATCTTTTCGTTGCAGAATCCCGGAGTTGTATAAATAATTCCTATCTTACGAAGTGTTCCAATACACCCCGTTTCTTCCTCCAGTTCACGAACCGCACAGACACCGGGATCTTCACCGCTGGCAAGCTTGCCTGCAGGAATTTCAAGCAATGCCTGCTTAATCGGATAACGGTACTGTTTTACAAAAAGAATTTCCCTGTCTTCTGTCACAGGAATAATCGCTGCAGCACCGGGATGTTCCACAATCTCCCGTCGATAAGTTTCTCCGGCAATATCCACTTTATCGTAGTACACATGAAGAAGCTTTCCTTCATACATCATTCGATGATCAATGGTTTTTTCTTTTTCAATACTCATTGCACACCTGTACTTCCCATACCGCCGATACGCTTACCTTCTGTATGATCATCATCCGTTAAAAGATATTTCATAAACAGCCCCTGGGCAATCCGATCCCCTTTAGAAATATGGAAAGCTTTTCGAGAAGAATTATATAAAGCACACATAATATGCCCTTCATTATCTTCATTCCCATAGTAGTCCGCATCAATAATACCGGTGCTGTTTGCAAGCATAATGCCATGTTTAACGGCCATGCTGGATCTGATATAGACTGCCAGATACTCATCAGATTCCATGTATGCTTTGAGTCCTGTCGGAATCACCTTTATTTCTCCCGGCAGCACCTCTGTTTCCACAGCGCTTTCTATATCATATCCGGCACTCATGGCAGTTTTACGCCGCGGAAGGGAAATACCTGCATCTTTCCAAGTACTGACTATCTCAAAGCCCCTTTTCCCCTCCATTTATTTCTTCTCCTGGAGCAAGGCCTTGCGGGAAAGATTAATACGGCCCTTGTCATCAATTTCAGTAACCTTGACCATAATCTCATCCCCTTCATGAACTACATCTTCCGGCTTTTCTACACGCCGCGTCGCCAGTTGGGATACATGAACCATCCCCTCTTTACCCGGCAGGATTTCCACAAATACCCCAAACTTCATAAGTCGTGTCACTTTACCAAGATAAGTTTCACCCACCTGCACCTCATGAGTCAATTCTTCCACCCACTTCTTTGCCCGCTGTGCGGCTTCTTCGTCAGGTGTCGCGATGTATACATGACCATCTTCTTCAACGTCCATCTTTACACCGGTCTCGCTGATGATTTTATTGATTATCTTTCCTCCGCTTCCGATAACATCGCGAATTCTATCCACCGGAATCGTCAATGTAATAATCTTCGGCGCATAAGGCGACAGATGTTCAGCCGATTTATCGATGCATTCGGCCATCTTTCCAAGAATAAACATACGGCCCTTCTGTGCCTGCTGAAGAGCCGTAAGCAGAATTTCACGGGAAAGCCCATGGATTTTGATATCCATCTGGATCGCTGTGATCCCTTTCGCCGTTCCTGCCACTTTGAAATCCATATCACCAAGCGCGTCTTCCATTCCCTGTATATCGGTAAGAACAGTGAAATGTTCACCTTCATTAACTAATCCCATAGCAATACCCGCTACCGGAGCCTTAATCGGAACACCTGCATTCATCAGAGACATAGTGCTCCCGCAGACAGATGCCTGGGAAGAAGAGCCATTAGATTCCAGTATTTCAGAAACCACGCGGATAGCGTAAGGGAATTCTTCTACTGTCGGAATAACAGGAATAAGCGCTCTTTCTGCCAGCGCGCCATGACCGATCTCACGCCGTCCCGGCCCTCTGGAACTCTTTGTTTCACCGACAGAATAGGACGGGAAATTGTACTGGTGAATATATCTCTTTTCTGTTTCCTGGGTCAGATCATCAATGATCTGTGTTTCCGACATAGGTGCCAACGTAGTAATGGTCAGTGCCTGTGTCTGTCCGCGGGTAAACAGGGCAGAACCGTGGACGCGTGGAAGAAGGCCGACTTCACAGCTGATAGGGCGAATTTCATCCAATGCACGTCCATCAGGACGAATCTTATCAACAGAAATCATATGACGGACAATTTCTTTGGTAAGATGATTCAAGCATTCCGCAATATCGGAACCATTTTCGGGATAAATTTCTTTGAAATGGGCTTCCGCTTCTTTTCTTACTTCTTCCATATGGGCTTCACGAGTCAGCTTATCCGGATTAAAAATCGCTTCTTTAAGCGGTCTTTCAGCATAGGCATAAATAGCAGTCTTAATCTCTTCCGGAATTTCCGGGAAGACCAATGTACGCTTCGGCTTGCCTACTTCTTCAATAATCTTCTTTTGGAATGCCACCAGTTCTTTAATGGTTTCATGTCCAAACATAATAGCGTCAAGGACATCTTCTTCCGGCGCCTCCTGTGCGCCGCCTTCTACCATCAGAATAGCTGTTTCAGAACCTGCAACAGTAATATTCAAAGTGGATACTTTGAGCTGTTCCTGCGTCGGATTGATGACAAACTGCCCGTCAATACGGCCCACACGGACACCCGCAATCGGTCCGTCCCATGGGATATCGGAAATCCCCAACGAAGCAGATGCGCCAAGCATTCCGCAAAGTTCAGGCGCATTATCATAATCTACAGAAAGAACTGTTGCCATCACATGTATATCATTGCGGCACCTCTTATCAAATAAAGGACGAATCGGGCGGTCAATCAGTCGGGCATTCAGAATCGCTGAATTCCCCGGACGGCCTTCACGCCGAAGAAAGCCTCCCGGCATTTTGCCTACGGCATACATTTTTTCCTCGTAATCAACAGTCAGCGGGAAAAAATCCATTCCCTCTCTTGCTTCTTTGCTTGCGGTAGAAGTTACAAGAACCACGGTTTCACCGTACCTGACCAAAACTGCACCACTTGCCTGCTTCGCCATTTTTCCTGTTTCAACAATCAGCGAACGTCCGGCAAGTTCCATACGAAAGGATTTCTCCATTCCCTTTCCTCCTTATAATATCTAATCTTTTTAAATATGTACCGTATTATTATATGCTTAATAAGATTCTAAATCAAATAAATTTTCTTTCTGCACTCCGCACACAGTCGAAAGTCCCATAAAAAAACGACAGCAGAATTTTCTACTGTCATTTCCTTTTCTTTTCACCTTATTTCAGGCGCAGACCCAGTTTTTCACCAAGCATTCTGTATCTTTCAATATCACTGCGGCGAAGGTAATCAAGCATGTTTCTGCGCTGCCCGACCAGTTTCAGCAATCCGCGGCGGGAATGATGATCTTTCTTGTGTTCTTTCAGATGTTCAGTGAGAAGAGCGATTCTCTTGGAGAGGATAGCGATCTGCACCTCCGGAGATCCTGTATCGCCTTCATGTACCGCATACTGTGCAATAATTCCTTTTTTCTGTTCTGCTGTAAGCATAATTAAGCCTCCTGTAAATAAATTGCCGCATCTAAGTGATTCGTCGGAGTATCGAAATCCCGGGATGCAGTTCATACCTTAGCCATTATACACAGAGTGCATATATTTTTCAAGTCCTATCCTAGAATGACCTTATCACTCAATGCATCTGCATTTTCCTCAAACTTTTTGAGGAGCACTTCAATTGTCAGTTCCCGTTTTTCCTCTTCTGCATAATCGGCAATAATTCGTCCGCTATTCATCATAATCAGACGATTTCCGTATCTTAAAGCATCACGCATATTATGGGTAATCATCAAAGTTGTTAAATGCTGCTCACTGACAATTTCATCCGTAATTTTCAGAACCTTATCCGCAGTTTTAGGATCTAAAGCAGCTGTCGGTTCATCAAGGAGAAGAATATCCGGCTTTTTCAGCGTCGCCATCAACAGTGTCACTGCTTGGCGCTGCCCCCCTGAAAGAAGATCAATTCTTGTTCTCAAACGATCTTCAAGTCCTAAATCAAGGCGGGCTACCATTTCTCTATATTTTTCGTGATCACCATCAGAAAAAGCCCATTTCAATCGACGGCTTTCTCCACGACGGGAAGCTAAAAGAAGATTTTCCTCCAACTGCATTCCGCCTGCAGTCCCTTTCATAGGATCTTGAAACACGCGTCCAATAAATTTGGCACGCTTGAATTCACTCATCCGTGTTACATCTGCACCGTTTAACTCAATTGTTCCTTCATCAGGAATATAAACTCCGGAAACAGCATTCAGAAGGGTACTTTTCCCCGCACCATTACCACCGATGACAGTGCAAAAATCCCCATCATTCAAAGTCAGTGATAAATCAATCAATGCTTTCTTTTCATTAGGTGTTCCCCGAAAAAAAGTCTTGCTGATATGTGAAATTTTTAACATAATCAGCCTGCCTTTCCCAGATTGGCTTTCTCCTTAATCAAAGGCGTCGCCAACGCAAACATAACAATAATTGCAGTAAACAGCTTTAAATCATTCGGCGGCATCCCCAAATGAAGTACTGCAGCAATAACGATCCTATAAATTATCGAACCAAGAACAACCGCCATCAGAGAAGACGAAAAACTGTCTGATCCGAGAATAACCTCGCCAATAATCACGGAGGCCAAGCCGATCACGATAGTACCAATACCCATTCCCACATCAGCAAAACCATTATTCTGGGCTACTACAGCACCACATAATCCAATCAGAGCATTGCTGAGACAAAGCCCCAATATAATCATAGAATCTGTATTTACCCCTTGGGCACGAACCATTTGTGGATTGTATCCTGTCGCGCGAATGCACATGCCTAATTCAGTACCGAAAAACCAATAGATAAAGGCACTGATAATTACCATAAAAACAAAAGGAACGATAAATGCACTGACAGAAGGGTCCGTATGGAAAAATTTACCGGTAACAGAAAATACTGTATCTGCCCGAAGCAGAGAAATATTTGCTTTCCCCATCACATGAAGGTTAATAGAATACAGGGCAATCATTGTCAGGATTCCGGAAAGAATTGCCGGAATTTTTAATTTCGTATATAAAACACCTGTGATAACTCCTGCTGTGGCACCGCAGATCATAGCACTAAGAATCCCCCAGCCGGGATTTACATTTGAAGAAATAAGTGAAGCGGCAACAGCTCCTCCTAGAGGAAAGCTGCCTTCACAAGTCATGTCCGGTACGTCAAGAACACGGAAAGATAAAAAGACTCCAATTGCCAGCATAGACCACATAAGTCCCTGGGCAACTGTAGATATAAATAGATCAAACATCAATTTCACCCCGCAAAACAGGCTACGGTCTTGCCGCCTGCCCGTCATACAAATATAATTTTCTTGCTTTCTGCCACACGTCGTAAGGCAGTTCTTTCTTCAATGTTTTGGCCACAGACATGTTCACGATCCAATCAGGATCAATCTGCTTGGTAATACCGATTTCATAAGGTTTCTTTTTCCCATCCAGCAATTCTGAAGCAATCCGGCCGCCACTGAATCCCATACGATAATACTCTGCAGATACAGAAAGCAAGGCTCCTCTCCTGACCATTTCCGCATTTTCTCCAATAACCGGAATACCAAGTTGCATCAAATGCTTCACGATCTCATCAAAAGACTTTAGAACGGTTTCATCTGCAGGAATATATACCGCATCTACGTGCCCGCTAAACTTTTCTATCTGACTGATGGGATCCTCTTTTTCATCAAAAGCCACTTCATAAATATGAATCCCCTTTTTTTCACTTGCATCTCGAAGTAGATTCAGTTGGATCACAGCCCCTTCATCTTTCGGATTAAAAATAATTCCAACGGTTTGAAGGGAAAGCACCTTTGCCGCCATACGTATTTGGTTCAGTACTGCAGGCATATCACTGATTCCCGTCAGATTATAACTATTATCAAAAAAATTATTACTTTCCGGCGGAAGCATTCCCACACCTACAATGGGAACAGACTTTGTTGCAAGGACACAAGCTTTCGTCGCATCAGTTCCCACTGTAATAATCAAATCTTTTTTATCTTTGACGAAATTTTTAGCCTGGGCATCAAGTTTTTTCTCATCACCATCAGCAGAAAAAACGTCAATCCGGATATTATCTTTTTCCCGATACCCCCTCGATGCCAAAGCCGCTTTTATTCCAGCAACCATTTTTCCCTGTTCCGGTAAAGAATCACTCTGCAGGATTCCGATATAATAAAATCCTTTTTGTGGAATAAGCCTGATTTGTTTTTTTAATGCTACTGAATGGTCATCAATGACAGATGCCATTACGATTACAGCGCAAACTGCAATCAGCAACAGCATCCACCAGTTCCGCCTTATTGCGGTCATTTACCGATTCCTTTCCCCAAAAACTACAAGAGTTCCGCCCGATCAAGAACTGACTTTGGAATCTGTATTCCTAAATTTTCCATTTCTGCTTTATTGATATACAGCTTGGAGTTAGCTGCGCCTTCTACAGGGAAATCCCTTATCTGCTTTTTCCCTTCAAGGATATCTGCGGCCATTTGACCTGCTCGCTTTCCAATATCATAGAAACTAATTGATTCCGAAGCCAAAACCCCAGACTTTACATGCCCCACTTCAGCACCAAAAACAGGAATTTTTTCTTTATTGGCTACGGACATCAATGTTGGAATAGACGATGCAATAATATTATCAGTCGGAATAAAAATAGCTTCTACGTTGCCCCCTAGGAACCCTTCCGCCACCTGCTGCACATCATTAACCGAATTTACTGTCAGTTCCGCCACATCAATCCCCAACGGTACACATACTTCTTTCAATCTTTTTGCCTGCACAACAGAATTGATTTCGCTGGAATTGTAAATAATCCCGATTCTTTTAACATTCGGAATAATCTCACGAATCAAAGAAACCTGCTTCTCCAAGGGACCGCGGTCATGAGTACCGGTCACATTAGCATCAGGCATCTTTTCCGATTTCATAAGCTTCGCATTTTCATAATCAGCAATAGCCGTACAAATAATCGGGATTTGATTTGTGGCATTCGCCATAGCCTGCGCAGCCGGCGTAGAAATAGCGCAAATCAAATTATAATTCCCTGACACGAATCGATTGGCAATAGAACGTAAATTAGACTGATCTCCCTGTGCATTCTGCTGGTCAATTTCAATCTTGTCCTTTAGTCCCCTCGCAGCCAAAGCATCGACAAATCCCCTATTTGATTCGTCAAGTGCCGGATGCTGTACAATTTGTACAACTCCTATTTTCATTTTTCCGTTGCTGCCCGTGCCGGATGAATTTCCACATCCTGCCAAAACTCCTACGGCTAAAACTCCTGCAATACCTGCTGCTGCTGCTTTTCTCCACTTTTTTCCTACCATTCTACTCATCCTCCTATACTTTCTGCCTTATCATAGGCAGAATTAATTGCCATATATTGTAGCACACTTTTCCATGAAATGCTTAAAGGAATCCTTTTCTAATGTCTTCTATCCATTATGCATAAAAAATACACTCCATTGAACATGGAATGTATTATTGTGAAGAATTATTCTTCTGTCTTTGCTTGAATAACTGATCTTCCTTTATAGAAACCACATACCGGACAAACATGATGCGGCAATTTCATTGCATGGCACTGTGGACATTCTACCAGACCCGGAACGGTCAGCTTCCAATTGGCACGTCTTTTATCCCGACGAGATTTGGAATGTTTACTCTTTGGACTTGGCATTTCTTGCACCTCCTTACCGATCGGACCTTTTGCTGTCTTGTATGCTGTGTATCGACAACATCAAATAATATTCAACTTCATCATTATACGGGGCAGCTTTGTGTTTGTCAATAAGTTTCATTGCGAATCAAAAAATGGGAACCCTCAATTTCTTCATTTTTTTACTTCCGGTTTTAAAAGCACTTTCTCAAGAGATATTCCTTCGATCTCTCTTTTAAAATTTCGATAAATCATCTCTTTCCCTATCAATAAATCCTTCCACCAACATTCGTTTTTCGTCCTTCTTCATCCTGAAAAACCGGAAAACATTTTCTGCTGCCGTTTTATTCATCCCTTTCACACGGGTAAGTTCCTCCACTGTCGCATTCCGCATTTCATCAAGCGAACGGAAAGCATGCCACAGTGCATTTCTACGCTGTGGTCCGATTCCCGCAATATGATCCAATATGGATTCCGTATTCCTTCTTGACGTCCACTTTCTATGATAAGTGATAACAAAACGATGGGCTTCATCACGAATAAATTGCAGGAGCTGCAGCGCCGGTTCGTGCGGATCAATGATAATCGGATCCGTCTGCCCTTCCACATAGATTTCTTCCATACGCTTGGCAAGGCCAATGACCGGTGTATCAATTCCACAGCTTCGGATCACCGGAAGCGCAGCATCCAGCTGGCCTTTGCCGCCGTCAAGAACAATCAAATCCGGTCTTGGCCACTTGGTTTCTATACCATATCTCCGTGCCATAACTTCTGCCATAGACTTGAAATCATCGGGCGTCCCCTGAGTCGACTGCAGTTTGAATCTGCGGTATTCCTTTTTATTGGGGCGCCCGCTTTCGAATACAACCATGGATCCTGTAGTTTCCGCCCCCTGATTATGAGAAATATCAAAACATTCTATCCGTTCAGGCAGCTTTGGCAAATGGAGCAGTTCTTTCAATTTATTCACAGCGCCTTGTTCACGGGCATCCTGATATTCCCATTGTAATTTTTTATCCGCCAAGTATTTCGCAGCGTTAGACTGCGCCATATCTTTCAATCTGCGCTTAAATCCACGTTCAGGAACATATATTTTGACATCACCGCCGCGAAGTTTTGACAGCCACGCAGTCAAAAGCAATGATTCCTGCGGCAAAATCGGCAGTATGATTTCCTTTGGTACAGAAGATGGATTCGCACCGTAAAAATTTTTAATAAATGCCGCGATAATATCCTCATCCGTTTCATGAAGACTGTCGGGAATACTGAGATTTTCTTTCCCCACCATTTTCCCGTAACGTATATAAAAAATTTCCAAACCGGCGTGTTCATCAAGACGTGACATCCCCACCACATCAAAATCACCCTCTTTGGAAACGATATTTTGCCTCTGCTGCACACTCTGTACAGCATGAAGCTGATCCCTGAGCACCGCCGCACGTTCAAAATTCATTTCTTCCGATGCCGACTCCATATCTTTTTGCAGTGCCTTTACAAGCTCCGTATTTTTCCCTTCAAATAAATCACAGGTTTTTACTACATACTCATGGTATTGCTCTTCTGTGCAGTGATTCCAGCAAGGAGCACAGCACAGATTCATATGGTATTGAAGGCATGGACGGCTGACCTTCATACTCCGGCAGGTCCTAATCGGATACAGCCTGCGGATAAGGCTCAACGTTTTTCGCAGACTCCCTACATCAGTAAAAGGGCCGAAATATTTAGCACCATCATCTCTTCTGATATTTCTTGTCACAAGAATACGCGGCCATTTTTCATTAACCGTGATTTTCACATAGGGATAAGATTTATCATCACGGAGGGAAATATTGTACTTCGGGTGCAGTTCTTTAATCAGATTGCATTCCAAAATAAGAGCTTCCATCTCTGTTGCCGTCATGGTGATATCCAAATCCGCTGCATGACGGATCATGGCGGCCACTTTAGGAGAGCGGTTCTTATCTTCCCTCACATAGGAACGAACTCTGTTTTTTAAATTGACGGCCTTCCCTACATAAATAACGCGTCCGTCTTTATCTTTCCAACGATATACGCCGGGAGAATCAGGCAACGCATCTACTTTTGCCCGTATTAATGTATTAATCGTCTCCATGATTTTCCTTCATCAATTTCCTGGTCCGTTCTATAACAGGTTTTAAGTACTGCCCCGTATAGGAGCGTTTGACTTTGCAGATTTCCTCAGGAGTACCAAAAGCTACTACTTCTCCGCCCTTATCTCCCCCTTCGGGCCCCAAATCGATAATATAGTCCGCCACTTTAACCACATCAAGGTTGTGCTCAATAACGACTACCGTATTTCCCTGATCTACCAGCTTCTGTAAAATCACCAGTAATTTTCGAATATCTTCACTGTGAAGTCCTGTGGTCGGTTCATCAAGGATATACAGTGTATCTCCCGTATCTCTCCTCATGAGTTCCGTCGCCAGTTTCACACGCTGCGCTTCACCGCCGGACATGGTTGTAGCAGGCTGTTCCAGATGAATATATCCGAGTCCCACTTCCTGCAAAGTCCGCAGTTTACGCAAAATCTTATCATGATTCTCAAAAAACGGAATCGCCTCATCCACCGTCATATTAAGTACATCAGAAATATTTTTCCCTTTATAACGGACTTCCAATGTCTCTCTGTTATACCTTGCACCATGGCACACTTCACAAGGTACATAGACATCTGAAAGGAACTGCATTTCAATTTTTATAATACCGTCACCATGGCAGGCTTCGCATCGTCCGCCTTTTACATTGAAACTAAACCGCCCCGGCTTATATCCACGCATTTTTGCTTCCGAAGTCTGGCTGAACAGTTCACGGATATCACTAAAAAGGCTTGTATAGGTCGCCGCATTGGAACGGGGCGTCCTACCGATAGGCTGCTGATCTATATTAACGATCTTATCCACATATTCCGCGCCTTCAATCGCTTCAAAAGCGGCATTTCCATAAGAAGTACGATTTTTTATATTAGATAATCCCTGATATAAAATCTCATTAATCAGAGTACTTTTTCCTGACCCCGATTCTCCTGTCACTACGGAAAACGCCCCTAAAGGAATCCTTACATCAATATGTTTCAGATTATGTTCCGATGCACCTTTAATTATAAGGGACATCCCGTTCCCGGTGCGTCTTTTGGGCGGCAAAGGAATATATCGGCTGCCTTTCAGATATTGCCCGGTTAAAGAATCTTTTACTGCCTCCACCTGTTCAAGCGTTCCTTCCGCCACTACACGGCCGCCCTGTTCGCCAGCGCCCGGACCGATATCCACAATCCAGTCGGCTGCGCGGATGGTATCTTCATCATGCTCCACAACAATCAGCGTATTGCCCAGATCCCGCATCCCTTTCAGTGTATCCAGTAATTTATCATTATCCCTCTGATGGAGGCCAATCGAAGGTTCGTCGAGAATATACAGAACGCCTACAAGACCGGATCCGATCTGTGTTGCCAGCCTGATCCGCTGTGCTTCCCCGCCGGAAAGTGTAGTCGCCGTACGGGATAAAGTAAGATAATCCAATCCTACATTGATTAAAAAGGTAAGACGGTTATGAATCTCATGAAGAATCTGTTCCGCAATGATTTTTTCCTTTTCCGTCAGATCAAGATTATCAAAAAATGGTAAAAGATCCGATACGGCCATATCGGAAATTTCCGCTATATTTTTATTACCTACGCGAAAAGCAAGGCTTTCTGGACGAAGACGGACCCCGTGGCAAACAGGACACGGCTTTTCAATCAGAAAATTGGAGAGCGTTTCTTTCATCTTGTCTGTCCACGCCTCCTCATATCTCCTTTTTGTCATAGGAATGATTCCTTCAAAAGCGCGGTGGTATTCTTTAGTTTCCCCCTCCATGTTCGTATAACTGAACGCCAACAGGTCAGCACCTCCCTGCTGGAATTCCACTTTCGCTTTTTCCGGCAGATCATTATAACAGCAATCCATGGTAAGCTTGTAACCTTCAAGAAAGGCGTCAAGTTGTCTGTAAAGCCAGGTATCCTTGCTATAAGGAAACGGTTTAATTGCCCCCAAACGGAAGGATATCTCCCGATTAGGGATAATCCTGTTAAAATCCGCCTCCAAAGAGGAACCAAGCCCCATGCACGCAGGACAGGCACCGAAAGGATTATTGAAAGAAAAAATCCGCGGCACCGGTTTAGGTAAAGAAATGCCACAATCAGGACAGGCAAAATGGGAACTGAAAATATGATCATTTCCATCCACTACAGCGGCAATCATCATACCGTCCCCCAATTTAAGCGCCGCTTCTACGGAATCGGTCAACCGCTTGGCGATCCCCTCCTTAATAATGATCCTGTCTATCACGACTTCAATAGTATGTTTTTTGTTTTTCTCAAGAATAATTTCATCGGAAAGAGAATACAGTATATTGTCCGCACGCACACGTACATAACCTTCTTTCCGCAATTCTTCCAGAAGCTTCTTATGCGTTCCTTTTTGACTGACTGCCACAGGTCCAAGAATCATCAATTTAGTGCGGTCTCCCAAATCAATCAGGGCATCTACGATCTGATCCGTCGTCTGCCTCTCAATCGGTTTGCCGCAATGAGGGCAGAAGGCGCGGCTTGCATGGGCATAGAGCATACGGAGATAATCATGAATCTCCGTAACCGTTCCTACTGTAGAACGCGGATTGTGGCTTGTTGATTTCTGATCAATGGAAATAGCAGGGGATAAGCCTTCAATTTTATCAATATCCGGTTTATTCATCTGCCCCAAGAACTGTCGTGCGTAAGCGGAAAGCGATTCTACATATTTTCTTTGTCCCTCCGCATAAATTGTGTCAAAAGCAAGGGAAGATTTTCCTGATCCCGAAAGACCGCTGAATACAATCAATTTATTTCTCGGGAGTGTCAGATTGATATTTTTTAAATTATTCTGTCTTGCCCCTTGTATAACAATTCCTTTTTCCATAATTATCCTTCCGTTATCTCAGATTCTCTTTTTAAGAGGACGATTGATTCTCTTATTCTGGCTTTCCTGGCGCCTCAAAGCTGAATCCGCACGGGAACCGTACCGATCACTCCACTGTTGGCGAAGTCCGGCAAGCCGATCCCGCCACAAGGCAGCCTCTTCAAACTCCATCGCTTTTGCCGCCCGTTTCATGTCCCGCTCAGTATTCTTCATCCGATTATACAGTTCTTCATCAGACAAATTTTCAACGGATTGATCTCCACTTCCGTACGTTTCCGTACTTTCACTGATTTTAGTAAGTTCAATTAAATCCTTTACTTTTTTTCGGATTGTTTTCGGCACGATATGATGTTTTGTATTATAAGCTTCCTGAATTTTTCTTCTGCGGTTCGTTTCCTCGATCGCATACTTCATGGATTTTGTCATACGATCCGCATACATGATGACATGTCCATGAGCATTTCTCGCCGCACGGCCGATAACCTGTATCATGGATGTTTCATTACGCAAGAATCCTTCTTTATCGGCATCTAAAATAGCCACCAAAGAAACCTCCGGCATATCCAGTCCTTCACGAAGGAGATTTATTCCCACAAGCACATCAAACTCACCGGCACGGAGATCCCGGATAATCTCCGCCCGTTCAATTGTCGCCACATCGGAATGGAGATATCTGACTTTCACTCCTGCTTCATTTAAAAAGTCCGTTAAATCTTCCGCCATTTTCTTCGTCAACGTAGTAATCAAAACCCGTTCATTGACTGCTTCCCGTTTATGAATTTCTCCCAGCAAATCATCCATCTGTCCTTCGATAGGACGGACTTCTACGCTGGGGTCCAACAGGCCTGTAGGACGGATAATCTGCTCCGCCATATTCGTCTGCACACTCATTTCATAACGACCCGGCGTAGCGGAAACATAAATGATCTGATTGATTCGGTCCGTAAATTCCTCAAAAGTCAGGGGACGGTTATCCAGCGCGCTTGGCAGACGGAACCCATAATCCACAAGCGTGTGTTTTCGCGACTGGTCTCCATTGTACATGGCATGAAGCTGAGGTACGGTAATATGGGATTCATCAATCATAATCATATAGTCATCAGGAAAATAATCAAGCAGTGTATATGGAGGGTCTCCCGGCCTGCGATCCGACATATGGCGCGAATAATTTTCGATACCTGAGCAATACCCCACTTCCTGCATCATCTCCAAATCATAATTTGTCCGCTGCATGAGACGCTGTGCTTCTAAAATACGATCCTGCTCCCGAAGTTCCTTCAGGCGCTCTTCCAACTCCACCTTAATTTTAGCAATGGCATTTTTTAACTTCCCGGAAGTTGTTACATAGTGGGATGCGGGAAATATTCCGATATGATCCCGTTCCGCCACTGTGGCACCTGTCAAAACATCAAATTCGTACAGAGATTCAATTTCATCACCAAACATTTCTATCCGCACTGCTGTATTATTGGAAGATGCAGGAAACACATCAATTGTATCACCTCTTACACGGAACGTATCGCGGGTAAAATTAAGATCATTCCGCAAATACTGCATATCTACCAAGCGCGAGAGAATTTGATCCCGCGTGATTTCTTCACCGGGCCGAAGTGACAATCCCAGTGTACTGTAATCCTCAGGATCTCCTAATCCGTAAATGCAGGAAACTGATGCTACGATAATAACATCACGCCTCTCAAAAAGAGCCATTGTCGCAGAATGGCGAAGACGATCAATCTCCTCGTTTCTTGAAGAATCTTTTTCTATATATGTATCCGTCTGCGGTATGTAGGATTCAGGCTGAAAATAATCATAGTAACTCACAAAATAATACACCGCATTATCAGGAAAGAAATCCTTAAATTCACTGGCAGTCTGTGCCGCCAATGTTTTATTTGGGGAAATAATCAGTGTCGGACGCTGCATTTCTTCAATCACTTTTGCCATCGTGAAAGTTTTTCCCGTACCCGTAGCCCCCAGCAAAACCTGCGCCCAATGTCCATCTCTCAAGCCGTCTGCCAGCGACTTCACTGCTTCAGGTTGATCCCCCATAGGCTGAAAAGGAGCTGCCAGCCTGAAAGGTGTCATCTTTCCCATATATTGTCTTTCAATTTTGGCATTTCCCATACAAATTCTCCTTTTAAACCCTATTCTTTACCATGATATAAAATGTATTTCCTATATCATTATATCGTTTTTTATCGATACTGTATATAAGAAAATGAAAACGGATGCCTGCCTGACACCCGTTTCTCGATTATTATAAAAAATATTTCCTTATGAAATAGATTATTGCAACTGTGGCTAAAACAATAGCTCCATAGATAAAGAACAGCCACACCAATACCAATCCCAGCAGTATAAAAACGGCGATACCTAACCCTCCTAACAGTTTCTTCCACCATGGCAATTCATGAATATGAATCATATATATATGGATGAAAGAATCTTCTGCAGACCGTTCTTCCTGCTCCCCTTGCTCATTCAACGTCAGTCCGTCATAGTCATTCACATCATCTCTGGACATGACATGCGGTTCTTTCCTTACCTCGTTTTGATTGTTTTCACTCATAATTCAGATAATTTCTTGGCAAGAAGCTGATTAACCACCTGCGGATTGGCCTGTCCTTTCGTTGCTTTCATAATCTGCCCGACAAGAGCCCCCACAGCTTTCTTCTTCCCTGCCTTGAAGTCGGCAACAGCCTGGGGATGTTCGGCAATAACGTTTGCAACCAGCCCCTCCAATTCTCCTGTATCACTAATCTGGGTAAGACCTTTTACTCTGACGATTTCTTCCGCGCCACCGCCATCTTTCCACATATCCGCAAAGACCTTCTTTGCAATTTTACCGGAAATAGTCCCTTCACTAATCAACTTTAGCAATTCTGCCAAATTTTCAGCAGTAACAGGAGCCGCCGCGATTTCAATTCCATCAGTGGACAGCTGACTCGCAAATTCTCCCATCAACCAGTTTACAGCGGCTTTGGGATCAGCTCCCGCCTTAACAACTGCTTCGAAATAATCCGACCGATCCTTGTCATTTGTCATCATAACCGCATCTTCAGAAGAAAGCCCGAAACATCTCATATATCTTTCTTTTCTTGCATCGGGAAGTTCAGGAAGCGTTTTCCGTATTTCTTCAATATACTCTTTGCTTACTGTAAACGGTACAAGATCCGGTTCAGGAAAATAACGATAGTCATTGGCTTCTTCCTTGGAACGCATACTTTTGGTTATACCTTCTTTTTCATCCCATGTTCTTGTTTCCTGAATAATCTTCCCGCCTTCTTCCAAAAGTTCCGCCTGACGAAGCGCTTCATATTCAATAGCCCTTTCAACACCTCTGAAAGAGTTGATATTTTTAATTTCCGTTTTTGTCCCCAATTCTTTCTGTCCAATAGGACGAACTGAAACATTGGCATCACAACGGAGACTGCCTTCTTCCATACGGCAGTCGGAGATTTCCACATATTGGAGAATCGCACGCAATTTCTCCATGTAGGCCACTGCTTCTTTCGCAGAACGCATATCCGGTTCAGAAACGATCTCCAGCAGCGGTGTTCCCGTGCGGTTATAATCCACCAAAGAATAGTCAGAATCCGTAATGGAATTGCCATGATGAACCAGCTTGCCGGCATCCTCTTCCATATGGGCACGAGTAATACGGATATGCTTCTTTTCCCCTTCTACTTCCACATCAAGGAATCCAGGACCACAAATCGGCAAATCAAATTGAGACGTCTGGAAATTTTTTGGCAGATCCGGATAATAATAATTTTTTCTGTCAAATTTACTGAATCGGGCAATTTCACAATTCAAAGCTAATCCTGCTCTTACACCGAATTCCAATACTTTTCTGTTTAAGACAGGAAGCACACCGGGAAGCCCAAGACATACAGGACATACATTTGTATTGGGATCTGCGCCAAAAGAAGTTTTACAGCCGCAGAAAATTTTTGTTTTTGTTCTCAACTCCGTGTGGACTTCAAGACCAATGACAACTTCGTATTTCATTCAAACTCTCCTTTCGGCGCCGTCTTCGTAAATTCAGGATGATCCTGTTCAAACGTATAGGCAGCCTGCAGAATCTTTTCTTCTCCAAGCGTCGGTCCGATAAGCTGCATACCAAGAGGCATCCCATCTTTAAATCCGACAGGAATGCTGATGGAGGGTGCACCAATCAAATTAACCGGCACCGTACAGATATCTTCCATATACAGCGCCAGCGGATCCGAAAAAGCGCCAAATTTGAAGGCAGCTCCTGATGCAGAAGGTGCTGCAAGAATATCACACCGCTCAAAAGCTTTTTCAAACTCCCGCTTCAAAAGAGTGCGGACTTTCAGCGCAGTCAGGTAGTATGCATCATAATAACCTGCAGAAAGCACATAGTTGCCAATCATGATCCGACGCTTGACTTCTTCGCCAAATCCCGTACTTCTGCTCTTAATATACATATCCACAATATCTTTTCCTGAAGCACGGTAACCAAATCCGACGCCGTCATAACGCGCCAGATTGGAACTTGCTTCCGCAGGAGCAATGATATAATACACATCTACACCGCTGGTAATATGGGGGATAGAAACATCCACGATTTCAGCCCCCTCTTTTTCATAATAAGCAAGGGCCGATTTAATTGCTTCTTTTGTTTCTTCCCTGATTCCTTCACCGAAGAATTCTCGGGGTACGCCGATACGAAATCCTTTTATATCTTTTATAAGAGCTTTCTTGTAATCCTTCTTTTCCATACGGATAGACGTGGAATCCCGATGGTCGTGACCCGCAATAGCATTTAAAACGATAGCTGCGTCAGTCACGTCCTTGGTCAACGGGCCGATCTGGTCCAGTGACGAAGCAAATGCCAAAAGCCCATAGCGGGAAACAAGACCATACGTTGGCTTAAGACCTACAATCCCGGTAAAAGAAGCAGGCTGCCGGATGGATCCGCCGGTATCAGAACCAAGAGTCCAAATTGCTTCATTAGCAGCTACTGCCGCCGCACTGCCGCCGGAGGAACCGCCGGGAACACTTTCCAGGTTCCAGGGGTTATGGGTAGGCCCGAAATAAGAACACTCCGTACTGCTCCCCATAGCAAATTCATCCATATTCAATTTACCGAGAGAAATATAGTCACAGCTTTCTAATTTTTCAATGACTGTAGAATTATAAGGAGCTATAAAATTCTCCAGCATTTTCGATGCAGCTGTACAGGGCTGTCCCTTAATGCACATATTATCTTTAATTGCCCCTGGAATCCCTGCCAGTTCAGAAATCCTTTCTCCTGAAGCAATTCTTTTATCTACTTCTGCCGCCCTCTCCAACGCCGTTTCATCGCTCGTCGACAAAAATGCATGGATCTCCCCTTCCACAAGATTCCGATGGGCAATAATCTTTTTTGTTAATTCTACAGAAGATATATCTTTATTGACAAGTTTTTCATGAAGACCATGAATTGTATACTCCACCACTGTACCTCCTATATAATTTTAGGCACTTTAAAATAACCGCCTTCTTTTTCCGGCGCATTAAAAAGTGCTTCCTCATTTGATAAAGACTGATGCGGTTCATCTTCACGCATGACATTATACTGTTCTACCGCATGAGCCGTCGGTTCTACGCCATCCGTATCATGTTGATTCAATTCTTCCATATGGGTGAGAATACTGTTCATAGATTCACGCATTTTTTCCAGATCTTCTGCACTGAACTCCAGACGGGAAAGAAGTGCTATTTTCCGCGCTTCCTCTATCGTGATTTTCATAGATCCACTCCCTTACTATTAATAACTATAAATACGCCATAATTATAACATACAAGTTCTGATACCGTTTATTCTTTTATTCCCACCCCCGCACGTTTCAGAAACTCTTGTTCATCTATCACCGGAATGCCTTTCGCTCTTGCTTTTTCCAACTTACTTCCTGCATCTTCCCCCGCCACAACGAGAGTAGTGGTATTCGTCACAGAACTTTGTGTCGTTCCCCCCAGACGCTTGATCAATTCTGATGCCTCACGCCTTCCCATAACTGCAAGCTTTCCTGTAAGTACAACAGATTCCCCGGAAAACATCCCACTTTCCGTTTCTTCTTTAATTTCCTCCATTAAGACGCCGGCATTTTTTAATTTATTAATTATTTCTATGTTTTTCTCATCATGGAAATAGTCATATAAACTTTTTGCCGTTATTTTACCGATCCCTTCCGTTTCTTCAATCGTTTCCACATCAGCAGCCATAATAGCATCTATTGTATGAAAATAATGAGCCGCCAGCTCACTACCTTTTTCTCCAAGGAAACGTATCCCAAGACCGAAAAGCAATTTGGCAAGTCCTCGTTCTTTGCTGACACGAATAGCAGTAATTAGATTAGCTGCACTTTTTTCACCCATTCGCTCAATCTGCCGCAAATCATCTTCTTTTAACGCATAGAAATCCGCCGCATCCGCAACCAGCCGATATGCAAGCAAACTGTCTACCACCGCAGGGCCCAAGCCTTCTATGTCCATCGCATCACGAGAAGCGAAGTGAATGAGCTTTTCACGAACCACACCGCCACAGGCAGGATTTATACAACGGAATGCCGCTTCCGTATCGATCCTTCGTATGGGATTTCCACATACCGGACAATTTTCGGGCATCTCAAATTCCTTTTCACTGCCATTTCTCTTTTCTTTTAAGACAGCTGCTATTTCAGGAATAATTTCACCGGCTTTGTAAATGATAACGGTATCTCCTTCGCGAATATCTTTTTCCCGAATAAAATCCAGGTTATGAAGTGTTGCCCTTTTTACCGTCGTGCCGGCCAAGCGGACAGGTGTCAAATCAGCCGACGGTGTCAGTACGCCGGTCCGCCCCATAGAAACAACAATCTTTTCTATTTTTGTAACCGCTTCCTCCGGTGGATACTTATATGCTATAGCCCACTTCGGATCTTTCCCCGTAGCACCCAATAATTCCTGCTGCCGGAAATCATTTACTTTAATGACCATTCCGTCAGTATCATAGTCCAGTTCACGACGCTTCTTTTCCCATTCCCGGACTCCTGTGATAACCCCCTCTATGGAATCCCATTTTCGATAATGGGGATTTACACGGAAATGAAATTTCTTCAACTGCAAAAGCAGATCATCCTGTGAGGAAATATCCAATCCCTCTTCTGCCCCCAGCGCATAAGCAAAAAAATCCAGGTTCCGCGCAGCCGTTACTTTGGGATCCAATTGGCGAAGTGATCCTGCCGCTGCATTTCTGCAGTTAGCAAAAGGCATCATTCCCGCCTCATCACGTTCTTCATTCAACGCAATAAAACTTTTACGAGGCATATATACCTCACCGCGAACTTCCATATAGGCAGGCGCGTTTTCAATATATAAAGGAATTGTTTTAATTGTCTTTACATTTGATGTTACGTCTTCGCCTACTTTCCCATCTCCCCGCGTCAGTCCCTGCATTAACGATCCGTTCTCGTAAATGAGATTCATAGAAAGTCCGTCAATTTTAAGTTCTGTGATATATTCCACAGGCATTGCACCTATGCCGCCATGGACACGCCAGTCAAAATCACGAAGTTCTTCCGCACTGAAAGCATTTGCCAGACTCAACATCGGCTTTTTAAAAGGAATCTTCCTGAAATCATCCGATGCTTTTCCTCCGACTCTTTGGGTTGGCGAATCAGGCGTTACTATTTCAGGGTATTCTTTTTCCAGATCCACAAGTGACCGATACAGGCGGTCAAATTCAAAATCTGTAATTTCAGGCTTATCCAATACATAATATAAATAACTGTGATGGCGCAGCTTTTTTCGTAATTCTTCCGCTTTTTTTATAATTTCTGCCGTTACCATATTATTCCTCTTTTTCAATTGGCGCAAAAGCTACCATAACCTGACGAATCTGATCATTGGGGAAGATGAGTTTTAACATCATATGCTTTCCGCTCCCTGTTACCTCTGCAACTTGTCCTTTTCCCCACATACGATGAGATACTTTATCTCCGACCTGCCAGTCGAACCTTGCTTTTACACTCTTTTTCGCCACCGGCTTATTCATTATTCCCGCAGAGGACAATGCCCATTTGCTCTTCTGCTCATTATTACTCCTGATTAGAGTACGTCTCTTTGCCTCACTGCTATTCCCGCGGATTTCATCCAACAAATCGACAGGGATTTCTTTAAGGAAGCGGCTTTCTACATAAGGTTTCACCTGCCCGTACATCGTTCGTACAGCAGATGTGGTAAGATATAACTTTTCCTTTGCCCTTGTAATCGCCACATAACAAAGGCGACGCTCCTCCTCTAAAGCCGTCTCATCCATCAAAGAACGTACCCCCGGAAAGATGCCTTCGTCCATACCTGCCATATAAACTATAGGAAACTCCAATCCCTTGGCACTATGGATAGTCATTAAAGTCACTTTATCATCCTGTTCTTCAAAGGAATCTACGTCATTTACAAGAGCGACCTTTTCCAAAAATTCCGGAAGTCCTCCTTCTGGCTGCTCCTGTGTAAAATCCTTTGCCACGTTCAGCAGTTCACCCAAATTTTCTTCTCTGCTCTGTGCCTGAGGATCACTGCTCTGCTGGAGAACCGACAGATATTCCGTATCAGTCATAATTTTCTGAATAAGTGTAAATACATCGCCTTCCGTGGAAGCATTCAAGAAACTAAAAATCAAGGCGCTGAATTTTTGGAGTTTGGTTCTTGCTGGCACGGGGATATCAGACTCTTCCAGTGACATGATTCCCTCAAACATAGACATATTTCCCTGTTTGGAAAATTCACTTAACTTCTGTATGGTTGTTTGTCCGATACCACGTCGGGGCACATTGATAATACGCATCAAGCTGATATCATCACGAAAATTGGCCACCAATTTAAGATACGCCAGCATATCCCTTATTTCCGCACGGTCATAAAATCTTGTTCCGCCGACCATGGTATAAGCAATACCGCGCTTTACCATGCTTTCTTCAATCACACGGGACTGGGCATTCATACGATAAAGAACCGCCATTTTCCCATACGGGACATGATTTTCCCCGTGTTCTTTCATCATGGACTCTACAATAAAATCCGCCTCATTATGTTCATCAGAAGCAGCATATTTTTGCAGATGAACACCCGGATTATTTTCTGTCCACAACCGTTTCTCCAAGCGTTCCACATTATTTTTAATAACCGCATTGGCCGCATTTAAAATTGTTTGTGTCGAACGGTAATTCTGCTCCAACTTAATAATTTGAGCCGAAGGATAATCTTCACGGAAATCCATGATATTCCGCAGATCGGCTCCACGCCAGGAATAGATACTCTGATCTGCATCACCTACGGCACAAATATTTTGAGATTTGCCTGCGATATACTTTGCCATAAGGTACTGCGCATGATTGGTATCCTGATATTCATCAATTAAAATATAGTGGAAATGATCCTGCCAACGTCTGCGTATCGTTTCATCAGCTAAGAGTTTTGTTGTCGCAAAAAGAAGGTCATCAAAATCGAGTGCATTGTTCTGTTTCATATATTTATCGTACAAATCATAGACATCAGCAATCTTTTCGTTGTAAAAATTACCGCTGGCTTCCGCGCGAAATGATTCCGGCCCCTGGAGTGCATTCTTTGCGGCAGAAATACGAGCCTGTATATTTCTTGGCGGATACTGTTTATCATCCAGATTTAATTCCTTCAGAATATTCTTAATCATCTGTTTGGAATCATCAGAATCATAAATCGTAAATTTATCAGTAAACGGCGGATGGTTATTAATTTCCCGCCGCAAAAAACGCGCACCAAAAGAATGGAATGTATACATCCACAGTTTATCCGCTTCCGCCCCTACCAGATGATGGACACGTTCACGCATTTCCTGTGCCGCTTTATTTGTAAAAGTGATAGCAAGGATATTCTGCGGCCGTATTCCCTGCTCCAACATATAAGCAATGCGGCAGGTTAATGCTTTAGTTTTACCCGAACCGGCACCTGCCATAATCAACACGGGTCCTTCAATCTGTTCAACAGCCTGACGCTGTCTTTCGTTTAAAGTATCAAGATAACTCATCCAAACGCCCCTTATAAAAGAAAAACTCATATATGACGAATGCCATGTATGAGTTCTTCGTTCCGCTCAAAATTATTCGCCGTATGCTTTCAGAAGTGGCGGGGTTACCTGTTTCTTTCTGGACATAACATGAGGAAGATAGGCAACTCCATTTTCAGGCTTACCGGCAAATGCTTTTTCTACAATGCTTTCCGCACCTTCAGTGAACCACAGGAATGTATCCTCCGCCAAGATATCTGTCACCATGAGATAAGAAGCTGCATAGCCCTTTTCAGCTTTGATCGCCTCCAGCACTTTCATGATTTCTGCCTTCTTTTCATTAATCGGATCCACATTCATAACGGAAATCTGTCCGACAGTAAATACATTTCCTGCCGCGCTAAATTCCTTTGTATCGTTCCGTGCCAGTTTTTCAGCAGGATAATCGGAAATATCCGCACCGGCTTTCAGCATTTCCATACCATAAGCCTCATAATCCACTCCCGCAATTTCAGCCAGTTCTTTCGCCGTTTCTTTATCTTCTTCTGTCGTTGTCGGCGAACGGAAAAGGACTGTATCGGATATAATGGCGGAGAGCATGATTCCCGCGATTTCACGGGACGGCTTTATATGATTCGCTTTATATAATCCATAAATGACCGTATTCACACAACCGACCGGACGAACAAGAATGAAAATCGGATTCTCCGATTCGAAATCCCCGAAACGATGATGGTCAATAATTTCCAGGACTTCCGCGTCATCCATACCATCGATTGTCTGTTTGGATTCATTGTGATCCACTAAAATCACTTTCTGTTTTTCATCTTCCGGATTTTTTCTTGTTACGGAAGTCACAAGCATCGGCTCTTCCAAATTGAAATAATCCAAAGCAAATCTGGATTCTTTATTGATTTCTCCCGCACGAACGGCCACAGCATCCATGCCTAACCGGCGCTTTAAATAAGAATAGCTGAGGGCAGCGGCAATGCTGTCCGTATCAGGCGATTTATGTCCGCTTACAAATATTTGGCTCATCATATATTCCCTTTCTTATTTATACCCCAAATAATAAAATTTTACCCAATCATTATATCATATTTTCTATCCTCGCTTTATAAGCAAAAATACCTTTCTCCAGGAAAATCATTTTCTCTGTGGAAAGGTATTTCACATTTAATAAACCTCAGTCTTCTTCAGTCACCAGTTTTTTCTTACGAAAGCCTCCAAAATGGAACTTTTCAATAACAATAAACAGCATTGGTACGATAAAAATTTGAAACGCTGTCGCAGAAAGAACACCGAATACCACGGCAATCCCCATTTCGGAACGAGAATTCGCGCCCGCACCTGTCGACAGGGCCAGCGGAACGTTTCCTAAAATAAAAGCAAGGGAAGTCATCAGAATAGGACGCAGACGGATCTTAGATGCTTCCACTGCAGCCTTAAGCGGCGCCATGCCCGCATCTGTACGAACCTTCGCATACTCTACAATGAGAATCGCATTCTTGGCGGCAAGCCCTATGATGGTTAACAAACCGATTTGGAAATAAATGTCATTATATACATTAAACATCCAGGCGCCAAGACAGGCTCCGAAGAAGCCGGTCGGCATACCAAAGAGTATGACAAAAGGAACTTTCCAACTTTCATATAATGCCGCCAAAGAGAGAAATACAAAGAGCATCCCCAGTGCCAAGGCATAAATCGTCTTCCCGCCGGCTTCTTTCTCCTGTGCCGAGCTTTCCACAAAAGCATAACTATATCCGGTAGGAAGTACTTCCGCTGCCACTTCTTCCAATGCGTCCAACGCTTGTCCGGAAGAATATCCGTCTGCCTGGTTACCACTGATTTTAACCGCAGGGAAATTATTATAACGGGTAATAACGGAAATTGCATTAGATTTTTTCGGTGTGATAAAAGTACTGATAGGAATCATGTTCCCGCTGGAGTCTTTCACAGTCAGGAACTTATTCGCCGAAGGATCCATACGATAATCCACATCAGCCTGGGCGACCACCTTAAAATTACGTCCATAGGCAGTAAAATCATTAATTTGGACAGACCCATAATAGACCTGTAAGGCTGTAAAAATATCTCCCAGTGCCACACCATTTTTTAAAGCCTTTTCACGATCTATATCAAAATTATATGAAGGAGTATCCATACGGAAAGTGGTATAAGCCATCTTTATTTCCGGTCTTCGATTAGCCGCTCCGAGGAACTGCCCTATAACCCGCTGCATATTTTCATTGGAATCGCCATTCTTATTCTGGATATACATGGAGAACCCGCCGGAACTGCCCAGTCCGGGAATAGAAGGGGGATTCAAAGCCATAATATTTACATCAGGGTGCGTGGCATTATAGGCTGCCGCTTTTCCAATAAGCGCTCCCACCTGTGAAGTAGCGCCTTTTCTCTCATCCCAGGGCTTCAGTTTAATAAAAGAATGTCCCGCATTGGGTTTCTGGCCACCGGAAAGGATATCAAAGCCGGTAACACCAAAAGTCTGCTCTACAGCATCATCTTTACCCATATAGGCCAGAAACTCTTTAATTGCCGCATTGGTTCTTATATTGACAGAACCTTCCGGCAGCGAAATAGCCCCAATAAAGTAGCCATTATCCTCTTCCGGCAAAAAAGCAGTCGGGAGAGCAACAAACATAACAACAGAAGCAACGGTCAATCCAATGAGGACACCAATGGGCGCTATAATCACCCGTCCCATTTTTTCAAGACTATGACCATAAATTTCAATCATACGATCGAACCAGTCATTGAATTTATCCCAGAATTTCTGCAGCCGTCCCCGTTCTGCGCCTTCCTTATGATGACGGAGCATCCCTGCACAAAGAGCCGGCGTCAAGGACAAAGCCACAAAAGCAGAAATCAACACGGAAACCGCAATAGTAAGGGCAAACTGTTTATAGAGAATACCCATAATCCCGCCAAGGAAGGCAACCGGAACGAATACAGCAGCCAGTACGATAGCAACCCCGATAACCGGACTCTGCACTTTTTCCATCGCCGCAACCGTAGCGTCTTTCGGCGGTAAATTGTTATACCGCATTTCATACTCTACAGCTTCAATGACAACAATTGCATCATCGACAACCAGTCCGATTGCTAAAACCATGGCAAAAAGTGTCAGCGTATTGATTGTAAAACCGAGTACCTCAAAAGCGCCAAAAGTACCAAATAACGATACAGGGACGGCGATCATGGGAATAAGGGTAGATCGCCAATTTTGCAAAAATATATAAACAATCATTGCTACAATCATCAGTGCTTCAAAAAAGGTCTGAAGAACTTCTTTAACGGACGCATAAATGAAATCCGTATTATCCATAGAAATACGATAAGTCATATCTGCAGGAAAAGACTTGCTGTCTTCAGCAAGTTTAGCCTTAATCTTGTTAATCGTATCAATAGCATTTGCATCATCAGTGAGTGAGAATGCTACCGCTGCAGATTCATGGTCACCGGAACGGGCAATAAAATCGTAGTTCTTTGCATCCAGTTCGATGCGGGCCACATCTTTCATTCTGAGCATACTGCCGTCACTGTTTGTACGAATGACTATATTCCCAAATTCTTCTGCTGTGGCTAAACGCCCCTGCACGGTAACAATGTACTGGAATGCCTGATTCTTGTCCACCGGAGCCGTCCCCACATTACCTGCCGCTACCTGTCTGTTCTGTGTGCTGACAGCAGATATAACTTCCGATGCGGTGACTTTATTCTGTGCCATCTTTGCGGGATCAAGCCAGATCCGCATACCGAAATCAGAACCAAATTCCTGTACACTCCCTACACCGGGAATGGATTTCAGCTCATCAACATAGTTCATACTGAAATAGTTTTTGAGGAATGTCTCGTCATAAGTCCCATTTGGCGAGAGCAAACTGATAACAAGTGCCATTCCGCTGGAAGACTTACGTGTCGTTACGCCGATAGAGCGAACTGTATCAGGGAGCGCCGCCTCAGAAGATGTAACCCCATTCTGTACACGAATTGTTGCCATATCGGAGTCTGTCCCTGAGACAAACTGTACCGTCAACGAATAAGAACCGTTCGAGTTACTTGTCGAGCTGATACTATCAAGATCTTCTACACCAACTACATTCTTTTCTATGACTTCCGCCACCGTCTGCGCCACAACCTCCGAATCGGCACCGGGATAAGCAGCGCTTACAGAAACCTGGGGCGGTGTGATCTTCGGATATCGGTCAACCGGCAGGGTAAAAATACAAAGCATACCGGCGATAGAAATAACGAGCGCCAAAACAATTGCAAAGATAGGACGATTGATAAAAAACTTAGCCATGTCCCCTCCTTACTTCGCAAGACCATGCTGATCTGCAGCAGCCTTGGTTGCGGATTCTTCCATTTCTTCTCTGGTCGTTTCTACCGCTTCTACCGCTTGGCCAATCTGCACTTTGTTCTGACCTTCTACGATAACTTCATCAGTCACATCAATGCCGCTTTCAATAATTGTATATAATCCATAAGTTGCACCAACCTTGACTGCTTTCTGCTGTACCTTCCCATCCACTACCACATCAAGCATATCTTTATTTAAAAGTTGGATAAGGGCTTTCGTCGGAACGAGAATACTTCCCTGTGCTAACTCAGCATCAGAAACAATGGTTGCATACATCCCCGGAATAAGAAGATTATTAGGATTAGCAAAAGATGCTTTCATCGTCAGCTGACCGCCGTTGAGTCCCGGACTGACCTGTACGATTTTACCGGTTTCACTGTAAATGGATCCATCTGACAAGCGGAGTTTTAATTCACTTCCTAAAGTTTCCGTAATATTTTTCTGACGAGTAAGCTGCAAATACTCGCTTTCGGACATGTCGAACTGCACATAAAGCGGATCAGAAGAGGATAGGGTAACAAGTCCCGTCGTACCTGCGGTTGCAAAAGTGCCTATGTTCACATCATCCATAGACAGTGTGCCTGAAAATGGCGCTGTCACAATCGTATCACCTAAATTATTGGAAGCAATCTGTACCTGCGCCTGAGCCGCTTCATAAACAGCCCGATAGGCTTCTGTAGATGATTTCTGTCCGTCATATGCCTGTTTTGAAATAGCACCACTGCTAACCAGCTGTTCATAACGGGCCAGATCCTTTTTCGCATTTTCATAAGTAGCAGACGCCTGTGCTGCAGATGCCTGTGCCGCAGCCAATGCAGATGCATAACTTCTTGTATCAATACGATACAGGGCCTGCCCCGCTTCTACATGCTGACCGCCGGTAATATATTTTTCAACAACTGTCCCTGATACCTTAGCGCGGACAGGAACCTCCTGCAATGCCGTAATAGAGCCTGTATATTCCCTCATGATCGGCGTATCTGATTTAAACGGTCTAAATGTCGTCACCTTTAAACTTTGCTGTTGCTGACTTTTTGCTGAACCGCATCCTGTAAATACGCCTGCCGATAAAACTACACTGACTGCCATGGCAGCTGCCAGCACTTTTTTATACTTCATTCGTCTCCCCCTTACGGCTATTTTAAAAACTGTTTCTTAAATAAAATCCCCAAAACACGACCATCAGTCAAAATACTATCCGTATTACTTATGATACCAAAATAGCGACCATCGGTCAATACAAGATTCTATATATTCCACCCATTTCATAATTTATTTAACGGGAATTTTAGAACCGCTTTCCTGATTCTACAAGGCCCTTTTGCTCCCATGCAGAGAGGCCGATGTAAATCTTCGGGAAAACAAATTACAAAATCTCCCGTATGAAGATACACACGGCTTTCTTTTCCTTCCGACGCGAAAAAATATAAATCTCTATCTTCATAAGATTCAGTCACTTTTTCGGCTTCCCAAACAGACCGGCAGCCAATCCGCTCTTCTTCCACATCAACTTCATAAACTATATCGATATACCTTTGATGTCCTTCTAATTTACGTTTATCAGCCGGCTCCGTCATTGAAGTTTCTACCCCCACCTTATAGCCGTTAATCTCATATTTTCCATCAGGCAGACTTTCAAACCCATAGGCCGCCATTTTCTCCAGACAATCATAAAGTTCTTCAGACAGTTGTGCTTTATAAGCAGAAAGATGTTCCGCATTCCCAATGATCATTTTAATCTCCTCATTTATACGAATGAAAAATGCAGATTTACATACGCAAACCTGTCACTATATAACCTTATTATATCCCGAGTTGTAAAATTTAAGTATAATGTCTGCCAGGACTAAAATATCAAAAAGTCTTCTTACGATCAATATGAAGCCACGGTTCGCAAACCGCCAGCAGTTAATCAAAGAAAACTTTTTAATGTCTCAATATTATTTTATATACCTTTAAAGATTGTCCGATTTTTACAGTTCAATTCAATTTTCGTTCAGACTGCTTTAAAAAAATAAATTTATATATCCCTCTCTCTATTCTTTCTCTTTTTCATATACCACCATACGGCTCCATACACGGCGGAAACAACAATAATAATAATAGTCAGACGCAAAGAATGTTCCCCCAGATGGACCACATCATGCCCTACAACCACCTCAAGTGCCACTGACGGCAGCTTACCAAGCAAACTACCCGCCATATGAGAGCGAAATGACATGCTGGATAAAGCACAGATTGCTGTGACAAGGCCATTGGGCATATAAGGAATCGCTCTCGCTGCCGCCACTGCCTGCCAAGAATCGTAGGAATCCAAAGCAGTTAAAGTCTTACTCTGTTCAATCACCCGCTTTGCCAGACTTCGGAAAAGAACACGCATAACCCAAAAAGAAATCATAACGCCTAATGTTTCTGCCAGCCATGAAATCATCGTCCCCCAAAACAAACCAAAAATCAGGCCATTGGCAGTAGAAATAAAAATAGACGGAAGAAATCCAACAATATTGATAACGACATCAATAAAAAAACTGACAAAAACGGCATAAACACCAAATCCTCTTAAATAGGTAATAGTACCGCTCAAATCTCTACTTTTGGACAGTTGATAAACTGTTGGATAAAAAGCAGGATCCATAAAATGGATCCCTCCCAATACCAAAAGCAGAAGTGCCAGGAATCCATAACGCATCCGCCTTTCCTGCTTCTCTTCCAAATCCGCCTTATTCATTTCGCATCCTTATGTTCTATAATATTATCCATGTATTCACTAACTGCATCAGCCACATCATCTTTTCCAATTGTATCGATAAAACGTTTTTCCTTCATTTCCAAATCTCCCAACTGAAAAGGAATAGGAATCCCTGTTTTCTTTTCAATACGCCGAAGAACATCATAGGGTGTACCTGTTTCATCTAAACCGAGAATCTCCGCTACTATACCGGGAAATTTATATGGATGTGCTGTGCTGATGATGACTGTATGAGAATGTCTTTCTATCTTCCCTTCGCGGCGAAGTCTGTGATAAACCGCATAAGCCACTGCAGTATGAGGATCCATAAGGTAGTCATAAGATTCGTAAACTGCTTTCATCGCCCGTTTCATATCTTCGGAAGAGGCCCATCCTCCTGTAATTTCACCAAGAGCGTCTGCTAATTCTTCTTCCGATATCGCATATCGCCCTTCCTTGTTCAATGCTTTCATGGCTGCTGCCACTTTATCAGCAGAACCAAGTACATAGTACAGGAAACGCTCAAAATTAGAAGAAATAAGGATATCCATAGATGGTGATTCCGTCAGATAAAACTCGCGATTGATGTCATACACGCCTGTTTCGAAAAAATCTGTAAGTACCTTATTTTCATTGGAAGCACAAATCAGCTGTCCAAGAGGAACACCGATTTCTTTTGCCATCCACCCGGCCAGAATATTTCCAAAATTTCCTGTAGGAACTACCACATTAAACCGCTCATTTTCTCCAATCGAATGGTTCTTTCTCAACTGAAGCCAGATCCATACATAATAGATGATCTGCGGCAACAACCGGCCAATATTAATCGAATTAGCACTGGAAAACAAAACACCCTTTTCTGATGCTTCTTCTCTCAAGCCACTCATAAAAATGCGTTTTAATGCACTCTGGGCATCATCAAAATTACCATCAATACCTGCCACCCTTACATTATTACCGGACTGCTTCTGCATCTGATCCTTTTGAAGAGGGCTCACTCCATCAGACGGATAAAATACCATAATATTGATATCGGGAATATCACGAAATCCCTCTAACGCTGCCTTCCCTGTATCACCTGAAGTAGCCGTTAAGATTAAAATCTGCTTTCCATCATTTTCCTGCGCCTTTGCCCATACAAGCAGATAAGGAAACAAAGAAAGCGCCAGATCCTTAAAAGCACAAGTCCTGCCATAAAACATTTCCGCCACAGAAAAAGCATCTGTCATACGTTTTACGGACACAATTTCTTTTGCGGCAAATGTTCCCGTATAGGCCGCATCTGTAAGTTTCTTCAAATCATTTTCAGGAATATCTGTCAAAAAACGTTTAAGAACAAAGCTGGCCAATTCCTTATATGACAAATCCTTTAAAGAATTATATTCAATAAAAGGCACCGGCAGCATTTCAGGAACATAGAGCCCGCCATCTTTTGCCAATCCCTGAAGCAATGCCTGGGGCGCAGAAATTTTCTCTTCACTTCGTGTACTTCTGTATCTCATACCGCACCTCTTCCGAAATATTTTTTATATTCTATCATACCTGCTGCATAAATGCAGAAAGACCCCCTCCTTCGCAAATCCCTCCGCAGCAATTATCAACTTTGCCAAAACCTTTTACAAAGATATTAAAAACTCCAACAAATTATGAAAAAACAAAAACCCGAAGCCATCATAACCTCGGGTATCATGTCTGGTGGATCATCAGGGGTTCGAACCCCGGACACCCTGATTAAGAGTCAGGTGCTCTACCAACTGAGCTAATGATCCGTCAACGAAAAACATTATATCATCACGATTATATCCTGTCAAACGCTTTTCTTCAAGTATTCCGGCATTATCCGAAATTGTAAAACAATCATCAATAGTGGATTCCATACTTCTTTTTCAGTTCACCAACATCTCCGCGCATATCACGGCTGCACTCATTCAGCACCATTTTTTAATGAGTGCCTTTACGCTTTATAAACAGCATCCTTTTAGCACTTGCCATCCTATAAACATGAGCTAATTCCCGTTTATAAGCACTCATCAATTCTTCCAATATTCCCCCCCTCCAAATGAGTTCTTGCGGCAGCATCAAAAGAAATATTTTTCGATCCATTCTGTGCCTCCCTTCCGTATTACATCATATTTCCTTTTCGATCAAACTGTTCAATTTTAGTGCCACGCAATTGAGCAAACTCAGCGAATATGCTATAATGTCTTTCGTCAGGCGCCTATAGCTCAGGGGATAGAGCACTGGTCTCCGGAACCAGGTGCGAGGGTTCGAATCCCTCTAGGCGCTCCATGATAAACAATGAGTATTTATCGGACATTTAACCGCATATACTTATTAATACATACCACAAGCCAAAAAATGTGGAGCAGTTTGTGGAGCACTTTGCAAAAAAGAGCGATATCATTATCGCTCTTTTTTGCATGTTACGCTTTATCTACGTCATTTTTTCTCACGACGTCCATATCGAGTGTGACTGACCCGATCAGATCTTTTGTCACACAAAACTGACACTTTGATTTCATATACCCCTTAAATTCTGCATCGTACCAGACGATCTCTATCGTATCGATAGAGATTTTTTTTACAGACTTTACATTTTCTTTTTTCCGGACGAAATCATCAATGTAATCGTTTAAATTTTTAAATCTACCGTTGTTTTCTTCAACGTCCCAATCTGTGTATTTAAAGCACATCCAGATATTCCCGGCGTCGAGTTCTTCAACTCGTATAAATAGTTGATTATCCCCAGCTCTATACACACTTATACGAATAATCCCTTCGGTGTAAATTTCTTTGAGATCGTCGTCACTGAAAATAAACAAATTCTTACCGATAAAAGAGGTAATCGGAGCACCTTTTTGCTCTTTGTCGCTGACACAAACCTTAAATCCGTTGGCAAATTTTGTATCTATAATCTCGAATTTCTCGCTCATGTCGCGCTTCTTTGAAGACGCGATAGTGATTTTGCCGTTTTCACTACCGCGCATATTCAGATTGAGATCTCCTTTTAGATCTTCGTAAAAGAAAATATTATTTTTAAAATATTTACTCATTTTCTTTTCTCTCCTTATTACGTTTAAAGTGTTTTTTACGTTTTCGTATTCCTCGTCGGTCATATTAATAGACCGAGTTCTTGCGCCTTCCGGCAGTGTTCTTTTAGCACCGGACCCTTTACGACGCCCGCCCCAGCCGGTATTTTCTTTTTCTGTAGTCATTAGAGTTTTCCCTCCCATGATTCCACTGGAGTTAACGTTTTGGTCTGCCGATTTATTATCCCCAGTATGTCTATCTTCCCATCCGCATTAATTCCGCAAGCTTCCATTGTTGCGGTATTCATCTGCGTCGTATACTGTAAAATTCTGTATACTCTGTTTTTGTCGTCTTTCATCCGTACTAAGTACGCAACTGTTATACCTCCCGCAAATATGGACTCCCACTCTTCTTTTGTATAATTTCTTCTCAATTCTTCATAACCAACAGCCCGCAACCTGCTTATCATTTTCTTAGTAACTTCCATTTTTCATTCTCCTTTTTTGTTTTCAATATATTCTTCAAGCAGATACTTATACTGTCTTATGCTGTCTTCGAGGTCGGTATTTCCGCACTGTTCTTTCATTTCTTCAATAGCGTCCTGGTCGCTGATTTCTTCTTCCAGTTCATCGCAACGTTCCTGCATTGCAATGAGATTTTTCCACCAGTTATACTCATCTTCCTTCATTTCATAGGCGTCAACCTCATCATTGTACGCCGGCATCGGGCCGAATCCTACCAAGTCTTCTGTGATGTCAAGTCCGTTTTTTCGGTAATTGAGATCCTTAATTTCGTTATTTCTGTCCGTAATTGCAATTTTCATTTTTTATGCCTCCTTTTTTAGTACAAATCGTCTGTTGTCATGTTCCACAAATCCGTATCTGTGGTTTCTTCGTCGGCATTTACTATGCCGCAGCGGGTGTATCTGTTCCCGCTTAACTCGTACATCTCATATCCTTGGTCTACTCTTTCAAATTTTATTGTCCGGTTTCCGTCCGTTAAAATTCTTCCGCCTTCTTCGATTCCGATGTTTCTAATCATTTTGTTTTCCTCCTTAGTGGTTTTAAATAATCTGTGGGGGTGTTCCCCTTTCTTGATTATATATTATAATATCATATTTGATTTGTCAATATCTTTTCAAGTGTTTTGTTATAATTATTTTTTATATCATGCAACAGAAAAAGAGCAAGGATTTCTCCCTGCTCCTTTTCCTTTTTCAGATTATTTAAACCCACAGAGGTTTCCCTCTGACGTCTATATAATACCACTATAAATTAATTCACGCAAACAAAAAAAGAGGGCGGTTTCCCGCCCAGTTAATTACTTAATCTATCTACCAGCCAGCCTGTTGCCACTGCTCCTGCGATGTATGACCAGAGGTTTCTTTGCCGCTTAGCAATTTTCAAATCATGTGTTAATTCATCAATTTTCTCGGTCAATCTGTCTAAAGATGTCTGCAGCTTCATCAAGTTCTCTTCTGCTGTCTGCAATGATATCTCTGCACTCTGCAATTGTTCTTGAGTTCTCATCAATTCTTTTTTGCACTCGGTCAGCTGATTCTGCAGCTCGGTCAACTCTTGAGATGCTTCTGTCGAGTTGCTCTCCAGCAGATTTAATTTGCTCTCCAGCAGATCTAACCGCATCTGCTGATTTCTCGCTATAGTTTTTAGCTTCTCGTACTGCGCCCTTTGCATCGTTACTGTTTCCGTCGCCTGTGGTGCCGCTGAATATGAGATATACGAGCAGGGCGACAGTAGCAAAGATAACGCAAGCAATAGTGATAATTTTTTTCTTCTCATACATTTTACACCCCGTTTTCTAAATACCACTGTGCTTTTCCGCGCAAGATGTTTCCGCCGGTCCCGATTTCATCTCCGTTACAGAGCTGCTCTAAATCCCAGCGGCAGTCAGGCTCTCCGCTGTACAAGCCGTAGCCGTCGTCGTTTGCGGCCTCTCCGTGTGTCATAAAATGTTCGCGATCAATCGGATTGTCAAAAACCTCGGCAATGACCGCAAACATCTTCGCCAGCGTTTCAATTTGCGCTTCCGTCGGCGGGTATTCGCCCAGGTCATTTGGGCGTGCATTGTAACAGCAGCATAGAGCGATGGCAATGCTACCTGTGTTCCTGTGCCAAGTCGCTTTCGGTACTTCGTCGAGCGGTCTTGTGTAGATGATTTCACCGTCTCCGTCAACATTAAAATGATAGTCGTTAAACGTTGTGAAGTACCGTCCGGCCGACCAGTGTCCGTATGTAGTAGCCGGCCACGGGAATTGATAAAAATAATCTCTTTTGTCAATGAGCTCTTGTTTAAATTCGGCTATTGTCATAAGTGCCTCCATCTAAAAAGCCGCCAGGGGCGGTTATTTCTTGAGTTTCGCAAATATATTGTTATCAAGTAATGTTATCAGCTTGTCTATGTGATGATTTCCCGCGTCCCGTAAATTCTCGCATATTGAAAGAATCTCATTGTAGCAAATGTAACCGAACATGAATTTAAGCACCGGCCACGAAAGCGGTATCTCTATCGCCGATAAAACCGTGTCAATCTGCGAAGCTGTAAGAATGAGAATTGTGAAGAGAATAAATTTTGTCAGAAACCCCCACAGCATGATTTTCGATTTTAGCCGTTTTGCACTGAACGCAAGAACAATGCCGTATAGCTTTTCTCTCGTCGTTAAGTAGTTCGGATCCATACCTTTATCAACAAGATACTGATAACCGATAGCCAGCCAGCGTGTAGAAATGTCAATGATAATCAGCCAAAAATAAGCGTTGAGCACAACCCCGTATGCACTGTTAATAAATGACAAGATGTACATCAGCACAACGCTTACGACTGTCTTTGATTCCCATTTGTCTAAGAGATTGAGAGAAGTTCGGCAGAAGTATTCGGCAAAGTCTATCAAGTCTAAGACAAAAACGCATGTAACAAATCCGCCCCACAGATACGGTGGTTTGCCGTACTTTTTTATTTTTCTTTTGAGATTTTGAAAGAATGTCATTTTCGGTCTCCTGCTATGTTGTTAAATCCGCTTCCGTTTCATGCTCGTTTATCTCACTCGACCATCTGATTGTAATACTATCTGTCATTAAAAACTGTGTTCCATAAACTTTATCGCTTTCACTTTCTATAAACCACCCGTAATCCCACGGATGCATATGAAAAAACTCAATACTAAGAGTTGATCCGGGCGTTACTTTGACATATTTCATTTCGGGTTTCATTTCGGAACCGGCTGTTATTTCAATGACTGTAACTCTTTCCGGTACAATAAATTCTGAATTTCCTTTAACTTCAACGCTGCCTGCAAGCGCTTCTGCTGCAATTTCCTTCTGCACATAATATTTTTTACCGTCAACGCCGCTAAATGTGTACATGTGCGTGTCAACAACATCTCCGACTTTTGCGTAATGCGGCACACCGTCAATGTTAATTTTTAAGTAATTGTCTCCGACTTTAGATTTATCCGTCGTTAATTCTGCAAGTTCTTCTTCCCCGTTTGGCCTGATAATTTTAAATTTATCCATCATTCCACTCCTATCTTTGCGCCATTCGGCAATTTAATCATATTTCCATCAAAAATTTCTGTCTTCTTCACATACTGCGATAGATCTGCGGCAGGTCCCGGCGGACCCTGTATCCCCGTATTTCCTTTTTCCCCTTTCTCGCCTTTCGGAATTGAAAAATTAAACACTGCTGCGTTGGCCGTTCCGGTATTTGTGATCTTAGCATTTGTGCCTGGTGCCACTGTTGTTACCGTTCCGATTTTGATTGTTGCAGCGACTCCGTCTTTTCCGTCTGTTCCTTTCGGTCCGGGATCTCCTTTGGGGCCTTGAATACCCTGTCCGCCGCCGGAAACCGGAATGACAAAATCAAATACAGCATTTGTACTATTGCCGGAATTTGTCACCGAAGCGGAGGTACCTGTCGTCACTTCTCCGACTTTTATCGTTGCCGCTGCCCCGTCTTGTCCGTTCTTCCCGTCGGCACCCTTAGGACCCGGGTCACCCTTTGGTCCGGGGTCGCCCTTAGGACCTGGGTCACCTTTCGGACCTGCTCCGCTACCGCCGCTGCCCCCGTTTTCATATAGATATTCCAGATCATTCGCAATATAGTCTAAAATGCCGTCATTCCCCTTCGTGCAAAACGGCGTGTTTTTGCCAAACGCCCCGGGCTGTATGATGTTGTCATTCTCATCTCTTATTTCCGGGTGCTGAAATGTCTGTGGTCTCATTCGGATACCTCGGCTTTTTTAATCTCCAGCGTGACCGTGTCTCCGTAGTTAAGCTCGTCGGTCTCTTCTGGAGAATTTGTCTGTATCGTCAGCATTTCTCCAGTCTCTGGGTTGTGAAAGCTGAATGTCGTTAAAACTCCGTCGTTCTGCGGATATGACACTTTACCGTTGACACTGTAATTTCTTTTCATTGTTCTGCTCCTTTTTAATAATTTGTTACATTTACGAATAAAATGCATGTAGCTCTTAAAACACCGCCCGGTATGTGTATATCGCCGCCAGGATTGACAATCGCACTATCCGCAAGCCATTGTGATTTAATTCTATTTGAATTGACCCAATTTAGCTTTAGCGAGCTATGAACTACTGCTTGTGGTGTGCTTCTTTGAAATTCGTGCATCGAAAACATAATTGCCGCCACTTTACCGCACGGAAAGGAAGTCTCCGGCATGACCGCGGCAAGCCCTGCTGAATCATTACTTGATATTTCGGATTTGATATGACTACCTACAACTCTCAAGTACGGCGTTTTACTATTAAATACTAATTTCTTCGTATCGGGGTCCCATATAAACAGTCCTGCTCCTAATGTATTCGGATCGGACTCTTGCGTGAAAATATATAAAGTAATCGATTCATGTACCTGTGTCTGTATCATCGACACCGATACGGGAGCGTGTACTCGCAACGTCATTTTCCCGCCGTTTGCTTCGGCGGTAACGTAGTATTGAGGGTTACTACAATAGATCGCCGGAATGTACTGCATATTAAAAGCAATTTCGTATTCGAACCATTTCCAATTACTACCGCCCTCGGCTATTTGTGACGGCGCGGGCAGTTTATCTACTCTTAATAACCTTAAGTTTTTATACTTATTGTTAATAATAAGGTGCCTGTCAGCATTGTAAATTTCTAAAAAATTAATAAGTGCCATAGTAGATCCTCTGCTTTCTGTTTCCGTCGAAGTCACCGCGGTATACCCATCTAATTTGATTGCCCGATGTCGTAATTTGCAGCGGTGTTGTATATTCCGTAGTTTCCGGAACGAAAAACACAAATAGCCGGTCGTTACCTCGAATATCGATAGTTCGGCTTCCTGTCGGTGTGTCGGCTGTAAAACTGCCGAGAATGCGGGTCAGTGAATCTGTGATATCAAGTATCAATCCTTTTTGCGGATGATAAATTTTTAATCCGATAGCCATCAGATGTTCACCCCTAACGCTATAACACGGAAATTGTTCTCATCAAAAATTTCAATCAGGTTGTCCTGAATTACCGTACGTGCTCCACTTGTCGCCGTCTCCAGCCTACCGATTCTTGCTGTTATTGCGGATAACGATGTAACTGCCAACTTATCCGCCGTTACGGCTTTTGCCGCAAGCATTCTTGATACAATAACGTTATTGTCAAAAACGGTCTGTCCGGTAACATGTAAATACTTTCCATTTATCGTCGTTGTCGTCGGTGACAAGTTGATCTGATTAATGACATCGCCTTTTTGCACCCTCAAATTGATGGCGTCTGTCATCTGTGCAATGGCGCTGTAATTTGCTTTTGCAAGCATAAGATTGCCGAGGTTTGAGACGATCGTTGTAACATCTTGTTTTGCGATTGCGCCGTCGTTGAGCTTTTGCTTAACTAACGCGTCTACTTTCGCAATGCTGACCGCCTCGTCTTCAAGCATATCCTTTGAGATAGATACTTTGACAACGACACGGCTTGCTTCGGATTTCTCGCCCTCTCCGAACAAGTCATAGTAAGCAATGGATACGTCATAGATACCCGCGCCGCAAGTGTGACTGTAGCTGTTGTTTTCGGTCTTGATGGTCTTCTCTCCGTCGGTGCCGCTGATGTAGATGTTCATTCCTGCGCAGTCATTCGGAATCGCTTCTGCCGTCAGCCCGAAACCGCCGATAGTACTCGTAAGCACGGGCGGATTCGGTTTTTTCGGTACCTGCTTGTTATACTGCAAGATAGCCGGCGCGGAATATTTGCCGATTGCGGATTTTGCGTACAGATACAGTTTCCCGCTCCGTTCTGTCAGCGGCAGTATCGCCGACAGATTATTTGTCCGTGCTAACAGCCCAGACGTTTCTGCGCCCGCGTTATCATCTGTTCGAATTTCGTAAAAAGCGACGTCGGTATTCGTAACTTCTTTCCAGCCGGCAGTGCACGCCGCACCGAAGTCTATTCCGAATCCGTCGGGCGTGTTCGGAATTTCCGTTTTAAGTGCAACAAGGATCTTCATCTGCGGAGATGTGTCCGGACTTGTACTTTCGCCCCATTCGTCTTTCGTACATACCGCGATCAGGTAGGTGTCGCCGACAATGGCCTGCGGTATGACGACCTGGTCTTTTCCGCTGCCGCCAAACGTCCACTCTCCGTCAAAGCCGAGTTCAGAGCCTTTCGTACCTTCTTTGATAACGAGATCTTTTGCCTGTGCGTTGCTGGTCTTATACCAGACGTCACCTTGCAGATAGCTCTGCAACTCGGGCGGCGTCCAGTTTACGACGATATCATAACGGGACACGCCGTCCGCAAGCTGTCTATAACGGTTATATGCGGTTAAATTCGTAACGGGCGGGATGTAGTATGGCGTGAGTGTGTACTCGTAAGCTTTGACTTCGGACAGATCCTGATTTCCCGCACCGAAGATGTTATATGAGCAGAATTTAATGTAGATTTTCTTGCCGATGTCATCTTTCGCGAAAGGTACTTTAAAAACGGAATTATCCAGCCTGACAAAATCTGTATCTTTTGCGTGCAATCGGACTTCTGTATTACACTGCCCGCGGATTAATCCTGACAATAACCACGCCCCGCTTGCTTGCAACATAGCGGTCGTGTAGCTCATACATTCCCCGTCTATCCAGCAGAGCGTATTCTTGCGTTCGGCGTCTTGCAGAGTACCACTAAGCAGCTGATCATTACATGTTACTATTGCTTGATTGCCGCTCGGATGGTTCGGCATCGGTGACAACGGCTGTGTTAATTTACCGCACCGCGCAGAGCCTGCAATTTGCCCGACCGTCCGATAGTTCGTGTTGTCGTCGGAGACGTACACAGTACATCCGCCCCAGCCGTCCGCCTTGCCTTTCGCGGCTATCCACAGCTCTAAGCCGTCGGCGGTAAGATCCGCAGGCGGCTGAAAAATAACCGGAACAGTATCCGGCGCGGTTTTGTTGTAATCGATGTACGGCCTGTCGTTTGCATGTACGTTGTATTTTGCGGCAGGATAGTCGCCTGGTGCTCTTGATATCGCGGTTACCGTCAGACATCCGTCGGTGCCCTCTGTGATACCGTTGATGACTGCGACCTGCTCGAAGATACCAGAATTTTCATCGGTCAATCTTACCAAGTCGCCAACTTCCAGCCGGCATAAACTCCAATCTAATTTAAACGTGTACTGCGTTCTTTCGTACTTGTTGTTTCTTGCCAGTTGTTCAGCGATTTTAACCGCCCGCTCTTTCGTGTAGATATAGTGAGCGTTCGTTACGCTGGCAGCTCTTACACCGTAGTTTTTGATATCTTCCGTAAATTCATAGCTGACTGATTCTTTTTCGTAGCCGTTCGCGCGGTTGATAAACTCTACCGGGAACTGATTGTATATCGCGGAGCTGTCTTTTCGCTTATACGTTATAAGAGCCCCGCCGGATTGCGGCAGGAAATCATCCGCCGTCAGGTCTGTAATGCCTGTTTTATCAGGCGCCCAATTCCCGACTGGCCTATCTGCCAGCGGTACAATTTTCAGCTTGTCATTTGACCAGAACACATAAGCATTGGTCAATTTTGCGATTTCATTTACGACTTCCCGGGCGGCTTTCGCGTCTTCATCCGGCGGGGAGGAAATTAAAAGGTCTGCTTCTTTGCAATACTTCCGATAATTATCCAGCCCGATAATTTGCATGTCTTTTTTGCCGATTTTGTCTAAGACGTATCGAATATAATCGGCAGGATTGACATCGATACCGTCGCCTGTTTCTAATAGCCTGCCTTTTACTTCGAAATTGTACGACGGCATCGAGCCAGAATCGCCCAAATCAATAACTCCGGCCATGTAGGCAAGTCCCGGATACGGCAAGGCTTTTTCCGGGTGCTTGCCCTGCGTATATGCCCAGGGCTGCTGATTTTCTTTCCCGTCAAACATTGTCAGCTGAATGTCGTCTGCCGGATAGTTATGTACATTTTTACCGATCCACACTTTTCCGATTCCGGAAATGGAACCCTCGCAGAGTCCCAAAATTACGGCTACCGTGTAGGTATAAGTAATGCTGACCTGCTTAGATCTACCGCCTTTCCCCGCTTTGTGCGTTTCGCGGTGTTCGTGGGCTGTGAAATCGTCATAGTAGATTACGTTCCCTGCAGTTCGCACTGTACCGATGATTTCCGGTACAACGGCTCCGTATTCTGCGGTGTTGACTGTAAATTCACTTATCTTATTTGCCCGCGTTGTCGTTGTCCTTCCGCGAAAAAAGCTCATCGTCTCACCTTCTTTCTGTTAAACCGATAAATTCCACGCAATCGGCTTCTGCCCTTCGCGTCATAGAACATCACATCAGAAAGATCCGTCATGACCACGCCGCGGTCGATGTAAGCGTGAATAACCCGTCCTTTGCCGACATAAACGGCGCCGTGGGAAATGCACCGTCCGAACTGATACAACAGAAAATCCCCGGGCTGCATTGTCTCTACTTCATCACAATACTTCTGCACGTAGCTCAAGAACCACTCTTCGCTATGGTGCAAGTGCCATTCGTTCGAGTACGGCTCAATCGGGATACTGTCTTTTTTCAGCAGTCCCGCATCTTCTACGCAGCCTATTAGCAGCATGCCGCAGTCTACACCGCAACCTTTTATTTTAGCGCCGTTGATGTGCGGCGTGCCTAACCACGCTGCGGCGGCCTTTGCTATTTTTTCACCGGATGTCATAAGAGCACCTCTCTTCGTGGCACGAACGGCGCAATCAGCGTCGCGGCGTCGGTTTCTTTACTGTAAATAACGCCGTCAGCATTCGTCGTGTAGCTTCCCTGCGGGTAGTACCTGCGTACTGGAAACTCCATGTTCAGCCCCTGTGTTTCAGCTTTGACAGACAGTTCAATCTTGATACCTCCCGCAGATTTGACCTCAACATTTCCGCCGAACAGGTCAATTGCGCCGACAACTGATTGATCGCGGAAAAAGCAGCGGCGAAGATACAACTTAGCTCTGTCAAGTACTCCGCTATGCGCCGCCTGCAAAAACGGCAGTCCTTCCAGTTTGTCATTGATATCCGCCTGCACGGTGACGGTCATTGTATCGACTACAACACGATCATGAATTTTGACTTGCTGCCGCTTAATCAACAGCGCGTTATGTAAGTACGTATGCCCGTTAAACGATATGTCTATATCGGTATCGGCGTAGTAGTACTTGTTACCGTTGTCTAAGACAAGCTCGTATAGATCGCAAGAAGTAATCTTCTTTTCTGTCTCAAGATAGGTCTCCAGAGATTTATTCACTGTTTTCATCGGACTACCTCCAGCTTAAAAGTTTTAGACTTGTTGATGTTAAGATACTGCCGTTCAATATCTATTCCGTCGTCTGCAAACATAACTTTCCAATAGTATGTATAGTCCGCTGTAACTTTTGCCGTACTTACTGGTGCAGTTTTGAATTTCACCGTCCCGCCGGTAACTGTATATGCGCTGCTTGCTTGTTTCACGCCGTCTACGTATACCGTCACTTTTTCGATATACTCGACAGGTTCTACATAGTCGCCCATTTTCATAACGGCTTGATAAGTTCCGCTCGTGATCAACGGCAGCTGTATTCCTTTTTCCTCATAGTCTTCCGGATCAAGCCACAAAAAAGGGATATGCGCGCCTTTCAGTAGCGCTACAAATCCCAGCAGCTTTCTATATTGTTCATCTGTCAAGATCTGAAATTTCGTTTCTATCGTCCAATTCGGCAAGAGTTGTGTCGTGAGTGTACGTACTTTACCGCTTCCCGATTTTTGTACTTTTGTATTCCAATCCATTGATTTTATACTTTCCCAAGCCAATCCGTTAAGATCTTCCGGGAATTTCCTAAGTGTCATCAGAACACCCCGCTACTTCCTGCAAAATTCAAATCTTCTTCAAAAAATGCTTTCCGAATTTCGTCTACGGCGCCGTTACGCAAGAAATCAGCAAACGATGCAGCATCAAGAGTATTGATGTCTAAATGTACTGATCTGTTTCCGCCTTTCGTGATCGTTGTTGACTCTATATTCCGGATGTCTGCGGTCTTTACCGCCCCGCCTTTTGCAAAACGCGGCATACGTCCCGAGTTGATTGCATTAAGCAGTGGTAATCCTACTTTTCGGACAGCGTCAGCATTGAGAACGTACTCACCATTAGACAGCCAAGCTGGAATACTGTCTGATGTAGCCGTTCCCGGACCGCTGATGGGTCCGCCGGTCGCAAGTCCCAATATACCTAAACCAGAGCTTGACTTTGCAGACATAAGCTGCAATGCCGTGGTCGCTGATCCAACTGCTGTCGTAAACGCCGTCAATGCTCCGGTAGCATTAGTATTTGCTCCGATTTCCGCGGGTTTTGTGCCTGTATTAATAGCGTTTTGGATGACATTGTATGCGCCCATGACCATTCCGCCTTTTTGTGTGCTGCCGGAGAAAAGTCCCAGTGCTACATTAGACGCGCTTAGATTGTTTTTGAACGCATCAAACATTGTATTCATACCATTGTCGTATGTTCCGCCATTACTATTATTATTTCCGCCGAGCAGGCTGCCGCCGAATATAGATTCTGTCAGGCGCCCTGCCCATTGTTGCGTAATCTGCTGTAGTATTGTCTCTCCAATTCCTGTGATGAGATTATACAGCGAGTCTCCGAGTGTTTCTGATCCTGTCAAAATGTTTTGGAAAAACTCCTGGAATTTATCAGTTGAGCTCTCCGCAAGTTCTGCAATCTGCGACTGCATTGACTCATGCCCCGTCTTCCATATACTCAGATACGTTTCAAGGGCTTCTGTCTGTCCTTTCCAGTTCATATAGTCTTGCCCGTCACGGCTGCTCGTTAATGCCCTAAGCAGATCTGAACGATGGTTATCTATTGCGTATTTTGCCTGTTTTTCAAATGACTCTCTATATGCATCTGTACGTTTCTTTGCAGCTTCGGCAGTCTTAGCAGTATACCATTCTTCGACAGCCACCATCGCTTCTTTATCTTCTTTGTTTTTAGAGACTTCTTTTAAACGTTCCGTTCTTTCTTTGTTGAGCGCATTAACTGTAGCCTCATACTCAGCATCGGCAAGTGCTTTAAAGTCTCCAGTGAGCTCTGCACCTATCTGCTTTGTTTCGGTCTTGATTTTGTTCCAGCTTTCTGTCCACGTGTCGGTCAGCTTCTGCTTCATAACCGTTCCGTATGTACTGAGCTGTTTTTGCAGTTGTTCTACCGCGTCTTTAGGAATACCGGCATTAGATAGCTTGTTAATCTCTTCCTGCTTCTGTCTGATGTCTTCCGCCAGCTTATTCATACCTGACATGTAGGCACCTTCGGTTTCGCTGTCTATAGCTTCCTGCATCGTCGAAAACAACCGGATCGCCTCTTCTTTAGCCTGATTTAACCGTCTCAGCGCCTCATTGGCTTTTTTACCGATTTCATCAGTCGTAAGTGTTACTGTTTTGCCTCCGGTGTATTCACCTATCGATCCGTAGCCAAGCGGATTACCGAACCATTGATTTGCTTCTGACATGCTGCCGCGATGCACCCCACCGGTCGAGTTTCTTGCTATATATTCACCGTTTCCGGCATAAATTCCGACATGGTCTTTCCAATCTATCATGTCGCCTTCCTGCGGCACGTATCCTGTTCCGGCGGTGTGATAAGCCGTACCGAACTGGTTTACAAGCTGATTCCCGTTAATTGAGTTCAACCCTTGTATGCCTGCTTCCTGATACAACGCGGAAACAAAAGCGGCGCATTGTACGCGGGCATCCTCGACAAGCGGTGACATCCATTGTTCTCCCTCGGGATGTCTCGATGCTATGTTTACAACCTCTTGACCAATTGGCGCTTCTACTTGATACGTTTTGGCTTCCTTAATCGCTTTTGTATTATCTTTTGTCGCAGATGTTCCCGATTCAAAAGCGGCTTTTAACGCCTCAATTTGTGAATTTATAGCCCCTTTGTCAATGTTGGTTCCGTCACCATATTTTTCGTGAAGTTTTTTAGAGTTCTCGTTAGCGACAGCGTACTTCCTATCCCATGCCGCTTTGGCTTCATCATTTTCTTCCTGGCTATAAACATTCATCCGTGTTCCATTTTCTTTGACACGGATCATTGTATTGTCTTTTTCGCTGTAGTAGTAATCTTTACCATTTACGTTGACATACTGAGCATTTTCGGCTTCTCTTTTTTCTTCCTGATGGAATTCATACAGCTTATACGTTGCGGCTACAATAGCAGCAGCCACACCCAGCCATCCTCCAGCCAGTGCCCATACCGCACTTGCCGCCTGACGCAACGGACCGAGTGACCCTCTCGCTGCTGTGCTCATTCTGATACCGGTATCCACAGCGGCTTTTCCGGTCTGTTGTGTAGCAACGGTAACCGCGGTCTGTTCCGCCGCCAGCATATTGCTCGACGCACTGGCCGCCGTATTAGCCGCAACCATCTTCCCTGCTGCGGCTTTATGTGCACCGGCTGCTGTATTTGCCGCGCTCGCCTGCACTGCTGCCGACTGCCGGGCCTGCATATTGATTTCCTGATACGCGGCTGTCATGCGTGCTGCTTCTACTCTTGCGGTTTCAGCCGCTTTAGCTTCTCGCATAACACAGTATTTTGAGTAGCTTGCCTCTTTTTCAGCGTCTGTCATCTGCGCTGCACTAAGAGTCTTCAAATATGCTTTTTCTTCTGCCATTGCCGCTTTTTCTATGTTTTTTATCCGGCGTGCAATGCTTTTCTCTTGCTGTACTGTTAGCGCATCTTCTGAAACGTCTCCAGTTCCAATCGACGCAAGCGATCCCATTGCTGATCTTGCTTTTTGCAATGCCTGCAGTGTCTTATACGCCACCGTAAAAGCTGCCAGTGTCTTCGTCAGCGACAGCAGATTTTCCTTGTTTTCCGCTATATATTTAGCAGTTGATGCCAATCCCTCTAAAATCGGCGGCAATACTTCTTTCGCTATCGGCGCAAGTATAGCCCCACCTGCGATAGCGAGCTGTCCGAGCTGCGCCTGCACTACATCAAGCTCTACGCTTATTTCATGCATCTGCTTTGCGTCAAGCCCTAATCCTTTTATTTTTGCCGCATTTTCCGATGCTTCATTGTAATTTTGCAGTGTTTTAACAAGCGTCAGGCCGCGAGCGCCCAGTGTATTCATGATAAATTCCTGAGCATATCCCGCTTGTGACGCTTTTTGATAACCTGCCGCCAATTGTGCGAGCTGATCGTTAAGAGGCAACAGTTTACCATTCTGGTCTGTCAGAGTAACACCTACGGCACTTAAGACGGCTCTTGTCTTTTCGGCCGCCTCTCCACTGCCTTTGATTGTTGAGTCGAGACGCATAAATGCTTTCCCTGCAAGTTCGCTGTCACCGCCGGTTAGCTTGAGTATTCTTGAGAATTTAGCAGCTTCAGCGTTAGTTATTTGCAGCCTTTGTGCGAGTTCGTATGTTCTGTTTCCCGCCTCAACGGCTCCTTTTATCAGGTTCGTCAGTCCGAATCCCGATGCGGCCAGTGCCGCCATTCCGCCGAACTTACCAATTAGCGTTTCAAGACTTCCCGTGGTTCCTTCCAGTGCAGACTGCATGTCTCTTACTGGATTAACTTTAAACGCTGTCTTGACAGTCCCCGGTACTTTATTTAATTCTTTTTGCAGTCCTGACGAATCCGCGCCAATCTTAAGCTGTAAATCAGAAATAGTAGACATTTATGCACCTCCCTCCAAATTGAATACTTTTTTCAAATATGCCATTTCTTTTTTTGCATTTTTCACTTTATCTTCTTCCGTAATCCACAACGGATCCGCAATTTCATGCGGTTCTATCGGCTTTTTCAGCTGCGGGGACATTAGCCATGAAATGAAGTACGCTATTCTGTAATCCTGCAAGCGCCGACGCTCGTCGCTCGCCTCAAGATATCTATAGAATTCAAGCGGCGTTAATCGCGGAAATTCAGGCGGTTTGAAACCGATGCGGTATGCTATCGGTTCTGCATACCGCATCCAGTCTTCAAATGTCTTTATCGGCGATTCTTCTTTTTCATCGGCGCCTCTTTTTTCGGCGTCCCCTGTGTAAAAAGTCCGGATTCAACCACCGCATCTACAATGTATTTTGCGAGTTCTCCGATGTTTCCGCCATTTTCACAGTACATATCCACGAAATCATAAGCATCGAAATTCTTCGGCTGGTTTAAAAGTCCGGCCCGCAAGCCGGAAATGATAAAGTGTATTGTAGCACTCTGTACCATTCCGACTGCACCGTTAACAAGCACGGAACTTATAACTGAAAAGAGAGACGTTCCGAGATATTGCTCAAATCTCTCAAGGCTTCTTACTGTATATAACAACTGATACCTTGACTCTCCGATTTTGATTTCTACCGATTTACGCATAATTAGCCTCCGGTGACATCATCTGCGGCAATTTCAGAAATCGGTCCCTTTCCGTTTAACGTAGCAGCAACGGTAGCTACCCCGTCATGAGATACGTCTTTTGTGAAATCGGAAATCGTAACCCATCCGATCTGGCATGTCTTATCCGGATATGCGATTTTTACATGAATCGGAATGTCGTGGTGGAATGCATATTCCATGATTGAGAGTGCTGCGTCATCCATTACTAACAAGCCTGTATAGCTAATACTCCAGGATTTTGGGCCCGCGAGCGTTTCTCCCCACCCGCCGGAAGTCTTATGGGATCCGTCAATCGAATCTGCTTTGTATTCCACCGGGGAATTTCTCTGTCCTCCGACGAGTACCCATGTCGGCTTTTTCCCTGTGGTTGTTGCCTTATCTATATACAGCAAGGTGTCTTTCCCCGCCGTAGCCATAGATGTCCCTTCATATACCGGGAGTTTTTTAAGTTCTTCTGCTGATAATTTAGCCATTTTTATACCTCTTTCTTGTTAAAATTCTGAATAGTAAATAATATTGTTACTGTGCCGTGATAGCCCGTGGATACTTCCGGAAAATCCTCTACCAGATCAATTTGTGTACTATTAATCCGATATTGAGGCAGCTCCATATCGCATCCGTATGCGGATATCAATGCACATATATCGTTTAGCGTTTCATTGACTTGCTTTTTCCCATCCTCCCCTGCCCATACTTCTACATTCAATGATGCGTCCCAGATAATCAGATCTTTATTTGATAACGGTTTGAACGTAGCCGCACCTAAGGTGATATAAGGAAGCTTCGCACCTTTGGGAACTGAGCCGTGAATCGGTATCGTTTGACCTTCTTTCAGTAATTTAAAAACCGCCATCCTGAGAACGGTTGACGGTACGTCTTTGATAAGTCTCATTGAAATACTTTCTCCATTTCGTTTTCAATCTTGCTCCGTTCCTGCATCATTGCCGGCCGCATAAACGGACGTTTCGGCATTTTCCCTGTGCGAATAGTTCCGCTTACGAATTTATCGTTTATTCGCATGGCTTTTTTGCCTTTGCGCGGATCGTTTGATGTTATACGTTCAACTGTTCCGAATTCTACGAGATGCGAATGCGGGGCGTCGCTCTTCACTATTCCCTGCGGCTTTTCTCGTTCCATTTCGGAATGGATTCCTGATTTCAGGCTTCCGGTAGGCCCCATCGGTGCTTTTATAATAGCCGCTTTCATAACTGCTATCGTTCCTTTCGCAATGACATTCCTGATTTTCCCTTGCGTTTCCTTATCGTAGCGTTTGATGTCGTTAGCCGCTTTTTTGACTACCTCTCCTGAAAACATCTTGATATCGATTCCGCACCTGCTCATGTTTCTACCGCCTCTGTTGTTAATACGTAAACGGCAGGATCCGAACGATCTACGTCTATTACCTTATACGTCCGTCCGTTTTCTTCAACATGCCATCCTTTTTCGATTTCTCGTGGCCGTATTCTTATCCCTTGCGTTATCAAGACAGCCGTGCCGTCTCCTATAATCGCGCTTGGGGTAATACGTTGTTTCAAGAATTCCGCCCACACGGATCCGACATCTTTCCATTCGATAACGGAGCCAAATCCTACATCTTCGCCGATAACAGGCTTTTTAATCGCTATCCTGTGGCGCATCTTCCCGATATTCATACTTTACGCTCCGGTTTTCTTCGTGCGCCTGACAGTCTTTCTCGTTGTCTTTGGTTTTTCCTTTGGTGTTTCCTCCGGCTCTTCATCTTCCTGATCTACTTCCTGATCTACTTCTTCATTCTGATTGTCCGCAGAATCATCTTCCGCGTCTTCATCCTGTTCAAGTACTTCTACATATCCGCCGGAAATGTAGGCAGTTAATTCTTCCGCTGTTCCGTCGTACGTCTCGCCGACATCAACGATTGTTCCGTTTATAATAATTTTCTCCAGTGCTTTTATCAGCATGTCATTCACCTCTCGTTTCTAATTGCAGTAGTTGTGCAGTAATTGTGAACGGTAATTCTGCCCCCTGTCCTACTGCGTTTCTGTTTTCGTACCAGTACCCTACGATCATATGCATACAAAGGATGGATTGGGCGTCAGTCTCTTTGACTTCGACGCCCGTCCCCTGCAAAATAAACGTTTTAGCGGTATCGATGAGTGTCCGGATGACCTCGTCTTCCTGGTTTCCGTCAACTCGGAGATACGCTTTAACGCCATCCAGAATGCTCATAATACCTCCTTCTTATGCAAGCGTTAGCTCGCCGTATACGGCTGCGGCGCTGTCAAACGCTTTAACGTCAAGCCTTGTAATTGCTTTAATGTCGTAAGAATCGCGAATAAATGAGTTCCCGCCGATACCCGTGCCTTCGAGTGTAATAAGCTGGCGGTCAAAGAGTACGATTGCATCCGCCAGAGACCCGACAATAATCGGCGCAACTTTCTTTGGGGATGTCACAGTCGGCAAGTACTTGTTGCTGACAACGGTAACCGGATGGGCAAACAGCAGTTTTTGCGTCGGATTGAGCGGATTCGGCTGAAGCAGGTAACGCCCTTCGGAGTCTTTCAACTTGTCTAAGAAGTTAAATCCGTCCTGATTGGTAACAATGCTGGCTGTCAGAGAAATCGCCGGGTCAAGATCTACGTTCAGAATATCTTTCAAGCTGTCTACGTTGGCGACGGGCTTCTTTGCCAGTGTTTTCATAATAGCGATAATCAAGCTGTTTCTTGTGACGACATCTTTTTTCGCAAACCACGCGCTTACATAAGAGATGAGATTCTGGTCTGTGTCAGACAACATTTCTTTTGAAATCGGCAAAATGCCCGCATATTTTTTGATCGCATATGCGATTTTTTCAAATTTCGGACCGTCGATTTCTTTGATAGTTGCCATTTCATCAACGCTTTCAAGCGGCGTCATTTCTGCCCATTTTTCCATGACGCGGGAGCCTGTCATAGTAGTCGTAGGTGTAATCGTGACAAGCTGGTCCAGCGGATTCAACGCTCTCTTGAGTTCGTTGATTTTAGTTGAAATGTCCTGCGGAACGATAAGCCCGCCGTCGGCGTCAACTCCCGCTTTCATGCCCGCCCTGGCTTCTTTCAACACTTCAGCTTCTGCGTCCGTCGGCATCTGGCGCTTAATCTCTTTCACAAGCCCGCTGAACATGAGATCTCTTTTTTCTTCGTCGGTGATTTCAGCCGCGCGTGCCGCCGGGGGAACTGCCGCCGGAACATCTGCCAGCGTCTGCTCAATCTCCAGCTGCCGTTTGAGTTCTCTCAATTCAGCTGTTTTACTTTCCGCTTCGTCAAGTTTTTTATCTGCCATTAGCATGCGGATTTCTTCGGTTACTTTTGCCATCCTCTGTCGCAATTCTCTTTCTTTTTCTGTCATTTCTTTTACCTCCATTTAAAAAACCGCCATTTGGCGGTAAATTACTGATTCAACAATTCAAGCTCTACGTTGAGCATTCGCTTTCGGATATTTGCCTGCTCTTCTTTTAGTGAATTAACATACGCTTCTTTCGATTCTTGCATTGATCTCTGTACTGCTTGTGCTTCGGTGTCCGGGTATGCCGGAGTCGTTACAATAGAAACGTCCCATAATCGCTCGATATGCTTAACCGCCCGGTGGTACATTTCTTTTTCACTCTCATATGACCAGTCTGCACCGTTCTCTGCCAGCGTAAATGCAAAAGAACACTGATTGACAACGCCTGCGGCCATATTAGTCATTAAGTCTTTAGCGTAAGCCGTATCGGTCGGAATCAAGCTAAACCGCAACCCCGTATCATCTACCGACAATTCCATGTGTCCCGGTCCTTCGCGGACGGTATTTCTTGCCAGCGGATAGTTCGGGTCGTGATTAATCAGCGCTACAACGTTAGACATGTCCGTTTTATCAAGGCATCCCCGTTCTAATATTTCATCAACGCCTCCAAAGTCTTCTGACCGTTTTCCGAATTTGAGGGCATACCCCTCCAAGATGATAGTTTTACCATCGTCCAGTGTCCGAATTTCAAACTGAATCTGATTGATTCTTCTTTCCCTTTTCCCCATTATCATCACCTCCTTTCAGTGTTCCGTTCTTCGCTTTCGCAAGTTGTAAATCTTTCAGAACGGTAATATCTGTATAATTGAGCGATGCAAGATGAATATCACCTACATCGCCTATACATTCCATCTCTTCCATATCACGGATTTCATTAAGCGTGTAAATACCAGCATAGAGCATATCCTTGTAGTATTCAGCTCTCGCTTTGCTGTCGCCTCTAAGTTCAGCGGCAGCGTTGAATTTCACATAATAGTTTTCTCTTTCTGGTTCAGTAAATAATTTATAATTAATTTCCTGCTCCCATGACGTAAATATCGGAAGAAGAGTGGTTTTAATATAATCAAGGCTCATTGCTTCGGCGTTAGCATACGTCGCACGGTCCAGCTGTGCCAGTTTATGCGGCGGTATTCTGTACACCTTTGCAACTTCGTTAATCCCGAATTTCTGTGTTTCAATGAACTGCGCCTGATCAAGCTGCATGCCCAGTGACTTATACTCCATCCCCAGGTCAAGAACAGCTACTCGTCCGGCATTATCTATGCCGCCGTTGATTTTCTCCCATTCCTGCCGAAGTTTTTTCTTAGCTTCCGGATTGATTTTCGATGCCGCCTGCAGTACGCCGTGTGTCAGTGTTCCATTCTTGTAGAACTGACTCTGAAATTTCTTGATTGCGTTCTGACTGTCCAGCTCATCAATCAATGTCCGCCATTTCGGCACACCGATAAGTCCATCTTTTGACATTTCATAAAAGTGCAGGACATCATGCGGCTGCAGATGATACATCGCCCCTTTGGCATCACTTGTCGTATACGTCAGCGCTCCAGTGACCGCGTTTAATCGGATCATCGTTTTCGTCGGGTCAAGGGGCCACAGTGATTTCGGGTAGCCGTCCGTCCCCCATTCAATGTATGCAATGGCGTTTCCGTAAAATCCCATATGATATTGCAGCGTTCGCTTAAAAGCAAGCGGTGTCATGAGCGGATTCGGCCGTTTATACAGCAGTTTAGCGACCGGGTGTTTCATCCCCTCTGTCTTTTTCCCGCCGGTCCTGAACGTGTGGATCGGCAGTTTACCGATGTCGTCGGCTAAAATATTGACACACGTATAAATGTTGCTGTTTTTACTTGCCGTTGCTGCCGTTACGCCGTCGCCGTTAATAGCGGATATGAGCCAGTCTGCAGGGCTAAGCAGTGTACCCGAGTCTGTTGGGTTTGAAAAAAGCTGTCTTAAAAGCATTATTTACCACCGCCTTTCTGCGCTTTGGCAAAGATGAATGCCAAAAGCAGGCACTCTATAGCCGCGGTATATACCGCGACTACGGGAGATATCAATACACCGCCGGCAATCATCAGAATGCACCCGACGAACAGAAAAATGTCGTCAATCACATACAATATCTTTTTCACATGTCCTCCTTATAGACTGAAATCGTCGCTCAAAATATAATCACTCATATCATCTTCTTCGGTAATCCGCGCACGTGTAAACGCATTGATTACTGATGCTATCGGGTCAATTCTGTTTGTTGATTTTTCTTTGTCAAGCATGATGTTTTCGTTCTGGTCTTTTTTTGTGACCGCGTTACTGATTGACCAGTCAAGTAGCGGATTTTCAAAATGCAAAATGTTTCCCTGATACGCATTTTCTCTAAATGATTTTGTCGGTTCGGATAAAGTCATCATGCCTTGCCTGACTTCAACGCATGTATACTCCAGTTTTTCAAGTTCCTGCGCATAATAAGTCGCATTATACGGGTCGTAGCAAATTTCTTTAATGTTCAGTCCCAGTTCTTCCGCCGTTTCTATCATCCACTTTGTCATGTAGCGATAATCGACTACTTCTCCCGGATTGACCGTCAGCCAGCCACCGTGGGCATAGTAGTCATACGGCACTCTGTCTGTTTTTATCTTTCTCTGCAGTGTTTCTTCCGGAATGAAGCTGTGACCGATGACAATGTACTTCGTCCCGCCGTCCTCTTTGACCGGAATAACCAGTCCGATGGACGTCAAATCGACTTTACTTGATAAGTCCATGCCGACATATGCGTCCAGTCCGTATAAATCGTAGCTTTCTATCCGCCCCCGAGTGTTCCATTTCCCCATATCCATATAAGATGCCCCGGACTGCTGATTCCAGATGTTCATGTTTTTCGTGAGAAATGATGACATTTTTTCTGGTGTCTCAACTGCCACTTTCAACGCGCTCCTTATATTCGCAATGCCCTCCGGATATGTCGCCACAATTGGGTTTGCTTTTATCCAGCATTTTTCGTTTTTAACATCATCAATTAGGTTTCCTTCTTTATCTTTGTCCAGCTCATTAACCATACAGAAATAATCCGGTACGTCATAATCGATGTCCGGATTGAGGATCTTTTCTACCAGCGGATATTCTACTCTGTAACACGGCCCCCCGAAGTTCGTACCGGCCGTTGTGATGATAAACAGCAGCGGCTGTTTTCTGGCCATCATACCGGTGTCGATGACATCTAATATTTCAGACGTCGGATGCGCGTGATACTCGTCGATCAGACCGCACTGCGGATTTAGACCGTCCCCGGTCTTTCCGTCATCTTTTGATAGCGCCCGAATGATGGAGTCACTTTTCAGGTGTCGGATAGTACCGTAGCTCTCTTTCCATTTCCCTTTCATTTCTGGCCATCGCCTAAGCATCGCTAAAATTTCATTGTAGATTATTTTAGATTGGATACTTTTTGTAGCTCCGATGTAGACTTCTGACATCGGCTCCCCCAGGGCCATCATTTCATAATCACCGACTATGGCGAGTGATTGTGATTTCGCATTTTTCCTCCCTACCTGCCAATACGCTTTTTTAAAACGCCTAAGCCCCGTATCTTTATTGATCCAACCATAGATATTTCCAAAAATAAACCGACGGATAGGCTCAAATATAATAGGCTGCCCGGCTAAAATTCCTTTTGTATGCCTATGCATGGCTGCCCACGCGAAGAATCGTTCCGCTCTTTCTCCATCAAAGACATACGGAAATTTCTTTGTACCCGCCATTTCTATATCCCGCAAAAAACGCATACACGCCCAACGATGCTTCTGGCATATATGCGTTTTGTCTTTTATACATTTCTTGCTGTACCTGATCAGTTCTTGTTTCAGCGTCATACATCAAAACCCCTTTTACTTAGCGGGTCTTCATCTTTCTTTTCTGGCTCTTTCGGTACATTTTTTACTTTCGCAAGTGGAGATAAGAATAATCTATCTTCCATTTGCACCAATGCCGACATTTTTGCGTTGATCGCTTTATCCATCGCCATAATGCCACCGGTAGATAAAATGTACTCTATCTTCTCGTAGAGCTTTGCGGCTTTTCGTTGACTGTATTCTGCTTCAAGAATTTCCTGTGTTGCAGTCGTTTCTTCACCTGTTAATTCTATTCGAGCAATCTTGTCCCGGCGTTCTATTAAATCTATGTACTGCGCAAAAGACATACAGTATCTCGCAATCACTCCGATGTCCGCCGAAGAAACGAATTTGAAACCGGTGTAAAGTTTCTTGATTTCTTTCCATTTTTTGTACGCTTCTTTGTTAGATTTTACATAAGCCGGGCATACTAATTTCTGTTCTCCGAGATGTATTTCTGATTTTTTTCTGTGTTCAATTTCAGCTTTCGTCAGGTGACTTGGATTTCCCGAAACTATATGCAAATCAATAGGTTTTGCTGGACGCCCGGCCATGCTATTCCTCCTTTCTTTTTAGTGTTGCTATTTGCGCATAATTGACATTTCATCGCATGATTTTAATATAAGGTCCATTTCCCGAACTTTTTTCACAAAAGAGGAGGCGCACGGTACTGTCGCATCCGGTCAAAACATTTTTGACCAGGGGGTGGTCTGTCAAGCTTTAATTTTATTCCCGAATCCGCCGTTTTCTCTCGCTGTTTTCTTGTCGTGGCATCTCTTGTTCATTGCCTGCCAGTTATTCTCATCCCAGAACAAATTCTGATTACCTCGATGAGGAATAATATGGTCAACAACATTAGCCGGCAGCTGATGTCCTGATGCTTTACACTCAGGGCACTCACAGAACGGATGCTGTGCCAGAAATGCTTTGCGCGCTTTCGTCCATTTGTAATTGTATCCCCGTTTAGATGGTGACTTCCTCTCAAACTCTTTCTGACTTCTTATGTGCAATTGTTTATGTTTATCACAATAGGTTTCTCTTGTTAATGCGTGGCATCCGGGATGTCCGCATTCTCGCAATGCTCTTCTCATATCTCTCCTGTCAAGCAGTCAGTACCGCCGGAAAGCATAGTAAATGCAAAAGCCGCCCATTTCTGAGCGGCTACATGGCTTTGCAGTTCTTCTATTCAATTTTCGCATCTTAATCTTATCATACCTTGTTCTGTCTTTTTTGGTCTTTTTGGCTTTTTTGGTATTTTTTTATTATATTTTGATTAAATCTTGCCGTAAACTCGTTCCATTCCCGCACGTGTCACCAACCAGATATGCCCTGACTTGCGGCACTCTTCACTTGTAAACCGTGGCGGATACCCTCTTTGACCGGAACACGCCTTCTTAATTGCCACCACTGAAACTTTCCATCGCTCTGCAGCTTCTGTCGTTGTCATCACCTCATCAATTACTTTGACACTCTCCATCCGATATATCCTCCGATAACTAAGCCGCTTACTAAGCACTCAATACCATACCTATCCAAACCGATGAAATATAATCCTGCAATAGCAGATATGGCAAATAAAACATCATACGTTTTCATATTCTTAACCTCCTGTGATATAATACAGGTAGTAGAGGGCTTTCGCCCTCCTACCCGTCGCTCTCTTATCGGTTTCGTTTTCGGCGCTTCCGATTTGAGGGCTTTTGCTTTGTGGCTTGTACCGCCCAGATTTGGACGATTACATTAATCACGATTGCGATTAGCCACTGCCAGTCTTGCTTTTCTATCATTCTCACCTCCTTTCTGTATATATTATATATCTTTTTCGGTATACTGTCAAGTGCTTTCATAAGTTTTTATTGAAAAAATCCACCTTTTCGATGGATTTCTTTTTTATTTGTTTTCTGTATGTATCTTCTTTTTCAATCTTTGAAATACTATCTCAAAGTTCACTTCTGCCGCTTCTTTTGTCTTTGTGATATTATTCCTGCTTATTCGTATTATTCTTGATATTGCTCTATATGACCTGTGATTTAAATACCATTCTCTCAGTATTGTTTTTTCGTCATCGTTTTTTATCATGTCTATCAGTCTTCGTGCTTCTATCCTCATGATAATGAGCTCTTCATATTCTTGCACAACCATTTCTTTGTATTTTTCTACGAGTATTACTTTGTCTGATAGGTCTGGCTGTATTCCGCCGGAAACTTTGTCTTTTTCGTATCGCTGCCCTTTTATTTGATAAATATGTGCTTTACATTCCGCAAGCTCCCTCTGCACCGATAAGTACCGCCGATGTTGATTATATATCGCTTGTAGATATTCCCGTCCGGTTTTAAAGTCTTTTATCATTTGTCCCTCTTGTTTATTTTTTCAATAATTTTGTCTGTAATTTTGTCTATTTCATCTCCCACAACATCTATATTCTCTTTGGTAATATAACTGGCTGCAACCATTTTATACATGGTTTCTTTCGACGGAAGCAAAAAGTTTAACGGAAGCGCAAGTGCCAGAAACATTGTTATCATTTTTGCCCACCAACGTACTCTTTTTTCTTCCCTTGGCTGTGGCTCATAATCTGGATCTATCAAAAGGGCTTGTAAAAATACCCGGACGGCGCCACTCATTACAATCATCATCCAGAGATGTGTTTTGAGTGCGTCTATCACTTCAATCCAATAGAATATCCATGGGCTTATTATTGGTTCATTCATGACCTTCTCCTTTCAGGATTTTTAAAATTTCTTCTTTGTGTGCTTCCGCTAATTCTTTTGTTCTAAAGCAGTTTCCTATTGCTCTGTTTAAACAATCAAAAGTGTTATAATGCCCCTTAAATTCTCCATGAACCGGATTACCCAAAATGTTGATATGATAATACCAGTTGCCAATTTTCGGCCTGAATGGAATTACTTTAAATTCATAAACATCGAAATATTCTACAAAAACCGTCCATTTTGAATCATCACGCCATTCTTTACTAAATTTTGTAAGCAGTTCTCCGTTACAAAACTTATTGACCTCGCATTCTCCATTTGCAAGTCGAGCTTCAAACTCTTCATCTTCTGCAACGCCAATCCTATCCATCAGCATTTTAATCACTTCTTCTTTTAGTGTTTTCATATTTTGACCATCTCCACATTTTCAACTAAAAATCCATAATCTCTCAATTCGTATTTATCAATCCAGCACTGAACAACTTTATTGATTTCTTTTTCAAGCTCTTCTCTTTGTTCTTCTGTGACATTTTCTAAAAAATCAAAGCAATATTCGCCATAAATAACATCTGCGTTGCACGCTACATCTACAATAATATTATCAACGTTTGCTGTTGGTTCTGGCCTTGAAAGTAGCGCAATATAGAAGAACTTATCATCACCTATATATCCATCAAAAACTTCTGAATATTGACATTTTTTTACATTCGCAAATTCCTTCCGTCCAGCTTCAATAGCCGCTTTCTTTGTCGGGTATGTCATATATCCGTTATAATTTTCTCCATCCAGTGACACTACCCACTCTTCTTTATCATGTTTCATTTTCTCCTCCACCATTTCTGACATCCAATTCTCATTAACCCAACTTTTACCTCAATCGGGATTTTTTCAACATTGAAATATTCAGCATTCTTTATTGTGTCTACTGCCATTTCTTCTGCATTAACAATAATTACTCCTGCTTCTGGAAATTTTTCAGTCAATACTTTCTTGATTTTTGCGCCGTTCCCTTCGTACACATCCCACGAAAACGCATAATAAACTGCTCTCGTGTACTTTGTAAGATGTTTTTCTTTCTTCTTGAAATCCGCCAAAAAGTCACTATAACTGCATTTGACTTCAACCTCCGTTAAATAGTCATTTTCGTTTATCAATATCAAATCTGCTTCGTGACAAATCCCCTTAAATGGGTATTCATATCCAATGAGACAGCCGTCTTTATCATATTTTTCTATTCTGCATGATGTTCTCGCAAAGCTAACATTCGGTATTACAATATTTTTATTACCAAAGTGTTCTGCTATTGCATATTGCATTACTGTTTCTTCTTTACTTTTACTCATGTCTCTTCCTTAATGTCTTCAATCACCTTACTCATTACATAGTCAGCACATGGCTGTGCCATTCCATTTCCGATTGCTCTGTATCTTGCTGTATCACTCCCGCCTTCTGTCCAGTTGTCCGGAAGTCCCTGCAGTCTCTCGCATTCAAGCGGCATAAGACGTCGGACGTAATTCTTAACTATAATCGGGTTTTGATAATTAAGACTATATCCTCCTTGGTTTTTTGCCTGTAATGTCATTGATATCTGCGAAAGTCGACTGTTTCTACAGTCAATCGCATAGGCAACCGCTAATCTTGTTGATGGTTTTAATGTAGATGTTTTATCCTCATAGATCGGCATGTTGTTTTTTATACTTGCGTCTCTGTTAAATGTGTATATGAGCGGTACTTGATTCCCGCCGGTCCCCATCCTGTTATTGAGTGTCTGTACTGTTCCGTCATTTCTTTCTCTTATGACGTCTTGCGCGTGTGTCAGATCAAGGACGCTTATACAGATGCCGCCTTGGTTTCTTGCTGGATTACTTCCGCTTAGATCTAACGTGTTACTTTTATCTACTTCTTTTACACCCGCTGTCGGATTGTTGCTTTTCATTCCTTCGCTTTCGTATGATCCGATTCTGTATGTTTTGACAAGCACACATCTCTGGTCATGCATGCAGTTCAGCGCCCCTGCTTTTTCGCTCATTCTTATTGAATTTATTTGTCCGTTTCCGATATCATAGACTGATGTTTCAGTACTTGGTACAGCAGTTTGGGTAAGCGTTTCTTTCTTGCTTTGGCTCTCCGCAGGATTCCTTGACATGCCTTCGGACTCAAATAGTATTTCCGGTCTACCCCCCCTATTTCCAAAACACGCAATAAGGAAGATTCTCTCGCGATGTTGGGGGACGCCCCAATATTGAGCGTCAATGACGCGCCATGCGATGTGACATCTTTTGCTTCGTACCATTCCGCTTCTTGCCCATCTTCCAGACTTAGGCATTGGAATATCGGCTTGTGTGATTTCGCTGAGCACGGCTTGAAAGTCACGCCCTTTATGGCTTGAAAATGCTCCAAGTACGTTTTCCCAGATAAAACATTTCGGGTATTCTCCGTTTGTGGCGCTGAGCATGTCGGAAACAACGTCATTTGCCGTTCTAAATAGTCCGCTTCGTTCACCTTTTAATCCCTCTCTTTTCCCCGCTACCGACAGATCTTGGCATGGACTACCCGCACATATAATGTCCACGGGTGGTATTTTGTCACCTTTTATTTTTTTGATATCGCCTAATTGTATGACGTTTGGAAAGTGTTTTTTTGTGACTTCTATGCAGAACGGTTCTATTTCTGATGACCACACGGGAACAGCCCCGTTTCGTTCTGCCGCTATACACCATCCGCCGATTCCGTCAAATAGGCTTCCCACTGTTATCTGCATTTTTCGTACTCTATTTGATAAAAAAAATCATCAATAATCACTACTATTTCTCTGTTTGACACGTCAAAATCTTCATGCATCTTATGTAGTAATGCATAGGCGGCACTTTTTATTTCATCTTTACCGATTCCGTTGACGTTAATGTGCGTTCCTTTTTCGTCAAAAGTTATCTCTATCTTTTTCATTTTTTCCTCTTTTTCATGTAGCTCTATTTCCCTGTACTTCCTATCCCGCCAGTCCTATCACCATCAGCACTGTCATCATCCACCTTGTAATATCGATGGAATATTCCCTGTGCGATCCTGTCTCCTACTTTTATAGTGCAAGGCGAACCCGACGTATTTCTAAGCGTCATCATGATATGTCCTTCGTTGTCCGGATTGTTGTAGTAGTCTGAATCAATTACTGCTACACTGTTTGCTAAAATAAGCCCATATTTAATTGCAAGGCTTGACCTTACATAGATTCCCAGCCACTCGTTTTCATCCATATACACTTTTATTCCGGTTGGAATCAATTTTGTTTCTCCCGGATTGATTACGACATTAACAGCACTTTCAATGTCATACCCCGCTGATTGCTTTGTCTTTCTCTTTGGAAAGTTTACATATTCATATCCGCTTACTTTTTCAAAACCTCTTCTCATTTCATTTTCCTTTCTTCGTAAATCCGCTCTTCTTCATCGCGTAGTTTTCTTGCCGCCTCATCGAGTTTAATTGCGGCATACATAATCATGCTGATAAATATCACTACACTCGCTACGTCAATTAATTTGTCCATTTTGTCCTCCTTTAAAAAGGGATTTCATCTTGTTCATACTCCGGCTGATTATATCCCGGCTCTTTACTCACAGTTCCCATGTCTTCAAATTTTACGGGTGCGGAAAATTGCGTTACAGATGTTCCGCCGGAAAAGCCTGCATTCATTGATTGTTGATTACTTCCAATCGGTTTTGCAATTACATTCGCTACTACTTCGGTAATATACCGTCTTTGTCCGTCCGGTGTGTCATATGATCTTGTAGAGTACCGCCCTTCGATAAAGACATAGCTTCCTTTTGTGAGTTCATTACCTACTGCCTCTGCCAGTTTTCCCCAGGCGGTTACATTGACCCAATCTGTTAAATCTAACGTTTCCCCGTTCGCTTTTGTAATTTTCTTACTTACGCCTACGGAAAATGACGCTACGGCTTTCCCTGTCTTTGTTGCTCTTATAATTGGATCTTTAGCAAGATTCCCTGTGATTTGTACTGTGTTCATCTTCTTACCTCTCTATGTATACTTCCGCATTCCTGCGTCCGAACTCTATCGCTTCATCGTATGAGTTTTTAAATATGTCTATGCCTTCCATGCCGCCCCGGTCTTCCACGGTATACCAGTGTCCGTATATCTGTACTTGTGTTCCGAATGGCAGCCAGTTGCACGCTATGGTTCTGCCTTCCGTCGGAATGGTCCCCGATGCGGTATGTTCGTTTGGGCATTCATAAGGCGTATATACTGTGAGTTCTGTCGTTATCCATTCCGCTTTTATAATTCCTGTTAGCCCGCATATAAATACCCCCGAAAATAAAATAATCCATAAATTCCTGATCATTGTTATGCTCCTTTCTTTTTTAGCTTTCTGACTTCAACATCTCCAATGAGGATCTTTTCTATTAGCGTTCCGTTGGCTTTTGTCCAGTTCTTCCCAACCATTACCATTAAGCCTTTCCGCTCGTCTATATAGAAGTGTTTTGATACTCTCTTCTCCGCTGGAAATAATATGCCGAATTCTTCTCCAGGCTTGATACCGAATATGTCTGTAAATGGTTTGATGTAGTTCATTCTTCTACCTCGTCTATTCTGTTAATTTCATGTATAAGCAGTGCTGCCGCTCTTTTCAGATTTTCTTTTCGTGATTTTACACCCCGTATTTTCTTTCCGTGTATAATCGTCGTTCCGCCGATCAGGTACGCCGCCATGGCGTTAAACAGTTCCGTATTGCTATATGGTCCCGCCGGAAATCCTCGGGATATTTTCAGTATTTCTTCTTCTGTGTCTGTCATTGAATACCTCCTATATCTTTTATGTACTGTTCATATCCGTTTTTTATTCTTTCAAACTCAATGGCCATCATGATTTCTTGCGGACCATCTTCATATACTTTCTTAATTGCTGTTTTTATGATGACTATCGGACTGGTAATCAATGTTATCAGTGACGCCAATATTACTACACCGGCTATGGCTACCATGGCAGCAAGTGCTCTTCCCACTCTGCACGGGATCATACCGTATACAAGCTTCTGCCATTTCCTATAACCTTTATATGCATTGATATATTCTATTTCGTTCATTTTTTCTCCTCAAAATAATGTTGAGCTTTGCGATTCATAAACAGCTCTTTCAAGGTTCTTCACCGCCTGCGCATAGTACGAGTCTTTCAGTTCGATTCCAATGTACTTTCTTCCCATTTTTACAGATTGATAGCCTTCCGATCCGATTCCCATAAACGGTGACAGCACGATATCTTCTGGATTTGACCACATCTCCACCCCGCGGGCAATAACGTCCAGCTGGAGCGGTGCGATGTGTCTTTCATCATCTTTGTCTCTCGCCTGCTGTCTGTTGAGTGTATTTGACTGGTCAATGTCCATCCATACTGGTGATGCGTATCTCCGCCATGTGTGATGTGAATATGTCGGATCAAGCCTGCTCATGGATATATTTTTGTGAATTTCACTGTTTTTCAGCGTGGCGGCCCTTTTCGGTGCGTTCGGCTCATTTTTTCCATAGAATTGTGTCAATCCGTCTTTGTGCGTTATGGGTTCCGGATTGTTCCCTGGCTTCCTCATGGTAATCAGATAATCCGGTAGTCCGTTCCTGCACATACTGCTGTCTTTCATAAGCTGTTTATGCATAAGTCCGATGGCCTTTGTTCTTGTTGCTTCTATCAGCGGATCTTTCCAGATGGTTACTCTTGAGTGGTAGATAAATCCGTATTCCTCAAAAAGCCGTATTATGTCTCCAGGAAAATCTTTCAGTCCGATGTATCCGTCCCGTTCTTTCATTGCTGGTATGTCCATGCAATGGATAGATATATTTCTTCCCGGTTTGAGGACTCTTGCCAATTCGCTTACAAGGAAACGAAAATGTGTATAAAATTCATCGTCGTTTTTGCTGTTTCCCATGTCTTCCAGATAGTTGCTGTACGTGTACAGTGACGAAAACGGCGGGGAAAAGATGGAATAATCGATGGAATTATCCGGTATGCCTTTGATTACTTCGCAGCAGTCTCCGTGATAAATCGAGTACTTCTCTTGTATTTCCTGATGCAGTATGTTCATGCTGTTTCTCCTTTCAGCCATTCCGGCAGTCTCATTGCGGTATGCGGTTCATACCTGCTCTGCTGTCTTTTTGTGCTTCGTATATTGTTTTCTGTGATGTGCTGTGTAGCTTGTATCATGCCTTTCAGCATGCATTCAAAATCCTGCTCTTTTCTTTTGATGTTTGCGACAACAGCTCCTTCTGTATCCGCCACGACAAAATAGACCTTGACCTCGTGTGTCTGCCCGAATCGCCAGCACCGCCGGACCGCTTGATAATATTGTTCAAAGCTGTCTGACAAGCCAACAAATATCATGTTATGGCAATGCTGCCAGTTCATGCCAAATCCACAAATAGACGGTTTGGATATGAGTACACGGATTTCTCCGTCACTGAAGTCTTCCATCATTTGCGTCTTGTATTCCGCTTTGTCCGCGCCTTTGACTTCCACTGCATCCGGTATAGCCGCTTTCAGCGCTTCTCCCTCATCGTTGAGGTTGCACCATATCAGCCATGTTTCTTCTGATTGATTGACCAGTTCTGCGGCCGCCTGTACTCTTTGCGTGATGCTTTCCCGTCTTGCCTGCTGCCGTTCCTGCAATGTAGACGCTTCCACAGGAAATAGAAAGCCATCCATGGTTTCTGTCTCCACTGTCACCTGTTTGATAGTAAGCGGCGGCAGTTCAAATTTTCTTCCGTCATATCCTAAGTCCGTCGGATTGGTCATCATGACCGCCCATGAGGATACCCACTCCCAGAAATCGGCTACCGCATGCCCTTTTAACCGCCATTTGCTGGTATTGCTCCCGTCATGGATAAAAAACATGGCAAGCATCTCCAGTTCTGTCATAACTCCTAAAAATTCGGAGTGGTTTCCTAATTCCATATAGTCATTTGGTGCCGGTGTCGCTGTGCATGCCAGCCGGAAAGGAATATCTTTTGATTTATTAATAAGATCTGTCCGAATTTTCCCAGTCTGTGATTTGAGAATGGATGACTCGTCTAAAACCAGTCCGTTAAAAAGGCTGAAATCAAATTTATCCATTTTTTCATAGTTTGTAATATTGATCCCCGGTCTGACGTCTTCATTAGATGTTGCGATATGGACTGATAGCCCCATTTTTTCTCCTTCTTTGACTGTCTGATGGTCTACGGCAAGCGGGGCAAATATTAGCACGTCTCCACCGACAACTGATGCCCATGCCAATTGCATTCTTGTCTTTCCTAATCCTGTTCCCGCGAAGATGGCGCTCCTGCTTTTTGCTACTGCCCATCTGACGATATCCACCTGATAATCAAACAGGCTCGGAAATTTCTTCTTGATTTCTTCTGCCGGAATTTCTATTCCGCATGTCTTGGCTTGAAATTCTTTTGATTTCAAAAATTCTATGTATGATTTCATGTTCTTCTCCTCGGCTTGTCTCTTGTCTGTTTCACAGTACATTCTTTTCTCTTCTTCTGTACTCTCGACTGTGTAATCGGCCATACTGTCCTTTCGTTTACTTTGTACATTCTGTAAAATTGGTAGGGAAATCCGTCCGCTGTGTAGCCGCTTTCTACTTTGACTATCTGGTATCCCTTTTTCGGTGTCGGATTGTCTTTCCATTTTCGTGCGTAGATTGTTACCGTTTTCACATTTGGCTGCTTCAGATTTTTAGACGGTACCCACCGGATTTTCTGTACGGCGTTTTCATTTCGGATTTCTTCATCGGTTTCTTTTACAAAATATTCCGCAAGTCTCATGCAGTCTTCCGGGCTCCCGTCAAAATACCTAAATGATCTGTAATTGAATTTTGCCCATGGCCAGCAATCATTAATTTCTGATCTTGATATTCCGCAGTCATTAATCAAGACATGGTGATGTACTCGATGGCGGACATGTTCTGTGACGTAGATGTATTTCAGTTCCGCATTTTTCTTTTTATATTTTTTGCGGAGGTCTCTGATAAATTTTCTTATTCTGTTTTTTGCTTCTTCTGCTGGCGGCTCCGGATTTGCATATGTCAAGTCAATACGCAAATCATCTCTTTTAAAATTCGTTGCTATGAGCCGGTAGAGTTTTGTTTTCGCCCGGCGGGAGTTTCTTTTCTTGAGTCCATCATCTGTTTTTTGAATATTTGGACCTCTGACTCTGTTTCCCCCTAATCGATATGTGTGATATTTTTTCACTTCATAAATTCCGGGGGCTTGAAATATTTCTTTTCGGTACGGCACTTTTTTAAATTCCTGTTCCAAGAATTAACTACTATATCAAGTCCTCAAAAGGGGCTGAACTCCCCTTTTTTCTTGACATTTTGTGCCGTTTCACTTATAATTTATGTAGTGATTTGGTGCTACGGCACTTCCGCTCAGGATTCTTCCCTGGGCGGTTTTATTTTTCTTCTTTTTCGTTGTTTTCTTCTTCTGGTTCTTCTGTCTTTTCCCGGTATATGCATCTCTGCATAAAGTCCAGGTAATGTTCGCATTTTCTGCAGTGATTCTGGCATATATTGGCTTTTTCTTTTCTGCAGCATACGGTCTGGAATACTTTTGCTTTGCATACACGGCATTTTCTGTTTCGGTAAACTTCTACTGTTTTCCCACCTGCCAATTTCATGACTGCCACTCTATGATCACCCTTTCTTTTCTGTCCCCGCTTTGGACGATCCAGTGCCCGCGTGGATTTTTTATTATCTTGAATTTTCGTCCGCCTGATGATGTATAAGTGTTGTTTTCATCCATAAAAAATACCGGCATTTCTTTCTGTGGTATCAGCCGTTCTTTATCCGGTGTTTCTTCTATCAGCCAGCCGATAGGCTTCTTCCGGACGTTGTCCCACAAAAGATATATGTCAATACTTCGCCCACTTGGGCTTCTTCGGAATACATCCTGCTCTTTTCTTTTTGATTCTTCGTTCTTCTTCCGTTTTATAAAGTTCCTGCAGTTCCATTTCATGTTCTTTTCTCCATTCTTTAACCGCATGACAGTTAAGATATGTTTTGATTTGTTCATCCATGTACTGTTTTCTCGTGCCGGAGAGTCCGTGTGCTTTGAAACGGTGCGTTTCGTATGACAGATGGATAAGATTATCCTCTTTGTCCGGCCCCCCGCTGCCTGCGTGTTTCGCGTGGTGGACTTCCCCGCGCGACGGCGGCCACTCTCCTATGATGGATTGGTACGTTTCCGCCAGCTCCTCGTCTCTTTGTTTGACAAGCCGGCATAATTTTCGGAATGCCGCTTCCGGTAATTCAAATCTCATCTCTTTTTCCTCTTTCTTGAATATCTCCAGGTCTCATCTGCCCGATAAACATGGAATGAACAGTCCCGATGGACAGGAACCATGTTTCCTTTTCCGTCTTTCGTCCACATCACATATTCGGCGGGAATTGCTTTCTTGCATTCGTGGCATATCAGTCTACGCTGCATATTTCCCCCGTCGGTTTCATTTCATAGATCTGCATATCCATTACATACGCAGCGGCATATTCTTGATTGCACCCCCGGCTTTTTTTCCAGTCTCCACAGAGTATCAGCGCATTGCATCGCTGCAGCACTTCTAAGCAGTCTTTCATCGGCTTATGCTGATGCTCTTTGTCATACGGTGCATATCCCCAATTGTGCAATGGGGAAAACAATGTTTTTTCTGGGTATTTCGCTTGCAACATTTTTAAATACGTCTGTACTCTTTCTTTGTTCGTCTCATCGCCTCCATAAGGATGAGCGATGTAAAACAATTGACCGTCTATATACGGATATTCTCGTTCCATATTTCTTCTCCTTTAATTATTTTTTCCCGTTTGATAAAGCATTGTTTCATTGCATAAGCAATTTCCTTTCGAGTTTCCGGATTTATACTTGCTACCCTTTGTATTAATTCATCTGGACACCCACTGCGGTACAGATAATCAATTGCAACGGCTACTGCTATTGAAACGAATTTGTCATCTGTTCCTTTTACGGAAACAATAAATTCCTTTAATTCGTTATCTGCTTGTATATTCAGTTCGTACATTTTGGATTTCCTTCACTTTAACAACGATTTCTTGTCCGGGCTGCAAAGTTCCCGGGTCTTTGATATTGTTTTCTTTCGCGGTTCTCCATACTAATTCCTGGAGATTTTCCCTCCCGCCGGAAATGCGGTCGCATACATCCCATAAGGTTTCTCCCTTTGAAATGTTCACCGCGTATGAGATTGACGGTGGCTCCGGCTGTACTGCGTACCCGGCGATACCGACGATAATCATGAATGCGGTTATAAATTTAAGCATGATAATTTCTCCGCAACCGCAATAATCATTGTCACGAAAACCGCCAGCCATAAATAATTCATCATTTTATCTACCATTTTTACGCCCTCATCTTTCTAACTTCCGCCTGGAAATCATATCCGCTTTGTTTCATCTTCCGTTTCTGCGCATTCTCTTCCATTTTTCGCCGGATAGCCGCTTCCGCATCTTCAGGGTCAAACAGATATGCTTTCCCCGACGGGATAAACGGTATCTCCCCTATCCTGCACAGCATTCGTATCGTTGTGACCGGATATCCCGTTGCCTTGCAGAAATCCTTTGTGTTTGTAAGCACGTCTTCCCTCTCTTTCTTTTTTATTCACTTTCCTTTTGATATACTGTGTTCTGAAAGGATGTGATTTTTATGCTTGAATTCAGCGATTTAACAAAATTTGACTTTGAAATCCTTGAATATGTAAAAGATAACGAACCAGTTACTGAAGAAAAAATCGTTAGTCATTTTCATTCGGATCCCGGCGTTACAAGTCTCCGCATTCGGGAACTTTCAAAAGTGTCTTATGACATGAACTATCCCAATCACAAAGGGCTCCGTATTCCTATTTCTGATTCCTCTTATCTTGATAAGGAATATCGTCATTACAGTGATGACGACGGCATGCCTCAATCTGAATACACTGGATTTGTTTCCATAAGCAGACGTGGGAAAAAAGCTCTTCAAGATTGGGAACAAAATGAATCTGATAGGTTTTGGGATATCCGGCTTTGCGGCTATCTCACCCTCGTTGTATCTGTCGCATCTTTCATTCTTGCGTTTTACAATACTTTTTGTAACTGATATCATCGAGAACAAACAATGATGAATCCTACAACAGATATTGACAGTGACAATACCGAAATAATAAACGCAACTCTGACCAAATTCTCATCAGACATTTCCCTCACCTCTCTTTTCCCTTCCTTTTTTTAGCTTCCCCCTTGCTATAATGGAGATAGAAAGGGGGTGATTTTCTATGCTTGATGAAACAAAAATTCGCGATGCTATTGACCGCTCTCTGGAATTTGGATTTTCATTGGATACCATCACTGCTGATGCGGAAATCCAAGCCAATGTTCTCTCGTTGGTGGAAAAAGCCATCATAGCCGCGCTTCGTTCCTACGATGAACAAAACAAATAGTTTCACAGAAATAAGTCCATAGCAGTGGGCTTATTTTTCTTTTCTTACAAGTACCAGTTTTTCACCATCTTCATATACAATCTTTCCTAAATCATGCAATGCTTTTAAATACTCTTTTCTGGTTTCTTCTACTTTCTTCATTGCTTCTTTCATCTCTTCACTTTCAAATTCAAATTCCATTTTTATTTCCTCTCTTTCGTTTTGCTTAACTCGTCACCTTCACTTATAATCGGTTTGAGCAGCCTTACGCCTGTTCCTGTGGTGAAATCGTAATTTTATCTGCTCGGATGATGACTACATCCGTAGATACGGTTACGGAAGAAGAGCCTTTTTCTAACCTATAGTGGCTCTTTTTCAATTTCTTTTCTTCCATTTTTATTTCCTCTCTTTCTTTAAAACATCTCCGCTTCATTTGATTCACCTCCTGTATGTCCCTATAATTGGTTTAGAGAGGAGGTGAAAGAATATGCTGAATGAGCAAAATATCCGTTCTGCTATTGATAACGCAATTACAAATAGTAACCTTGATGATTTGGTTAATGATTACAATGCGAAAGAAAAAATATCTGAAATCATCCAAGATGCTATTGTTGCAGCACTTCAAGCCTATGATCGCCAGCAGAAACAATAGTTCATAGAATCAGGGGCTGTTCCGGCAGCCTCTTTTTCTATTTCTCTATTTCTGATTTACGGACGAGAATAAGGTCATTTTTATCGTCACTAATTTTTACACCCAATTTGGAAAGTGCACGGTAATATTTCTTTCTTGCGTCTTCCACATCTTTTATTAATTCCTTTATTTCCTTGCTTTCAAATTCAAATTCCATTTTTTCGCCCTTTCTTTTCTCTCGAATTAAGTTTAATAAATTAAACACATTGCGTAAAAAAAATCGCCTTCATTTCAGCATCTAATGCTTTCGCGAGTTTTATTAAAGTATCTGTCTTCACTACTTCAGCTTTCTCGTTTTCAATAGCTATTATCGTACTTCTTGATACTCCAGATTTTTCTGCCAGTTCTGATTGAGTAATCTTTTGTTTTTTTCTATACTCGCGCAGTTTGTTTTTGAATTTCACACTAACACCTCCTTTCTTTCGTAAGTTTAATATATTAAACTTTATATGTCAAGCGCATAAAACATTTTCTTGCAAAAAAGTTTATTGCACTATACAATATGTAAAAGAAAGGAGTTGATTGATAAAATGAATTTAGGTGAAATTGTAAAAGAATTCCGAATAAGAAACGCGCTTACGATGGATGAATTTGCCAGACGAACAGGGTTAAGTAAAGGTTACATCTCTATGCTTGAGAAAAATAAAAATCCTAGAACTGGAAAACCAATCACTCCATCAATAGAAACTTATGACACAATCGCAAATGCAATGAGAATCTCAATTGAAGAATTAATGACATTGGCAAAAGGAACAAATGTCGCTCTTACTTCGTTATCTACTAAGAATCTTGATTTCCACCCCTCTCTTACCCCAAAGGATGAAAAAGACATCCAAAAAAGACTGTCCGATATTTTGAATGATATGGACAGTCAGGATGCTATTGCTATGTATAACGGCGGAGAACCGATGGATCCGGAAACACGGGAGTACATGAAAGCATCTCTTGAAAATGCTCTCCGCTTTGCAAAATTAAAAGCTAAAGAGAAGTTTACTCCAAAGAAATATCGTAAATAAAGGAATGGGGGTACGATCTTAATTATGCCAAATTTTACAAACAAAGATGTTTACATTTTTCTGCAACAATTAGAGTCCAAAAATCCCGCCAAACATAAACTACTCATGAGATGGCTGAGGTTTTACCTGTCTTGCATAGATAATGAATCTTCATACAACTATGCTGGTATCCCTTATATCCGCAGAGGACAGGTTTTACTTATGCGGATGGGGTATAACATACATAATGAATTTAGAAACACTCACTTCTGCGTTGCCATACGAAACAGCTCTTATAAGAATCATAATGTTACAATAGTTCCCATAACTTCAAAAAAACACAAATACGGAATTCCTATATATACTGAGTTATCTGATTGTCTTGAGAGTTCTATTATGGAGAAAGAAAGATCTACATTTTGGCGCCCACTCCGTAATATTGAGGCAGAACTCAATGATAAAGGTGTAAAAATCGGATATCCTGCCATTGGTTCTTATAGCCAAGTGGAACGTGCAGCGATTCATTGTGTCACTCAAATAAAAGCCGACTTACTCCCTAATGATCCTCTACAGAAAACATTAGATAAAATTATCAATACTGCTCACGAATTTTCTGATTTTTTAAACATAAACCCTAAACTGGGACAAACCAGCTATCTATTGCCAGAAAACCTGATGACTTTAAGCAAATCCAGACTTGTCGTACCAAGAAAACGCACACATCCACTTTACGGTATTAAACTTTCTGATAATACACTGGACAAATTAGACAAAGAAATCATTAAATTATTTACTCGTACATAAGGCTTGCAAAAAAGATAAAACATCTGTATACTATAGATACAGAAAGCGGCTTGCCCGCTTAGATGAAAATCTATTTTTGAAGACGCGGCTTGCCCGCAAGGCCTTATGGAGATATCCATAAGGCCTTTTTCTTTATTCAAATTGAAAAAGGAAAAACAATATGGACATAAAGAGGTTCGCAAATGATATAGCGGATATACACGACTCAAGGAATCCGTTCCGTATTGCTGCGGAAAATAACATCCATATCTTATATGAAGAGCTCGGAAAGAATTTGGGGTATTTCAGTAATCTGTTTCGTATCAAAACGATACGGATAAATGATCATGCCGATCCGTTTCTCCAGCCGTTTATTTGTGCTCATGAGCTCGGCCATGCGCTGCTTCATCCACACGCCGGCACCCATGCTTTTAATCGAAATTCTTTTATTGCTAATTGCAAGATTGAAAAAGAAGCGAATCAGTTTGCCGTAGAATTGCTGTTCCCCGATGAATTGATAGCCGGTCATCCGGAAATAGATATTTATAATCTGGCGCGGACGTTCGGTATCCCTTATCAACTTGTTTATCTTAAATCCATTTCTTACAGAGCACATCATTTATAAAGGGAGATAATTATGAAAAAAGTAGAATTGTTGATTACACTATTAATTACTATCATGTTTTTATTTCCATTTAATATCGCTTATGCATCGGATCCCAATGTCGCGGTTTTAATGTCCGGCGCAAGACAATCTACAAAAGATAAAAATGAGTTGAATGAACTAAAATCAAGGCAGCCGTTGATTGTGAATGCTATGCAAGGATCCATGATACCGGAAGAAAAAACAGCTCAGGTCGCAAATGATTATATTTTAGATAACAAGATCGGTACTTCCTTCAGTACGACAGATTTAATTAATATCGGAAAACTCCTGGATGCCGACTACATCGTATATAGCCAATTTTATATTGATAAAATAAATGCCCCCGGATTATTTCATACAACAATGAAATTTAAAGGGCAAACCGTATTAACAATTATAGATGTCCACTCCGGAGAATATAAATATAAAATTTCAGAAGATGTAAACAACGGAAAATTGGAAGATGTTTCGCGGTCTATGTTCATTGTGTATGACAAATCGATAGCAGATATTAAATTAAAAGGTTTAAAATTTTAAAACCGAACCATAATACTACTGGTAACAACGGAAAGAGGATGCGGTTGCGTGAAACAGTATAAAAGAGGATCCTTGATTTACGATAAGCTTCATGACAGTTATCGTGCTTTTGTTATGATTAACGGAAGAAGGTATTCCAAGCGTTTTAAGAAGAAAGACGATGCTATGGACTGGATGTCACGGCAGAAAATAGCAGAGCGTGACGGTAATTTTGTTGCACCATCAGATATGCTTGTCGGTCAGTGGCTTTTGTATTTCCTTTCTACTTATAAAAAGGATACTGTCAGAGCCAGTACATACGAACGATATCTCTATCTTGCCGCAAAGATTGAGCCTATTTCAAAAATCCCTCTCCAGTCCTGTACTGTATCTCATGTACAAGAATTGTTAAATAGTTTAACTCCGGACTGTTCCCGCAAAGTTCATGTTCTTTTACATGCTGCATTTCAGCAGGCTGTTGATCTAAGTATCATTCAGAAGAATATCGTCCGTCTTGCAAAAGCAAAAAAGATTCTCCGGGATGAACCCGGCATATTTAATAAAGATGAAATTAACAAAATACTTTCTTACACAAAAGATAAAATCCCCGTTTTCTATCCTATTTTTCTTTTGGCGGCTCATACCGGCATGCGGAGAGGTGAAGTGCTTGGTTTGCGTTGGAAAGATGTAAATTTGAAGAATGGCACCGTTACCATCCGCCAACAACTGCAGCGTGTCGGTAGTGAAATTACATTTCAGCCTCCGAAAACAAAATCAGGAAAAAGAAAAATCTCAATCCCCGCTACGGTCACCGCCGCACTGCAGGAATTGAGAAATAACGAAAAGACAATAGATATCAAGCAAGAGACGCTTGTTTTCAGAAACACAAATAATAATCCTGTCCGCCCTGAGGCTTTAGAACGTGCCTGGAAAAAAGTAATTACACAATGCGAACTGCCTCATAGAAATTTCCATTGCTTGCGGCATACCCACGCCACTCTATTATTAGCCACCGGTATTCCGATTATAGAAGTGTCCCGCCGGTTAGGTCATGCAAGAGTAAGCCATACTTTAGATTTATATGGCCATGCTATCCCAAGTTATGATGAACGGATTATAGAAAAAATTAATCAGATTTATTGTTAAAAAGTGGAGCAGTTTGTGGAGCAATCTCACCCATATTTTGCTCCACTTTGCCATTTTTAGCCTCACAAATAAATCCGCCAGACATATTGATTTTATCGATTAAATCACGCTTTTTAAAAATAATTCTTCCCATATAAAACAGAACTCCGGAACCAGGTGCGAGGGTTCGAATCCCTCTAGGCGCTCCATTTATTTTAAAACATTCTCGTTATAATCATAAAGTTGCACAAAACGCTAAATGTCGGCATATAGCACATAAAGAAGGTCGTAAATTAATAATGCGCCTTCTTTTTTATTTCATCAATCAGTATTTATAATCATTTTTCATCAATAAATATCCGTGGAATCCGTCTTAGCCCACAAAGAATTTCATAATGAATTGTACCGGCCAGTTCTGCCAGCTCATCCACTTTAATTTCTTCCTCCCCCTGTTTTCCGATAAGAACGACTTCATCACCAGGCATTACGGTATCATCAACAGCCGCCATAAGCTGATCCATACAGATACGCCCCACGATAGGACAGCGTTTCTCTCCAATAAGAACTGCTCCTTTATTAGAAAGTGCACGGGGATATCCGTCTGCATATCCGATAGGAATCGTAGCGATTCTCATATCCTTTCCTGCTGTATATGTAGCACCATACCCTACGGTTTCTCCCTTATGCACCACCTGCACATGGGTAATATGGCTTACTACAGTCATCATATACTTTAAATCCAGATAATTCAGCATCGTATTTGAGGGAGAAGGCCCGTACTGGATAATCCCCGGGCGCACCAAATTGTACCAGCTTTCAGGAATATCCACGACCCCTGCGCTGCTTGCTGCGGAAATAACCAAATTCTCCAATGACGGCATAGCGGAAAGGGCCTCTTCAAATTCTGCCAGTTGTTTATATGCTTTACTCTTATTTTTTGCATCAGCTGTTGCCAAGTGGGTAAACAACCCATGAATATGCAGGTGGGGATATTTTTTTAATTTTTCCAGAAAGGCAGGTAAATCTTTTGCATGTGTACCGATTCGATTCATTCCCGTATCAATAGGAAGCATCACTTCCACCATTTTTTTTAAAGTGGACGCGGCTGTCTCCAACGCCTCCAAATTAGTCGTATCATCAACAGGAAGAATAAGTTCTTCATTAACACCTACGGACATTTCTTCCGGAAGCGGCAGTCCAAGGACATAAACCGGACAATCAAAACCGGATGCCCTAACGACACGGCCTTCTTCCACTCGGGCTACCGCAGCACCGACGCAGCCTTCCTCTAAAGCTGCACGCAGGCACTCTACCGCCCCATGTCCATAAGCATTTGCTTTGATTACAGCAAGCGCCGGTACGTTTTTTAAATGGCTGCGGATAACCCGCAGATTGTGACGAAACGCTCTTAAATCAATTTCCATGTATGATACCGGCATGTGGCTCCCTCCTTTTTAGTAAGTTCTTTTTATTTTAATGCAACAACTGTAAAAAGTAAAAACATTTACAAAATAAAACTGATAGGGATATTTCCCTGCCAACAGATTCAATCCAAAAGAAATTGTTCAAACACATAATTTCCAAGTGCCGCCCCTTTATAGGTCATTTGAATGTTCCCATTATTCAGGAAAATCATCTTTTCTTTTACCAGCTTTTTCACCACACTGCCATAAACTTCCATTATTTCTTTCCCATACCGCTGATAAAATTCTCTGCCATTGATGCCTTCTTTCATACGAAGTCCAAGAAATGCAAATTCTTCCATTTCTTCTTTTGGGGAAAGAGAAATTTTTTCTTCCACAGGCTCGTCTGCCGCCAACCGCTCTTCATACAGCCTTAAGTTAGAAATATTTTCCCACCGTTCATGCCCAATGCGGGAACAGGCAGAGGGCCCCAACCCTAAATAGTCTTCTAATTTCCAATACTTCCTGTTATGGACAGATTGAAACCCTGTCCGCGCAAAACTGGAAATTTCATACCGCTCAAATCCGTAATGAGGAAGTATCCGACACATCGCCTGATACATTGCCCAACTGTCATTTTCTGACAGACGCGCCAGAATACCGCGCGACGCCATTTGGGAAAATCTCGTTCCTTCCTCCAAAATCAAGCTATATACCGACATATGAGTAATCGGCAAATGCACAGCATACTTCAATGTCTTTTCAAAATCATCCACTGTCTGCCCGGGAAGTTCGCACATTAAATCAATGCTGATATTTCTAAAACCGAGTTTGAATGCCCGATTGACAGCTTTCTCCGCCTCAGCAGCCGTATGGCGGCGACCAATTTTTACAAGAAGTTCATCACGGTTAGTCTGTACCCCCACAGAAATACGATTGACACCCTGTGCCAAAGCATTTTTTAAATATGCTTCCGTCATATCGCAAGGATTCATTTCCATCGTAATTTCCGCATTCTCATAGATATGAAAATACCGGTGCAATGCTTCTATAATGCTTTTTAATTGATTTCCGGACAACACGGAGGGTGTTCCTCCGCCTAAATAAACCGTATCACAAAGTTTATCCTCAAAAAGTTTGCTTTTATTTTCCATTTCCTGCACCAGCGCATCAAGGAAACTGTCCGTCAATTTGCTGCCTACAGAATAAAAGCCGCAATAATAACAGCGGCTTCGGCAGAATGGAATATGTAAGTAAAGGCCAAGCGTTTTGGAATCAGTCATCTTTTAATACCGCCATGAAGGCTTCCTGGGGAATTTCTACGCTTCCCACCTGTTTCATACGCTTTTTCCCCTCCTTTTGTTTTTCCAGAAGCTTTTTCTTCCGGCTTACGTCACCGCCATAGCATTTGGCGAGGACATCTTTCTTATAAGCTTTAATCGTTTCTCTCGCAATAATCTTACTTCCTACCGCTGCCTGGATCGGCACCTCAAACTGCTGGCGCGGAATAATGTCTTTCAATCGGAGCGCCAATACTCTGCCACGGGATGCCGCATTGCTTTTGTGGACAATAATAGACAACGCGTCAATAAGATCCCCGTTCAGTAGAATGTCCAGTTTAACGGCATCTGTTTTTTGGTAACCGGAAATCTGGTAGTCCAAAGAAGCGTATCCCTTCGTTGCCGACTTCAACTTATCAAAGAAATCAAAAATAATTTCCGCCAACGGAATTTTATAAGATAAATCCACACGTGTTTCATCCAGATAAGTCATCGTCTGAAATTCACCACGACGATTTTGCACCAATTCCATTACATTACCCACCATGTCAGAAGGCACAAGTATTTCTACTTTGGCAATCGGTTCTTCTATATGCTCAATTTTTGTCATAGGCGGCAATTCCGCCGGATTATCCACGGCTATCATCTCCCCGTCTGTCTTGAATACATGATAGATAACCGACGGTGCCGTTGTAATCAATTTCAAATTATATTCCCGTTCCAGACGTTCCTGGATAACATCCATATGGAGCAGCCCGAGGAAACCGCAACGAAATCCGAAACCAAGTGCCTGTGACGTCTCCGGCACATATTCAAGCGCTGCATCATTGAGCTGCAACTTTTCCAATGCCATCTTCAGCTGATCATAATCTTTACTTTCAATAGGATAGAGGCCGCAGAAAACCATAGGCAGCGCCTTACGGTATCCGGGAAGAGGTTCTTTGGCACCATTTTCAGCAGATGTAATCGTGTCACCTACTGCACAGTCTCCTACATTTTTTATGCTCGCCGCTACATATCCCACAGATCCACAAGTCAAAACAGTAGTAACTTTGGGAAGAGGCGTAAAGTATCCTACTTCTGTAACTGTATACACTTTCCCTGAAGACATCATCTTTATTTCCATACCTGGCCGGATTTCCCCATCCATAATACGGACATAAGCAATAGCACCTTTGTAAGGATCAAAGATGGAATCAAAAATCAGACAGCGGAGCGGTTTATCGGAACGATCTTCCGGCGGCGGAACTAATTCCACAATCCGCTCCAGCACATTCTCTACATTAAGACCGGTTTTAGCACTTACCGGAACCGCTTCTGACATATCCAGCCCGATAACATTTTCCACTTCTTTCTTTACCCGTTCCACATCGGCGCTGGGTAAATCAATTTTATTAACAACCGGGATAATTTCCAAATTATTATCAAGCGCCAGATATACATTGGCCAAAGTCTGCGCCTGTACGCCCTGTGTCGCATCAATGATAAGAATGGCTCCCTCACAGGCAGAAAGGCTTCGAGACACTTCATAGTTGAAGTCTACATGCCCCGGAGTATCAATGAGATTCAGCTCATACATTTCTCCATTTTTATATTTGTACATTAAACGGGCAGACTGCTCTTTAATCGTGATACCTCTTTCCCGTTCCAGTTCCATTGTATCCAGTATCTGCGCTTCCATATCGCGCTTCTGCACGGTTCCCGTCATCTCAATAAGACGGTCCGCCAGTGTAGACTTGCCGTGATCAATGTGGGCAATAATAGAAAAATTCCTGATATGGTTCGTATCCATAGTCTCTCCTGCATGGTTATTTATCGACAATTATTCGTATTTCATTCAGTACACATTATAGCAGAACCTCAAAGCGGGGAAAACTAATTTCCATGCCATTTTCTCATGACCGGCATAAGAATAGCAAGTAAAACCATAATGATCCCTGTTCCTTCAAACAAACCGAACGTCGTTCCAAAAAGGAAATAGGATGCGATGACAGAAACGGCCGGTTCCACGGTCGCGGTCACTGATGTCTGCTCTTCAGTCAACCAAGCAAGTCCGGCATTATAGCAAATGAAAGCGATAACCGTACCGCAAATAATAATCATGAATATATCAAAAAGTACATCATCATGAAAAAACGTGCCTAAATCAGTAACAGGATCAGCCATATACCCCATTATACCGCCGAAAAGCATACCGAACATAAGAAGAAATGAATTATCCAGTGTCATCATCAATTGTTTTGGATAAATGGAACAAAAAGCATAAAATACGGCGGACAAAACACTGTAATAGATACATTCCGCAGGAACAGACAATGTCCGGGGATCTCCCCCTGTCGCCAGAAGAAATACACCTCCTACCGCCAGCACTACAGCAAACATGTCACCCATCCCCGGTACCTTTTTTCTTCGCAGAGCCACCCAACAGATAACAAGTGCGGGGCATATATACTGAATCACCGTAGCCACAGCCGCGTTTCCCGCACCAATTCCCGCAAAATAAGTATGCTGCATAAGCATGAGCCCCAGACCGTAAAAAATAAGTTTGATCCATAATGTAGGATATTCCTTAAGTATCCGCATAGACCGCCCCAAGGTTCCCCGCATAAAAGCAATCACGAAAATAATAAGTGCCGTAGAAATCATACGGAAAACAGTCAGGTCCATAGCGGTATGATCATTATGTGCAAGAAAATGCTGGGCCGCAAGCCCGCTTCCCGCCCACATGGTTCCGGCAATTACCACTAAAAAAACTGCAAAGAATTTCATAGCGTCTCCTTGCGTATCAAACATACACGCACAAACTTATTTTTAAATTTATTCTTTAATTTTAACAAAAAACTGTTCCCCTGCAAGGATGTCAGGAAAACAGTTTTGGGTTATAGGACAAAACGTGTTGATGGCTAACCCAAAAAACAAGCAAGAAATGAATCGGATTTATGTAATTCTGACCACACAATAGCATCTCCCCATGTAGGGATTGAATCCTCTAATTTGGCTCGTTCATTCATCGCTTTATATAGTTTAGAAATGCTCCTGTCAGTGGGCATTACCTTTAGGATTTCAGATGCAGAAAGCGGTTTCGGTGAGTAGAAGTAACACCACCAGAAACCCGCTTTTATGCATCTTTCAATGGACATCCCCCGATGGTTTCTAAGCATCGTTCTTAATTGTGCATTTATTCCGCCTTCTATACGGTTATTGGTCGATGGTAGTTCTTCTCCATAAGACAACGATTCATCCAAATAGGTAAATAATGTGTTTTGCCGTACTAATCTGGCCAGTGACCGCTCGGCCTTTAGTAAACGTTCATGCATAGGGCGAATTTTGCCTTTTTCATCTCGTGTCATTTCACTAAGAAAGGTCTTATGCTTTATTCTCCAGTTTATCAATCGGGTTACCCAATGACCTGCTTGCTCCATGTCTTTTATCATCAGCAAATCCTTTGCTATCATGTACATCTCAATACCGGCAATGGTTTTAGGTCTACCGGTTGTATATCTTTTTACCTGGAGGAATGCTTGGAAAGTACAACACTGCAACTTAGCCTTGGGCCAGACCCTTTTTAGTGCTTTCCGGAAGCCGTGGCCTCTATCAGAAACGACCATGGCGGGAGCCGCAATTCTCTGCATCAATGCTTCCCATGCTCTGGAATTCTCATAGCGGCATAAATACCATCCACATATACGACATCCATCGGACTCTCAATTTTAGGCGGCATAGGCCAGATTTTCCAAAACTTAGATATTTTCCTTCGAAAACCACAACCGTCGCCAGGCATGGATTTTTGCACAGCCTTACCAAATAACCACTGAATAAAATGCTTAAAATCATGAATCATGTTATTAATCGGATTCACAAAGACAGAATGACATTCTTTGCAGTACCACCGTTGCCTTCCGGTATGGGTTTTACCATATCTTGAGCAAAAGAAACCGCAATATAAACACCTAACTTGTTTCATAAGGTTCTCCTTTTAAAACAATATTTTAAAAAGATATGGTTAGTTTTAAAAGGATATAACCCTATTTAAAGTAGTCATAGCAATCATTTTCAGGCTTTTTACCAACTCATTTTGTCCACCCTTTATCTTTTTAGGAAAAAGATAAAACGCCAATGAAGAGAGATAAAATCTAACTCCATTGGCATTAAAACCAACTCAAAATGTCCTATAAGCCGAAAAGAAGTATCGTATAGCATAATCTACCAAAAATAAAGCCCCCACCAAAAGCTGGGGCGTCTATCAAAGAACTATTTTAAAACCAAAACAACCTTGGGGGTATCAATCGGAATATATATTGTATTACCTTGACCAATACGCGCTGCAACATTCAAACCAATAATATTTCCTGCAGCGGTAGCAGGATAACCACCCATATTCCAACTACGAATAAATTCTACATTCGGATAAAATGCGGTAAATTCCTGCGAAGCACCTGGTCTCAAAGGTGTTGACGGTGTTGCTTCAGGGTTACCAGCATCCTTATATTTCATTCCAATCATAAACGGCACACCACAAGGGGTGCCATCAAAGTCGATACTACTCTTCCCCCATTCGATAACAGCCATCTCACTAGTATTGTTGGTAACAACCACTGTCACGCCAGCTATATTTGTTCCAACAAGCTGTGCTGTCGGATAACCACGATAAAGCTTCTCACCCATTTCGGGCGATACAGGCTTAATCGTTATCCCATACATCGAAATAGGCACTGGTGCTGACGAAAACTTAACTTCACAATTAGTAGCAGCAAAGCAATGACTGCATAATCCTACCAAGAATAGTACAAAAAGTAAAATCTTATTCACAAAGTACGCCTTCTTTCTAATGTTATTACATTTTTATATATAACAAATATGCAAAAAGGACTCACATCTCTGCAAGTCCTTTCCCTTTATCAGCAGCTTCCTATCCTCCCGGGCCGCTTCCGGCCAA